>Ga0208883_100005_pt1 | contig 677914 bp, 613 predicted proteins | sample LakWasMet43_HOW7_2_FD_183881 | JGI IMG/M metagenome (GOLD analysis project Ga0208883, IMG submission 183881) | Freshwater sediment methanotrophic microbial communities from Lake Washington under simulated oxygen tension - Sediment Metagenome... | ecosystem: Environmental > Aquatic > Freshwater...
GCGAGATCGCCCTGGCCATCGAGATGGGCGCCGACGCGGTGGACATCGGCAAGACCATCCATCCGCACCCCACCCTGGGCGAGAGCATCGGCATGGCCGCCGAGATCGCGCATGGCAGCTGCACGGATGTGCCGCCGGCGAGGAAGTAAGCGCAGCGCCGCAGATTCAGCAAAGCCCGGGCCGGCGACGGTTCGGGCTTTCCACTTTCTTGTCGGAGACGGACGGGCAGCCAAGTCTTGGCTGTGTGGCAGACGTGTGCGCGGTCAGGCTGCGCTGCCGCCGTTCCGCAGCTTCGCCTTCGCGATGTCGTGCAATTCAGCCCAGAGCGCCTTGAGCATGGTCTCGTACTGGCTGTCCTCCGGTTCCAGGCGGTGCTGCTGTGCATCGGCGAGCTGGGCCTCGTAGGACTCGGCGCCCCCTTCCACTAGGCAGCTGCGCGTGTGGTGCCGCGCTTGGTCAGTTTGGCCGGCCAGGAAACGTGCATATCCAAGATTGCCCAATAACATGACTCGAGAGCCCTGAGCGTCAAGCGCCAAGCCCCGCTCGAGAGTTACGATCGCGCTTTCCAGCAGGCTGGAGCGTCGCGCCGAAGCCGCTGTGCTTTGCTTCGCCAGCAGCAAGTACGCGAATCCCTTTGCATTCAAGGCGCCAGCGACTTGCTTGCGCAGGGTGGCAGAGGGGTCGGAGCCGAAACGGATGTCGACCTGCTCGTAGACAGCAATGGCTTCGTCGCCGCGATTGAGGGCTAAGAGCCTGTTGCCTTTGTTGACGAGCGCCAAGGCAACCAGCTCACGTATGGCGGGCGTTGGATCCGTGCCGAAACTCGTATCGATCTGTCCGTATGCGGCAATGGCTTCATCGTCGCGCCCCAGTGCTTTTAGGGTGCCAGCCTCTGCCAAAAGATAGCGTGCACTGGGAAGTGTTTCAGTTGCCTCGGCCAATTGTTTGCGGGCAGCACGAAAGGAGTCCAGCGCCGATCGGAAATCCTGCTTCGAAAAATACGCTACCCCGCGCATGAAATGCTGCTCATGAGTGAAGGTGTTCTCTGGAACGCTTCTTAGCGCCTCGTCTGCGGCCTGAACTTCGGCCACGGCTTGGGCTTTTTCCGCATTCGTGGCCCCCTCCGGGTCGGTGCCGCTGGCCAGCACCAAACTGGCTCGGGCGCTCAGATCCTCGCGTATGCGCGCGGCATGGGCGATGGTTTGCTCACTCTCCTGGGTGAGTTGTTGCTGAAGTCCCTGCAATTCGGCGCGAAAGGTCTTGCCTTGCTCCTGCAACTCGGCAAGCTCGGCATGCAGTCGCTTCCCGGCCTCGCTCAGCCAAGCTTCGGCAGCCTGCCTTGCTTCCTCTTTGGCGCGCCGCACGGCGCTGAAGTAGGTGACAAGGCCCGCGGCAAAGAAGATGAACGTGATGCCGACGCTGGTCCAAGCGACATAGTTCGCTACTTGAGCGCCTTGGTTGGATATGGCCGCCAAGTGGTTTGCATGCTGCGCGGTAGACAGCCCAAGGTCGGCGATGCGCTTTTCCTGCGCATCAAGCCGAGCGTTCGACACTTCTTTTAGGACGGTCACATCCTTGTCCATGGCCTGCACCTGGTCCTGCAGCTTGTCCACCGTATCCGAGAGGGCAGGAGTCAAACTCAGGCTCAGCAGCGCCAAGCAGAGCAGCAATGGCCTGGTCAGCTTTGGTCGTTCTTCTTGTCTTGGCATATGACCTCGTCGTCTGGTGATCCCCGCGTCGCGCTTTTGCAGACCTGCGGGGCATGCTGCTGGCTGGCACTGCCGCGCGGGCTCGATGTTAGGTGAGTATGCGAGTGGTCGCAGCATGGAAAGATCCGCGCTCGCGCGACGGGCAGCGCCTGCTGGGGCAAACAGGCTTTGCTGCCGCCGGCCCATTGATGTCGGACAAGAGTCGCTGGACCAGAGCGTTACGCATTCCCTTTCATCTGCGCGCGCAAGCGGCTCAGGCTCACCGGTGTGATACCCAGATAGCTGGCAATGTGGTGCTACGCCACCCGTTCCTCCAGGCCCGGGAACTGACGGCGAAAGGCCGGCAGGCGCTCGCGGGCGGGCAGGGCGGCGAGCGTCCATTCGCGCTCGGCGCGGCGCATCAGCTCGCTGCGCAGGACATGGTCGCCCCAGGCCTGCACGCTGGGCTCGCGCAGCATCAAGCCCGACAAGTCCTTGGCGTCGAAGCAGGCCACCCTGGCCGGGCCGAGCGCGTCGCATTGGATGCGCGAGCGACCCGCGGCGTGGCGGGTGATGGCCGGTGGCAGCGCGCAAGGGTCGAGATGGAAGCCCAGCGTCACGGCGCGGCCTTCGCTGTCGCCTACCCAGCTGCGCAGACAGCTCTCCAGCACCAGCACCAGCACCAGCACCAGCACCAGCACCAGCACCAGCACCAGCACCTCGCGCTCGGCGGCCTTGCCCACGTGCAGCAGGGTCTCGCCGGGCTGCAAGCGCTTGAGCTGCCTCCGCGCCAGCAGGGGAGCGAACGCCGCCTCGTCGAGACCTGCATCGGGCGCACGCAGCGCCCGGATGCAGCCCAGCAGCTCAGGCCCGATGCCAGCACGGCGGTGGTGCGCGAGTTCCTCGCGCAAGCCGAGCGCGGCAGCGGGCCAGCGGCTCAGTAGCCGAAGCGTTGGCCGATGGACTTCAGGCCGGCACGCTGCAGCGCCTCACCGGCACTGCCTTCCACCTGCGCTGCCAGGCGGATCTGCGCCACTTCGAGCAAGGTGTCACGCAGCCAGTCCGGCGGCGGCGGCGGGGGGTGCTTGAGCAAGAGCTGTATCAGCACGCTCAGCGGCACCGAGCCGCAGTAGCCGTCGCCGAAATAGCTGATCGCGCTGCGCGTCATGGCGTTGCCGGTCTCGCCGACCGGACCCTTGAGCGCTTGCAGCTGTTGACCGGCGCGAAACAGCTGCAGCGCGACGCCGAGTTGCTGATGCACCGCCTGCAAGGCGGGGGTGAGGCGTAGCGAGGCGTCGAAGACTTCCTCGAGTCCCTCGAACTGGCGCTTCTTGGGCGGAAAGTGCCTGGGCGGCGTGCCACACCAGTCGTCGTCCCAATCGAGTTGCAGCTGGGCCAGGCGGGCCAGGATCTGCGCCACCGGCGCCTTGGCGTCGAGGTGCAGGGCATTGCTAGAAGACGGTTCTATGATGATGTTCTCCCTTGAGTTGGAGGCCAGCGCGGGCATCGATGCACCGCATCCGTCAGGATGCGAGCCACAAGGCCCGCTGTGCCGGATGCTGCACCCGAGCACGCATGGCTCCGCTCCCTAACTCGTGGGATTAGGGTGACTTAGGTCATGGGCCGGCTTGCCGGTGAGTACGGTGCTGTTGCCGCGCGCGGCCCTTAGCCGCCCACCGTCAGCAGGCTCTCATCCCAGTCTGCGTGCTTGTCGTAGCCCAAGAGCGCGGCCGTGGTGGCGGCCAGATTGGACAGGCCGGCGGTGGCGGTCTGCTTCAGGCCCAGCGTCAGGCCGGGAATGCGGTGGTAGAGGATCAGCGGCACCGGATTGAGCGTGTGCGCGGTCTTGGCCTTGGGGCTGCCGTCCTTGTTCAGCGCCGGCTGGCCGCTCTTCTTGTCGAGCTCGAACATCTCGTCGGCATTGCCATGGTCGGCGGTGATCAGGGCCACACCGCCGGCCGCCTCCACGGCCTTGAGCAAGCGGCCCAGGGCCAGATCCACCGCCTCGATGGACATGGTGGCGGCGCGGAAGTTGCCGGTGTGGCCGACCATGTCGCCGTTGGCGAAATTGCAGCGCAGGATCTTGTGCTGGCCGCTTTGCAGCGCGGCGATCATCGCGTCGGCAATCTCGGCAGACTTCATCCAGGGGCGCTGCTCGAAGGGCACGACATCGCTGGGCACCTCGAGATAGGTCTCGCCCTCGAACTTGCTGGAGCGGTTGCCGTTCCAGAAATAGGTCACATGGCCGAACTTCTGCGTCTCCGAGCAGGCGAACTGGGTGATGCCGAGCTTGCTGAACCACTCGCCCGAGGTGTTGCGGATCGCCGGCGGTGCCACCAGGAAGCGCGCCGGCAGTTTCAGGTCGCCGTCGTACTGCAGCATGCCGGCGTAGCTGACCTTGGGGGCGCGCACGCGGTCGAACTTGTCGAACGCGGCGCCTTCCTCGAAGGCGCGGGTGATCTCGATGGCGCGGTCGCCGCGGAAGTTGAACAGCACCACCGCGTCACCGTCTTCGATGGTGCCGATGGGCCGGCCCTGCTCGGCGATGACGAACTCGGGCAGGTCCTGGTCGATCACGCCGGGGTGCTGCTGGCGCAGGCCCTCGATGGCGGCGCCGGCATTGGGGAACTGCGGGCCCTGGCCCAGCACATGGGTCTTCCAGCCGCGCTCGACCATGGGCCAGTTGGCGTCGTAGCGGTCCATGGTGATGGTCTGGCGGCCGCCACCCGAGGCGATACGGGCGTCGAAATCGGCGTCGCTCAGCTCGGCCAGGAAGGCCTCGAAGGGCAGCACATAGTCCAGCGCGCTGGTCTCGGGCACGTCGCGGCCGTCGATCAGGGCGTGGATGCGCACCGAGCGCAGGCCCTCGGCCTTGGCCTGCCGCACCAGGGCCTTGAGGTGGTCGATATGGCTGTGCACATTGCCATCGGAGAGCAGGCCGATGCAGTGCAGGCGGCCTCCCTTGCCGGCGCTGCCGGCCTTGGCGGCGGCAACGATCTCCTGCCAGGCCTGGCCCTGCCAGATTTCGCCCGAGGCGATCGAGTTCGCCACCAGGGCGGCGCCCTGGGCATAGACCTGGCCGGCGCCGAGCGCGTTGTGGCCGACCTCGGAGTTGCCCATGTCCTCATCGGAGGGCATGCCCACCGCGGTGCCATGGGCGCGCAGGCGGATGTTGGGGTGCTGCGCGAACAGCCTGTCCAGGGTCGGCTTGTTGGCGGCCGCGATGGCGCTGCCGGCGTCCGTCTTCGAGAGGCCGTAGCCGTCCATCACGATCAGCACCACGGGGCCGACGACGGCGGCGACTTGGGAGAGGGATTCGTTTCTTTGCAGCATGAGGAGAAGTGAGCTGTAGACGGGTGAGTGCCCGGACGGCGCGCTCAGGTGGGCGCGCTGCCGCGCTGGCCGCTATTGTGCGTCTCGTCCGTGATGAGGCGGCGCAGCCAGGGGATCAGCGCCATCAGCGCAAGGCCCACCACCACGCTGCCCAAGCCCAGCTGGGTGAACAGCGTGGCATAGACCGGGTTGCTGGTGAGCGCGGTGCTGCCGGCCGGTTGCGCCACCATGCCGGAGAAGTCGGCCGCAAACAGCGAGGCCAGGCCGGTCACCAGCATCCAGCTGCCCATCATCACGCCCTGGTACTGGCGCGGTGCCAGCCGGCCAATCATGGCGTAGCCCACTGGCGAGATCAGCAGCTCGCCCAGCGATTGCAGCACATAGCTGGTGGCGAGCCAGGCGAAGGCCACCTGGCCCTGCGCGTTGGCGAAGTGGATGCCCAGCGGCAGGGCCAGAAAGCCCAGGCCCATCAGCAGCAGCGAGGCGGCGAACTGCTGCGGCACGTCCAGCGGCCAGCCACGGGCGCGCAGGCGCACGAACCAGGCCGACAGCAGCGGCCCGCCCAGCACGATCACCACGGTGTTGATGTTCTGCACCCATTGCGGCGCGATCGTCACGCCCCACAGCTCCAGCCTCACATTGCCCACCGCGAACAGCTGCAGGCCGCTGGGCGCCATCTGGTAGAGCGACCAGAACATCAGCGAGCCCAGCGTCAGCACCAGATAGGCCCACATGCGCTTGCGCTCCGGCACATCGCGGTGCCGCAGCGTCAGCACGATCAGGGCCAGGGCCACCGCGGCGCTGATCAGCTTGACCAGCGATTCGGTGCCCTCGGGATGCTGCAGCAGCCACCACAGCAGGGGCACCAGACCGATCAGGATGGCCGTGCCGGCGGCGAAGCGGGCGCGGAACTGCGCCGCGCCGACCTTCATCAGCGGCGTGTCCAGGTCGGCCAGCACCTTCCAGAAGGCCAGCGCGAGCACGATGGCGAGGATGTTGCCGATGGTGGCGAACCAGAACAGGCTGCTGTAGCTCTGGCTCAGCTGGAAATGGCCGGCCACCGTGAAGCCGATGAAGAAGCCCACGTTCATGCCCGCGTAGTTCCACAGGAAGGCGCCCTCGCGGCGGTTGTCCTCGGGCGCGAAGCGCTGCGTCAGCATCATGTTGAGGCAGGTGACGTTGAGGCCGCTGCCGGTCAGGAACAGCGCCAGCCCCCAGTACAGCAAGGCCTCGGTGCCGCCGGCGATGGCGGCGCAGCCGAACACCTGCAGCAGCATGCCGCCGACGAAGAGATTGCGGTTGCTCAGGAATCGCCCGCCCAGATAGCCGCCGAACAGATGCAGGCCGTAGTTGAAGGCACCGAACACGCCCATGATGAGCGAGGCATGCTCGGCGCTGAAGCGCAGATGCGCGGTGGCATACAGCACCAGGCTGGAGTACAGCACCGCATAGCCCAGCGTGGAGAACATCTGGACGAAGAACAGCACGCCCGAGCCGGGCGGGATGCGAGCGAGGCGCTGTGAGGTCGTAGACAAGGCTAGGGCTTTCTGGTGAGGGGCGGGGCATCTTAGAGCGTGTTTGCCCTCCCGTCATAGCGCCCGTTGCCCCGCAAAGGCAGGGGATGCAAGGCGCAAACCGCAGCCGGGTTGGACACCCGGCGAGGATTTGCAGCGCCGCAGACGCTGTCTTTGCGGGGCAACCCGAAGGGCATGGCAGCCCAGGGGCGCACTCGTCGTTGCCCACCTTGGCCAGGCAGCGAGCCTGGCCTGCGGCGTGCGCCTAGATTGCGCCCCTGGGCTGCCTTGCGGGCACCATGACGGGAGGGCCAACACGCTCTTTGCCATGCGTCGGCCCGGCGCGTCATTCACCGGGCGCGGCTGTTCATTCGCCGAAATCCGCGCGACAAGCGCCGCCGGCTTCGCTATCGTCGCGGCCATTCACTCAGGGAGCTTTTCCACCATGTCCCATCGATCTCGCGACTGCGAGCGGCGTCGGCCGCACGACCATCTCTTCACCGGCCTGGTGCTGATCGTGATCGGCAGCGCCGCGCTGCTTGAAAAGCAGGGCTATGGCGTGCTGGACTTTCTCTGGACGCATTGGCCGCTGGCGATCACCGTGCTGGGCCTGCTGCGCCTGGTGACGGCGCGCAGTGCACGCCAACTCGGCAGTGCCTGTTTCCTGCTGCTGCTGTCGGCCTGGCTCTATGCCTGCGAGACCAGCTACCTGGGCCTGAGCTACCACAACAGCTGGCCGCTGCTGCTGCTGGCGCTGGGCCTGGGCAAGATCCTGATGGGGAGCTTCGGCCTGCTGCGCGGGCGCGGCGACGCGGCGCGACGCGACGGGGAGGGCCAGCCATGAGCAATAACAACCATCGCGACCCGCGCCAGCAACTGCTGCTGGGCCTGGTGCTGGCGCTGCTGGGCCTGCTGTTCCTGCTGGACAACTTCCACGTCTTCGACGTGCGGCGCATCCTGCCCTTCTGGCCGCTGGTGCTGATCGCGCTGGGCGTGCTCAAGTTCACGCAGTCGCCGCAGGGCCCGGGCCGCGGCTTCGGCGCGGCGCTGATCGTGGTGGGCAGCGTGCTGACGCTGCGCCATCTGGGCCTGTTCGACTTTCGCTGGCGCGACTGGTGGCCGCTGCTGCTGATCGCGCTGGGCCTGCTGGTGATGTTCAAGGGCCGCATCGGCGCGGGCTGGCGCACCGCCGAGGGGCAGCCGGTCGAGCAGCTGAACACCGACCGCATCGACCTGACGGCGGTGCTGGGCGGCAACCAGTCGCGCGTCAGCAGCCCGCAGTTCAGCGGTGGCAAGGTCACCGTGGTGCTGGGCGGTGCGCAGCTGGATCTGCGCCAGGCCTCGGTGGAGGGCACGGCCCGGCTGGATGTGTTCGTGCTGATGGGTGGCCTGGAGCTGAAGGTGCCGAACGATTGGGCCGTGACCGTGAACGGCCATCCGGTGCTGGGCGCGATCGAGGACAAGACCGTGCCGCCGCTCCTGAGCAGCAAGCGCCTGGTGATCCACGGCGAGGTGATCCTGGGCGGCATCGAACTGCGCAACTGAGCGGCGATGCGCTCGGTCTATCTGCTGCTGCTCCGGCCGGCCGCGCTGCTGGGGCTGCTGGCCGCCTGCGCGCTGCTGGGCGGCCTGCTGGCGGGCGCGCTGGTCTGGCTAGCCGGCTGGGGCTGGGCGGCGGCGCTGGGCGCGACATTGCCGCTGGTGCTGCTCTATGCGCTGCTGCTGCCCTCGGCCTGGGAGCTCAGCCGCGCGCTGCCGCTGGCGCGCGGCCGCGCCTGGCAGGGGCTGGCGCGCTATGCGGTGGCCGCGCTGCTGGTGGGCGGGCTGTGCACGCTGCTGGCCTGGGCCTGGCTGGAGCCGGCCGCGCCGCTGGCGGCAAGCCTGTTCGCGCTCGCCAGCGGCGGCTATCTGCTGGCCCTGCTGGCCGCCGATGCCCTGCAGGCCTGGGCGGGCCTGCGCGATGCGGAGCACCGCGCCGAGCAGGCGCAGGCGCGCGCGGTGGAGGCCGAGCTGCTGATGCTGCGCAACCAGGTGAATCCGCATTTCCTCTTCAACTGCCTGAACTCGATCAGCGCGCTCACCAGCTTCGACGCCGCGGCGGCGCGCCGGATGACGCTGGCGCTGGCCCAGTACTTCCGCCAGACCCTGGCGCTGACGCAGCGCGACTGGATCACGCTGGACGAGGAGCTGATTCACTGCCGCGGCTATGTGGAGATCGAGCAGGTGCGCTTTGGCGAGCGCCTGCGCTTCGACTGCGAGCTGGCCGACGGGGTCGGCGCCGCGCTGCTGCCGCCCATGCTGCTGCAGCCGCTGGTGGAGAACGCCGTCAAGCATGGCATCGCCGCGCGCAGCGAGGGCGGCACGCTGAGCCTGCGCGCGCTGCGGCAGGGCGACTGGCTGCATCTGCAGCTGGGCAACCCGATCGCTACAGCGGCGGCTCCCACCGGGCCCGGCACCGGTACCGGCCTCAACAATGTGCGCCAGCGTCTGCTGAGCCTGTTCGCCGGCCGGGCGCGTCTGAGCCTGCGCAGCGAGGGCGGGCAGTTCGTGGCCGAGATCACCCTGCCCTGGAGAAGCGCGCCATGAGACTGACGGCCCTGCTGGTGGACGACGAGGCGCTGGCGCGGCGCTTGCTGCGTGAGTTCCTGAAGGCCCACCCCGAGATCGAGATCGTCGGCGAGTGCGCCGATGGCGAGGCGGCGCTGGCCGCCATCGAGGCGCTGACGCCCGATCTGCTGTTCCTGGACATCCAGATGCCGGGCCTCAGCGGCCTGGAGGTGCTGGGCTTAAGCGGCCGCGAGCATGGCGTGATCTTCACCACCGCGCATGAGGCGCATGCGCTGCGCGCCTTCGAGCTGCATGCGGTGGACTATCTGCTCAAGCCCTTTTCGCAGGCGCGCTTCGACCGCGCGCTGGCGCAGGCGCGCAAGCTGCTGCCGCTCGCCACGCCGGGCCTGCAGCAGCTGGTGGCCGCCGGCAACCCGCAGCGCATCCTGGTGCGCGACCGCCAGCAAGTGCATGTGCTGAGCCCCGAGCAGATCTTGTGCGTGGAGGCGCAGGACGACTATGTGCGCATCCACCTGCCCGAGCGCAGCCTGCTGAAGACGCAGACCCTGGCCGAGTTCGAGGCCGGCCTAGACCCCCATCGCTTCGTGCGCGTGCACCGCTCCTGGCTGATCAATCTGGACCAGCTGCTGCAGCTGGAGCGCCAGGGCAAGGACCAGCTGCTGGCGGTGCTGCGCGGCGGCCGCAAGGTGCCGGTGAGCCGCGCCGGCTACGAGCGCATCAGGCCACTACTCAAGTGAGCGACGGCAGGCGGCCGCAATCGGCGGTGCCGAAGCGGTCCACCTGCAGGCGCAGGCGCTGACCCTGGCGGTAGGTCTGCCACTGCGGCTGCGCCAGCCGGCAGGTCCAGGCGCGGCCATCGGCGGCGCGCAGCAGCAGCTCGAAGAACTCGTGCCGCTTGCCCGCGCGTTCCGCGCCCAGCTGTTCGGGCGCCAGGCGGTTCAGCGCCGGCACGGGCCAATGCGGCGGGCCGGGCGCATCGCCCTCGGCCTGCGCGCTGTGCAGCGCGCGCCATGCCGGCACGCTGTAGCGGCAATGCTCGGCCGGCGCGCTGCGCTGGCCGCTCGGGTCGGGCAGCAGGCGCCGGCCGATTTCGCGCGCGCCGGCGGGCATCTCGTCGCACCAGCCGGAGGCGCTTTCGGCCACCAGGGTTTCGATCTCGATCACCAGGCGCCAGGTCTGGCGCTCGATCTGTACCGGCACGCCCGTCGGGCCGAGCACCCACCACAGGGCGATCAGCAGCGGCTGGGCCATCCAGAGGATGGCCCAGAGCGGTGAGCGCGTGCGGCGGTCCGGGTAGGCGAGGTCGTCAGGCATCGCGCCATTGTCGGCGCGCCCTCAGACGCTCAGGCGCAGCGCGCGCAGCGCGCGGTCGGCACGCCGGAAGGTGGGCACGCCGCCGGCCTCCAGCAGGCGCGCCAGCTCGTCGTAGATGGAGCCGCCGTCGATCACTGCGATGCAGGGCTTGGGCTGGCCCTGCAGCAGGCGGATCCAGCGCGCCGCGATGGCGTCGGGCTCCAGCGCCGCCGCGCCCAGGGTTTTGAGCGCGGGCGTGAGCGGCACCACGCCCACCAGGGCCAGGTCCACGCCGGGGTCGGCCAGCACGGCGGCGATCACCGCCTCGTAGCCGGCGTCGCCGCACATCGGGGTGAGGTCCAGCGGGTTGCCCACGTCCACCAGCTCGGTGAGGCGCTCGCTGGCGAACACCTGCTTCAGGCGCGCCTCGGTGGCCGCGCTGAAGTGCGCCAGCTGGAAGGGGCCGAGGTTGTCGGCCATCGACACGCATTCAAAGCCGGCATTGCTGACCGCCGCCAGGCGCCGGCCGCGCAGCGCGCGCCGGCCCAGCGCCAGATGCAGGCCGATCAGCGCCTCGAAATCGGTGATGGTCTCGGCCAGCATGACGCCGCAGCCGCGTGCCAGCTCGCGCGTCACCGCCGCATTGCCGGCGATCGAGGCGGTGTGGCTGCTGCTGGCCTGCGCACCCTCCTGGGTGCGGCCGGCGCGGTAGAGGATGACCTTGCGGCCGCTGGCGGTGATGGCGCGGGCGGCGCGCAGGAACTTCAGCCCGTCGAGCTCCTTGAAGCCCTCCACATAGACGGCAAAGACCTCGATCGCCGGGTCGTGCTGCAGCTGGCTGAGGTAGTCGCCCACCGTCAGATCGCTCTGGTTGCCCAGCGTGATGCAGTAGCGCGGGTTGACATGGTGGAACTGGTTGAGCCGGGTGATGGCGAAGGCGCCGCTCTGGCTGATGAGGGCCAGCGGCGATTCCGGCCCGGCCGAGAAGGGCAGCTTCTCGCCGGGGATGAAGAGGGTGTTGTAGCGGCCCGGCAGCGAGCGCACGCCCAGGCAGTTGCCGCCGTTGATCAGCGGGCCCTGGTCGGGGGAGGCGCGCGCCGCCAGCAGCGCCTGCTGCATGCGCGCCACCAGCTGCTCGGTGCCGGCCTTTTCCTCCAGCCCGCCGGGGATCACGATCACCGCCTGCGCCTTGCCCTGCGTGATCACCTCGCCCAGCACCGCGGGCACCTGGGCCGCCGGCACGATCAGCACCAGCAGGTCCACCGGTGCGGGCAGGGCGCTCACATCGGCCACGCAGGCCACACCGTCCAGCGTTGCCAGGCCCGGCTTGATGACGGTGAGCGCCGCGGGGTCGAAGCCCTGGGCGAGGATGTTTTGCAGGATGGTGCGGCCCGGGCCGCCCTTGCCGTCATTGGCGGACACGCCCATCACGGCCATGCTGGCGGGCGCCAGCAGCTTTGCCAGCTTGTGCAGCGGGCGCTGCGGCGGCTCCGTCAGGTAGGGGCGCTCGGGCAGGCGCACCACGCTGTCCAGCGCGATCAGTTCACCGGCGCTTGAGATCACCAGCGGGTTGATCTCAATCTCGATCAGCTCGGCCGGCATGCGCTGCCGCGCCAGCGTCAGCAGCTTGTCCAGCAGCGCGCGCAGGCTGGCCTCGGGCAACAGGGCGGGCTGCTGGCGCCAGGGTTGGGTGGCGAATTGCGCCACCGCATTGCTGGCGAGGTCGAACTCGGCCGTCAGCTCGGGCGAGAACACCGAGAGCTCGCGGCCCGGCCGGAGCTGGCCGGCCAGGTACTCGGCCGCCACGCCGCCGCAGGCCAGGCTCAGGGTGGCGCCGAAATCCTCGGTCCAGCGCAGCCCGAGCAGGAACTCATGGCCGAAGGCGCGCTCGTACTCGATGCATTCGTTGAGGCTGTAGCCGCTCACCGCGTAATGCGGGGCCAGCCGCGCATGCATGTCGGCCAGCACCTCGGCCACGGCCTCCAGCCGGTTGTCGACAATCTTCACGCCGCCCAGCTCGGTCTTGTGCAGGATGTCGTGCGCCACCACCTTGACCACCACCTTGGTGCCGGGCGGCAGGTGTTCGGCGCGTAGCGCCGCGGGCCCGTCCAGCAGCACCTGCTGCGGCACGCGCACGCCGGCCTCGGCCAGGATCTGCAGGCCCTCGGCCTCGGTCAGGGTGTGGCGCTGCTCGGCGCGCGCGCGGGCCAGGATCGTCGGTGCGGTGTTCGTCATGCTGGCGGCGATGCTAGCGAGCCGCGCCGCCGCCGCCCATGACCTGGGGCAAGAACGAGGGCTTCAGGCCTCGGTTTCAGGCTGCATCAAGGATGGGCCGGAGCGCCTCGTCCCATTGATCGACGTCGTCCGGCCCGATGTGCAGCCAGGCCATCGCCGCGCCATGGTGGTCGGCCCAGTCGGCGTCCTCGGGCAGCACCTCGTGCAGGCGCATCAGGTGCTCGGCGATCAGGCCGGCGGCCACCAGGGTATGGATCTCGGGCTCGATGCCGGCGTCGCCCAGCGAGCGCAGGTCGTGGTGCAGGCGGATCGCAGTCATCAGCGCGGCCGGCAGGTTCCAGACCCGCGCCACCAGCGCGCCCACCACCGCGTGGTCGGTGCGGTGGTTGGCGTTCTCGGTGGCGATATAGGGGCGGTCGATGCGCGCCGCCGCCTCCACCATGGTGGCGCCATAGCCGCGCACACTCTGCAGCAGCACCGGCATGCCGACATGGCAGAACAGGCCGTAGGTATGGGCCAGGTCGGGCGAGAGCCCCGGCAGCTGGCGCGCGATGAAGGCCATTGCCAGCGCCCGCTTGGTGGAGCGCTCCCAGAAGCGCGCCAGCTGCGGGCTGTTGACCGGGATGCTGTGCTTGAGCAGAAAGCCCGTCATCACCGCCGCGGTCTCGTCCAGCCCCAGCCGCGTCATCGCCTGGCCCACGGTGCCGCAGGGCATGCCGTCGGCCAGGTGCAAGGGGCTGTTGGCCTGGCGCAGCAGGGTGGCCGACATGGCCACATCGCTGGCGGCGATGCGTGCGACCTCGGTGAGATCGGGCTGGGCCTGGGCCATGGCTTCGCGCAGACGCGTCAGCAGCTCGGGGCAAGGCGGGATCTTGATCTGCTTGAGCGGGCCGGTGGCGCGGGCCTGATCCAGCTCTTGGCGTACTGCTTGGGATTTCATGGCGGTCTTGGAGGGTCGGGCGGATTATGGCGTGCCCCCGCGCCGCGGCCGGCCGGCGACTGCGGCAAATTGCCCGAAACCGGGGCGCGCGCGCGGCGCGCCGGCTACGGGCTGCGACCCAGCCTGTACAGTGCCGCAAGCCCTATGACGATGCCCTGATGTCCGGTCCCAGATTCCTGCTGCGATGGCGCGCCGGCCTTGGCCTGGCCTTGCTGCTGGGCTGGGCGGGTGGCTGCCAGGCTTGGGATGTGCCGAGCTTTCTGGGCGCCGCCGTGCACCGCAGCCCGCGCACCCTGGTGGCGGCCAAGGCCTTGCAGCAACTGGTGGAGCGCGTGAGCACGCAGGACGAGGAGCAGCGCCTGCAGGCGCTGAACCAGTTCTTCAACCAGCGCATCGCCTTCCGCGACGATATCGAGGTCTGGGGCCAGGCGGACTACTGGGCCAGCCCGCTCGAGACGCTGGAGAAGGGCCAGGGCGATTGCGAGGACTATTCGATCGCCAAGTACTTCAGCCTGGTGGCCGCCGGCGTGTCCGAGGCCAAGCTGCGCATGGTCTATGTGCGCGCCCAGTTCCGCGGGCGCAGCCAGGCGCATATGGTGTTGGCCTACTATGCGCAGCCGCAGGCCGAGCCCCTGATCCTGGACAACCTGGTGCCCGAGCTGCGCCCGGCCTCGGCGCGCGGCGATCTGCAGCCGGTGTTCAGCTTCAACAGCGAGGGCCTGTGGCAGGGCGTGGGCAGCGCCAGCGCCGGCAATCCGCTGGCGCGGCTGTCGCAATGGCGCGACTTGCTGGCCAAGGTGAAGGCGGAGGGATTCTGATGCGAACGATGCAACAAGGAGAATGCAGCCCATGTCGCTGATACGTCAAATCTGGCTCCTGGTGCTGAGCGTGGTGCTGCTGTCGCTGCTGGGCAGCGTGGCGGTATCCACCGGCTCGCTGCGCCAGCTGATGCAGACCCAGCTGCAGCTCAAGAACAGCGACAACGCCACCGCACTGGCGCTGGCGTTGTCGCAGCAGGGCGGCGATGCCGAGCTGATGTCGCTGCTGATCTCGGCCCAGTTCGACACCGGCGCCTACGAGAGCGTGGTGTGGAAGCGCAATGACGGCAGCGTCGCCTTCGAGCGCCATGCGCCGCCGCTGGTGTCCAAGGCGCCCGGCTGGTTCCGCGGCCTGACGCCGATCCAGACCCAGGCCGGCGTCGCCAAGGTGTCGAACGGCTGGAACGCGACGGGCTCGGTGGAAGTGCGGAGCCAGTCCGCCTATGCGCACGACGCGCTGTGGAGCAGCACCCTGCGCAGCGCCCTGCTGCTGCTGGCGCTGGGCAGCCTGGCGGGGTTGGCGGCGCTGGCGGTGCTGCGCCGCATCCGCAAGCCGCTGGACAACGCGGTGGCGCAGGCCAATGCGGTGGTGCGCGGCGAGTTCAGCACGATCGACGAATCCAAGGTGCCCGAGCTGCAGCGCCTGACCGGCGCGATGAACAGCATGGTGCTGCGCGTGAAGAGCATGTTCGAGGCCCAGGCCGAGCAGCTCCAGGTGCTGCGCCAGCAGGCGCATTGCGACGCGCTCACCGGCATGAGCCACCGCAAGCATTTCCTCGCCGAGCTGGAATCGGCGCTGGCACGCGACGAGGGCCCCAGCCATGCCGGCCTGGTGCTGCTGCGCCTTCGCGATCTGGCGGGCCTGAACCAGAGCCTGGGCCATGTCGCCACCGACCAGGTGCTGCTGGCGATGTCGCGTGCGATCCAGGTCTACCCCGAGCGCGTGCATGGCTGCCTGGCCGGCCGCCTGAACGGCGCAGACTTCGCGCTCTGGCTGCCGGCCCCCCGCGTCGCCGCCGAGACCGCCGAGGCCCTGGCCGAGGCCTTGCGCGCCAGCCTGCCCGCCTTCGGGCCCGGCATCCAGGTGGCGCTGGGTGCCATCGAGCTGCCGCGCGAGCGCGCCGCCAGCCATTGGTTCGCCCAGGCCGACGTGGCGCTGGCGCGTGCCGAGGCCGGCACCGGCGTGGTGGTGCAGGCCCTCGTCACGCCCGAGCACGAGCGCTATCTGCAGGGCGAGCGCGCCTGGCGTTTGCAGATCAGCGAGGCACTGCAGGCGCGCCGCGCGCGCTTGCTGGAGTTCCCGCTGATCGACCGCGAGCGCCGCCTGTTGCACCTGGAATGCCCGCTGCAGCTGCGCCTGGATGAGCAGGCCGAGTTCGAGAACGCGGCGCGCTGGCTGCCGCTGGCGGTGCGCAACCGTCTCACCGCCGAGGTCGACCTGTGCGCGATTGCGCTGGCGCTGGAGGCGAACGGCCATGACGAGCAATGGCGCTGCGTCAACGTGGCGCCGGCCTCGCTGCTGGACGGCGGCTTTGTGGCGCGCGTGCGCGAGCTGGTGTTCCACGCGCCGCAGGCCGCTCGCCGCCTCGGCCTGGAGCTGGCCGAATCGGCCGCGACGCAGCATTTCGACCTGCTGCACGAGCTGGGCCGGCAGCTGCGCCCGCTGGGCGTGCGGCTGGGCCTGGAGCATGCCGGTGCCGGCCTGGCCCAGGTGGAGCGGCTCTACCAGGCCGGGCTCGACTATGTGAAGCTGGACAGCTCGGTGGTCAGCGGCGTCGCGGGCGACGCGGCGCGTGCCGCCTTCGTGCGCGGCATGGTCATCATGCTGCGCAGCCTCACGCTCAAGGTCTATGCCGAGGGTGTCAGCGACGCGCTGGACGTGCAGGCGCTGTGGGACTGCGAGATCGACGGCGTGACCGGGCCCTGGGCGACGGGGCAGTTGATCAAGCCTTGAGCGGCTGCTGGCGGTACTGGGCTGCCGTTCTGATGTCCGGCGGTGATCAGGCCGACTGGGGGCTCTGCTCCGTTCATGTCCCCCGCCCCGAGCTGCGCCCGGGGCTCCTCCTTTACTTCACTCCGCAGAACCCCCAGCCGTCCTGATCCGGCACGGCCGTGCGTGCTCGCCGCAGGCTGCATGCGGTGGAGCTGCCAAGTGGCGGCGGGGGCGTGGTGGAGTGAAGTAAAGGAGGAGCCGACGCCCGCAGGGTGACGGCGGGGGACATGAACGGAATCACGCCCCCGGCGTCGCTTGGCATACGCCCACACGTGAACGGCAGCTCCGCGCCGCTCAGCCGATATCGGCGCAATGCAGCAGGTACTCGCGCCCCAGGCGCCGGTCCTCGAAGAAGCGTTGCAGGGTCTCGCGCACGGTGCGGAAGGCGAGTTCGTCCCAGGGGATCTCATGCTCGCGGAACAGCCGGGCCTCGAGTGATTCGGGGCCGGGGTCGAAGCGGTCGGAGAGCAGCCGGGCGCGGTAGTACATGTGGATCTGCCCGACCTTGACGACGTTCAGCACGCAGTAGAGGTTCTGCAACTCGATCTGCGCGCCGGCCTCTTCGTCGGTCTCGCGCAGCGCGCCCTCGGCGCTCGTTTCACCCAGTTCCAGAAAACCCGCCGGCAGGGTCCAGAGGCCGTAGCGCGGCTCGATGGCGCGCTTGCACAGCAGCACCTGATCGCCCCACACCGGCAGGGTGCCCACCACATTGATGGGGTTCTCGTAGTGCACGCTGGCACAGGCGGTGCAGGTGGCGCGCTCGCGGTTGTCATCGGCCGGCACGCGGTACTCTACGGGGCTGCCGCAGCTGGGGCAATGCTTGAATCGGCGCGTCAGGAACATGGCGCCAGTGTATCGGCTGCATGGCATGATCTTGCTCCAAGACCCGAGGCTCAGACCATCATGGAACTCTTCAATTACTACCGCTCCTCCGCGTCCTTCCGCGTGCGCATCGCGCTGGCCCTGAAGGGCCTGGAGTACGACTACAAGCCGGTGCACCTGGCCAAGAACGAGCAGTTCAACGAGTCCTATGCCGCGGTGTCGGCCTCGCGCCTGGTGCCGCTGCTGCGCGACGGCGAGGCGGTGATCACGCAGTCGATGGCCATCATCGAGTACCTGGACGAAACCCACCCCGAGCCGCCGCTGCTGCCCAGGACGGCGCTGGAGCGGGCCTATGTGCGCGGCCTGGCGCAGGACATCGCCTGCGAGATCCACCCGCTCAACAACCTGCGCGTGCTGCGCTACCTGACGCGCGATCTGGGCCTCGCCGAAGAGGCCAAGGACCGCTGGTACCGCCATTGGGTCGAGACCGGGCTGGAGGTGGTGGAGCAGCGCCTCGGCAAGGAGCGCCATGCGGGCCGCTTCTGCTTCGGCGACGCGCCCGGCCTGGCCGAATGCGTGCTGGTGCCGCAGATCTTCAACGCCCAGCGCTTCAACTGCCGGCTCGACCATGTGCCGCGCCTGATGCAGGTGTTCGAGGCCTGCATGCAGCTCGATGCCTTCATCAAGACCCAGCCCTCCGCCTGCCCCGATGCCGAGTGAGTTGATACACGAGGATTGGCTGCGACCCGACTGGCAACTGCCGGCCGACTGGCCGGCCATCCGGGCCTTCATGACCACAAGGGCCGGTGGCGTCAGCCAGGGTCTGCATGCCAGCATGAATCTGGGCCGTGCGGTCGAGGACGAGCCCGCCGCGGTGGCCGCCAACCGCGCGCTGCTGGGGCGCGCCCTGGGGGCACCGGCGGTGTTTCTGCACCAGGTGCATGGTGCCGATGTGCTGAAACTGGACGGCACGCACCTGGATGGTGAGCGCCCGCGCTTCGATGCCGCCATCAGCACCAGCCTGGGGCTGGGTTGCGCCATCCAGGTGGCGGACTGCCTGCCGGTTTTGTTCGCCGCGCGCGGCGGCGTGGGCGGCGCCCATGCGGGCTGGCGCGGGCTGGCGGCCGGGGTGCTGGAGCACACGGTGGCGGCGCTCTGCGAGGCCAGCGGCAGCGCCCCCGATGAGCTGCATGCCTGGCTGGGCCCCTGCATCGGGCCGCAGCGTTTCGAGGTCGGGGCCGAGGTGCTGCAGGCCTTCGGCAGCGATCCGGCGGCGCCGGATGCGCGCTTCTTCGTCTACCGCGCCAATGCCGCGGGCGAGCCGCGCTGGCTGGCCGATCTGCCGGCGCTGGCGCGCGCACGTCTTCGCGCTGCCGGCCTGCGCCACATCGGCGGCGGGCACTGGTGCACGCTCAGCGAGCCCTCAAGGTTCTTTTCCTTCCGCCACGAGCGGCTCGCCGGGCGCATGGCCGCTGCCATCAGCCTGATTTGACGGGGCCGGGTCCGCGGCGGCCTCGGCACGCCGCCGCGCGGCGCGTCGCGCCGGCGTGCCCAGCAGATAGAGCACGATGCTCACCGGCAGCACGCCGTAGAGCGCGAAGGTGACGATCGCCCCCAGCACCGATCCCTGGCTGCTGGTGGCCTCGGCCAGCGCCATCATCAGCGCCACGTAGATCCAGGCAATTGCAACCAAGTACATCGAAAACCAATCGTCATAAGAAGGTAAGTTTCCAAGGGTACAACAGCATCTGTGGCAAGCTTCTTGCCTGGCTCTTGATGTGAGCCAGCGATCGCAGCAAGCAAGAAAGCACCAGCCCGAGGAGACACATGACGTCGAAGAAGAGCAACAAAGATGCCGGTGGCAAGGCTGATCCCTTGTCGCTGGGCGCCGCCGCCGAGATGGCCGCCGGCCTGGGCGAGACCATGAAAACCCTGGCCGCCCTGCAGATCCCGATGCAGAGCCTGGCACAGCTGCAGGCCGACTATCTGAAGCAGGCAACGGCGCTTTGGAACAACTCCGTGTCCCCTGAAAAGGCGGCAGCCAAGCCCAAGCTGGGCGATCGCCGCTTCGCCGCCGAGGCCTGGAGCGCCAACCCGGCCTCCAGCTTCATGGCCCAGCTCTATCTGCTCAACGCGCAGACCCTGCAGCGCATGGCCGAGCAGGTGGAGGGCGATGCGAAGACGCGGGCGCGCATCCGCTTCGCGGTGCAGCAGTTCGTCGATGCCTCGGCGCCCAGCAACTTCCTGGCGCTGAATCCCGAGGCGCAGAGCCTGGCGCTGCAGACGCAGGGCGAGAGCATTGCCAAGGGCATGCAGCTGCTGTGGGCCGATGTGCAGCGCGGCCATGTCTCGCAGACCGACGAGAACGCCTTCGAGGTGGGCCGCAACGTGGCCACCACCGCCGGCGACATCGTGTTCGAGAACGAGTTCTTCCAGCTCATCGAATACAAGCCGCTCACCAAGGAAGTGCATGAGCGGCCCTTCCTGCTGGTGCCGCCCTGCATCAACAAGTTCTACATCCTGGATCTGCAGCCGGACAACTCCTTGATTCGTTATGCCGTGGAGCAGGGCCACCGCACCTTCGTGGTGAGCTGGCGCAACCCGGACGAGAGCTGCAAGGCCTGGACCTGGGATGACTACATCGAGCATGCGCCCATCAAGGCGATCGAGGTGGTGCAGGCCATCAGCGGCGCCAAGACCATCAATGCGCTGGGCTTCTGCGTCGGCGGCACCATCCTGGCCACCGCGCTGGCGGTGCTGGCGGCGCGCGGCCAGCAGCCGGTGGAGAGCCTGACCCTGCTGACCACGCTGATCGATTTCTCCAGCAACGGCATCCTCGACCTGTTCGTCGACGAGGCCTCGGTGAAGCTGCGCGAGATGACGCTGGGCCCCGAAGCGCCCAAGGGCCCGGGCCTGCTGAAGGGCCAGGAGCTGGCCACCACCTTCAGCTTCCTGCGCCCCAACGATCTGGTATGGAACTATGTGGTGGGCAACTACCTCAAGGGCGAGGCGCCGCCGGCCTTCGACCTGCTGTACTGGAACGGCGATTCCACCAATCTGCCCGGCCCGATGTACTGCTGGTACCTGCGCCACACCTATCTGCAGAACGAACTGCGGATCCCGGGCCGGCTGACGGTCTGCGGCGAGGCCATCGACCTCGGCAAGATCAAGGCGCCGGTCTATATCTACGGCTCGCGCGAGGACCACATCGTGCCCTGGGACAGCGCCTACCGCAGCACCCAGGTGTTCAGCGGCAAGAAGCGCTTCGTGCTGGGTGCCTCGGGCCATATCGCCGGCGTCATCAACCCGCCCGCCAAGGGCAAGCGCAGCCACTGGATCGGCAAGACGGCGGCCCTGCCTGCCAGCGCCAATGAGTGGCTGGAAAGCGCGGTCGAGCATCCCGGCAGCTGGTGGACCGATTGGTCCGCCTGGCTGGCCTCGCATGCCGGCGCCATGAAGCCCGCACCCAAGGCGCCGGGCCATCGCAGCTACAAGGCGATCGAGCCGGCACCGGGCCGCTACGTCAAACAAAAGGCCTGAGCAGGGCCTGCTTACGCATCTCACACTGGAGCAGACAAACATGAGCACCGACATCGTCATCGTCGCCGCAGCGCGCACCGCCATCGGCAAGTTCGGCGGCACGCTCGCCAAGACCCCGGCCCCCGAGCTGGGCGCCGTGGTGGTGAAGGAGCTGCTGCGCCGCAGCGGTCTGGAGGCCGGCCAGATCGGCGAGCTGATCCTCGGCCAGGTGCTGACCGCCGGCTCGGGCCAGAACCCGGCGCGCCAGACCGTCATCAAGGCCGGCCTGCCCAATACCGTGCCGGCCATGACCATCAACAAGGTCTGCGGCTCGGGCCTGAAGGCGGTGATGCTGGCCGCCCAGGCCATCCGCGACGGCGACTCCGAGATCGTCATCGCCGGCGGCCAGGAGAACATGAGCCTGGCGCCCCATGTGCTGCCCGGCTCGCGCGATGGCCAGCGCATGGGCGACTGGAAGCTCGTCGACACCATGATCGTGGACGGCCTCTGGGACGTCTACAACCAGTACCACATGGGCATCACGGCCGAGAACGTGGCCAAGCAATACAGCATCAGCCGCGAGGCGCAGGACGCACTGGCCCTGGGCTCGCAGCAGAAGGCCGCCGCCGCGCAGGACGCGGGCCGTTTCAAGGACGAGATCGCCGCGGTGAGCATTGCGCAGAAGAAGGGCGACGCGATCGTCTTCGACGCCGACGAGTTCATCAACCGCAAGAGCAATGCCGAGGCCCTGGCCGGCCTGCGCCCCGCCTTCGACAAGGCCGGCAGCGTCACCGCCGGCAATGCCTCCGGCCTCAACGACGGCGCCGCCGGCCTGGTGCTGATGAGCGCCGCCAAGGCCGCGGCCCTGGGCCTCACGCCGCTGGCGCGCATTGCCTCCTACGCCAGTGCCGGCCTGGACCCGGCCACCATGGGCATGGGCCCGGTGCCCGCGGCGCGCAAGGCGCTGGAGCGCGCCGGCTGGAAGCCGCAGGATCTTGACCTGCTGGAAATCAACGAGGCCTTTGCGGCCCAGGCCTGCGCGGTGCACCAGGAAATGGGCTGGGACCTCAGCAAGGTCAACGTCAACGGCGGCGCCATCGCGCTGGGCCACCCGATCGGCGCCTCGGGCGCACGCATCCTGGTGACGCTGCTGCACGAGATGCAGCGCCGCGGTGCCAAGAAGGGCATTGCCTCGCTGTGCATCGGCGGCGGCATGGGCGTGGCGCTGACCGTCGAACGCTGAACGGCGCACCCAACAAACCCCACTAGGGCCAACCCCGCTTGACCCCACCCGGGCCTTGCGGGACGCTTTGAACGCGTCTTTGGCTACCGAACAAAGCATGGGACCGGCCAGCGCGTAGGACGCGGCGCCGGTGCGGCCCCGATCAATGCCATGGAGGCAAGGAGACACTATGAGCCAGAAGATTGCATACGTGACCGGCGGTATGGGTGGCATCGGCACCGCGATGTGCCAGCGCCTGCACAAGGAAGGCTTCAAGGTCATTGCCGGCTGTGGCCCCAGCCGTGATTTCGACAAATGGATCAGCGAGCAGGCCGCGCTGGGCTACACCTTCCACGTCTCGGTGGGCAATGTGGCCGACTGGGATTCCACCGTGGCTGCCTTCGCCAAGGTCAAGGCCGAGCATGGCCCTATCGACGTGCTGGTGAACAACGCCGGCATCACGCGCGACGGCATGTTCCGCAAGATGAGCCGCGCCGACTGGGACGCGGTGATCGACACCAACCTAAACTCCATGTTCAACGTCACCAAGCAGGTGATCGAGGACATGCTGGACCGGGGCTGGGGCCGCATCATCAACATCTCCTCGGTGAACGGCGAGAAGGGTCAGTTCGGCCAGACCAACTACTCCGCCGCCAAGGCCGGCATGCACGGCTTCACGATGGCGCTGGCGCAGGAAGTGGCCAGCAAGGGCGTGACGGTCAACACCGTGAGCCCGGGCTATATCGGCACCGACATGGTCAAGGCGATCCGCCAGGACGTGCTGGACAAGATCGTCGCCACCATTCCCATCAAGCGCCTCGGCACCCCGGAGGAAATCGCGGCCATCGTGGCCTGGCTGGCGGGCGAGGATTCGGGCTTCACCACCGGTGCCGATTTCTCCTGCAACGGCGGATTGCATATGGGGTGAGCCAGCGCCTGGCGCACGGCAACTGGGGCACCTTCGGGTGCCTTTTTGCTTGCCGCTCAGGACTTGATCTGCAGCAGCCTGGAGATGCTCTGTGCCGCCTCCAGCAGGCGCGGCAGGCATTGCTCCAGCAGCGCCTCGGGCGGCGTGCGATTCACCTGCGCGCCGACGTTGAGCGCCGCGATGGTCTGGCCGTTGCGGTCCACGATCGGCGCGGCCAGCGAGACCAGGCCTTCTTCCAGCTCCTGGTTGATCAGGCACCAGCCCTGGCTGCGCACCTGGGCGATGCGGGTGCGCAGCTCGTCCAGATTGCGCGCGGTGCGCGCGGTATGCGAGTGGAACTGCACGCGCGCCAGCTGCTCCTCCAGTTCGGCCGGCGGCAGGCCGGCCAGCAGCACCCGACCCATCGAGGTGCACCAGGCCGGCAGGCGGCTGCCGACGCCCAGGTTGATGCTCATGATCTTGCGCGCCGGCACGCGCAGCACATAGACGATGTCGCCACCCTCCAGCACCGCGGCCGAGCAGCTCTCCTTGAGCTCGCCGGCGAGCTGCTGCATTACCGGCTCGGCAAACTGCCACAGCGGCTGCGAGCTGAGGTAGGCAAAGCCCAGGTCCAGGATCTTGGGCGTGAGGGCAAACAGCCGGCCATCGGCCTTCACATAGCCCAGGGTTTCGAGCGTCAGCAGGATGCGGCGCGCGCCGGCGCGCGTGAGGCCGCAGCGTTTGGCCACCTCGGTGAGGGTCTGGCGCGGCGCCTCGGCGCTGAAGGCGCGTATCACCGAGAGCCCGCGCGCGAAGGACTGCACATAGCTGTCGCCGGGCTTCAGCGTGGATTCAAGGGGCTCGGACATGCGTCGCAGTATAGGCAGGCGCAAATGTGGCTAATATCGCGGCCGGTTTCAATTTGCTGGAGGGATACAGATCATGGCCATGGACGTCGTCGACTACGAGATCAAGGGCGCCGAAATGCAGTTCGTCGAGGTCGAGCTCGACCCGGGCGAGGCCGCCATCGGTGAGGCCGGCAGCATGATGTTCATGGATGCCGCCATCAGCATGGACACGGTGTTCGGTGACGGCTCGGCCCAGCAGGGCGGCTTCTTTGGCAAGCTGCTGGGCGCCGGCAAGCGCCTCATCACCGGCGAATCGCTGTTCACTACGGTCTACACCAACCAGGGCAGCGGCAAGCAGCGCGTGGCCTTTGCCGCGCCTTACCCCGGCAAGATCCTGCCCATGGATCTGCGCCAGCTGGGCGGCACGCTGATCTGCCAGAAGGATGCCTTCCTGTGCGCGGCGCGCGGCGTCTCGCTGGGCATTGCCGTGCAGCAGAAGCTCAGCACCGGCTTCTTCGGCGGCGAGGGCTTCATCATGCAGAAGCTCGATGGCGACGGCCTGGCCTTTGTGCACGCCGGCGGCACGGTGGTGCGCCGCACCCTGCAGCCCGGCCAGACCCTGCTGGTGGATACCGGCTGCGTGGTGGCCTACACGCCCAGCGTGGACTTCGAGATCCAGTACGTGGGCAAGATCAAGACCGCGCTGTTCGGCGGCGAGGGCCTGTTCCTGGCCAAGCTGACCGGCCCGGGCGAGGTCTGGCTGCAAAGCCTGCCGTTCTCACGCCTGGCCTCGCGCATCTTCGCGGCCGCGCCGCAGCGTGGCGGCTCCAAGGAAGAGGGCTCGGTGCTGGGCGGCTTCGGCGCCGGCGGCCTGCTGGGCGGCATCCTGGGTGGCGATGATGAGTAAGCTGCCGGCCCTCTACACTTGAGCCCAGTGCCGCGGCCATGGGTTGCGGCTTGCGCATTCAAGGATCCCTCGATGTTTGTTCAGAACTGGCGGCGTCTGGCTGCCTGCATGCTGCTGGCACCAGGCCTGGCCCTGGCCGCCGGCGGCCACCCCATCTTCGTGCTCAATTCGCTGGACGCCGACATCAGCGTGGTCGACCCGGTGAGCTTCAAGCAGCTCAAGCGCATTCCTACCGGCAAGGAGCCGCACCACCTCTACCTGACGCCGGACGAGAAGTCCATGGTGGTGGCGAACGCGCTGGGCGACTCGCTCACCTTCATCGACCCGGTCACGGCCAATGTGCAGCGCGTGCTGAACGGCATCACCGACCCCTACCACCTGCGCTTCTCGCCCGACATGAAGTGGTTCGTGACGGCCGGCAACCGGCTGGACCATGTGGCCCTGTACCGCTGGCAGCCGCAGCAGGCGGACAAGCCGCTGGAGCTGCTCAAGCGCATCCCGGCGCCCAAGACGCCCAGCCACCTCTACATCGACAGCAAGAGCACGCTGCTCTACGTGAGCCTGCAGGACAGCGACGAGCTGCTGTGCGTGGAACTGGCCGCCCAGGCGCCGCGCTGGAAGATCCCGGTGGGCAAGATGCCGGCCGACATCTTCCTCACCGCCGACGACAAGCACATCCTGGTGGCGCTGACCGGCGACAAGCTGGTGGAGGTCTACGACGTCTCGGGCGCCGCACCCAAGCTGGTCAAGCGCCTGCCCACCGGCGACGGCGCGCACAGCTTCCGCTCGCTGGGCGACAAGCGCCATGTGCTGGTGAGCAACCGCGCCGGCAACAGCATCAGCAAGATCGATCTGCAGAGCTTCAGCGTGGCCGAGACCTTCGCGGCACCGGGCGGGCCCGACGACATGGAAGTGCTGCCCGATGGCAAGACCCTGATCTTCACCTCGCGCTGGGCACGCAAGCTGACCATGCTGGATCTGCAGAGCAAGCAGGTGCTCAAGCAGGTCAAGGTGGGCAAGTCGCCGCATGGCGTGTGGACGCTGAACCACGCGTCTCGCCAGTGAAGCAGGCTCGCGCGGCGCTGGCGCTCACCGGCGCACTGTTCGGTGCGATGCCAGGGGCCCTGTGGGCGCAGGCCTGCCAGGCCGGTCAGAAGCCGGTCTTCCTGACCTTCGACACCGGCCATATGGGCGTGGCACCGCTGGTGGCCGAGCTGCTGAAGAAGTACGAGGCCAAGGCCACCTTCTTCCTGGCCTGGGAGCCCACGCTGAACTACGGCCACACCCTGGACGAGCAATGGGCGCCCTGGTGGCGCGCGCGTGCCGCCGAGGGGCACGACTTCGGCTCGCACACCTGGGAGCACGACACCTGGCTGGAGGACCTGCCGCCCGTCAACGGCGAGGCCCGCTTCAAGGTGCGCACCCAGGCCGGCATCGAGCCGATGCGCATCCGCGAGCTGAGCGCCGAGCAGTATTGCGAGGGCCTGAGGAAGCCCGCGCAGCGCTTTGCCGAGATGACCGGCCAGGCCATGAGCCCGATCTTCCGTGCGCCGGCGGGGCGCAGCTCGCCGGCCCTGCTGGCGGTGGCCAAGGCCTGCGGCTTCAGCCATGTGGGCTGGAGCGCGGCGGGTTTTCTGGGCGATGAGCTGCCCAGCGACAAATATCCCAACGAGCAGCTGCTGGCGCGCGCGCTGCGCGACATCCGGCCCGGCGATATCCTGATGGCTCATCTGGGCATCTGGCAGCGCCAGGACGCCTGGGCACCCGCCGTGCTGGAACCCCTGATGAAGGGCTTGAAGGAGAAGGGCATGTGTTTTGCGCCGCTGCGTGAGCATCCGCGCTATGTGCGGCTGATGCGGGGCGTCGGTGCAGGGCCCTCGGACAAGAACGCGACGCGCAAGCCATGATGGACTGGTTCAGCGAGAGCTTCGAGCTTGCCCGGCAACAGCTGTTCGAGACCCTGGTCCAGCCCCTGGTGTTCGGCATCGGCCTGGGCAATCTGCTCGAGGACGCCTTTGATGCGACCGGCTGGCTGCTGGTGGGCCTGCTGCAGATCGCGGTGATGCTGCTGCTGATACGCACGCTGGAGCGCTGGCGCCCGGTGGAACCGCTCAGCGACCGCGCCGCGGTGCGGGTGGACATGCTCTACACCCTGATCCACCGGCTGGGGCTGTTCCGCCTGGCGATGTTCTTCAGCCTGGACCCGGTGTTGGACGGCGTCTCCGGCCAGATGCGCTTGCTGGGCCTGCCGACCTGGCAGCTCGACGCCGTGTTGGGCTTGGCCGAGCTGCCCTGGGCCAGCTTCCTGCTCTACCTGCTGGTGTTCGACCTGGTGAACTACTGGCTGCACCGTGCCCAGCACCAGTTCGGCTGGTGGTGGGCCCTGCATGCGCTGCACCACAGCCAGCGCCAGATGACGATGTGGAGCGACAACCGCAACCATCTGCTCGACGATGTGCTGCGCGATGCGGTGTTCGCGCTGCTGGCGCGCTTCATCGGCGTGGAGCCCGGCCAGTTCGTGGCCCTGGTGGCGCTCTCGCAGCTGATGGAAAGCCTGCAGCACGCCAATGTGCGGCTGTGGTTCGGGCCGCTGCTGGAGCGCGTGCTGGTGAGCCCGCGCTTTCACCGACTGCACCACTCGATCGGCATCGGCCATGAGTCGGGCGGGCGTGGCACGCTGGGTGGCCACAACTTCGCGGTGCTGTTCCCGGTCTGGGACATGCTGTTCGGCACCGCCAATTTCGAGCTGCGTTTCGATGCCACCGGTGTGCGCGACCAGCTCCCCGCCGAGGGCGGGCGCGATTATGGCCGCGGCTTCTGGTCCCAGCAATGGCTGGGTCTGCGGAGATTGGTCGGGCGTTGATATGCTCGGCCTCTCCAAAGCGGAGGAATGAGCGAAAAATGATCCATGCCACCGGCCGCATCGCCGATGCCTTCTGGCGCGCCGCCGCCTATTGCCTGCATCCGCGCGTGATCGCGCTCTCACTGCTGCCGCTGCTGATCTCGGCCGTGCTGGCCGGCGTCTTCATGTACTTCTTCTGGGAGCCCGCGGTGGCCGGCGTGCGCGCCACGCTGGAATCGTGGAAGCTGATCGACAGCCTGCTGGGCTGGCTGGACTATATCGGCGCGAGCGGCTTTCGCAGCGTGATGGCGCCGCTGGTGGTGCTGGCCCTGGGCATCCCGGTGGTGGTGGTGCTGAGCCTGCTGATGGTGGCGCTACTGATGACGCCGGCGATGGTCCAGCTGGTGGCCGCGCGCCGCTTCCCGGGCCTGGAACTCAAGCGCGGCGGCTCGGTCTGGCTGAGCGCGGCCTGGTCGCTGGGCCACACCCTGCTGGCCCTGCTGGCTATCGTCGTCAGCATGCCCTTCTGGTTCATCCCGCCGCTGGTGCTCTTCATCCCGCCGCTGATCTGGGGCTGGCTGGGTTACCGCGTGTTCGCCTTCGACGTGCTGGCCGACCACGCCTCGGCACCCGAGCGGCGCCGCATCCTCAGCGAGCACAAGGGCCCGCTGCTGGCGCTCGGCCTGGTGACCGGCTATCTGGGCGCCGCGCCCGCTGCCATCTGGGCCTTTGGCGTGCTGACGATTGCGCTCGCGCCTTTTCTGGTGCTGATCTCGGTGTGGCTCTACACCCTGGTGTTCGCCTTCACCTCGCTGTGGTTCGCGCATTACGCGCTGGCCGCCTTGCATGAGCTGCGCCAGGCCGCCGCCGGGCCGGTGGTGGAGGTGCTCGATCCCCTGCCCGAGCAGGCCCAGACCACGGCCGCGCCGCCGTTGCTGCCATGAACATCGGCCTCATCATCATTGGCGACGAGATCCTCTCGGGCAAACGCCAGGACAAGCACCTGGCCAAGGTGATCGAGCTGCTGGCCGCCCGCGGCCTCACGCTCAGCTGGGCCCAGTACCTGGGCGACGAGCGCGCGCGCCTCACCGCCGAGCTCGCGCGCGCCTTTGCCAGCGGCGACCTGGTGTTCAGCTGTGGCGGCATCGGCGCCACGCCCGACGACCACACCCGCCAGGCTGCCGCCGCGGCGCTGGGGCAAGACCTGACCCTGCACCCGCAGGCCAAGGCCCTGATCTGGCAGCGCGTGCAACAGATCGCGGCGGAGCAGGGCAGCGAGAGCGCGATCGATTCGCCGGATGCGCAGCGCCGCTTCCAGATGGGCGAGTTCCCGACGGGCGCGGGCATCATCCCCAATCCCTACAACCAGATTCCGGGCTTCTTCGTCGGCACGGTCTACTTCGTGCCGGGCTTCCCGGTGATGGCCCATCCGATGATCGAGTGGGTGCTGGACCAGCGCCATGCCGATCTGCACCGGGCGCTGGGCACGCGCGAGCGCTCGATGATCGTGCTGGGCAGCCTGGAGGCCACGCTGGCGCCGCTGATGGAGCGCATCGAGGCCGACTTCCCCGGCATCAAGGTCTTCAGCCTGCCCAGCGTCGACCATCCGCAATGGGGCCGCCATATCGAACTGGGCGTGAAGGGCGACGCCGATCGCCTGGAGCCGGCCTATGCGGCGCTCAAGCAGGGGCTGTCCCAATATGGTGCGCGCATTGGCACCGAGTTGGTGCGATAAGAGCCCAGCTCCGGCACTCGATTGGTGCGCGGTTCGGTGACCGCCCCGGCGGCGTCATGGTGACGCAAGCCCCACAAGCGCATAATCCGCGGGCCAGCGGGGATGCACCGCGCTGGCGCTCGGGCTGCGCCGGCTGGTCTCAAGTTGGCACGCAACCTGCTTACTTAAACGGTGCATGAGTCGGGCCCCGTGCATCCGCATGGACCCAGACCCCCGCCGAATTCTCAGATCCGATCTACCCCCGTTCCGCTAGGAGTGATTGATGGCCAAGACCGTCGCCGACGTGATGAAGATGGTGAAGGAAAACGAAGTCAAGTTCGTCGACTTCCGCTTCACCGATACCCGTGGCAAAGAGCAGCACGTTTCCGTGCCCGTGTCGCATTTCGACGAGGACAAGTTCTCCTCCGGTCATGCCTTTGACGGTTCGTCGATCGCTGGCTGGAAGGGCATCGAAGCCTCCGACATGCTGCTGATGCCGGATCCCGATACTGCCAATATCGACCCCTTCTTCGAAGAGCCGACCCTGATCCTGTCCTGCGACGTGGTCGACCCGGCCGACGGCAAGGCCTATGAGCGCGATCCGCGTTCGCTGGCCAAGCGCGCCGAAGCCTATCTGAAGGCCTCCGGCCTGGGCGACACCGCCTACTTCGGCCCCGAGCCCGAGTTCTTCATCTTCGACTCGATCCGCTGGGGCAATGACATGTCCGGCTGCTTCTTCAAGATCGAATCCGAAGAAGCCGCCTGGAACACCGGCAAGGAATACGAGCACGGCAACAGCGGCTACCGTCCCACCGTCAAGGGCGGCTATTTCCCCGTGCCTCCGGTCGACGCCGGCCAGGACATGCGCTCGGAAATGTGCCTGATCCTGGAACAGCTGGGCATCCCGGTCGAAGTGCATCACCACGAAGTGGCGAACGCCGGCCAGATGGAAATCGGCACCAAGTTCAGCACCCTGACCAAGCGCGCCGACTGGCTGCAGCTGCAGAAGTACGTGATCCAGAACGTCGCCCATGCCTACGGCAAGACCGCGACCTTCATGCCCAAGCCCATCGTTGGCGACAACGGCTCCGGCATGCACGTGCACCAGTCGATCTGGAAGGACGGCAAGAACCTGTTCGCCGGTGATGGCTATGCCGGCCTGAGCGACTTCGCGCTGTACTACATCGGCGGCATCATCAAGCATGCGCGCGCGCTGAACGCTATCACCAACCCCGGTACGAACTCGTACAAGCGTCTGGTGCCCGGCTTCGAAGCCCCGGTGAAGCTGGCCTACTCGGCCAAGAACCGCTCGGCCTCGATCCGCATCCCCTATGTGGCCAACCCCAAGGGCCGCCGCATCGAGGCGCGCTTCCCCGATCCTTCGGCCAACCCCTATCTGTGCTTCGCGGCACTGATGATGGCCGGTCTGGACGGCGTGGAGAACAAGATCCATCCGGGCGAAGCCGCCACCAAGGATCTGTACCACCTGCCGCCGGAAGAAGACGCGAAGATCCCGACCGTCTGCCACAGCCTGGACCAGGCGCTGGACTATCTGGACAAGGACCGTGCCTTCCTGACCAAGGGCGGCGTGTTCACCGACAGCTTCCTCGATGCCTACATCGAGCTGAAGATGCAGGAAGTGACGCGCTTCCGCATGGCCACCCACCCGGTCGAGTACGACATGTACTACTCGCTGTGATGGGAGCGCGCGGCGTGCGTGTTGAGAAGCAACACGGCGCGCCGCGGGCTGCCAGGGCAGGAGAGGGACGGCGCGAGCCGTCCTTTTTTGTTGCTGCGCCGTCATGGGCCACAATGCGAGCCTGGTTCCTTCCTCTCGACGATTCGGCCGATGCACATCCAGCGACCCAAGAAGCAAGCCCAGTTCCTGCTGCTCAGCGCCCTGTTGGTGGCAGGCGGGGCGCAGGCCCAGGGCGTGGTGTACCGCTGCCCCGGGCCGCCGGTGCTCTACACCGACGCGCTCTCGGCCAAGGAGGCCCAGGAAAAGGGCTGCCGCACCATCGAGGGCACGCCCATCACGGTGCTGCAGGCGCCGGCGCGGGCCAAGCCGGCACCGTCGGCCCAACCCTCCGAGGGGGCCGCCTCGCGCGGAGGGCCTGATGCGCGCATCGACCCCAGCCAGCAGCGCGGCCGCGACAACGAGCGCCGGCGCGTGCTGGAGACCGAGTTGCGCGACAGCGAGGAGCGCCTGGCCAATCTGCAGCGCGAGTACGCGGGCGGCAACCCCGAGCGCCGCGCCGAGGAGCGCAACTACCAGAAGTATCTGGACCGCGTGGCCGAGCTCAAGGCCGGCATCGCGCGCCAGGAAGCCGATATCCAGGCTCTCAAGCGAGAGCTCAGCAAACTCCCCTGAGTCTGCCCGTGTTGGGGCAGGCCACCCGACGCGATGAACGACGACAGCTCTGCGTATGCCGCCTTTGCGGCCTTCGACTCACTGGCCACGATGGTGGCCGTGGTGCGGCCCAACGGCGAATGCGAGTTCGCCAATGCCGCCTTCGAGACCGCGATGCGGCTGTCGCGCCGCGCGGTGCAGCGCAGCCAGCTGTTCGACTGGTTTGCCGACACCGCGCGCCTGCGCGAGGCCATGGACGGCGTGGCGCGCAATGCCTACTCCAGCAGCCGTTTCGATGCGCTGCTGCGCCGCGGCCCGCGCGTGCATGAGGACTTGCTACCCGTGCATGTGATCGTCAGCCAGACCGACGATCCACAGCAGCTGCTGGTCGAGCTGATCGAGAACGCGCAGCAGACGCGCCAGGACCGCGACGAACGCAAGCTCGACCAGGTGCAGGCCACCAAGGAGCTGATACGCAATCTGGCGCACGAGATCAAGAACCCGCTGGGCGGCATACGCGGCGCGGCCCAGCTGCTGGCGCTGGAGCTGGAGCCCACCGACATGGGGCCCGAGCTGCAGGAGTACACCTCGGTCATCATCCACGAGGCCGACCGGCTGCAATCGCTGGTGGACCGCCTGCTGGCGCCGCACCGCTTTGCCCAGGTGGTGGGCGATGTGAACATCCACGAGGTCTGCGAGCGCGTGCGTTCGGTGATCCTGGCCGAGTACCCCAAGGGGCTCAGGCTGGTGCGCGACTACGACACCTCGCTGCCCGATTTTCGCGGCGACCGCGAGCAGCTGATCCAGGCGGTGCTCAACATCGTGCAGAACGCCGCCCAGGCGCTGCAGGCGCGCATCGCGGCCGGCGATGCGCAGATCACCCTGCGCACCCGCGTGGCCCGACAGGTCACGATTGGTAAGCAGCGCTGGCGCTTGGCACTGGAATTGCATATCGAAGATAACGGCCCTGGTGTGCCGGCCGAGATCCGCGACCGGATCTTCTTCCCCCTGGTCTCCGGCCGGGACGGCGGATCGGGTCTCGGGCTCACCTTGTCGCAAACGATCGTCCAACAACATCAAGGCATGATCGATTGCGACAGCGAACCAGGTCGGACCGATTTTCGAATTACCTTGCCTTTGCCCTGATGGGTATCCCGTCAGGCCTAGCGCGGAGCCCCTGAATGAAATCCATCTGGATTGTTGACGACGACCACTCGATCCGCTTTGTGCTGGAGAAGGCACTTGGCCGCGAGGGTCTGCCGACGCGCAGCTTCAGCAACGCGCGCGATCTGCTGGCCGCGCTCGAGGAGGACAGCCCGCAGGTGCTGGTGTCCGACATCCGCATGCCCGGCGGCTCGGGGCTGGATCTGCTCACCAAGGTGAAGGAGAAGCTGCCCGGCCTGCCCGTCATCATCATGACGGCCTACTCCGACCTGGACAGCGCCGTCTCGGCCTTCCAGGGCGGCGCCTTCGAATACCTGCCCAAGCCCTTCGACCTGGCGCGTGCGGTGGAGCTGATCCGCCGCGCCCAGGAGGAGAGCGTGCGCGAGGCGGTGGCCGAGGAGGCGGCCGCGCCGCTGCCCGAGATGCTGGGCCAGGCACCGGCGATGCAGGACGTGTTCCGTGCCATCGGCCGCCTCAGCCAGAGCAATGTGACGGTGCTGATCACCGGCGAGTCGGGCAGCGGCAAGGAGCTGGTGGCGCGTGCCCTGCACAAGCACAGCCCGCGCGCCGAGGGCCCCTTCGTCGCCATCAATACCGCGGCGATCCCCAAAGACCTGCTGGAGTCCGAACTGTTCGGCCATGAGCGTGGCGCCTTCACCGGCGCGCAGGCGACGCGGCGCGGCCGCTTCGAGCAGGCCGAGGGCGGCACGCTGTTCCTCGACGAGATCGGCGACATGCCGCTGGACCTGCAGACGCGTTTGTTGCGCGTGCTCTCGGACGGCCAGTTCTACCGCGTGGGTGGCCACAGCCCGCAGCGCAGCAATGTGCGTGTGGTGGCGGCCACGCACCAGAACCTCGAGGCCCTGGTGCGCGACGGACGCTTCCGCGAGGATCTGTTCCACCGCCTCAACGTGATCCGCCTGCGCCTGCCGCCGCTGCGCGAGCGCCGCGAAGACATCCCGGTGCTGGCGCGCTACTTCCTGCAGCGCAGCGCCACCGAGCTGGGCGTGGAGGCCAAGCGCCTCACCGAGCCGGCGCTGGCGCGTCTGGTGGCCTTCGACTTCCCCGGCAATGTGCGTCAGCTCGAGAACATCTGTCACTGGCTCAGCGTGATGGCGCCCAGCCAGGTGGTGGAGGCCAAGGACCTGCCGCAGGAGTTGCTGGCCACGCCGGCGCCAGCGGCCGCGGTGCCGCATGCCACCGAGCTGGCCGCCCTCATGCCCGGCGTGGGCGCGGCGGCCACACCGGTCGTGCAGGCCAGCCCGCAGCCGGCCGGCACCGATGCCTGGGTGGCGGAGATGGCGCGCGAGGCACGCCGCCTACTGATCGCCGGCGAGCCGGATGTGTGGGACGTGCTGACGCGCCGTTTCGAGGCCAGCCTGATCCTCACCGCGCTGGACATCACGCGCGGCCGCCGCATCGAGGCGGCGCAGAAGCTGGGCATCGGCCGCAACACCATCACGCGCAAGATCCAGGAGCTGGACCTGGACGCCTGAGCGCGCGCATGAACGGCCCTAGGCGGGCAGCTTGTCCAGCCACACCGCCAGGCCCTGGGCGTTCAGTTCCACGTCCATGCTCAGCAGCTCGGCGCAGCGCGCCTCGGGCAGCTGGCAGCCATGGCGCCGCAGGCTGGCCAGGTATTGCTGCAGCAGCGCGGCCTTGAGGGCGGCGTGCCGATCCGGCGCCCGGCGCAGCGACAGCGCGGTATCGGCCATCGCCCGCACCGCCACCAGCAGCGCCTCGGCCAGCCTGGGCACGTCGGCGACGCGGCCGAAGTGGGTCAGGTACATGCACTCGGGCTGGTAGCTCAACAGCCGCCGCACCGAGGCCTCGAGCGCCTCGGGCTCGAACTGCACCGGCGTGCTGGTGGGCAGCATCCAGGGGCCTTGCTCGGTATCGAACTCGCGGTAGGAGAGACCGAAGGTGTCGCCGGTGAACCAGCCGCGGCTCTTCGCATCCCAGATGCAATGGTGGTGGCGCGCATGGCCGGGCGTGTCAAGCAGCAGCAGCGGCCGGCCCGCCAGCGCAATCTCCATGCCGTCGCTGCTGGCACGGGCGCGCGCCGCCGGCACGGCCACCAGCTCGCCATAGGAGCGCCGCATTTCCTCCTCTCCATAGACGGCCAGCGCGCCGGCCCACAGGGCGCTCGGGTCCAGCATATGGCGCAGGCCGCGCGGGTGCACCAGGCAGACCGCCTGCGGCAGGGCCTGCATCAACAGGCCCACGCCGCCGGCATGGTCCAGGTGCACATGGGTGGGGATGACATAGTCCACCGCCGTGCGCGGCAGGCCCAGTCGTTCCAGCGCCGCCAGCAGCAGCGGCACGCTGTGGTTGGTGCCGCTGTCCACGAAGGCGGCGCGGCCCTGTTCGACGATCAGGTAGGCGGCATCGAAATGCGCGCGCTGGAAAGCGGTGTCGATGGCGTAAATCCCGTGGCCCAGGTCCTGCATCAGCATGCTCCTTAGAATCCCGCCACGATATCGCAAGGAAGTACCGATGGCCGTTCGTGAGATTCTCAAGATGGGCGATGCGCGCCTGCTGCGCGTGGCGAAACCGGTGCAGCAATTCGGCACGCCCGAACTGGCGCAGCTGCTGCAGGACATGTTCGAGACCATGCAGGCAGCCAACGGCGCCGGCCTGGCCGCGCCGCAGATCGGCGTGGACCTGCAGGTGGTGGTGTTCGGCTTCCAGCACAACGAGCGCTACCCGGAGGCGCCGCCGGTGCCGATGACGGTGCTGATCAATCCGCTCATCACGCCGCTCTCGGACGAGATGGTGGAGGGCTGGGAGGGCTGCCTCTCGGTGCCGGGCCTGCGCGGCGTGGTGTCGCGGCATGCGCGTCTGCGCTACCAGGGCTTCGACGCAATGGGCGCGCCGATAGCGCGCGAGGCCGAAGGCTTCCATGCCCGCGTGGTGCAGCATGAATGCGACCACCTGATCGGCAAGCTCTATCCGATGCGCATGACGGACTTCAGCCGCTTCGGCTATACCGAGGTGCTGTTCCCCGGTGTCGATCCCCATGCCGACGATTGAGGCGGGCGACGGAGTTCTTTTTTGTAAAGTGCGTCGTCCTGGGGCAGGCTTCGGGCGTTAAGCCGGGGCAGAGGAGATCGCTCATGGAAAGCGCAATACAAACATCCCCGGCCAAGCGCTGGTGGCAGCTGGCCCTGGCCTTGTTGCTGAGCCTGAGCCTGGGCTGCGCCTGGGCCGACCCGCCCGGCCGCGTCGCCCGCGTGTCGGAGCTGAGCGGCGAGGCTTGGCTGTTCGACACCGAGAGCAAGGAATGGCTGCAGCTCGGGCGCAACCACACCGTCAGCGAGGGCGACCGCCTGCGCACCGACCCAGGCGCACGCATGGCCCTGCGCATCGGCTCCACCAGCTTGTGGGTGGACGAGCGCAGCGATATCGAATTCAGCCAGCTCGACGACGAGCGCGTCGAGTTGCGCGTGGACCAGGGCAGCCTGGCGCTGCGCCTGCGCAATGCCGAGAGCGCCAACGAGACCCGGCTGCGCACCCGCGAGGGGCGCTTCATCTTCGAGCGCGAGGGCTTTTACCGCGTCGACCAGCTCGACCGTGGCAGCCGCGCCCTGAACTGGCAGGGCCGCATGCGCTTCGAGGCGCGCGAGGGCGATGCCCAGCCGGTCTGGCTGGGGGCCAATGAGCAGGTCGAGTTCTGGTGGGCCAACGGCCCGCGCGCCGAGCGCCAACGCTTCGACGTCGACGCCTTCACCGATTGGGCGCTGGCGCAGAGCCGCGCCGACGGCGAAGCCGTCAGCTACCGCTATGTCTCGCCCGAGATGACCGGCGCCGAGGACCTCGACCGTTATGGCCGCTGGGAGAACGCGCCCGACTATGGCCCGGTCTGGATCCCGGTGCAGGTGGCGCCCGACTGGGCCCCCTACCGCGATGGCCGCTGGGTCTGGTCGCGCCCCTGGGGCTGGACCTGGGTGGACGATGCCCCCTGGGGCTTTGCACCCTTCCACTATGGCCGCTGGGTGCATTACCGCGCGCGCTGGTGCTGGGTGCCGGGCCGCTATGTGGCACGCCCCGTGTACGCGCCGGCCCTGGTGGCCTGGGTGGGCGGTGGCTCGGTCAGCGTCGGCATCAGCATCGGCTCGCGCCACGACTATCCGCGCTATGGCTGGTTCCCACTGGCGCCGCGCGAGGTCTACCGCCCCAGCTACCACCACAGCCCCGGCTATGTGCGCCGCCTCAACCCCGAGGCCGACCCGGTGACGGTGCTGAACCCCAATGGCTCGGTGAACAAGCCCGTCTATCGCAACCGCGATGTGGTGGGAGCCGTCAGCACGCTGACGCCGCAACCCGGCGGCGTGCTGCGCCCGGCACCCTGGCGCGACGCGCAGGTGCCGCTGCGCCCGGTGCCGCAGGCGCCCGGCCGGCAGGATTTGCCGCCACTGCCGGCGGCGACGCTGCCGGAGCGCCGCGGCCCGGTGTTCGACGCGCCGCGCCCCACGCGCGACAACCGCCCGGACCGCAATGCCGGCGAGGCGCCGCGCTCCATCATCGAGCGTGAACAGCAGCGCGAGCAGCAACGTGAGCCTGTGCCGCGCGAACTGCCGCGGCGCGAGCCCGAGCGTGCCCGCGCTCCCGAGCGCGCCCCCGAGCGTGGCCTGGAACGCGCCCCCGAGCGCAGCATCGAGCGCCCCAGCCCGGTGCAGGTGATGCCGCAGCCGGTGCCCCAGCGCGAGCCTGGTGCGCCGCGCTCGGCCATCGAGCGTGAGCAGCAACGTGAACAGCAGCGCGAGCCCATCATGCGTGAACCGGTGCGCATGCCCGAGCGTGCGATCGAGCGGCCGCAGGAACGGCCGCAAGAGCGGGCACCGGAGCGCCAGCCCGACCGTGGCGTGCCGATGCGCAGCGCCCAACCCGTGCCACCCGCGGCCCCGCCCGCCGCGCGCGCCGAGGAGCGCCCGCAGCGCAAGGCCGGGGACGAGGTGCCGCGCCGCCAGGACGGACGCCCGCAGCGCAACAACGATTGACGATCGGCTGCGCTACAGCAGGGGCTTGAGGGCGCGCCAGACGTTGTCCAGCATCAAGGGATGTGCCTTGGCGAGCGGGTGGATGCGGTCGGGCTGGAACCAGCTCTCCGCATCCGGCCGCTCCGCCACGCCGGCGAGCAGAAAGGGGGCGAGGGCGGTCTTCTCGTCCCGCGCCACCTGCTCGAACAGCTGCACGAACTCCTTGCCATAGGCCGCCCCGTAGTTGGGCGGCATCTGCATGCCCACCAGCAGCACCCTGGCGCCGGCGGCCTTGCCGGCCTGCACCATGGCGCGCAGGTTGTCGCGCGTCATCGCGAGCGGCAGGCCGCGCAGCGCGTCATTGCCGCCCAGCTCGATGATCAGGTGGCTGGGCGCTTGCGCCTTCAGCAGGGCTGGCAGGCGCGAGCGGCCGCCCGAGCTGGTGTCGCCGCTGATGCTGGCGTTCACCACCTCGATGGCGAGGCGCTGTTCCTTCAGCCGGGCCTCCAGCAGCGCCACCCAGCCGCTGCCGCGCGCCAGGCCGTACTCGGCCGAGAGGCTGTCGCCCAGCACGACGATGCGGCGCGGCCCGCTGCGCTTGCCCCTGGCATCGGCGGCGCCGGCCAGGGGTGACCCGAGGCATGCCAGGCCAAGCAGGCTACATTGCGCTATCCAGTCTCTACGCCGCATTCCAGCCCGCCCTATGTCTGAATTCATCATCGAAGTCGATCGCGTCAGCAAGTCCGTGCAGGACGCCACCGGCGAGCTGACGATTCTGCACGACATCAGCTTTCATCTGCTGGCGCGTGAATCGGTCGCCATCGTCGGCGCCTCGGGCTCGGGCAAGAGCACCCTGCTGTCCATCCTGGCGGGCCTGGACAAGCCCAGCAGCGGCACGGTGCGGCTGCGCGGCCAGGACATGTTTGCGCTTGACGAAGACGCGCGCGCGGCCCTGCGCGGTGCGGAGCTGGGCTTCGTGTTCCAGAGCTTCCAGCTGCTGGCCAACCTGACCGCGCTGGAGAACGTGATGCTGCCGCTGGAGTTGCGCGGCGAGCGCGATGCCAAGGCCTTGGCGACGCAGATGCTGCAGCGCGTCGGCCTGGGCCAGCGCCTCGGCCATTACCCGCGCGTGCTCTCGGGCGGCGAGCAGCAGCGCGTGGCGCTGGCGCGTGCCTTCGTGGTGCGGCCGGCGCTGCTGCTGGCCGACGAGCCCACCGGCAGCCTGGACTTCGCCACCGGCGCCCAGGTGATGGCCTTGATGTTCGAGCTCAACCGCGAGGCCGGTACCACCCTGGTGCTGGTGACCCACGATCAGGGCATTGCCGAACGCTGCGACCGCCAGCTGCGCATCGAGGCGGGGCATCTGGTCGAATCCCGCCTGGCCGACATGCCGGCCTGATGACTCAGCGGCGTGCGCGTTGGCGCAGGCGCCGGTGGCGCTCGGCCATGATCACCGCCCACCAGCCCAGGTAGACGGCCAGGTAGGCCAGCGCGCCCAGCAGCAGGCCGGTCAAGGGCAGGCCCACCAGCAGGGGCTTGCCCAGGCTGGCCAGCCACAGGCCCAGATCGCTGATCCAGCCGGCCGGATGCTGCCAGTCCAGGCTCAGCATCGGCGGCGCATGCACCGGGCTGGCCTCTTGCACCAGCAGCCCGCCGAGCCAGATCGCCAGGCTCCAGATCGGCACCAGGGTAAAGGGGTTGGTGAGCCAGGTGGCGGCAATCGCTGCCGCCACATTGGCGCGGAACAGGATGGCCACTGCGGCGGCCAGCAGCATCTGGGTGGGCAGGGGCACCACCCCCACCGCCAGACCCAGTGCCACGCCCCAGGCCACCCGGCGGCGATGTGCCACCCACAGCCAGGGGCGCGGCCGCAGGTAATGACCCAGCCAGCGCAGGCCCTTGATGTTCTCCAGGGTCTCGGGCGTGGGCAGCAGGCGGCGGGCGAGGCGGGTGGCGGGCATGAACGAAGCAGCTAAACGAAAAAAGGACCCGCCAAGGGCTGGGTCCTCTTCAAGCGAAGCCCGTAGGGAGGGCCCATCAATTTGCGAACTTGTAGTCGGTCTTGGCCTTGGCCTTGAGTTCCTTCTGGAAGTCGCCCAGCTTCTGCTGGTTCAGGCGCTGCAGGATCTGTGCCTTCACATCGTCGAAGCCCGGGAAGGTGGCTTCACGCGTGTCTTCCAGCTTGATGATGTGGTAGCCGAACTGGCTCTTCACCGGCTCCTGCGTCATCTCGCCCTTTTGCAGGCCGGTCAGGGCCTTGCTGAACTCGGGCACATAGGAGTTGGGGTTGGCGAAGTCGAGGTCGCCACCGTTGGCGGCCGAGCCGGGGTCCTTGGAGTTCTTGGTCGCCAGTTCCTCGAACTTGGCGCCGCCCTTGATCTGGGCGATCAGGGCCTTGGCGTCCTCTTCCTTTTCCACCAGGATGTGGCGGGCGCGGTATTCGGTGCCGGCGCTCTGGGCCTTGAACTTGTCGTACTCGGCCTTGGCATCGGCGTCGGTGACCGGGTTCTTCTTGCTGTAGTCGGCGAACAGTTCGCGGATCAGGATGCTCTGGCGCGCCAGTTCCATCTGCGCCTTGAAGTCGGCGCTGGCAGGGATGCCGCGCTTCTCGGCTTCCTGCATGAAGATTTCGCGCAGGACGATCTCGTCCTTCACTTGCGCTTCCATCTCCGGCGTGCGGGGCTGGCCGTTCTTGGTGATCTGGCCGATCAGCAGGTCGGCGCGTGCCTTGGGCACGGCCTTGCCATTCACCGTCGCGATGTTCTGGGCGCTGGCCGTGATGGGTGCGAACGCTGCAGACAGGGCCGCGATCGAGGCGGCGAGCACAATCTTCTTCATGGACATTGGGCCTTTCAACAGACTCCACCGGCGGGGCATCTACCGGGTTCAATACACAAAACAAAGCGCCGTGGCCGGCGCGGATTCAAGGCGAAATCTGTTCAGCGATCATCCGGGCTGCGGGCGTCGATCGCCAGCGCATGGATGCCCTGCTGCATCAGTTCAGCCAGGGAATCATATACGAGGCGATGGCGGGCGACCCGGTTAAGCCCGGTAAAGCCGGCCGCCACAATGCGCACCGTGTAATGGCCGCCCTCGCGGGCGCCGGCATGGCCGGCATGGCGGGCGCTGTCGTCCTCTACCTCCAGGCTGCTGGGCGCGAGGCGCTCGCGCAGCCTCGACTCGATGTCGGTGACCGAGGCACGCGGGCTCATGGCGTCTCCTTGCCGTCGTTGTTGCTGCTGTCTTCGATGATGTGGCGGCCCATGTAGAGGCCCTGCGCCAGCGTGAACACCAGCATCAGGCCGGTACTGCCGAAGACCTTGAAATTGGCCCAGCTGGAGGTCGAGAAGTTGTAGGCCACGTAGAGATTGAGCAGGCCCATGGCGACGAAGAAGCCCACCCAGGCCAGGTTCAGGCGCGACCAGATGGCGGCGGGCATCTGGATCTCCTCGCCCAGCATGGACTTGAGCAGGTTCTTGCCCATCAGCTTGTCGCTCAGCAGAAAGACCAGGGCCATGCCCCAGTACAGGCCGGTGGGCTTCCACTTGATGAAGGTCTCGTTGTGGAACCAGATGGTGGCGCCGCCCAGGGTCACCACCAGGCCCAGGCTGATCCACAGCATCAGGTCGATCTTCTTGCCGCGCAGCTTCAGGACCAGGGCCTGCAAGAGGGTTGCGGCCATCACCACCACGGTGGCCAGCAGCACCGGGGCCTCCTCGGGCCCGACCTTGCCGCCCGAGACCATGAAGCCGAAATGCTCGCTGGCAAAGAGGGCGGCCCAGTCCTTGTGGGATTCGGCGTACTTGAAGCTGCCGAAGAACAGCAGCAGGGGCAGGAAATCGAGCAGGAGCTTCATTCAATCGCAATCATGTCTTGGGGGCGAAGTCTAGCGCGGCCGAATTGATGCAGAAGCGCTCGCCGCTGGGTTCCGGCCCGTCGGGGAAGACATGGCCCAGGTGCGAACCGCAGCGCTGGCAGCGCACCTCCACCCGCACCCTGCCATGGCTTTTGTCCACCACGCGCTCCACCGCCTCGCTGTTGATGGGCGCCCAGTAGCTGGGCCAGCCGCAGCCGGCGTCGAACTTGGTCGCCGGCTCGAACAGCGGTGTGCCGCAACCGACGCAGTTGTAGCGGCCCTGGCTGTCCCAGTGGTCCCAGTACTTGCCGGTGAAGGCGCGCTCGGTGGCGGCGTGGCGGGCCACCTGGTACTGCATGGGGTCGAGTTGCTCGCGCCACTCGGCATCGGTCTTCTTGATGGGGTAGTCACTCATGATGAACAAGACACTTCCAAATGTTGCGCCCAGTCGGGCGGGAAGCCGGCATCGCTGGCTTGCTCGGGTTCGTCGAAGGGCCGGCTCAAAACTTTCAGCAGGCGCTGCACTTCGCTGAAATCGCCCGCCTGGGCCTGGCGGATCGCGCCCTCGGCGAGATGGTTGCGCAGCACCACCGCGGGGTTGCGGGCCAGCATGGCGGCCTCGCGCTCGGCCGCCACGCTGCCCTCCTGGGCCAGCCTGGCCCGGTAGCGCAGCGCCCAGGCGTCGAAGGCGGGTCGGTCCAGGAACAGGTCGCGCAGCGCCTCGGGCTGGGCGCCGTAGCGGCTCAGGCGGCGGTGCGCGATCGTGTAGTCCACGCGGGTGGCGGCCAGCAGCCGCAGCCAGTCGTCCACCAGCTCGCGGTCGCCCTCCTGTGCGGTGGCCAGGCCCAGCTTGGCGCGCATGGCCCCGAGCAGGGCGCGCGGGAAGCGCTCGCGGTAGGGTTCCAGCGCCTCCAGCAATTGCTCGCCCGCGGCCTCGCGCTCGCCAGGCATCAAAGGCAGCAGCGCCTGGGCCAGCGCATGCAGGTTCCAGAACGCCACATTAGGCTGGCGCGCATAGGCATAGCGGCCCTGATGGTCGGAATGGTTGCAGACATGACCCGGGTCGAAGCCGTCCAGGAAGCCGAAGGGGCCGTAGTCGATCGTCAGGCCCAGCAGGGACATATTGTCGGTATTCATCACCCCATGGCAGAAACCCACCGCCTGCCATTGCGCCAGCAGTTCGGCGGTCTGCCCGGCCACGCGCGCCAGCAGCGCCACCACCGGCTGGGGCGCGTCCAGGCATTCGGGCGCATGCTCGGCGATGAAATGCTCGGCCAGGCGGCGCAGCGCGGCATGCTGGCCATGATGGGCGAAATGCTCGAAGTGGCCGAAGCGCAGAAAGCTGGGCGCGACGCGCGTGACCACCGCCGCGGTCTCCATGCTTTCGCGCCGCACCGGCAGGGCCGAGCCGGTGATGCACAGCGCGCGCGTGCTCGGGATGCCCAGTGCGGCCATCGCCTCGGAGCAGAGGAATTCGCGGATCGAGGAGCGCAGCACCGCGCGGCCATCGCCCATGCGGGAGTAGGGCGTCAGGCCCGCGCCCTTGAGCTGCAGCTCCATGCCGCCTTGCGGCGTGGCCAGCTCGCCTAGCCAGAGCGCGCGCCCGTCGCCGAGCTGGCCGGCCCATTGGCCGAACTGGTGGCCGCTGTAGACGCTGGCCAGGGTCTGCATGCCGGGCCATCGCGCGTTGCCGCTGAAGACCTGCAGGGCCTCGTCCGAGGCCCAGGCGGCGGGCATGCCCAGCAACTCGGCGCAGGCCGGGCTCTGCGCCACCCAATGCGGGTCCGGCAGACCCTGGGCGGGCAGCTCGGTGTAGAACTCGGGGCCCAGGCGGGCAAAGCGGTTGGGCCAGTGGGCATGCATGCCGGCAGTGTAGGCAGACGGCGTACACGGGGCCGGGCCGGCAGCGCAAGCCCCCGCGCCGGGGCAGTGTTTACGCTAGGTCCTCTTGCGCATCCTGTGTAACGAGGGTGACTATCGAGCTAGGGGACGCGCCCTAAACTGGTTTGAACCAAGAAGTACAGGAGACCGTAGATGGCCTTGATGGGACAGATGATGTCCATGCCCTTGCTGATTTCTTCACTGATCCAGCATGCGGCGCGGCATTCGGGCGATACCGAGATCGTCAGCAAGCGGGTCGAGGGCGACCTGCACCGCTACAACTGGCGCGAGGCCGAGCTGCGCTCGCGCAAGCTGGCCCAGGCCTTTGCGCGTCTGGGCCTGCAGGCCGGCGAGCGCGTCGGCACCCTGGCCTGGAACGGCTACCGCCATCTGGAGATCTACTACGGCAGCTCGGGCTCGCAGCTGGTCTGCCACACCATCAACCCGCGCCTGTTCCCCGAGCAGATCGCCTGGATCGCGAATGATGCGCAGGACCGCGCCCTGTGCTTCGACCTCAACTTCCTGCCCCTGGTCGAGAAGCTGGCCGAGCACCTGCCGCAGATCAAGCACTATGTGCTGATGACGGACCGTGCCCACATGCCGGCCGCCAGCACGTTGCCCAATCTGCTCTGCTACGAGGAGCTGCTGGAGACCGAGGACGGCCGCTATGCCTGGCCCAGCTTCGACGAGAACACCGCCTCCAGCATCTGCTACACCTCGGGCACGACCGGCAACCCCAAGGGCGCCGTCTACAGCCACCGCTCCAGCGTGCTGCATGCCTATGGCTCGGCCCTGCCGGATGCGATGGACTGCTCGGCCAAGGACGTGATCCTGCCGGTGGTGCCGATGTTCCACGTCAACGCCTGGGGCCTGCCCTACAGCAGCGCCATCGTCGGCTGCAAGCTGGTGTTCCCCGGCCCGCACCTGGACGGCAAGTCGCTGTACGAGCTGTTCGAGACCGAGAAGGTCAGCTTCAGCGCCGGCGTGCCCACCGTCTGGCTGGGCCTCTTGACCTATGTGGCCAGCAACAAGCTCAGCTTCAGCACCTTCAAGCGCACCGTGATCGGCGGCTCAGCCTGTCCGCCGGCGATGCTCAAGACCCTGATGGACGACTATGGCGTGGAGGTGATCCATGCCTGGGGCATGACCGAGCTGTCGCCGCTGGGCACGCTCTCCAAGCTCACCGCCAAGCAGCTGGCCCTGCCGCCCGAGCAGCAGCGCCGCATCCTGGAAAAGCAGGGCAAGGTGATCTACGGCATCGACATGGCCGTGATCGACGACGAGGGTCAGGCCTTGCCCTGGGATGGTGCCAGCGCCGGCAACCTGGTGGTGCGCGGCCCCTGGGTCATCAACACCTATTTCCTGCAGGACGGCTCGCCGCTGGTGCCCGTGCATGGCGCCGACGGCAGCTCGATGGGCGAGTGGTTCCCCACCGGCGACGTGGCCACCATCGACGCCGATGGCTTCATGCAGATCACCGACCGCAGCAAGGACGTGATCAAGTCCGGCGGCGAGTGGATCAGCTCGATCGACCTGGAGAACATCGCCATGGCCCACCCGGCCGTGCACGAGGCCGCGGTGATCGCCTGCCGCCATCCCAAGTGGGACGAGCGCCCGCTGCTGGTGGCGGTGAAGAAGCCCGGCGCCGAGCTCACGCGCGAGGAGCTGCTGGCCTTCTACGAGGGCCGCATCGCCAAGTGGCAGATCCCCGACGACGTGGCCTTCGTCACCGAGCTGCCGCACACCGCCACCGGCAAGTTGCAAAAGCTCAAGCTGCGCGAGCAGTTCAAGGGCTACAAGCTGCCCACGGCCTGATCACGAGGCAAGACCTGACACCGCGGCCGCTCGAGCAGGCGGGTCGGGTCTTGGCACGACGCCGGTTCTTTCTGTAACGCACGCCTTATACAACCCAAGGAGACAACGATGCACAGAGCCCCAAAACCTGCCACCCTGGCAACCCTTGCCGCCGCAGCGCTGCTCAGCTGCGCCGGCCTGGCCCATGCCCAGAAGGGCGAGACGGTCAAGATTGCCATGATCGACCCGCTCTCCGGGCTGCTCGGCCCGACCGGCCAGAACCAGGTCAAGACCTTCCAGTTCCTGGTGGAGAAGTACAACAAGGGCAATGCCGCCGGCGTGAAGTTCGAGGTCATCCCCTTTGACAACAAGCTCAACCCGGTCGAAACCCTCAACGCGCTGAAGGCCGCTACCGACCAGGGCATCCGCTACATCGCCCAGGGTGACAGCTCGGGCATCGCGATGGCCCTGCTGGACGCCGTCATCAAGCACAACGAGCGCAATCCGGGCAAGGAACTGGTCTACCTGAACTACTCGGCGGTCGATCCCGACCTCACCAACAGCAAGTGCAGCTTCTGGCATTTCCGCTTCGACGCCGACACCTCGATGAAGATCGAGGCGATGACGACCTGGATGAAGGACCAGGCCGACATCAAGAACGTGTTCCTGCTGAACCAGAACTACGCCCACGGCCATCAGGTCGCCAAGTACGCCAAGGAAAACCTGGCCCGCAAGCGCCCGGACATCAAGATCGTTGGCGAGGATCTGCATCCGATCGCCCAGGTGCGCGACTTCGCGCCCTATGTGGCCAAGATCAAGGCCAGCGGCGCCGATACCGTGATCACTGGCAACTGGGGCTCCGACCTGGCCTTGCTCATCAAGGCCGCCAACGAGGCTGGCTACAAGGGCCGCTTCCTGACCTACTACACCAGCACCGTGGGCACGCCCACTGCCGTGGGTGCCGCTGGTGAGGGCCGCGTCTACCAGATCGGCTATGGCCACACCAATATGGGTGGCAAGACCGACCAGTGGGGCACGGAGTTCAGCAAGCGTTTCAAGGAAGACTTCGTCACGCTGAGCCACTGGCATCTGTTCGAGGGTCTGAGCCAGGCCATCGCCAAGGCCAAGTCCACCGATCCGGTGAAGGTCGCGTACGCGCTCGAAGGCCTGGAGTTCAAGAGCTTCAACGGCGATGTGAGCATGCGCAAGACCGACCATCAGCTGCAGCAGCCCCTGTACTTCACGCAGTGGCAGAAGATCAGCAGCAAGTACCCGAACGCGATGGAAGACTCGGGCTTTACCTTGGTGCCGCTGAAGGAGTTCCCGTCCTATGTGTCGAGCACGCCGACCTCGTGCCAGATGAAGCGTCCTGGCTGAGCCCAGCCCGTGGCCTGGCCCATCCGGCCAGTGCCGCGGGTGCCGCTGGACCTGTCGCACCACCTGAGGCCGGCGCATTACGCGCCGGCCTTTTCAAGTGAGAAGCCGTGGACCAATTCTTGATCAATCTTCTGAACGGCCTGTCCGTCGGACTGCTGCTGTTCATGCTCAGCTCGGGCCTGACGCTGATCTTCAGCATGATGGGCGTGCTGAATTTCGCGCACGCCAGTTTCTACATGCTGGGCGCCTTCATCGGCTATGCGCTGAGTCGGGTGATCGGCTTCTGGCCGGCCCTGGTGCTGGCGCCTGTACTGACCGGTCTGATCGGTGCCGTCTTCGAGCGCCTGGCGCTGCGCAAGGTGCACAAGTTCGGTCATGTGGCCGAGCTGCTGCTGACCTTCGGCCTTAGCTATGTGGTGCTGGAACTGGTGCAGCTCGTGTGGGGCCGCACGGCCGTGCCGTTCGCGCCACCGGCGCTGCTGCAGGGTTCGGCCTTCACCTTCATCCAGCACCCGCTCAACGGCTTCTCCATGGCCTGGGGCGCCGCGCCGGCGGCCCTGTGCGATGGCGCGGCCTGCTCCAACTTCCCGCTCACCAAGCTGTTCATGATGGGCGTGGCCGTGCTGATGCTGGTGTCGCTGTGGCTGCTGCTGACGCGCACCCGCATCGGCCTGGTGATCCAGGCGGCACTCACCCACCCCGAGATGGTCGAGGCCCTGGGGCACAACGTGCCCGCAGTCTTCATGCTGGTGTTTGGCAGCGGCTGCGCCCTGGCCGGCCTGGCCGGCGTGATCGGCGGCATCACCTTCGTGACCGAGCCGACCATGGCCGTGCTGATCGGCTCCATCATCTTCGTCGTCGTGGTGGTGGGCGGCGTTGGCTCGCTGGCCGGCGCCTTCGTCGGCTCCATCGTCGTGGGCCTGCTGCAGACGCTGCCGCTGACCATCAACGCATCGCTCGCCTCCCTGCTGAAGGGCGTGGGCGTCGATGTGGGCAGCGGCGGGCTCTCGGTGATGCACATGACCCTGGCCCAGGTCGCACCCATCCTGCCTTATCTGCTGATGGTGCTGATCCTGATCTTTCGCCCCAAGGGCTTGATGGGTACGCGGGAAGACTGAGATGAGAGCGCAGCAACAGCACTTCCACTTCAAGCCCTACAACGTCGGCCGCTGGATCATCTGGGGCTTCTTCGGCCTGCTGCTGCTGCTGGCGCCGCTGGTGTTCAAGAGCAGCCATTCGCAGTCCCTGCTGACGCAGATCGGCATCGGCATCATTGCCTGCCTGGCCTACAACATGCTGCTGGGGCAGGGCGGCATGCTGTCCTTCGGCCATGCCATCTACAGCGGCCTGGGGGCCTTCCTGGCCATCCACACGCTCAACCTGGTCAGTGCCGGCCGCCTGCCCCTGCCGGTCAGCCTGGTGCCGGTGGTGGGCGGCCTGGCGGGCTGCCTGTTCGCCATCGTGCTCGGCTACTTCTCGACCGGCAAGGCCGGCACGCCTTTTGCCATGATCACGCTGGGCCTGGGCGAGCTGGTCTGGTCGATGGCGCTGATGGTGCCGGAGTTCTTCGGCGGCGAGGCCGGTGTGACGGGCAACCGCGTGGTCGGCCAGCCGGTCCTGGGCATCAGCTTCGGGCCGCAGATCCAGGTCTACTATCTGGTGGCGGTCTATTGCTTCATCTGCACGGCGGCCATGTTTGCGCTGACGCGCACGCCGCTGGGCCGCATGCTCAATGCAGTACGCGACAACCCCGAGCGTGTCGAATACATCGGTTACGACACGCGCTGGGTGCGCTTCATGGCCTTCATCCTCTCGGGCTTCTTTGCCGGCATCGCCGGGGGCCTGGGCGCGCTGAACACCGAGATCGTGCAGTCCGAAGCCGTGGGGGCTATCCGCTCGGGCGGCTACCTGCTGTTCACCTTCGTTGGCGGCGCCACCTTCTTCTTCGGCCCCATCATCGGCGCAGTGTTGATGGTGCTGGCGGGGGCCCTGCTGTCGGAGATGACCCAGGCCTGGCTGCTGTACCTGGGTGTCGTCTTCATGGTCATGGTGGCCTATGCACCGGGCGGCTTTGCCGCGCTGATCATGATGAACCTGCGGGTGGCTGCCTTCGGCCATCTGCGCAAGCTCTGGGTGGCCTACCTGGCACTGGCCGGCACGGCGCTGACCTGGCTGGTGGGCCTGGCCGCGCTGGTCGAGATGGCCTACCACCGCCAGCTTAACGCCGAGACCTTCGGCCCCACGCTCAAGTTCCTCGGCGCCCAGCTCGATACCAGCCAGGGCGAAGCCTGGTTCGGCGCCGGCTTCGTGCTGGTCGTGGGCGTGGCGCTGTTCGAGCTGGTGCGGCACGAGTTCCAGCGCCAGTGGGGCAGCATCCAGTCAGACATCGAAAAAGAGATCAAGCGGAGGGAGATGCTATGAGCGGCAGTGGATTTGCCTTGGAGCTGCTTGATGTGCGCAAGAACTTTGGCAAGACCGAAATCATTCGCGGCGCGCAATTGCAGGTCGCACCGGGCGAACGCGTCGCCATCATCGGCCCCAATGGCGCGGGCAAGAGCACGCTGTTCAACCTGATCAGCGGGCGCTTCGGGCTCACCAGCGGAGAGATCAAGCTGAACGGCCAGCGGATCGACGGGCTCAAGCCCTATGAGGTGAACCGCCGCGGTCTCTCGCGCAGCTTCCAGGTCTCGAATCTGTTCACGCGCCTGTCGGTGTTCGAGAACATCCGCTGTGCGGTGCTTTGGAGCATGGGCTACCGCTACGCCTTCTGGAAATTCCTGGCCGGCCTCGACGATGCCAACGACCGCGCCGAAGAGGTGCTGGAGATGATCAAGCTCGACAAGCGCCGCGACGTGCTGGCGATGAACCTCAGCTATGCCGAGGCGCGCGCGCTGGAGATCGGCATCACCATCGCGGGCGGCTCCAGCGTGATCCTGCTGGACGAGCCCACCGCGGGCATGAGCAAGAGCGAGACCAAGCGCTTCATCCAGCTGATACGCGAGGTCACCGAGGGCAAGACCCTGCTGACCGTGGAGCACGACATGGGCGTGGTGTTCGGCCTGGCCGACAAGATTGCGGTGCTGGTCTATGGCGAGGTGATCGCCTTCGACACGCCCGACGCGGTGCGCGCCAATGCGCGCGTGCAGGAGGCCTATCTGGGCTCGGTGCTGGCAGAGGTGCACGCATGAGCCAAGGTCGCCTGCTCAAACTCGACAACCTGCATGCCTTCTACGGCAAGAGCCATGTGCTGCATGGCGTCAGCATGGAGGTGCGGCCGGGCGAGATCGTCAGCCTGCTGGGCCGCAACGGCTCGGGACGCTCCACCACCGCCAAGACCGTCATGGGCCAGGTGGACGGCACCGGCTCGGTGAAGTTCGGCGAACGCGAGCTGCTGGGCCGCAAGGCCTACGAGATCGCGCACGAAGGCATCGGCTACGTGCCCGAGAACCGCGACATCTTTCCCAAGCTCACCGTGCACCAGAACCTCTTGCTGGGCCAGAAGGGCGGCGCCAAGAAGGCGCGCTGGGGCTTCGACGACATGTACCAGATGTTCCCGCGCCTGAAGGAGCGCCAGCACACCGAGGCCGGCGTGCTCTCGGGCGGCGAGCAGCAGATGCTGACGCTGTGCCGCACTCTGATGGGCGACCCGGACCTGATCATGATCGACGAGCCCACCGAGGGCCTGGCGCCCAAGATCGTCGAGCTGGTGGCCGAGTACCTGAAGGAACTCAGGCGTCGCGGCATCGCCGTGCTGCTGGTGGAGCAGAAGCTGGCGATCGCGCTGGAAATCTCCGAGCGCTGCTATGTGATGGGCCATGGCCGCATCGTCTTCGAGGGCACGCCCGCGGAGCTGCGCGCCAACAGCTATATCCGCAAGGAGTGGCTGGAGGTGTAGTTCTAGCCGCGTCGCCGACGCCAGAGCTTCTCGATCTCCACCGCCACGAACACCAGGCCGGCCAGGCCGAAGCAGGTGAAGAGCTCGCCGGCGCTGAGCGCCTGGGTGCGGAAGATCGGCTGCAGCCAGGGCACATAGACGGTGGCCAGCTGCAGCGCCAGCGTCAGCAGCACCGCGCCCAGCAGCGGCAGGTTGCTCGTCAGGCCCTGGGTGAAGAGCGATTCGCGCTCCGAGCGGATCGCCAGCAGATGCGCCATCTGCGCCAGCGTCAGCAGCGTGAACACCATGGTCTGGCCATGCGCGTTGCCCGCCGTGTCTGTTGTCTGGGCGTGCAGGCCCAGCGACCAGGCCTGCACGCCGAGGCACAGGCCGCCGATCAGCAGGCCCACCCAGAGCGCGTGCTGCCACAGGCCATGGGCGAACACGCTCTCCTGCGGCGGCCGCGGCGGGCGCTGCATCACGCCGCGTTCGGCCGGTTCGGTGGCCAGCGCCAGGCCCGGCAGGCCGTCGGTGACCAGGTTGACCCAGAGGATGTGGATGGGCAGCAGCGGGATCGGCAGGCCCAGCAGGGGCGCCAGGAACAGCAGCCAGATCTCGCCCGAATTGCCGGTCAGCGCATAGCGGATGAACTTGCGGATGTTGTCGAAGATGCGCCGGCCCTCGCGCACCGCGCCGACGATGGTGGCGAAGTTGTCGTCCAGCAGCACCAGGGCGGAGGCCTCGCGCGCCACGTCGGTGCCGCCGCGGCCCATCGCCACGCCGATGTCGGCGCTGCGCAGCGCCGGCGCGTCGTTCACGCCGTCGCCGGTCATGGCCACATACTGGCCGGCGGCCTGCAGGGCCTGCACGATGCGGATCTTCTGCGCCGGGTCCATGCGCGCATAGACCGAGACGCGCTGCACCGCGGCGGCCAGGCCGGCCTCGTCCAGCCGCGCCAGCTCGGCCCCGCTGAGCACGCCGCCGCTGGCGTCCAGCCCCAGGTCGCGCGCGATCGCCAGGGCCGTGGCCGGATGGTCGCCGGTGATCATCACCGGCCGGATGCCGGCGCCCAGGCATTCGGCCACCGCGGCGTGCGCCTCGGGGCGCGGCGGGTCGATCAGGCCCACCAGGCCCAGCAGGGTCAGGTCTTGCTCGAAGGCATCGGCCGCCACCGCCACCACCTCGGCACGCCCAAGCTTGCTGGCCACCGCCAGCACGCGCAGGCCCTGCGCCGCCCAGGCCTGCGCGGTGGCCAGGGCCTCGGCCAGCTCGGGCCCGCCCGCGCAGCGCGGCAGCAGCGACTCGGGCGCGCCCTTCACATAGGCGATCCAGCCCTCGGCCGCCCGGTGCAGGGTGCTCATGCGCTTGCGCTCGGCGTCAAACGGCCATTCGTGGCGGCGCGGGCTCGCCCGCTTGAGCTCGGCCACGTCCAGGCCGGCCTCGGCGGCGGCCTGCAGCAGGGCGGTCTCGGTGGGGTCGCCCAGCCAGCCTTCGGGCCCCGGCACCGCGTCGTTGCACAGCACCAGCGCCTGCCAGAATTCAGCGGCATCGGCACGCCAGATGCGCTGCTCGCGCAGCTGCATGCGGTTGAGGGTGAGGGTGCCGGTCTTGTCGGAGCAGATCACCGATACCGAGCCCAGCGTCTCGACGCTGGGCAGGCGCCGCACCAGCGCGTTGACCGCGACGAGGCGGCGCGCGCCCAGCGCCAGCAGCACCGTCACCACCGCCGGCAGCGCCTCGGGAATGGCCGCCACCGCCAGGCTGATGGCGGTGAGCGCCATCAGCAGCAGCGGCTCGCCGCGCAGCACGCCGATCGCGAACACCAGCGCGCAGATCGCCAGCACCACCACCGAGAGCCGCTTGCCGAAGGCCGCCAGGCGCAACTGCAGCGGCGTGGCGCGGCTGGCCGCGCCGCTCAGCAGCCCGGCCACCTGGCCCAGCTCGGTATGCGCGCCGGTGGCCACCACCAGGCCGGCGCCGCGCCCGTGCGTGACCAGCGTGCCCTTGTAGGCCATGTTGATGCGATCGCCCAGGGCGCTCACTTCCAACGGCAGGTGCTGGTGCGTCTTCTCCACCGTGACCGATTCGCCGGTCAGCGCCGACTCGTCCACCCGCATCTGCGCCACCTCGTGCAGGCGCAGGTCGGCCGGCACCAGATTGCCGGCCTCCAGCAGCACCACGTCGCCGGGCACCAGATGCTCGGTGGCCACCACATGGCGCTGGCCGCCAGCGCGCATCACGGTGGCGCGCGGCGCCGCCATGCGCTGCAGCGCGCTGAGCGCCTGGTCGGCGCGCCATTCCTGCCAGAAGCCGATGGCGGCATTGAGCAGCACGATCAGCAGGATCACCAGGGTGTCGGCCAGATCGCCGATCAGGCCCGACAGCAGCGCCGCGGCCAGCAGCACCAGGATCATGAAGTCGCGGAACTGGTCCGCGAGGCGCGCCCAGGCCGGGCGCGGCGGCGCCTCGGGCAGGCGGTTCGGGCCATGGGCCTGCTGGCGCGCCAGTACCTCGTCGGCGGCCAGGCCTTCGTCCAGGCGCACGCCCAGATGGCGCGCCAGGGCCTGGCTGTCGATACTGTGGGGGGCGGGGTGCAGGGGCGTCATGCCGCCAGTATCCCTGCGCGGCGCGGGCGTGGTCGGCTGGCTACTGTATTTATAATCAGTGGGATGAGCCCGCCCGCCCTGAGTCGCAGCCACCGCAGCCGCCTGATGCAGGTCTGGCGCTCGGCCGGCTGGCCCTGCAAGGACGCGCTTGAGATCGATCTGCTGGCGGCCGGCATGCTGGATCTGCACCGCGCCGCGGACGGGCGCGAGACCCTGCGCCTGAGCCCGGCCGGCATCCAGTGGCTGGCCGAGGCGCGCCAGCAGAACGTCAGGGCGCTGAGCGGCCACGACCGGCTGGCGCAGAAGTTCGCCGAGCAGCTGATGGCGGGCGGCCGCATCGTCTGGCGCGAGCTCTCGCTGCGCGCCCAGGTCGAGACCGAGGCGCCGGCCGAGCTGCCGCCGGCCTTGCGCGAGGCGGTGCCGCTGTGGAATGAAGAGGAAGAAAATGCGCCGGCCCCCGCGCGAGCGGCCCGGCATGTCTGGCGCATGGCGCGGCCCGATCTGTTCTCGGTGCGCAACACCTCGGTGGAGGCCTATCTGCAGCCGCTGGTGCACGAGGTCAAGTTCAGCCGCGCCGATCTGCTCGCCGACCTGCGCCATGCCGCCAAGCGCCAGGCCTATCAATGGCTGTGCAGCGAGGTCTATTACGTGTTCCCGGCCGGTGTGGCCAAGCCGGTGGAGATCCCCGCGCAGTTCGGCGTCTGGGTGCTGCATGGCACGCTGGAGGAGGGCAGTTTCGAGCTGCTGCGTCCGGCCCAGCACCAGCCGTGCAAGCTGCCGTTTGCGGTCTGGCTGGCGCTGGCCAAGGCCGTGCCGCTGCGCAGCGAGACGGATGCGCCGCAGGCCGCGCTGGCCGCGCCGGGCGACGACGCGCAGGCCGCCGCTTGAGCACCGCGCCCGCCGTCTACAGCGTCGCGGTGCGCGAGCTCTGCGAGTTCACCGCCAAGCAGGGCGACCTGGACCTGCGCTTCACGCCCGCGCCCAGCGCGCTGGAGGGCATGGCCGGCCATGTCACCGTGGCCGCGCGCCGCGGTGCCGGCGGCCAGACCGAGTACAGAGCCGAGGTGGGCTTGAGCGGCAGCTACAAGCAAACGCTGCAGGTGCGCGGCCGCGCGGACGGCTACGACCCTGCGCTACAGCGCCTGGAGGAGGTCAAGACCTACAAGGGCCGGCTCGAGACCCAGCCGGCCTCGCACCGCGCGCTGCACTGGGCGCAGGCGCGCATCTATGGCCATCTGCTGTGCCAGCAGGAGGGGCTGGCGGCGCTGGAGCTGGCCCTGGTGTATTTCAATGTCGGCAACCAGCAGGAGACGCTGTTCACCGAGACCCGCAGCGCCGCCGAGCTGCAGGCGCATTTCGAGCTGCATGCCGAGCGCTTCCTGGCCTGGGCGCAGCAGCAGCTGGCGCAGCGCAGCGAGCGCGATGCGGCGCTGCAGCGCCTGAGCTTTCCCTTTGGCGAGTTCCGCCAGGGCCAGCGGCCGCTGGCCGAGGCGGTCTACAAGGCGGCTGTGAACCAGCGCTGCCTGCTGGCCCAAGCGCCCACCGGCATCGGCAAGACCCTGGGCACGCTGTTCCCGCTGCTGAAGGCGGCGCCGGCGAAAGCGCTGGACAAGATCTTCTTCCTGGCCGCCAAGAGCTCGGGCCGCCAGCTCGCGCTGGATGGCCTGCAACGGCTGGCGCCGCTGCCGCTGCGCGTGCTGGAGCTGGTGGCGCGCGAGAAGGCCTGCGAGCATCCCGACAAGGCCTGCCATGGCGAATCCTGCCCGCTGGCCCAGGGCTTTTACGACCGCTTGGCCGCAGCGCGTGCCGCCGCCGCGCAGGAGCACCAGCTCGGGCAGGCGAAGTTGCGCGAGCTGGCGCTGGCGCACCAGGTCTGCCCCTATTACCTGAGCCAGGAGCTGGTGCGCTGGGTCGACGTGGTGGTGGGCGACTACAACTACTTCTTCGACGTCAGCGCCCTGCTGCATGGCATGACGCAGGCCAACCAGTGGCGCGTGGCCCTGCTGGTGGACGAGGCCCACAACCTGGTGGAGCGCGGCCGCAAGATGTACAGCGCCGAGCTCCTGCCCGACACGCTGGCGCAGGCGCGGCGTTCGCCCGCGGCGCGCAAGCACGCGCCGCTGAAGAAGGCGCTGGGCAAGCTGCAGCGCGCCGGCACGGCCCTGGCCAGGGCGCAGGCCGAGGCCTACCAGGTGCACGAGGCGTTGCCCGAGGCGCTGCTGGCGCCGCTGCAGCTGTGCAGCGCCGCCATCGGCGAGCATTTCGCCGAGCACCCCGCCGAGCCCGATGCGGCGCTGCAGGCCTTTTATTTCGAGGCCCTGCATTTCCTGCGCATGGCCGAGCAGCTGGGCAGCCATTCGATCGTCGACAGCAGCCGGGAGGAGGGCGGCGCCGGCCTCTGCTGGTGCCTGCGCAATGTGCTGCCGGCGCCCTTTCTGCGCCCGCGCCTGGAGGCGGCGCTGAGCAGCACCCTGTTCTCCGCCACCCTGCAGCCGGCCGACTACTACGCCAAGCTGCTCGGCCTGCCCGAGCAGCATCTGCAGATCGAGGTGGGCTCGCCCTTTGCGGCCGAGCAGCTGCGGGTCAGCGTGGCGCGCGGCATCTCCACCCGTTATGCGCACCGCCAGGCCTCGCTGCGCCCGATGGCCGAGCTGATGGCGCGCCAGTACGCGGCGCGCCCCGGCAACTACATCGCCTTCTTCAGCAGCTATGCCTATCTGGAGCAGCTGGCCGAGGTGCTGGCGGCGCAGCAGCCGCAGCTGCCGGTGTGGGCGCAGTCGCGGCGCATGGGCGAGGCCGAGCAGAAGCAGTTCCTGGCCCGCTTCACCGAGCACAGCGCCGGCCTGGCGCTGGCGGTGCTGGGCGGTGCCTTCTCCGAGGGCATCGACCTGCCCGGCGCGCGCTTGATCGGCGCCTTTGTCGCCACCCTGGGCCTGCCCCAGATCAACCCGGTCAACGAGCAGATCCGTGCGCGCATGCAGCAGCTGTTCGGCGCCGGCTACGACTACACCTACCTCTACCCGGGCCTGCAGAAGGTGGTGCAGGCGGCCGGGCGGGTGATACGCACGACCGAGGACAAGGGCGTGCTGCACCTGATCGACGATCGCTATGCGCGCGCCGAGGTGCAGGCCTTGCTGCCGCGTTGGTGGTCATTGGGGGGCGGCTAGGCGGCGCACAATCGCCGCATGAGCATTGCCAAACTCTCCGCCGCCGAGCTGCGCCTCACGGTCGACCCCGCCACGCTGGACTTTGCCGATACCTCCGAGCTGCTCGACCAGGCCCTGCCCTGGATAGGCCAGGAGCGCGCCGAGCAGGCGGCGCGCTTCGGTCTGCGCATGCAGCAGCCCGACTACCACCTCTTTGTGCTGGGCGAGGTGGGCAGCGGCCGCAGCTCGCTGCTGCTGGAGATGATGAAGCAGGAGGCCTTGCTGCGACCGGTGCCGCCCGACCTCTGCTATCTGCACAACTTCGAGGTGCCCGAGCATCCGCTCGCCCTGCGCCTGCCGGCCGGCGAGGGGCGGCTGCTGCGCCAGCTGATGGCCGAGTTTGCCAAGACCCTGCAGAGCGAGATTCCCAAGCGACTGATGGACGCCGATGTGCGCGCCGGCTGCGAGCGCCTGGAGGGTGCTTACAAGGCCGAGGAGTCGGCCGCCTATGCCGAGCTCAGCGCCTTTGCCGAGGCGCGCAACTTTGGCCTGATGCGCGAGCAGGGCCGCATGGTCTTCACCCAGCGCGACGAGGCGGGCGAGCCGCTCACCGCCGCCAAGGCGATGACGCTGACGCCGGCGCAGCGCAGCGCCTGCGACGCCGCCGAGGAGGAGTTGCGCAAGCAGATCGGCCGCTTTCTGGAGCTCACCCGTGCCAAGGAGTTATTGATGCTGGAGCAGCTGGCGGCGCTGCGGCGCCAGCTGCTCAAGCCCATGCTGGACCATGCGCTGCAGCAGATCCGCAACCGGCTGCGCAAGCAGATCAAGGATGCCGTCAAGCTAGGGCTTTATCTGGATCGCGCCCTGCAGGAGGTGCTGGCCAGCCTGGAACTGTTCCAGCAGGGCGAGGAGCCCGACGAGGGCCGTGCCGCGGCGCTGGCCGAGCTGCTGGCGCGCCTGCGCGTCAACCTGGTGGTGGACCACCATGGCAGCAGCGGCGCCCCGGTCATCAGCGACGACAACCCGGTGTTCCGCTCGCTGTTCGGCAGCATCGAGTACGAGGCCGAGCGCGACGTGCTGGTGACCGATTTTTCGCGCATCCGCGCCGGCAGCCTGCTGAAGGCGCATGGCGGCTTTCTGATGCTGCATTTGCGCGACCTGCTCACCGACGAGGCGGTGTGGGAGAAGCTGCGTCGCTTCCTGCGCAGCGGCCGGCTGCAGATCGAGGAGGCCGGCATGGCGCTGGCGCCGATCGGCGCGGTCTCGCTGCAGCCCGAGCCGGTGGACGTGGATGTCAAGCTGGTGCTGATCGCCTCGGTGGAAGACTTCTACCTGGTGCAGGAGGGCGACCCGGACTTCGCGCGGCGCTTCCGCTGCAAGGTCGATTTCGCCGAGAGCTTTGCCGCCACGCCTGAGGCGCGGCGCGCCACCGCGATCTTCGTGGCGCACAGCTGCCGCAAGCTGGGCCTGCCGCATTTCAGCGCGCCGGCGGTGGCGGCCCTGATCGAGCAGACCCACCGCGAGGCCGAGGACCAGGCGCGTCAGAGCGCCATCTTTGCGCACAGCGCCGGCCTGCTGGTGGAGGCCGCGGCGGTGGCGCGCGCGCGCGACGCGGCCCTGGTGGCGAGCGAGGATGTGCAGGCGGCGCTGGCGGCGCGCCAGCATCGGCACGACTACCCCGAGCAGCGCCTGCAGGAATCGATCACCGATGGCGAGCGCCTGCTGGCGGTGGCCGGCACGCGTGTCGGCCAGGTCAACGGCCTCACGGTGGTGGACCTGGGCGACTACCAGTTCGGCTTCCCGGTGCGCGTCACCGCCTCCACGCATGCGGGCGAGGAGGGCTTGCTGAATATCGAGCGCGAGGTCGAGATGTCGGGGCCCATCCACGACAAGGGCGTGCTGATCCTGCACAGCCACCTGGCCGGGCTGTTCGCGCATATCGCGCCGCTGGCGCTGAACGCCGCGGTGGTGTTCGAGCAGGAGTACAACGGCGTGGAGGGCGACTCGGCCTCCTGTGCCGAGTTCTATGCCTTGCTCTCGGCCCTCGCTGGCCTGCCGCTGCGCCAGGGCATCGCGGTGACGGGCGCGCTCAACCAGCATGGCGAGATGCTGCCGGTGGGCGGCATCAACGAGAAGATCGAGGGCTATTTCCGCAGCTGCGAGCTGCTGGGCCTGGATGGCCAGCAGGGCGTGCTGATTCCGCACCGCAACCGCCGCCACCTGATGCTGGCGCCGCGTCTGGTCGACGCGGTGGCCGCGGGGCGTTTCCACATCTATACGGCCGAGCTCGCCAGCGAGGGCATGGAACTGCTCAGCGGCCAGGCCTTCGGCACGCTGGGCCCGCATGGCTATGCGCCCGACAGCGTGCTGGGCCGGGCGCAGAAGACGCTGCAGGATTACCGCCATGCCTGCGAGCCGCCGGCGCGCGCGGCGGGCCGCGCCCTGCGCCCCTTTGGCCGGCGCCATGGCGAGCCGCGCCAGCGCGGCTGAGGCCCGCCGCTACTTCGCCAGCGCCGGCGCCACGCTCTGCCACTCGGCCGAGTTGCGCAGCCGCGCGATGCCGCTCCAGACCGCCTCGACGAAGGCGCGGTTGGCGAGGTAGTAGCTCTTGTTGAAGCCCAGGTGCCCGGTCATGACGATGAAGGGCTCGGGCAGGATCTCCAGCTTGCCCGCGTATTCGGCCTCGGCCAGCTCCACCAGCGCGGCGTTGCCGTTCATGATGAGCAGCTCGCCGCGGCCGCGCAGCAGCTTCTGCAGCATCGACTCGTTCGGTTGCGCGCCCTCGTCGCCGGCCACGCCCAGGGCGGCCAGCTTGTCGCGGATCGAGACGATGCCGCGGTTGAAGATCACCGGCGTGCTCAGGCCGCTGAAGCTCCTGCCGTCCCAGCCGGGCTTGCTGCCCAGCCGGCGCAGCACCACCATATTCGTGTTGCCCAGGGCCTTGGCGTCGTCCACGGTCTTCTCGTCGCGCATCGGCAGCGCGATGCTGGCGGCCAGGGTCACGGTGGGCGGGATGGCGGCGTCGTAGTCGCCGGTCTGCACGCCCTTGACGCAGCGCGGCCAGGGCACGGCCTCGTAGCTGACCGTGCCGCCCTGGCGTTCCACCGCCTTGCGCACCAGCCATTGGCCCTGACCCTCATGGTCCGGGAAGCTGATCGGCGGGAAGGGGTTGGAGGGGATGCAGACCTTGAGGGCATGGGCGCCCGCCGCGCCTGCAGCGAGCACCAGGATGGCAGCAAGGGCCCAGCTGCGTGGCATAGAGGCTTCAGTCAAAGTCCAGGGCTGGGATTATTGCACCCGCCTCATCCCTTCATGCCGGCTCTTGAGGCTCGAACCAGGCCAGCAACTGTTGCGTTACCGCGGGCGCGTCGAGCAGGGCCATGTGGCCGGTGCGGTAGAGGATGGCCTGGCGCGCCGGCGCGAAGTCCAGGCAGCGCGCCGGCTCGTCATGCTGGCCCAGGGCGCTGCGCAGCGGCACCAGGCCGTCGCCCAGCAGGCGGTCGGCCAGCAGGCCGCGCTGCGGCGCCAGCGTGGCGGCGAGGGTGTAGCAGGCGATGCCCGCGGGCAGGGGCAGGTGCTGGCGCTGGTCGGGCTGGCGGCGGAAGCGGTCGCGGCCCTGCCAGTCGGCATCCTGCACCAGCCCGTAGCGCAGGTCGGTGATGCCGGCGCTACGCAGCTGCCCCAGCCTGGCGAGCGGGCGCGACCAGGGCGTGCTGCCCAGCAGCACGTCCACCCAGTTGCCGGCGCGCTCCAGCGGCGCGCCATGGTGGGGGGTGCCGAGAAAGGCGATGCGCCGCACCAGCGCGGCCCAGGGCAGCTTGCTTGCCTGCGCGATCTGCAGCGCGCTGCGCAGCACCAGGCCGCCCATGCTGTGCACCACGCAGTCCAGCGCCTGCAGCGGCTGCGGCCAGGCGCGCAGCAGCTGGTCCAGCAGGGCGGCGAGTTCGCGGCCGTTCTGCGAGGTGTGCAGGCCGGTGTTGTAGCGCAGGTAGATGGGCGTGTAGCCCAGCGCGGCCAGGGCCCGCGCATGTTGCCCGCCCCATTGCAGCTCGTTCATGCATAGTCCGTGGATGAAGAGCAGGGGCTTGGCCGTCACCGGCCCGGCCGCCGCCAGCACGGTGGGCAGGTTTTCCATCGTCAAGACCTGACCCTGGCAGCGCAGCGTCATGTCGAGGGCGAGCGGATTGCCGCTGGCGCGCAGGTGGTCGCCCATCACGCCGTTGAGCGCGGCCAGCACCGCGGCGCGCTCGGGGCTGTCGGGGCGGGACTGGTCGATGCGCTCGAACAGCGGCTGCAGCGCGCGCAGGGCGCCGTCCAAGCCCTTGCCCACCAGGGCGTTGACGCCCTGCACGCATTGGTAGACCAGGCCGGTGATGCCGCGCGCCTGCTCGGCGCGCTTGCCGCCCGGCGCGCCCAGGGTCTGCCAGACCGATTGATGCACGCCCTCGGCCATGCGCGCCACGCTGGCGGTGGCCTGGGTGGCGAGCTGGGCCGCCGCGCGCAGATCGCTGGCGCGCAGATGGCGCAGCGGATGATTGGCAGGCGGCTTCTTCATGGCTGGGCCTCGTCGCGTTGCAGTTCGAAGCGCAACTCGCCCTTGGGCGTGCTGCCGCTGCAGCGCCAGCCCAGGCGCCGGTAGAAGGCCTCGGCACGCGTGCCGGCGCCGGTGGTGAGCCACAGGGTCTGCAGGCCCTGCGCCCACAGCCAGCCGGTCATCTCGGCCATCAGGCGCCGGCCGTAGCCGCGCCCATGCGCCTGCGGATGCACGAACAGGGCCCAGAGGCAACCGTCGTCCGCATGCACGATGCCGAAGGCCACCAGGCGCCGGCCGAAGGCGTCAACCTCCTCGATCACCCAGCCGCGGCCGCGCTCCTCGATGGCCTGGCGCACTTCCTCGTCGGGAATGATGCCGCGCGGGATGGTGTTCTCGGTGACGGCGTAGCGCACCGCCCAGATGGCGGGCAGATCGGCCGCTGTGGCCGGGCGCAGCAGGGTCTTGATGGCGGGCATGCGGCCATCATGCCCGAAGCCTTGTTACGCCAGCCGCCAGCCGGCCTGCCACAGCGATTGCAGGGCCAGCACCTGCAGGCGCTGCCGCAACGCCTGCGGGCGCAGGCCCGGCCGGGCCGGCAGCGCGGTGCTCAGCCACAGCGGGCCGGCGTCGCGGCTCAGGCGCGGCTGGCCATGGCGGTCGGCGCGCAGCAGCGCCAGGCGCCAGGGGCTGGCCAGCCCGGTCTGGCGGCCGTCGTCGGCGATCACGCCCAGCCAGTCGTCGGCGGCGATGCGGTGCGCGGCGCGCAGGATGGCGTCGGGTGCGCAGGGGAAGGGCAGGCGGGCGACGGCGTCGCCCGCGGGGCTGATGAGCTGGCGCGATGGGCTTGGGGCGCCGGGCGCGAGCTTGTCGGTGCGGCCGCGCGTCAGCAGGCGGTCAAAGCTGGCAAGTCCTTGCATGAATGAAAAAGCTCCGAAAGGCCCAGGTGTCACCGGCGTTTGCCGGCCCGGGGCTGTTCGGAGCCGCAACGCTTTAGCCGTATTTGTAGGCCGCCCGCAAGTAGTTGGTAAATCGGCGGCGAGGGGCGCAAGGCCCGTCAGGGCGCGATTCTAAACGCGTTCCGGCGCATCACGCCAGCTCCACCCTGTTGCGCCCCGCCGCCTTGGCGCGGTAGAGCGCGGCATCGGCGCGCTTGAGCACCGGGTGCAGGGCGCGCTCGCCGGCCTGGCAGGGGCTCACCCCCAGGCTGATGCTGGCGCGCAGGCCGGGTGCGATCTCGTCCATCTGCAGGGCCGCGACGGCGGCGCGCATGCGCTCGGCCACCTCCATGGCCACCTCGGCGCTCGCGCCGGGCAGCAGGGCCACGAATTCCTCGCCGCCGGTGCGCCCCAGCACGTCGTTGCGGCGCAGCACCGCCTGGGCGGCCGCGGCGACACGGCGCAGCACCTGGTCGCCGGCGTCGTGGCCATGCTGGTCGTTGATGCGCTTGAAGTGGTCGATGTCCAGCGCCAGCACGGCCAGCGGCGTGCCGCCGTCCTGGGCCGCGGCCAGCTGCGCCTCGGCCAGCATCTGCAGATGGCGGCGATTCGGCAGCCGTGTCAGCTCGTCGGTCATGGCCAGGGTGCGCATGCGCTGGGCATGGCTGCGCTGGCGCAGCCCCAGCGCCACCAGGGCCAGCAGGGCCACGGTGCCCAGCGCCAGCGCCGTCAGCTGCAGATGCTGGATCGCCTGCGCGCTGGCCAGGGCCTGGCTGCGCAGCAGGTTCTCGGCGTTGAGCTCGCGGTTCTCCTGCTCCTTGCGGGCGCTGTCGAACTCGACGCGCAGGCGCGAGGTCTGCTGGCTCTTGGCCTGCTCGGCCAGGCGGCGCACCAGGGCCAGCTGCTGCTCGCGCGCCCGCAGCGCGCGCGGCCATTCGCCCAGGCCGCTGAGCGTGAGCGCGCGCTCGTCGTGGATCTTCTCGAGGAAGCGATCGCTGCGCTCGCGTTCGAAATACTCGCGCACCTGTTCCAGCTCGGCCAGCGCCTCGCGCAGCCGGCCCAGCTGGCGCAGCACCACCGCATGCGAGAGCCGGGTCTGGGCGGCGCGGTCGGCATGGCCGGCGGCCTCGAAGACCTTGAGCGCCTGCTCGAGGATGGGCAGGGCCTCGGCGGCCCGGCCCAGCTTGCCCAGCACGGTGCCGATGGAGCGCTGCACATAGGCGGCCTCCAGCGGCTGCTGGCGGCGGCGCTCCAGCGCCTCGGCCTGGCGGAACTCCTCCAGCGCCGCCGCATAGTCCTGCTTGCGCTCCAGCGTGCTGCCCAGGTTGTAGTGGGCGGTGGCGATCTCCTGCTGCGCGCCGTCGGCCTCATGGCGCTTGAGCAGCTGGCGGTAATAGTCGATGGCGCGGTCGTAATCGCCCACATTGGCATCGGCGTAGAGATTGGCGATCGCGTTGAGCGCGTAGTTCTGCTGCGCGGCACGCTTGAGCGTCACATTGATCTCGTAGGCGCGCTTCAGGTCGGTGAGGGCCTGGCTGTATTGGCCCTGCAGATAGCGCGCCTCGCCGCGCAGCGAGAGCGCGTCGGCCAGCAGGGTGGCGGCGTTCAGGCGCTGGCCCTCGGCGACGCCGAACTCATAGTCCTGCAGCGCCGGCACGGGCCGCTGCAGCTGCTCCTGCGCATAGCCACGGCACAGGCGCAGCTCGGCATGGGTGCGCGCCAGGCCCAGCAGGGCGCTCTCGGCGATGGCGGGGTCCAGCGCCCGCAGCGCGGCCTCGGGCTGGGCCACGGCATCGGCCCAGCAATGCTCGGCCAGGGCCTGCAGGCGCTGGCTCGGCGGTGCGGCGTCGGGCTGCTTGGCACCCAGCATCAGCAGGGCCAGCAAGGCCAGGCTGGCGTGCGCCAGGGTGCGCATTTGTGGTGTTATGCAAGGGTAAACGCGAAGTGTCGGACGAGAGGGCATGCGGCATTTTGCGGGTGCCGTGGCGGCGCCGCCGTGTTGCCGCGCGCCTTGTCACAACAGAGACAAACAATTTCCAGAGCCTCTGCCTAGAATCGAACGATCGTTCTATTTTTGCTGCTTGATTCACAAAGGGTTTTGCAATGACTGCCACTTACGAAGTCCGCGGCTCGGTCGCCGTGATCACCCTGGACAACCCGCCCGTCAACGGCCTGGGTCATGCCACCCGCAAGGCCGCCGCAGAAGGCGTGGAGCGGGCCGAGAACGATGCGGCCGTCAAGGCCATCGTCATCACCGGCGCCGGCAAGGCCTTCTCGGGCGGCGCCGACATCAAGGAATTCGGCAGCCCCAAGGCGCTGGCCGAACCGAATCTGCACAGCCTGATTGCGGTGGTGGAGAACTGCAGCAAGCCGGTGGTGGCTGCCATCCACACGGTCTGCATGGGCGGTGGCCTGGAGCTGGCCCTGGGTTGCCATTACCGCGTGGTGTCGCCGGGCGCCAAGATTGCGCTGCCCGAGGTCAAGCTGGGCCTCTTGCCCGGCGCCGGCGGCACGCAACGCCTGCCGCGCGCCCTGGGCGTGGAGCCGGCGCTGAACATGATCGTCAGCGGCGAGCCGGTCAACAGCGAGTTGCTGGCGCAGATCCCGGGCCAGCAGCTGTTCGACCGCGTCGTCGAGGGCGATCTGCTGGAAGGCGCGCTGGCGCTGGCTGCTGAAGTGGCCGACAAGCGCCCCTTGCCCAAGGTGCGCGAGCTCAAGGCCCGCCATCCCGAGAACCAGGCCTTCTTCCAGTTCGCCCGCAATACGGTGGGCGCGATGAGCAAGAACTTCCCGGCGCCGCTGCGCTGCCTGGAGGCGGTGGCCGCGGCCGTGAACATGAAGTTCGAGGACGGCATGAAGGCCGAACGCGAGGGCTTTCTGGCGCTGATGATGACGCCCGAGTCCAAGGCCCTGCGTCACGCCTTCTTTGCCGAGCGCGCCGCCAGCAAGATCGCGGATGTGCCCGAGGGCACGCCCACGCGCAGCATCGCCAAGGTGGCGGTGATCGGTGCCGGCACCATGGGCGGCGGCATCAGCATGAACTTCCTGAATGCCGGCATCCCGGTGACCATCCTCGAAACCAAGCAGGAGGCGCTGGACCGCGGCGTCGCCACCATCCGCAAGAACTACGAGGCCCAGGTCAAGAAGGGCAAGCTCAAGGAAGACAAGTACGCGGCCCGCATGGCGCTGCTGACGACCACGCTCAACTACGCCGACATCGGCGATGCCGATCTGGTGATCGAGGCGGTGTTCGAGGAGCTGGGCGTGAAGGAGGCGGTCTTCAAGCAGCTCGACGCGGTGATGAAGCCCGGCGCCATCCTGGCCTCCAACACCTCGACGCTGGACGTCAACAAGATCGCCAATTTCACGCAACGCCCGCAGGACGTGGTGGGCATGCACTTCTTCAGCCCGGCCAATGTGATGCGCCTGCTGGAAGTGGTGCGCGGTGCGGCCACCGCCAAGGACGTGCTGGCCACGGTGATGCAGCTGGCCAAGAAGATCAAGAAGACCGCGGTGGTCTCGGGCGTGTGCGATGGCTTCATCGGCAACCGCATGATCGAGCAGTACAGCCGCCAGGCCGGCTTCCTGCTGGACGAGGGCTGCACGCCGGCCCAGGTGGACCGCGCGGCAGAGAAGTTCGGTTTCGCGATGGGCCCGTTCCGCATGGGCGATCTGGCCGGCAACGACATCGGCTGGGCGATCCGCAAGCGCCGCTACCAGGAGAAGCCCGAGCTGCGCTACTCGGCCAGCGCCGACCGCCTCTGCGAGCTGGGCCGCTATGGCCAGAAGACCGGCGCCGGCTGGTACGACTATGTGCCGGGCAAGCGCGACGCCATCCCCTCGCCGGTGGTGGTGGAAATGCTGGAGAAGCACCGCGCCAGCCTGGGCATCACGCCGCGCCAGATCAGCGATGAGGAGATCGTGCAGCGCCTGGTGTTCGCCCTCGTCAACGAGGCCGCGCACCTGCTGGAAGAAGGCATTGCGCAGCGCGCCTCGGACGTGGACATGGTCTACCTCACCGGCTATGGCTTCCCGCTGTGGCGCGGCGGCCCGATGTGCTATGCGGATACGGTGGGCCTCTTCAACGTCGTGCAGGCGATGAAGCGCTTTGCCAAGAACCCGCTGGACGACGCCAAGTTCTGGCAACCGGCGCCGCTGCTGGCGCGCCTGGTGGAGCAGGGCAAGGGCTTTAACGAGTGAGCCGCATGCTCATCATCAAGCGCATCCTGCTGGCGCTGCTCGCCGCGTTGCTGTTGCTGCTGGCCGCCCTGGCCATCAACACCTGGCGCAAGGGCTCGCGCCAGATCGACGTGGCGCCGCTGCCGGTGCTGGCGGTGGACGAGGCCGGCGCGGCCCAGCGCCTGGCCGCAGCGATACGGCTGCGTACCGTCTCCTCGCACGATCAGCCCGAGCTCAACCGCGATCAGTTCCTGGCCCTGCATGGGCAGCTGCAGCGCGACTATCCCAAGGCCCATGCGCTGCTGCAGCGCGAGGTGATAGGCGGCCACAGCCTGCTCTATCGCTGGCAGGGCAGCGAGCCCCAAGCCGCGCCCATGCTGATGCTGGCGCACCAGGACGTGGTGCCGATCGCCCCCGGTACCGAAGGCCGTTGGAGCGAGCAGCCTTTCGCCGGCACGGTGAAGGATGGCTTTGTCTGGGGCCGCGGCGCCTGGGACAACAAGAGCAATCTGATCGCGCAGATGGAGGCCGTGGAGATGCTGGCCGCCAGCGGCTTCAAGCCGCGCCGCACCATCTACCTGGCGTTTGGCGCCGACGAGGAAGTGGGTGGCCTGCATGGCGCGGCCGAGATCGCCAAGCTGCTGCAGCAGCGCGGCGTGAAGCTGGACTTCGTCATCGACGAGGGCCTGCTCATCACCGAGGGCATCCTGAAGGGCCTGGACAAGCCGGCGGCGCTGATCGGCATTGCCGAGAAGGGCTATATGTCGGTGGTGCTGAAGGTGCCGGCCACGCCGGGCCATTCCAGCATGCCGCCGCCCAAGGGCACGAGCGCGATCGCGATGATGAGCGCCGCGCTCAAGCGCCTGGACGACGACCAGCTGCCGGGCGGCGTGCGCGGCATCGCACGCGAGATGTTCGACGTGATCGCGCCTGAGATGCAGGGCTTCAGCCGCGTCGCCCTGTCCAATCTCTGGCTGTTCGGGCCCATCGTCGCGCGGCAGCTGGAGCAGGCCGGCTCGACCAATGCCTTGATGCGCACCACCACCGCGCTGACCATCGTCAATGCCGGCAACAAGGACAACGTGCTGCCCGGCGAGGCCCAGGCGACGGTGAACTTCCGCCTGCTGCCGGGCGACAGCCAGGCCCAGCTGCTGGAGCACGTGAAGGCCAGCCTGCCGCCGCAGGGCGCCGACAAGTTCGAGCTCTACACCCTGCCGGGCTCGTCCGAGCCTTCGCCCGTCTCGCCCACCGACAGCGCGGCCTACCGGCGCGTGGCCACCACGCTGCGCGAGGTCTTCCCGGGCACCCTGGTGGCACCGGGGCTGATGACCGGCGCCACCGATTCGCGCCACTTCGCCGCCATCTCCGAGCACATCTTCAGGTTCTCGCCGGTGCGCGCCAAGCCCGAGGACCTGAGCCGTTTCCACGGCACCAACGAACGCATCGCCACTGCCAACGTGGCGGAAATGATCCGCTTCTATCACCGCCTGGTGAGCGAAGCCGCCAAGTAATGAACATCCAGCCATTCAACGAGGTAGCACCATGAGCAAGGCCGTCATTGTTTCCACCGCCCGCACCCCCCTGGCCAAGAGCTGGAAGGGCGCCTTCAACATGACCCACGGCGCCACCCTGGGCGGCCATGCGGTCAAGGCCGCCGTCGAGCGCGCCGGCATCGAGGCCGCGCACATCGAGGATGTGCTGATGGGCTGCGCCACGCCCGAGGGCGCCACCGGCAGCAATATCGCGCGCCAGATCGCGCTGCGCGCCGGCCTGCCCATCACGGTCAGCGGCGTCACCATCAACCGCTTCTGCTCCAGCGGCCTGCAGACCATCGCGATGGCCTCGCAGCGCGTCATCGCCGGCGAGGGCGACGTCTACGTGGCCGGCGGCGTGGAGAGCATTTCCTGCGTGCAGAACGAGGCGAATCGCCACATGATCGCCGAGAGCTGGCTCACGAAGAACAAGCCCGAGATCTACTGGAGCATGCTGCAGACCGCCGAAAAGGTGGCCGAGCGCTACGGCATCGGCCGCGAGCGCATGGACCATTACGGCGCGCAGAGCCAGCAGCGCGCCTGCGCCGCCCAGGCGGCCGGCAAGTTCAATGACGAGATTGCGCCCATCACCGTCACCGCCGGCGTGGCCGACAAGGTGATGGGTCTGACCACCAGGCAGGTGACGGTGAGCGCCGACGAGGGCCTGCGCGAGGGCACCACCTTCGAGGCCATCCATGGCCTGCGCTCGGCCCTGCCGGGCGGCCTGATCTCGGCCGGCAATGCCAGCCAGTTCTCCGACGGCGCCGGCGCCTGCGTGGTGGTGAGCGAGGACTATGCCCAGCGCCACAACCTCAAGCCCCTGGGCCGCTTCCTGGGCTTTGCGGTGGCCGGCTGCGAGCCCGACGAAATGGGCATCGGCCCGGTGTTCGCCGTGCCCAAGGTGCTCAAGAAACTGGGCCTGACGGTGGCCGACATCGACCTCTGGGAACTCAACGAGGCCTTTGCCGTGCAGGTGCTGTACTGCGCCGACACCTTGGGCATCCCGATGGACCGCCTGAACGTCAACGGCGGCGCCATCGCGGTGGGCCACCCCTATGGCGTGTCGGGCCAGCGCCTCACCGGCCATGCCCTCATCGAGGGCAAGCGCCGCGGCGCCAAGCGAGTTTGTGTGACGATGTGCATCGGTGGCGGCATGGGTGCCGCCGGTGTCTTCGAAGTCCTCTGAACTCAAAATGAAATCTGCTGCCCGCCAACTTGCTCGCCTTGCCTGTGCCCTGTCTCTGACCGCCCCCCTGATCCCGGCGCAGGCCGCCGCGTCGCCCGACGCCACGCGCGCCGTGGTCAAGGCCATCGAGGCCAAGGACTGCGTGGCCGCGGTGCGCGAGCTGAACCAGGCCCTGGCGGGCGGCACGGCCGAGGCCTTGATGCTGGGCGGCGCGATGTTCGAGCAGGGCCTGTGCCTGAAACCCAATCTCGAGCGTGCGGTGCGCCTGTATATGCGCGCCGCGGACCTCGGGGGCGTGGGCGCGCGCGCGCGCCTGACGGCGCTCTACGCCTCGCCGGCGGCCGGCCCGGACAAGGGCGCGGCGCTCTGGTGGGCCCTGCAGGCCGGCTTGCCGCTGCCGGCGGCCTGTGTCGTCGCGCCCGGCTCGCGCGCTGACGCCGAGGCCTTTGCCAAGGTGCTGACGGCCTGGCCCGCGGGCCAGCTGGATGCCTGCGTGCATGTCAGCGGCTTGCTGGCCGTGCTGGACGCCGACTTCGCCATCCAGGCCGCCGAGGACGCCGGCGACGGCGTCGCGCTGGACTACCAGCCGGCACAGGGCAAGCTCAACGTCGCCTATGCGCAGCTGCAGCAGGAGGGCAAGGAGCTGCGCGCGCGCATCACCCAGGCCGGCGGCTCCATGCAGATGCAAGGTTATGCCAACGACCCGTCGGCCGATCAGCTGCGCGCCAAGCAGGCCGAGGTGGCCCGAGGCGAACTGGCGACCCAGGTGGAACGCGTGGCGCGCGATGCACTGGCGCGCTTCCCGCGGCCGGCCCAGGTGGATGCCGGCTGGCGCACCCGTCTGCGCGTGGACGGCATGCGTACCCACTGAGAGAACTGGATCAGCATGGTGGACCCGCAAGTCTTTCTGAACATGGGCCGCGAGGTGCTGGCCCAGCAGGCCTTCAGCCAGCTGCTGGGCGCCGAGCTCAGCGCGCTGGCGCCCGGGCGCGCCGAGCTGCAGCTCGCGCTGCGCGAGCAGCTCAAGCAGCAGAACGGCTTTGCCCATGGCGGCGTGATCAGCTACCTGGCCGACAACGCCCTGACCTATGCCGGCGGTACCGCCATGCAGGTGCCGGTGGTGACTTCCGAGTTCAAGATCAACTATCTGCGGCCCGGCCTGGGCGAGCGCCTGATCGCGCGCGCCGAGGCGGTGCATGTCAGCAAGACCCAGGCGGTCTGCCGCTGCGAGGTCTATGCCGTCGCGGACGGGGCGGAGAAGCTCTGCGCGCTGGCGCAGGGCACCATTGTCAAGCTGGGCTGAAGCCATGAGCGACGAACGCCTGGCCCAGTATCAGCGCATCTTCCGCGCCGCGCCCTTTGTGGCGGACCTGGGCGCCGAGCTCACCGAGGTGGGCGCCGGCCTGTGCCACAGCCGCCTGCGCATCGAGCCGCGCCATCTGCAGCACAGCGGCGTGGTGCATGCGGGCGTGATCACCACCCTGGCCGATCACAGCGCCGGCGGTGCCGCCCAGACCCTGGTTCCCGAGGGTCATATGACGGTGACGGCCGAGCTCAAGCTGAGCCTGCTGCGCGGCGCCAAGGGTCAGGTCTTGCGCTGCGAGGCGCGCGTCATCAAGCCCGGCCGCCAGCTCATGTTCACCGAAGCCGACGTGTTCTGCGACGCCGACGGTGAGTCGCAGCTGGTGGCGCGGCTCTCGGCCACCATGGCCGTCGTGAAGATCTAGTCATTCCCCATTCATCGAGGAGAGCGCCTTGCGCCAGACCCTGGAATTCCTCTTGCACGACTGGCTCAAGGTCAGCGAGCTGACCCAGCGCGAACGCTTCGCCGAGCACAGCGCCGAGACCTTTGCCGCGGTGCTGGACACCTGCGAGAAGATCGCGCGCGAAAAGTTCGCGCCCTTCAACCGCCTGGCCGACACGCAGGAGCCGCGTGTTGTTGATGATGGCGATGGCGAGCGCGTGCACCTGCCCGAATCCACCCACGCGGCGCTGGCCGCCTATGTGGAATCCGGCATGCTGGCGGCGGCGCAGGACTACGAGCTTGGCGGCATGCAGCTGCCCTGCGTGATCGAGATGGCGGCCAATGCCTTCTTCAGCAAGGCCAATATCGCCATGGGTGGCTATGTGATGCTCACCAACGGCAATGCCAATCTGCTGATGGCGCACGGCACGCCGCTGCAGCAGGAGGTGTTCGCGAAGAACGAGTTCGCCGGGCGCTGGTTCGGCACCATGTGCCTGTCGGAGCCGCAGGCGGGCTCCTCGCTGTCGGACGTGGCCACGCGCGCCGAACCGGATGGCGAAGGCTTCGAGGCCGACCCGCTGGGCCCGCGCTACCGCCTCAAGGGCAACAAGATGTGGATCTCGGCCGGCGAGCATGAGATCAGCGAGAACATCGTGCACCTGGTGCTGGCCAAGATCCCCGGGCCGGATGGCAAGACCATCCCCGGCACGCGCGGCATCTCGCTGTTCATCTGCCCCAAGCATCTGGTGAACGAGCGCGCCGAGCTGACCGGCGAGCGCAACGACGTGGCGCTGGCCGGCCTCAACCACAAGCTGGGCTACCGCGGCACTACCAACTGCCTCTTGAACTTCGGCGAGGGCCGTTTCCAGCCGCGCGGGCAGGGCGGCGCGATCGGCTATCTGGTGGGCCGGCCCGGCGAGGGCCTGAAGTGCATGTTCCACATGATGAACGAGGCGCGCATCGGCGTGGGCCTGGGCGCCACCATGCTGGGTTATGCCGGCTACGAGGCCAGCCTCGAGTACGCGCGCCAGCGGCCGCAGGGCCGCCCCATGACGGCCGCCGGCAAGGATGCCGCCGCGCCGCAGCGGCCCATCATCGAGCATGCCGACGTCAAGCGCATGCTGCTGGCGCAGAAGAGCTATGTGGAGGGTGCGCTGGCGCTGGAGCTGTTCTGCGCCCGCCTGGTGGACGAGCAGCACAGCGGCACGCCCGCGCAGGCGGCGGCCGCCGGCCTGCTGCTGGAGGTGCTGATCCCGATCGCCAAGAGCTGGCCCAGCGAATGGTGCCTGGAGGCCAACAGCCTCGCCATCCAGGTGCTGGGCGGCTACGGCTACACGCGCGACTTCCCGGTGGAGCAGTACTGGCGCGACAACCGCCTCAACATGATCCACGAGGGTACGCATGGCATCCAGGGCCTGGACCTGTTGGGCCGCAAGGTGGTGATGAACGGCGGCAGCGCCCTGCTGGCGCTGGCCGGGCGCATCAACGAGACGGTGCAGGCGGCAGTCCAGGTGCCAGGTCTTGCCCAGCATGCCAACGAGCTCGCCGCGGCGCTGGCCCAGGTGGGCAAGGCCACCAAGGCGGCCTGGTCCACCGGCAATCCCGAAGAGGCGCTCGCCAACGCCACGCCCTATATGCAGGCCTTCGGCCATATGGTGCTGGCCTGGCTGTGGCTGGACGTGGCGCTGGCGGCCCAGGGCGAGAGTGACTTCGCGCGCGGCAAGCAGGCCGCGCAACGCTATTTCTTTACCTACGAGCTGCCCAAGATTGGCGCCTGGCTGGCGGTGGCGGCGAGCCGCGAGCCCGTCGCGCGTGACATGCAGGACGCGTGGTTCTAAGACACAACGGAGACGATGATGAGCAATACCAAAGTACAGGAACTGTTTGACCTCAGCGGCCAGGTGGCGCTGGTGACCGGCGGCTCGCGCGGCCTGGGCCTGCAGATTGCGGAAGCCCTGGGCGAGGCCGGCGCCAAGATCGTGCTGAGCTCGCGCAAGGCCAGCGATCTGGAGGAGGCCGTGGCGCACCTGCAGGCACGCGGCATCGATGCGCGCTGGATCGCCGCCGACGCGGCCGACGAGGCGCAGGCGCGCGGCGTGGTCACGCAGACGCTCGAGCGCCTGGGCCAGATCGATATCCTGGTGAATAACGCCGGCGCCACCTGGGGTGCGCCGGCCGAGGATCATCCCGTCGAGGCCTGGGACAAGGTCATGAACCTGAATATCCGCAGCCTCTTCGTGATGAGCCAGGAGGTTGGCAAGCGCAGCATGATCCCGCGCCGCTACGGCCGCATCATCAACGTCGCCTCGATCGCCGGGCTGGCGGGCAATACCCCGGCGATGAAGACCCTGGCCTACAACACCAGCAAGGGCGCGGCGGTGAACTTCACGCGCGCGCTGGCGGGTGAATGGGGCCCCTACGGCATCACGGTGAACGCCCTGGCGCCGGGCTTCTTCCCCAGCAAGATGACCAAGGGCCTGCTGGCCGCCCTGGGCGAGGAGAACATGGCGGCCAAGGCGCCGCTCAATCGCATCGGCGATGATGAGGACCTGAAGGGCGCCGCCCTGCTGTTCGCCTCCAGGGCGGGCAAACACATCACCGGCCAGATCCTGGCCGTGGATGGCGGCGTCTCCGCCATTCACGGAGCCTGAGATCGATGTCGAGCAAGACCAAGCTGTCCTTCCCCGTCCACATCCCCTTTGTCGAGCAGCTCGGCTTCGAGCTGCACAGCATGGGCGAGGGGGTGGCGGAGTTGCGCGTGGACCTGAAGGAGGGCCACCTCAACTCCTGGGAGGTGGCGCATGGCGGCGTGCTGATGACGCTGCTGGACGTGGCCATGGCCCATGCCGCGCGCAGCATCCACCGCGATCAACCGGGCTTCGGCCCGGGCGTGGTGACGATCGAGATGAAGACCAGCTTCATGCGCCCCGGCGAGGGCGAGCTGCGCGCCATCGGCAAGCTCCTGCACCGCTCCACCACCATGGCCTTCTGCGAAGGCTCGGTGCTGGGCGAGGACGGCAAGCTTTGCGCCCATGCCACCGCCACCTTCAAATACCTGAAGGCGCTGCCGGGGCGGGGCAGGGCGCTGAAGCCGCTGCAGCGCTCAGAGTCGCTCAGTGATGGTGGTGAGCATCCAGCTTGAACACCGACACCACGCTCACCAGCTCCTCGGCCTGCTGCTTCAGGCTTTCGGCCGCGGCGGCGCTCTGTTCCACCAGGGCGGCGTTCTGCTGCGTGACCTTGTCCATCTGGGTGATGGCCTCGCCCACCTGAGAGACCCCCGAGCTCTGCTCGCGGCTGGCCGAGCTGATCTCGCCGACGATGTCGGTGACGCGCTTGATCGCGTTGACCACTTCTTCCATGGTCTCGCCCGCGCGCACCACCTGGGCATTGCCCTGCTCCACGCGTTCGACGCTGGCGCCGATCAGCGACTTGATTTCCTTCGCCGCCTCGGCGCTGCGCTGGGCCAGGCTGCGCACCTCGGAGGCCACCACCGCGAAGCCGCGCCCCTGCTCGCCGGCGCGCGCGGCTTCCACCGCCGCGTTCAGCGCCAGGATATTGGTCTGGAAGGCGATGCCGTCGATCACCGTGATGATGTCGGCAATCTTGCGTGAGCTCTCGTTGATGCCGCCCATGGTCTGCACCACCTGGGCCACGACCTCGCCGCCGCGCGCCGCCACATCGGAGGCGCCCAGGGCCAGCTGATTGGCCTGCTGGGCACTGTCGGCGTTGTTGCGCACCGTGGCGCCCAGCTGGTCCATGGTGGCGGCGGTTTCCTCCAGCGCGCTGGCCTGCTCCTCGGTGCGCTGGCTCAGGTCCGAATTGCCCTGGGCGATCTCGGCGCTGGCGGTGGCCACGCTCTCGGAATTGCCGCGCACCGTGGCGACGATGTCGCGCAGGCGCTGGCGCATGGTCTCGAGCGCCTGCAGCAGCTGCGAGGTTTCGTCCTTGCCGCTGCTGCGCAGGCTCAGGCTCATGTCGCCCTCGCTCATGCGCTGCGCCGCGCGCACCGCCTCTTCCAGCGGCCGGGTCACATGGCGGCTGATGGCCAGGCCCAGCGCCACGCCGGCCACCACGCCCAGCACGATCAGCACGAAGGTGATGTTGCGGCTGCTGGTGTAGAGGACGCTGTTGGCATCCGAGATCTCCTTGGCGTCGCTCTCCTGGAGCTGCGAGAGCTGGCTCATCGCCTTGCCGACGGCGATGCTGTTGGGGGCGTACTCGCCCTTCAGGTACTTGAGGGTGTCGTTGGAGGTGTTGAGGTCGGCCTTGGCGATGCGCTGGATCAGGCCCTCGGTGCTGGCCTTGTCCTTGCTCCATTCGGCCTGCAACTGCGCCACGCTCTGTTTGGCCTTGTCGTTGCGCGCATGCTCGGCGGCCTGCTCGATCAGGCTCAGCGCCAGATCGCGGCTGCCCTTGGCCGACTTGAGGTAGCTCTCGCGCTCCTGGCCATCGGTGGCCAGGATGGCGTCGCGCAGCGCCACCACGCCCTTGAGGCGCTCGACATTGGCTTCCTTCACCAGCGACAGGCCGATGGTTTCGTGCTCGTAGAGCTCGGTGTCGGCAGCGTTGATGCGGTTCATGTTGTAGACGGCAAAGCTGCCCGTCGCGGCGCCGATCAGGGCCACGGCGAGAAAGCTCGCGACCAGCTTGATGGAGATCTTGTAGTCGGACAACTGCATTTCCCGGTGCTCCTTGTTGCTGTGGCCGGGCGCGGGCCCGGTCAGTCTTGTATTCCACCTCAGCGGGGGCGGCAATGCGAGTGGATCAAGGCCTTTTTGGCGGGTTTGATTGCGCGCTCGCCGTGGCCGATTGCCGTTCCCGGCTGTTTTAGAACGGTCGTGCTTTTTTGTCGCCCATGGGACTTTGCCGCCCCGGCTCGCGTGATTCAATCGCAGCATCGTGTTTTGTTCACCAGGAGTTCTAGCCCATGAGCCGCATCAACCATCAGATTCATTTGGCCTCGCGCCCGCAGGGTGAGCCCACGGCCGAGAACTTCAAGCTGGTCGAGGCCGCCGTGCCGGCGCTGACCGAGGGCCAGGTGCTGGTGCGCAACCATTACCTGAGCCTGGACCCCTATATGCGCGGCCGCATGAACGACGCCAAGAGCTATGCCCAGCCCCAGCCGTTGGGCGAGGTGATGCTGGGCGGCACCGTGGGCGAGGTGGTGGAGTCGCTCAATGCCAACTTCAAGCCGGGCGACAAGGTGGTGGGCATGGGCGGCTGGCAGGAGTACCAGCTCGTCGATGCCAGCCAGCGCGGCGTGCTGCAGAAGGTCGACACCAGCCATATCCCGCTCTCGGCCTATCTGGGCGCGGTGGGCATGCCGGGCGTGACGGCCTGGTACGGCCTGGTCAAGATCATCAATCCCAAGCCGGGCGAGACGGTGGTGGTGAGCGCCGCCAGCGGCGCCGTCGGCGGTGTGGTGGGCCAGCTTGCCAAGGTGCGCGGCGCGCGTGCCGTCGGCATCGCCGGTGGCGCCGACAAATGCCGCTACGTGGTCGAGGAACTGGGCTTCGACGCCTGCATCGACTACAAGGCCCACCAGGACGTGAAGTCGCTCTCGGCCGCACTCAAGGCCGCCTGCCCGAATGGCATCGACGGCTATTTCGAGAATGTCGGCGGCATGATCCTCGACGCCGTACTGCTGCGCGCCAATGCCTTCAGCCGCGTCGCCATGTGCGGCATGATTTCCGGCTACAACGGCGAACCCATCCCGATGAGCGCGCCCCAGCTGATCCTGGTGAACCGCATGAAGATCGAGGGCTTCATCGTCTCCGAGCACATGGAGGTCTGGCCCGAGGCGCTCAAGGAGCTGGGCACCTTGGTGGCCACCGGCAAGCTCAAGTACCGCGAGAGCGTGGCCGCAGGCATCGCCAGCGCGCCCGAGGCCTTCCTGGGCCTGCTCAAGGGCAAGAACTTCGGCAAGCAGATCGTCAAGCTGATCTGATGCTGAGCTGGCGCTGTGCCCGCCTGGACGAGCTGGACGCACGCACCCTCTACGCGGTGCTGCGCCTGCGGTCCGAGGTGTTCGTGGTCGAGCAGGCCTGCGTCTATCTGGACCCCGATGGCCAGGATCTGCAGGCCTGGCATCTGCTGGGCCTGGCCGAGGACGGCCGGCTGCTCGCCTATGCGCGCCTGCTGGACGGGCCCAAGATCGGCCGCGTGCTGACCGCGCCGCAGGCGCGCGGCCAGGGCCAGGGGCGCGCGCTGATGCAGCAGGCCCTGGCCGAATGCGCGCGGCGCTGGCCGGGCCAGGCGGTGAGTCTGCAGGCCCAGGCCTATCTGCAGGGTTTTTATGCCAGCCTGGGTTTTGCGCCGGTCTCGGCGGTCTACGACGAGGACGGCATCCCCCATATCGACATGCGGCAGGAGGTCTCATGAGCGAATTGATACTGCACCATTACGCTGGTTCGCCCTTCTCCGAGAAGATGCGGCTGGTGCTGGGCTACAAGGGCCTGGCCTGGCAGAGCGTCACGGTGCCGGTGATGCTGCCAAAACCCGACGTGGTGGCGCTCACCGGCGGCTACCGGCGCACGCCCTTTCTGCAGATCGGGGCCGACATCTACTGCGACAGCGCGCTGATGTGCCAGGTGATCGAGGCGCGCCATCCCGCGCCCACGCTGTATCCGGTGGCGGCCGCCGGCATGGCCCCGCTGCTGGCGCAATGGGCCGACTCCGACCTGTTCTGGGCCGCCATCCCCTACGCCATGCAACCGGCCGGCGCCGCCGCCATCTTTGCCGGCGCGCCGCCAGAGTTCCTGCAGGCCTTCGCGGCCGACCGCGCCGCCATGACGGCCGGCATGAAGCGCCCGAGCGCGCGCGATGCGGCCGCCGCGCTGCAGAGCTACTTGGGCTGGCTGGAGAGCTTGTTGCTCAAGGACGGCCGCGCCTTCTTGCTCGGCGCTGAGCCCTCTGTGGCGGATTTCTCGGTGGCGCAGAGCGTCTGGTACATCCGGCGTGCGCCGCCGGTGGACGCCATCCTGGCGCCCTATGCGGCGCTGGCCGACTGGTTCAAGCGCGTTGCCGCCTTTGGCCATGGCCGGCACGAGAAGCTGGACAGCGAGGCGGCGCTCGCCATCGCCCGCGAGGCCGGCCGACACGAGGCCGTGACGGTGCAGCCCGAGCAGGGCTTTGCCGCCGGCGCGCCGGTCCAGGTGTCGGCCACCGACTACGCCAGCGACCCGGTGCAAGGCCGCCTGGTGGGGCTCAGCCACGAACGCATCACCATCGAACGCAGCGACGCCCGCGCCGGCCTGCTGCATGTGCATTTCCCGCGTATCGGCTACGCCCTGCGTAAGGACGAGGACCAAGCATCATGAAGAACTATCAGGGCAAGACGGCGGTGATCACCGGTGCGGGCTCGGGCTTCGGCCTGGAAGTGGCGCGCCTGGCCGCCCAGCGCGGCATGCATCTGGTGCTGTGCGATGTGCAGGCCGATGCGCTGGAGCAGGCCGCGGCCGAGTTCGACGGCCGCGCCGTGCTGGCCATGCGGGTGGATGTGAGCAAGGCTGCGGAGATGGAGGCGCTGGCGGCGGCGGTGCAGCAGCGCTTCGGCGCGCCGCATTTCGTCTTCAACAACGCCGGCGTCGGCTCCGGCGGCCTGGTCTGGGAGAACAGCCTGGCCGACTGGGAATGGGTGCTGGGCGTGAACCTGATGGGCGTGGTGCATGGCGTGCGCCTGTTCACGCCCATGATGCTGGCGGCCGCCGAGGCCGACCCGGGCTATCAAGGGCATATCGTCAACACCGCCTCGATGGCCGGCATGCTCAACGCGCCGAATATGGGCGTCTACAACGTCTCCAAGCACGCGGTGGTCGCCTTGAGCGAGACGCTCTATCAAGACCTGGCCCTGGTGACGGAGCAGATCCACTGCTCGGTGCTGTGCCCCTTCTTCGTGCCCACCGGCATTGCGCAAAGCCATCGCAACCGCCCCGCCGAGATGGCCGGCAGCCGCCCCACCCGGAGCCAGCTGATCGGCCAGGCCATGAGCGACAAGGCGGTCAACGCCGGCAAGTTCACCGCCGCCCAGGTCGCGGCCATGGTGTTCGATGCCATGGATCACGAGCAGTTCTATGTCTTCAGCCATCCGCATTCGCTGGCCGGCGTGCAGACCCGCCTGGAAGACGTGATGCAGCTGCGCAACCCCAGCGATCCCTTCAAGGACAAGCCCGAGCTGGGGCAGAAGCTGCGCGAGGCGCTCAAGACCGTTTGAGCGGCCCGAACGGGGCGATCTGGCACACTCGCGACCAGTTGTTGTCGCGAGTGTCCATGCCTGATTCCCTGCCATCGTCCCCCCCTCGTGCCCTCGTGATCGGTGGCGGCCCGGCCGGCCTGATGGCCGCCGAGCGCCTGCGCGCCGCCGGCGCCGAGGTGGATGTCTACGACGCCATGGCCTCGGTGGGGCGCAAGTTCCTGCTGGCCGGCAAGGGCGGGCTCAACCTCACCCACTCGGAGCCCGGCGAGGCCTTTGCCGGCCGCTACAGCACCGGCCGTGGCGAGCCCTGTGCCGAGGTGGCCGCCTGGCTGCAGCATCTGGACGGGCCGGGCCTGCGCGAATGGGCGCAGGGCCTGGGTGTGCAGACCTTTGTGGGCAGCTCGGGGCGGGTGTTCCCGGTCGACATGAAGGCCGCGCCGCTGCTGCGTGCCTGGCTGAGCCGGCTGCGCGAATCGGGCGTGCGCTTTCATATGCGCCACCATTGGCTGGGCTGGAACGAGCGGCGCGAGCTGCTGTTCTCGCAGGCCGGGCAGGAGTTCAGCGTGGCGGCGGACGCGGTGGTGCTGGCGCTGGGCGGGGCCTCCTGGCCCCAACTCGGTTCGAACGCCGGCTGGGTGCCGCTGCTGACGGCGCGCGGCGTGGCGGTGGCGGGCCTGCGCCCCTCGAACTGCGGCTTCGACCTGGGCCCGCGGCGCGCCGATGCGCCGTCGCCCGGCTGGAGCGCGCTGTTTGCCGAGCGCTTTGCCGGCCTGCCGGTGAAGCCCGTGGCCCTGCATTTCGAGGGCCGCAGCGGACGCCACTTTGCGCGCCAGGGCGAGTTCGTCATCACCGCCAGCGGGCTGGAGGGCTCGCTGATCTATGCCGCCTCCAGCCTCCTGCGCGAGGAAATCGACGAGTTCGGCGAGGCCCTGATTCGGCTGGACCTGCTGCCCGACCGCAGCGAGGCCCAGGTGGCGGCCGAGGTGGCGCGCGGGCGCGGCACGCGCTCGATGTCCACGCACCTGAAGAGCCGGCTGGGCATCGAGGGGCTGAAGGCCGGGCTGCTGCACGAGGTGCTCAGCAAGGCCGAGTACCTGGACACGGCGCTGCTGGCGCGCACGCTCAAGCAGCTGCCGCTGCGCCTGGCGCGCCCGCGCCCGGTGGCCGAGGCGATCAGCACGGCGGGCGGCATCTGCCTGGGCGAGCTCGATGCCCGCCTGATGCTCAAGCAGGTGCCCGGCCTGTTCTGCGCCGGCGAGATGCTGGACTGGGAAGCGCCCACCGGCGGCTATCTGCTCACTGCCGCCATGGCCAGCGGCTGGGTGGCGGGCGAGGGCGCGGCAGCGTATCTGAAAGCCCAGGGACCCTCTGCATAACTCCCATGGGCCCGTTCTCTCGCAAACCCGCATGGGGCGGGCCTTTGCGGGCGCTGGCCGGCGTTGCAAACCTTGCCCAGACATCGGTCTGGGCGGCGGTCCGCGCCTTGGCGAGCATCCCGCAAAGATCCCGCCGCGACCCATGGGAGGTATGCAGAGGGTCCCTAGCTGCTACGCTGGGGGCTTACAGCAGGACGCCGCCATGGGATACCGCGCCAGCCTGGGAGCCCAGACCTATCACTTTGCCGATCTGCGCGAGCTGATGGCCAAGGCCAGCCCGGCGCGTTCCGGCGACGAGTTGGCCGGCCTGGCGGCGCGCAGTGCCGCCGAGCGCGTGGCCGCGCGCATGGCGCTGGCCGAGCTGCCGCTCAAGACCTTTCTGCACCAGGCCCTGGTGCCTTATGAGGCCGACGAGATCACGCGCCTCATCATCGACGGCCACAGTGCCGCCGCCTTTGCGCCGGTGGCGCATCTCACCGTGGGCGAGTTGCGCGACTGGCTGCTCGCCGCCGATGGCGCCAGCCTCGCCGCCCTGGCGCCCGGCCTCATGCCCGAGATGGTGGCGGCGGTGAGCAAGCTGATGCGCAACCAGGATCTGCTGCTGGTGGCGAGCCGCTGCCGCGTGCTGACACGCTTTCGCACCACCCTGGGCCTGCCCGGCACGCTGGCGGTGCGCCTGCAACCGAATCATCCGGCGGACGAGCCGGCCGGCATCCTGGCCAGCATCATCGACGGCCTGATGTATGGCGCGGGCGACGCGGTGATCGGCATCAACCCGGTGTCCGACAGCGTGGCCGCGCAGCTGCGGCTGCTGCACATGCTGGATGAGCTGATCGCGCACCATGCCATCCCCACCCAGAGCTGCGTGCTCACCCATGTCACCAACACCCTGCAGGCCATGCAGCAGGGTGCGCCGGTGGACCTGGTGTTCCAGTCGATTGCCGGTACCGAGGCCGCGCAGCGCAGCTTCGGCATCGACCTCGCCCTGCTGGACGAGGCGCATGCGGCGGTGCGCGCGCTCGGGCGTGGCGGCGAGCATCTGATGTACTTCGAGACCGGGCAGGGCTCGGCGCTCTCGGCCAATGCCCACCATGGCGTGGACCAGCAGACCCTGGAGGCGCGCGCCTACGCGGTGGCGCGGCGCTACCAGCCCCTGCTGGTCAATACCGTGGTGGGCTTCATCGGCCCGGAGTATCTGTACGACGGCAAGCAGATCATCCGTGCCGGGCTGGAAGATCACTTCTGCGGCAAGCTGCTGGGCCTGCCGATGGGCTGCGACATCTGCTACACCAACCATGCCGAGGCCGACCAGGACGATATGGACAACCTGCTGGTGCTGCTTGCCAGCGCCGGCCTCAACTTCATGATGGGCGTGCCGGGGGCCGACGACGTGATGCTGAACTACCAGAGCACCTCCTTCCACGACGCGCTGTTTGTGCGCCAGCTGCTGGGCCTGCGCCGTGCGCCCGAGTTCGAGGCCTGGCTGCAAGCCATGTCCATCACCGATGCTGCGGGCGCGCTGCTGCCGGCGCCTGCCCAGCCCGCCTTGGCGGCAGCCTTGCAGCGGCTCTTGCCGAAGTCATGAGCACACCTACCGACCCCTGGGCCGAGCTGCGCCGCCACACGCCGGCGCGCATCGCCCTGGGCCGCGCTGGCGCCAGCCTGCCCACGCGCGAGCTGCTGGCCTTCGGGGCGGCGCATGCGCAGGCGCGCGATGCCGTGCACCAGGCCCTGGATCTGCCCGCCCTGGAGGCGGCGCTGCAGGCCGAGGGCTGGGCCAGCTTGCGCGTGGCCAGCCGTGCCGCCGACCGCGCCGAGTACCTGCGCCGGCCCGATCTGGGCCGCCGGCTGGACGCGGCGAGCGTGCAGCGCCTGGAGGCGCAGGGCGGGGCGGCGGTGGATCTGCTCATCGTGCTGGGCGACGGGCTCTCGGCCCAGGCGGTGCAGGCGCACGCCGTGCCGCTCTTGCGGGCGCTGCGCGACGCATTGCGCGGCGAGTTCAGTCTGGCGCCGCTGCTGCTGGCCAGCCAGGCGCGCGTGGCCCTGGCCGATGAGGCGGCCGGGCTGCTGGGCGCGCGCCTGGCCCTGATGCTGATCGGTGAGCGGCCGGGGCTGTCTTCGCCCGACAGCCTGGGTGCCTACCTCACCCACGCGCCACGCCTGGGCTGCCACGATGCCCAGCGCAACTGCATCAGCAATATCCGCCCGCAAGGCCTGGCGCCCGCGCTGGCGGCGCTGCGCCTGAACTGGCTGCTGCGCGAGGCCCTGCGCCGCCGCTTGAGCGGCGTGGGATTGAAGGACGAGAGCGAGACCCTGCTGCTGGCGCGCTGACGCCGCTGCATGGCCCGCTGTGGCAAACTCGCGCGCTTCGCATTCAGCCGATCCCCGACGTTTTGGACAAGATCCTGCTTCAGATTGCCGCCGAACTGAAAGTTCGCCCGGCCCAGATCCACGCCGCCGTGGAGCTGCTCGATGGCGGGGCCACCGTGCCCTTCATCGCCCGTTACCGCAAGGAGGCCACCGACGGCCTCGACGACATCCAGCTGCGCGAGCTGGAGTCGCGCCTGGGCTATCTGCGCGAGCTCGAAGAGCGCCGCAGCGCGGTGCTCAAGAGCATCGAGGAGCAGGGCAAGCTCACGCCCGAGCTGCGCGCAGCCATCGAGGCCGCGCCCACCAAGCAGGAGCTGGAAGACCTCTACCTGCCCTACAAGCAGAAGCGCCGCACCAAGGGCATGATCGCCCGCGAGGCCGGCCTGGAGCCGCTGGCCGACAAGCTGTTTGCCGACCCCACGCTGGACCCGCAGGCCGAGGCCTCAGCCTTCGTGAATGCCGAGCTGGGCTTTGCCGATGCCTTTGCGGTGCTGGACGGCGTGCGCGACCTGCTCTCCGAGCGCTGGGCCGAGGATGCCCTGCTGATCGGCAAGCTGCGCGAATGGCTGTGGGAAGAGGGCCTGTTCCAGTCCAAGCTGATGGAAGGCAAGGACGAGAACAACCCCGACATCGCCAAGTTCCGCGACTACTTCGACTATGCGGAGCCTATCCGCACCGTGCCCTCGCACCGTGCGCTGGCGGTGTTCCGCGGCCGCACCCAGGAGTTCCTGGATGCCAAGCTGGTGCTGGACGAGGAAGTCATCGCAGGGCAGCCTGGCCTGGCGGAAGGCCGCATTGCGCGGCACCTGGGCTGGAGCCATGGCAAGCGCGCCTGCGATGAGCTGCTGCGCAAGACGGTGGCCTGGACCTGGAAGGTCAAGCTCAGCATGAGCCTGGAACGCGATCTGTTCGCGCGCCTGCGTGACGAGGCCGAGAAGGTTGCGATCAAGGTGTTTGCCGAGAACCTGCGCGATCTGCTGCTGGCCGCGCCCGCGGGCAAGCGCGTGGTGATGGGCCTGGACCCCGGCATCCGCACCGGTGTGAAGGTGGCGGTGGTGAGCGATACCGGCCGCGTGCTGGACACCCACACCGTCTACCCGCATGAGCCGCGCAAGGACTGGGAAGGCGCGCTGCACACGCTGGCGCGCCTGGTGGCCACGCATGGCGTGAATCTGATCGCGATCGGCAACGGCACGGCCAGCCGCGAGACCGACAAGCTGGCCGCCGACCTCATCAAGCGCATCCAGCAATTGGCACCCGGCACCGTGATCGACAAGGTGGTGGTCAGCGAGGCCGGCGCCTCGGTGTACTCGGCCTCCGAGTTCGCCTCCAAGGAGCTGCCCGACCTGGACGTGAGTCTGCGCGGCGCCGTTTCCATTGCGCGCCGCCTGCAGGACCCGCTGGCCGAGCTGGTGAAGATCGACCCCAAGAGCATCGGCGTGGGCCAGTACCAGCACGACGTGAACCAGAGCGAGCTGGCGCGCACCCTGGTGGCGGTGGTGGAAGACTGCGTGAACTCGGTGGGGGTGGACCTCAACACCGCCTCGGCGCCGCTGCTGTCGCGCGTGTCGGGCCTCTCCAACGCGGTGGCCGCCAGCATCGTGCGCTGGCGCGACACCCACGGTGCCTTCAAGAACCGCCAGCAGTTGCTGGACGTGACCGGCCTGGGCCCCAAGACCTTCGAGCAGGCGGCGGGTTTTCTGCGCATCCGCGATGGCGACAACCCGCTGGATCTCTCGGGCGTGCACCCCGAGACCTATCCGCTGGTGCAGCGCGTGCTGGCCCAGCTGGGCCGCCCGGCCGCCGAGGTGATGGGGCGCAGCGACGTGATCCGTGCGCTCAAGCCCGAGGCCTTTGCGGACGAGAAGTTCGGTGCCATCACGGTCAAGGACGTGTTTGCCGAGCTGGAGAAGCCCGGCCGCGATCCGCGACCTGACTTCAAGGTGGCGCGCTTCAACGAGGGCGTGGACGACATCAAGGACCTGGTGGAAGGCATGGTGCTGGAGGGCACGGTCTCCAACGTGGCGCAGTTCGGTGCCTTCGTGGACCTGGGCGTGCACCAGGACGGCCTGGTGCATGTGAGCCAGCTGGCCAACAAGTTCGTCAGCGATGCGCGCGAGGTGGTGAAGACCGGCGACATCGTCAAGGTCAAGGTGCTGGAGGTGGACCTGGCCCGCAAGCGCATCTCGCTGACCATGAAGCTGGATGCCGCCGCCGCGCCGCGCGGCGAGCGCAAGGCGCAGGACAACAGCTTCCGCCCGGCGGCGCGCCACGAGCGCCCAGCGGGCGCGGCGCGTGCGCACAGCGCCCCGGCCGCCACGGGTGGCAATGCCATGGCTGCGGCCTTTGCCAAGCTGCAGGGCAAGCGCTGAGATACTGCGGCGCCTGTCTCCCGGAGCCCGCCTTGAAGCCTGCCGTCCTTGTTTGTCCCCTCTTGCTTGCCATGGCGGCCGGCCCGGCCGGCGCGCAAGACCTGCCCCCAGGTGTGGGCGAGCCGCAGCAGCGGCCGGCCGGCGCCAAGCTGGACCGCGTGGAAATCACCTCCAGCCGCCAGGGCGATACCGATCTGCGCCGCAAGGCCACCGTGGCCAAGCAGATCTATGGCCGCGAGGAGATGGACAAGTATGGCGACACCAATGTGGCCGATGTGCTGAAGCGCCTGCCCGGGGTCGATCTGGCCGGCGGCGCACCGCGCATGCGCGGCCTGGGTGCCGGCTACACGCTGATACTCATCAACGGCGATCCGGCGCCGCCCGGCTTCCAGCTGGACCAGCTGAGCCCCGCGCAGGTGGAGCGCATCGAGGTCACCAAGGGCCCCACCGCCGACCAGAGCGCGCAGGCCGTGGCCGGCGCGATCAACATCATCCTGAAGGACGCCCCGCGCGTGACCCAGCGCGATCTGCGCCTGGGTGTGGGCTATAGCGCGGTGCGGCCCACGCCCTCGGCCACCTTCACCTTCGGCGAGACGCTGGGGCCGCTGGCCCTGTCGCTGCCGGTCTCGGCGTTCGAGTGGCGCAGCCAGAACGAAGCGACGCTGGCGCGCACCATGCCCGGCACCGATGGCAAGCCGGCCAGCTCGGTGCAGCACCAGCTGCAGCCGGTCTGGGGCCATGGGTTCAACAGCGCGCCGCGCGTCAACTGGCGCTTGAGCGACGAGGAGACGCTGAGCCTGCAGGGCTTTGCCCAGCGCGGCAACTGGAACAACCGCCAGCTCTACCGCAACGAGGCGGTGACGCCCAATGCCAGCATCGACGACGATGCCTACAGCCATGGCATCTGGCAGAACCTGCGCGCCAATGCGCAGTACGTGAACCGCTTCAGCGACAGCCAGCGCGTCGAGCTCAAGGCCGGCGCGGGCGACTCCAAGAGCATCTTCGATACCCAGACCTATCGCGCCGGCGCCGACCAGCGCCACACGGTCGGCAACAACCACGACCGCAGCCTGACCCAGGCCGGCAAGTACGCCCAGCTGCTTGGCGATGCCCATAGCCTGACCCTGGGCTGGGACCTGGAATGGCGCAAGCGCAACGAGGAGCGCACGGTGACCGAGCTGGGCCGGCCGCAGCTGCCCGAGTTCGACGGCCAGCCCTTTGGCGCACGCATCCAGCGCCAGGCCCTGTTCGTGCAGGACGAGTGGGAACTCTCGCCGCAATGGTCCACCTATCTGGGCCTGCGCGGTGAGCGCATCGCCACCGAGAGCGTGGGTCTGGGCGAGGAGGTGCGCAACACCAGCCGCGTGATCACACCGGTCTGGCACCTGAACTACAAGCTCGACGCCAAGGGGCGCGACCTGATACGCGCCTCGCTGACGCGCAGCTACAAGGCGCCGGACCTGAACGCCCTGCTGGCACGGCCGGCCCTGAGCAGCCTGTTCCCCGATGCCGGCATGGCCAATACCGAGCTGGCGCCCGACCGCGTCGGCAACCCCGGGCTCAAGCCCGAGCTGGCCACCGGCCTGGACATCGCCTTCGAGAAATACCTGGCCGGCGGCGGCATGATCAGCGTGGGCGGCTTCTACCGCCATATGAACGAGCTGATACGCAGCGTCACCACGCTGGAGACGGTGTCGTGGTCGCCGGTGCAGCGCTATGTGTCGCGGCCGGTGAACTTCTCCAAGGCCGAGAGCATGGGCCTGGAGCTGGAGATGAAGGGCCGTGCCGGCGAGCTGCTGCCCGCGCTCTTTGATCCCAAGCTGGCGCTGAATCTGCGTGCGGCGCTGAATTTCTACCACTCCAGGGTGGACGCGGTGCTGGGCCCCAACAACCGCCTGGACAGCCAGCAACCCTGGTCGGCCAATCTGGGCTTCGACTACCGCGTCAGCGGCCTGCCGCTCAATATGGGGGCGAGCCTGGCCTACACGCCGGGTTACGCGACCCAGCAGACGGCCGTGCAGGCGCTTGAGATCACGCGCACGCGCTCGTTGGACATGTTCGCCCAATGGGCCTTCAGCCGCCAGCTGTCGCTGCGCGTCTCGGCCAACAACTTCGCCCCGGTGCAGACGCGCTCCGCGACCTTGCTGGCCAGCGGTTACGGCAGCACCAGCACGCGCGAGGGCCGTGGCTGGTTTGGCGTGAACCTGGAAGTGAAGCTGTAGGCGGGGGAGGGAGGGACGGCATGCAGGCCTTGCAGATCTTCGCAGGACCGCGGGCTCGCGCGCGCTTGGCCGAGCGCGGCCTGCGGCCCGACGATGTGCGGGTGATCCCCGCGGCGGCCGGCGGACCCAAGGGCCTGATCCTGAATCCGCTGGACCGTTTCATCTTCGGCGAGTGGCTGGCCGCCAGCGCCCAGGAGGTGCATCTGCTGGGTGCCTCGATCGGCTGCTGGCGCATGGCCACGGCCTGCCTGGCGCGGGACGGCGCGGCGGCGGCGCGCGAATTCGAGCGCATGGCCGAGGCCTATGTGGCGCAGCGCTACGAGAGTGCGCCGGGCAAGCAGCCCGATGCCAGTGCGGTGAGCCGCGGCTTTGCCGCCACGCTGGCCGCGATCTTCGACGGCCGCGAGGCCGAGCTGCTGGCCCACCCGCGCTGGCGCCTGCATGTGTTCACCTCGCGCGGCCGCCATCTGCTGGCGCGCGAGAGCCGCTGGCGCACGCCGCTGGGCTATGGCGCGGCCTTCGCCGCCAATGCCCTGTCGCGCCGCGCCATGGGCGGCTGGCTGGAGCGCGTGGTGTTCTCGGACCCGCGCGCGCCCCTGCCCATGCCCTTGCACGATTACCGCAGCCGGCAGGTGGCGCTGAGCCCCGCGAACCTGCAGGCGGCCATGCTGGCGAGCTGCTCGATTCCGTTCTGGTTGCGCGCCGTGCACGACATCGCCGGCGCACCCGCCGGTGCCTACTGGGACGGCGGCATCACCGACTACCACCTGCACCTGAACTACGCCGCCATGCTGGGCGACGGCCTGGTGCTGTACCCGCATTTCCAGCGCGAAGTCATCCCGGGCTGGTTGGACAAGGCGCTCAAGCACCGGCATCGCGCCTCGGCGTTCCTTGACAACGTGGTGCTGCTGGCCCCGCACCCCGACTGGGTGGCCAGCCTGCCGCGCGCCAAGCTGCCGGACCGCGCGGACTTCATGCATTACGGCGACGATGTGGCCGCGCGCGCCGCGGCCTGGCGGCGCGCTATCGCGGAGAGTCAGCGTCTGCGCGACGAGTTCGCAGCCGCCTGCGCCAGGCCCGGTCTCCAGGCCATGGCGCTGTAGGGCCGGTTCAGCCGGCGCGGCGCCGCAGCCGCAGTACCAGCCAGCCGAGGCCGGCGGCCCACAGCGCCCATTGCTGCGGCTCGGGTACGGCCGCGGCCTGCGTCCAGTCGAAGCCCGAGGCGGAACTGATGCTGAAGCCCGGCTGCGCCTGGCCGCCGATCATCAGCAGCGGCGCGCCGGCCAGAAAGCTGCCGAACTGCACCTGGCTGTTGGCATACCAGCCGGGGAAACCGCCCGAGCTGCGCTGGCCGGCCTCGGCCATCGCGTAGATGCCAACATCCAGCGCCTGTCCGACCACGACCGGCAGGCTGAACACCACGATCTCGTTGACCGCCAGGCTGACATCCGGGGCCGAGGCCACGCCCCAGGCGCCGACCTGGCGATCGGTGGCCCACAGATGGTTGGAGCTGCCGTCGTCATAGCCCGGGTTGCCGGCATTGAGCAACTGCTTGTTGACATAGGGCACCACCTCGAAACCGGCCGCGCCGGTCTCGGCGCTGGCTTGCAGGGTGCCGGCCACACCCACCCGGAGCAGCAGGTAGCCGGCCTGACCCTCGAAGCCCGGCAGCAACACCGTCAGCTGATCGGTATAGCCGCCGTTGACGCCGCCATGCGCGAAGAAGGTGGACGCCGGCGAGTGGTTCTCGGCGCTCATCAGCGTCGCGCCCAGCGTCGCCCAGCCGCTGGCGTTGTTGCTGATCGAGGGGCCGCTGGATGCGGCACTGCCGCTGGCACCGCCCGGGCTGCCGAAGTCATGCCCATCGCAGCTGCCGCTGGTGAACCAGCCGCTGATGTCGTCACCGGCCCAGCCGCCGCTGCCGCCACCGCTGGGGGCGGCGCAGGCGTTGAGAAAGCCGCCGGGGGCGCTGACGTCGAGCTGGCGGGGCGCCGCGTACGAGGCCGAGGCAATCAGCAGGGCCAGTAGCGCGGTGAAGTGGCGTGGGTGGGGCATGGCGCTTCCCTTTGCAGTGGCTCTCGAGCGGCGTGCTCGAAAGTTCGCAGGCTACGCCCAGAGTGCCGCCGGCCCCAGCCTGAAACTTAGGGAGCCGCGCGCCGTAACAAACGTAAATGCCTGACAACCGGCCGGGCCCTGCCGGCGTTGTGGCGGGGTCGGATTGCTTCCTGGAGTTCCAGATGATGGCCTTGCTTCCCTCAAGACTGTTTGCCCCATGCCTGCTGTTCGGGCTGTTGAGCCTGTCTGCCTGCGCCCATGGGCCGCGCGATCAGCGGGGCTATCCGCAGCCCTATCAGCAAGGTTATTACGGGGCCGACTACCGTGGCGCGCAGCAGTTTGTCCAGTACGGCTATGTGCGCAGCATTGAACAGCTGGGCGGTGGGCGCGAGAGCCGCTATGACGGTCGCTACGAGAACGAACGCCCGGGCAGCAGCGGGGCCGGCGCCGTGGTCGGTGGCGTCATCGGCGGCGTGGTGGGCAACCAGATGGGGCGTGGCGAAGGTCGCGCCGCCGCGACGGTGATCGGGGCCGTGGCGGGCGCCGCGATCGGCAATGAGATCGAGCGCCAGGAGGGGCGGCGCGATGAGAGGCGCGATGAGAGGCGCTTTCAGGCGCGCTTTCGCGTCTGGGTCCACCTGGAGGGTGCGGGCGAGCAGGCCTTTGATTTCGAGCGCCTGGACGGCCTGCGGGTGGGCGAGCGCGTGCGCGTGGTTGAGGGTCGCCTGCAACGCTTGTGATGCGCTTGACGGCCCAACCCGGGCCTCGCCTACAATTGGGCCACGATCAACGCACAAGGGCTGAGAAAGGCGACTTGGTTATGACACCGCGAACTACGACCACCACCTCAAGGGTTTAGTCGGCCGCGGCTCGTCACGTCTCATCTCAGCTGGAACTCAAACGTCCGGCATTGAACAGCGCGGCAAGTGGCCGCGCTTTTTGCTTTTTGGAGTTTGCTCATCATGATTTCGATTCAATTGCCAGACGGTTCCAAGCGCGAGTTCGCCCAGGCCGTCACGGTGGCCGAGGTGGCCGCCTCCATCGGTGCCGGCCTGGCCAAGGCCGCACTGGCCGGACGCGTGGGGCAGGGCGATGCCGCTCGCCTGGTGGATACCAGCCACCTGATTGAGGCCGATACGCAGCTGGCCATCATCACCGACAAGGATGCCGATGGCCTGGAGGTGATCCGCCACTCGACGGCCCACCTGCTGGCCTATGCGGTGAAGGAGCTGTTCCCCGAGGCCCAGGTCACCATCGGCCCGGTGATCGAGCATGGCTTCTACTACGACTTCAGCTACAAGCGCCCCTTCACGCCCGAGGATCTGGCCGCCATCGAGGCCAAGATGGCCGAGCTGGCCAAGAAGGACGAGAAGGTGCTGCGCTCGGTGCTGCCGCGCGACGAGGCCGTCAGCTACTTCAAGGGCATCGGCGAGGCCTACAAGGCCGAGATCATCGAGAGCATCCCGGCCGACCAGGATGTGTCGCTGTACGCTGAGGGCGCCTTCACCGATCTATGCCGCGGCCCGCATGTGCCGTCCACGGGCAAGCTCAAGCACTTCAAGCTGATGAAGGTGGCCGGTGCCTACTGGCGCGGCGACCATCGCAACGAGCAGCTGCAGCGCATCTACGGCACCGCCTGGGCGACCAAGGATGACCTGGCCAAGTACCTCGTGATGCTGGAAGAGGCCGAGAAGCGCGACCACCGCAAGCTGGGCAAGGAGCTGGAGCTCTTCCACATCGACGAGCATGCGCCCGGCGTGGTGTTCTGGCACCCCAAGGGTTGGACGGTGTGGCAGCAGGTCGAGCAGTACATGCGCGCGGTCTACCGTGACAACGGCTACCAGGAGGTCAAGGGCCCGCAGCTGCTGGACAAGACGCTCTGGGAGGCCACGGGCCACTGGGACAAGTACCGCGACAATATGTTCACGACCGAATCGGAAAAGCGTGACTACGCGCTCAAGCCGATGAACTGCCCCGGTCACATCCTGATCTTCAAGCACGGCATCAAGAGCTACCGCGACCTGCCGCTGCGTTTCGGAGAATTCGGCCAGTGCCATCGCAACGAGCCCACCGGCGGCCTGCACGGCATCATGCGCGTGCGTGGCTTCACGCAGGACGATGGCCACATCTTCTGCACCGAAGACCAGATCCTGCAGGAGTGCGTCAACTACACGGCGCTGCTGCAGAAGGTCTACAAGGACTTCGGCTTCACCGAGATCATCTACAAGGTTGCGACGCGCCCCGAGGCCCGCATCGGCTCGGACGAGGTGTGGGACAAGGCCGAGCATGCCTTGATGGAATCGCTGCGCGCCTCGGGCGTCGAGATCATCATCGCCCCCGGCGATGGCGCCTTCTACGGCCCCAAGATCGAGTACACGCTGAAGGATGCGCTGGGCCGGCAGTGGCAGTGCGGCACGATGCAGGTGGACTTCTCGATGCCGGGCCGCCTGGGCGCCGAATATGTGGACGAGCATGGCGAGCGCAAGACGCCCGTGATGCTGCACCGGGCCATCGTCGGCAGCTTGGAACGCTTCATCGGTATCCTGATCGAACAGCATGCCGGCGCCCTGCCTGCCTGGCTGGCGCCGACCCAGGTGGTGGTGGCCAATATCACCGATGCGCAGGCGGATTACGTCGCGGAAATCGTGAAATCGCTGCAAAAACAAGGGCTTAGGGTCTCGAGCGATTTGCGGAACGAGAAAATCACGTATAAAATCCGCGAGCATTCCTTGCAAAAGGTTCCGTTCATCCTGGTCGTTGGCGACAAGGAGAAGGCAAATGGAGCCGTTGCGGTGCGCGCCCGAGGCAACCAAGATCTGGGTGTGATGGCGCTGGAAGACTTCATTGCGAAGATCACCAGCGACATCGCGGCCAAGACCTGAAGAGGTTGAAAGCTGGGCGCGTTTTTGCTTTTGTCTGAGCCCCTGCCTTGGGTTTATTGAAAGGGTGGCACCATCGCTACTTTTGCTGACCGTCGTGCGATTCCCGAGCGAAAGCATCGGCTGAACCGTGAAATTCTTGCTCCCGAAGTCCGCCTGAATGGCCCGGAAAACGAGCCTATCGGGGTTGTGAGCATCCAGGAAGCGCTGCGCATGGCGGGCGAGCTGGATGTGGACTTGGTCGAGATCTCTGCCACCGCCAACCCGCCCGTGTGCCGGTTGATGGACTACGGCAAGTTCAAGTACCAGGAGCAGAAGCGTGCTGCCGAGGCCAAGGCCAAGCAGAAGGTCATCGAGATCAAGGAAGTCAAGTTCCGCCCGGGTACGGACGAGGGCGACTACCTGATCAAGATGCGCAATCTGCGCCGCTTCATCGCCGAAGACGGTGACAAGGGTAAGGTGACGCTGCGTTATCGCGGCCGCGAAATCACCCACCAGGACATCGGCATGCGCTTGTTGGAGCGCATTCGCGATGAACTGTCGGATGTGGCGGTGGTCGAGAACATGCCCAAGCTGGAAGGCCGGCAGATGATCATGGTGTTGGCGCCCAAGAAGCGCTGATACAAAAGGCCTCGGCGCGAGCCGAGGTCTTGCAGTTTCAACCCGCCGATTTGGTCGTCGGCGGGTTTATTAGTCTCCAGAGGCCAACAAGTGCAGCGAGTGAATCGAGGCCGCCCCTGGGACGTACTTAAAAGGAGCAATAACATGCCCAAAATGAAGACCAAGAGCAGCGCGAAGAAGCGTTTTCGCGTGCGTCCGGGTGGTACCGTCAAGCGCGGTCAGGCGTTCAAGCGCCACATCCTGACCAAGAAGACCACGAAGAACAAGCGCCACCTGCGTGGTGCGACCGACGTGCATGAAACCAACATGGGTCACATCGCTCAGATGCTGCCCTTTGCTGGTCTGTAATCCACATATTCAAGGAGATACAACATGCCTCGCGTCAAACGTGGTGTAACCGCCCGTGCTCGTCACAAGAAGGTCCTGGCCCTGGCCAAGGGCTTCCGTGGTCGTCGTAAGAACGTCTTCCGCATCGCCAAGCAGGCGGTGATGAAGGCGGGCCAGTACGCCTACCGTGACCGCCGTGCCAAGAAGCGCGTGTTCCGTGCCCTGTGGATTGCGCGTATCAACGCCGCAAGCCGCGGTCTGGGACTGACCTACAGCAAGTTCGTGGCTGGCCTGAAGAAGGCTCAGATCGACATCGACCGCAAGGTCCTGGCCGATCTCGCCGTCAACGATCCTGCTGGTTTTGCCAGCATCTTCGCCAAGGTGAAGGCCGCTCTCGCTTAATTGCCAGCAGCCAGCCCGCTTTGCGGGTTGGCCGTGGCGGCCCCGGCGCATGCCGGGGCGCGCACCTTTAAAGGCCGACACCCTGGTGTTCGGCCTTTTCTTATTTGATTCCGACTCGCCCCAGCGATGAACGACCTCGATCAACTGCTTCAAAGCGCCCAGGCAGAGTTTGCCGCGGCCAACACACCCGCCGACCTGGAAAATGCCAAGGCCCGATTTCTGGGCAAGTCTGGGCGGGTCACCGAGCTGATGAAGGGACTGGCTGCCCTCACGGTCGAGGAAAGGAAGAGTCGTGGCGCCGAGATCAACCAGCTCAAGCAGGGCATCGAGAGCGCGCTGACGGCGCGCCGGCACCAACTCGCCGACGCCGAGCTGGCCCTGCAACTGAAGGCCGAGGCCCTGGACGTGAGCCTGCCCGGCCGCCAGCGTGGCACCGGTGGCCTGCACCCGATCACGCGTGCGATGGAGCGCATCGAGGCCATCTTCGGGTCGATGGGCTTCGACGTCGCCGACGGCCCCGAGATCGAGACCGACTGGTTCAGCTTCTCGGCACTGAACAACCCCGAGAACCATCCCGCGCGCTCGATGCAGGACACCTTCTACGTGGACATGAAGGACGAGGGCGGCCGCTGGTTCAATCTGCGCCCGCACACCTCGCCGATGCAGATCCGCTATGCGCGGGCGCATGCGCGCCGCTATGCGCATCAGGCGAGCACACCCGAAGGGATGCCGGAAATTCGCGTGATCGCACCCGGCCGCACCTACCGCGTGGACAGCGACGCCACCCATTCGCCCATGTTCCACCAGGTCGAGGGCCTGTGGGTGGGCGAGAACATCAGCTTCAAGGATCTGAAGTCGGTCTACCTGAACTTCATCACGGCCTTCTTCGAGACCGACGAGCTCGAGTTGCGCTTCCGCCCCAGCTACTTCCCCTTCACCGAGCCCAGCGCCGAGATCGACATCATGTTCGAGTCCGGCCCGCTGAAAGGCCGTTGGCTGGAGGTCTCCGGTGCCGGTCAGGTGCACCCCCAGGTGATACGCAATATGGGCCTGGACCCGGAGCGCTACATCGGCTTCGCCTTCGGCTCGGGCATCGACCGCCTGGCCATGCTGCGCTATGGCGTGAACGACCTGCGTCTGTTCTTTGATGGCGATCTGCGCTTCCTGTCCCAGTTCAAGTGAACGAGACGCTGCTGCCGCCCACCACCGAACAAGCCTGAAGAGAACAAGACATGCAATTCCCCGAGTCCTGGCTGCGGAGCTTCTGCAATCCGCCCCTGAATACCCAAGAGCTGGCCAATCTGCTCACCATGTCCGGCATGGAGGTGGAAGAGCTGCGCCCCGCTGCGCCGCCCTTCCATGGCATCGTGGTGGCCGAGATCCTCGAGGCCGAGCAGCACCCTAACGCCGACAAGTTGCGCGTCTGCAAGGTCAACGCCGGCGCTCAATTCAACAATGGGGAGCCGCTGCAAATCGTCTGCGGTGCACCCAACGCGCGCGCCGGCATCAAGGTGCCGCTGGCCACGGTGGGCGCCGAGCTGCCCCCGGGCGAGGACGGCAAGCCCTTCCAGATCAAGGTGGGCAAGCTGAGAGGCGTGGAAAGCTTCGGCATGCTGTGCTCGGCGCGCGAGCTCAAGCTCAGCGAAGACCATGGCGGCTTGCTGGAGCTGGATGCCGGTGCGCTAATCGGGCAGGACGTCCGCCAGCATCTGAATCTCGACGACACGCTCTTCACCCTCAAGCTCACGCCCAATCTGGGCCATGGCCTGAGCGTCTACGGCATCGCGCGCGAGGTCTCGGCGCTGACCGGCACGCCGCTGCAGACCCCGGCATTCCCGCCGGTGGCGCTCAAGCACCACGACCAACTGCCGGTGCGCGTCGAGGCGCCCGATCTGTGTGGCCGCTTTGCCGGCCGCATCGTGCGCGGTGTCAACACCAAGGCGAAGACGCCTGCCTGGATGGTGGAGCGTCTGGCGCGCTGCGGCCAGCGCTCGGTGACGGCGCTGGTTGACATCTCCAACTACGTGATGTTCGAGTACGGCCGGCCCTCGCATATCTTCGATCTGGACAAGATCCGCAACGAGCTGGTGGTGCGTTGGGGCCGGCCGGGCGAGACGCTCAAGCTGCTGAACGGCAACACCATCGAGTTGGACGAGAAGGTCGGCGTGATCGCCGATGCCGAGCAGGTGGAGTCGCTGGCCGGCATCATGGGGGGCGACGCCACCGCGGTGTCGGATGACACGCGCCATGTCTATGTCGAGGCCGCATTCTGGTGGCCCGAGGCGGTGATGGGGCGCGGCCGCCGCTACAACTTCTCCACCGATGCCGGGCACCGCTTCGAGCGCGGCGTGGACCCCGCCACCATCGTCGAGCATATCGAGCGCATCACCCAGCTGATCCTGGACATCTGCGGCGGCGAGGCCGGCCCGGTGAGTGACCAAACCCTGGCTCTGCCCGAGCGCAAGCCGGTGCAGCTGCGCGTGGCACGTGCCGCCAAGGTCATCGGCATGCCCATCACGCAGGCCGATTGCGTCGGCGTGTTTCAGCGTCTGGGCCTGGAATTCAGCGAGCAGCCTGGCGTGCTGACCGTCACGCCGCCGAGCTGGCGCTTCGACATCCAGATCGAGGAAGATCTGATCGAGGAAGTCATCCGCGTGCTGGGCTACCCCAAGCTGCCGGCCACGCCGCCGCTGGCCCCCATCGTCGGCAAGACGCGCTCGGAAGCGCGCCGTGGCGTGCATGCGCTGCGCCATGCCGTGGCCGCGCGCGACTACTTCGAGACCATCAACTTCAGCTTCGTCGAAGAGCGCTGGGAGCAGGAGCTGGCGGGCAACCAGCAGCCGATCCGTTTGCTGAACCCGATTGCGGCGCCGCTCTCGGTGATGCGCACCAGCCTGCTGGGCAGCCTGCTCAACGTGCTGCGCTACAACCTGACGCGCAAGGCGCCGCGCGTGCGCGTGTTCGAAATCGGCCGCGTGTTCCTGCGCGATGCCTCCGTGGCGCAGGGCGATGCGAGCATCAATGGCGTGGCCCAGCCGCTGCGCCTGGGTGGCCTGGCCTGGGGCCCGGCCGAGCAGCAGCAATGGAGTCAGCGCGAGCGCGCGGTGGACTTCTTCGACGTGAAGGGCGATCTGGAGGCCTTGTTCGCGCCGCGCCAGCTGCGCTTTGTCGCTGCCGAGCATCCGGCCCTGCACCCGGGCCGCAGCGCGCGCGTGGAACTGGACGGCCGCGACATCGGCGTGCTGGGCGAGTTGCATCCCAAGTGGCGCCAGGGTTACGAACTGCCCAGCGCGCCCATCCTGTTTGAACTGGACCTCGATGCCGTGCTGGCGCGCAGCCTGCCGGCAGGGCAGGGCGTGCCGCGCCAGCAGGCCGTGCTGCGCGATCTTGCCGTGATCGTGGGCGAGCAGGTCACGCATGAATCCTTGATGCAGGCCATCACCGGCGTGCAAAGCGGACTGGTACGCTCGGCCAGACTTTTTGATGTGTTCAAGCCGGCACAGGCGAATGCCGAGTTCAAGGATGGCGAGCGCAGCATGGCCGTGCGGCTGGAGCTGCTGGACGACGAGAGCACCCTGACCGACGAACGCATCGAGCAAACGGTGGCTGCCGTGGTGGCCGCGCTGGCCGACAAACTGGGCGCGCGTCTGCGCGGCTGAGGACATGCTGATGAGCGACGACGATACCAAGGAGCAGGGCGCGCGCGTGCTGCTGCCCAGCCTCGAGACGCCCACGCTGACCAAGGCCGAGCTCGCCGAGCTGCTGTTCGACAAGCTGGGCCTCAACAAGCGCGAATCCAAGGACATGGTCGAGGCCTTCTTCGACATCATCCATGCCAGCCTGGTGCAGGGCCGCGATGTGAAGCTGTCGGGCTTCGGCAACTTCAACATCCGCCGCAAGGCGCCGCGCCCGGGGCGCAATCCGCGCACCGGCGAGGCGATTCCGATCAAGGCCAGGAATGTGGTTACTTTTCATGCCAGTCACAAACTCAAAGCTGCGGTACAAGGGGAAGCCCCCGTCGCAGACGACTTCGAGTAGAGTCTGACCTCCGCACCTGAAGCCCTTGATTTCAATGGACAAAGCGCTTCCCGCCATTCCCGCCAAACGTTACTTCACCATTGGTGAGGTGAGTGAGCTGTGCGGCGTGAAGCCCTATGTGCTGCGCTACTGGGAGCAGGAGTTCACGCAGCTCAAGCCGATGAAGCGGCGCGGCAATCGGCGCTATTACCAGCACCATGAGGTGTTGCTGATCCGGCGCATTCGCGATCTCCTGTACGACCAGGGCTTCACCATCAGCGGTGCGCGCAATCAGCTCACCGAGGGTGGCGCGGCGCGTGGCGATGCCGCCAGCAACTTCCGTGAGGAGGCGCATGCCGCCGAGCTGATCGGACATACGCAAGACCTGACCCCTGGCCATGTGCTGGTGTCAGCGATGGCGGCGGGCGTGCACGACAGTGCGCGCGCCACGGTCAGCCTGGAAAAGCTCTCTTTGGATCAGGTGCGGGAAGAATTGCTGTCGATTCGAGCGAGTTTGCTTGCAATCTAGTCAAAAATCGTTCTATAATCTTTTTCTCAGTCGGGGCGTAGCGCAGCCTGGTAGCGCACTTGCATGGGGTGCAAGGGGTCGCGAGTTCGAATCCCGCCGCCCCGACCAAAGAAAACGAGAAACCCAGCATCGCAAGATGCTGGGTTTTGTCGTATCTGGAACCCGCGTTTCGAAGCGATTCGGATCAGCCCAGCGCCATCGCACCCATGCGTTCCACGCGCTGGTGCAGGAAGGCGAGTGCCAGCTTGGAATCGGGCTGCAGGCGTTGGCCGATGTAGAGCTCCTGGCGCCGTTCGCTGATCTGGGCGCGCAGACGGTTCGCCATCACGCCCAGCGGATCCAGGCCCTTCAACTCGGCGCGGTCGATGGCGATCCAGAGCTGGTGCATGGGGTGGGCTTGCAAGGCCAGCAAATGGGCCTGCACGACGCGCAATCGGCCCTGCACGGCCAACTCGCTGCGGCGCAACCATTCGAGCACGGCACTGCCATTGCTGCCGGTCACCTTGAGCGGGTCTTCGCCCGCCGCCAACAACAGCGCCTCCAGCCTGGGGCGGTCGCCAGCGGCGTAGGCCTCGTTGGCGGCCATCATTTGATCTTCGCGCAGGCGGCGCTCGCGCTCGCCGCGCGCCAGGTCCGGATGCAAGCGCATCGCGGCGCGGCGATAAAGCTGCTTGAGCGTGGGCGGCGCGACGTCGACGATGCCGCCCTGGGGTTCAATCGGCATCGGGGCCGCACTGGGCAGCACGCTCAGGCGTGGCAGATCGGTGGCGCGCGGCGGCAGCGGCGCCCGCGCATCGACGCCATGGCTGCGCAGCGCTTCCGAGAGGTAGGTCATGGCCAGATGCAGCTGCGATTCCAGCGCATCGAGTTCCATGTAGAGCGGCCCGAGCGTTGCCACGTAGCGATCGATGAAGGCCGTGAGTCGGCCGTGCAACTGGCCGAAGGCCTCTTCCTGGCTGACCACATAGCGCTGCAGGTCGGCCATTTGGGAGCGACGGCGCATCAACTCGTGTTGCGTGATCGCTGGTTTCATCATGGGGCTCGCGGAGTATGGGTGGCCGGAATCGGCGCTGCACTAGGATGGCCTATTGTTGCGCGCATTCTGGCCCCGTCAAAGTAAGAACAGCCCGCGATCGCGGGCTGTTTCGAGTCGGCTAGGGAAAGCCCTCAGGGCTGGGAGGCGGCGGATGCCGGTGCCGCCGCAGGCTCGCTGGCCGAGGCGGCCATCGGTATGGCTCCCTCGCTGACCGGCGCCACCGCGGGCGCGACATGGGCCGCCGGTGTCTCCACGCTCGATGCGGCCATCGGCAGCAGCGGCACGATCAGCAGCGCCACGATGTTGATGATCTTGATCAGTGGGTTGACCGCCGGGCCGGCCGTGTCCTTGTAGGGATCGCCCACGGTGTCGCCGGTCACTGCGGCCTTGTGGGCCTCGGAGCCCTTGCCGCCGTGATGGCCGTCTTCGATGTACTTCTTGGCGTTGTCCCAGGCGCCACCGCCGGTGCACATCGAGATGGCTACGAACAGGCCGGTCACGATGGTGCCCATCAGCAGACCGCCCAGCGCGGCCGGGCCCAGGAGCAGACCCACCAGCACCGGCACCACCACGGGCAGCAGCGAGGGCACGATCATTTCCTTGATCGCGGCGGTCGTCAGCATGTCCACGGCGCGGCCGTACTCGGGCTTGCCCGAGCCGTCCATGATGCCCTTGATCTCCTTGAACTGGCGGCGCACTTCCACCACCACGGCGCCGGCCGCGCGGCCCACCGCCTCCATGGCCATCGCTCCGAAGAGGTAGGGGATCAGGCCGCCGATGAAGAGGCCCACGATCACCTTGGGATCGCTGAGGTCGAACTTCACGTCGATGCCGCGTGCCGACAGCGAGTGCGTGTAGTCGGCAAACAGCACCAGGGCCGCCAGGCCGGCCGAGCCGATCGCATAGCCCTTGGTCACAGCCTTGGTGGTGTTGCCGACGGCGTCCAGCGGATCGGTGACGGCGCGCACACTCTCCGGCAGCTCCGACATCTCGGCAATGCCGCCGGCGTTGTCGGTGATGGGGCCGTAGGCGTCCAGCGCGACGACGATGCCGGCCATGCTCAGCATCGATGTGGCCGCCACCGCGATGGCGTAAAGCCCGCCCAGCGCGTAGGACGCAATGATGGCGGCGCAGACGAACAGCACCGGCCAGGCGGTGGAGCGCATCGACACGCCCAGGCCGGCAATGATGTTGGTGCCGTGGCCGGTGGTCGATGCCTGCGCGATGTGCTGCACCGGCGAATACTGCGTGCCGGTGTAGAACTCGGTGATCCAGACCAGCACGGCGGTCAGCACCAGACCCACCGCGCATGCGCCGAACAGGCGCAGCTGCGTGCCGGCACCCAGCGCGTCATCGGGCACCACGGCCTTGGTGACGAAATAGAAGGCGATCAGCGACAGCACGCCGGCCACCGTCAGCCCCTTGTAGAGGGCCGGCATCACATTCTTCATGCCGGGACTGGCCTTGACGAAGCTGCAGCCGATGATGGAGGCGATGATGGAAACACCACCCAACAGCAGCGGGTAGAGCACCGCGGCCATCGGCGCGCTCGTGACGACCAGGGCGCCCAGGGCCATGGTGGCGATCAGCGTCACCGCATAGGTCTCGAACAGGTCGGCCGCCATGCCGGCGCAGTCGCCGACGTTGTCGCCGACGTTGTCGGCGATCACGGCGGGGTTGCGCGGGTCATCCTCGGGGATGCCGGCCTCCACCTTGCCCACCAGGTCGGCGCCGACGTCGGCGCCCTTGGTGAAGATGCCGCCGCCCAGGCGCGCGAAGATCGAGATCAGCGAGGAGCCGAAGGCGAAGCCCAGCAGCGGCTTGAGCGTGGCGGAGTCCACCTTCTCGCCGCCGCTCAGGAACCAGAAGAACAGGCTCACGCCCAGCAGGCCCAGGCCCACCACCAGCATGCCGGTGATGGCGCCGCCCTTGAAGGCGACGTTGAGGGCGGGGCCCATGCCTTGCGTGGCCGCCTGCGCGGTGCGCACATTGGCACGCACCGAGACGTTCATGCCGATGAAACCGCAGGCACCCGAGAGCAGGGCGCCGACCACGAAGCCGACGGCGGTGGTCTTGTCCAGGAACAGGGCAATCAGGATGGCAAGCACCACACCGACGATCGCAATCGTCTTGTACTGCCGGGCCAGATAGGCCGCAGCGCCCTGCTGGATCGCCGCGGCGATCTCCTGCATGCGGGCATTGCCGGCATCCTGACTGAGAATCCAGCTTCGTTGGATGAAGCCATACAGAACCGCGGCCAGGCCGCAGGCCAGCGCGAAATACAGCGCCAAACTCGTCGACATGTACATGTCTCCTCTGTTGTATCTGCCGTTGTTGAAGACGCCCCGTCTCTGAACGCCAGTCCTGCACGCTTCGTATCAACAGGGTCGCTGAGTTCATGCTAAGGGAGGGGCGTGACGCTTGGATTGCGCGTTTACCAGCGGATGCGGGTAAACGAGATTGAAGCTAGCTTGAGGCAGCGTCCAGGCTTCAGGCGTCAGGCCCCTATCAGCTGAGCCTCTAGAATGCGGGTTTCCCCCCCCCCCCTGGCCGTAGAGAACACAATGAGCCTGCACAACGTGACCCCCGGCGCCAAGGCGCCCGAACAGTTCAACGTGATCATCGAAATCCCGATGAACGCCGACCCGATCAAGTACGAGGTCGACAAGGAGACCGGTGCCATGTTCGTGGATCGTTTCATGACGACCGCGATGCACTACCCCTGCAACTATGGCTACATCCCGCAGACCTTGTCGGATGACGGCGACCCGGTGGACGTGCTGGTGATCACCCCCTTCCCGCTGACCCCTGGCGTGGTGGTGACCTGCCGTGCCGTCGGCGTGCTGAAGATGGACGACGAGGCAGGCGGCGACGCCAAGCTGCTGGCCGTGCCGATCGACAAGATCCTGCCCATGTACACGCATTGGCAGAAGCCCGAGGACGTGAACAAGATGCGCCTCAACGCCATCCAGCATTTCTTCGAGCATTACAAGGATCTGGAACCCGGCAAGTGGGTCAAGGTGCAGGGCTGGGAAGGCCCGGAGGCCGCCAAGGCCGAGATCTTGTCCGGCATCGCGGCCTACGCCAAGCAGCAGCAGAAGTAAGGTCAGCCCTGCTGCCGATGACAAGAGCGCCGCGAGGCGCTTTTGTCGTTTCTGGGGTCAGGTCATGCCTTCCTGAAGGGCTGGTGCTGCTCCAGTTCGTTCACGTAGTCGTGCATGGCCTCGCCCTCGCGCGCCAGGAATTCGGCCACCGCGTCGCGGAACTGCGGGTGCGCCAGGCGGTGGGCCGACTGCGTGCCCACCGGCATGAGCCCGCGCGCCATCTTGTGCTCGCCCTGGGCGCCGCCCTCAAAGCGCTGGTAACCCTGGGCCAAGCACCAGGCCAGGGGCTGGTAATAGCAGGCGTCGAAATGCAGGCAGGGGACGGCTTCCAGGGCGCCCCAGTAGCGCCCATAGGCGGTGCGGCGCTCGGGATCCAGGGCGAGCAAGGAGGCGGCCAGGCGCTCGCCCTCGCGGTAGGCGATGAACATCAGCCAGTGCTGCGCCATCTGCCGGCTCGCCTCGGCGAAGAAGCTGCGACTCAGATAGGGCGTGCTGCGATGCGCGCGGTAGGTGAGGGTGTAGCAGCGGTAGAAGAAGTCCCAGTCCTGCGCGCTGATCTGAGGGCCTTCGCGGACCTCGAAGCGCACCCCGGCCTCGCGCACGCGGCGCTGCTCCTGCTGGATCTTCTTGCGCTTGTCGCGCTGCAGGCTGGCCAGATAGTCCTTGAACTCGCGCGGCGTCTGCTGGGTGTTCTGCCAGTGGAACTGCACGTTGTGGCGCGGCAGCCAGCCCGCGCCCTGCAGCGCGGCCATGTCCGCATCATTGCAGAACAGCACATGGGCAGAGGAGAGCTGCAACTGCGCGGCCAGCGCCTGCAGGCCGCGCACCAGGGCGTCGCGCGCGGCCGCGTCGCGCGCCAGCAGGCGCGCGCCCGGCACCGGCGTGAAGGGCACGGCCACCAGCAGCTTGGGGTAGTAGTGCAGGCCATGGCGCGCATAGGCGTCGGCCCAAGCCCAGTCGAACACGTATTCGCCGTAGGAATGGCTCTTCAGATAGGCCGGGCAGGCGCCCACCAGCTCATCGCCATGCCAGAGGCTCAGGAACTGCGGCTGCCAACCGGTGGAGGCCACCGCCGATCCGCTGGCATGCAGGGCCTGGAAATATTCCAGCCGCATGAAAGGCGTGGGCAGCTCCTGCGCGCGCAGCAAATCGTTCCAGGCTTGCAGGGGCAGATCATGGGGATCGGTAGCAACCCGAATGACATAATCGGCGACGCCTTGATTCATGCTTTTGCCCTGCGCTTGCCAGGGCTCGCCAGGACCCCGCGCCCATGTCTGTGAAAGTCGCGCTTGCGCAAATCAATGTCACCGTCGGCGATCTGGCCGGCAACGCCAGCAAGATCATCGAGTACGGCCGGCGTGCCCATGCGCAGGGTGCCAGATTGCTGCTCACGCCGGAGCTGAGTCTGTGCGGCTATCCGCCGGAGGATCTGTTGCTGCGGCCGGCCTTCATGGAGGCTTGCGCAGCCAGCCTGCGCCTGATTGCCGAAGAGCTTGCCGCGTGCGAAGGCTTGCATGTGGTGGTGGGGCATCCGCATCAAATGGACGATGGCGGGGATCTTAGGTCCAAGTCCCTGAGCGTGCCGCGCCGCTTCAATGCGGCCTCGGTGCTGGCAGGGGGACAGGTCTTGCACACCTATTGCAAGCGCGAACTGCCCAACTACCAGGTGTTTGACGAGCGCCGCTATTTCATCTCCGGCCGCGATGCGGGGCAGGCTGCGGTGGTGTTCGAGATCGATGGCTTGCGTTTCGGGCTGACGATTTGCGAAGACGCCTGGTTCGAGGAGCCCGCGCGTGCCGCCAGGGCCGCGGGCGCCCAGGTGCTGTGCGTCTTGAACGCCTCGCCGTTTCATCTGGGCAAGGTGGCCGAGCGCGAGCAGCGCATGGCCCAGCGTGCGCGCGATGTGGGGCTGCCGCTGCTCTACGCCCATCTGGTGGGCGGGCAGGACGAGGTGGTGTTCGACGGTGCTTCCTTCGCGCTCGATGCCCAGGGCCGGGTGGTGGCGCGTGCGCCGATGTTCGAGGAGGACCTGACGCTGATCGAGCTGGGCGCCGACGCCTGCCCGCGGGGTCAGGTCGTGCCTTTGCCGGAGCTGGAGGCGCAATGCTGGGCGGCGCTGGTTACCGGGGTGCGCGACTACATCGGCAAGAACGGCTTTCCGGGTGCCATCATCGGGCTGTCGGGCGGCATCGACTCGGCCCTGGTCTTGGCGGTGGCGGTGGATGCGCTGGGTGCGGATCGCGTGCGCACCGTGATGATGCCTTCGCCCTATACGGCCGACATCTCCTGGATCGACGCGCGCGACATGGCCGAGCGCCTGGGCGTGCGCTACGACGAGAAGTCCATCACCCCCATGTTCGAGGCCTTCACGCAAAGCCTGGCGGGCGAATTCGCCGGCCTGCCGCTGGATGCCACCGAGGAGAACATCCAGGCGCGCGTGCGCGGCACGCTGCTGATGGCGCTGTCCAACAAGTTCGGCGCCATCGTGCTCACCACCGGCAACAAGAGCGAGATGGCCACCGGCTACTGCACGCTTTACGGCGACATGGCGGGCGGCTTCGCCGTCATCAAGGATGTGGCCAAGACCCTGGTGTTCCGCCTGGCGCGCTGGAAGAACGAACAGCCGACGCGGCGCGCCGATGGCACGCTGGGCCCGGTGATTCCGGAGCGCATCATCACCCGGCCGCCCTCGGCCGAGTTGCGCCCGGATCAAAAGGACCAGGACAGCCTGCCGCCTTACGAGGTGCTGGACGCGATCCTGGCGCGCTATATGGAAGAGGACCAGTCGATCGCCGAGATCGTCGCGGCGGGCTTCGCTGCGGCCGACGTGGAGCGCGTCACCCGCCTGATCAAGATCAACGAATACAAGCGGCGCCAGGCGCCCATCGGCATACGCATCACGCACCGCGCCTTCGGACGCGACTGGCGCTACCCGATTACCTCCAAGTTCCGTGCTTAAATTGCCCCAATCCTTTCAAATCGCTGGAGTCAGACCATGAAGCAGATCACCGCCATCATCAAGCCCTTCAAGCTGGACGAAGTCCGCGAGGCTCTGGCCGAGGTGGGTGCATCGGGTCTGACGGTGACCGAGGTGAAGGGCTTCGGCCGCCAGAAGGGCCATACCGAGCTCTACCGCGGTGCCGAGTACGTGGTGGACTTCCTGCCCAAGGTGAAGGTGGAAGTGGTGGTCAAGGACGATGACGTCGAGCGCTGCATCGACGCCATCCTGAAGGCGGCCAAGACCGGCAAGATCGGCGATGGCAAGATCTTCGTCACCCCGGTGGAGCAGGTGGTGCGCATCCGCACCGGCGAGACCGACGAGGCGGCGGTCTAAGGCCTCAGGCCAGCAGGCGCTGCCACAGGGCGGCGCCCCAGATACCTGCGCAAAGCAGCAGCGCCAGGAACACCGCGGCGCTGGCGATGTCCTTGGCGCGCTTGGACAGTTCGTGCAACTCGAACGAGATGCGGTCGATCGCGGCCTCGATGCCGGAGTTCAGCAGCTCCACGATCAGCAGCAACAGCAGCGAGCCCAGCAGCAGCGCCACCTCGACCCAATTGCGGCCCAGCCAGAAGGCCGCTGGCGTGGCCACTACCATCAACCAGACTTCCTGCCGAAACGCGCTTTCGCCCGTGTAGGCCGCGCGCAGGCCGGCCATCGAGTAGCCGGTGGCGCGCAGGATGCGATCCAGACCGGTGCGGCCCTTGTGTGGATTGCTCATGCCTTCTTGGGGGGTAGTTGCGTGATGAGGCGGGTGCGGCTCAGCACATCGTGCAGGAACTGCCCTTGCGGATGCAGCTTGGCCAGCAGGGCGTAGCCCAACACACCGGCCAGCAGGGTGCCGAAGATCGCCCCCAGGCCATGCAGGCCCATCGCATAGACGCTCACCAGCGCCGGCATGAACCACAGCCAGCTCAGCAGATAGCGCAGCAGCGCACGCGCCTGGGTGAGCGGGGCGCCCTGTTGGTCCACCACGCGCAGATGCCAGGCCTTCATCGCCACGGTCTGACCGCCATGCGACCAGAACCAGATGAAGTAGATGCCCAGTACCACGAACAGGAAGGCCTGCAAGCCATGCTGGCCCTGCATGGCATGACGCTGCTGGGTGAGGGCCGAGTACAGATAGCCGGCCACGAACACCACGCCGAACAGCAGCACGCCCTCGTACATGAAGCAGGCCATGCGGCGCAGCAGGCCCGGCGCCTGCGGGCTATTCATCGCTTCGCTCATCGTCAGTTGGCGCGCGCCTTCGGCAGCAGGGTCTTGGGGTCGACCAGATTGGGGTCGGCTAGCACCTTGGGCTGGCCGGCGGTCTGGTGCGCGGGCAGCGTCTTGACCTGCGTGATCAGCACCGTGGTGGCGCCCGGTCGGGCCTGCAGGATGGACGGTGCCACGGCCGTGATCGGCGCCACGGACGGTGCCGGCACCAGATTGGATTTGGCAAGGCTCAGCGGCGCCGCGGCCTTGCCGCCTGGGGTCGTGTTCGCAGTGGGCAGGGTTTTCTGGCTGGCGCGGTCCGCCAGCGCCTGGCGACGCTCGGGGGGCAGGGCTTGGTAGGCCTCCCACTTGGCCTGCAGTTCATTGTTCTTGAGCTGCGGCGTGGACTGGAAGCCGACCCGGGCCTGCTGGCGCTCGATCGGGCTCAGCTTGGTCCACTCGATCATGCGCTCGCGGATGCGCGCCTGTTCGTCGGCTGGCAGCGTGTGGAAGCGCGCCGCCACCTCCAGCCATTTGCCGCGGCGCGAGCTGTCGAGCTTGTCCCATTCCTGCTGCAACGGGGCCAGGGCCGAGCGCTGGGCCGGGCTCAGGGCCTGCCAACTGCCGATGCCCAGCAGGCCCGCGGCAGTACCCGCCGGCAGCGGTTTGGCCACGGCGCTAGCGGCGGGGCTGGCAGGCACCGCACTGGCCGCGTCGGCGCTGGGCTCGGGCGCTTGCGCGCCGGCCGGCTGCAAGGGCAGCCAGGCCGTCATCAGGCCGAGGGCGAGAGTGATGGAATGGGCGGCGAGCGAACTTGTTGGGAGTGGCCGGATCATGTTCTCAGTCGGTCACTCGGGCTGCTCGGTCACAGGTTGCTGGTCTTCGTTCAGATACTCACGGAAGCCGGGGTCGCTGTAGGCGGCGGGCGGCAGCTGGGTCGACAGCAAGGCCGTGTCCACTTCCGCCGCGGCCAGGATCTGCTGATACCACTGGCTGTGCTGGATCAGCAGCAGGCCCAGCACCAACAAGAGCAGGGGGCCCAGCGATGCCAGCTTGAGCCAGCGCGAAGGCTTGCCGCCGGGGCCGCCTTGCAGGGCCAAGCTGTCGCCCTGGGGAACGGCTGCCGCTTGTTGCACCAGCTCGGGCTGCGCCAGGCGCGCCGCCTTGGCTTTCAACATGGCCTGCTCGCGCGCGAAGCGCAGGCGTTCACCGATATCGGCTGGGAGTTGCTCGCACTGGGCATTCAGGCCCGCGGCGACGCTCAGGCCAAAGCGTGCCATGCGCGCTTCCTGGTCCTGACTGATCTGCGAGTGCTGCTTGCTCATAATGTGATTCCCTTGGCTTTGAGTGACTTGGCCAATGAATGAACCGCTCGCGAGCAGTGTGTCTTAACACTTCCCTCGGAGCAACCCATCACGGCCGCGGTCTCGGCGACATCCAACTCTTCCCAGTAACGCAGCAGGAAGGCTTCCCGTTGACGCGCCGGCAACATTGATACTTCCTGATCGATGGCCTGCAGGATCTGGCCCTTGGAAACCTCGTCGGCCGCGCTCAGCGCGCCCATCGCGCCATCCTGCGATTCAAGGGTTTCCAGCAGGTCGAAGTCGCCGTCGGGGTCCAATGACTCGAAGTCCGACATGTTGTGCATGACGGCGTTTCTGACCTTCTGGCGCCGGAACCAGTCCATCGTCGCGTTCGACAGGATGCGCGGGAACACCAGCGGCAGCTCGGCCGCCGGGCGGTCGAAGTACTTCTCGGCCAGGCGGATCATGGCGTCCTGCACGATGTCCAGCGCGGCATCGTCGTCACGCACCAAGTAGGCCGTTCGTTTGAAGGCCCGGCGTTCGGCGCTGCGCAGAAAGTCGTTGAGTTCTTTATCGGAAGCCAATGTGGAAAGGGCAAGCCCTGAGCTGGCAAAACGACGCGAATTATTGCATTGCGAGAGCGGACCCTAGGGAAATCATTGGTGACCGCGGGTTTGCGTGCATAATGCTGCTTCGCACAAAGAGTTCTTAGTCTCAAGCTGGCTGCCCAACCGGGGCGCCTCGTTTTTGACCGCACAGGCTCCGAATCCACCTCACGAGGGTGCGAGAAGGGGCACCGATGGTTTTTCGTTAGAGAAATTCACAGAGGTTCTATATGGACATGTCTGCCGCGGACGCCAAGCGTGCTGCGACCCCCGATGGTCGTGCACAACCGCACAATACCCCCCCCTCGTCGGAGCCGAACGGCTCTGAAATCCTTGTTCGCAGCCTGCAGGCCGAAGGTGTCAAGTACCTTTGGGGCTACCCGGGCGGCTCGGTGCTGTACATCTACGACGCACTGTACAAACAAGACCATATCCAGCATGTGCTGGTGCGCCATGAACAGGCCGCCGTGCACGCCGCTGACGGCTATGCCCGCGCCACTGGCGAAGTGGGTGTTGCCCTCGTGACCTCGGGTCCGGGTGTGACCAATGCCGTGACCGGCATTGCCACCGCCTACATGGACTCGATCCCGATGGTGATCATCACCGGCCAGGTGCCCACGCCGGCGATCGGCCTGGATGCGTTCCAGGAATGCGACACCGTCGGCATCACCCGCCCCATCGTCAAGCACAACTTCCTGGTGAAGGATGTGCGCGATCTGGCGATGACGATGAAGAAGGCCTTCCACATTGCCCGCACCGGCCGCCCCGGCCCGGTGGTGGTGGACATCCCCAAGGACGTCTCGCTGAGCAAGGCCCATTTCAGCTACCCCACCCATGTGGAGATGCGCTCCTACAACCCGGTGCGCAAGGGCCATAGCGGTCAGATCCGCAAGGCGGTGCAGCTGCTGCTGCAGGCCAAGCGCCCCTATATCTACACCGGTGGCGGTGTGATCCTGGGCGAGGCCTCGAAGGAGCTGCGCGAACTGGTGGACCTGCTGGGCTATCCGGTTACCAACACCTTGATGGGCCTGGGCGCCTTCCCGTCCAGCGACCCGCGCTTCCTCGGCATGCTGGGCATGCACGGCACCTACGAGGCCAATATGACCATGCAGCATTGCGATGTGCTGCTGGCCGTGGGCGCGCGCTTCGATGACCGCGTGATCGGCAATCCCAAGCACTTCGCCCAGGTGGAGCGCAAGATCATCCACGTGGACATCGACCCATCGTCGATTTCCAAGCGGGTGCGCGTGGACATCCCCATCGTTGGCGACGTCAAGGACGTGCTGCAGGAGCTGATCCACCAGATCCGTGAGGCCCAGGCCAAGCCCGATGCGGCCGCCATCAACGCCTGGTGGAGCCAGGTGAACGAATGGCGCCGCCGCGACTGCCTGGCCTACAAGAAGGACAGCGGCGTCATCAAGCCGCAGGCCGTGGTGGAAACGCTATGGAATCTGACCCGCGACCGCGACACCTACATCACCTCCGATGTCGGCCAGCACCAGATGTGGGCCGCGCAGTTCTACCGCTTCGATGAGCCGCGCCGCTGGATCAATTCCGGCGGCCTCGGCACCATGGGCGTGGGCCTGCCCTATGCCATGGGCATCAAGCTGGCCAAGCCCGAGTCGGATGTGTTCTGCATTACCGGCGAAGGCTCGATCCAGATGTGCATCCAGGAGCTGTCGACCTGCCAGCAGTACAAGACGCCTGTGAAGATCGTCTCGCTGAACAACCGCTACCTGGGCATGGTGCGGCAGTGGCAGGAGCTGGACTACGGCAAGCGCTACTCGCACAGCTATATGGATGCGCTGCCCGACTTCGTCAAGCTGGCCGAGGCCTATGGCCACGTCGGTCTGCTGGTCGAGCGCCCCGAAGACGTGGAGCCCGCCCTGCGCGAGGCGATCCGGCTGAAGGACCGCACCGTGTTCCTGGACGTGCGCACCGACCCGACCGAAAACGTCTGGCCCATGGTGCAAGCCGGCAAGGGCATCTCGGAAATGCTGCTGGGGTCCGAGGACCTCTGAGTTGCGGAAGGCGATGTGCAGGCTTGTTGTTACCGCAGCAAGCCCAGCGCATCGCCGGATGTACGGCAGAGCGGCCCCAAGCGTTCCCTTCCATTGACATCGAACAGCGTGGCCAAGGGCCGGCGGTTACCGCCGACGGCCTGAAGAGCGCGCAGGACGAGGACTCATGAAACACATCATTGCACTGCTCATCGAGAACGAGCCGGGCGCGCTGTCGCGCGTCGTCGCCTTGTTCTCCGCCCGCGGCTACAACATCGAGAGCCTGACGGTGGCGCCGACGGAAGACGCGTCGCTGTCGCGCATGACCATCGTCACCACCGGCTCCGACGAGGTGATCGAGCAGATCACCAAGCACCTGAATCGCCTCATCGAGGTGGTCAAGGTGGTGGACCTGACCGAGGGCAATTACACCGAACGCGAGCTCATGCTCATCAAGGTGCGCGCCGTCGGCAAGGAGCGCGAGGAAATGAAGCGCACCGCCGACATCTTCCGCGGCCGCATCATCGACGTGACCGAGAAGACCTACACGATCGAGTTGACCGGCGACAGCTCCAAGCTGGATGCCTTCATCGATTCCATCGACCGCACCGCGATTCTTGAGACCGTGCGCACCGGTGCCAGCGGCATCGGCCGCGGCGAACGCATCTTGCGCGTCTGAACGCCTTTCCTACCCAACACCCCTGAACCGTTTTTTCCTGGAGACCGACATGAACGTTTACTACGACAAGGACGCTGACCTGAGCCTCATCAAGGGCAAGAACGTCACCATCATCGGCTACGGCTCACAAGGCCATGCCCATGCACAAAACCTGAATGACAGCGGCGTCAAGGTGACCGTCGGTCTGCGTCGTGGTGGTGCATCCTGGGCCAAGGCGGAGAACGCCGGCCTGAAGGTGGCCGAGATTGCCGACGCCGTGAAGGCGGCCGACGTGGTGATGATGCTGCTGCCGGACGAGCAGATCGCCGAGGTCTACAAGCGCGAGGTCGAGCCCAATATCAAGCAGGGCGCCTCGCTGGCCTTCGCCCATGGCTTCAACGTGCACTACGGCCAGGTCACGCCGCGCGCCGACCTGGACGTCTGGATGGTTGCCCCCAAGGCCCCCGGCCACACCGTGCGCGGCACCTACACCCAGGGTGGCGGCGTGCCGCACCTGATCGCCGTCTATGCCGACAAGACCGGCAAGGCGCGCGATCTGGCGCTGTCCTACGCCTCGGCCAATGGCGGCGGCAAGGCCGGCATCATCGAGACTAATTTCCGCGAAGAAACCGAGACCGACCTGTTCGGCGAGCAGGCCGTGCTGTGCGGTGGCGCCGTGGAACTGATCAAGGCGGGCTTCGAGACCCTCACCGAGGCCGGCTATGCGCCCGAGATGGCCTACTTCGAGTGCCTGCACGAGCTCAAGCTCATCGTGGACCTGATCTACGAGGGCGGCATCGCCAACATGAACTACTCGATCTCGAACAACGCCGAGTATGGCGAGTACGTGACCGGCCCGCGCGTGGTGACCGAAGCCACCAAGAACGCGATGCGCCAGTGCCTGAAGGACATCCAGACCGGTGAATACGCGAAGAGTTTCATCCTGGAGAACAAGGCCGGCGCACCGACCCTGCTGAGCCGTCGCCGCCTGACCGCCGAGCACCCGATCGAGCAAGTGGGCGAGAAGCTGCGCGCCATGATGCCCTGGATCAAGAAGAATCGCCTGGTCGATCAATCCAAGAACTGAGGCGGGACCGAGCCGAGCGCCTGCGCGCTCGGTGACGCCTGCCGAAGGCCAAGCCGCATGCAAGCGGCTTGGTTGAGCCAGTTGCCAAAGCCGCGCCGCCATTGGGCCACGCGGCTTTTTTACTGCCCTCACTGTTGTATCCTCCCGCCCCATGACCGAAGCCAAGAAAACCGAGCACTTGCTGGACGATGAGGACAGCGAAGTGTTGGAACCCGTGCGGCCGCGCCGCAAGGGCATCTACATCCTGCCCAATCTGTTCACGCTGGCGGCGCTATTCGGTGGCTTCTATGCCATCGTGATGGCGATGAACGGGCGCTTCGAGCAATCGGTTTACGGCATCTTCTGCGCCATGGTGCTGGACAGCCTGGACGGGCGCGTGGCGCGCATGACCAACACGCAAAGCACCTTCGGCGAGCAGATGGACAGCCTCTCCGACATGGTGTCCTTCGGTGCCGCGCCGGCGCTGATCATGTATGAATGGGCCCTGAAGGGCCTGGGCAAATGGGGCTGGTTCGCGGCCTTTGTCTACTGCGCCGCCGCGGCGCTGCGCCTGGCGCGCTTCAATACCAATCTGGCGGTGGTCGACAAGCGCTTCTTCCAGGGCGTGCCCAGTCCGGCCGCCGCCGCGCTCGTGATGGGGCTGATCTGGGTGCTGGACGATGCCGGCTACAAGGGCGTGAGCCAGGATCCGCAGCTCAGCTGGCTGGCCTTCGGCTTCATGCTGTATGCCGGACTCACCATGGTCACCAACGCGCCCTTCTACAGCTTCAAGGACGTGAGCTTCAAGCGCTCGGTGCCCTTCATCACCATCGTGGCGATCGCCCTGCTGATTGCGGTGATCAACATCCACCCGCCCATCGTGCTGTTCAGCTTGTTCTGCTTCTACGGCCTGTCGGGCTATGTGGTGTACGGCTACAAGCGCATGAAGGGCAAGCCCGTGAGCGTGATCGCCACCTCGACCGACGAGCCCGATGAAAAGGGACTTCACCATTGACGTAGGCTGGCCGGGTAAATCCGGCCTGGCCATGCTACATTCGAACGCATGAAGACCGTTGTCGTCACCGCCGCTTTGCTACTAGCCATCGGGCCCTTGGGCTTGAGGCCGGTGCGCGCCTGACACCAGCCGTCTCTTCTCCCCAAGAGCCCGCCGAGCATCTGCTTCGCGGGCTTTTTGTTTTTTCGCCTGCTACTTCATCACCAACCTGCCTGACACGGAGAATTCCCATGGCTGACAAGCTGATCATCTTCGACACCACCTTGCGTGACGGCGAGCAATCGCCCGGCGCGTCGATGACGAAGGACGAAAAGCTGCGCATCGCGCGCCAGCTGGAGCGCATGCGCGTCGATGTGATCGAGGCCGGCTTTGCCGCCTCGAGCAATGGTGATTTCGAGGCCGTCAGGGCGATTGCCGATGCGGTGCGCGAGAGCACCATCTGCTCGCTGGCGCGCGCCAACGATCGCGACATCGCGCGTGCGGCCGAGGCGCTCAAGGGCGCGGCACGTTCACGCATTCACACCTTCATCGCCACCAGCGAGCTCCACATGGAGAAGAAGCTGCGCATGACGCGCGAGCAGGTGCTGGAACAGGCCACGCTGGCGGTGCGCTTTGCCCGCAACCTGACCGACGACATCGAGTTCTCGCCCGAGGACGGCTATCGCTCCGACATGGACTTCCTGGCCCGCGTGGTCGAGGCGGTCATCAAGGAGGGTGCGCGCACCATCAACATCCCCGATACCGTGGGTTACGCCATTCCCGAGCTCTACGGCAATTTCATCAAGACCTTGCGCGAGAAGGTGCCGAACTCCGATCAGGCGGTCTGGTCGGTGCATTGCCACAACGATCTGGGCATGGCGGTCGCCAACTCGCTGGCGGGCGTGAAGATCGGCGGCGCGCGGCAAATCGAGTGCACCATCAACGGGCTGGGTGAGCGCGCCGGCAACTGCTCGCTGGAAGAGGTGGTGATGGCGCTGAAGACGCGGCGCGATTACTTCGGCCTGGACCTGGGCATCGACCCCTCGCAGATCGTGCCGGCCTCGCGCCTGGTGTCGCAAACCACCGGTTTCGTGGTGCAGCCCAACAAGGCCGTGGTGGGCGCGAATGCCTTTGCACATGCCTCGGGCATCCACCAGGACGGCGTGCTGAAGGCACGCGACACCTACGAGATCATGCGCGCCGAGGACGTGGGCTGGAGTGCCAACAAGATCGTGCTGGGCAAGCTCAGCGGCCGCAACGCCTTCAAGCAGCGCCTGCAGGAACTGGGTGTGGCGCTGGAGTCCGAGGCCGAGGTGAATGCCGCCTTCGTGCGCTTCAAGGACCTGGCCGACCGCAAGAACGAGATCTTCGACGAGGACATCATCGCCTTGGTGATGGACGAGTCGGTGACCCAGGACCACGAGCATTTCCGCCTGGTTTCGCTGGCCCAGCATTCGGAAACCGGTGAGCGTCCGCATGCGCGGGTGGTGTTTGCCGCTGGCGACCAGGAGTTCAGCGCCGAGAGCGATGGCAACGGCCCGGTCGATGCCAGCCTACGTGCAATTGAGAGCAAAGTGCAAAGTGGTGCCGAAATGATCCTGTATTCGGTGAACGCAATCACCAGCGGTAGTACAGAATCACAGGGCGAGGTCACCGTGCGTCTGCAGCACGCGGGGCGCGTGGTCAACGGCGTGGGGGCCGACCCGGATATCGTGGTGGCCTCGGCCAAGGCATATTTGAGCGCGCTGAACAAGCTGCAGAGCAAGGTGGAGCGGGTGGCTGCGCAGGGTTAAGGCCAGGGTCAAAAGCGATGCTTTACTTAAGCATCGCGGTATAAGTTTTTGATCTTGCCTGGCTTTTTTCTATCGCCTAAACTGCGGTCGACCTTGTTGGGGATGCGATTGAAGACTTTAGCTACTCTGTTGTCCGGCTTTGCTTTGAGCGGTCTCCTGCTGGGCGCGGGCGCCTTGGCGCCCGTGCAGTCGGCCGAGGCGGCCGCGCAGCAGCCCAGCAGCAAGAAGAGCGTGCGCAAGGCCAAGCCCGCACCGCGCTCGCCGCGCAAGGCTGCGCTGGTGGAGGCGGCCGCCAAGCCCACCTTCGGCCAGCTCTATGGCCTGCATGCCGTGGATGACCCGCTGGACCTGAAGTCCAGCGTCGCCCTGGTGCTGGATCAGGACACCAACGAGGTCCTGTTCTCGAAGAATTCCCAGGCGGTGTTGCCGATTGCTTCGATCACCAAGCTGATGACGGCCTTGGTGGTGGTGGAGGCGGGCTTGTCGCTGGATGAGCAGCTGACCATCAGCGATGAGGACAAGGATACCGAGAAGGGCACGGGCTCGCGCCTGGCCATCGGTACCACCCTGAGCCGTGGCGAGTTGCTGCACCTGGCGCTGATGGCGTCGGAGAACCGTGCCGCCAGCGCCCTGGGGCGCAACTACCCGGGCGGGCCGACCGCCTTTGTGGCGGCCATGAACCAGAAGGCCCAGAGCCTGGGCATGACGGACACGCATTACGTCGAGCCGACGGGCCTGTCGAGCCGCAACCAGTCGAGTGCCAAGGATCTGGCCGCGCTGGTCAAGGTGGCGCATGAGTTCCCGCTGCTGCGCGAATTCTCCACCTCCAAGGACCATCAGGTGATGGTGGGCAAGCGCCAGATGGCCTTCCACAGCACCAACGGCCTGGTGCGCAGCTCCAGCTGGGACATCGGCCTGCAGAAGACCGGTTTCATCAACGAGGCCGGTCGTTGCCTGGTGATGCAGGCCAAGCTGGCGGGCCGCAAGCTGATCATGGTGTTCCTGGATTCGACCGGCAAGTACTCGCGGATCGGTGATGCCGAGCGCGTGCGCAAGTGGCTGAGCACCCAGCCTAGCACGGCGGCCGACAGCGGCGTCGGCGGCTGATTCAGCCGCCGCGGTAGCCCAGGGCTGCCGAAATCTGCGCCGCGGTTTCCTTGACGCGCGCCAGCCAGGCCTCTTCGAGCCGGTCCGCCGGCGCCGAGATCGACAGGCCGGCGATGAGCTTGCCCTGGTCGTCGTAGATGGCGGCGGCCATGCAGCGCACCCCCAGCTCCAGCTCCTCGTCGTCGCGCGCCACGCCGCGCTGGCGCACCAGCGCCATTTCGCGTTCCAGGGCCTGGATGTCGGTGATGCTGTTGCGGGTGTGGCCGGCCAGCCCGGTGCGGGTGGCGTAGGCACGCACCCGCTGCGGATCATCGCTGGCCAGGAAGAGCTTGCCGACCGAGGTCAGATGCAAGGGCGCGCGGCCGCCCACGGCGCGCACCACCTGCATGCCCGAGCGTTCGGAATACGTGCGCTCGATATAGACGATCTCATCGCCCTGGCGGACCGACAGGTTGACGGGCTGGTGGGTCAGCTTGTGCAGTTCGCGCATCGGCCCGATGGCGGCATCGCGCACATCCAGGCGCGCCTTCACCAGATTGCCCAGTTCGAGCAGGCGCATGCCCAGTCGATAGCTGCCGGCCTCGGGCCGGTCGACGAAGCGGCCAATCGCCAGATCGTTCAGTATGCGGTGGGCGGTGGAGGGATGCAGTCCGGTGGTTTCGCTGATCTGCTTGAGCGAGACCGGATCCTGCTGGCTGGCCAGGACATCCAGCAGTGCAAACGTTCGTTCCAGGACTTGAATCGCGGGTGTCTGAGCCTCTTTTTGCTTCATGGCTTCATTGTGCGGGAATTGCCCCGTTTTTACATCGCGAAATTAGCGGCTGGCGCTGCGCGGCAACGCTTGACGCGCTGCGGCCATGCCCGCGCGCACTGCGCCCTCCAGGGTGGCGGGGTAGGGGCCGTCGACATAGTCGCCCGCCGCATAGAGGCCGGGCGCAATCGCGCTGTCGGGGCGCGCCAGGCCGGGGGTGCAGGCAAAGGTGGCGCGTTTCTCGGCCAAGACGCGCAGCAGGCGCGGCGTGCTGGCCCACCGGAGTTGACGTTGCGCCTGTTGAAGGCACGCGGCCGCGCAGGCATCCAGGCCGCGTGCGGTCCATGCCGCCGCGCCACTGACGACCAGGCTGAACTGCCCGCTGCGCCGCGGGTCCAGCTGGCCCAGGTCGAACGCGAACTGCGCCGGGTCGGCCGGGCCCTCGCGCAGCGCCAGCATGGGCGAGGGCAGGGCCGAGCCCGGGCTTTCCAGGTAAACGGTGACGATGGGCTCAAAGCGCAGTGCCCGGGCGAGCCCGCTCCAGCCTGGGGCCAGGTCTTGTGTCAGGCGTGCCGCCTCCACGCTGCTGCAGGCCAGCACCACGGCGTCGAAGCGCTCTCCATCGACCAGCCAAGCGCCCGCATCACTGGCGTGCAGGGCCTCGATACGCTGCGACATGCGCAGCCGTGCGCCATGGCCGCTCAGCCAGGCGGCGGCCGGGCGTGCCAACAGATCGCTCAGGCCCAGGCGCGGCAGCAGCAGATCGGCCGAGCCGGGGCCGCTGAACAAGGCGTCGCGCAGCACGCGCAGGAACACGCGCGCGCTGGCGCGCTCCGCCGGCGTATTCAATGCCGCCACGCACAGCGGCCAGACCAGATCCGCGCGGACCTCGTCGGCCAGGCCGGTGCAGAGTTCGGCCACGCTGAGTGCCTCCGGGCACTCGAAGCGCCGCAGCGCCCAGGCCGTGCAGTGCCTCAGCAGTGAGAGCCGCGCCCGCCACGGCCAGCCTGCATGGCGCAGCACCGCGAGGGCGAAGCTCGGCACCGGATGGCCGGCGCGCAACTGCAGCCCGGCATGCTCGGGGTAGCGCAGTTGCAGCGGCAGGCGCAGCAGCGCCATGGCGGGGTCCACGCCCAGGGTCCGCAGTAGGGACAGGCTGGCGCCGTAGGCGCCGATCAGGATGTGCTGGCCGTTGTCGAGCGCGTGCTCGCCGGCGCTGACCGTGCGTGCACGCCCCCCCGGCGCGCTGGCCATCTCGAACAGCGTGACTTCGGCGCCGGCCTGGCAGGCCTCGACGGCCGCCGCCAGACCGGCCCAGCCCCCGCCTATCACCGCCAGGCGCGTGCGGCCGGCCATCAACGACCGCGCCAGTTGGTGCGCATCGCGATCCAGAGCTTGCGCAGCGGCGTCAGCGAGATGCGCTGGTGCAGCACCTGGAAGCGCTCGGCCTCGATTTCACGCAGCAGGGCGCGGTAGATATTGGCCATCATGATGCCGGGCTTCTGGGCCTGGCGATCGGCCTCGGGCAGCAGCGCGAAGGCTTCGTCATAAAGGCGATGTGCGCGTTCGGCCTGGAAGGCCATCAGGCGGCTGAAGCGCTCGCTATAGCCCCAGGGCGCTTGCCTCAGCAGGATCTCGTGCGCCTTGACGTCGAACTGCTGCAGCTCCGAGATCGGCAGGTAGATGCGGCCACGGCGCGCATCGTCGCCGACGTCGCGGATGATGTTGGTGAGCTGCATCGCCAGGCCCAGCTTGTGGGCGTAGGCCACCGTCAGCGGCTCGCTGCGGCCGAAGATGGCCGAGGCGACTTCGCCCACCACGCCGGCCACCAGATGGCAGTAGCGCTGCAGGCCGGGATAGTCGAGAAAGCGGCTCTGGTCCAGATCCATCTGGCAACCCTCGATGACCGCCATCAAATGTTCCAGCCGGATGTCGTAGACAGGGCAGTGCGGCATGAGCGCGCGCATCACCGGATGCTGGGGCTGCCCCGCAAAGGCAGCCATCGCCTCCTTGCGCCACCAGGCCAGCTTGGTGGCGGCCACGCCGGCGTCCTGCGTCTCGTCCACCACATCGTCGATCTCGCGGCAGAACGCGTAGAAGGCCGTGATGGCGGCGCGGCGCGGCGCGGGCAGGAACAGAAAGGCGTAATAGAAGCTGGAGCCGCTGCCGGCGGCCTTTTCCTGCACGTACTGCTCGGGGCTCACGCGGCCTCCGCGTGTTGCGCTTGGCGCGCCAGGCGCGCGGGCGTCATGCGCAGGGCGCGCCACAGCATCGGGGCCAGGTCTTGCGCGCCCAGATGGGGGCGCGCGCTGAGGGTTGCAAATTCCATGGCGCGGATTCTCTCAAGAATGCGCAGACCGCCTTGCACCACCAGCCTGAGCTCCCAGCCGGCCCGCCCGGGCAGCTGGTGCACCAGCGGCGCCCCCTCGCGCATCAGGCCTTCGGCCCAGGCGCAGAGTTCGCGCAGCAGGGCGCGGGCGGCCGGGCCGTCCTGGCAGGCGAGCAGATCGTCGACCGTCATGCCATGGCGCTGCAGATCCGGGCCCGGCACGTAGCAGCGCCCGACCGGGCCGTCGCGGCTCATGTCCTGCCAGAAGTTGATCAGCTGCAGGCTGGTGCAGATGGCGTCCGAGCGTTGCAGTGCGCCGGCATCATCGATGCCGTAGAGATGCAGCAGCAGGCGCCCGATCGGGTTGGCGGAGCGGCGGCAGTAGTCCAGCAGGTCGGCGCGGTCCGCATAGCGCGTTTTCACCAGATCCTGCTCAAACGCGTCCAGCAAGTCATCAAGCAGGCGCAAGGGCAGTCGATATGCATGAAAGACCGTGCCCAGGGCTTCGAATACCTGCGCTCGCCAGCGCGTCGAGGGCGCGATGCCGGCCGCGATTGCATGGAGATCGCTGCGGTACGCCCGCAGCGCCTGTTGGCGCTGCTCGGTCGTTGCCTCGCCTTCGTCGGCCAAATCATCGGCGGTACGGGCGAAATGGTAGATCGCTGTCACGGCCGGCCGCAGCGCTGGCGGGCACAGCCAGGAGGCGACCGGGAAGTTTTCGTAGTGTTCTATGCTCACGGGCCAGATTGTGTGTGTTTTGCGAATGCTTTGTTGTCGAGCGGCGGCCGAATTCGCGACCTTGCGGGTTTGACAGCCTGATGGCGTCTGCATACATTACTGACCGGTTAGTCAGTTACTCTAAGGGCATGCTTAGCCGTGCGGGCGCAAGATCCTGTGTTGGCGCGAGGTGCCCCTTTGCCGAGGTGGTTCATGCCCCAAGTCTTTTCGCGTCCGTCCCTGTCGGTGCTTGCGACCGTGCTGCTGATGGCCTGCAGCAAGCCCGCACCGGCCCCCGAGCCTGAGCGTGCGGTGCGCACCTTGGTGCTGGCCAGTGAAATCTCTGGCGGTACGCGCGAGTACGCTGCGGAGATCCGTGCACGTACCGAATCCCGTCTGTCCTTCCGCGTCGGGGGCAAGCTGCTGCAGCGGAGCGTGAATCTGGGCGATGTTGTCAAGCCCGGCCAGGTTCTGGCCAGGCTCGATGCCCAGGACCTCGTGCTGGCGCAGGAAGCCGCCAAGGCTGCATTGCTGGTAGCGCGGGTCAATCGGGACCAACTGGGCGCCGAGTATCGGCGCTTCATCGAGTTGCGTGACCAGGGCTTCATCAGCGCTGCCGAACTGGAGCGCCGCGACAGCGCCTTCAAGGCCGCGCAAGCGCAGTTGGAGCAGGCGCGGGCGCAAGCCGGCGTGCAAGCCAATCAGGCGGCCTACGCCATGCTGGTGGCCGACACGGCCGGTGTGATCACCGGTGTGGACGCCGAGCCAGGCATGGTGGTGGGGCCTGGTACGCCCGTTGTGCGCATTGCCCGTGATGGCCCGCGCGACGTGGTGTTCTCGGTGCCGGAGGACCAGGTCGGCTTGCTGCGCGCGGCAGCCGCCGTGCCGGGGGCATTCAAGGTGCGCATGTGGGGCGAAGGCCAGCAGACCAAGGACGTCAGGCTGCGTGAACTCGCTGCCGCGGCCGACCCTGTCACTCGTACTTTCCAGGCCAAGGCGGACGTGGGCAGGATGGATGTGAAATTGGGCCAGACTGCCACGGTGCTGCTGCAATTACCGAGGCTGGGGCAGGTCATCAAGCTGCCGTTGCACGCCGTGCTGGAGCATCAAGGCGGCACTTCGGTCTGGGTGCTGGATTCTTCCAGCATGAAGGTCGCGTCGCGGCCGGTGCGGGTGGCCGGCGCGGATGGTAACGAAGTGGTCGTGACCGAGGGCTTGAAGCCCGGTGACGAGGTGGTAATTGCTGGCGTGCACGTCCTGACGCCGGGCCAGAAGGTGCGCCGCTACCAGGCGCCGAACCCGGCCCCCCAGGGCGCCAGTGCAAGCTCGCGTTGAGCCGGGCGAGATCACCATGAACAGCAGTTCGACCCGCAGTCAGGCCGCTTCTCGTTTCAACCTCTCCCGCTGGGCGCTGGAGCATCCTGCACTGACGCGCTACCTGATGGTGGTGCTGATGGTGATGGGATTTGCCGCCTATTTCCAGCTGGGGCAGGATGAAGATCCCCCATTCACCTTCCGCGCCATGGTCGTGCAGGCCTTCTGGCCGGGTGCCACCGCCCTGCAGATGGCCGAACAGGTGACGGACAAGATCGAAAAGACGCTGCAAGAGGTGCCGTATGCCGACAAGATACGCAGCTATACCAAGCCAGGCGAGTCGCTGACCATCTTTCAGGTCAAGGACAACACGGCCCCGCATGAGGTGAGCAACCTCTGGTACTCCGTGCGCAAGAAGCTCGGTGACATTCGGCCGACGTTGCCACAGGGTGTCTTCGGGCCCTTCTTCAATGATGAATACGGCGACGTGTTCGGTTCCATCTTTGCGCTGACGGCCGATGGTTTCAGCAACGAAGAGTTGCGCCAACAGGCAGAGCGGGTGCGCTCGGAGCTGCTGAAACTGCCGGATGTGGCCAAGGTGGAGCTGTATGGCATCCAGGCCGAGAAGGTGTACATCGAGGTATCGCAGAAGCGACTTGCCGAGCTTGGACTTGACTTCAACCAGGTGATCAACCAGTTGGCTGCTCAGAACGCCATGGAGGGGGCGGGTGTGCTCAACGCGGGCAGCAGCAACTTGCAGGTGCGTGTCGAGGGTCAACTCAATTCCGTGGATGCATTGCGCTCCATGTCGATCAGGGGGACCAACCCCGTCAACGGGGTGTCCAGCAGTTTGCGCCTAGGCGACATCGCCACCATCAAGCGGGACTTTGTCGACCCGCCCGCGCCCATGGTGCGCCATCAGGGCAAGCAGGTCGTCGCATTGGGTGTGTCGATGTCCAAGGGGGGCGACATCATTGCCCTGGGTAAGTCCTTGCGGCTCGCCAACGAGCGCATCAAGGCAGACCTGCCGGCTGGAATCGAACTCAGTCAGATCCAGGATCAGCCACAGGCTGTCACGAAGTCCGTCAATGAGTTTGTGCAAGTGCTCATCGAGGCCGTCGTGATTGTGCTGGCGGTGAGCTTCATCTCGCTCGGCTTGCACACGCGGCCGCTGCGCATCGATGTCTGGCCTGGGCTGGTGGTCGCCATCACCATTCCGCTCGTGCTGGCCATCACCTTTGTGACCATGTTTTATTGGGGCGTTGGCCTTCACAAGATATCGCTGGGCTCCCTCATCATCGCCCTGGGCTTGCTGGTCGATGACGCCATCATTGCGGTTGAGATGATGGTGCGCAAACTCGAAGAGGGCTACGACAAGATGCACGCGGCCACCTTCGCCTACGACGCGACCGCCATGCCCATGCTGACCGGCACGCTGATCACCGCGGTTGGCTTCCTGCCCATCGGGCTGGCCAAGTCGATGACGGGAGAGTACACGTTCGCGATCTTTGCCGTCACGGCGGCGTCGCTGATGATTTCCTGGGTCGTTTCGGTCTACTTTGTTCCCTATCTGGGGGCGATACTGCTGCGCACCCATGCTGCCAATAGCGGCGAGGCGCATGAACTGTTCGACACGCCCTTCTACAACCGCTTTCGCTCGGTCGTGCGTTGGTGCGTGGAGAACCGATGGAAGACCATCGGCATGGTCGTGCTGACCTTCATGCTTGGCCTGTTCGGCATGTCGCGGGTGCAGCAGCAGTTCTTCCCTGATTCCAGTCGTCCCGAGGTATTGGTGGATCTGTGGCTGCCCGAAGGCTCGACCATTGAACAGTCGCATGAACTGGCCAAGCACTTCGAGGCGCGCATGCTCAAGGAGCCTGGCGTCAACACCGTTAGCACCTGGGTCGGCAGCGGTGTGCCGCATTTCTATTTGCCGTTGGAACAAATACTGCCGCAGTCCAATGTTAGCCAAGCCATCCTGATACCCAAGGATTTGAAGGAGCGCGAAGCTCTGCGCAAGCGCCTTCCCGAGTTGTTGGCCAAGGAATTTCCGGAGGTGCGTACCCGCGTCAAGCTGTTGCCGAACGGCCCACCGGTGGCTTATCCGGTGCAGTTCCGTGTGGCAGGCCCGGATGCCAAGGACGTGCGGCGATGGGCCGACGCCGCCAAGGAAATCCTGCGCGCTAATCCGAACATGCGCGGGGTGAACGACAACTGGAACGAGTCCATCAAGGCGCTCAGACTTGACGTAGACCAGGACAAGGCGCGTGCCCTGGGCGTGACGAGTCAGAGCATCGCGCAGGCCTCTCGCGTGATGCTGTCCGGCGTCACGGTGGGGCAGTACCGCGAGGCCGACCGCCTGATCGACATCGTGGTGCGCCAACCGGCCGATGAGCGCAATGCGATCACCGATCTGGGTAGCGCCTATCTACCCACGGCAAGTGGTCGTGCCGTCCCGCTGACGCAGATCGCCAAGGTGCGCTTTGAATGGGAGCCTGGTGTCCTGTGGCGCGAGGGCCGCAGCTTCGCAGTGACGGTCCAGGGCGACGTGGTTGAAGGCCTACAGGGCGCGACGGTTACCGCGCAAGTTTGGCCCGCGCTGCAGCAGTTACAGGCGAAGATGCCCGCCGGCTATCGGATTGAAGTGGCGGGGGCCGTCGAGGAAAGCAGCAAGGGCCAGGGCTCCATCGCCGCCGGCGTACCGATGATGCTGTTCATCACCTTCACCCTGCTGATGCTGCAGCTGCAGAGTTTCTCGCGCGCCATGCTGGTGTTCCTGACTGGGCCCCTGGGCATTGCCGGTGTGGCCGGCGCGCTGTTGCTGCTGAACCGGCCCTTTGGCTTCGTTGCCCTGCTGGGCGTGATCGCCTTGATGGGCATGATCATGCGCAACTCGGTGATCCTGATCGACCAGATCGAGCAGGACCGCGAGCGTGGCGTGCCCGCCTGGTCGGCAATCGTCGAGTCGGCGGTGCGGCGCTTCCGTCCCATCGTGCTGACGGCGGCCGCCGCCGTGCTGGCGATGGTGCCGCTGTCGCGCAGCGTGTTCTGGGGGCCGATGGCCGTGGCCATCATGGGTGGCCTGATCGTGGCCACAGCGCTCACCCTGCTGGCGTTGCCGGCCATGTATGCGGCATGGTTCCGGGTGCAGCGCCCGGCCGCTGCCTCGCGATTCATGCCCTCCAAGCTGGAGTCCTGAGCGCCGGCCGCGTCCGCGCCGGCGCGCTCCAAAACCCTTGGGTGGATGGTGCGCCGGTTTTTGCCTAATCTACCGGCTACAATCTCCGGTTTGCCGCATCGCCACAGGGCTGCCGCGATCAGAAAGATCGAGGCAACTCTGAATCCACTCGCGCGGGTGGCGAAATTGGTAGACGCACCAGGTTTAGGTCCTGACGCCTTCACGGGCGTGCCGGTTCGAGTCCGGCCCCGCGCACCAGGTCAATTTTCAGAGTCACATTCAGAGTCACATATGGCTGTCACCGTCGAAACCCTCGAAAAGCTCGAACGCCGCATCACGCTCACGCTGGCGGCCGCTGACATCAACAGCGAAGTCGAAACCCGTCTCAAGAAGCTGGCCCGTACCGTCAAGGCCGACGGCTTCCGCCCCGGCAAGGTGCCGATGAGCGTCGTGGCCCAGCGCTACGGCTACTCGGTCCAGTACGAAGTCATGAACGACAAGCTCGGTCAGGCCTTCTCGCAAGCCGCCAACGAAGCGCAGCTGCGCGTCGCCGGTGCGCCTAGCATCGCCCAGAAGGACGAAGCACCCGAAGGCACGATGGCCTTCGACGCCACCTTCGAGATCTACCCGGAAGTCAAGCTGGGTGATCTGTCGGCCGCCGAGGTCGAGCGCGTCACCAGCGAGGTGACCGAAGAGGCGATCGACAAGACCGTCGAGATCCTGCGCAAGCAGCGTCGCACGTTTGCTCAACGCGCCGCCGCTGACGTGGCCGCCGAAGGCGATCGCGTGACCATCGACTTCGAAGGCAAGATCGACGGCGAGACCTTCGCCGGCGGCAAGGCCGAAGGCTTCCAGTTCCTGATCGGCGAAGGCCAGATGCTCGAGGCCTTCGAGAAGGCCGTGCGCGGCATGAAGGCTGGCGAGTCCAAGACCTTCCCGCTCGCCTTCCCCGAGGACTATCACGGCAAGGATGTGGCCGGCAAGGAAGCCGACTTCCTGGTCACGGTCAAAAAGATCGAAGCCCAACACCTGCCCGAAGTGAACGAGGCTTTTGCCAAGTCCCTGGGCATCAAGGAAGCCACGGTGGAAGCGCTGCGCGCCGACATCAAGAAGAACCTTGAGCGCGAAGTGAAGTTCCGCGTGCTGGCTCGCAACAAGGGCGCCGTGATGGACGCCGTGGTGGCCGTGGCCGAGTTGGACGTGCCCAAGGCACTGATCGCCAGCGAGACCGAGCGCCTGGTTGCCGGTGCCCGCGAAGACCTGAAGAAGCGTGGCGTGAAGGATGCCGAGAAGGCACCGATCCCCGCCGAAATCTTCCAACCCCAAGCCGAGCGCCGCGTGCGCCTGGGCCTGGTGGTGGCCGAGCTGGTGCGCGCCAACAATCTGCAAGCCAAGCCCGAGCAGCTGCAGGCGCACATCGAGGAACTGTCGCAAAGCTACGAGAAGCCCGCCGAAGTGGTGCGCTGGTATCTGAGCGATCGTCAGCGTTTGGCCGAAGTGGAAGCGGTTGTGATCGAAAACAACGTCACCGACTTCGTGCTGGCCAATGCCAAGGTCAGCGACAAGGCTTTGCCCTTCGACGAGCTGATGGCTACTGCCGGCTGAGCTGGCTGAGCCAGGCTCTTCCGAGCAAGGCGTCGTGCCGCAAGGCCGACGCCTTTTTCATTCCCGCAGCGAGGTCGTGCCGAGGGCGACATAATCGGCCCACCTCAACGCTACACGCATGTTTCAAGGATTCTTCATGAGCGCGCTGGAAACGAGCAATCTGGGCATGGTGCCCATCGTCATCGAACAATCGGGCCGTGGTGAGCGTGCCTACGACATCTACAGCCGTCTGCTGCGCGAGCGCATCGTCTTCCTGGTCGGGCCGGTGAACGACGCGGTGGCCAACCTGGTGGTGGCGCAGCTGCTGTTCCTGGAGAGCGAGAATCCCGACAAGGAGATCTTCCTCTACATCAACTCGCCCGGCGGCAGCGTCTCGGCGGGCATGTCGATCTTCGACACCATGCAGTTCATCAAGCCCCCGGTGTCGACCCTGTGCATGGGCATGGCCGCCAGCATGGGCGCCTTCCTGCTGGCCGCGGGCGCCAAGGGCAAGCGCTTCGCGCTGCCCAACTCCAAGATCATGATCCACCAGCCGCTGGGCGGTGCCCAGGGGCAGGCCACGGACATCGAGATCCATGCGCGTGAGATCCTCAAGACCCGCGAGCAATTGAATCGCATCCTGGCCGAGCGCACCGGGCAGAGCCTGGAAAAGATCCAGCTCGACACTGAGCGCGACTATTTCATGTCGGCGGCCGAGGCCGCGACCTATGGCCTGATCGATCAAGTGATCGAAAAACGCGCCTGAGCGCCGCCGCCGGGGCAACTGGCGCAAGAACGGGGCCCTTATTGACAAAAGGGCCCCGGCCGCATTTGAACTATCATCAGTTCAGGCAGTGACGCCTGAATGAAACCCAAGCAGATCCATGGCCGAGAAAAAAGGCAATTCCAGCGAGAAAGTTCTGTACTGCTCCTTCTGCGGCAAGAGCCAGCACGAGGTGAAGAAGCTGATCGCTGGCCCGTCGGTGTTCATTTGCGACGAGTGCATCGAGCTCTGCAATGACATCATCCGCGACGAAGTCCCGGCCGACTCCGCGCAAACCCGCGCCAGCAAGTCCGACCTGCCCGTACCCAGCGAGATCAAGGCCAGCCTGGATCAGTATGTGATCGGCCAGGATGTGGCCAAGCGCACGCTGTCGGTGGCGGTCTACAACCACTACAAGCGTCTGCGCCATATGGGTGGCAACAAGGACTCGGTCGAGCTGTCCAAGAGCAACATCCTCTTGATCGGCCCCACCGGTTCCGGCAAGACCTTGCTGGCCCAGACGCTGGCGCGTCTCTTGAACGTGCCGTTCGTGATTGCCGATGCCACCACGCTGACCGAAGCCGGTTATGTGGGCGAGGACGTCGAGAACATCATCCAGAAGCTGTTGCAGAACTGCAATTACGACGTTGAGCGGGCCCAGCGCGGCATCGTCTACATCGACGAGATCGACAAGATCTCGCGCAAGGCCGACAACCCCTCCATCACCCGTGACGTCTCGGGTGAGGGCGTGCAGCAGGCCTTGCTGAAGCTGGTGGAGGGCACGATGGCCTCGGTGCCGCCGCAGGGCGGGCGCAAGCATCCGAACCAGGACTTCCTGCAGATCGACACCACCAACATCCTCTTCATCTGCGGCGGTGCCTTTGACGGCCTGGAGAAGGTCATCCAGAACCGTTCGGAGAAGTCCGGCATCGGCTTCGGCGCCACCGTCAAGACCAAGAGCGAGCGCCGCGTCTCCGAGGTGTTCCGCGAGGTGGAGCCCGAGGATCTGATCAAGTTCGGCCTGATCCCCGAGTTGGTGGGCCGCCTGCCGGTGGTTGCCACCCTGGGCGAGCTGAGCGAGGATGCCCTGGTGCAGATCCTCACCGAGCCCAAGAACGCGCTGATCAAGCAGTACCAGCAACTGTTTGCGATGGATGGCGTCGAACTCGAGATCCGCCCATCGGCGCTGATGGCCATTGCCCGCAAGGCCCTGGCCCGCAAGACCGGAGCGCGCGGCCTGCGCTCCATCATGGAGCATTCGCTCATCGACACCATGTTCGAATTGCCCGCCCTCGATGGCGTGGCCAAGGTTGTGCTCGACGAGCACAACATCGAAGAAGACGCGAAGCCGCTGCTCGTTTACCGCGAGCAGGCCAAGGCCAGCGCCTGACCGGGTATTCGTGCGATCCAGCAGCGCACGCGCATCTTGTAATAGCCCCCTCAGGCCCTAGATGGGTCTGAGAAAGAGAGGTTTCTATGTCCGGTCATCCCATCCTGCCTGCAGAACCGATCACCTTGCCGCTGCTGCCGCTGCGCGATGTGGTGGTGTTCCCGCACATGGTGATTCCCCTGTTCGTCGGCCGCCCCAAGTCCATCAAGGCCTTGGAAGCAGCCATGGAAGCCGGCCGCCAGATCATGCTGGTGGCGCAGAAGGCTGCCGGCAAGGACGAGCCCAAGTCGGACGATATGTTCGAGGTGGGCTGTGTCTCCAGCATCCTGCAAATGCTCAAGCTGCCCGATGGCACCGTGAAGGTGCTGGTTGAGGGCCTGCAGCGCGCCACCACGCAAAGCATCACCGAGACGGAAGAGCATTTCGTCGCCGAGGTGCTGCCCATCCCGCCCGAGGCCGACACCAAGCCCGAGGTGGAGGCGCTGCGCCGTGCGGTGACCCAGCAGTTTGACCAATACGTCAAGCTGAACAAGAAGATCCCGCCCGAGATCCTCACCTCCATCGGTGGCATCGACGATGCCGGTCGCTTGGCCGACACGATTGCCGCGCATCTGCCGCTCAAACTCGACGCCAAGCAGTCGGTGCTGGACCTGTCGGATGTGGCCAAGCGCCTGGAGAAGCTGCTCGACCTGCTCGAGCACGAGGTCGACATCCTGCAGGTGGAAAAGCGCATCCGTGGCCGCGTCAAGCGCCAGATGGAGAAGAGCCAGCGCGAGTACTACCTGAACGAGCAGGTCAAGGCGATCCAGAAGGAACTGGGCGACGGCGAAGACGGTGCCGACATGGAGGAGCTGGACAAGAAGATCCAGGCTGCTCGTATGCCCAAGGAAGCGCGCAAGAAGGCCGATGCCGAGCTGAAGAAGCTCAAGCTGATGTCGCCGATGTCGGCCGAAGCCACGGTGGTGCGCAACTACATCGAGACCCTGGTCAACCTGCCCTGGAGCAAGAAGACCAAGATCAAGCACGACCTGGCGAATGCCGAGAACGTGCTGAACGAAGACCATTACGGGTTGGAGAAGGTCAAGGACCGCATCCTCGAGTACTTGGCGGTGCAGCAGCGCGTCGACAAGGTCAAGGCGCCCATCCTCTGCCTGGTGGGCCCCCCGGGCGTGGGCAAGACCTCGCTCGGCCAGTCGGTGGCACGTGCAACCGGCCGCAAGTTCGTGCGCATGGCCCTGGGTGGCGTGCGCGACGAGGCCGAGATCCGTGGTCACCGCCGCACCTATATCGGCTCGATGCCGGGCAAGGTGTTGCAGAGCCTGTCCAAGGTCGGCACGCGCAACCCGCTCTTCCTACTGGACGAGATCGACAAGCTGGGCATGGATTTCCGCGGCGATCCCTCCTCCGCCCTGCTGGAGGTGCTGGATCCCGAGCAGAACCATACCTTTGGCGACCATTACGTCGAGGTCGACTTCGATCTCTCGGACGTGATGTTCGTGGCCACCTCGAACTCGATGAACATCCCGCCGGCCCTGCTGGACCGGATGGAAGTGATTCGCCTGTCCGGCTACACCGAGGACGAGAAGGTCAACATCGCCCAGCGCTACCTGCTGCCCAAGCAGCGCAGCAACAACGGCGTGAAGGACGAAGAGATGGAGGTCGCCGAATCGGCGATCCGCGGCATCATTCGCTACTACACCCGTGAGGCTGGCGTGCGCTCGCTGGAACGCGAGATCTCCAAGATCTGCCGCAAGGTGGTGAAGGGCCTGGCGCTCAAGACCTACGAGGGCAAGGTGCTCGTCAACGAGGACAACCTGAACGACTTCCTGGGTGTGCGCAAGTACGACTTTGGCCGCGCCGAGAAGAAGAACCAGGTGGGTCAGGTCGTCGGCTTGGCCTGGACCGAGGTGGGCGGCGATCTGCTGACCATCGAAGCCACCGCCATGCCTGGCAAGGGCAACATCATCCGCACTGGATCGCTGGGCGATGTGATGAAGGAGTCGGTCGAGGCTGCACGCACGGTGGTGCGCTCGCGTGCCCGCCGCCTGGGCATCAAGGACGAGGCATTCGAGAAGCGCGACGTGCACATCCACGTGCCCGACGGTGCCACGCCCAAGGATGGACCGAGCGCGGGTATCGCCATGACCACCGCCTTTGTCTCTGCGCTGACTGGCATCCCCGTGCGGGCCGACGTGGCGATGACGGGCGAGATCACCCTGCGTGGCGAGGTCACGGCCATCGGCGGCTTGAAGGAGAAGCTGTTGGCGGCGCACCGCGGCGGTATCAAGACGGTGATGATTCCCGAGGAAAACGTCAAGGATCTCCAAGACATTCCGGAGAACGTCAAGAACCAGCTCGAGATCGTGCCGGTGAAGTGGATCGACCGTGTGCTGGAAGTGGCGCTGGAGGCCGCGCCTCAGCCTCTGCCGGACGAGGAAGTGACCGCGGTTGCGCCTGAGAAAGCGGCGGCGGAGGCTGCGAAGCCAGAGCCGGCGACGGCGGCCGTTGCGGGTGGAGATGCACTCAAGCATTGAAAATCCGCGAGACCCCTTGCGCGACACAAAAAATCCGGTATAGAATGTGAGCTTCAGCGCAAACAGCGCAGCGCAGATGGCGAAAGCCGAAGCCCTGTGAGTCGTGTGTTGAAGTCCATGCGGGAGTAGCTCAGTTGGTAGAGCGCAACCTTGCCAAGGTTGAGGTCGAGAGTTCGAGACTCTTCTCCCGCTCCAGGATTTCGAAGGGAAGCCCCGGCTTCCCTTTTTCGTCAAAGTCTCGCAAGAGACGATGGCGATGGATTGCTGAGGCGCGGTAGCAAAGCGGTTATGCCCCGGATTGCAAATCCGGTTAGTCCGGTTCGACTCCGGACCGCGCCTCCAGGAATGACACTGCGGGAGTAGCTCAGTTGGTAGAGCGCAACCTTGCCAAGGTTGAGGTCGAGAGTTCGAGACTCTTCTCCCGCTCCAGTTCATTCGATCCGAAAAAAGCCGAGCCGTGCAAACGGAGTGGCGATATGCGGGAGTAGCTCAGTTGGTAGAGCGCAACCTTGCCAAGGTTGAGGTCGAGAGTTCGAGACTCTTCTCCCGCTCCAAATTCGAAAGGGAAGCCAAGCGGCTTCCCTTTTTCGTTTCAGCTGCGTAGGCCGCCGTCATAATCCGGCGCAACGCAGGCCCGCCCGGGTGGTGAAACTGGTAGACGCATCGGACTATCCGGCCCTTCAAGGACTGTGGACAGTTGTCTCCTGATCAAAATCAATAACTTAGCCTTGCACATCTGTCCGTACAGTCTCCAGAGTTGTGGACAGTAGCTGATGGCGTTGTGAGCGTGAAACGCTCGATTCAGGTATGCCACCAGCAGCGGCAGACCGCATCATGATGTATCGGCGGTCATGGCCTGTGAGCTTTGCGTTGCCCTGGACTTGATGGCATCAACGATCTACGGACTCCAATCAAACAAGCCCATTTGCTGTGCATGCGCTTGCTCGACAGGGGGCAGTTCATCGTCGTCTGGCCGGGACTCCAAAATGCCCCAGATCTTCTCTGATAGCGCGCCAACTCGCGCCCGTTCCTTCTCGTCCATCACAGCGAGGAATTCATCGGCCAGCGCATCGGTGGCCTCTAGCCGGAGCACCAGGTCGAAGTTGCTCGCAGACTCCAGGTCCTCTTCCATGTCCGCGAGCCACTGCCTCATGCGCTCAAGTGACTTTGGATCCGGGTGCTGGTTGTCCATGACAGCTCTCCTTGGCATAGCATGCAGTCGGTCTGACTATCGGTTCAAAGGCCCGCTCGCTCATGTGCAACCTCTACCACGTTAGCCCCAAAGGCGATGCTGAGCGCTACATCGGGCGAGTTCGACTCCCTGACTACGACCCCCGACCTGTTGGGAAGTTTGGCCAAGGCGTTTTTGTTCGTCCGGCCGACGGCAGCTTGTTGGGCGTGATCGGGCAATGGGGCATGATTCGCCCTGGCTCGGCAGAACGTATCGAGTACGTGAAGCCAAAGGGCAAAGCCGACGCCGACAAAAAGCCGAAAGCCCCGGAGGTGAGGTCCACCAACAACGCGCGACTTGAGGGTATTGAGGCCAAGCCAACGTTTATGCGTGCCTGGAATGAGGCCAAGCGATGCCTGATCCCCGCCACTTGGTACCAGGAACCCAATTGGGAAACGAAGAAGAACATCTGGTGGCAACTCAAGCGTGCCGACGGTTTGCCTTGGATGCTCGCCGGCCTGTGGTCCGAGTGGATCGATCACGCCACCGGTGAGGTCGTTCCGAACTTCACCATGATTACGCGCAACTGCGACGGGCACCCGTTGCTGAATCGCCTGCACAAGCCAAATCCATATGTGCAGCCCGGAGATCCAGAGGACAAACGAGCCGTGGTTCACGTTGAACCCGAGCGCTGGGACTCGTGGTTGCATGGGACCGAGAAGGATGCGCGTGAAGTGCTGGCTCATCTGCCACCTCCGGACTTCTTCGACCAGGCTGACAGGCTCAGGACAGATGCGTTGCTCGCCGATCTGGCAAGTAAGGCGTCCTAGAAGGCGAGCAGCTCAATCAGCGCTTCAGTATGCCAGAGTACTGTATAAAAATACAGTTAATTAGTCGAGCTCATAGTGCCGCTACGTGGATGGGGTTGCTAAGGCGCTAGAGCTAATGTGTTGGAACGGGCTCGGGCACCTCTGTAACGACTCGGCACCACCATGCCTGTCGGAAAAGGCGCGAGCGCTTTGGGCCGTCGCCTAAGTCTTCGATTCCGACAATCACCATCTGCCCATCTTTGATGCAGCGGACTTCGGCTTGGTCTAGCACCGGCCAGGGGCTCTGCTCACCGACAAGCAGTGCCGCCATCAGTGGGGTGGTCGAGTTGTCTTTGGCCGGCCGAAAGTTGGTCAGCCAGAGCCTCCCCCTTGTCGGTGGCGTAGCCATCACAACCGCGTTGGGCAACTTTCTGCCCTTGCTTCTCATTCGTACTGCATCAACCAACATGCCGCGATGATGCTCCATCGGTAGCTCAGGGGACGAGCCAGGCCGAGAAGCATTCCCCCAAAAGTGGGAGCACGCTCCACCCCTCAGCAGGATGGAGATCTGTCCACCATTCGCCGACAGTCTCCTCATACGCAGGAGAACGTCATGGAATTCCCAATCAGCCAAAAGCCCAACGCCATGTCACCGGTGCTCCAAAGCATTCTTGGGACTTCAGCTCAATTTTTCAGGCGCCGACTGACTGAGGAATTCGTGCCACTGGGGTTTGAGTCGGCAATGCCTGGCCTTGAGGTGACCGAGTCAACCTGGGACATATGGGCAGCAGCCGAGTGTGAGTTGGTCTCCCACCAGTAGGACTGGCGAAGCCGTCCACTATCCACAGTTTCTGTGGATAAGCCGGGTCGATAGGCGCCGAAAGTCAGGCGCAATGCGGCCGTAGGTTCACTGCGCAAAAAAGCAGCAGCTACTCGGCGGCACGCTTCGCCGCCATTTCGCGGGCGAGCTCGACGCAAATGGCACGAAGGTGCGCGGCGACCAATCCGGATGCAATGGCTATGCCGAGCATCCAGAGCACTAGCGGCATGTCCAGGGCGAACAGTGCCAGATGCCGCAACCGAACGGACGATCCACCAACACCATTGGCGATCTCGCCAGCATTGAAATACGACGCCAACGGGGGAGCAAGATCCAACGGCGTCAATTGGGCATCAACGCGTTGGAGCGTGAAGGCGCGGCCCACCTCCGATAGCAGCGCTGCGGTAAGGGGTACGGGCTGCCAAGTCTTGTATTGCAGCCAAGTCATGCACTGAAAGGCGAGGATGCTCGCGGCCCAGGCGACGACGAATGCTGCGTACATGATGGAAAAGCGAGCAGCAGCGGAAGCGACACTTCGTTGCAGTCTCAGCGACATCAGCGACATCAGCGGCTCCGTAAATTTGCAAGCGAGTTCGCGGTGCTTTCCCGATTTGGGCACAGGCAAGATATCAGCAGGGGGAATGCAGTTTCAATGCTAGGACATTCACGTGTCAGCTGAGCACTGAACCCAGTCGTCTAACCTCACGCGCCATCAGCCAGATCCTGCTCCACAACCGTCATTAGCTAATGCGATGTCGGCACTAGGCTGAACAGAGTCATTCGCCGCGCGCCAGCTGGATGTCGGCGGCAGCGGTCAGCGGTCGTTCGACGCATGCCGGCGTCTACGACCGCTTCACCTTTAAGACCGGGTACTCGCCCGCTGGTGGTTGCAGCTTGGCCGCGAATGACCGGTCGCGTCTCATGCGAACTGGAGCTCGCGACCCAGAGCAGAATTCGACGATCGACCGCAGCCGACGTTCGTCTTCCGAGATCGGCGGCACCCGTGTACTGGCTTGTTGCGCCTGACAAAGAGCGTTACGCGCGTCACGTCTTCCGAGGTGCCACGTCCAGCTTCTGGAGCAGCGCGGCAACCAATCCCGCCGCTCGACGCGAGCTGGCCGAGTGGAACCACCACATCTCGTAGAGAGGCAGTGTCTCGCGCAGGCGCAACGGCGCGACCTGCTTGCGCAAGTCTCCGATCAGCAACGCGGCGTGTGGCACCACCCCAAGCAAGTCTGTGTGGGCCACGAGATTCATCATGCTGGTGAAGTCAGGGCACTTGGCGGCCACACGCGGTGCCGTCATGCGGCGAACTGCGAATGCCTCCGACAGTACGTCGACTGGCCCGCGGACACTCGGCCCTACGGAGGCCCACACCGCACCTTGCAGCTCCGCGAGCGTCTGCGCCCCGGCGAGAGGATGATTTCGGCGCGAGTAGACCAAGGGCTGAAGTTGGTACAGAGACTGGCATTCCAGGCCACTCGGATCGTATCGTCGCGGCCGGGGTGATATGACGAGGTCGAACTCTCGCCTGCGCAGGCCCGAAAGCAACCGCCCCTCGTCGACAGTTGAAAGCTCCACGGTGCGACGAGGATGGCCCTGACACCATGCACCGTACAGCGCAGGCCCACAGACCACTGCGGCAGAAGGCGTCAGACCGACCCGCAGCACGTCCGGGTTCGATCGGCGCGCAGTCGCTGCAGCCAGCGCCTCGACCCGGTCGGCAAGCGATACGCCTTCCGATGCGACTTGCAAGGCCAGTTCAGTAGGAACGTATCGCCGACCGGATCGAAGCAGCAGAGGAGCATCGAAGTGCTCTTGGAGCTTCCTCATTCCGTGGCTGATGGCGGGCTGAGATACGCCGCTTGCCTGAGCCGCCGCCGCAAAGGAACCGTGCTCGATGACCAGCGCGAGGTACTCGAGATAGCGCAGATGCATAAGTCGCTCTTATGTATTTGGAGCCATTATGGCTTGCGACCATCGGCTGAATCCTGGAAGCTGTGTCGGCCCAAGCACTTCGAGGTGAGTTTCCATGACGCAGCTACCCATCAGCACTGTTCAAGCCTACTTGGACCATCTGCAAGCCGGCGACACGGCCGGCTTGATTTCCACGTTCGAGGACGACGGCGTCGTTCACTCGCCCTTCCTGGGCACGATGCCAGCGAGCGAGTTCTTCAAGAAGCTCGCGCAGGCATCCAGCAAGAGCGTCATTACGCTCATCGACTTGTTCGTGTCAGTGCAGCCTTCGAGCGTCGTGCGAGTAGCAGCCTACTTCCGCTACGACTGGACGCTGAATGATGGAAGGATCGTGGACTTCACGTGCGTAGACGTCTTCAGCTTTTGGCCGGGAAGTTCTCGGATCCACGAGATGCAGATCGTCTATGACACTCACCCCTTGCGCGAGAAGGTGGGCGACAAGTACGCGCCGGATCGCTGACGGAAGGGTGGACGGGGCCAGTTCCCCTCATCGACGCTGTGAGTCGGCTTCGGAGCATTTGTCCGGAGGTCGGCTCCTGGCCGGGACTGCCAGTTCAGCGCGGCACCACACAGCAGACATCTAAGACGGCCGCGCCGACAGCACGGAAGTTCAAGCGGCGCAGCCGCGGACGACGACTTCAGATTTCCGTCTGTTCGGAGATCTCGAGAGCATCATCGACCTCGATGCCGAGGTACCTCACCGTCGACTCCAGCTTGGAATGTCCAAGCAACAGTTGCACTGCGCGGAGATTCTTTGTGCGCCGATAGATCAGCGTCGCCTTCGTCCGCCGCATTGAGTGCGTCCCATAGTCGGCACGATCAAGCCCCAGCTCGTCGACCCAGTGCCCGAGGATCCTGGCGTACTGACGCGTACCGAGATGCGGCGAGTCGTGCAGCCGGCTTGGGAAAAGGTAGTCCTCGGCCCTCAAGCCCGCCCGCTTGATCCATGCCTGCACGGCGTCTCGAGCGGCCTGCGTGATCTCGAACTGGACCGGGCGCTGGGTCTTGTGCTGGACCACGATTGCGCGTGAAGCCACCTGGTCGCCATGGCACACATCGCGAACCTTGAGGCCGACCAGATCGCAACCACGCAGCTTGCTGTCGATGCCAAGATTGAAGAGTGCCAGCTCGCGAACCCGGCCTTCCATCTGTAGTCGGACGCGCAGGGCCCAGATGTCCTTGAGCTTGAACGGTGCCTTCTGCCCAACCAGCTTGCCCTTGTTCCATGGCTCGCGATGGACGGTGTTGCCTTCGTTGCCCATGATGGTCTCCCATCGAGTTGAGGGCCTTAAGGGATGCGCTTGGCGTTGGAGGTCGGCATTGCGGTGACCTGTCGAGCTAGCGGTCCCGACCAGGAGCGGTCGGTCGTGAAAGGCAGCTTTCGGATAGGCTGGGAACGAAACAAGCGCGCCCGACGTCAGTCGCGTTCCTTCTTGCCTCGTTCGCCGCCGCCACGCTCGTCGGGTTCCACGCGCGGGTCACGGTGGCACTCCACGCAGTTCTCGAAGTTCTGGATGCCTTCCTCGACGTGCTCGGCGCGGATCTTGGCCTGCGAGTGCTCGTGGCAACCGTAGCAGGTGTAGCGGCTGTAGTCGTTGTTCTTGTGGCAGGTCTCGCAGGTCGCCTCGTGGTCACGGTCGAGCACGAAATACTTGTTGTGGTCGAAGGTCGCCGGCTTCCACGCTTCGGTCTTGTGGCAGGACCTGCAACCGCCCTGGAACTGCCGGTGCAGCCGGTCGGTCGGCGCGTTGTGGCAACTTTCGCAGCGATCCAGCTCGGCCCTGGCCAGCAGGGTATGGTCGAAGTGCGCCGGCTTCCAAGCCTTGCTCTGATGGCACTTCGAGCACTCGACCTTTGGACTGCGGTGCACGGTGTCCTTCGGTGCCGCGTGGCACGAGGAGCAGGTGTCGCGCACGGCCACCTTCAGCAGCTCGTGCGAGAACGGCTTGCGGCTGCGCTTGCTGAGCTTGGGCCCCTGGTGGTCGCTGTGGCAGGCCATGCAGTCCTGCTCGATCAGCTGCTGGTGGAACGAACCCTTGATGGTTCCACTGGCGATGGGCACGCCCTTGGTCGTCTTCAGACCGACATCCGCTACAGCATGGCACTCGATGCAGCGAGCCGATGACGCACCTCGCCAGGCGGTGTGGCAGGCAAAGCAGTCGGTGGCGAGCTCCGCGTGGCCCTTGACCAGCGGTCCCGGGCTGACCATCAGGTGCGGATAGACGAAGGCTAGCGTCACCAGCGCAACCAAGTTCAGCGCGATGACGATCAGGAGCACCGGGCGCTTCTTCACTTCCAGCCCCAGAACAGGAAGATAGTCACGATGTGGGCCAGCGCCAGCACGGTAAAGGCGAGCGTGATCGGGAAGTGCACCACGCGCCACTGCTTGACCACGTCGAAGGTTAGGCTGTCCCAGTAGAGGCGGTCTTCCAACTCGCCTTCGGTGAGGCCACGACTACGCATGCGCTGGCGGGCCTCCTCCAACCGCCGCCGCGCGCGATCGAGCAGGAACTTGCCGGTCAGCCCGCTGCCGACGTTGATCAGCATCGCCCATACGGCGAGCCAGCCGAGGATGGCATTGAAGTGCACGCCCGCGTGTACCAGCACCAGCAGCGATCCGATCCATGCCAGCACTTCATGCCAGCGCAGCAGCTTGGCCGGATGCCCGCGCTGGATCAGCTTGCGCTTGCGCAGTGAGTAGGTCGTCGACCCGATGATGAGCAAGGTGCCGGGGATGCCGAGCCAGCGGCCGATCCACAGCAGATCGAACAGGTGCAACAGGCCGTCCACCGCCAGGGCGAGGAGCGCCAGCGCGGCGAAGCTGCCCAGAAAGGGCAGCACCTCGCGGCTGAGGAGTCTGGCCGGAGCGGGCATCAGGCCTCCAGCACCAGCGGCGAAGACGGACGGCCGACGCAGAGCAGGCAGTGGCCTGCGGCCACGTCGTGATCCGGCGCGTGTTCGTACTGGACGTTGCCCTCCAGCAATCGGGTCTCGCAGCTCCCGCAGCCCCCGGAGCGACAGCCGGATTCGACCACGACGCCGTGCCGCTCCGCAAAGTCCAGCAGCGACGCATCGCGTCCGTCCCAGTTCAGGGTTCGACCGGAACGCTGGAACCGCACTTCCACCGCTGTGACCTCCGTCGCTTTGGCTTCGGGTGCGCCGGGCAGCTTGACGGACGCCGGACCGAATGCCTCGTAGTGGATGTCGGCCACCGGTACACCCCACTCGGCCAGCGCAGGAACGAGCGATTGCATCATCGCAGGAGGCCCGCAGACGTAGAACTGGTGGCGCCCATGCGGCAAGGTGCGCCGCAGGAGTTCGACGTCCACATGGCCTAGGTGCTGATAGTCGCGTCCCTGGAGGTCGCTCTCGCCAGGACGGCTGTAGACGACATTCAGGCGCAGCGCCGGATGCGAGGTGGCTATCTGTTCGAGTGGCTGCTTGAAGGCATGCTCGCTGCTGTTGCGCAGCCCGTAGTAGAGGTGAACTGTGCGTTGCGGCTGCTGACCGACGCACCATCGCAGTATGCTCATCATCGGCGTGATGCCGATGCCGCCGCCGATCAGCACCGCCGGCACGCTCGGATCGGGGTCGATGAAGAAGTGTCCGGCCGGCGCCTTGACGCGCAGGACGTCGCCGACCTTCACATGGTCATGGAAGTGGTTGGACGACAGGCCAGGTTCGAACTCGGGATGGTCGGCCGGTGCAGGCACGCACTTGATCGTCACCCGGTAATGCGCCGGATCGGGCTGGTCCGACAGGGAGTAGCAGCGCGTGATCGCACGCATGGGCGCAGCGCTCCCGGCGCTGCGCGGCGTGACATCCAGTGCGAACGTGAGGAACTGACCCGGCTTGAACGCGGGCAGCGGCTGGCCGTCGACGGGCCGAAGGTAGAACGAACATTGCGTCTGCGCTGCGTCCTCGAAGGCACGCTGTGCGACTCGGAACTCGCGCCACCCTGCCCAAGCCGCATCGGCCTTGACCGGCTTCGCGACGGGCGCTGTCGCTTGGGCGCCGACCCCGACCGAGCGACGACGCCAAACCGTCCATCCAATGCCCGCTACCAACTGCGGGAGCAGCGCGGCAGCGATGAAGGACAGGAGTTCGATGGCGGTCATGAAAGTCTGCTTGGGCACGGTGTGCCGCGATGAGCGCTTATCTGCGTCGATTATGGTTCCCGGCAACATGGGCACCTTGACCGGCCTCAATGGCGGGACTGCCAATGGGCGGTGTTCAGAACACCTTAATGTCCAGGGCCGAAGCTCAATGCATTGCCAACCAGCCGAGAAACGCCACCATGCATGTCGACCTTCATCAGTTCCTGTCGCGCCTCGTCGGGACGATCCTTCTCGCCCTGGCTCCGGTGGTCTTCACGGCCTTCGTCTCGATGCCCTTCAGCCTGAACCGACATCCTGGAGAACTCGCCCAGGTGGATGCCCCTGTAAGACACATGACTTGAGGCGTACTCGGCCCGTCAGCGGGCCCGCCGGCCCAACATCCACTTCGTGGCCTCGAACCAGGCCAGCGCGCCAGAGCAGTGTTCGGCACCGATCAGCATGAGGTATGCGGACGGTGGCGTGAAACTGAACAGACCGCTGTCGTAAGGCGCGCCCTACTACGAACGACGCCAAGACCCGCGACCCGAGTTGCGACAACGCATGCGGGAGCTGGCCAAAACGCGCGTGCGCTGGGGCCACCGGCGGCTGCACGTGCTGCTGCGTCGTGAAAGTTGGCAACCGGGGCGAAGCCAGTGCTATCGCATCTACGGTGAGGAGCAATTGCAGCTGCGCTCAAAGCTTTCCAAGAAGCGCAAGACGGTCGTGCAATGCCGGCAGCGTGTCCTGCCCAGCACACCAGGCCAGAACTGGTCGATGGACTTCGTGGCCGAGGAGTTCAGCCATGGCGGCAAGTTCCACATCCTGACCGTGGTCGACGTCTTCACGCGCGAGGCGCTGGCCGCTCACGCTGGGCATCGGCTCATGGGCGAGGACATCGTCGATGCGCTGAACCGGCTGGCTCGCCATCACGGCGCACCGAAGGCCATCCTCGTGGACAACGGCCGCGAGTTCACGGGCCGATGATTGATGGACATGTGGGCGTACCACCACGGCGTGAGGCTGGACTTCAGCAGGCCGGCGATATATGTGCACTTCTCTGTACAGCATTGGGTACTCGGCAATCGGAGTATAGTGGTAAGTAGTTGATGACTTACCAAATGCGACAAACACAATGCAAGTCCGTTGCTCCACCGAAGAACGCCAGGTTGAGATCGTCGAGGCTGCCTTGCGTCTGGCGCGTGAGACCAGCCCTGCGCTGATCACCACCGCCGACATCGCCACGGCGATCGGCCTTACACAGGGTGCGGTCTTCAAGCACTTCCCCACCAAGGACGCCATCTGGCTGGCTGCCATGCGCTGGGTGCGCGAGAACTTGCTGCAAAAGCTTCAGACCGCGGCGGACAAAGCCGCCACGCCCCTGGATGCACTGGCCGCGATCTTCCGGGCTCACGTCGAGTTCGTCATCTCTCATCCGGGCGTGCCAAGGTTCATCTTCCATGAACTCCAGCAACCCGCCGAATCGGCAGCCAAGCTCGAGGTGCGTGGCGTGCTGCAGGGCTACCGCAAGCTGCTGCTCGACCGCCTAGCTGAATCAATCGAACAGCAACTGGTCAGCCCGGACCTGGATACGGAGGCGGCCGCCACCAGCTTTATCGGCCTGATCCAGGGGCTCGTCATGCAGTCGATGCTGGCCGGACGACCTGCTGCCATGCGCCAGCAGGCCACCGCCATTTTCGCGCTCTATCGGCGCGGCCTTTCGGAGGCGCGATGAAAACCTCATCGATCGGAACGCGCCGGTTCGCGCTCATCGGGCTCGGTGTCCTGCTGGTCGCGGCCATGACCTACGTGGTCATGCGGTCCGGACCGTTGGCGCCAACGCGTGTCACGGTCGTGCAGGCCACCGAGGGCCAACTCACCCCGCAGCTGTTCGGCATCGGCACGGTCGAGGCCCGTCGCAGCTACCTGATCGGGCCGACCACGACAGGCCGGGTGCGAGCGGTGGCCGTCGACGTCGGCGACACGGTGAAGGCCGGCCAGCCGCTGGCTGAGATGGACCCCGTGGATCTGGACGAGCGCGCCGCCGCTCTTGACGCCTCGGTCGCGCGTGCCGGCAGCGCCATTGCCGCCGCCGAGGCGCAGCGACGAGATGCCCTGGCCCGCAGGGAACTCGCGGCCGTCAATGCGCGCCGCTACGTTGAGTTGGGCCGACAGAACTTCATCAGCACCGGCGCAGTCGAAGCCCGGCAGCAGGAGCAGGCGTCGGCAGACGCCCTTGTCACCGCCGCCGACGCCAACCTGGCCGCAGCCCGGCAGGACCAGCAGCGCCTGGCGGCCGAACGTGCCGGTCTGCGCCAGCAGCGAGCGAATGCGCGCCTGCTGGCGCCAGCCGATGGCGTGGTCAGCAGTCGCGATGCAGAGCCGGGCTCGACGGTCGTAGTGGGGCAGGCGGTTCTGCGCGTGATCGAGCCCTCGTCGCTGTGGGTCAAGGTGCGCTTGGACCAGGCGCGCTCGGGCGGTTTGGTCGTGGGTCTGCCTGCCCAGATCGTGCTGCGTTCGAACCCGGGCCGCCCCCTCCCAGGCAAAGTTGTCCGTGTCGAGGCCATCAGCGACAGTGTGACCGAAGAGCGCGTGGCGCAGATCGGTTTCGACCAGGTGCCCGCCGGCCTGTCCGTGGGTGAATTGGCGGAAGTGACCTTGTCGCTGCCGCCAACCGCGAAGGCGGTATTGCTGCCCAATGCTGCCATCAAGCGCCGGCAGGCCCAGACCGGGAGCTGGGTAATTGACGCCGGCACCTTGCGCTTCGTACCGGTACGAATCGGCCAGGCGAGCCTGGACGGCCAAGTCCAGGTGCTCGACGGCGTGAAGCCCGGCGTGACCGTTGTCGTGCACAGCGAGAAGGAACTCGGCGAGCGCAGCCGCATCACTGTGGTCGACGCCCTCGAGTGGCGGCGGCCATGATCAGCCTGGCCGGCAGGGACATCCTGCACTCCTGGAGCAAGTTCGTGCTGACCGGCATCGGCCTGGGACTGTTGATCGGCGTGACCCTGACCATGGCGGGGGTGTACCGCGGAATGGTGGACGACGCACGGGCGCTGCTCAACAACAGCGGCGCCGACCTGTGGGTGGTACAGCAAGACACTCAGGGACCCTACGCGGAATCGTCGAGCCTGCGCGACGACGCGGTGCGCAGTGTGCTTGGGCAGCCCGGCGTGGCGCGCGCTGCCAACGTGACCTATCTGACGATGCAGGTGCGGCGGACCTCGGAGGGCGGCGCGGCGCCGGCAGGCAGCGGTGATGATGACGTGCGCGCGATGGTGGTCGGCTTCGAGCCCGGGCAACCGGGCGAACCGGCTTATCTCCTGGCCGGCCGGCACATCACCCGCAGCCACTACGAAGCCGTGGCCGACGTGCGCACGGGCTTCACGCTGGGCGAGCGCATCCGCATCCGCCGCCACGACTACACAGTGGTCGGGCTGACACGGCGCATGGTGTCGTCGGGTGGCGACCCGATGGTCTTCATCCCGCTGAAGGACGCTCAGGAAACGCAGTTCCTGAAAGACAACGACGCCATCGTCAACGATCGTGCCCGCACCGCGGCCAACCCGAGCCTGAACCGCCCGGGCGTGCCGGGATTGCTGGAGGCTATCCAGGCCTCGCAGGCCAACAACCGAAATGTGAACGCCATCCTCGTGCAGGTGTGGCCCGGCACCGACGCCGAGGCGGTGGCCGAACCGGTGCGCCGTTGGAAGCATCTGGAGGCGTTCACGCGCGAGCAGATGGAAGAGATCCTCGTTGCGAAGCTGATCGCCACGTCGGCCAAGCAGATCAGCATGTTCCTGGTGATCCTGGCCATCGTCAGCGCGGCCATCGTCGCCTTCATCATCTACACGATGACGCTGGGCAAGATCCGCGAGATCGCGGTGCTCAAGCTTATCGGCACGCGCAACCGCACCATTGCCGGGATGATCCTGCAGCAGGCTTTGGGTCTGGGCCTAATCGGCTTCGTCGTCGGGAAAGTAGCGGCGACCTTCTGGGCACCCATTTTCCCGAAGTACGTGCTGCTGGAGCCGGGCGACGCGGTGCGCGGGCTGGTGGCAGTGGTGGTGATCTGCGCGCTGGCCAGCACGCTGGCGATCCGGATCGCGCTGAAGGTCGATCCGGCGGCGGCGATCGGAGGTTGAGGTGGGCCAACTTGGCATCCGCATCGAGCATCTTCGCAAGTGCTACGGCGAGGGCGACACCGCCGTCGACGCTCTGAAGGACGTAAATATGACAGTGGCGCCCGGAGAAGTGGTGGGCCTGATCGGCCCGTCAGGCTCGGGCAAGAGCACGCTGCTGAAGTGTCTGGGCGCGGTCATAGAGCCTAGCGGCGGTAGGATGACGATTGGCGGGGAGACCATCTACGACGATGGCTGGAAGATCCCGGACCTGCGCGCTCTGCGTCGGGACAGTATTGGCTTCGTCTTCCAGTCGCCCTACCTGATCCCGTTCCTCGACGTGACTGACAACGTGGCCCTGCTGCCGATGCTGGCAGGGCGGTCGAACGCCGAGGCCCGGACACGCGCCCGCGAACTGCTGAAGGCCCTGGACGTCGACCACCGTGCCGGCGCGCAGCCTTCGGAGCTGTCCGGCGGCGAGCAGCAGCGGGTGTCGATCGCACGCGCGCTAGCCAATCGACCGCCGGTGATCCTTGCGGACGAACCGACGGCACCACTGGACAGCGAACGCGCACTGGCCGTGGTGCGCATCCTCAACCAGATGGCAGTGCAGTACCACACCGCCATCATCGTGGTGACGCACGACGAGAAAATCATCCCGACCTTCAAACGGCTTTATCACATCCGCGACGGAAGGACGCACGAAGAGGTGGGTGAGGGACGAAGCCTTTGACTGACACTAGTGGGCATTTGGTGCATTGGCGCTCGAATACTTCATTAGGCTGGTCTGAGACATTCGCGCATCAATGGCTGAACGGCGAAAACCGCCAACACCGGTCATTGAGCATCGCCGGTGGCGATCGGCGGCTTCACCCTCGGGATCGTTCTTTCGACAGCGGCTCAGGCCACGCTCGGGCTCGAACTACAGCCTCAGCGCGCCGCGAGAGACTGAGGTCGACCCAAAGCGGGCGCACTTGTATGCTCATTGTCCGAATCTGCCGAGCGCGTCAGCGAAAACACTGCCCAAGCAAGAGAGCCGTGTGCTTACGATGCTAGCTGTCACAGCAGCAGAGAACTTACGCAATGTCGCGATGCACAGCACCAGTTCGTGGTCACAGCTCGTCGGCGGCCGCGGCCGCCTGTCCGGCATGTAGGTATCGCTATGGCAGGGGTTACGGCTATGGCGGCGGATATAGCAGCCCCTCTTACCCATCGTATTCATCGGCCGGGTCGAACAGCAGCTATAGGGGGAGCGGTGGAAGTTCATCGAGCGGCGGCTCACGGCCACGTTGGTCGCGCGTCGGCTCTAACGTCTCTTACACCCTGGCGCAGGTGCAATCTCTCACGCCAGTCCGCGAAGCCGTTGAGAAAGTGGCTGTTCAGCAGCCCGATCTGCGCGACTGCTTCCTGTGCCACGCATGGCCTGATCGGCAAAGCGCCGCTAAGGAACTTGACGACGCGCTCAAGGCAGCGGGCGTCAATACGTGGTTCAGTGAATTGGACCTTGGCCTTGGGGTGCAGATGATGCGAGCCATTGACCGCGGGTTGGCGAACTCGCGTATCGGGCTCGTGTTGGTCACTCCGAACTTCATCAACGGGCTTCCGAATCAGGGAGTTGCTGAACAGGAACTATCTGCCCTGCTCGCCGGCAATCGGCTCGTACCCATCGTGCATGGGACGACCTACGAGGAACTGCGGAAAGTAAGCCCTTTACTCGCCTCGCGGACCGGCTTGGACACCAAGGAAGATACGATGGCCGAGGTCGCAGACAAGATCGCCGAGCTAGTCAAGGTATGGGCCTAGAGAGGCGAGGTGAGAAGCCAGCCCCGATGACGCTGCGGCCAACGATCTCGACGCCAGCGAGACCGAAAATCTGCGTTGCAATCGAGCAACTCGAAGCTGCCGTAACCGGAAGGGGGCTTGGCAACCCTCATCTTCAACTTACCGGTCGCGGTCACGATCAAATGACCGTTCTTGGCCGGGAGTGCGAGTCTGGTACAGCGTCTGACAGCGGACGTTCGGCGTGGCGGGCGAGGACGCAATGGATGACTCAGGGTACCCGGAACTGACCGCGGTGTCAGGGGTCGCGACGCAGTTTGAACGGGTTAATACTCGGCACGGGCCGTGGGCTGAGTAGTCGGCGAGTAAGAGTGTGCAAACGCGCCTCGACATGGCAGGGCGGTTACACCGTGCACGTTGCATAGGAAGGAACGGTGAATGGCGGATACCAAGCAAACGATGAAGATGCCTGAACTCCTGGTCTTCGCCAGGATGTTCGTCGTTGGCTTGGTTGGCGCTGAGGTATGCAGGGTGGCCTATTACCTGGGGACTGCGTTCGCGCCTGCAGTGGCTGATCTCGAGGTCTGGGCAAGCGGCAGCGTGGTTCTGGCCGGACTAGCGATCTGTGTGGTCTACGCCGCGAATCGCGGCGCATTCACCGCCGCCGTCCAAATGGGTCGAAGCTTTCGTTTTGACCTGCTGATGGCAGTTTGTCTCGGGGCTTGGTCTAACGAGTTGACCACGCCGTGGCTTTACAAGTTTCACGCTGCCTTGAAGGCTGCAAATCCGCATTGGGCGCCAGTTGCTCTTCTGCTGCTCTTCACGGTGCTGGTTTCGCCGCTCGCTCAGCGTCATTGGCCGAGGAGACGGCAGACTGCGCTGCAACTCCGGTTCCTTGCGGATGAGGAGATCGAGCGCGAGGCGGACGACTTGCTCTCCAATGACTCGCAAGCGAAATCTTTCGCGGAAACCGTCCTCGCCAGCCGCGCTCACTCAGGATTGGTGTTCGGCGTGGACGGGCCGTGGGGCGTAGGCAAAACGAGCTTCATCAACCTTGCCGAACGCTACTGGGAGCGAGCGGCGGACGAGGTGATTGTTTGTCGGTTCGAGCCTCTTCGATACGCGTCTGAGCCAGATCTTGCGGATCGCTTGATTCGGGACCTGTCTGCCGCCATTCAAAGCAAGGTATTTGCACCGGAGTTCCGCCCTGCGGCCTCTAGATACGCTCGGCTTATAAAGGGAAAGGCTGACGTTTCATTCCTGGGTTTCAAAATTTCGCTGGAGCCGTCCCAGGAAACGGTAGATGAGCTGCTTGACGACATTGACGAACTCCTTCGCCGCATCGGCCGCCGGGTGATAGTTGTCATCGACGACTTGGATCGTTTGGACGCGAAGACAGTCAACAACGTTCTGTTCGCAACGCGACGCACTTTCAAGCTGTCGCAAGCGACCTACGTCCTTTGCTATGACACCGAAGTTCTGGCCGGTGGCAAAGAGGAAGGATCCCGGGCGCGGGAGTTCCTGGAAAAGTTTGTGACGGTCAAGCTGAGCTTGTTCGTGGACAGCTCTAGCGTCCGCAACTTCTTGCAACACGACTGGGAAAATAGCGAGAGCCAGCTTGGGTCCGTGCCGTCGGACACGATGGTTAAGCTTGGAGCCATTCTCAATGAGCTTGCCGAGATCTTGGCTGGAGAGTCTGCCGCCAAGTACCTGACCTTGATCGGCGATTTACGTAAGGTCAAGCGCTTCATCAATGCCATCCTCCTGATGCAGATCGAGAAGACCGATCTTGGGCGGACGGATTTCAACAAGCGCGACCTCATTCATTTGATGCTGCTGCATCTGAACTATCCCGGGTTGTTCAGGCGCATATACGCCGAGGAGACGGAGGGGCGCAGTGGTACTTTCTCCGTTCGGCGTAAGTACGACGAACCAGATTTCAAGAACGCCGATGGTTTTGAAAAGGTCAAGGGAGAACATCCAGATCCTGCCAAGTTCCTGCTGGAACAGTTGTTTGATGTGGGGGTCTTGGAGCTGGACGACGGGCGCAACATCGAAGAGTCGGTTCTGCGGTCTCGAGCGTGCTTCAACAACGGCGACGCTAGGAACCTGGAGAGTTTTCTGAAGCTCATCGTGCGCTTTGCCAAGCCGGAGCCGCAGGAGACCTTTGTTCTTTACCAAGCAGCGGTGGATCGGGTTCGCAAGGGTCGATCGATTGCCTCAGTTCTCGCGGAGCCGGAGTTTGCTCTTGACAAAGCAGAGACCGCACACGACCAGTTCTGGCGGGTACTGGTCAATCAGGCCCACGACTTCACCAGCCCGACCGCAGAGGACGCTATCGAAACGCTCGTTGAGTGCCTGCCACGCTACTCGACGTTCGACAACGATGACCGAGGACTACGGCCAAGGTCCATCTATTCGCTATTGCGCTTGTTGGATCGCGCAGGCTGGGGGCGTACTGCAAGTCGGCGACGGTCAAACACTCCGGAGAACGTCGTCGAGATCGCGTCGCGCATCTTTGGCGAGCACGCCTTCGTTGGAAGAGGCCTGCTGGGACGGCTTGCTTGCCCAGAGCGCGGCGTTCTGGGTTGGAACGACCTCATGCTCTTCAGGCTGCAGTGCTCAGCGGATCGCGGCGGTCAGCTGTACAACCTCCACACTGCGCTCATCGTCAACCAGGACATGTCTGCTCCAACGACCGGCTTGGTCAGCAAGCTGGCGCTGCTCGGGATGAGGTCGCTGTCTCAGCAAGTCTTCGCGCACTTCAAGCACACCTACATTGAGCCTGGACGAAACTTTTTTGCTGAAGCACGTGAAGTGCCTGTGGATGCGCTCCTCGGCCAGGCCTTTAAGCATCTTCATGAGCAGGCTTCGATCGACCCCGCATCCGAGCAAGGCGATGCAACGCTTGCTCGTCGAGTTGCGGCTGCACGGTCCCTTGCCGCGTCGTTCGTCATCTATCAGCTCAGCAATTCGCTGCCCCCGAATGGCTCTGGCGTTGGATGCGGTTACTACGATGAAAAAGGTGGTGAAGATGGCGGTGGCATCTCCAGGTTGATGAATGAGTATGTGTTTGGGTTCTGCTTTAGCCCGGCCGTCGACGCCGACAATGTGCTGCTGTTCCTCGACCATTGCCTCGCCCACTTGAGCAGCCCGTTCCACACGGGGCGAGACGAAGAGGGCTATGTCGCGACTAAGTCGGGGCTACCAGGTGGATTGGATCCGAAGGCTATGGGGACGTATTGGCTGACACATCGCGATCACATTCGTGGGCTTGGTCTCCAAGACAGCGGGCGATGCGTTTTTTTGCCTAGCTACACGGCCTTCTATCGCGACGATCTTGATGGTGTTTTTGCCGTGCTCGATGAACTGGCTGAGGAGGCAACCCCAAGCCCAGCTGCATCGTGAAGCGGGCGGCTGGTTTTCAGGCGCTACTCTGTCCTGGTCATACAAAGCTTGAACTGCCGACGGCGGTGGCCCTCGCAGCGCGACGCCGCGGGTTGGTCATCGGGAGCTTGATGCGCCGATTGGACGGCAGCTGCCGCGCAGCGAATTCAGAACAACGAAGGTCAGTTCAGGGTCGGATGTGTGAATTCGATAGGGCGAGTTGTGGTCGTCGATGTGAGCCATGCGGTTCCGAGCCTGCGCCAACGTCCCCCACGCCTGCAGCACACCAAATACCCGTCGTTCGGCTTGAAGCAGTCCGGCGCAGTTCAATGGCCGCATTGAGGTCGAAACCGTGAGGCGGACAAGCCTGCGCGAAGGACCGGACACGCTGCTGAGGCGACATTGGCTGGCATAGGCCTTCGCTATCTGGGCGGGCAGCGTCATGTCACGACGGAGAACGAAAGCGTTCTTGATCGCGGTGCTTTGCAGAAGGCAGTCCCTCCCGCGTCAGGTGCTGCAGCGGTTCCAGTCGGACCGAATCCGGCCGCGAACAACCAGCACTGACGGTGAAGACTCACGAAGTGCTGCGCTGCCCAACAAGGCGGGACCAACGCAGCACTTCAGCGTCTTCTGCCGACAGCACCTTGGTAGAAGCGGCAGCCGGGTGCTTGCGCACCTTGTCGAGCACCACGGCATCTTCCATTTGGTGGATGTAGTCAACAAGCTGGGCATCAGAGGGAATCATCCCCCGGTTCGCCAAGCTGTAGCTGTGAAGCATGATCGACTCGATCACCCCGGCCATCTGCTTGTCGACGAATTGCTGTTGGGTCCCCGCCATCAAATTGGTACTGCTCATCGCACCATTGTGCATTGACCTTCGGGACCCACTGCCAATTGCTGCAGCTCCGACGCCCGTGCATGCTCATATCCGAGCCATCTACGCCCGGACCTGCCTGCTGCGGCGCCGCAAACTGCTGCTCGACGCACACAAGCACGTCTTCAGCGTGTTTGGTGGGGCAGCCCAAGCGCGGCATCTGCGACGAACACGAAGGCCACCGTGGACAAAGTACCCAACGGCAGCGCGCTCAATGTCCACCTTCGTTACAGCGCGCCTTGGCCAAGGAAGAAGGCCCAGGTGAATTCAGCCGAAAAGGGGGCTGTCCGATTTGCGCGGCAAGCCGGTACCCGCCAGTTGCTGATTGCGCCGGCCAGGCCAGCTTACAGCGGTCAAAAAAAGTCTTGCCGGCAAGTCCTTGGGGCAGCGTCCGCTGTGCCTGGTCAATTCCCGGCCAACACCCGCCACGCAGGCACGAGCGTCCACACGCCCCGGCATATTGCAGTCCGATCGCTTGAACGCTCAGCTCGCAGCTACGGGCTTCAATACTAAGCACGTGACCAGCAGCGAAACCTTCGCATATCGGCTAGTTCTGCATGGGGTCAAAGCGAACCAAATCCTTCAAGACATGCGCATCGCGAGCGCGTGCATCTTCTGCCGCGCGCCGCGCCGCTTCAGACACGGTGACGCGTGTGTCGCTGTCCAGGAACGGCGGTGCCCCCACTTTGGGTAGTTCCTGTACGGACTGTCGAATTGACGACATGTGATCGAGAAATGCCAACCATCGGTTGGTCGCCTGAACCTTCAAGAGAATTTCCGTTATCGAAAGGAGTTCCGTCGCAAGGCCGGAGCAGGACCGGTCACAGCCGTCCTGGTCGCACGTTTGCCTTGCACCGGTTCGCATTTTCGCAGATGCGGCGAGCTATTGACTCAACTCCAGCCCTGCCTCTTCGCCTATGCGCATCGACGGCGCTGAGCGTCCGCGGAGCGCCTAGAACTCTCGATGCGCTCCAGCCGCCGGTACTCATGTCGAATACCTCGCACTGCGCCGACGAGGGGCGCGAAGTAGATGCGCATGCTGTACCACGCGATGCGCAATACCGGGCTGAGATTGCACCTCATGTTCCTAACTCCTTTGTCGCTCGACGACGATCAACCTCGATACGTCTTGTAGTCTCTGCCGATCAAGTTCGACGGCGCGAGGCGAGACGAGCGCGTGTTCTGCCGATCTGCTGGTCAAGTAGCTGTTGGTACTCCGCCGCTATTGCCAGCACCTCTTCAAGTTTCCGCGAGGTCGTCGCAAGCAATGAGTGTTCGGCCCGATCGTCGATCGAAGGCGCCGGATTTGCACACCGCAGCTCAAGCTCAAGCATCAATCTCGCTGCCTCGGCAAGGCGCTCGGCGAAGTCGCTGCGATCCTGTTTCACGGCAAGAACTCACTCTGCTCCCCAACCGGCGCATGGACCGGTCGGCAACGGGCTACCCGGTTGGTTGATCTAGGCTGCGTATGGGCCCTTGGACCAAACTTGGCAAGTGTGCGCACGGCACGCTTGACTCTCGTTGATAGCAGTCGACCGTGCCAGGCGCGCTTCGGCTGAGAAGTCATCAGAATTCCTGAGGCAGTCTTGCTGAAGTACAGGCGCTGGCCAAGCCGATAGCTCGCCATCGAAGGCGGCAAGGCCACCTGCCCGCCTCGTCCAATAACGCTGATCTCCGATGGGCCGGGACATCGATTCAGCCGCATCGTGCCCTCCGATCACAGACCGTTATCACGAGCATGCAGCCACCACTTTGCGAACTCGCGCAAGTCCTGGTGCAAGGAATGTACGTTGCGCAGTTCCGGGCCGGCATTGGGACTGCCAACTGGGTCCCTGGCCACCAGTGCACGATGAATGCCCCGCGGCACGCCGCGAAAATATGGCAAAAAGTCGTCGACGAATGCGACAGGTCGGATGACTCGCAATGAGGCAGCCTTCGGACTCCGGCCTCCGCCATGCTCAGCGGTTGCGACGACCCTATCTATTGGAAAACCCTGACTCTGAAGGTTATGTAGGCGAGCAGCGAGAAAGCGCTCAGGCATGGCAGAGACACAAACCAGGTCAAAGCCAGCATCGACCAGTTGGAGACACGCCTCGACTGCGCCGGGAAGTGCCGGTATGTTCGCCCAGAATTCCTCGTCAAAGTGACCGCGGAAGTAATTCAATAGGTCGCCACTGAGAACGTCAACCTGAAATCTGTCAATGGCCCAATAGGCCCCTGGACGCCGCTCGGCTGGGCGCGCACCAAAGGCGCGTTGCCAGGCGCCCGCGTAAGCAAGGTTGTAGTCGACCAGAACGCCATCAGCATCGATCGCAATGCAGCTTCTCGCCAGATCGGAATTCATAGGGATCGCAGTAGCTGCGTTCGACGAGACGTACAAGGCAGTGCACATTGACGCTAGGAGAAGTCGCAGCTAGCAGTTGACTGCAAATAACCAGCGACCCTTATAGTTAGCTCGGAGTTGTGATGCATGAGTACTTGCAGTGGCGCCAGCCCACCGAAAGCCCGTGCTGAATTGGGCCGGCGTAGCCAGCCCTTGGCATCGGAGTCGTTGGAGTAGACGAGGCAAAGCGCAGCATGAATTGCAGTCAGTCCCTCTACTAGCTCGGCGCTGCCTGCCAACTCTTCAGCCGATGTACCGTCGCGTGTTGCCAGCAAAGAATCGACAGGCACGCCAAGCATCGCTGCCTGCTCGTCCAAATTCAGATGCAGTGCTGGGCAGACGATTCGCAAGAAGTACTCGAATTGGGTCATCATGTATTTGGCATCTGGCGTTCGAACGCCTTCGACCCCCCCGATATGCAAAAGATGAGCTGCCTGTTGCTGGTTGCGCAAGCGGAAGATCGACGCGGCGCCTGGAAGGCCGCCGTCGCCGGTAAGGGACATCAAGTCCAGTCGCTCCGTCAACGCATGCTCCAGTAAAGTGTCGGGCAGACCGTGCCACTGGCTCCGCAGCATCGGCTTGAACATGGACAAGGGCGCAATGGCTCGGGGCAGTCGCTCAGTGTGGATTCCAGCATGTGTTGGCGTTTGAACTTATGCGCGATCTCGGCCCGATTCCGAAACTCATATGACTTCATCGGAAGCAATGTCTTGGATCAGGGGCATTGCACCCGTCAAGAGGAAGTTACCCCTTTCGACATGGCAACGCGTTCACTCTCGGAGTGAATCAGGCGTGGTGCAACGTCGTCAAGGATGAAGGCCAGGTTACCGGCTAGCGCGCTGCCGCTCATGCGTCCGCCTTGACGTCGCCGCCAACCCTATGCGATCGGCGAGCTTTGGCTTGCTTTTGGGATTGCTCCGCCACTTGCCTAGGGAACACTCGTAGCAGCAGCTCCAACTTGACCGGCTCAACATGCTCTGGAATCAGCCCGCAATCGAAACTGTTGCCAGCCAAATCGCGCAGCGTGACGTGTTGTCCGCTGGCGGACCGAAAGTGCCAGACCTCGCAGATATCCCGCGACGACCACTGTCCTGTGGGCGATTGCCAAGCCGGCATCATGCACACAATGCCCTTTACTCGGGCTGTGTCAAGCGAGCGGAGGATTTCGGCCAAGTCGTGCTCCCAGGCGATGCACAGTGTGCGCATCATGCTGTGCCCGGCTACATCCGGATCGACGACCTCCACCGAAAGCAGGAACCAGGGTGCGTGAAGGGGAAGTTCGACCATACGCCAATGCTGGGAGCCAGGTTGGGCTAGGTTCGGAGGGACTGCAATCTCATACTGCTGGTGCGAAACGAACATGGTCTTCGGGGAGAGTCGGTGTACTCGACACGGTGGCCCGCCCGAGGTTTAAATAACGCATTGCGCATTTTGTGCGGCCGATGCAACTGCGCCAAGCAGCGCAGTCCATAGGTGAGCCTATCGGCGGGGAAAAAATGCGCTTACCGAATACGGCACGACATGGGCTAGGGTCCGCCGCGGAAACCACCATGGCCAAGACTCTTCATACCCGTCACAACGAGATATTCCTGGAGAAGCTCCAGCTTGCGCGCCTAAGGCAGCGCCTCCGCCAGACTGACTTGGCCGACAGGCTAGGGCGCGACCAGGCACTTATCAGCAAGGTCGAACGCGGTGAGCGCAGGCTCGACGTTATCGAGCTTCGCGATTGGCTACTTGCGCTGGGGATCGACTTCATCGAATTTCTTAGCGAGCTGAATGCTGAACTTGGACCGCACGGCACGCCAGAACTGAGAGTGCTCCGCAGAAAGACGTCCCAACGCCCGCCACCCTGATGCCGAATTTGGCTGAGTTGAGTTATCTTTAACGTGGCGTAGATAGCCCAGATATTGGAACTTTGGCGGATGCCATTCCGCCCCAAGAATGCCCCCAAACCTGGTCGCCCCAAGGGATACAGCAGCCTCGATGAGGGTATCGCTAAGGTGTTCGGCAAAACTGCTAAGGTAAAGCGTCTGGAGATCGGATTGTCCCAAGAAGCCCTTGCCCTTGAAACGGGCATCGAGCGCTCATATATCAGTCGGCTCGAACGAGGGCTGAGCCAACCTACGCTGCTTGCCCTGCTGAAACTGGCCAAAGGGCTCAAGTGTGAGTCCTGGGAGTTGCTCGTGCCAGTGGAAAAGGTATTTAGGAGGCGCCGCTAGCCGTCATGGTGTACCGTGGCTGCCCTCAAGCAAGCACTGAGCTGGAACCATGTGACCTACAGGGATTCTCCTGAGTCGCTTGGATTCTTCGCGCTGCCCGAAGTGCTAGTCCCGGCCGGTCTGGGGCCACTAGGCAAGCCCCATCTCGTTGATCCGACGGGCCGTTCGGCCGGTGTCAAGTCATTGAGAGCACTGTGAGGCCGACTCTTGTTGTAGTCCTGGCGCCAGGCCTCTAGAAGCCCCTGAGCCTCGACCAGCGAGGCGAACCATTTAACGTTCAAGCACTTGACGAGCAGCGAAGCGTTGAAGGTCTCGGCGAAGCTGCCCGCGTATCGCCGAACTATCTCCATACCGCCCGGAACTTCTTTGGGTGACGACCAGCTGAGGGAGAATCCTGAAAGGGAGTCTCCAGTGAAAAAGCCATCAAACGAACTCTGGGAGCGCCAGGCAAGACTTGCTCGCTTTCGATGTGCCGAGCGGTTGGCGCGTGCCCACCGATGTCGTGGAACGCCAGCTGCGCGCTATGTCCCCCCTGGAGAGGTGATTCGGGCGCCGAAACGCATTGACGTGACCAGGGGATCAGGCGTCGAGCTCGGGAAGTTCTTGCGGGCATTGGAAACGACGGTGCTGGTGCATCGACAACCAACGCGCTTGGACTTCCGGTTCACGGAGTCCTTTTATCCTGCAGGGGCCATCCGACTCTTCGCTGAGATCGATCGAGTTGTGACCCAGTCTGATCTGGCCAAGCCGATCACGATCATCGACCCTCGCATCAGGCGCCCGCGGGAGGTGATGAAGCAGATTGGGCTCTACGAGATCACGGGCGACCGTTGTGACTTGATCCCCGAACGTAAAGACGTCGTCTACTGGCGCGCAACCAAGGGCAGGGACCAGTCAGGTGGTACACCGGGGCAATTGCTTGAAGTGGTCGCAGAGCGAGTCAACAGCGAACACGCCCAGCAGCTGGAACTCAGCGGCGTCTGGCGGGGGCTCAGTGAGGCAGTAGCGAACTCGGTGGACCATGCCTACAGCAAGGCTCGCCCAGATGGCTTCGCCGGCTTGCCAGAAACTAAGTGGTGGATGTTCACACAACTTCGCGACGGCGTGTTCACAATGGCAGTGTGCGATCTCGGTTGCGGGTATCAGGCTACGATCGACGAGACTCTGCCGGAGAAGTTCATCGCGACCTTTGCCGAAGCTTTTGGCCTCGGCAACAGGGACTGCATGGCCATCGACGCGGCGATGGAGTACGGCAGGTCTGGTACGAAACAAGATGAGCGAGGGAAGGGATCCAGGGATGCCCGATCGGTCATCGAGCAGCATGGCTCTGGTGAACTATGGATACTGAGCAATACCGGTTGGATGACCTATGCCTACAGTCGTGCGGAAGGCTGGTCGAATACCCGTCATGCGCTTGGAATTGACATTAAAGGCACCATCGTATGGTGGAAGCTACCTCTGAAGGAGGCTTGACATGATTATGGTCAGCGTCGCGAACAACTTCACGCGCTTTCCGTCCGGCCGTTACAAGCGAAATGGCGAGACCAGCGGCGAAGGTTTCCGGGAGAAGTTCTTGGAAGGACCGCTGCAGCGTGGCGAGCACGTAACGGTCGATCTCGACGGTACCGTGGGCTACGGTTCGTCCTTTCTGGAAGAAGCCTTTGGTGGCGTTGTACGTAGCCTTCGCTTGAAGGCGGACTACGTGCTCTCGCTGCTGACGATCAAGTCGACGGACCCGGAACTTGTCAATGAGGTCCGCCAGTACATCGTCGAGGCGAGCGAGAAGCTCTCTTGACGGGCGCGGAGCCAAGCACCTTGTCGGAATTCTGGAAGTGGGTTGGGCAGGCTGTCGTCGTCGTGATCGGTTGGGCTGTCGTCCATCGGCTGTCCGCTGCACGTGATCGCGACAAGGCGCGCCGGGAGATGGTCGTCAAGTCGGCAGACCAGTTGATCGACGCGCTAGGAACGCACTTGTCCGCCGCGCACGACTATCACCTGAAGGCGCGGGACGTGGATGCCGAACTGAAGATCAAGATGGCGATCCAAGACATGGCGATTCGCGCTCAGGGGCTTTCCGACGTTCTCAAAGATGAGCAGGCACTGGCGACATGTCGAGCCGAGGTAGCTCTGGTTCGGCGGACGGTCACAGGTCAGCATTTCGAAGACGAGCATGAGGGTGCGCTGAGCGAGAACGCGCCGCAAGTCCAGGCCATCGCCGACGCAGTCCTGCGCGCGAAGCGGGCGTTCTTGCGTCTGAAACACAGTCAGTTCGCCTTGGACTAACTCGCGAAGTTGGTCCGCTTGGGGCGACTTGCAGTGAGGTATCGGGCAGACGCTGACGGGTGCAAATAGCACCTTGTCAACGAGATCTGTCGGAAACGTCGACCAATCGACCTTTGCTGAGTTGCCGGTTTTCCTCCCGAAGTTGGTACAGCTCGTTGAGCAGGCACACCTCACGCACCAGGGCACTATCCAGGCGCTGCTGCAAGGTCGCGATCTGTTGCCGTAACTGCGGGGTCGGATCGGTGGCGGCTTTGGCCTGCTTCTGCTCCAAGGCGGCCTGTTCAATGGCCGCGATGAGAGCGGCGTAGCCCGGTCTGGACCTCTTGATGCTGCCCTTGCCAGAGCCTGCCTCCTTGGCCACCGCGTCGTTGTTGATGGGCTCACCGCGCGCCTTGAGGCGCTCCAAGGCGTCGACGTACTTGTCCACTTGACTTTTGGCTGCCATCATGCGGCTCCCTTCTTCAGGCGGTCTCGTGCCTTGAGCAGCACTTCAAGGTGACGGGCTTCTAGGCGGTACTCCACGCTGCCGGCGTCGTCTTTGGCAAGGCTGGCGACCGACACCTCCTGGTACTTGATGATGTGCTCCAGGCGCTTTTCAAAGACCACCAAGTTCACGCAGTTGCTCTCCAGGCAGTCGTAGGGAATGGGCTCCAGCGGATGAGTCTTGCATTCCTCCGCGGAGACACAGCCACCCAGGGGAGTCTCCCGGAACGCAACCTTGCCGGCCTGGAACAGGCGCAGCGTGTCCTCACGGCTACGGCTCTTCACCGCGTCGGCCATGCGTGCAACACCTTGCCCGAGCAGGTCTTCGTTGGAGAACAGCAGCGCAAACGCATAAGCAAAGTAGCTACTTTCAGCCTTTGCCGCTTCCCATTCGTGGGAGAAGTGCGTCTTGTCGAAGACCAGGTTCACCGCCCTGGAGAAGCCCCCTGAGTAGTACAGCGTCATCTCCTGGGTGATGTGCTGCAACTGCGCCTTCAGCGCTGGCAGACTCACCATACCCGAGCGGTGTGCATAGACCGCCAGGCTTCGCCGGAGTTGGTGGAACGCCAAGGGCCAACGTTGGCCGACCACGATATCGTCCCGCGCCCAGCCGCGGGCCAGTTCCAACCGATCCAACTCCCCGAGGTCCGACTGCTCGATGACCGGACATACGACCTCTCGCATCCGCTTCAGGGAGGTGCTGCGGATTCTGCTGCCGATCTTCCTGTAGGGATTGGCCAGACTTGGGAACAACAGGGCCTTTTGACCTGGTTTCGCGGGTTGGTCATGAAGTTGTCCCACGATCCGCGCAATGCGCTGAGCCAGTCGAACGGCGCAAGCGCCTTGGTGGCTCGTGATCCAAGTTGTTGGACGCTTGATGCCCTTGTTTAGTTTGTGCGTCGCCCCTTTGAGTTCGAAGTGGGTGGAGCCCAGGTGCTCGAACTCCGTCAACACGCCCTCCAGCGGAAGGATCAACACCTCGCCGTTCCGCATGCCTGTGTAGGCAACGACCACCAGCATCAAGGCCATCTGGTGCTCGCCCAGGCGGCCGGCGATGAAGTTGTCGATCGACCCTGCTACCTTGGGGTCGTAGCCCAGCGCTTTCATGCCCGCGAAAACTTCAGCCAGGGTCTTCGCTCGATGCACCACTCGCTGGCGCTTGCTCAGCGATTTGGGCGCGTCGCGCGACGCGACGCAGTCCTGTTGGTAGGCTTCCAGCAGCACGTCCAGTTCATGCTCGATGAGCGTCATGCGGCCGCCTAGAGCACCCAGGATGGCGCAGTACACCCGGGAGGGAATGAGGGGGGTCTGCAGGCTTTCTGGGCGGCTTCGAGCCTCGGTGTTCAGTACCTGGCGGAGGCTCTGCAGTTGAATGTCCACCGGGGCGCCCAACTCTTTTCGGTGGCGCCAGAGGGTTTGGAGCACCGAAGATGTGCTTTGTACGTAGGTCCGATTCAAGTCCTGCGACCCTTCAGCCACCCACTCGGGGTTGCTCAGCAGGGTGTAGAGGTCTACACCGCGCTTGGAGGCCATCTTGCACCAAAGGGTCAGAGCCAAGTTGGCCATGTGTAGCGCCAACCAAGACCTGAGCTTGCCGGCGTCCATGTGCAGCCAAATCAGGGCCTTGTGCTGTTCACGGATGAGCAGGCCCAACAGCGAGGCATGGGTGCAATCCGGGCAGAAGAAGTGCAGCGTCTGGCGCGTGGTGCCATCGGTGCTCATGCTTCGCAAGTCCCAGGTGAGATCTCCATAACGGGAGGCCACTCGGCCTACGGCGTCGTAGCTCACGGGCATGCCCGCGTTGAACAGCGGCTTGGGCTCGACGACTGCGGGCGGCGTAGCGCCAGTGTCGGCGATCGTCGGGAGGAGGGTATGCGTGGACATGAGGATCGATCCCTGTAAGGCTGCCCGTTGAAGGGCTAGCTGGGGTTGCCCGAATCCGAGGACAGCATTCCCAACAGGTGTAGCTGTTGAAGCTTCCTAGCCCAATAGCCGGTGAGGTGGCCGCGCTCTTCCACCTCCACCCTTACCGCTTCATGAACCTTGGGCTGCCGGCGCCTGAGTTCACCCAGCAGCGCATCGATGCGGTCGACTACAGCGTTGTAGACCTGCGCAGCCCGGATGGAGTCCCCGTGCAGGGGCGCAATGGCAGAGAGAACACGCCGGCACGACATCAGCTTGCTCATGTCTTCTTCATCGGCATGCACCCGGTAGTTGGGGCAGAAGAAGCACCCCTCGACCTTGCTGCAATCCGGCTCGACGGCTGAGGCCTGGGTGGCGGGGGCGGGGTGTCCGTAGTCGGCGCAGGCGCCCGCCGGGATGATCTCCAGGGCCTTGTTTCCTTGATCGCCGCGGAGCTCCGGAGCGTCCAGAACCGTACGTTGCAGCGAACCCAGGTAGTCGGCCATCTCTCCCCGATGGGTGGACTCCTGGGCCTTGCAATAGGCATTGATGGCGGTCTCGACGGAGTGGCCCATCCGCTGGGCTGCCACCGCCAACGGGGCGGTTCTGACGAACCTCTGCTGGGCATAGGCGCGAAGTTGCATCAGCGTCACAGCGGGCAAAGACGCGCCGACAGCAGTGAACTTTTTCCGGAGGTGCCTAAGGAACTGCCGGTCGAGCGGGCGAACGGCGTCGGGCTCGCCTCTGGGTTTGGCGTACTCGCCCTGGATGAACATCGGAGCGATATCGACGCCGCCCAGGGCGGCAATGAGGGTTTGGCGGACTTGGAGATAGGTCTTGAGGCGCGTCACCGAGGTGGCGGACAGGAAGACTTCGACGACCTTTCCGCCGGCGCGGAACTTGATGGCCTTCTCTTTGAGGTTGATCTGGTCGGGATCGGCCAACTGTTCATGCAAGTCCTCTGGCTCCTCGTACTGGGTCAGTACGGATTGGTTCGCTCCTGAGTCCATAAACACCAAGCCGGTGTAAGCCACACAGGCGAGTTCCATCAGCCGCAGTGGCCCGTAGCCCCCTCTCAGCTCCAACAACTGGGTATCGTCCGAGGAACAGGCGCGCAAGACCCGGACGGATGCCGCAGCGTTCCCCTGAAGGACCAAGGTCGCTGCAGAATCGAAGATGGCTTGAAGCGTGGAGCCTAACTGCGCGACGGCCGCCGACTCTGGAGCCTGGGTGCCGGAGCCCTTTCTGGACTCCAGGGGCTCGATATGGTCTTTGTAGACCCGACCATGAATTTCTGACATGCACGCGATGGCGCACTGGTCGCATTTGCCCGCCGTCGCCGACGTGATTCGGTGTCCTTGCAACCGGCTGCGCAGGTAGCTGTGGTAGCCCCTGAGCGCTTCCAACGCCAGATCCGGGTCACTCAGGATCGCCTCGAATCGCCGGCCTTGTTGAGGCTGGTCGGCCCAGTCGAGCAGTGGGGCTAAGAGGTCGAGTTGAGCTCGAAGCGACCGAGGCCTGGCGTTCTTGAAGCGGAACCATTTCGACAGTCGCGTCAAGGATTGCGGCATCGCCTGGATCCTTTCACCGGACAGGGAATTCGCATCGAAGAAGGTGTTGCGCCTCGTACCCCGACGGTTCAGGTAGCACCACTTGAACGCGTACACCCGCGCCCCGTCCTCTATTTGCAGTACGGTGCTCGCCGGCATGTAGATGTCGGGTGGTGCCTCGAAGGGGAATTTCAAGATGGCCAGGGTCTCGATGAAGGTCGGAGTGCATTGCACCCACTGGGCCGGTTGGATCGGGTCGGGCGAGCTCATTCAGCGCCCGTGATGAGGTCGACCAAGTGCCTGCTCCAGCCCTCCTGGGCCAGTTGCAGATGGTGCATGTGCTCCCGGTATTCCAGGTACTTGTCGGTGGTCAAGGGATTCTTGTGCCACATGAGTTTTCGGAGCTGATCTCTCGCCCAGAGGTAGTGCTTGCCGAAGCCCTCGGGGCCTGCCTGCTGCATCTGGAAGTCGACCCAGTTCATGCCGAAGGTGGCCCTCAGGTCATGGAATCGGTACTTGAACTTGGGGTGGCTTTTGCGCACCAGGGGAATGATGCGCTGCTCGATGAACTTCCTAAGCGGCCTTCCGCCCAGAGTGGATCGCAGCAGCGGTTCGCTGGAGTCCCGCAATGCGTTTCGGTCTTCCTTGGATTCGTAGAAGGGCTGGCCGTGCTGAGTCAGGAACAGGTAGTTGGACGAATCTTCGCCTCGTGCCGTCTTGGCCCGCCGGCGCTGGGCCCGCTCTGAGACCGCGTAAGCGTGCAGTTGCGCGTACAACTCGCGCGGCACAGACAACCACACATCGGACACGTCGCCTTTGGTGTCGATGCCCGTGCCCGGCCCACAGCGGAACTTCTGTGTCCACTGGGGAATCTGGTCCGGCGGCCGCATCACGTCTCGGACGCGAAGCGTAAGGACGGTCATTTCGCGTGCGCCCGTCAGCAGGGCCATGTAGTGCATCAGAGCGTACTCGACGTTGCCCAGCTCCTGCAAGGCTCTGACCAGGGCCTTTTGTTCCTCAACGGGCAAAGGCCGCAGCTTGCCGCCGTCCTGGATCGCCTCATCCCAAGCGTCCTGGCGCGGGCTAGCCTTGATAGAGATGTCCGTGGTGGTGACCGAGGCGACCTGCTTGAAGCCTTTGTCGTCCCGGTACTCGATGCCCAGTTCGGACTCCACCCAGGGATCGTTGGCCGGCTTGAAGTTCATGCGCGAATTGCGCATGAGGAAGCGATAGAAGCTGATGACGGTCGACATGCGCCGAGAAGCCGTCGACTTCATCAACTTGCCCGCATTGAGCAGATCGTGAAGATGGTTTCTGTACAGGTAGGTGGGGCGGGCGTACTTCTCGACGGCGGAGAAGTCGTCCCAGTCCAAGGCCAACCCATCAAGGAACGCCTTGTACGCGGCGAGGTCCTGAGCAAGAGGCCTTAGCGAGCTGATGTTGCGTGGCTTTGCCTGTGCCTTGTCCAGCAGCCAGAGGCAGGCAGGGGCCCAGGGGGCGCCCAAGCCATCCACTACCAGAGGGAAGGAGCGGAACTCGGTCCAACGGGTGGCCGTTGGCTCAACAGGCGTACGCCAGTACTTGATGTGCTGACCATGGTGTTGGTATTCGACGGGCGAGCTGCCCGCCGCTGCTGCCTCGGCGACCTTGGTCAGACGAAGAGCGGGGACCGTGTAAACGCTCGGTAGATCAGCGATCGATAACAAGTTCCGATGGTGTTCGCGATGGTGTCGGCGGCGGGAGTCGAACCCGCACGCCCTTGCGGGCCAAGGGTTTTAAGCCCCATGCGTCTGCCATTCCGCCACGCCGACAGCGAACACATCAACGACAATGTGTCCATTATTAATGTCATACCGAATGTCGTCAAGCGTCGGATAAGTACCGAGTAGCGGACTTAAAATCCGCCGCCTCGTGAGGGGCGTACGGGTTCGATTCCCGTCCTGGGCACCATGCTTGCCTCAGATGCTCGCGCGTTGCGCCGGGAAGTCTCCACCGAGGGCCAGACGCCCGAGGCGCTGCAAGGGCGCGAGCTCGCCGGTGGTGCTGAGCGCGATGTCAGGTTCGGCGCTGCCGCTGGGCAGGCTGGCACCTTCCCACAGACGCTTGGCCTGCTTGGCCACGGCCGCTTCGATGTTCAGCAGTCTGACCTGCGGCCCCAGCGCGGCCTGGATCTCGGGCTGCACAAAGGGATAGTGCGTGCAGCCCAGCAAGACCGTGTCCACCTGGGCCTCGCGCAGCGGTGCGCAATAGCGTTCGATCAGGGCGAGCAGTTCCGGTCGCTCCAGTTGTCCCGTCTCGATCTGGTCGACAAGCCCGGGGCAGGGCTGGCTGAACACCAGCACCTCGCCGGCATGGCTTTGCAGCAAGGCCTGGTAGCGGCCGCTGGCCAGGGTAGCGACCGTGGCCAGCACGCCCACCCGGCCGTTGGTCGTGGCTGCAACGGCGGGTTTGATGCCGGGCTCGATGGCGACGATGGGCATCTGCGGCCAGCGCGCGCGCAAGGCCTCCACGGCATGTACGGTGGCGGTGTTGCATGCCACCACCAGCATCTGCGCGCCCAGGCTCAGCAAGTGCCCGGCCACGGCCAGACTGCGGTCGATGATGTAGTCGGCGCCGCGCCCGCCGTAAGGCGCATAGCCCGAGTCGGCCACATAGCGCAGCGCCACGCCCGGCAGGGCGGCATGCACGGCCTTCAGCACGGTAAGGCCGCCGAGGCCCGAATCAAAGACGCCGATGAAGGGCGTGGTGGTTTTGCTCATCAGGGGGCGCAGTCTAAAACGAAGCCACGCAAGGGCTGAACTCGTCTCTAAAATAGCACGATCGTTCGTTTTATTTGCGACTCAGACATCTGGATGACTCGGGCGGGCGCTCAGACCCCCGTAGAATCCTGATTAACGTTAACGTCAATTCGCCTTGGAGTGCTGAGATGAAGGTATTGGTTCCCGTCAAACGAGTCGTCGACTACAACGTCAAGGTGCGCGTCAAGAGCGACGGCACCGGCGTGGATATCGCCAACGTCAAGATGTCCATGAACCCCTTTGACGAAATTGCCGTCGAGGAGGCCGTGCGCCTGAAGGAAAAGGGCGTGGTCACCGAGGTGATCGCCGTCTCCTGCGGTGTCACCCAATGCCAGGAAACCCTGCGCACCGCGATGGCCATCGGCGCCGATCGCGCCATCCTGGTCGAGACCGATGCCGAGCTGCAGCCCCTGGCCGTGGCCAAGATCCTCAAGGCCCTGGTCGACAAGGAGCAGCCTCAGCTGGTGATCCTGGGCAAGCAGGCCATCGATGACGATTGCAACCAGACCGGCCAGATGCTGGCCGCGCTGACCGGCATGCCCCAGGGCACCTTCGCCTCCAAGGTCGAAGTGGCCGACGGCAAGGTGGCCGTGACCCGCGAGGTGGACGGCGGCCTGGAAACGGTGAGCCTGACGCTGCCGGCCGTGGTGACCAGCGACCTGCGCCTGAACGAGCCGCGTTATGTCACGCTGCCCAACATCATGAAGGCCAAGAAGAAGCAGCTCGACGTGGTCAAGCCCGCCGATCTGGGTGTGGACGTGGCGCCGCGCATCAAGACCCTCAAGGTCGAAGAGCCGCCCAAGCGCAGCGCCGGCATCAAGGTGCCTGACGTGGCGACCCTGGTGAACAAGTTGAAGAATGAAGCGAAGGTGATCTGATGACTGCTTTGGTAATTGCTGAACACGACAACGCCCACATCAAGGGCGCCACGCTCAACACCGTGACCGCCGCACTGGCCACGGGCGCCGAAGTGCATGTGCTGGTGGCAGGCCACAACGCCGCCGCCGCCGCCGCCGCTGCCGCGCAGATCGCCGGCGTCGCCAAGGTGCTGCACGCCGATGCCCCGCATCTGGCCGATGGCTTGGCTGAGAACCTGGCCGCGCAAGTACTGGCCGTGGCCGCCGGCCACAGCCACATCCTGTTCCCCGCCACCGCCTCGGGCAAGAACGTGGCGCCGCGCGTCGCTGCCTTGCTGGACGTGGCGCAACTCAGCGACGTGACCAAGGTCATCAGCGCCGACACCTTCGAGCGCCCGATCTACGCCGGCAATGCCATCGCCACCGTGCAATCCGGTGACGCCACCAAGGTGCTGACGGTGCGCACCACCGGCTTTGACGCCGCCGCCTCCAGCGGTGGCAGCGCCGCCGTCGAAACGGTTGCCGCTGCCGCCGACAGCGGCAAGAGCACGTTCGTCGGCCGCGAGGTCACCAAGAGCGATCGCCCCGAGCTGACCGCCGCCAAGATCATCGTCTCCGGCGGCCGTGCCCTGGGTTCCAGCGACAAGTTCAATGAAGTGCTGACCCCCTTGGCCGACAAGCTGGGTGCCGCCCTCGGCGCCTCGCGCGCCGCGGTGGACGCCGGCTATGCGCCCAACGACTGGCAGGTGGGCCAGACCGGCAAGATCGTCGCGCCCCAGCTCTACATCGCCTGCGGCATCAGCGGCGCGATCCAGCATCTGGCCGGCATGAAGGACTCCAAGGTGATCGTTGCGATCAACAAGGATGCCGAGGCGCCGATCTTCTCGGTGGCTGACTACGGGCTCGAGGCCGACCTGTTCACGGCCGTGCCCGAACTCGTCGCCGCGCTCTGATTCCCGCCTATTGATCAGCCTGCAGGGCGCCCGACTTCACGGTCGCGGCGCCCTTCGTTTCTCTGGAGACAAGACAATGACTTACCGCGCCCCCGTCAAGGACATGCTCTTCAACATGAAGGAGCTGGCCGGGCTCGAATCCCTCACCGCCATTCCCCAGTTCGCCGATTACGGTATCGATACCGCCCAGGCGGTGCTGGAAGAATGCGCCAAGCTCAATGAAGACGTGATCGCCCCGCTGAACTTCGAAGGCGACAAGAACCCCAGCTACTGGAAGGATGGCCAGGTGTTCACCACGCCCGGCTTCAAGGAGGCCTTCAAGCAGTTTGCCGAGGGCGGCTGGCAGGGCCTGCAGCACCCGCCCGAGTTCGGCGGCCAGGGCCTGCCCAAGACGATTGGTGCGGCCTGCGGCGAAATGATCAACAGCGCGAACATGAGCTTTGCGCTCTGCCCGCTGCTGACCGATGGCGCCATTGAGGCGCTGCTGACGGCTGGCAGCGACGAACAGCGCGCCACCTACATCCCCAAGCTGATCGATGGCAGCTGGACCGGCACCATGAATCTGACCGAGCCGCAGGCGGGGTCAGATCTTGCGCTGGTGCGCACGCGCGCCGAGCCGCAGGCCGATGGAAGCTACAAGATCTTCGGCACCAAGATCTTTATCACCTATGGTGAGCACGATATGGCCGAGAACATCATGCATCTGGTGCTGGCCCGCGTGCAGGGTGCGCCCGAGGGCGTGAAGGGCATCAGCCTCTTCATCGTGCCCAAGTTCATGGTGAATGCCGACGGCTCGCTGGGCGCGCGCAATGACGCGCATTGCGTCTCCATCGAGCACAAGATGGGCATCAAGGCCAGCCCCACCGCGGTGCTGCAGTTTGGCGACAACGGTGGTGCCATCGGTTATCTGGTGGGCCAGGAAAACCGCGGCCTGGAGTACATGTTCGTGATGATGAACGCGGCCCGCTTTGGCGTGGGCGTGCAGGGCATTGCGATTGCCGAGCGCTCCTATCAAAAGGCGGTGAGCTATGCGCGCGACCGCGTGCAGTCGCGCCCGGTGGACGGTTCGGTGGCCGGCAGCGCCGCCATCATCCATCACCCCGACGTGCGCCGCATGCTGATGACGATGCGCTCGCTCACCGAGGGTTGCCGTGCGATGAGCCTGGTGGCCGCAGCCGCCTACGACGCCGCGCACTTCCATCCCGATGCTGAGACGCGCCAGCAGAACCAGGCCTTCTACGAGTTCATGGTGCCGCTGGTGAAGGGTTACAGCACCGAGATGAGCCTGGAGGTCACCGACCTGGGCGTGCAGGTGCATGGCGGCATGGGCTTCATCGAGGAGACCGGCGCGGCCCAGTACTACCGCGATGCCAAGATCCTCACCATCTACGAGGGCACCACGGCCATCCAGGCGAACGATCTGGTGGGTCGCAAGACCCTGCGCGATGGCGGGCAGATGGTCAAGGCGGTGGCCGCGCAAATCGCCACCACCGAGGCCGAACTGGCCAAGCGCTCGAGCGCCGCGGCCGCGGCGATGCGCAAGCGCCTGGCACAGGGGCGCGAGGCGCTGGTGGCCTCGGCCGAATTCATCGCCGGCCAGGGCAAGGCCAGCATGAATGCGGCCTTCGCCGGCTCGGTGCCCTACATGATGCTGGCCGGCAATGTGGTGGCCGGCTGGCAGCTGGCGCGTGCGCTGATGGTGGCCGAGGACAAGCTCGCCGCCGGCGAGGACAGCGCCTTCATGACGGCCAAGATCGCCACCGCGCGCTTCTACGCCGAGCACATCCTCACGCGTGCCGGCGGCCTGCGCGATGCCATCGTGGAGGGCGCCGACAGCGTCACCGCGCTGGCGCTGGACTCGTTCTGAGCGGAGGCGCCAAGACATGAGCGTGTTGCCTCCCGTGCTGCAAAACCTGCCCCTGCCCATCATCGGTTCGCCGCTCTTCATCATCAGCAACCCCAAGCTGGTGATCGCGCAGTGCAAGGCCGGTGTGGTGGGGGCTATGCCCGCCCTGAACGCGCGCCCGGCCGAAGTGCTGGACGAGTGGCTCAACGAGATCACCACCGAGCTGGCGGCCTACAACCAGGCCAATCCCGACAAGCCGGCCGCGCCCTTTGCGATCAACCAGATCGTGCACAAGAGCAATGACCGACTGGAGCACGACATGGCGCTGTGCGCCAAGTACAAGGTGCCCATCATCATCACCTCGCTGGGTGCGCGCGAGGACGTCAATGCGGCCGTGCATGCCTGGGGTGGCGTGGTGCTGCACGACATCATCAACAACAAGTTCGCCAAGAAGGCGATCGAGAAGGGCGCCGATGGCCTGATCGCGGTGGCAGCCGGCGCCGGCGGCCATGCGGGGGTAAAGAGCCCCTTCGCCCTGATCCAGGAAATCCGTGCCTGGTTCGATGGCCCGGTGGCGCTCTCGGGCTCCATCGCGAGTGGCGATGCGGTGCTGGCCGCCCAGGCCATGGGCGCCGACTTCGCCTACATCGGCTCGGCCTTCATCGCCACCGAGGAGGCGCGCGCGGCCGAGGCCTACAAGCAGATGATCGTGCAGAGCAGCAGCGACGATATCGTCTACAGCAACCTCTTCACCGGCGTGCACGGCAACTATCTGCGCGGCTCCATCGTCAATGCCGGCATGGACCCGGATGCCTTGCCGGAGTCGGACCCCAGCAAGATGAACTTCGGCGGCGATGCCAAGAAAGCCTGGAAGGACATCTGGGGTTGCGGCCAGGGCATCGGCGCGATCAACGAGGTGGTGCCGGCCCGCGTGCTGGTGGAGCGCCTGGGCAGGGAGTACCAGGCGGCCCGCCAGCGCCTGGCTATTTGATATTGGTGAAGCGAGCCTCTGGCCGGTCGTCCGACCGGTGCAGAGTCTCGACGTTCGCCTTCATCGCCCAGGGGCGCATCTGGTGGTGCAGGGGGATGAAGAAATGCTCGTCGCGTACGCGCAGCAAGGCCTCGCGGATCATGGCGTTGCGCTTGGGCACGTCGGTCTCGGTCTTCATCGCGTCGATCAACTGGTCCAGCTTGGCGTCGCTGAGCTTGGCGAAGTTGAAGTTGCCGTCGGCGCCCGTGGTCTTGGTGTGCGCGATCGCCTGCAGCGTGAACTGCGCGTCATAGGTCGCCACGCCCCAGCCCAGCATGTAGAGCGGCGCCTCGAAGCGCTGGAACGTCAGGCTGTGCTGGGCCATCGGGGCCGCCAGCAGATTCGCCTTCACGCCCACGCGCGCCCACATCGCCGCCACCGCCTGGCAGATCTCCTCATCGTTGACGTAGCGGTTGTTGGGGCAGTTCAGCTGCAGCTCCATGCCTGAGCCATAGCCGGCCTCGGCCAGCAGTTTCTTGGCGCGCTCGATATCGTGCTTGAGCGGCACGTCGATATCCGGCGTGTTGCCGTTCACGCCCGGCGCCACCATGATGCCGGCCGGAATCGACAGCCCGCGCATGGTGGCGCGCTTGATCGCCTCGCGGTCCACCGCCAGGCTCAGCGCCTCGCGCACGCGCTTGTCCTTGAAGGGGTTCTTGCCCTTGATGTTCGAGCCCTTGAGCTCATCGCTGCCCTGGTCCATGGCCAGAAAGATGGTGCGCACCTCGGGCCCCTCGACGACCTTGAGCTTGGGGTCGGCCTTGAGCCGCGCCACGTCCTGCGTCGGCAGGTCGGTGAGCAGGTCCACGTCCCCCGACAGCAGGGCGGCCACGCGGGTGGGGTCGGACTTGATGGGCAGGTAGCTCAGCTCGGTGATGTTGCTGGCGCGCTTGGCGTCCCACCAGTCGGGGTTGGCCACCATGCTGATCTTCTGATCCGGCTGCCACGCCGTGATTTTGTAAGGACCCGTGCCCATCACATTGCGCGAGGCGTAGTTGTCTTCCTTGGCCTTGTAGTCCTGCACATTGGTGGACTGGTTCTTCTCCGCCCAGGCCTTGCTCATGATGCGGAAGTCGACGATGTTGCGCAGCAGGATGGGGTTGGGGCCTTCCAGCATCAGGTCCACGGTGTAGTCGTCGATCTTCCTGATCTCCTTGATGCCGGCCACGTAGATCTGCATGGTGCCCTGGGGCTGGCGGATGCGGCCGAAGGTGAACACCACGTCGTCGGCCGTGAACGGCGTGCCGTCGTGGAACTTGACGCCGCGGCGCAGCTCGAAGCGCACCTGGGTGGGCGAGATGTAGCTCCACTTGGTGGCCAGTGCCGGCTCCACCTCATGGTTGGCGTTGTAGCGCGTCAGACCCTCGTAGGCATGCATCAGCACGGCCAGGGTGGTGGCATGGTTCTGCGAATGCGGGTCCAGCGTGAGGATGTCGTTCTGCGCGGCCCAGCGCAGGCTGGCGGCGGGGCTCAGCGTGGCCCAGCTCAGGGCCAGGGACAGGGCCGCGAGTCTGAGGGGCTTGCTAATCATGTGGGTTGCTCCGGGGTGGCGGTGCGACCCATGCTAGCGGCGGGCCGCTGGCCGCCTACCTATGGCTTGCCCGGGTGCTCGGGCCCCGCGGGCTCGATCTCGGCGTCGCAGCCGATGCCGGCGGCGATCATGCGGCGGCACCAGGCGCGCAGGCCGCGCTCGAGCAGGCGGCGCGGGCGCCCGCTCGGAAACCGGGCCAGGCCCAGCTGGGCGAGCGGGGCTTCCAGCATGCCGCAGCGATATTGCTTGAGCGCAGCGGACCATTGCAGCGCCTTGCAGGCCCCGCGGCGGCGCCGGCTCACCAGCACGCCCACGGGGCAGGGCTCGGCCAGGCAGCAGATGCCGCAGCCGTTGCAGGGTTCACCCAGCGCCGGCTTGGGCGGCGCGGCGGCTTCGATGTGGATGATGCGATGCTGCACGCCGCCCATGGTGCTTGGGGTCAGGTCTTGACGCCCAACTCGCGCAGCCGCTCCTCCAGATAGCTATGCGCGGTGTAGCGCTCCGACAGCACCACGTCGTTGCGCGGGTGCAGGAACAGCGGCAGCGAGACACGGCTCTTGGTGGCGCCTTCGCCCGTGGGGTTGACCACGCGATGCTGGGTGGAGGGGTAATAGCCTTGCGAGGCCTCCTGCAACATGTCGCCGATGTTGATGATGAGCATGCCGAAATCGCAGGGCACGTCCACCCAGTTGCCGCTCATGTCCTGCACCTGCAGGCCGGGCTCGTTGGCGGCCGGCAGGATGGTCAGCAGATTGATGTCGCCATGGGCCGCGGCGCGCAGCGAGCCGGCGGGCTCCTGGCCGGTGAGGGGTGGGTAGCGCAGCACGCGCAGCAGGGTGTGGGTGCTGTCCTTGATCATGTTGGAGAGCGGCTCGCTGTAGCTCTTGGCGATCTCCGGCGGCGTGTGGCGCTCGACCCAGGACAGCAGCTCGGCCGCCAGGCCGTTCGCCACCTCGTAGTAGCGCATCGCATCGGCGCGCAGGCGCTCGGGAATGCGGCCCCAGGGATAGATGTGGAAGTACTCCTTGATGTCCTTCTGCGTCGCGCCCTTGGCGGTCTCGGAGATGGCGGTGGAGAAGTAGCCGTCCTGGGTCTCCTTGGAGAACGCGAAGCCATGCTTGTCCTCGCCGTTGAAGAAGCCGAGCCAGTCGGCGTAGATCTTCTCCACCAGGGCCTGCGGTATCGGGTGGTTGACCAGCACACCGAAGCCGGTTTCGTGCAGGGAGCGGGTGAATTGCTCGGCCGCATCCGCGGCACGGTAATCGACGACTCGAACTTGCATGGGATCTCCTGATCTGTCCCGTCGCGCAGCCATTCAATCGCGGGGCTGGCGCGGGCGGAAGTTTACCAACGCGTAAGAAATTTGAGCCCGATGGCGGGCCGGCTGCGGGAAAGTGCGGATACCCGACAGCTTGGCCGGTCTGCCAATTTGTGCTTTGGTCGGGTATGACAGGAGTGCTACAGTCCGGCCCTTGAGACTTGAGGTCCTTCCCGTCCCCTTTTCTGGCAACAGCAAAGGCGGGTCGCAATCCGCCAACCGGTCGAGCCGTGTCGCGGAAGGTTTGTTAACCAGCCAACGTCCTGGATACCGGGGTGAAAGGTGAGCGAAATGATGCAGCAATACAGGTCGAATTCGTACCTGTTCGGGGGCAATGCGCCCTACGTCGAAGAGATGTACGAGGCCTACCTCGACAACCCGGGCTCCGTGCCTGACAACTGGCGCGCCTACTTCGACGCCCTCCAGCATGTGCCTGCCACCGATGGCAGCGACGCACGCGACGTGGCCCATGCGCCCGTGATCGAATCCTTTGCCCAGCGTGCCAAGGCCAATGCCTTCGGCAACAAGGCCTCCAGCAGCGACCTCGCCGTGGCCCGCAAGCAGGTGCATGTGCAGTCGCTGATTGCCGCCTACCGCTTCCTGGGCTCGCGCTGGGCCGACCTGGATCCGCTGCAGCGCACCGAGCGCCCGCGCATCCCGGAGCTGGAACCCTCGTTCTACGACCTGACCGAGTCCGATATGGACATCTCGTTCAGCGCCACGAACACCTATTTCTCCAAGGCCGAGAGCATGACCCTGCGCGAGATCGTGCAGGCCTTGCGCGAGACCTATTGCGGCTCGGTCGGTGCCGAGTACATGCACATCACCGATCCGGCCGAGAAGCGCTGGTGGCAGGAGCGGCTGGAATCGATCCGCTCCAAGCCCAGCTTCACGCCCGAGAAGAAGAAGCACATCCTCGATCGCCTGACCGCGGCCGAAGGCCTGGAGCGCTACCTCCACACCAAGTACGTGGGCCAGAAGCGCTTCTCGCTGGAAGGTGGCGAGAGCTTCATCGCCTCGATGGACGAGCTGGTGCAGCGCGGCGGCGAAAAGGGCGTGCAGGAGATCGTCATCGGCATGGCCCACCGCGGCCGCCTGAACGTGCTGGTGAACACGCTGGGCAAGATGCCCAAGGACCTGTTCGCCGAGTTCGAGCACAAGGCCCCCGAAGATCTGCCCGCCGGCGACGTCAAGTACCACCAGGGCTTTTCCAGCGACGTCACCAGCCCCGGCGGCCCGGTGCACCTCTCGCTCGCCTTCAACCCCTCGCACCTGGAAATCGTGAATCCGGTGGTCGAGGGCTCGGTGAAGGCCCGCATGGACCGTCGCGGTGACAAGGAAGGCGCGCAAGTGCTGCCCGTGCTGGTGCATGGCGACGCCGCCTTCGCCGGCCAGGGCGTGGTGATGGAAACGCTGGCGCTGGCCCAGACCCGCGGCTACTACACCGGCGGCACGGTGCATCTGGTCATCAACAACCAGATCGGCTTCACCACCAGCGACCCGCGCGACACCCGTTCCACGCTGTACTGCTCCGACGTCGTCAAGATGATCGAGGCGCCGGTGCTGCACGTGAATGGCGATGATCCGGAAGCCGTGGTGCTGTGCACCCAGCTGGCGCTGGAATACCGCCAGCAGTTCAAGAAGGACGTGGTGGTCGACATCATCTGCTTCCGCAAGTTGGGCCACAACGAGCAGGACACGCCGGCGCTGACCCAGCCGCTGATGTACAAGAAGATCGCCCAGCATCCCGGCACCCGCAAGCTCTATGGCGACAAGCTGATCGCCCAGGGCGTGCTGCCCGCCGATGGCCCGGACAATATGTCCAAGGCCTTCCGGTCCGCCATGGACGAGGGCCGTCACACCATCGATCCGGTGCTGACCAACTTCAAGAGCAAGTACGCCACCGACTGGTCGCCCTACCTCGGCAAGAAGTGGACCGACTCCTGCGACACCGCGCTGCCGGTGGCCGAGTTCAAGCGCCTGGCCGAGAAGATCACCACCGTCCCCAACACCTTCAAGGTGCACCCGTTGGTGGAGAAGGTCATCGCCGACCGCGCCGCCATGGGCCGTGGCGAGATCAATGTGGACTGGGGCATGGGCGAGCACATGGCCTTCGCCTCGCTGGTGGCTTCGGGCTATCCGGTGCGCCTGTCGGGCGAGGACTGCGGCCGCGGCACCTTCGTGCACCGCCATGCCGTGCTGCACGACCAGAACCGCGAGAAGTGGGACATCGGCACCTATGTGCCGCTGCAGAACGTGGCCGAGGGCCAGGCGCCCTTCGTCGTGATCGACTCGCTGCTGTCGGAAGAGGCCGTGCTGGGCTTCGAGTACGGCTACGCCTCGGCCGATCCGGTGACGCTGACGATCTGGGAAGCCCAGTTCGGCGACTTCGTCAACGGCGCGCAGGTGGTGATCGACCAGTTCATCGCCTCCGGCGAAGTGAAGTGGGGCCGCTCCAACGGCCTGACCCTGATGCTGCCGCACGGCTACGAGGGCCAGGGCCCCGAGCACAGCTCGGCGCGCCTGGAGCGCTTCATGCAGCTGGCTGCCGACAACAATATGCAGGTGGTGCAGCCGACCTCGGCCTCGCAGATCTTCCACCTGCTGCGTCGCCAGCAGCTGCGCATGTTCCGCAAGCCGCTCATCATCATGACGCCCAAGTCGCTGCTGCGTAACAAGGACGCTACCTCGCCGCTGTCCGAATTCACCAAGGGTGAGTTCAAGACCGTGATCGGTGAGCGCGATGCCACGATTGCCGCGGACAAGGTCAAGCGCGTGATCGCCTGCTCGGGCAAGGTCTATTACGACCTGGTGAAGGCGCGTGCCGAGAAGAAGGCCAGCGACGTGGCCATCATCCGCGTCGAGCAGCTCTATCCCTTCCCGCACAAGGCCTTCGCCGCCGAGATGAAGAAGTACCCCGGCGTGAGCGAGATCGTGTGGTGCCAGGACGAGCCGCAGAACCAGGGCTCCTGGTTCTTCGTGCAGCACTATGTGCACGAAAACATGGTGGATGGCCAAAAGCTCGGCTACGCCGGCCGCCCCGCCTCGGCCTCACCGGCCGTGGGCTATGCCCACCTGCACCAGGAGCAGCAGAAGGCGCTGCTGGACCAGGCCTTCGGCAAGCTCAAGGGCTTCATCCTGACCAAGTAAGTGAACGCACGCGCCCCATGGCCGGACGGCCGGGGCGCCGCGTCTGATGCTGCACAGAATCGAAAGAACCATCATGGCAATCGTAGAAGTCAAAGTCCCCCAGCTGTCCGAATCCGTGGCCGAAGGCACGCTGCTGAACTGGAAGAAGAAGCCCGGCGAGGCCGTCGCCATCGACGAAATCCTGGTTGAGATCGAAACCGACAAAGTGGTGCTGGAAGTGCCCGCACCGTCGGCCGGCGTGATGGCCGAGATCGTCAAGGCCGACGGCTCCAGCGTCGTCAGCGAGGAAGTCATTGCCCGCATTGACAGCGAAGGCAAGGCCGGCGCCGTGGCAGCGCCCGCACCGCAAGCCGGCCCGGCCGCGCCGCCGCCGGCCCCCGCGCCCGCCGGCAAGGGCGATGTCGCCATGCCCGCGGCCGCCAAGCTGCTGGCCGACAACAATCTGAGCACCGCCGACGTGAGCGGCACCGGCAAGGATGGCCGCGTCACCAAGGGTGATGTGCTGGCCGCCGTGGCCGGTGGCGCCAAGGCCGCCGTGCCCGCACCGGTGGCCGTGGCCGCCGCGCCCGCCGTCGCCAAGCCGCTGCCTTCGGTCGCCGCACCGATCGCGCAGAACCTGGGCGACCGCCCCGAACAGCGCGTGCCGATGACCCGTCTGCGTGCCCGCGTGGCCGAGCGTCTGCTGCAGTCGCAATCGACCAACGCCATCCTGACCACCTTCAACGAGGTGAACATGGCGCCGGTGATGGAGATGCGCAAGAAGTTCCAGGAGAAGTTCGAGAAGGAGCATGGCGTCAAGCTCGGCTTCATGAGCTTCTTCGTCAAGGCCGCCGTGGCCGCGCTGAAGAAGTACCCGGTGCTGAACGCCTCCGTGGACGGCAATGACATCGTCTACCACGGCTACTTCGACATCGGCATCGCGGTCGGCTCGCCGCGCGGCCTGGTGGTGCCCATCATCCGCAATGCCGACCAGCTCAGCTTTGCCGACATCGAGAAGAAGATTGCCGAGTTCGGCCAGAAGGCCAAGGAAGGCAAGATCTCGCTGGACGACCTGACCGGCGGCACCTTCTCGATCTCCAACGGCGGCACCTTCGGTTCCATGCTGTCGACCCCCATCATCAACCCGCCTCAGTCGGCCATCCTGGGCGTGCACGCCACCAAGGACCGCGCCGTGGTCGAGAATGGCCAAGTGGTGGTGCGCCCGATCAACTATCTGGCCATGTCCTACGACCACCGCATCATCGACGGCCGCGAAGCCGTGCTGGGTCTGGTGACCATGAAGGAAGCGCTGGAAGATCCGGCCCGTCTGCTGTTCGACATCTAAGCCAAGGACGCGCACAGACATGAGCACCAAGCAATTCGACGTCGTCGTCATCGGCGGCGGCCCTGGCGGCTACATCGCCGCCATCCGCGCCGCCCAGCTGGGCTTCAATGCGGCCTGCATCGACGAGTGGAAGAACGACAAGGGCGGTCCGGCACCCGGCGGCACCTGCACCAATGTCGGCTGCATCCCCTCCAAGGCGCTGCTGCAGTCCAGCGAGCATTTCGAGCACGCCAACCACCACTTTGCCGACCACGGCATCGCGGCGGACAACGTGCGCATCGACATCGCCAAGATGATCGGCCGCAAGGACACCGTCGTGAAGCAGAACAACGACGGCATCCTCTACCTGTTCAAGAAGAACAAGGTCACGTTCTTCCACGGCCGCGGCTCCTTCGTGGCGGCCAAGGATGGCCTCTATGAGGTCAAGGCCGGCGAGGAAGTGATTCTTGCCAAGCATGTGATCCTGGCTACCGGTTCGAATGCGCGTCAGTTGCCCGGCGCTCCGTTCGACGAGGAGAACATCCTCTCCAACGACGGCGCGCTGCGCATCCCGGCCGTGCCCAAGAAGCTGGGCGTGATCGGCTCCGGCGTGATCGGCCTGGAAATGGGGTCGGTGTGGCGCCGCCTGGGCGCGGAAGTCACCGTGCTGGAAGGTCTGCCGACCTTCCTCGGCGCGGTCGACGAGTCCGTGGCCAAGGAGGCCGCCAAGCTGTTCAAGAAGCAGGGCCTGAAGATCGAGCTGGGCGTGAAGATCACCGAGGTCAAGACGGCCAAGGACGGTGTGACGGTGGCCTACACCGACGCCAAGGGCGCCGAGCAGAGCCTGGCGGTGGACAAGCTGATCGTCTCGATCGGCCGCGTGCCCAACACCATCGGCCTGAACCCCGAGGCCGTGGGCCTGAAGCTGGACGAGCGCGGCGCCATCGTGGTGGACGACGAGTGCAAGACCAACCTGCCGAATGTCTGGGCGGTCGGCGACGTGGTGCGTGGCCCGATGCTGGCGCACAAGGCCGAGGAAGAAGGCGTGGCGGTGGCCGAGCGCATCGCCGGCCAGCATGGCCATGTCAACTTCAACACCATCCCCTGGGTCATCTACACCAGCCCCGAGATCGCCTGGGTGGGCCGCACCGAGCAGCAGCTGAAGGCGGACGGCGTGGCCTACAAGGCCGGCCAGTTCCCCTTCCTGGCCAACGGCCGTGCGCGCGCGCTGGGTGATACGCAAGGCTTCGTCAAGTTCCTGGCCGATGCCAAGACCGACGAGATCCTGGGCGTGCACATCATCGGCCCCTTCGCCTCCGAGCTGATCTCGGAAGCCGTGGTGGCGATGGAGTTCAAGGCCTCGGCCGAGGACATCGCACGCATCTGCCATGCGCACCCGAGCCTGAGCGAGGCGACCAAGGAAGCGGCACTCGCCATCGACAAGCGCACGCTCAACTTCTGATGCCTGCGTGAAGCAAGAGAAGAAAGAAAAAGGGGGCGGCGCGGGTCGCCCCTTTTCATTGGGAATCTGAATGACCTCGGTCACCGAGCTTTACAAGCAGACTCTGAGCGAGCGCGGCTACAGCGCCGACCCGGCGCAGTTGCGCGCGGTGGCGGCGCTGCAGCGTTGCCAGGACGAATGGGCCGACTACAAGGCGCGCCGCGGCAATGCCGTCACCAAGCTGCTGGTGCGGCCGCCGCTGCCGCGCGGCGTCTATATGTACGGCGGGGTGGGGCGGGGCAAGAGCTTCTTGATGGATTGCTTCTTCCAGGCCGTGCCGCTGACGCGCAAGACCCGCCTGCACTTCCACGAGTTCATGCGCGAGGTGCACCGCGAACTGCAGGATCTGAAGGGCATCGCCGATCCGCTGGAGGAGCTGGGCAAGCGCATCGCCAAGCGCTTCCGCCTGATCTGCTTCGACGAGTTCCACGTGGCCGACGTCACCGACGCGATGATTCTGCACCGCCTGCTGGACTCGATGTTCAAGCACCGCGTCTCCATCGTCACCACTTCCAACTTCCACCCCGACGGCCTCTATCCCAACGGCCTGCACCGCGACCGCATCCTGCCGGCGATCGCGCTGCTGAAGGAGAAGCTGGAGGTCATCAATGTCGACAACGGCACCGACTACCGCCGGCGCTCGCTGGAGCTTGTGGAGCTCTACCACTGCCCGCTCGACGAGTCGGCCGACGCGGCGCTGAGCCGCGCCTTCGAATCGCTGGCCGAGGCGCGCGACGAGGATCCGCTGCTGCACATCGAGCACCGCGAGTTGCGCGCGGTGCGGCGCGCCGGCGGCGTGGTGTGGTTCGACTTCCGCACGCTGTGCGGCGGACCGCGCTCGCAGAACGACTATCTGGAGCTGGCGACGCAGTTCCACACCGTGATCCTGGCCAATGTGCCCGAGATGCCGCCGCGCCTGGCCAGCGAGGCACGCCGCTTCACCTGGCTGGTGGACGTGCTCTACGACCGCCGCTGCAAGCTCATCATCTCGGCCGCCGTGCCGCCGGAGCAGCTCTATACCGAGGGTCCGCTGGCGCATGAGTTCCCGCGCACCATCTCGCGCCTGCAGGAAATGCAGTCACAGGAATACCTCTCGCTGGAGCGGCGCGAGGTGGATACTTCGCTGACATGAAGCGCACGTTGCTGGCCCTGCTGTGCTTGCCGTCCCTGGCCTGGAGCCAGGGCGAGCTCGGCCGTGAGGCCATCGAGGCCAGATACCAGGGCGAGCTGAAGGCCTGTGCCGAGCGCTTTGCGGTGACGGCCTGCCGCGACGCGGCGCGCCAGCGGCGCCAGCAGGCCCTGCAGCCCTTGCTGGAGCGCGAGCGGCGCGAGGCCGCGGCCGCGCGCGCCCAGCAGGCGCAGGAGCAGCGCGAGCGCGTCCTGCTCAAGCAGCAGGAGGCGGCCGCGGAGGAGGGGCGCAAGCGCACCGAGGCGGTGTTGGGCTTCCAGAGCGAACCGGCCTCGGCGCCGGCCTCGGCGCCGCGCCCCACCCGCGCCAATCCGGAAACGCACGCGCGTCAGCTCAAGGCACGCGATGCGCAGGCCGAGCAGGCGGCGCAACAGCAGCGCGAGCAGGCCATGCTGAGACAGCAGCGTCTGCGCGACCACCAGGCCCTGGTACAGAAGCGCGTGGCCGAGCGCGCCGCGAAAAAGGCCTCGGGTGCGCCCTTGCCGGTGCCTGCCGCGTCGGCGATTGCGGCGCTGCCGCCCATGCCGGCCAGCGCACCCGGGCGCTGAGCCGCCTCAGCCCAGCGCTTCCACCCGCACGATGGCGAGCGAGAGGTTGTCGCCACCGCCACGCGCGCGCTGGCGGGCCTTGCTGATCAGCAGCTCGGCGGCTTCGCGCGGCGGCAGGCTGTGCAGCACGGTGCCAAGCTCGCGCGGGTTGAAGTAGTGCCAGAGGCCGTCGCTGCAGGAGATCAGGCTGTCGCCCACTTCCAGGCGCTCGATGAAATCCTCGGTGGGCACCGGATCGGTGACGGTGCCCAGGCAGCCGGTCAGCAGATTGGACTGCGGGTGCACGGCCGCCTCGGCCTCGGTGATCTGCCCCTCGTCCAGCAGGCGCTGCACATAGGACTGGTCCATGCTGCGCTTGAGCATGTTCGGGCCGCGGAAATGGTAGATGCGCGAGTCGCCAGTGTGCAGCCAGTAGCAGCGCCGGTCCGGGCAGATCAGGTAGGCCGCCAGCGTGCTGTGCGGCTCTTCCTCGGCCGAGATGGCGGTCAGCTTGATCATCAGATGCGCTTCCGAGGCGATCTGGCGCAGCAGCTCGGCGGCATCCTCTTCTTCGGGAACAAAGCGCTCGAACAGCTGCTCGGCTGTCAGCACCACCTGGTCGGCGGCCTTGCGGCCACCGCTCTTGCCGCCCATGCCGTCGGCAAGCACGGCCAGCAGACAGCCGCTGCTGCGGCCGTGGCTGATGATCTCGACCTGATCTTGTTGATAGAGGCGGTCACCGCGGTGGATGCCGGTCGCAGCGTTCAGGCGAAAGCCAGGGGGAGTGCGGCTCATCCGAAAACTATAATCCCGAATCAATGCTCAAAGCGTCGCACGGTCGGCCCATGGATGAAGAACTTCACTCTCTGTCGCGCCGCCTGATTGAATTGCGCATCGAGCACGCCGATCTGGACGGCCTGATCGACGCCGTGGCACAGACCATGCCGCTGGACGAGCTGCAATTGCGCCGCCTGAAAAAGCGCCGCCTGGCCTTGCGAGACCAGATCACCCGACTGGAGATCGCCTGCGATCCCGATGAGCCGGCATAGCGCTTGAACTCACACACCGAACTCACCGCCGAACTTGCCCCCTCCGAACTGGAGCAATGGGTGGCGGCCGCCTTCGATACCGGCGGCCCGCTGTCAAGATCTGACCCCGGCTATGCGCCACGCGCGCCGCAGCTGGCGATGGCGCAGGCGGTGGCGCGCGCCGTGGCGCGCCGCGAAACCCTGGTGGTGGAGGCGGGCACGGGCGTGGGCAAGACCTTTGCCTATCTGGTGCCGGCCCTGCTCTCGGGTGGCCGGGCCCTCATCAGCACCGCCACCAAGAGCCTGCAGGATCAGCTCTTTCTGCGCGACCTGCCGCGCCTGTGCGACGCCCTGGGCGTGCCGGTGCGCATGGCCTTGCTTAAGGGGCGCGGCAGCTATCTGTGCCTGCACCGCATGAACCATGCGCGCGTCAGCGCCGAGCTGCCCGATCGCCGTGCCGTGCTGGCGCTGGCACGCATCGAGCGCTGGGCGCAGCAGACGCGCAGCGGCGACTTTGCCGAGCTGGACGGGCTGGACGAGCGCTCGCCGGTGATCCCCATCGTCAGCTCCACGCGCGACAACTGCCTGGGCAGCGAGTGCCCGGAGTTCCGTGCCTGCTTTGTCGTGAAGGCGCGGCGCGAGGCCATGGAGGCCGATGTGGTGGTGGTGAACCACCATCTCTTCTTCGCCGACATGACGCTGCGCGATACCGGCGTCGCCGAGCTGCTGCCCAGTGTGGACATCGCGATCTTCGACGAGGCGCACCAGCTGGCCGAGGCCGGCGTGCAGTTTCTCGGCACCAATCTGGGCACCTCGCAGCTGATCGACTTTGCGCGCGATCTGCTGGGCCTGGGGCTGGCGCAGGCGCGTGGCCTGCAGGACTGGCAGGCCTTGCAGGCCACGCTGGAGCGCGCCGCGCGCGAGCTGCGCCTGGCCTGCGCCGGGCCGATGCGCGAGGTGCGCGGCCTGCTCAAGCTGCGCTGGCAGGACCGTGCCGGCCGGCCCGGCTTTGCCTCCGCCCTGGCCGAGCTGGCCTGCGCGGCGGACGAGGTGCTGGAGGCGCTGGCCAGCGTGGTGGAGCTGTCGCCCGACTTCAAGCGCCTGCAGGAGCGGGCCCAGCAGTTCGGCGAACTGGCGCGCCTGTTCTCGGCCGAACCCGCGCCCGGCGAGGTGCGCTGGATCGATCTGAGCACGCACCAGGCGCGCCTGGTCGAGTCGCCGCTGGACATTCGCGCGGCCATGCAGGAGCAGCTGCAGGCAGCCCCCAAGGCCTGGGTCTTCACCTCGGCCACCCTGGGCGATGACGAGCGCCTGAGCTGGTTCACCGAGCCGGCGGGCCTGGACGACGCCACCGTGCTGCGCGTGGGCAGCCCCTTCAATTACCCCGAGCATGCGCGCCTCTACATCCCGCGCCGTTTCCCCAAGCCCTCGGAGCCCGATCATGCGCAGGAGGTGGCGGCGCTGGCGGCGCGCTGCGCGCGTGCGCTGGGTGGGCGCTGCTTCGTGCTCACCACCACCTTGCGCGCGCTGCAGACGATTGGCGATGCCTTGCGCCAGAGCTTCGAGGAGGTCGGCGACGGCATCGCCGTGCTGGTGCAGGGGGCGGCGCCCAAGCGCCTGCTGCTGCAGCAGTTCCAGGCCGACCCGCGCGCCGTGCTGGTGGGCTCGGCGAGTTTCTGGGAGGGCATCGACGTGCCGGGCGACGATCTGCAATGCGTGCTGATCGACAAGCTGCCCTTTCCCCCGCCCAGCGATCCGCTGGTGGAGGCGCGCGTGCAGCGCCTGGAGCAGGCGGGCCGCAATGCCTTTGCCGAGTATTTCATCGCCGAAGCGGCGATCGCGCTCAAGCAGGGTGGTGGCCGCCTGATACGCACCGAGAGCGATCGCGGCCTGCTGGTGGTCTGCGACCCGCGCATGGCGGGCATGAACTACGGCCGGCGCCTGCGCGCGGCCTTGCCGCCGATGGGGCAGCTGGCCGAGGAGGCCGAGGCGATGGCCTGGTTGCGGCAGCTGGCCGAGCAGCGCGACGAAGCATAAAAAAGCGCGTGACCCGCACGCGCTTGTTGCCGGCCCATGGGCCATGCATGCAGGCCCTGCTTACCAGAACTGCCACCAGGCCTTGTTCTTGGCACGCGCCTCCAGGCCGCCCGCCAGATAGGCGCTGTTGGGGAAGTTGGCCTTGAGCACGCGCGCGGCATCGTCGCGCAGCGGCGCCAGGCCCAGCCTGTCGTAGCTCTGCGTCAGGATGTAGAGCGCTTCTTCCACCGCCGGGGCGTACTGGAATTCCTGCATCGCCTGCTGGGCACGGTTGGCCGCGGCCACATAGGCGCCGCGCTTGAAGTAGTAGCGCGCCACATGCACTTCGTAGTCGGCCAGGCTGTTGGTGATGAAGTCCACGCGCACCCGCGCATCCTCGGCGTACCGGGACTCCGGGAATTGGTCCACCACCTGGCGGAAGGCCTGCAGGGCGTCGCGCGAGGCCTGCTGGTCGCGCTCGGTGACGTCCTGGCGCGCGATGCGGCCGAACAGGCCCAGGTCTTCGTTGAAGTTGACCACGCCCTTCATGTAGAGCGCGTAGTCCATCGCCGGGCTGGAGGGATTGAGCTTGATGAAGCGATCCAGCGTGCTGACGGCCTGGGCGCGCTCGCCGCTCTTGTAGTAGGCCCAGGCCAGATCGAGCTGGGCCTGCTGTGCCATCAGGGTGCCAGCGGCACGGCCTTCGATGCGCTCCAGCGACTTGATGGCGCGCTCGTAGCTGCCGCCGGCAATATCTTCCTTGGCCTCTGCGTACAATTTGTCCAGGCTGGCCTGGGAATTGGGATCGTCCTTGGGAGACGAGGAGCAGGCCGCCAGGCCAAGGGCCAGCACGGCGGCCAGCAGAGCAGCGCTTCGGCGTCCCTTGGGGCCAGCAGACACCGGCGTCGCGTGACGCTTCTTCACCCAGTTTTCGATCATGGTCCCCACAGGTTGGCGCATGGGCGCCACCTTCAGCTGAATACGGAGCGGCGATTATATGGTTCAGGCCTTGCCTGTAGATGAAGGCTCAGGCCTGGACGAAATGGATGCGGTTGAGGTCAACGTTGAGGCCGAGGTGGAGACGCGCATCGCGCAGGTGGACGAGGGCTGGCACTTGCAGCGCCTTGACAAATTCCTCGTGCAGCTGGCGCCGGAGTTCTCGCGCAACCATCTGCAGGGCCTGATCGAGCGCGCCTGCGTCAGCGTGAATGGCGTGCAGGCCGCCTCGGCCGCGCAGAAGCTGCGCGCCGGCCAGCAGGTGCTGGTGAGCCTGCAGCCCACCGAGGAAAGCAAGGCCTTCCGCGCCGAGCCCATGGATCTGCAGGTGGTGTTCGAGGACGAGCATGTGCTGGTGCTCAACAAACCCGCGGGCGTGGTGGTGCACCCTGCCGCCGGCAATTGGTCGGGCACCATCATGAACGGGCTGCTGGCGCATCACGCCCCGGCCGCGGCGCTGCCGCGTGCCGGCATCGTGCACCGCCTGGACAAGGACACCTCGGGCCTGATGGTGGTGGGCAAGACGCTGGCGGCGGTGACGGCGCTGTCGCGCATGATTGCGGCGCGCGAGGTTCATCGGGAGTACCTGGCGCTGGCCGCGGGGCGGGTGCCCGAGAGCCTGGTGATCGAGGCGCCGCTGGCGCGCGACCCGGTCTCGCGCGTGAAGATGGCCGTGGTGGCCAGTGGCAAGCCCTCGCGCACCGACGTGTTCTGCCTGGGCTGGTCCGAGGGCATCTCGGCCCTGCATTGCGTCCTGCACAGCGGGCGCACCCACCAGATCCGCGTGCATCTGGCCTCGCGGGGCTTTCCGCTGGTGGCCGACGCCCTCTACGGCGGCGCGCCCGCCTTGGGCATGAAGCGCCAGGCCCTGCATGCGGCACGGCTGAGCTTTGCGCATCCGATCGGTGGCGAGGCGCTGCGCTTTGATGCGCAATTGCCACAGGATTTGGCATCCGCCTGGGCTCTTGCCGGCTTGCCCGCAGCGGAGTTCTGACCGTGCGCCCGCAACAAGGCTACAATCGCGCCATCGTTGACGCTGCGTGCGCCAGCACCGGGGGCTGTGTGACCCGGTGGCGCCGAACAGCCGGGCAGTATCCGAGTCGTCATGCGTCCGTGAGGGCGCACGCTCAGCCCCAGCATCGCAGGCCCTGACCGGCCCCACTGACTATCCGACGCCCCGCAAATGGCGATAGACCGTGACAACGCTCGACCTCAAGGTCGGGACAGGCATAACAGTCGATGAATACACAGGATGCAAAACGCGTCCTCGAGACTGCACTTATCTGCGCGCAGCAACCGCTGACCTTGCGCGAGATGCGTGTCCTGTTTGCCGATGAGATCGGCGCGGACAGTCTGCGCACGCTGCTGGAAGAGTTGTGCCGAGATTGGGACGGGCGTGGCGTGGAGTTGGTGACGGTGGCCTCGGGATGGCGTTTCCAGAGCCGACCCGAGCTGCGCGAGTACCTGGACCGGCTGAATCCGGAAAAGCCGCGCCGTTACTCGCGGGCCGTGATGGAGACCCTGGCCATCATTGCCTACCGACAACCGGTGACGCGTGGCGACATCGAGGACATCCGCGGCGTGGTGGTCTCGACCGAGATCATCAAGCAGCTGGAAGACCGCAGCTGGATTGAAGTGATCGGCCACCGGGAAGCGCCCGGCCGGCCGGCCCTGTATGCAACGACGACGCAGTTCCTGGATGACCTCGGTCTGGCCAGCCTGGAACAACTGCCGGCGCTTGAATTGACCGGCAGCGACCAGGCCGAGGCCCTGGCGCAGGTGGCGCAGGCCTCCTTGCTGGACGAAGAGACCGTACAAGAACCCGGCGCGGCCGACCCTCAGGTCGCCGCTGCCGCCGAAGAATCCCCAGGCGTGCCTGTGCCCGAGCTAGCTGCCGGGCATGAGCCCGCATCCGAACCGGCCCCGCCGGCTCCCGAGTCTGAGGCCACCGACAAGGTGCAAAGCGACGCATGAATTCCAACGACACCGATCCCAAGCCCGAAGGCGGCGTTCCCGAGGCAGCCGAGGCGCCCAAGCGCAAGCGCGCACCGGCCCGCGCCAAGCCGGTTGAGGGTGCCGAGGCGGCAGCCGTGGCCGCCGAGGCCGAAGCCAAGCCGGTGAAGCCGCGCGCGCCGCGCAAGACGGCCGCCAAGAAGGCCGATGTGCTGACCGACGAGCCAGCCCTCGCTCCGGTGCTTGAGCCGGTGGCCGAGGCCTCGCCTGCCGAGACGCCCAAGCGCCGCGCCCCGCGCAAGACGGCAGCGGCCGAAGCGCCCGTCGCCGAGGTGGCGGTGCAGCCCGCCGTCGCCGCACCGGTGCAGCTGGACCTGGCGCCGGCCGAGCCCGTGCCTGCCGAGTCGGCCGTCGAGGGCGTTGAGGGTGCTGGGGCTGGTGAGGAAGGTCAAGACGCCCAGGATGGCGAACAGCGCCAGGGCCGCAACCGCCGCCGCAATCGCCGCGGCCGTGGCGGCGAGGCGGACGAGGGCGCACCGCGTGCCGACGCCCCGCGCGTCCAGGCCGAGGCAGCCCCCGAGCAGGTGCTGGCCGAGGTGGGCGAGCGCTTTGCCCAGGTGCTGGCCGGCGAGTACGACGAGAATGCGCCGGTCGAGGAGATCGAGGAAGAGGTGCAGGACACCAAGCGCGTGCTCGCACCCGAACCCGATGCGCCCAAGCTGCAGAAGGTGCTGGCGCAGGCTGGTGTCGGCTCGCGCCGCGACATCGAGGACATGATTGCCGAGGGCAAGATCACGGTGAACGACGAGGTCGCTCACATCGGTCAGCGCATCTCCTTCGGTGACCGCGTCAGCGTGGCCGGCAAGCCGATCAAGGTGCGCATCTCGCCGCCGGCGCCGCGCATCATTGCCTATCACAAGCCCGCTGGTGAGGTGGTCACCCACAACGACCCCGAGGGTCGCCCGACGGTGTTTCGCCGCCTGCCCAAGCTCTATCAGGGCAAGTGGCAATCGGTGGGGCGCCTTGATCTGAATACCGAAGGCCTGCTGCTATTCACCAACTCGGGTGAGCTGGCCAACCAGCTGATGCACCCGCGCTTCGGCGTGGAGCGCGAGTACGCGGTGCGCGTGCTGGGCACGCTGACCGACGAGCAACGCGCCAAGCTGCTCAGCGGCGTGGAGATCGACGGCCAGGCCGCCAGTTTCAAGAGCATCGAGGATGGCGGCGGCGAGGGTGCCAACCACTGGTATCGCGTCATCATCACCGAGGGCCGCAACCGCGAGGTGCGCAAGCTCTTCGACGCCGTGGGCCTGGCGGTGAGCCGCCTGATCCGCATCCGCTACGGCACCGTGGTGCTGCCGCGCGGCCTCAAGCGCGGCGTCTGGGTGGAACTGGACGACAACGATGTGCGTGTGATCCGCGGCCTGGCGGGCCATGTGCGCGAGAACCGCGGCGAGCGTGGCGAGCGTGGTGTCGAGCGCGGCGAGCGCGGTCCGCAGCGCGGCAACGATCGCAATGACAAGCAGCAGCGCGGTAACAACAATCGCCGCGCCGACGGCCGTCATGCCGGCGTGGGGCCGCGCCCCAGCCGCCCGGACCGGCCCGAGCGTCCGGGTGATCGGCCTGACCGGCCGGAGCGCGCACCGCGCGAGGAGCGCTATGTCGACAACCGCGACAGCGGTGCCGACCGCGACGACCAGGACGACGACTTCATTCCGCGCAACGTCAACCCGCTGGAGCAGACCTTCGATCGGCGCTTCGCCGGCAAGTCGCGCGGTTTCCCGCAGGGCTTCGGCCATGGCGGCAGTGGCCCTCGTGGTGGTGGCGGTGGCGAACCGCGCGGCGGCAAGGGCCCGGGCAAGGCCGGTGACGGCCCGCGCCAGCCCGACCCGATGCAGACCTCGGTGGGCTATATCGGCGCCGATGCCTTCCACGGCCGTGGCGGACGCCGCGGTGGCGGCGGTGGCGGCCGTTCCGGTGGCGGCGGCGGTCGCTCGGGCGGTGGCGGTCGCCATCGCTGAACAAGCATCCGTTGACGTGCCTGCGTCAGGCTGACATCAGGCCCGCAACTTCACACGGTACAATACAAGGCTTTGCCAAGCCTCAGATTTCAGGAGAAAAACCATGGCTATCGAACGCACCCTTTCCATCATCAAGCCTGATGCCGTGGCCAAGAATGTCATCGGTCAGATCTACAGCCGCTTCGAAGGCGCTGGCCTGAAGATCGTGGCCGCCAAGATGGCCCACCTCTCGCGTGGCGAGGCCGAGGCCTTCTACGCCGTGCACAAGGCACGCCCCTTCTTCAACGACCTGGTCAACTTCATGATCTCTGGTCCCGTCATGATCCAGGCGCTGGAAGGCGAGAACGCCATCCTGAAGCACCGTGACCTGATGGGCGCCACCGACCCGAAGAAGGCCGAGAAGGGCACCATCCGTGCCGATTTCGCCGACAGCATCGACGCCAACGCCGTGCACGGCTCGGACGCCGCTGAAACCGCCGCCGTGGAGATTGCATTCTTCTTCCCCGGCATGAACGTTTACAGCCGCTGATCGGCGAATCGCCTCTTGTCGCGCTGGCCTCAAGAGGCCAGCATTGACGAGAAGGGGCACACACATGGACGCGGTCAACCTGCTTGGATTCGATCTCGAAGGCTTGGCTGCGTACTGCGAGCAGCTGGGGGAAAAGCGCTTTCGCGCCACCCAGCTGTTTCGCTGGATCCATCAAAAAGGGGCATCTGACTTTGCGCAGATGTCCGATCTGGCCAAGTCGCTGCGCGACAAGCTGGCCGGCCGGGCGCATATCACGGCGCTGCCGGTGATCTCCGAGCACCTCTCCGCCGACGGCACGGTCAAGTGGCTGTTCGACGTGGGGCAGGGCAATGCCGTCGAGGCGGTGTTCATTCCCGAGGACGACCGTGGCACGCTGTGCGTATCCAGCCAGGCGGGCTGCGCCGTGGGCTGCCGCTTCTGCTCCACCGGCCACCAGGGCTTCAGCCGCAACCTCGAGACCTCCGAAATCGTCGCCCAGCTCTGGTATGCCGAGCACAGCCTGCGCAAGCGCCTGAATACCCAGGAGCGCGTCATCTCCAATGTGGTGATGATGGGCATGGGCGAGCCGCTGCAGAACTATGGCGCCCTGGTGCCGGCCCTGCGCGTGATGCTGGACGACCATGGCTACGGCCTCTCGCGCCGCCGCGTCACCGTCTCCACCTCGGGCGTGGTGCCGATGATCGACCGCCTGCGCGAGGATTGCCCGGTGGCGCTGGCGGTGTCGCTGCATGCGCCCACCGATGCGCTGCGCGACCAGCTCGTGCCGCTCAACAAGAAATACCCGATCGCCGAGCTGCTGGACGCCTGCAACCGCTATCTGGACAAGGCGCCGCGCGACTTCATCACCTTCGAGTACTGCATGCTCGATGGCGTGAACGACACGCCCGAGCAGGCGCAGGAGCTGGTCAAGCTGCTGCGCGGCCATGTTTCGTGCAAGATCAACCTGATTCCCTTCAACCCCTTCCCGGCCTCGGGGCTGAAGCGTTCGCCGCGCGAGCGCGTGATGGCTTTTGCCGAGGTGCTGATCAAGGCCGGCATCGTCACCACCGTGCGCAAGACGCGCGGTGACGATATCGATGCCGCCTGCGGCCAGTTGGCCGGCGAGGTGCAGGATCGCACCCGCGCGCATGTACGCATGGTGCGCGCGCCGGTTGTGGTCAAGAATGGTGCTGGCAAGTCCTCCTAGTCCACCACTCAGACGGTAAGCACATGGCCTCTTCGATGCAGCGCATCTCTTCCGGCTTCACGCCCTTGCTGGCGGGCCTGGCCCTGGCCGCGCTGGCCGCCTTGGGCGGCTGTGCCGGCGTGGCCGGCAACAACGGCCAGGAGCCGCGCACGGAAAGCGACCAGACCGATGCCGACCGGCGCGCCAACGTGCGCCTGGAGCTGGCCGGTGGCTATTTCTCGCGCGGCCAGTACAGCACCGCGCTGGACGAAGTCAAGCTGGCCCTGCAGGCCAAGCCCGGCATGACCGAGGCCATCAATCTGCGCAGCCTGATCTTTGCCGCCATGGGCGAGCCCGAGCTGGCCGAAGAGGGCTTCAAGAGGGCCCTCAGCCTGGCGCCCAAGGATGCCGACACGGCGCACAACTACGGCTGGTTCCTGTGCCAGCGCGAGCGCTGGCAGGCCGCCAGCGCGCAGTTCGAGGCTGCCCTGGCCCAGCCGCAGTACCGGTTCCCGAGCCGCACCCTGCTGGCGCGTGGCGTGTGCGAGGCGCGCGCCGGCCAGCTGAACGATGCTGAACGCAGCCTCGCCAAGGCCTTCGAGCTCGAGCCCGCCAATCCGGCGGTGTCGGTGAACCTGGCCGAGGTGCTGCTGCGCCTGGGCCAGCTGGACCGCGCGCGCTTCTATGTACGGCGCGTCAACGCCCAGGCCGAACAGATCAACGCCTCCAGCCTCTGGCTGGAGCTGCGCGTGGAACGCCGCCTCGGCAATACCGCGAGCGTGGAGGATCTGGGCCAGCAACTGCGCCGACGCTATCCGCAGTCGGCCGAGGTCGCGGCCCTGAACAGCGGTCGATACGATGAATGAGGGACATCGCATGACTTCCATGGTGACCGACGAGGCCCCGCCGGTGTCTGCGCCTGCCGTGCCCAACGCGCCGCTCACCGCGGGCGCCGCCCTGCAGGCCGCGCGCCGCGCCCGCGGGCTGCACATCGCCGCGCTGGCCGCGATGCTCAAGGTGCCGCAGGCCAAGCTGGAGGCGCTGGAAGCGGATCGCCTCCAGGACCTGCCCGACGCGACCTTTGCCCGCGCCCTGGCCACGGCGATGTGCCGTGCGCTCAAGACGGATGCGGCGCCCGTGCTGGCCCTGCTGCCCAAGGGCAACGAGCCGGGGCTCGAGCGCGTCACGCGCGGCCTGAATCAGCCCTTCCGCGACCGCTCGGTGCGCGAGGAGGGTCTGTCGCTGGACCTGCTCAAGCGGCCGGTGGTGCTGGGGACGGTCGGGCTGCTGTTGGCTGCGGCCCTGGTCTATCTGGTGCCCGGCGACTGGTTGACGGCATTGACGGAGCGGACCGACAGCGCAGCGAAGAACACGACGGCAACCACCACAGCGAGCTTGCCCAGCCAACCGGCGCCCGAGCCAGCGCCGTTGGTGCAGGAGGCTGCACAGCCGCTGGCGCAGGCCGCGTCGGTGCCGGCGGAGCAGGGCGCTGCCCCTGCGCAGGTGGCGACACAGGCGGTGCCGGCGGACGCTGCGGCGCCGCTGCGCATCCACACCCGTGCCGACTCCTGGGTCGAGGTGGTGGATGCCAAGGGTCAGGTCTTGCTGTCGCGCGTGTTGCGCGCCGGTGAACAGGCCGAGCTGGGCGGCCAGTTGCCGCTGAAGCTGCGCATCGGCAATGTGGCCGGCACCGAGCTGAGCTACAAGGGCAAGCCGGTGGACCTGCTGGCGCAGGCGCGCGACAACGTGGCGCGCTTCGAGCTGAACTGAATCTGGACGAAGAGAGCAGGGCCCGCGGCCCGACCGACGATGAGTGATGAGCAGAAGACCCTGAATCCCGCTGCCGTGGCCATTGCCGCCGCGCGCCCGGGTCGCCGTTTGACCCGCCAGGCCAGCGTGCGCTGGGGTGCGCGCGTGGTGACCATAGGCGGCGATGCGCCGGTGCGCGTGCAGTCCATGACCAATACCGACACGGTGGACGTGATCGGCACCGCCATCCAGATCAAGGAGCTGGCGGTGGCGGGCTCGGAGCTGGTGCGCATTACCGTCAATACGCCCGAGGCCGCCGAGGCGGTGCCGCATATCCGTGCCCAGCTGGACCGCATGGGCATCGATGTGCCCCTGGTGGGCGACTTCCACTACAACGGCCATCGCCTGCTGACCGAGTATCCCGAGATGGCCCAGGCCCTCTCCAAATACCGCATCAACCCCGGCAACGTGGGCAAGGGCGACAAGCGCGACCGCCAGTTCGCGCAGATGATCGAGGCCGCCATCCGCTACGACAAGGTGGTGCGCATCGGCGTCAACTGGGGCAGCCTGGACCAGGAGCTGCTGGCCCAGATGATGGACGAGAACGCGCAGCGTGCCGAGCCCTGGGATGGCCAGCAGGTGATGTACCAGGCGCTGATCCAGTCGGCGCTGTCCTCGGCCGACTATGCCCGCGAGCTGGGCATGAACCCCGACAACATCATCATCAGCTGCAAGGTCAGCGGCGTGCAGGACCTGATTTCGGTCTACCGTGCGCTGAGCGCGCGCTGCGACTACGCGCTGCACCTGGGTCTGACCGAGGCCGGCATGGGCACCAAGGGCACGGTGGCCTCGGCCACGGCGCTCTCCATCCTGCTGCAGGAAGGCATTGGCGACACCATCCGCGTCTCGCTCACGCCGCAGCCCGGCGAGGCCCGCACCCAGGAGGTGGTGGTGGCGCTGGAGATCCTGCAATCGCTGGGCCTGCGCGCCTTCAATCCCAGCGTGACGGCCTGCCCCGGTTGCGGCCGCACCACCAGCACCACCTTCCAGGAGCTGGCCAAGCAGATCGACGACTATCTGCGCGAGCAGATGCCGGTCTGGCGCAGCAAGTACCCGGGCGTCGAGAACATGAAGGTGGCGGTGATGGGCTGCATCGTCAACGGCCCGGGCGAGAGCAAGCATGCCGACATCGGCATCAGCCTGCCCGGCACCGGCGAGGCGCCCGCCGCCCCCGTCTTCATCGATGGCCAGAAGGCCCTGACCCTGCGCGGCGAGAACATCGCCAGCGAGTTTCACGCCCTGGTCGAGAACTACATTGAGAAGCGCTTCGGCGTCGCCGTTTGAGAATGACTGAGCAAAAGAAGTTGCAGCCCTTGCAGGCCGTCAAGGGCATGAACGACATCCTGCCGCCGGAATCGGCGCGCTGGGAATGGCTGGAGGCCAAGATGCGCAGCGTGCTGCAGCGCTATGGCTACCAGAATGTGCGCACTCCCATCGTCGAGCCGACCGCGCTGTTCGTGCGCGGCATCGGCGAGGTCACCGACATCGTCGAGAAGGAGATGTACGCCTTCGAGGACCGGGCGGACAAGCATGGCCAGGCCGAGCATCTGGCGCTGCGCCCCGAGATGACGGCGGGCGTGGTGCGCGCCATGACCGAGCATTCCTTCCTGCGCGACTCGGGCCGCCGCCTCTATTACTTCGGCCCGATGTTCCGCCGCGAGAAGCCGCAGAAGGGGCGCTATCGCCAGTTCCACCAGATGGGTGTCGAGGCGCTGGGCTTTGCCGGCCCGGATGTCGACGCCGAGGTGATCCTGATGGGCAGCCGGCTGCTGCGCGAGCTGGGCCTGGTGGACGGCGAGCATTTCACGCTCGAGCTGAACTGCCTGGGCGAGGCGGCCGAGCGCCGCGCGCACCGCGAGGCGCTGATCGCCCATCTGGAACAGCACAAGGAGCTGCTCGACGAGGACAGCCAGCGCCGCCTCTACACCAACCCGCTGCGCGTGCTGGACACCAAGAACCCGGCCCTGCAGGAGATGGCCAACGCCGCGCCCAAGCTGCTGGACTTCCTGGGCGAGGCCTCGCTGGCGCATTTCATGGGCGTGCGCGCCATCCTCGACGCGGCGGGCGTGGCCTACCGCATCAACCCGCGCCTGGTGCGCGGCCTGGACTATTACAACCTCACCGTGTTCGAGTGGGTCACCGACAAACTGGGTTCGCAGGGCACGGTGTGCGGCGGCGGCCGCTACGACGGGCTGATCGAACAGCTGGGCGGCAAGCCCGCGCCGGCGGTTGGTTTCGGCATGGGCTTCGAGCGCATGCTGTTGCTGCTGGAGGAGGTGGGCGTGGCGCCGGACGCGCCGGTGCCCGATGCCTACGCCATCGTGCCCTCGACGCAGGGCCTGGCGCAGGTGATGGTGGCGCTGGAGGCGCTGCGTGCCGCCGGCGTGGCGGTGGTGATGCACCCCGGCCAGAGCAGCATGAAGTCGCAGTTCAAGAAGGCCGATGGCAGCGGCGCGCGCGTGGCCCTGATCTTCGGCGAAGACGAGCTGGCCCAGGGCCTGGTGGCGATCAAGCCGCTGCGCGATGCCCAGGCCCAGCAAGTCACCCGCCCGCTTGCCGACGTGACGAGCTGGGCGCATGAGCTGCGCAACGCATAATCGCGGCTCGGTTTTCCCTTTCTTTCCCTCTCTCTTGCAATAGAACGATTCCACATGGCGTCTCATCTCGATCTGGAAGAACAGGAACAGCTGGACCAGCTGAAGGCGTTCTGGAACAGCTACGGCAATCTCATCACCTGGGTGCTGACCCTGGCACTGGCCGCCTATGCCGGCTGGGTCGGCTGGGGCTGGTGGCAGCGTGACCAGGCCGTCAAGGCCGCGGCCATGTACGACGAACTGGATCGCGCCGCCCAGGCCGGCGAGGTCGACAAGGTAACGCGCGTGTTCGCCGACCTGAAGGACCGCCACCCGCGCACCACCTATGCCGCCCAGGCCGCCCTGCTGGCCGCCAAGTTGCAAGCCGACAAGGGCCAGGCCGACAACGCCCGTGCCAGCCTGGAATGGACGGCCGCGAACGCGAATGCCGATGAATACCGCGATCTGGCGCGCCTGCGCCTGGCCGGTCTGCAGCTGGACGCCAAGCAGTACGACGAAGCCGCCAAGACCCTGGACGCGGTGAAGTCGGTCGATTTCGCCGCCCTGGTGGCGGACCGCCGTGGCGATCTGGCCTTGCTGCAGGGCAAGCCCGAGGTCGCCAAGGCCGAGTTCCAGAAGGCCTATGCCGCGCTGGACAAGACCCTGGACTACCGCCGCCTGGTGGAGGTGAAGCTGGCCAGCCTCGGCGTCGCCGTGGCCGACGATGCCGACAAGAAGGTGGCGCAATGATGATTCGATTCCGCCGTGCCGCGCCCCTGGCCGCCGTGTTGAGCCTCGCCCTGCTGGGTGGCTGCTCGATCTTCAGTTCCTCCAATGCGCCCAAGCCGGCCGCGCTGGAAACCGTCACGCCGCAGATTGCCGGCCGCCAGGTCTGGGCCAGCAGCGTGGGCAGCGTGCAGTTCCCGCTCGCCATCACGGCGCGCAACGAGCAATTCTTCGTCGCCGGTTCCGACGGCGCTGTGATGGCCTTGCAGGCCAGCAGCGGCCAGCTGCTGTGGCGTGCCGAAGTGGGCGAGCGCCTCAGCGCCGGGGTTGGCAGCGATGGCCGCTTTGCCGCGGTGGTGACGCGTGGCAACGAGGTGGTGCTGCTGGACGCCGGCAAGGTGTTGTGGCGCAAGGCGCTCAAGACCCCGGTGACGACCGCCCCGCTGGTGGCGGGCGAGCGCGTCTTCGTGCTGACGGTGGACCGCGTGGTGCATGCCTTCGACGCGCTGGACGGCCGCCGCCTGTGGGAGCTGCGCCGCCCCGGCGACGCCTTGACGCTGGCGCAGGCCGGCGTCATCACCAGCTACAAGGACACCCTGGTGGTGGGGCAGGGCGCCCGCATGGCCGGCGTGGACCCGCTCAAGGGCTCGCTGCATTGGGAGGCCAGCGTGGCCAATCCGCGCGGCACCAATGAGGTGGAACGCCTGGCCGACCTGATCGCGCCCGCGGTGCGTACCGGCGAGCTGATTTGCGCGCGCGCCTTCCAGTCGGCCGTGGCCTGCATCAATGCCGACCGCGGCACCACGCTGTGGAGCCGCAATGTCGGCGGCAGCCAGGGCGTGGGCGGCGACGCCCAGCTGGTGGTGGCGGCCGATGCCTCGGACCGCATCACCGCCTGGAACACCCGTAACGGCGACGTGCAGTGGACGGCCGAGCAGTTCCTCAACCGCAAGCTCAGCGCCCCGCTGGTGCAGGGGCCGACGATCGTGTTCGGCGACTTTGAAGGCCAGCTGCACTTCATCTCGCGCGAGACCGGCAAGACCCAGCTGCGCCTGCCCACCGATGGTTCGCCCATCGTCGGCGCGCCGGTGCTGGCCGGCACCACGCTGCTGGTGGCCACGCGCAACGGCGGCTTGTTTGCCTTCCGGCCCGAGTGAGCGTCCGTCAGCGCTTGAGCAGTACCCTTAGCTGAAAAGAAGAACAAGATGAAACCCGTGATCGCCCTGGTGGGCCGCCCCAATGTGGGCAAGTCCACCCTCTTCAACCGGCTCACCAAGAGCCGGGACGCCATCGTGGCCGACTTTGCCGGCCTCACGCGCGACCGGCACTATGGCGATGGCCGCCTGGGTGACCGCGAGTTCATCTGCATCGACACGGGCGGCTTCGAGCCCGACAGCACCACCGGCATCGTCAAGGAGATGGCCAAGCAGACCCGCCAGGCCGTGGCCGAGGCGGATGCGGTGGTGTTCGTGGTGGATGTGCGCACCGGTCTGTCCGGGCAGGACCAGGACATCGCGCGTTATCTGCGCCAGGCCAACAAGCGCATCTTCCTGGCCGTCAACAAGGCCGAGGGCATGAGCGACTCGCCCCTGCTGGCCGAGTTCCATGAGCTCGGCCTGGGCGAGCCGCACCCGATCTCGGCCGCCCATGGCCAGGGCATCCGCAGCCTGCTGGACGCGGTGCTGGAGGGCTTCGACGGTGCCGAGGAGTTCGGTGCCGGCCCCGAGGACGAGACCACCATCCGCATCGCCGTGGCGGGCCGCCCCAATGTGGGCAAGAGCACCCTCATCAACACCTGGCTGGGCGAGGAGCGCCTGGTGGCCTTCGACATGCCGGGCACCACGCGCGATGCCATCAGCGTGCCCTTCGAGCGCAACGGCCAGAAGTTCCAGCTCATCGACACCGCCGGCCTGCGCCGCAAGGGCAAGGTGTTCGAGGCGATCGAGAAGTTCTCGGTGGTCAAGACGCTGCAGGCGATTGCCGACGCCAATGTGGTGCTGCTGCTGATCGACGCCACCCAGGGCGTGACCGACCAGGATGCGCACATCGCCGGCTACATCCTCGACAGCGGCCGCGCCGTGGTGGTGGCCATCAACAAATGGGATGCGGTGGACAGCTACCAGCGCGAGACCCTGATGCGCTCGATCGAGACGCGCCTGGGCTTCCTGAAGTTCGCCACCATCCTGCATATCTCTGCGCTCAAACGGCAAGGCCTGGCCCCGCTGTGGAACGCCATGGCCGACGCCTATGCCTCGGCCTACAAGAAGATGACCACGCCGGTGCTGACGCGCCTGGTGCAGGAGGCGGTGCAGCACCAGACGCCGAAGAAGGTGGGCCATTTCAGGCCCAAGATGCGCTATGCGCACCAGGGCGGCATGAACCCGCCCATCGTGGTGATCCACGGCAATTCGCTGGACCATGTCACCGAGGTCTACAAGCGTTACCTGGAAGGGCGCATCCGCGCCCATTACAAGCTCACCGGCACGCCGCTGAAGATCGAGCTGCGCTCGTCCAAGAATCCGTTTGACGAAAAAGACAGCTGAGCCGCAAGCGCGGGGAAACCCGCGCCTGTGTTAAGGTGGCGGCTCTCCAACCCTCTCTCACAACACGGAGCATATCGTGAGCAACAAAGGACAACTCCTGCAAGATCCCTTCCTGAACCTGCTGCGCAAGGAGCATGTGCCGGTGTCCATCTACCTGGTCAACGGCATCAAGCTGCAAGGGCATATCGAGTCCTTTGACCAGTACGTGGTGCTGCTGCGCAATACCGTGACGCAAATGGTCTACAAGCACGCCATCTCCACCGTGGTGCCCGGCCGTGCCGTGAACTTCCACGCCAGCGACAGCCCCGAAGCCACTACCTGAGGCCGCTAGTCTCACGCCCACAAGGCGTGAGCGCGATCACTCAACACCTTGAGTTCTTCCACATCTCCGCAGTCGCCGCCGCCCCTCGAGGCGGCGCGCGCCATTCTTGTGGGCGTTGATTTCGGCCGTAGCGGCCATCACGCCGGCGCCTTCGACCCCACCCTGGACGAGTTGGCCCTGCTGGCCGAATCCGCCGGCGATACCGCCGTTGCGCGCGTGGTGGCGCGCCGCCAGGCGCCCGATGCCGCGCTGTTCGTCGGCTCTGGCAAGGCCGACGAGATCAAGCTGCTGGTGGACGCCCACCAGGCTCATACCGTGCTGTTCGACCAGGCGATCTCGCCGGCCCAGCAGCGCAACCTGGAGCGCGTGCTGGGCGTGCCGGTGGCCGACCGCACCGCGCTGATCCTGGAGATCTTCGCCGCCCGCGCCAAGAGCCACGAGGGCAAGCTGCAGGTGGAGTTGGCGCGTCTGCAATACCTGGCCACGCGCCTGGTGCGGCGCTGGAGCCACCTGGAGCGCCAGAGCGGCGGCATCGGCATGCGCGGCGGCCCGGGCGAGGCGCAGATCGAGCTCGATCGCCGCATGATCGACGAGCGCATCAAGACCATCAAGGAACGGCTCAAGAAGGTGCAGCGCCAGCGCAGCACGCAGCGCCGCGCGCGCAGCCGCAACGGCGTGTTCAAGGTCTCGCTGGTGGGCTATACCAATGCCGGCAAGTCCACGCTCTTCAATGCGCTGGTGAAGGCCCGCGCCTATGCGGCCGACCAGCTCTTCGCGACGCTGGATACCACCACGCGCTCGCTCTACCTCGAGGCCGCCGGCGCCAGCGTCTCGCTGTCCGATACCGTGGGCTTCATCCGCGACCTGCCGCACAAGCTGGTGGAGGCCTTCCAGGCCACGCTGCAGGAGGCGGCGGATGCCGACCTGTTGCTGCATGTGGTGGATGCCGCCTCGCCGGTGCTGGACGAGCAGATGGTGGAGGTGGAGCGCGTGCTGGCCGAGATCGGCGCCGGCGACATTCCGCAGATCCTGGTCTACAACAAGCTCGACAAGCTCGAGGACAACCAGCGCCCGCGCACCCCGCAGGACTGGATCGAGCGTGACGGCGGCGAGCGCGTCTCGCGTGTCTTCGTCAGCGCCCTGACCGGCGAGGGCCTGGATGTGCTGCGCCAGCAGATTGTGGCCGCGATGAGCAGTATGGCCGAGCCCACGGCGGGGCAAGATGTGACCCCGGCGGACTTGAACTTGCCGGCTACGGCCCCAGATGAGCAAGGTTTGCCGTCCGGAGACCCCTCCATTTGGCCCGAGAATGACGACTCGGCCGCATTCCCTACACAGGCATGAGCATGAATCACTCCGCGAGCGCGCGCTCCAAGACGCCCTTCACCGCGACGGCACAGGCGGCGCGTGCCCTGTTGGCGCGGCTGCTGACGCCGGCCGGCTGGCGCGCCGGGCGCCATCTGAACAATGGCCGCAACGACGGCCCGCCGGACCTGGATGAGCTCTGGCGCGATTTCAACCGCAAGCTCTCGGGCATGTTCGGCGGCCGCGGCGGCAAGGGCAGCGGCCCCGACAACGGCGGTGGCGGCAACAACAACTTCCAGCCCGACATCAAGAGCGCCGGCATCGGCATGGGCCTGATTGCCGGCGTGGTGGCGCTGGGCTGGCTGGCCAGCGGCGTCTTCATCGTGCAGGAAGGCCAGCAGGCGGTGATCACCTCCTTCGGCAAGTACAGCAAGACGGTGGATGCCGGCATCCAGTACCGCCTGCCTTACCCCTTCCAGGCCAATGAGGTGGTGCCGGTTACGCAGCTGCGCTCGGTGGAGGTGGGGCGCAATGCGGTGGTGCAGGCCACCGGCCTGCGCGACTCGTCGATGCTGACGCAGGACGAGAACATCGTCGACATCCGCTTCACCGTGCAGTACCGCCTCAAGGATGCGCGCGAGTACCTGTTCGAGAACTTCCGTCCCGACGAGGCGGTGGTGCAGGCGGCCGAATCGGCGGTGCGCGAGATCGTCGGCAAGAGCAATATGGATTCGGTGCTGTACGAGCAGCGCGACGCCATCGCCGCCGACCTGGTGAAGTCGGTGCAGACCCAGCTGGACCGCCTCAAGGCCGGCATCCTGGTGGTGAATGTGAACGTGCAGAACGTGCAGGCCCCCGAGCAGGTGCAATCGGCCTTCGACGATGCCTTCAAGGCCGGCGCCGACCGCGAGCGCCTGAAGAACGAGGGCGAGGCCTACGCCAACGACGTGATCCCCAAGGCGCAGGGCGAGGCCGCCAAGTTGCGCGAGCAGGCCGAGGGTTACAAGGCGCGCGTGGTGGCGCAGGCCGAGGGCGACGCGCAGCGCTTCAAGAGCGTGCTGGCCGAGTACCAGAAGGCGCCGGCGGTGACGCGTGACCGTATCTACATCGACACCATGCAGCAGGTCTACTCCAACGTCAGCAAGGTGATGGTGGACAGCCGCTCGGGTTCCAACCTGCTTTATCTGCCGCTCGACAAGCTGATCCAGCAGTCCGGTGGCACGGTGACGAGCAGCACGCCGCTGCCGGCGCCGATTACCGATGGCAGTGCACCCGCACAGACCAGCGATGTGCGCTCGCGCGATGGCCTGCGCAGCCGTGACCGCGACGGTCGTTGATCGGGAGGAAACAAGAACATGAACCGCATTGCCTCCATCGTTGCCGGCGCGCTCGTCGCCTTCCTGCTGCTGAGCTCCACGCTCTTCATCGTGGACCAGCGCCAGTTCGCCGTCATCTACGCCCTGGGCGAAATCAAGGAAGTGGTCACGGAACCGGGCCTGAAGTGGAAGCTCCCGCCGCCCTTCCAGAACGTGGTGTTCCTGGATCGCCGCATGCAGACCCTGGACAGCCCCGAGTCGCGCCCCATCTTCACCGCCGAGAAGAAGAGCCTGGTGATCGACTGGCTGGTGAAGTGGCGCGTTTCCGATCCGCGTCAGTTCATCCGCAACAGCGGCGCCGACATGCGCAATCTGGAGAACCGCCTCAGCCCCATCGTGCAGGCGGCGCTCAACGAGGAAGTGACCAAGCGCACCGTGCGCGCGGTGCTGGCCACCGAGCGCGAGAAGGTCATGAACGACGTGCAGAAGCGGCTCTCCGACGAGGCCAAGCAGTTCGGCATCGAGATCGTCGACGTGCGCGTCAAGCGCGTGGACTTCTCGGCCAACATCACGGAGTCGGTCTACAACCGCATGAAGTCGGAGCGCGCCCGCGTGGCCAATGAACTGCGCTCCACCGGTGGTGCCGATGGCGAGAAGATCCGCGCCGACGCCGACCGGCAGCGCGAAGTGATCGTGGCCGAGGCCTACCGCGACGCGCAGAAGATCAAGGGCGAGGGCGATGCCAAGGCCTCGGCCCTGTATGCCGAAGCCTTCGGTCGCGACCCGCAGTTCGCACAGTTCTATCGCTCGCTGGAAGCCTACCGCTCGAGCTTCCGCAACAAGTCGGACGTGATGGTGGTGGATCCGAGCAGCGAGTTCTTCAAGGCCATGCGCAACGGCGGGCCGGGTGGCGCCGCCGCTGCCACGCCGCCGCGCAAGTAAGCCAGCCGCAGCCGCTTCCAGCCCATGTCGGATCTGCTGCTGGGCGCCTTGGCGCTGATGCTGGTGATCGAAGGCCTGCTGCCGTTTCTCAATCCGACGCTGTGGCGGCAGGTGTTCCTGCGCGTGCTGGCGATGACCGACGGGCAGATCCGCTTCGTCGGGCTCTCCAGCATGCTGATGGGCCTGCTGCTGCTCTACGTGCTCTACAGCTGAGCCTGTTGTTGTGGCGCCATCGCAGACCGCGATGGCGGGCTATTGCCGGGCAGGCCGCGGCCTGCCGGTACAATGCCGTTTTTAATCCCCCCAATACGTCCATGTCCTCAGCTTGGCTGCTGCCCGAGCACATTGCTGACGTCCTGCCGTCCCAAGCCCGCCGCATCGAAGAGTTGCGCCGCGAATTGCTGGACATGGCGCGGACCTACGGTTGCGAACTGGTGATGCCTCCGCTGTTGGAGCATCTGGAGTCGCTGCTATCCGGCACCGGTCGCGAACTGGACCTCAAGACCTTCAAGCTCGTCGACCAGCTCTCGGGTCGCAGCCTGGGTCTGCGCGCCGACACCACGCCGCAGGTGGCGCGCATCGATGCGCATCTGCTCAACCGTGCCGGCGTGACGCGCCTGTGCTACTGCGGCCCGGTGGTGCACACCCGGCCCGATGGCCTGCATGCGACGCGCGAGCCGCTGCAATTCGGCGTCGAGATCTACGGCCATGCCGGCCTGGAGGCCGATCTGGAGGTGCAGGAGCTGGCGATCGATGCGCTGCAGCGCGCCGGCCTGCGCGAGGTGACCCTGGATCTGGGCGACGCGCGCCTGGTGCGCGGCGTGCTGGGCGATGTGAAGCTGTCGGCCGATCTGCTGGACGCCGTGGTGACGGCGCTGGCGAGCAAGGATGCGGCCGCGCTCAAGGCGCTGAGTTCGGACCTGCCCGCATCGGTGGCGGCGGGCCTGCAGACCCTGCTGTCGCTGTATGGCGGCGTCGAGGTGCTGGCGCAGGCGCGCGCCCAGCTGCCTGCGCATCCGCTCATCGGCGCGGCGCTGGACGATCTGGAGTGGCTGTCCAGCCATGTGCGCCAGACCCATCCCGAGCTACACCTGGGCTTCGATCTTTCCGATCTGACCGGCTACGCCTATTACAGCGGCATGCGCTTCGCGCTCTATGTGCCTGGCTGCAGCCATGCGGTGCTGCGCGGCGGCCGCTACGACGAAGTGGGCGCGGTGTTTGGCCGCCGCCGCCCGGCGGTGGGCTTCAGCCTGGACCTCAAGACCCTGGTGGGCCTGTGCCCCGAGACGGCGCTCAGCGCCGCGGTGCGCGCCCCCTGGGGCGAGGACGCCGGCCTGCGTGCGGCGATCCGCCGCCTGCGCGCCGAGGGCGCCACGGTGGTCTGCGTGCTGCCGGGGCACGAACACGAGAATGACGAATTCGATTGCGACCGCGAACTGGTCAGCGTTGACGGTCAGTGGGTGGTGCGCGCGCTGTGATCGCCTGATCCAGCCCCTCCGCCGGTAACAACACAGCATTGGACGAGCAAGAAAATGAGCAGCAGTGAAATCGCGCGTGGTCGCAACGTGGTCGTCGTGGGCACCCAGTGGGGCGACGAGGGCAAGGGCAAGGTGGTGGACTGGATGACCGATCACGCCGACGGCGTGGTGCGTTTCCAGGGCGGCCACAACGCCGGCCATACGCTGGTCATCAAGGGCGTGAAGACGGCGCTGCAGCTGATCCCCTCGGGCATCATGCGCGATGGCGTGGCCTGCTATATCGGCAATGGCGTGGTGGTGGATCCCACCCATCTGCTGTCCGAGATCGAGCGCCTGGAGAAGGCCGGCGTGGAAGTACGCTCGCGCCTCTACATCAGCGAATCCTGCCCGCTGATCCTGCCCTTCCATGTGGAAGTGGACAAGGCGCGCGAGGCACTGCGCGAGAGCAGCGGCAGCGGCAAGATCGGCACCACCGGCAAGGGCATCGGCCCGGCCTATGAGGACAAGGTGGCGCGCCGCGCCCTGCGCGTGCAGGACCTCAAGCATCCCGAGCGTTTCGCCAAGAAGCTCAAGGAATTGCTGGAGCTGCACAATTTCGCCCTGACCGGTTACCTGAACGGCAAGGCGCTGGAATTCCAGCCCATCTACGACCAGGCCATGAAGATGGCCGAGGTGCTCAAGCCCATGATGGCCGACGTGGGCTATATGCTGCACAAGGCCCACCAGGCCGGCGCCAACATCCTGTTCGAGGGCGCCCAGGGCACGCTGCTGGATATCGACCACGGCACCTACCCCTATGTGACCTCCAGCAACTGCGTGGCCGGCAATGCCGCCGCCGGCGCCGGCGTGGGCCCGCAGATGCTGCACTACATGCTGGGCATCACCAAGGCCTACACCACGCGCGTGGGTTCGGGCCCGTTCCCGACCGAGCTGGAATGGGAGAAGGAAGGCACGGTGGGTTACCACCTCAGCACCGTGGGCCAGGAGAAGGGCACCGTGACCGGCCGTGCGCGCCGCTGCGGCTGGCTGGATGCGGCCGCGCTGAAGCGTTCCATCATCATCAACGGCATCACCGGCCTGTGCCTGACTAAGCTCGACGTGCTCGATGGCCTGGCCGAGATCAAGATGTGCGTGGGCTACGAGCTCGACGGCCGCACGCTCGACATCCTGCCGCTGGACGGCGACGAGATCGCGGCCTGCCAGCCGGTCTACGAGAACTTCCCGGGCTGGACCGAGTCGACCTTCGGCGTGACCGAGTGGGACAAGCTGCCGTTGAACGCGCGCCGCTATCTGGAGCGCGTGCAAGCGGTGATTGGCGCACCCATCGACATGGTGTCCACCGGCCCCGACCGCGAGCACACCATCCTCTTGCGCCATCCCTACAAGGCCTGAGGGCCTGCCAGTTTGAGCAAGACCTGACCCCGCACTGCACCATCAAGAATCCAAGCAGGAGACCTTTTCTATGTTGACCGACGACGGCAAGCACCTGTACGTGTCCTGGGACGAATACCACATGCTGATCGAGCGCCTGGCGCTCAAGGTGCATGCCTCGGGCTGGCAGTTCGACCAGATCCTGTGCCTGGCGCGTGGCGGCATGCGCCCCGGCGACGTGCTCTCGCGCGTGTTCGACAAGCCGCTGGGCATCATGTCCACCAGCTCCTACCGCGCCGAGGCCGGCACCATCCAGGGCCGCCTGGACATCGCCAAGTACATCACCATGCCCAAGGGCGAACTGGCCGGCCGCGTGCTGCTGGTCGATGATCTGGCCGATTCGGGCGTGACGCTGAAGGCCGTGGTCGAGCGCCTGCGCGGCATGCCCTCGATCAGCGAGCTGCGCTCGGCGGTGATCTGGACCAAGGGCGTGTCCAGCTACACGCCCGACTATTACGTCGAGATGCTGGATACCAGCCCCTGGATCCACCAGCCCTTCGAGGAATACGACGATATGCGTCCGGACGCGCTGGCCAAGAAATTCGTGGTTTGAGCCCCTGGCGCAGCACATGGCCCCAACAACAAAACCAGCCGTTGCGCTGGTTTTGTTGTTTCATCGCCAGTTTCATTGCCGGCAAGAGGGCGAGGGTGCAGCAATTCGCCGCGCCACAAAGCAAAATGGCCACATGCTTTGCAACATGCAGCCATTCGATCTTCCAACTTACAACCCGACGATTCATGTGAATCGTGGTGCCCAGGAGAGGACTCGAACCTCCACGGAGTTACCCGCTAGTACCTGAAACTAGTGCGTCTACCAATTCCGCCACCTGGGCAAGGTCCAGAGAACTTTGAAGTGACTGTTGAAGTCGATTTCTAGGTTCCGGCGTTTCAGGAAAGAAAAGGATTCTATCATCAAAAATTTCAAGTCCGCAAGCCCGAGCCAGGGCGCGCTGTTGAGCGAGGTCGAGGGCACGCTGCAAGGTCATCGTGACGGCCACGGTTTCCTGATTCCGGACGAGGGTCAGACCGACATCTACCTGTCCCAGCAGGAAATGCACGCGGTGATGCATGGCGACCGGCTGCGCGTGCGCGTGGTGCGCTTTGACAAGCGCGGCCGCCCCGAGGGGCGTGTGCTGGAAATCCTCGAGCGCAAGAAGAAGCCCATCATCGGCCGCCTGCTGCTGGAGAGCGGCATCTGGCTGGTGGCGCCGGAAGACAAGCGCTTTGGCCAGGACATCCTGATCCCCAAGAACGCGATCGCCAATGCGGCGGCGGGCCAGATTGTCTCGGTCGAGCTGACCGAACCGCCCTCGCTGTATTCGCAGCCGGTGGGGCGCGTGGTCGAGGTGCTGGGCGAGATCGACGACCCCGGCATGGAGATCGAGATCGCGGTGCGCAAGTACGAGGTGCCGCATGCCTTCAGCGCCGAGACGCTCACCCAGGCCGGCAAGCTGCCGGATCGCCTGCGCGCTGCCGACCTCAAGCAACGCATCGACCTGCGCGATGTGGCCCTGGTCACCATCGACGGCGAGGACGCGCGCGACTTCGACGATGCGGTCTATTGCGAGCCGCACAAGCAGGGTCGCGGCAAGAGCGCCTTCAAGGGCTGGCGCCTGCTGGTGGCGATCGCCGACGTCAGCCATTACGTCAAGCCGGGCGAGCCGCTGGACCTGGACGCCTACGAGCGCGCCACCTCGGTCTACTTCCCGCGCCGCGTCATCCCGATGCTGCCGGAGAAGCTCTCCAACGGCCTGTGCTCGCTGAATCCGCAGCAGGATCGCCTGGCCATGGTCTGCGACATGCTGGTCACCGAGGAAGGCGCCACCCACGCCTACCAGTTCTATCCCGCGGTGATCTGCTCGCAGGCACGCCTGACCTACACGGAAGTGGCGGCGGTGCTGGGCAACACGCATGGCCCCGAGGCGGCCAAGCGCAGCGAACTGGTGCCGCATCTGCTGCATCTGCACGAGGTCTACCGCGCGCTGCTGTCGGATCGCCAGAAGCGCGGCGCGGTGGACTTCGACACGGTGGAGACGCAGATCGTCTGCGACGACAACGGCCGCATCGAGAAGATCATGCCGCGCGTGCGCAATGAGGCGCATCGCCTGATCGAGGAGGCGATGCTGGCCGCCAACGTCTGCGCCGCGGATTTCATCACCGATGCCAAGCACCATGCCCTGTTCCGCGTGCACGAGGGCCCCACGCCCGAGAAGCGCATGGCCTTGCAGGCCTATCTGCGTGCGCTGGGCCTGGGGCTGGGCCTGAGCGACGACCCCACGCCCGGCGAGTACCAGGCGATTGCCCAGGCCACCAAGGACAGGCCCGACTCGACCCAGATCCACAGCATGCTGCTGCGCTCGATGCAGCAGGCCAACTACACCTCGGCCAATGCCGGCCACTTCGGCCTGGCCTATGCGGCCTACACGCACTTCACCAGCCCGATCCGGCGTTATCCCGACCTGCTGGTGCATCGCGTCATCAAGGCCATGCTGATGGGCAAGCGCTACTTGCTGGATGCCAGCAAGATGAAGGTGCCGATGCCGCCCAAGCGGCCGGGCCGCGCCAAGCCCCTGGATCCGGCGCTGGCCTCCACCGAGCTGGAGCGCTGGGAGGTCGCGGGTGCGCATTGCAGCGCCAACGAGCGGCGTGCCGACGAAGCCTCGCGCGACGTCGAGGCCTGGCTCAAGTGCCGCTATATGCGCGAGCATCTGGGCGAGGAGTTCGCCGGCACGGTCAGCGCGGTGACGAGCTTCGGCCTGTTCGTGCAGCTCGAGGCGCTCTATGTGGAGGGCCTGATCCACATCACCGAGCTGGGCGGCGAGTATTTCCGCTTTGACGAGGTGCGGCAGGAGCTGCGCGGCGAGCGCACCGGCATCCGCTACGCCACCGGCGCGCGCGTGCAGGTGCAGGTCAGCCGCGTGGACCTGGACGGCCGCAAGATCGACTTCCGCCTCGTGCGTGACAGCGAGGAAGCGCGCATCGTGGCGCGCGCCCAGCGCGACAAGCATGGCCATGCGGCGGCCGTGGCGGCGCCGGCCACGGCGGTCGAGGCCCTGGAACAGGTCAAGCGCAGCGACCGCGAGCTGAAGGCCGAACGCAAGGGCGGCAAGCCGGCGGCTCGTGGCGGTGCCGGCGGCAAGGGCGCGGCGCCGGCGCATCCGATCAAGGCGGCGCGCAAGACGGCGCGTGGCGCGGCCGAGCCGCGGCCGCGCAGCAAGCGGCGCTGATCAGGCGGGGCGGGGCGCATGCAGGGCATGCATGCGCTCGATCAGATCGGCGGCGCGCAAGGGGCCATGCAGGCCCTGGGCGGCCGCGCCATGCCAGTAGGCGGCGCTGCGCGCGAGTGCCTGTGCATGTGCCGGTGTTTGCGCTTGCGGGCGGCGCGCCCACAGCCCCCCCAGCCAGCCGGCCAGCACGTCGCCGCTGCCGGGCGTGGCCAGGGCGGCATTGCCGCTGCTGTTGACGGCGGGCAACTCGCCCGGGCTGGCGATGATGCTGCCCGAGCCCTTTAGGATCACGGTGCACTGCAACTGCTCGCCGAGCGCGGTGGCGGCGCCGAGCCGATCGGCCTGCACCTCGGCCGCGCTGCGGCCAAGCAGCCGTGCGGCCTCCAGCGGGTGCGGGGTCAGGATGCTGGCCAGGTCCTGCGCCGCGCGCTGGCGTAGCAGGGCTTGCAAGGATGGATCGGCGGCAATGGCGTTGAGTGCGTCAGCATCCAGCACCAGGCGGGCGGCACTCGCCAGCAGGGCGGGCAGCACACCGCGCACGGCCGCGCCGCCACCGCAGCCGCACACCAGGGTCAGGTCTTGCCAGTGTTCGGGCGAGGCCAGACGCGCCTCGGGCCAGCGCATCAGCTCGGGGCGTGGCGGCCAGGGGGCTTCTTTCTCGCTGTCTTCCAGCAGGCAGACATAGACCCGGCCGGCGCCCGCACCCAAGCCGGCGCTGCCGGCCAGCCAGGCGGCGCCGCGCATGCCGGGCGCGCCGCCTATCACCAGCAGATCGCCCTGGCTGCCCTTGTGGCTGCTGTGCGAGCCGGGCGTCTGCCAGTCGCGCAGGTCCGCGCTGGAGTTCAGCCAGGCATCGGCGGCCTGGGTTGGTGTGGCGCCCAGATCATCGAACCAGATCTCGCCTGCGTGGGCGCGGCCCTGGGCGGTGAACAGGCCGGGCTTCAGGCTCAGCAGCGCCAGCGTGTGCTGCGCCCGCACCGCCTCAGCGCCGGCGAGCGCGCCGCTATCGGACTGCAGGCCGCTGGGCAGGTCCACCGCCAGCACCGGGCATGACTGCCGGTTGATGAGGGCGATGGCCTCGGCCAGCGGCGCGCTGGGCGCGCGGCTGAGTCCCAGGCCCAGCAGGGCATCGATGATGAGGTCCGGCGCGGCGGGAGCGTCCGCCAGCTGGCCATGTATCGCCAGCCCGGCCGCCTGTGCGGCGTGCAGCGCGGCCGCGGCATCGGCGGGCAGGGGCTTGCCCTCGTTGAGCAGGATCAGGTGCACCCGCAGCCCCGCGGCGGCGAGCAGGCGGCCGGCCACCAGGCCGTCGCCGCCGTTGTTGCCGGGGCCGCAAAGCACCCAGACGCTGCGCGCCAGCGGCGCGACCGCCCGCGCCAGTTTGGCCACGGCCAGGCCGGCGCGCTCCATCAGGCGGTGCGCCGGCAGCCCGGCCTGCGCGGTGGCCTCCAGCGCGCGGCAGCTGGCTTGGCCGTGCAGTGCCAATGCCGTGCTGGCGGGCAGGACCTTGATCATGGTGCCGACTCTAGCCGAGCCTGAGCAGGCCCAGGCCGCTGATTTCCGTGGGCGCGGCGCGCCCGGCGATGCGCTCGGCCAGGGCCTGCGCACTGCCGCAGGCCAGGGTCCAGCCGCTGGTGCCATGGCCGAGGTTGAGCCAGATGCCGGCCTGGCCGCTTTCGCCCAGCAGGGGCAGGCCATCCGGCAGCAGCGGGACGCTGCCGCTCCAGGCCTGCATCGAGGCCAGGTGGGCGGCGCCGGGGAACCAGTCGTGCAAGACCTTGTGCAGATCGGCCATGGCGCTGGCGGGCGCCCGCGCCGGGGCCGCGCCCATCGCCATCGCGCCGGCCACACGCACACGCAGGCCCTGTCGGCTCAGGCTGGTGCGCTGCGCCAGATCCAGCAGGCCGGCGCGCGGCCCGAGGTCGGGATGGGCCTCGAACTGGCGCAGCGAGGCGGTGATGGAATGGCCGTGCAGGGTGGCCATCGGCAGCTTCAGCCCCAGCGGCCGCAGCAGAGCGTCGGCACCCATGGCGGCGCACACCACGATGGCATCAAAGCGCTCCTGCTGCGGCTCCATAGGCATCGGCACGGTGTCGGGGCCGCTGTCGGCGCGGGCTTCGTCGGCGCGGGCGATCGCGCTCGTGCCCTGGGCGGGCGGCGTGTACTCGTGCAGCAGGCCGGGCGCGCTGCCGGCGTCGATGTGGCGCACCGTGGTGTGGAAGCGAAAGCGCACGCCCAGGCGCTGCGCCTCGGCCTTCAGCAGATGCGCAAACTGCCGGCCGTTGCCGACCTCGGCCTGCGGCAAATACAGGCCGCCCTGCAGCCCGGTATCGGGGCACAGCCCCGGCTCGACGCGCAGGCACTGCGACCCGTCCAGCCATTCGTGCTTGACGCCCAGGGCCTCCAGCGCCGGGGCACCGGCTTGCGCCGCCTTCAGCTCGCGGGCCGTGCGCAGCAACAGCAGCACGCCGTCGGCGCGCTCATAGTCCAACCGCAGCTCCTGGCGCCAATGCTGCAAGCGGGCCTGGCTCAGCAAGGCCAGGCGCTGCGCCTGCAGCTGGTGCTCGGCATGGGCCTTGTGCCTGCGCGCGCGCCAGGCCGACCAGTGCCAAGCCGGCTGGGCCAGCTTGCTGCCGGCGGCTTGCAGCGCGCTTGGCCAGCCCGGGTGCAGCAGGCCGCCATGGGCAAAGCTGGCGTCGGAGGCCACGCTGCCATGGCGCTCGAACACGGTGACTTCGTGGCCTTGCACGGCCAGCTCGTAGGCACTGGTGACGCCGACAATGCCGGCGCCGATGATGGCAATGCGCATCTCAATGCCCTCCGATCGAAGGCGATACCAGAGGCTCGATCTGCGCGGCAAAGGCCAGCAGATCGGCGTCGCGCAGGGCGCTGTTCCACAGCATCAGACCCACCGGCAGCTCGCCGGCCTCGTGGCAGGGCAGGCTCAGCGCGCAGCCATCGAGCAGGTTCACCACCGAGGTATTGCGCAGCAGCAGGGTATTGGTCGCGAAGAAGGCCTCGTCGCTGGCCAACAAGGGTGCGAGTTCCGGCGCGGTCATCGGCACGGTCGGGCTGAGCAGTGCGTCGACGCCGATCAGCGCGGCCTGCATGGCGTCGATCCATTGCCGACGCGCCTGCAGCAGATCGATGTAGTCGGCGGCCGAGATGGCAGCGCCGCGCTTGATGCGCAGCGCGACCCGCGGGTCGTACGAGCCCTCGCGCGTCTGCAGGCGCTGGCGATGCCAGGCCCAGCTCTCGGCGGCCGGCAAGCCGCCCTGGGCCTGCAAGGCCGGCAGCTCCTGCAACGGCGGCAGGCGCAGCTCCTCGATCTGTGCACCGGCCGCGCGCAGGCGTTGCAGGGCGCACTCGAAGGCGCACGCCACCGCCGGTTCCAGCGCGTCCTGCATCAGCTCGCGCACCACGCCCAGGCGCCAGCGCGCGAGCGGGCGGGCTGCCCGAGGCAAGACCTGGCCCGACAGCAGCTCGTGGAGCAGGGCCGCGTCGCGCACCGAGCGTGTGATGGCGCAGCTGGTGTCCAGGCTGGTCGAGAGTGGCATGCAGCCCTCGTTGGGCGTGAGGCGTGCGGTGTTCTTGAAACCGACCAGGCCCTGCAGGGCGGCGGGGATGCGGATCGAGCCGCCGGTGTCCGAGCCCAGCGCCGCCCAGGCCGCGCCGCAGGCGACGCTGACGGCGCCGCCCGAGGTCGAGCCGCCAGGGATACGTGCCTTGCCGTCGAGGGCGCGCGTCACCGGGTTCAGGGGCGTGCCATGGTGGGGGTTGATGCCCACGCCGGAAAAAGCGAATTCGCTCAGGTTGCTGTGGCCGATGAAGGCTGCACCGGCCTGGCGCAGCCGCGCCACGCATGCGGCGTCCGCGGCCGCAATAGGTGCATCCAGCAGCGATGCCGAGCCGCCGCTGGTGGGCTGGCCGGCCACGTCGAACAGGTCCTTGATGCTGATCGCCAGGCCTTGCAGCGGGCTGCCCGGCTGGCCGCTGCGGCGCAGCAGGTCGGCGGCCTCGGCACTGGCCAGGGCGGTGTCGAAGAACTCGCGCACAAACACCTGCTGACAGGCGCCGGAACGCGCTGCTGCCAGGCTCTTACGCATCAATTCGAGGGAGGTGCTGCGGCCATCGCGCAGGCGCTGCAGGGCGCCGCTTAGGTCCAGGGGCATGGATCGTGTATACTCTTTGGGTTTTGCCGGATGGCGTTCGAATTTTTCGGTGCGTCAGTTCAGCAAAACTAATCGCAAACCCGGCATTCGAAAGGTGTCGTTGGTCTGGCAGGGTCCTCCCAGGGAGGGCGCACCGGGCAACGATTCGAGCCGGATTTTAGAACCAACCTTCGGAGTATTTACATGTCCGTTACGATGCGCGAGATGCTGGAAGCCGGCGTCCACTTTGGTCACCAAACCCGCTTCTGGAACCCCAAGATGGCCCCGTATATCTACGGCCATCGCAACAAGATTCACATCATCAACCTCGAGAAGACGCTGCCTGCGTTCGAGGAAGCGATGAAGTTCGTGCGCCAGCTGTCGGCCAAGCGCGGCACCATCCTGATGATCGGCACCAAGCGTCAAGCACGCGAAGTGATCGCCCTGGAAGCCCAGCGCGCCGGCATGCCCTACGTCGACCAGCGCTGGCTCGGCGGCATGATGACCAACTTCAAGACCGTCAAGGGTTCGCTGAAGAACCTGAAGGACATGCAAGCCCAGGTTGATGCCGGCACCCAGCCCGCCATCAAGAAGGAAGCCCTGCTGTTCCAACGCGATCTGGCCAAGCTGGAAAAGAACATCGGCGGCATCCAGGACATGGCTGCCCTGCCTGACGCCATGTTCGTGATCGACGTGGGTTACCACAAGATCGCCGTGGCCGAAGCCAAGAAGCTGGGCATCCCCGTGATCGGTATCGTCGATACCAACCACTCGCCCGAAGGCATCGACTACGTGATCCCCGGCAACGATGACTCGGCCAAGGCCGTGGCGCTGTACGCCCGCGCCGTCGCCGACGCCGTGCTGGAAGGCCGCGCCAACGCCACCAACGAAGTGCTGCAAGCCGTGGCGCCCGCCGGTGACGAGTTCGTAGAAGTCAGCGAAGGCGCCTAAAGCGCAATCGCACCCAGGCAAAGGGGCTGATTCAGCCCCTTTTTCGCAAGCCGGGTACTGAATTGCTGGGTTTTGAATTAAGTTTACCGTGGGGTCAGGTCTTGCCTGCCCCCGCGCTCGATGGAGATTGATGATGGCTGCTATTACCGCAAGCATGGTCGCCGAACTGCGCGCCCGTACCGATGCACCCATGATGGAGTGCAAGAAGGCCCTGACCGAAGCCGAGGGCGACCTGGGCCGCGCTGAAGAGATCCTGCGCGTCAAGCTGGGCAACAAGGCCGGCAAGGCCGCTTCGCGCGTGACCGCCGAAGGCGTGGTCGCCTCGGCCGTGGTGGGCAACACCGGCGCGCTGGTGGAAGTGAACTGCGAAACCGACTTCGTGTCGAAGAACGACGCCTTCCTGGCCTTCGTGAACGCCATCGCCGGCCTGATCGCCACCGAGGCGCCCGCCGATGTGGCCGCCCTGTCGGCCCTGCCGCTGTCGCAAGAAGGCTTCGGCCCGACGGTGGAAGACGTGCGCAAGGGTCTGATCGGCAAGATCGGCGAGAACATGACGATCCGCCGCTTCCAGCGCTATGCCGCCGGCAACAAGCTGGCCTCCTACCTGCACGGCACCCGCATCGGTGTGATGGTCGAGTTCGAGGGTGACGATGTCGCCGCCAAGGACGTCGCCATGCACGTCGCCGCCATGAAGCCGGCCGCCCTGTCGTCGGCCGATGTGCCGGCCGAGCTGGTGGAGAAGGAGCGCAAGATCGCTGCCGAGAAGGCTGCCGAGTCCGGCAAGCCCGCCGAGATCGTCGCCAAGATGGTCGAGGGCTCGGTGCAGAAGTTCCTGAAGGAAGTCTCGCTGCTGGACCAGGTCTTCGTGAAGGCAGCCGACGGCAAGCAGACCGTGGCTGCCATGCTCAAGGAGAAGGCCACCAATGTGAAGAGCTTCACCCTGTATGTGGTGGGCGAAGGCATTGAGAAGAAGGTGGACGACTTCGCGGCCGAAGTGGCCGCCCAGGTGGCTGCTGCCAAGGGGCAGTAAGCCTCCCCAGAAAAGGGCGCCACTAGGCGCCCTTTACACTTGTGCCTGCGGCTGGGTTCACGAGGCCTGGACACGCGGCAACCCCAACGCTTAGACGAGGTACGAATGCCCGCGCACAAACGCATCCTGCTCAAACTCTCCGGCGAGGCCCTGATGGGCGACGACGCCTATGGCATCAACCGCGCCACCATCGTGCGCATGGTGCGTGAGATCCAGGAGGTCACCAAGCTGGGTGTGGAAGTGGCCGTCGTGATCGGCGGTGGCAATATCTTCCGCGGCGTGGCCGGCGGTTCGGTGGGCATGGACCGCGCCACCGCCGACTACATGGGCATGCTGGCCACGGTGATGAACTCGCTGGCCCTGGCCGACACGATGCGCCAGGAAGGCATGACGGCGCGCGTGATGTCGGCCATCGCCATCGAGCAGGTGGTCGAGCCCTATGTGCGCCCCAAGGCCCTGCAGTACCTCGAAGAGGGCAAGATCGTCGTGTTCGCCGCCGGTACCGGCAACCCCTTCTTCACCACCGATACCGCCGCCGCGCTGCGCGGCGCCGAGATCGGTGCCGAGATCGTGCTGAAGGCCACCAAGGTGGACGGCGTCTACACCGCCGATCCCAAGAAGGACCCGTCGGCGACGCGCTATGCGCGCATCAGCTTCGACGAGGCCATCACCAAGAATCTGCAGGTGCTGGACGCGACCGCGTTCGCACTCTGCCGCGACCAGAAGCTGCCCATCAAGGTCTTCAGCATCTTCAAGCCGGGCGCGCTCAAGCGCGTGGTGATGGGCGAGGATGAGGGCACGCTGGTGCATGTCTGAGCGGCGCAAGCCGTTGAGATGGCACTGGGCTTTACTGAGGTTGAGATCATGAGCATTGCAGACATCAAGAAGAACGCCGAAGCCAAGATGGCCAAGTCCGTCGAGGCCTTCAAGAACGAGTTGCACAAGATCCGCACCGGCCGTGCCCACCCGGGCATCCTGGACCAGGTGCATGTGGACTACTACGGCTCGATGGTGCCGATTTCGCAGGTGGCCAATGTGAGCCTGCTGGACGCCCGCACCATCAGCGTGCAGCCCTGGGAAAAAGGCATGGGCGCCAAGATCGAGAAGGCGATTCGCGAGTCCGATCTGGGCCTGAACCCCGCATCGCAGGGCGACCTGATCCGCGTGCCGATGCCCCCGCTGTCCGAAGAGCGCCGTCGCGACCTGACCAAGGTGGTGCGCAATGCCGGCGAGGATGCCAAGGTGGCGGTGCGCAATCTGCGCCGCGACGCCAACGAGCAGGCCAAGAAGCTGCTGAAGGACAAGGAGATCGGCGAGGACGACGAGCGCCGCAGCCTCGATGAGGTGCAGAAGCTCACCGATCGCGTGATCGTCGAGATCGACAAGCTGACCTCGGGCAAGGAAGCCGAGATCCTCGCCGTCTGACCAGCCCGTGACTAGCGAAAGCAAGGCGGTTCCCCGCCATGTCGCCATCGTCATGGATGGCAATGGGCGCTGGGCCAAGAAGCGCTTTCTGCCGCGCTTCTTCGGTCACAAGCAGGGCGTGGATGCGCTGGTGAAGATCGTGCAGGCCTGCATCGATCGCGAGATCGAATACCTGACGGTGTTTGCCTTCTCCAGCGAGAACTGGAAGCGCCCCAGCGACGAGGTCTCGGGCCTGATGGGGCTGGTGCTGGCGGCTGTGTCGCGCTACCTGGCGCGCATGGGCTCGATGGGCGTGCGCATCCGCATCGTCGGCGACCGCGAGGCGGTCTCCGAGAAGCTGCGCAATGCCTGGAACGAGGCCGAGAACGCGACCCGCCACAACACCAAGCTGACGCTCAATGTGGCCTTCAACTACGGCGGCCGCTGGGACATCGTGCAGGCCGCCAAGGCGGCCATCAAGGCCGGCGTGCCGGCCGAGCAGATCACCGAGGCCAAGCTGTCGGAGTTCATGGCGATGAGCTATGCGCCGGACCCGGATCTCTTCATCCGCACCGGCGGCGAGGTGCGCATCAGCAACTTCATGCTCTGGCAGGTGGCCTACACCGAGTTCGTGTTCTCCGACTGCCTCTGGCCCGAGTTTGGCGAAGCCCAGCTCGACGCCGCCATCCAGGCCTTCCGCGAGCGCGACCGGCGCTTCGGCGGGGTCAAGCTCTCACCCCAAGAGGCCTGAAGTGCTGAAACAGCGTGTCATCACCGCCATCGTCCTGCTGGCCATCCTGCTGCCGGCGCTGTTCGCCGCATCGCCCTGGCCCTTTGCCCTGCTGACCCTGGGGATGATTGGCGCGGCCGCCTGGGAGTGGGCGCGGCTGAACGGGCTGCCGGGTGCCGGCGCCTGGGGCTTCGGTGCCGTGATCGCCGCGGCTTGCGGCGCCACGCTGTGGGCGCTGCAGCTGCAGGCGCCGCCCAGCTGGTGCTGGTGGGCGGCGGGTGGCATCTGGGTGCTGGGCGGCACGCTGGCCCTGCGTGGCGGCCCGGCGGCCTGGCCCAAGGTTTCGCGCGCGCTGCGCCTGGTGCTGGGCGGCCTGGCGCTGTGGGCGGCCTGGCTGGCGATGGCGCAGGCCAAGGCCCAGGGCATCAACTTTCTGTTGTCGATCTTCTGCCTGGTGTGGATGGCCGACATCGCCGCCTACTTCGGCGGCAAGGCCTTCGGTCGCCGCAAGCTGGCGCCCGCCATCAGCCCCGGCAAGAGCTGGGAGGGCGTGTGGAGCGGCATGCTGGGCGTGCTGCTGCTGGGCGTGATCTGGGTGCACGTGATCGACGCGCGTTTTCACGTCGATGCGCCCAGCCTGTTCAGCCTGCTGGTTCATGGCCTGGGCCCGGTATCGCTGCTGGCGCTGTTCTTCCTCGCGGCCATGAGCGTGGTGGGCGATCTGTTCGAGTCCCTCATCAAGCGCGCGGTCGGTGCCAAGGACAGCAGCCAGTTGCTGCCCGGCCATGGCGGCGTGCTCGATCGCGTCGATGCCTTGTTGCCCGTGTTTCCCCTGGCCCTGGCCCTGAGTTCCCTTCCCAAGCTGATATGAGCGCACCCTCCATGAACCGCCGGCAACGCGTCAGCGTGCTGGGTTCCACCGGCTCGATCGGCGTCAACACCCTGGACGTGCTGGCGCGTCACCCGGAGCGCTACGAGGTGTTTGCCCTCAGCGCGATGAGCCGGGTCGATGCGCTGCTGGCGCAGTGCCTGCAGCACCGGCCGCGCTACGCCGTGCTGCCCGACCGGGCCCTGGCCGCCGAACTGCGCAGCAAGCTGCACGAGCAGGGCGCACTGACCGAGGTGCTGGATGGGCCCGATGCCTTGAGCGAGATCGCGGCCCACCCCGAGGTGGATGCGGTGATGGCGGCCATCGTCGGCGCCGCCGGGCTGGCGCCCTGCCTGGCCGCCGCCCGCGCCGGCAAGCGCCTGCTGCTGGCCAACAAGGAAGCCATCGTGGTGGGCGGCGCGCTCTTCATGCAGGCGGTGGAGCAGGGCGGTGCCACGCTGCTGCCGATCGATTCCGAGCATTCGGCGATCTTTCAATGCCTGCCCGAGGACCGCAAGACCTGGCACCAGCGCATCGATCACATCGTGCTGACCGCCTCGGGCGGCCCGTTCCGCACCCGTGAGCCCGGCACCCTGGCCGAGGTCACGCCGGAGCAGGCCTGCGCACATCCGAACTGGGTGATGGGCCGCAAGATCTCGGTCGACTCGGCCACCATGATGAACAAGGCGCTCGAGGTGATTGAGGCGCGCTGGCTGTTCAACCTGACGCCCGAGCAGATCAAGGTCATCATCCATCCGCAAAGCATCATCCATTCGATGGTGGTGTGCCGCGACAACTCGGTGCTGGCTCAGTTGGGCACGCCGGACATGCGCGTGCCGATCGCCTACGGGCTCGCCTTCCCCGAGCGCGTCGAGTCGGGTGCCAGCCGGCTGGACCTGCTCAGCACGCCGGGCTTGAGCTTCGAAGAGGCCGATGCACGCCGCTTCCCTGGCCTGCATCTGTCCTGGGCCGCGCTGCGCGCACGCGAGGGTTCGACGGCCGTGCTGAATGCCGCGAACGAAGAGGCCGTGGCGGCCTTCCTCGACGGCGGCCTGCGCTTCGACCATATCCACCGCGTGAACGCCGAAGCGCTGGCGCAACTGCTGCCCGCCGCCGATGAATGCGCCAGCGTGGCCGGCCTGCTGGCGCTGGACGCGCGTGCGCGCCGCCATGCCCAGGGCCTGATCAAGGCCTTGCGCGCATCATGATCACCTCCCTGCTGGCCTTCGTGCTCACGCTGGGCGTGCTGATCGTGGTGCACGAATACGGCCATTACCGTGTGGCGCGCGCCTGTGGCGTCAAGGTGCTGCGCTTCTCGGTCGGCTTCGGTCGCGTCATCTGGCGCTACCGCAAGCATCCCGAGGCCACCGAGTTCACGCTCAGCGCCTTGCCCCTGGGCGGCTATGTGCGCATGCTGGACGAGCGCGAAGGGCCGGTGGCGCCGGAGGAGCGCGCCCAGGCCTTCAACAACCGGCCGCTGCTGCAGCGCACCGCCATCGTGGCCGCCGGCCCGATCGCGAATCTGCTGCTGGCGGTGCTGCTGCTGGCGGCGGTGAACTGGATCGGCCAGGACGAGCCCAAGGCCGTGCTGGGCGCGCCGCTGGCGGGCAGCCTGGCCGAGCGCGCCGGCATGCGCGCGGGCGACTGGGTGCAGGCGGTGTCGCGCGACGGCCAGGATTGGCAGGAGCTGCGCTCGCTGCCCGAGCTGCGCTGGCAGCTCACGCAGGTGGTGGGCGCACGCGCCAAGCTGTACCTGAATCTGAGCGACAAGGACGGCCACGGCCGCCGCGCCGTGCTGCTGGACACCGATGCGCTGGAGGGCCGCGATCTCGATGCCGCGCTGCTGCGCAAGCTGGGCCTGGGCGGCGCCTATAGCGAGCCGGTGCTGGGCGCGCTGGTGCCCAGCGGTGCCGGTGCCGCCGCCGGCCTGCGCCAGGGCGACCAGGTGCTGAGCGTCGATGGCGTGGCGGTGCTGGATGCCGCCAGCCTGCGCGAGCGCATCCGTGCGGCAGTCCAGGATGGTCGGCCGCGCACCATGCAGTGGCAACTGCGCCGCGCCGGCGAGCTGCTCAGCATCGAGGTCACGCCGCGCCTGGCGGACGACGCCGGCAAGACCATCGGCCGCATCGAGGCCATGGTGGGCGCCGCGCCGCAGTTCGTGAAGGTCAGCTATGGCTTTGCTGAAGGCTTGATGAAGGGCGCCGAGCGCACCTGGGAGGTCGCCAGCATGACGCTCACGACGCTGGGCCGCATGCTGATCGGCGAGGCCTCGCTGAAGAACCTCAGCGGGCCGCTGACGATTGCCGACTATGCGGGGCAGTCGGCGCAGCTGGGCATCACGCCCTTCCTGAGCTTTCTCGCGCTGGTGAGCGTGAGCCTCGGCGTGCTGAACCTGCTGCCGCTGCCGATGCTCGATGGCGGACACCTGATGTATTATCTTTTCGAGGGTTTGAGCGGCCGCCCCGTCTCCGAGTGGTGGCTAGCGCAGCTCCAACGCGTGGGCGTGTTCGTGATGCTGCTGATGATGACTCTGGCCCTTTCCAACGACGTGACCCGCTTGCTGGGTCTGCATTGAAGCTTCCAACGCATGTCCCTATCTCTGTTGTCTAAGCGTTCGCCTATGCGCCCCTCTTTGTTGTCCCTGGCGCTGGCCGCCACGCTGCAATCGGGTGCTGCCTGGGCCGTTGATCCTTTCGTGCTGAAGGACATCCGCGTCGAGGGCCTGCAGCGTACCGACCCCGGTACCGTGTTCGCCAGCCTGCCCTTTCGCATCGGCGACAACTACAACGACGACAAGGGTGCCGCAGCCCTGCGCGCGCTGTTCGCCACCGGCCTGTTCAAGGACGTGCGCATCAATATCGACGGCAGCTCGGTCGTCGTCGTCATCGAAGAGCGCCCCATCATCGCCAACGTGAGCTTCGTCGGCCTGAAGGAGTTCGATACCGAGGCGCTCTCCAAGTCGCTCAAGGACGTGGGCATCGGCGAGGGCAAGCCCTTCGACAAGGCCCTGGCCGACCGCGCCGAGCAGGAGCTCAAGCGCCAGTACCTGACGCGCAGCCTGTACGGCGCCGAGGTCACCACCACCATCACGCCGCTGGAGCGCAACCGCGTCAACGTCGCCTTCACGGTGGCCGAGGGCGAGCCCGCCAAGATCGGCGAGATCCGCATCCAGGGCAGCAAGGTGTTTTCCGAGAGCACGCTGCTGGGCCTGCTGGAGCAGACCACCTCGGGTTGGCTGACCTGGTACACCAAGACCGACCGCTACTCGCGCACCAAGCTCAACGCCGACCTCGAGACGCTGCGCTCCTACTACCTGAATCGCGGCTATCTGGAGTTTGCGGTCGAGTCCACCCAGGTGACGATCTCGCCCGACAAGCAGAGCATCGGCGTGGCCATCACCGTCAGCGAAGGCCAGCCCTATACCGTCAGCGCCGTCAAGATCGAGGGCGACTTCCTGGGCCGCGAGGAAGAGTTCAAGCGCCTGATCGCGCTCAAGCCCGGTGAGGCCTACCGCGGTGAAGCGGTGGCCCAGACCACGCGCGCCTTCCAGGATCTGTACGGCACCTTCGGCTATGCCTTTGCACGCGTCGAGAGCCGGCCCGAGATCGACCGCGCCACCGGCCAGGTGGTGGTGACCTTCAGCGCCGAGCCGCAGCGCCGCGTCTATGTGCGCCGCGTTCTCATCTCTGGCAACACGCGCACGCGTGACGAAGTCATCCGGCGCGAGTTCCGCCAGTTCGAGTCGTCCTGGTACGACGGCCAGCGCATCAAGAATTCGCGCGACCGTGTCGAGCGCCTGGGCTATTTCAAGGACGTCAATGTCGACACCACCGAGGTGCCGGGCTCGCCCGACCAGGTGGATGTGACGCTGACGCTGACCGAGAAGCCCACCGGCAATATCATGGTGGGTGCCGGCTATTCGAGCGCGCAGAAGCTCTCGCTGACCGGCTCGATCCGCCAGGAGAATGTGTTCGGCTCGGGCAACTACCTGGCGCTGGAGGTCAATACCGCCAAGACCGGCCGCGCCCTGGTGGTCTCCACCGTCGACCCCTATTTCACGGTGGACGGCGTGTCGCGCGCCTTCGACATGTTCTACCGCACCACCAAGCCGCTCAACACCCTGGGCGAGGAATACGAGCTGGCCTCGTACGGCGGTTCGGTAAAGTTCGGCGTGCCCTTCTCCGAACTGGACACCGTGTTCTTCGGCATCGGCTACGAACTCACGCGCATCACGGCCTCGGCCGGTCTGCCGAACAACTACTTCCTGTTCCGCAACCAGTTCGGCCCCAGCAGCACGGCCGTGCCCTTCACCATCGGTTGGGCCAACGACAGCCGCGACAGCGTGATCTCGCCCACGGCGGGTCGCTACCAGCGCGTCAACGTCGAACTGAGCGCTCTGGGCGACTCGCATTTCTGGCGCGCCAATCTGCAGCATCAGCAGTACTTCAACCTGACGCACAAGTTCTCGCTGGGCATCAACGGCGAACTGGGCTGGGGCGGCGGTCTGGGTGGCCGACCCTATCCCATCTTCAAGAACTTCTACGGCGGTGGCCTGGGTTCGGTGCGCGTGTTCGAGCCCGGCTCGCTGGGCCCGGTTGACGTGACCGGCTCCTACACCGGCGGCAATCGCAAGTTCAACCTGAACGCCGAGTTCTATGTGCCGGTGCCGGGTTCGGGCAATGACAAGAGTTTCCGCTTGTTCGCATTCATGGACGCGGGTAACGTTTGGGGATCGCATGAGAAGCTGGATTTGGCCAGCGTGCGTTCCTCGGCAGGTGTGGGTATCAGCTGGCTCTCCCCCATGGGCCCGCTGCGTTTGAGCTATGGCGTGCCATTGCGCAAGAAGCCCACAGATAGAATCGAGAAATTCCAATTCCAGATCGGGACTGCATTCTGATGAACAGCAAGCTGTTGAAGACGGTGGCCGCGGCCGCCCTGATGTCGCTGTCGGCCTTCGGCCTGCAAGCGCAAGACCTGAAGATCGGCTACATCAATAGCGAGCGCGTGCTCAAGGAAGCCAATCTGGCCAAGGCCGCCCAGCTGAAGCTGGAAACCGAGTTCGGCAAGCGCGAGAAGGATCTGAAGGACGCCGAGAACAAGCTGCGCGGCGCCGCCGAGAAGCTTGAGAAGGATGCCCCGACCCTGGCCGAGGCCGAGCGCAATCGCCGTCAGCGCGATCTGGTGGAAGCCGACCGCGACCTGCAGCGCAAGCGCCGCGAATGGCAGGAAGACCTGACCCAGCGCAAGAACGAGGAGCTGGGTGCGGTAGTGGAACGCGCCAACCGCGTCATCAAGCAGATCTTCGATGCCGAGAAGTACGACCTGATCGTGCAAGACGCCCTGCACGCCAGCGGCCGCGTGGACATCACCAAGAAGGTGATCGACGCGCTCAACGGCCAGAAGTAAATCGGTGGCCGCAGTCCTCACGCTGCCCGAACTGATCGCCGCCTTGGGCGGCGATCTTCTTGGTGCGGCCGAATCGCTTGCGGCGACGCGCATAGCCCGCATTGCCACGCTGGAAGACGCCGACGCCGAATCCATCGCCTTCCTCGCCAATCCGCGCTACGCGGCGCAACTGGCCAGTACCCGGGCGGGCTGCGTGATCGTGGCCCCGGCGATGGCCGAGGCCGCCGTTGCACGTTCGGCGCGCTCGGCACCCGCGGCGGGCGCTGCCACGCTGGTCACGCCCGACCCCTATCTGTACTTTGCCCGCCTGACGCAATGGTGGGCCGCGCGCGGCCGCAGCGGCAGCGTCGCGAGCATCCACCCCAGCGCCTTTGTCGATTCCTCGGCCCAGCTGGGGGAGGGCGTCAGCATCGGCCCGTTTGCGGTCATCGAGGCGGGCGCGGTGATCGGCGCCGGCGCGGTGATCGGGCCGCACTGCGTGGTCGAGCGCGCTGCCAGCGTGGGCGCGGGCACGCGGCTGGCGCCGCATGTGACGGTCTGCCACGGCTGCAGCATCGGCGCACGCTGCATCATCCATAGCGGCGCCGTGATCGGCGCCGACGGCTTCGGCTTCGCGCCCAACCAGGGCCAGTGGGAAAAGATCGAGCAGCTGGGCGCGGCGGTGATCGGCAACGATGTGGAGATCGGCGCGCAGACCTGCATCGATCGCGGCGCGCTGGGCAACACGGTGATCGAGGACGGCGTCAAGCTCGACAACCTGATCCAGATCGCCCACAACGTGCACATCGGCGCGCATACGGCCATGGCGGCTTGCGCCGGCGTGGCCGGCAGCACGCGCATCGGCAAGCACTGCATGATCGGCGGCTCGGCCAATATCGTCGGCCACATCACCATTGCCGACCACGTGTTCGTGTCGGCCTGCACCTTTGTCTCGCGTTCCATCAGCAAGCCGGGCCAGTACACCGGCGTGTTCCCGATGGACGAGAATGCGAACTGGGAAAAGAACGCTGCAACGCTCAGGCAGTTGCACGCCATGCGCGATCGCTTGCGCGCACTCGAGAAAAAATCATGACCAGCAATACCGACAACACCGGCTTCGACATCCACCAGATCATCAAGATGCTGCCGCATCGCTTCCCCTTCCTGTTGGTGGACCGGGTGCTGGAGGTGGAGAAGGGCAAGCGCATCCGCGCGATCAAGAACGTCACCATCAACGAGCCCTTCTTCCCGGGCCATTTCCCGGTGCGTCCGGTGATGCCGGGGGTGCTGCAGCTCGAGGCGATGGCCCAGGTGGCCACGCTGCTGGCGGTGGTGAGCCTGGACCGCCAGATCGACGACAAGACCGTCTGTTATTTTGCGGGCATCGACGGGGCACGCTTCAAGCGCCCGGTGGAGCCCGGCGATCAACTGGTGTTCGAGGTCACGCTGGAGCGCGCCAAGGCCTCGCTGTTCAAGTTCAGCGGCAAGGCCTTCGTGGGCGAAGAGCTGGCCTGCGAGGCCGAACTGATGTGCACCATGCGCCGTATCGAAGACTGAGGTCCGGGCGCATATGGCTCGCATCCATCCCACCGCCATTGTTGATCCGATGGCCCAGCTGGCCGAGGACGTGGAGGTTGGCGCCTACGCGCTGATCGGGCCCGAGGTCACGATAGCTGCCGGTACCCGCGTGGGCCCGCATTGCGTCATCGAGGGTCGCACCCGCATCGGCCGCGACAACCACTTCTACCAGTTCAGCTCGATCGGCGCGATGCCGCAGGACATGAGCCATGGCGGCGAGGTGACCGAGCTGGTGATCGGTGACCGCAACACGGTGCGCGAGTTCTGCACCTTCAACACCGGCACCTTCAAGGAAGAGGGCATCACCCGGGTCGGCTCCGACAACTGGATCATGGCCTATGTGCACCTGGCCCATGACGTGCAGCTGGGCAGCCATTGCGTGCTGGCCAACAACGCCACCCTGGCGGGCCATGTGCGCGTGGGCGACTGGGCCACCATCGGCGGCCTGACCGGCGTACATCAGTATGTCAAGATCGGCGCGCACGCGATGATCGGCTTCCAGGGGCATGTGGCCCAGGATGTGGCGCCCTATATGACGGTGGACGGCAACCCGCTGGCGGTGCGCGCGGTGAATCTCACCGGCCTGCGCCGGCGCGGCTTCAGCAATGAGCGCATCGCGGTGATACGGCAGCTGCACAAGCTGATCTTTCGCAGCAGCCTGACGCTGGAGCAATCGAGCGCACAGATCCAGGTGCTGCTGGCCGAGCAGGGTGGCGATTCAGTGGCCGATGTGCAGCTGATGCTGGACTTCATTGCCGGCTCCACACGCGGCCTGGTGCGCTGAGCGATGTCTGATCAAGCGCCGCGCCTCGGGCTGGTGGCCGGCGAGGCTTCCGGCGACCTGCTGGCCAGCCTGCTGATCCAGGGCCTGCGGCAGCGCTGGCCCGCGCTGCGCACCCAGGGCATCGGCGGGCCGCGCATGCAGGCCCAGGGCTTCGAGGCCTGGTGGCCGTCCAGCAAGCTGTCCATCTTCGGCTATGTCGATGCGCTGCTGAATATCCGCGAGCTGCTGAGCATCCGCCGCCAGCTGGGCAATCGCCTGCTGGCCGAGCGGCCGCGCGCCTTCATCGGCGTGGATGCGCCCGACTTCAATTTCGGCCTGGAAACGCGGCTGCGCGAGGCCGGCATCAAGACCATCCACTTCGTCTGCCCCTCGATCTGGGCCTGGCGCGGCGAGCGCGTGCACAAGATCGCCAAGGCGGCGGACCATGTGCTGTGCCTGTTTCCTTTCGAGCCCGAGATCCTGCACCAGGCCGGCGTGGCCGCCACCTATGTCGGCCATCCGCTGGCCGATGCGATCGCGTTGCAGCCGCCCCGGGCCGAAGCCCGCGTGGCCATGGACCTGGGCGAGGGCGACACCGTGGTGGCGCTGCTGCCCGGCAGCCGCCGCAGCGAGATCGGCTATATCGCCGAGCCGATGCTGCATGCGGCCCAGCTGATGCGGCAGGCGCGGCCCGAGCTGAAATTCATCCTGCCGGTGGCGCCGGGCCTGCGCGAGCTGCTGCAGCCCATGGTGGACCGCCTCGGCCAGGGCCTGAACCTGGCGTTGCTGGACGGCCGCTCGCACGAGGCACTGGCGGCCTGCGACATCACCCTGGTGGCCAGCGGCACCGCCACGCTGGAGGCGGCGCTGTTCAAGCGCCCGATGGTGGTGGCCTATCGCATGCACGCGCTGAACGCCTGGCGCATGCGCGGCAAGAACTACCTGCCCTGGGTGAGCCTGCCCAATGTGCTGGCGCGCGAATTCCTGGTGCCCGAGCTGCTACAGGAGGAATGCACGCCCAAGGCGCTGGCGCGCGAGGGCCTGGCCTGGCTGGACGATGCCGAGCGCTATGCACGCGTGCAGGCGCGCTTTCACGAACAACACCTGCTGTTGCGCCGCGATACGGCGCGGGTGGCCAGCGATGCGATCGCGCAAGTCCTCGGCGCCTGAGCTGCCGACCCAGCTGGGGCTGGTCTGGGACGTGCCTGGCCTGATGGCCGGCGTGGACGAGGCCGGCCGCGGCCCGCTGGCCGGGCCGGTGGTGGCCGCCGCGGTGATCCTGGACGACCAGCAGCCGATTGCCGGCCTGGCCGACTCCAAGGTGCTGACCGAGAAGAAGCGCGAGCGCCTGTTCGACGAGATCCGTGCCAAGGCCTTGTGCTGCTGCATCGCCGAGGCCAGCGTGGCCGAGATCGATGAGCTCAACATCCTACAGGCCACCATGCTGGCGATGCGCCGCGCGGTGGAGGGCCTGCGCCTCAAGCCGGCCAAGGTGCTGGTGGATGGCAACCGCCTGCCGGTGCTGAAGATCCCGGCCGAGGCCATCGTCAAGGGCGATGCCAAAGTCAAGGCGATCTCGGCCGCCTCGATCCTGGCCAAGGTGCACCGCGACCGCCTCTGCGTGCTGATGCACGAGCAGCATCCCGAGTACGGCTTTGCCACCCACAAGGGCTATCCCACCGCCGACCACATGGCCGCGCTGCGCGAGCATGGCGCCACGGCCTGGCATCGCACGAGTTTTGCGCCGGTGCGCGAGGTTTTGACGAAATGACGAGCCCCAACGTTCTCCACATCACCTCGCGCGACAACCCGGTGCTGCAGCGTCTGCGCAAGCTGGCCGCGGACGCCAACGCCTACCGCAAGCTGGGCAGCATCTGGCTGGAGGGCGATCACCTGGCCCGCGCCGCGCTGGCGCGCGCCTACCCGCTCAGCCTCGCCGTGGTCACCGAAAGCGCCTACGCCGAGGCGCCGCTGCGCGATCTGGCCGACGCTGCGCCGCGCGTGCTGGTGGTGCCCGAGGCCTTGTTCAAGACCATCAGCGGGCTGGAGTCGCCAGCGCGCATTGGCTTCGAAGTGCCTTACCTGGCAGGGCAAGACCTGACCCCTGGGCTGGATTCGGTGGTGCTGGACCGGCTGCAGGATGCCGGCAACGTCGGCACCATCCTGCGCAATGCCGGCGCCCTGGGCTTCAAGCAGATCCTCGCGCTCAAGGGCACGGCCGCGCTGTGGTCACCCAAGGTGCTGCGTGCCGGCATGGGCGCGCATTTCGGCCTGCGCCTGGTCGAGGGGCTGCTGCCCGAGGATCTGGATCGGCTGGGCGTGCCCCTGGTGGCCACCAGCTCGCATGCGCAGCAGCAACTGCACCAGCTACGCCTGCCCAGCCCCTGCGCCTGGGTGCTGGGCCACGAAGGGCAGGGCGTTCAGCCGGCGCTGTTGCAGCGCTGTGCGCTGACCGTGGGCATTCCGCAGCCGGGCGGCGAGGAGTCGCTCAATGTGGGCAGCGCCGCGGCGATCTGCCTCTACGAATCGGCACGCCAGCGACTCACTCAGTAGATCAAGCGGTCCGGGCGGATGTCCCGCAGGATGGTGGTGGCGATCTCCTCGATCGACTTGTGCGTGGACGAGAGCCAGGAGATGCCATTGCGCTTCATCATCGCTTCCGCTTCGTTGATCTCGTAGCGGCAGTTCATCAGATCGGCGTACTTGCTGCCGGGGCGGCGCTCGTTGCGGATCTGCGAGAGGCGCTCGGGGTCGATGGTGAGGCCGAAGCATTTCTTTTTGTGCGGCTCCAGCATCGAGGGGATCTTGTTGCGCTCGAAGTCCTCGGGGATGAGCGGGTAGTTGGCCGCCTTGATGCCATGCTGCATGGCCAGGTAGAGCGAGGTCGGCGTCTTGCCGCTGCGCGACACGCCCACCAGGATCACGTCGGCCGATTCCAGGTTTCTGGCCGACTGGCCATCGTCGTGCGCCAGCGAGAAGTTGATCGCCTCGATGCGGTCGTGGTACTCCTGGCTGCGCGCCACGTCGGAGAAGCGCCCGACGCGGTGGTTGGACTTGACCTGGAACTCCTCTTCCAAGGGCTCGATGAAGGTGTTGAACATGTCCATCACCAGGCCCTTGCAATGCTCGCGCACGATCTGCAGCACCTCGCGGTTCACCAGCGTGGCGAACACGATGGCGCGCTGGCCCTCCTGCTCACCCAGGTTGTTGATCTCGCGCACCACCTGGTGCGCCTTCTCGGCGCTGTCGACAAAGGGGCGGCGCACATGGCGGGGCTTGCCGGGGAACTGGGCCAGGATGGAGTTGCCAAAGGTCTCGGCAGTGATCCCGGTGCCGTCCGAGACAAAGTACACGGTGCGATTGGGCATGGCGCTGGGGGCTTTGATGTGCGGGTTTCCATCATAGAAGCACATCACCGTAGAATCGGCCGCAATATCCCGCTTGAGCGATGCACGGCCTCATGAACCCCCTCTACCTCCTAGAAGAATCCAGAAATGGTGGGGTGGGTGCGTGCGCGGGAGCCCCGGTTTCACAACATCACGGAGTTTCCCCATGTCTTCTCGCTTTGATGCGACCGCCCTGGTCGTTCCCTTTGAGAATCTGAGAATGAGCGACGTCGAGGTCGTTGGCGGCAAGAACGCCAGCCTCGGCGAAATGATCTCGCAACTGGCCGCCTCGGGCGTGCGTGTGCCCGGCGGCTTTGCCACCACGGCCCATGCCTTCCGCGAGTTCCTCAAGCATGAGGGTCTGGACAAGCGCATCGAGGTGCGCCTGGCCACGCTCAATACCGACGACGTGCGCGCGCTGGCCGAGGCCGGCGCGGAGATCCGCGGCTGGCTGGAGGCGCAGCCCTTTCCGGCCGATCTGGAAGCACAGATCCGCAGCTCCTTTGCCAAGCTGACCGCCGACAACCCCGGCGTGTCCTTTGCCGTGCGCTCGTCCGCCACCGCGGAAGATCTGCCCGACGCCTCCTTCGCCGGCCAGCAGGAGACCTTCCTGAACGTGGTGGGCATCGAAGAGGTGCTGCACAAGATGAAGGAGGTGTTCGCCTCCCTCTACAACGACCGCGCCATCAGCTACCGCGTGCACAAGGGCTTCGCCCATGCCGACGTGGCGCTCTCCGCCGGCGTGCAGCGCATGGTGCGCTCCGACCTCGGTTCGGCCGGCGTGATGTTCACCATCGACACCGAGTCGGGCTTCAAGGACGTGGTCTTCATCACCTCCAGCTACGGTCTGGGCGAGACGGTGGTGCAGGGCGCCGTCAACCCCGACGAGTTCTATGTGCACAAGCCCGCGCTGCAGCGCGGCAAGCTGCCCATCATCCGCCGCAACCTGGGCTCCAAGCTGATCCGCATGGAGTTCGCTGCGCCGGAAGAGAAGGCTACCAGCGGCAAGCTGGTGAAGACGGTGGATACCGCCCCCGAGCAGCGCAACCGCTACTCGCTGGCCGATGCCGAGGTGGTGGAGCTGGCGCAGTACGCCATGATCATCGAGCAGCATTACCAGCGCCCGATGGACATCGAGTGGGGCCGCGACGGCGTGGACGGCAAGCTCTACATCCTGCAGGCCCGCCCCGAGACGGTGAAGAGCCAGGCCGAGGGCCAGGTCGAGCATCGCTACAAGCTCAAGGGGCACAGCGCGGTGCTGGCCGAGGGTCGTGCGATCGGCCAGAAGATCGGCACCGGCCCGGTGCGATTGGTGCACAACATCGCGGAGATGGAGCGCGTGCAGCCGGGCGACGTCCTGGTGACCGACATGACCGACCCGAACTGGGAGCCGGTGATGAAGCGCGCCTCGGCCATCGTCACCAACCGCGGTGGCCGCACCTGCCACGCCGCCATCATCGCGCGCGAGCTGGGCATTCCGGCGGTGGTGGGCTGTGGTGACGCGACCGAGAAGCTCAAGGATGGCCAGCTGGTGACGGTGGCCTGCTCCGAGGGCGACACCGGCTACATCTACGACGGCCTGCTCGAGACCGAGATCAGCGAGGTGCATCGCGGCGAGCTGCCGTACTGCCCGATCAAGATCATGATGAACGTCGGCAACCCGCAGCTGGCCTTCAACTTTGCGCAGATGCCCAGCGCCGGCGTGGGCCTGGCCCGCCTCGAGTTCATCATCAACAACAATATCGGCGTCCACCCCAAGGCCATCCTCGACTATCCCAACATCGACGCCGACCTGAAGAAGGCCGTCGAGTCGGTGGCGCGCGGTCACGCCTCGCCGCGTGCCTTCTATGTGGACAAGCTGGCCGAGGGCATCGCCACCATCGCCGCGGCCTTCTTCCCGCGTCCGGTGATCGTGCGGCTCTCAGACTTCAAGAGCAACGAGTACCGCAAGCTGATCGGCGGCTCGCGCTACGAGCCGGACGAAGAGAACCCGATGCTGGGCTTCCGCGGTGCCTCGCGCTACATCAGTGGCGAGTTCTCGGACGCCTTCGCGATGGAGTGCGAGGCGCTCAAGCGTGTGCGCAACGACATGGGGCTCTCGAACATCGAGATCATGGTGCCCTTCGTGCGCACGGTGCGCCAGGCCGAGCGCGTGGTGGACATGTTGGCCGAGCGTGGCCTCAAGCGCGGCGTGGATGGCCTGCGCGTCATCATGATGTGCGAGGTGCCCAGCAACGCCATCCTGGCCGAGGCCTTCCTGGAACATTTCGACGGCATGTCGATCGGCTCCAATGACCTGACCCAGCTGACCCTGGGCCTGGACCGCGACTCCGGCCTGGAGCAGTTGGCGGGCGACTTCGACGAGCGCGACTCGGCCGTCAAGGCCCTGATCTCGCGCGCCATCACCGCCTGCCGCGCCACCGGCAAGTACATCGGCATCTGCGGCCAGGGCCCCAGCGACCATCCGGACTTCGCCGACTGGCTGGCCTCGGAGGGCATCGTCTCGATCTCGCTTAACCCCGACACGGTGATCGAGACCTGGCAGCGCCTGGCCAAGCGCTGAGCATCGCCTGCGTGGCAAGGAGGCGGCCTGCGGGCCGCTTTTTTTGTGCGCGAACTGTGGCGTGATGCGGGTAGTCGGGGATACGCGGCGGTGCGGGCCTCAAGCATCATCGACGCATGGCAATCGTGGACATGGCGGCAGCATTCAAGCGCAGGCTCGGGCGCATCTATGGCGCCTACACCCTGGGCTTCTGCGTGCTGGTGCTGGTGCTGGCCGTACTCGAGCATTGGGGCATGCCCAAGGCCTGGATAGGCTTTTGCTTCCTGGCCGTGACGGTGGGCGTGTATGCCGGCATCGGCATCTTCACGCGCACCACCGACCCCGACGAGTACTACGTGGCCGGCCGCCGCGTGCCGGCCTTCTACAACGGCATGGCCGCCGGCGCCGACTGGATGAGCGCCGCCTCCTTCATCGGCCTGGCTGGCACCCTGTATCTGGCCGGCTATGGCGGGCTGGCCTTTGTGCTGGGCTGGACCGGCGGCTTCTGCCTGGTGGCGCTGCTGCTGACGCCCTATCTGCGCCGCTTCGGCCGCTTCACCATCCCCGACTTCCTGGCCGAACGCTATGACAGCCAGACGCTGCGCCTGCTGGGCGCACTGGCCGCCATCCTGATCTCCTTCATCTATGTGGTGGCGCAGATCTACGGCATCGGCCTGATCACCACCCGGCTCACCGGCCTGACCTTCGAGATCGGCGTGTTCGTCGGCCTGGGCGGGGTGCTTGTGTGTTCCTTCCTGGGCGGCATGCGCGCCGTCACCTGGACCCAGGTGGCGCAGTACATCATTCTGATCGCCGCCTACCTGGTGCCGGTGGTGTGGCTCTCGGTCAAGCAGACCGGCGTGCCGGTGCCGCAGGCCGTTTACGGCTACCAGGTGCAGAAGATCAGCGCGCGCGAGCAGGAGTTGATCAAGGATCCGGCCGAGTTGCAGGTGCGGCAGTTCTACGCCCAGCGCGCCATCGAGTATGGCCAGAAACTGCAGGACGTGCCGGCCGCCTTGGCGGCGGAACGCACCCAGGCGTCGCGGCATATCGCCAAGCTCAAGGCCGGCGACGCGCCCCTGGCCGAGATCCAGACCGCCGAAAAGCGCCGCGCGGCCCTGCCCAAGACGGTGGCCGAGGCCGAAAGCCAGTGGCGCCGCGCCAAGGCCCAGGACGAGCAACGCGCGCGGCCCCTCTCCGGCATGCCGGCGCATACCCAGCCGTTTGCGGGCGACCCGGAGGGCGACGCCGGCCAGCAGGAAAGCTTCGACGTCTCGCGCCGCAATTTTCTGGCCCTGGTGTTCTGCCTGATGCTGGGCACCGCCGGCCTGCCACACATCCTGGTGCGCTACTACACCACGCCCTCGGTGGGCGAGGCGCGCGCCTCGGTGGCCTGGTCGCTGGGCTTCATCGCCTTGCTCTACATCACCGCGCCGGCGTTGGCGGTGATGCTCAAGTTCGAGGTCTTCAACGGCCTGGTGGGCACGCCCATCGCCGATCTGCCCGCCTGGGTGGGGCAGTGGATGCGGGTGGATGCGGGCCTGCTGTCGATCAACGACGTGAATGGCGACGGCATCCTGCAACTGGGCGAGCTGCACCTGGGCAGTGACATCATCATGCTGCTGGCGCCCGAACTGGCCGGGCTGCCCTATGTGGTCTCGGGCATGGTGGCGGCGGGCGGCCTGGCCGCGGCGCTTTCGACCGCAGACGGCCTGTTGCTGACGATCTCGGCCTCGCTCTCGCACGACATCTATTACCGCATCGTCAACCCCGGCGCCAGCAGCACCCGCCGTGTCACGCTGTCCAAGGCACTGCTGCTGGCCACGGCATTGAGCGCGGCCGCGGTGGCGGCGCAGCGGCCGGCCGATATCGTGCTGCTGGTGTCGGCGGCGTTCTCGCTCGCCGGCTCGACCTTTGTGCCGGTGCTGGTGCTGGGTATCTTCTGGCAGCGGGCCAACAAGCAGGGCGCGCTGGCCGGCATGCTGACGGGCTTGGCCGTTTGCGCCTACTACATGGTCAGCGCCGACCTGGGACTGCGGCGAAGCTTGGGCATTCCCGGCGCCGTCGAGTTGTGGTGGGGCATCCATCCGATCTCGGCCGGACTGTTCGGCATTCCGGCGGGCACGGCTGCCCTGGTGCTGGTGAGCCTGCTGACGCCCGCGCCGCCGGCGTCGGCGCGCGCCTTGCTGGCGCGTTTGCGCACGCCAGATCCGTACTGACCCATGCTGATTGGCGCGCCGGTCAGCGCGCATTTGGGTATTCCGGCATTTCGCGCTACAATCACGGGCTTTCCCTTGCCGTACCCATGAGTTTGACGCTGGGGTCCGGCTTCCACAGCACGGGGAGTCAATCCGACGAATCCCGGGCTGGAATCCACAAGGAGTGTTTATGCGTCACTATGAGATCGTTCTGCTGATCCATCCGGATCAAAGCGAACAAGTTCCGGCCATGCTGGAGCGCTACAAGGGCCTGATCACCGCTGGCGGTGGTGTGGTCCACCGTGTTGAAGATTGGGGCCGCCGTCAACTGGCTTACCTGATCCAGAAGCTGGCCAAGGCGCATTACCTGTGCCTGAACATCGAGTGCAGCAAGGAAGTCCTGGCTGAGCTCGAGACCGGCTTCCGCTTCAACGACGCCGTGCTGCGCCACCTGACGGTGGTCAAGCCCAAGGCCGAGACCACGCCTTCCGTGATGATGAAGGCTGTGGAGCGTGAGGAAGCTCGCAAGGCTCCTCAGGAAGCTACTGCCTAAGTTGGGTGATCAAGCGAGTGTTCTTGTGAAGCGCGTACGGCTGTGAATCAGCTCCTATTGCTCGCGCAGATACAGGAACTCGGTCTACTCAGATACACGCCCGCCGGATTGCCGGCCCTGGACATCGTGCTCAAGCATGATTCCACGGTGCAAGAAGCAGGCGGCCCCCGCAAGGTCTCCATGGAGCTCAAGACGGTGGCAATCGGAGAGACGGCCAAACGCGTTCAGGCGCTTGGTGTTGGTGGACATGCCCGCTTCGGCGGCTTTCTGGCAGCCCAACGCAGCGGTCGTGGAATCATCTTCCACATCACCGAACTGACAGCGCAAGAGGCAGCAACTCGCGCACCTGAATCTGTATCCGGATTGAAAAGTTAAGAGGTCACACTATGCCCCCAGCACGTGGTAAAGGTCGGTTCTCCAAGGACCGCAAGCCCAAGCGCAATCAACAGTCGCTGCTGTTCCGCCGCAAGCGTTTCTGCCGCTTCACCGTCACCGGTGTCGAGCAGATCGACTACAAGGACATCGACACGCTGCGCGATTTCGTCAGCGAAAACGGCAAGATCACGCCCGCTCGCCTGACCGGCACGCGCGCCTTCTTCCAGCGTCAGCTGACGGTTGCCATCAAGCGCGCCCGTTTCCTGGCCATGCTGCCCTACAGCGACCAGCACAAGGTCTGAGGAGTAACCCAACATGCAAATCATCCTGCTTGAAAAGGTCGCGAACCTCGGCAACCTGGGCGACGTCGTCAAGGTCAAGGACGGCTACGCACGCAACTTCCTGATCCCGACCCGCCAGGCACGCCGTGCCACGGCCGCCGCGATCAAGGAATTCGAAGCCAAGCGCGCCGAGCTCGAGAAGGCTGCCGCCGAGAAGCTGGCCGCCGCTCAAGCCCTGGGCGACAGCCTGTCCGGCAAGACCGTGCGCATCAGCCAGAAGGCTGGCGTGGACGGCCGTCTGTTCGGTTCGGTGACCAACGCCGACATCGCCGAAGGCCTGACCAAGATGGGCTTCGCCGTGGCCAAGTCGCAGATCCGTCTGCCGAATGGTCCGCTGAAGGCCGTGGGCGAGTTCGCCGTGAGCGTGGCTGCACACACCGATGTGGTGGTGGAGATCTCCGTTCAGGTCGTCGCCGACGTCGAGTAAGTACCGATAGTGTTTGCGGCCCCGAAGGGCTGCAATCATCAGAAAAGCCGGAGGCTGCCAAGCCCTCGGCTTTTTTGCCTTCTGGGGGACGAGTTATACAGCTCCACCCCCAGGCCCTGAACAGATTCTCCACAGACTTGTCCACAGCGGCGTTTGGAACTCGAGACCATGTCAGCGATCATTTCACCCAATCCCGGATCCCCCGATCGCAGCGATGACGAGGTGTCGCGCCTGCGCGTGCCGCCGCACTCGGTGGAAGCCGAGCAAAGCGTGCTGGGCGGCCTGCTGATTGACAACAGCGCCTGGGATCGGGCCGGCGATCTGTTGTCCGACAGCGATTTCTACCGCTTCGAGCACAAGCAGATCTTTGCCGCGGTGGGCAAGCTCATCAATGCCGGCAAGCCCGCCGACGTGGTGACGGTGTTCGAGGAGCTGACCTCGCTGGGCAAGGCGGCCGATTGCGGCGGCCTCAAATACCTCAACGATCTGGCGCAGAGCGTGCCCAGTGCCGCGAACCTGCGTCGTTATGCCGAGATCGTGCGCGAGCGCGCCATCCTGCGCAAGCTGGTCAGCGCCAGCGACGAGATCGCCACCGCGGCGCTTGCGCCGCAGGGCCGCGCGGTGACCCAGATCCTCGACGAGGCCGAGGGCAAGATCTTCCGCATCGGCGAAGAGGGCTCGCGCAGCCGCCAGGGCTTCCAGAGCATGGACAACCTGGTGGTGCAACTGATCGACCGCGTCAACGAACTGGCCGAGAACGGCGCCGAGGACGTGACCGGCGTGCGCACCGGCTTCTTCGACCTGGACCGCATGACCGCCGGCTTGCAGCCCGGCGACCTGATCGTGCTGGCGGCGCGCCCCTCGATGGGCAAGACGGCGTTCGCCGTCAATATCGCCGAGAACGTGGCCATCAACGAAGGCCTGCCGGTTGTCATCTACTCAATGGAAATGGGCGCGGCCCAGCTGGCACTGCGTATGGTGGGCTCGATCGGGCGTATCGACCAGGGCCACCTGCGCACCGGCCGCCTGGCCGATGATGAATGGAGCCGGCTCTCCGAGGCGGTGGACAAGCTCGGCAAGTCCAGCATCTTCATCGACGAGAGCCCCGGCCTCTCGCCCAGCGAGGTGCGCGCGCGTGCGCGCCGCCAGGCCCGCATCTGCGGCAAGCTGGGCCTGATCGTGATCGACTATTTGCAGCTGATGAGCGGCAACGGCGGCAACGAGGAAAACCGTGCCACCGTGATCGGCGAAATCTCGCGCGGACTCAAGGCCCTGGCCAAGGAGCTGCAATGCCCGGTGATCGCGCTCTCGCAGCTCAACCGTTCGGTGGAAACGCGACCCGACAAGCGCCCCATGATGTCCGACCTGCGCGAATCCGGCGCCATCGAGCAGGATGCCGACATCATCATGTTCATCTACCGCGACGAGTACTACACCAAGGACGAGTGCAAGGAGCCGGGCGTGGCCGAGATTATCATCGCCAAGCAGCGTAATGGCCCGGTGGGCACGGTGAAGCTGGCCTTCCAGCGCATGCACACCAAGTTCGAGAACCTGGCGCCCGGCTACAGCGGCGGCGGCGACGAGTACTGAATAGCCCTGGCGCTGGCAATGAAGGGAATGCTGTATGAAAATACAGTATGCCTTCCACCATCAAGCCTCCCATTCCCCTCAAGGGGCGCGGCAGCGACTGGGCCATCGCGCATCGCTTCGAGCGCCAGGCCCGCGAATGCTTTGACGACGGCTGGGGCACGCTGGAGCAGGAGGCCGCCGCAGAGCATCTGCCGCCCAGCACGCAGATCATCGAGGAGCATGCCAAGAGCATCATCTCGAGGAACCAGTCGCCCGACATCAGCTTCGACCTCTCGATCAACCCCTACCGCGGTTGCGAGCATGGTTGCATCTACTGCTTCGCGCGGCCCACGCACAGCTACCTGAACCTCTCGCCGGGCCTGGATTTCGAGACCCGCATCATTGCCAAGGTCAACGCGGTCGAGCGTCTGCATGCGGCCTTCGCGTCCCGTGCCTACAGCCCTAAGCTGCTGTGCCTGGGCACGGCCACCGACGCCTACCAGCCCATCGAGCGCAAGCTATGCATCACGCGCGGCCTGGTGGAGCTGATGGCGGCCTGCCAGCACCCGTTCTCCATCGTCACCAAGTCCGCGGGCGTGGAGCGCGATCTGGACCTGCTGGCGCCGATGGCCGCCAGGCGCCAGGTGGGCGTCTATGTGTCCATCACCACGCTGGACCCGGCGCTGGCGCGCATCCTCGAGCCGCGTGCGGCCGCGCCGCAGCGGCGCCTGCGCACGCTCAAGGCCCTGGCCGAGGCGGGCGTACCGGTGGGTGTGAGTGTCTCGCCCATCATTCCCTTTCTGAACGAGCCCGAACTGGAGCAGATCCTGGCCGCGGCCGCCGAGGCGGGCGCCAGCAAGGCCTTCAGCATCCCGCTGCGCCTGCCCTGGGAGGTGGCGCCGCTGTTCCAGGACTGGCTGCAGCAGCATGTGCCCGACAAGGCCACGCGCGTGATGGCGCGGGTGCGCGAGATGCGTGGCGGTGCCGACAACGATCCGCGCTTCGGCTCGCGCATGCGGGGCGAGGGCATCTGGGCCCAGCTGCTGCAGCAGCGCATGCGCAAGGCCTGCGCGCGCCTGGGGCTCAACCGTGAACGCATCCCGCTGGACCTGAGCCAGTTCCGGCCACCGGCCTCACCGGGCGCGGCGCAGGCCGAGCTGTTTTGAAATCAGGGCTGGCGGCAGGGCGCCAGCAGATCCCAGTCGCTGCGCCTCACCTGGGTCTGCACGCCCATCAGGCCCAGGGTGGTGTGGAAGAGGTGGTCGTGCGAGAGCGGTTGGTCCAGGCGCTGGGCCAGGCATGCGCGCGACACGCCGGCCGCCTGCGCGCTGGGCTCGGGCAGCCACAGGATCAGCGGCACCTGCGTCTGCTCCTGCGGCGCTACGGCATAGGGCATGCCGTGCAGATAGAGCTTGTTCTCGCCCAGCGACTCGCCATGGTCGGAGACATAGAGCAGGCTGGTGTCAAAGCGCGCCTGCTGGGTCTTGAGCCAGGCAATCAGGCCGGCCAGCACATGGTCGGTGTAGGCGATGGTGTTGTCGTAGGCATTCAGCACCTGCTCGCGCGGGCATTGCTGCAGGGCATTGCTGCGGCATTCGGGCAGGAAGGGCTTGGCCGCGGCCGGCGAGCGCTTGAAATAGGCCGGCCCGTGGCTGCCCATCTGGTGCAGCACCAGCACCACGCCGCGCGCCACGCGCGCCGGGTCGAGCGCGGCGATGCGGTGATCCAGGCCATGCAGCAGGGCGGCGTCCAGGCATTCCTCGCCATCGCACAGCCCGTCGGGCAGCGGCGCGGCGCCGGCGGCCGGAGTGCCGGCCATGCCGTTGGGAATGCGTTCGCACAGACCCTTGCAGCCCGACTGGTTGTCCAGCCACAGCACCGCGAGGCCGGCACGTTGCAGCACGTCCAGCAGATTTTCCTGCGCACCCTTCTGGCTGCCGAAGGCCTCGCGGCCCAGCGGCGAGAACATGCAGGGCAGGGAGGCGGCGGTGCTGGTGCCGCAGGCGCTCACGGCGCGGAAGCTCAGCACCTCGAGCCTGGCCAGCTCGGGGTTGGTGTTGCGGGCATAGCCGTTCAACGAGAAGTTGGCGGCGCGCGCGGTCTCGCCCACCACCAGCATGAACAGCGGCGGCTTGCCAGCGGCGGCGCGCGGCGTCAGCCGCGCATCCGTGCCCAGCACCTGCGCGGGGCCATGCGGCGCCTGCTGCGATTCGACGGCCACCGTGCCGAGCGACCAGAAGGCCGTCATCGGGTTGATCATGTAGCGCAACTCCTTGTGGTTGCGCATCGTCGAGGCCAGCTCGGCAAAGCTGCTCATGGCCAAGGCCACCGCCAGCGCCATGCCCAGCACAAAGCTCATTAGATTCAGGCCCAGGCTGGGCAGCAGCTTGCGATGCGCCAGCGGGCGACGCCACAGCCACCAGCTTGGCAGGCCGCCCAGCAATGCCAGCGTGAGGAACAGGCGCAGACTCAGCAGATCGCGCGTCTCGCGCGCATCGGTGTGCAGCACGTTGACGATCATGGTGGGGTCCACCACGATGCCGTAGCTGCTCATGAAATGAGTCAGCGCGGCCGCGGTGAGCAGGCACAGCGCCAGCACCGGCTTGATCAGCCCGCGCCAGCACAGCAGGCTCAGCAGGCCGGCGGTGAGGCTCACCACCATGCCGGCGAACACCAGCACGAACAGGCGGCCGGCGGCGTCGCCCAGCTCGGGCAGCTCCAGCATGCGCTGCCACAGCGGCCAATTGCACAGCAGGCCCATCCACAGGGCGGCCAGCCAGGTCAGGCTGAGGGGGGAATTCAGGCGGGGGCGCAGAAAGCCGGGCAGGCGCATGGGTTGGGGCGTGGGACCAAAGCCCCGGATTGTGGCTCAGCCGCGCAATGCCAGCCCGCCCGCGCTGCGCGCTTGCCGTACACCCGCGCCGCTGCCCAGGGGCTGGACGAAGCGGCGGTGCAGCTCGCTGATCTGCTCGCGCAGCTCGGTCGCGTTGTCGATCTTCTCCTCGTGGCGCTTGAGCACGAGGTTGGCCATGTCGATGAGTTTGGCGTTGCGCGTCTCCGCGCCCTGCTGAATCAGCAGCTCCACGCCCAACTTGGCGGTGCCGCGCATGGAGTGGCGCATCGCCGTCTCGGCGATAGCGAAGATGCGCGCATGGCAATCGCGCAGCTCCTGCACGGCCATCTCGTTGTTCTCGGCCATCGCGATCAGCACCTCGGTGGCCGACTTGGTGGTGCAGTAGCGCAGGCCGATGCGGGTCAGCAGGGCGGTCATTTCCTCCAGCTGGATCTCCTGGCCGGCAAAACGCATCCACAGCGCCACCAGCAGGCTGGCCGCTTCCAGGTCGAAGTCCTCCTTGTTCAGTTCCAGGCTGAAGTCGCGGGCGAGCTGCAGGGCGTCGGCCACGCGGCGCTCCTGCAGCAGGCGCAGGCCGTTGACGACGGTGGCGAAGCGCTGCAGGCGGGTCGACTTGGGGGCACGCTCCAGCTCGCGCTGCATGGCCTCGTGCATCTGCTTGAGGCCGCGCGTGTCCTTGCTGTCAAAGCGCATCAGCGCCACCAGCACCAGGGTCAGCATGTCGAAGAGCTTGGAGCGCAGGCCGGTGGCGATGGTGCGCTCCAGCTGCTTGAGCGCCTCGTCGCGCTGGCCCACATAGAAGGCCAGCGTGCCGGCGCGCTGCTGGCGCAGCAGGCAGCCCGGCGTCAGGTTGGCGGCGGTGCGGTAGGTGGCCATGGCCTGCGCAATCTCGCCCTGTTCCATCTGCACCCGGCCCATCACGTCGTAGGAGTCGGCATGGCCGGGCAGGTCGCCGATCAGGGTCTCCAGCGTGCGGCGCGCGGCCGCTGGGTTGCCGGAGGCCAGCTCGCTGCGCGCCACGCCCAGGCGCGCCCAGGGCACGGTGCGGGCCTCGATGATGGCGTCGTAGAGCTTGCGGGCATCGTCATGCCGCTCCAGGCGCAGCAGCAGCTCGGCGCCGATGCGGGCGGCGTAGAGCCAGAACTGCTCGCGGGCCTGGAAGCGCCGCAGGCAATGCGCGGCCGCGGCCTCGTAGTTCTGCGCCTCCAGCGCCTCGAAGATGTCCTTCAGCACGCGCTTGCGGTGCCTGGCGTGGGTGAGGCGTTCGGCCAGCGAGGCACTGGTGTAGGGCTTGATCAGGTAGGCGTCGAGCGCGGCCTCGGCGGCCTCGGCCACCTTGGCGTAGGAGGCCTCGCCGGTGACCATGATGAAGACGGTGGAGTGGGGCAGCAGTTGCTCGCGGCGCAATTCGTCCAGCAGGTCCTGGCCGGACATCTCGCTGCCGTCGAAGTGGTAGTCGCACAGCACGATGTCGTAGGCCTTGTGCTCCAGGATCACGCGTGCATCGCTGATCCGGGTGGCCTGCCGCACCATGCCCACGCCCAGCTCGCGCAGCTGCGCCGCCATCAGGCTGCGCGAGGTGGCGTTGCTGTCGATGACCAGGGCGCTGGCGTCCTGGATGCTGCTGTCGATCAGCTGCATGGCCGGGCAGGCGCAGCGCTGCGTATGGAGACGGGCTTGCTCACCCCGGTCTCTTCGGCTGGATCAGGCACGACTTGAGCGCCACGCCGTGACGCAAGTCGCGCGCAGGCTCACTTGGCGGCCTCCGCCTACTTGAACAGGTCCTTGACGCGGTCGGTCCAGCTCTTGGCATTGGGCGAGTGGCGCTCGCCGCCGTCCTTGAAGCTCTTGTCCAGCTCCTTGAGCAGCTTGCGCTGGTGCTCGGTGAGCTTGACCGGCGTCTCCACGCTGATGTGGCAGTACAGATCGCCCGGATAGCTGGAGCGCACGCCCTTGATGCCCTTGCCGCGCAGGCGGAAGGTCTTGCCATGCTGGGTGCCTTCGGGCAGATCGATCTCGGCCTTGCCGCCCAGGGTCGGCACCTCGATGCTGCCGCCCAGCGCGGCGGTGGTCATGGCCACCGGCATGGTGCAGTGCAGGTCGTCGCCATCGCGCTCGAACAGCTCATGCTGCTTGATGCGGATCTCGATATAGAGGTCACCGGCCGGGCCGCCGTTCACGCCCGGCTCGCCATTGCCGGCCGAGCGGATGCGCATGCCCTCGTTGATGCCGGCCGGGATCTTGACCTCCAGCGTCTTGCTCTTCTTGAGCTTGCCCTGGCCGCTGCAGACGGTGCAGGGGTCGGGGATGATCTTGCCGCTGCCATGGCAATGCGGGCAGGTCTGCTGGATGGAGAAGAAGCCCTGGCGCATGTGCACCGTGCCGCTGCCGTTGCAGGAGCCGCAGCTCTTGGCGCTGGTGCCAGGTTTTGCCCCGGTGCCGCTGCAGGTCTCGCAGCTTTCCCAGGAGGGGATGCGGATCTGCGTTTCCTTGCCGCGTGCGGCCTCTTCCAGCGTGATCTCCATCGCGTAGCTGAGATCGCTGCCGCGGTAGACCTGCTGGCCGCCACCGCGCCGGCCGGCACCGCCGGCGCCACCGAAGATGTCGCCGAAGATGTCGCCAAAGGCCTCGGCGAAGCCGCCAAAGCCCTCGGTCCCCGGGCCGCCGCGGCCGCCCATATTGGGGTCCACGCCGGCATGGCCGTACTGGTCGTAGGCGGCGCGCTTCTGCGCATCCGAGAGCATCTCGTAGGCCTCCTTGGCCTCCTTGAACTGCTCTTCGGCCTTCTTGGCCCCGTCACCCTGATTGCGGTCGGGGTGGAACTTCATGGCCAGCTTGCGATAGGCCTTCTTGATCTCTTCCTCGCTGGCGTTCTTGGCCAGGCCGAGGATCTCGTAATAGTCACGCTTTGCCATGGGGGAGCATCCGGGGCGTAGAAAAAAGGTGCGCCGCGTCAAGCCTTTCGGGCTTGCGCGGCGGCTTGGTGCAAGCGACCGGCAGGCCGGCGCGCACGCGTCTTACTTGCTGTCCTTGACTTCCTTGAACTCGGCGTCGACCACGTTGTCGTCGGCCGGCTTGGCGCTGGCTTGCTGCTCGTGCGAATGTGCTTGGGGCTGCTCGGCCCCGGCACCTGCAGCACCCGCACCGGCGGCGGCTTGCGACTCGGCGTAGATCTTCTCGCCCAGCTTCTGGCTGGCCTTCATCAGCTCTTCGGTCTTGCCTTCGATGGCGGCCTTGTCATCGCCCTTGATGGCTTCTTCCAGGTCCTTGATGGCGGCCTCGATCTTGTCCTTCTCGCCGGCATCCAGCTTGTCGCCATGCTCGGTGAGCGACTTGCGCACGCTGTGCACCATGCCATCGGCCTGGTTCTTGGCCTGCACGATCTCGACCTTCTTCTTGTCCTCGACGGCGTTGGCTTCGGCGTCCTTCACCATCTTCTCGATCTCGGCTTCGGAGAGGCCCGAGTTCGCCTTGATGGTGATCTTGTTTTCCTTGCCGGTGCCCTTGTCCTTGGCGCCCACGTGCAGGATGCCGTTGGCGTCGATGTCGAAGCTCACCTCGATCTGCGGCGTGCCGCGCGGTGCCGGCGGGATGCCTTCGAGGTTGAACTCGCCCAGGCTCTTGTTGCCCGAGGCCAGCTCGCGCTCGCCCTGGTAGACCTTGATGGTCACGGCCGGCTGGTTGTCGTCGGCGGTCGAGAAGGTCTGGCTGAACTTGGTCGGGATGGTCGTGTTCTTGGCGATCATCTTGGTCATCACGCCGCCCAGGGTCTCGATGCCCAGCGACAGCGGCGTCACGTCCAGCAGCAGCACATCCTTGCGCTCGCCGCCCAGCACCTGGCCCTGGATCGCCGCGCCCACGGCCACGGCCTCATCGGGGTTGACGTCCTTGCGCGGCTCCTTGCCGAAGAACTCCTTGACCTTGTCCTGCACCTTGGGCATGCGGGTCATGCCGCCGACCAGGATCACGTCGTCGATCGCACCCACGGCCACGCCGGCATCCTTGATGGCGGTGCGGCAGGGGGCGATGGTGCGCTCGATCAGCTCTTCCACCAGCGACTCCAGCTTGGCGCGGGTCAGCTTGATGTTCAGGTGCTTCGGGCCCGAGGCATCGGCGGTGATGTAGGGCAGGTTGACGTCGGTCTGCGAGCTGTTCGACAGCTCGATCTTGGCCTTCTCGGCGGCTTCCTTGAGGCGCTGCAGGGCCAGCACGTCCTTGGTCAGGTCGACGCCTTGCTCTTTCTTGAACTCGGTGACGATGTAGTCAATGATGCGCTGGTCGAAGTCTTCGCCGCCCAGGAAGGTGTCGCCGTTGGTCGACAGCACTTCGAACTGCATCTCGCCATCGACGTCGGCGATCTCGATGATGGAGACGTCGAAGGTGCCGCCACCCAGGTCATAGACGGCAATCTTGCGGTCGCCCTTGCCATGCTTGTCCAGGCCGAAGGCCAGGGCCGCGGCGGTGGGCTCGTTGATGATGCGCTTGACGTCCAGACCAGCGATGCGGCCGGCGTCCTTGGTGGCCTGGCGCTGGGCGTCGTTGAAGTAGGCCGGCACCGTGATCACGGCCTCGGTGACTTCCTCGCCCAGATAGTCCTCGGCGGTCTTCTTCATCTTGCGCAGGATCTCGGCCGAGACCTGCGGGGGCGCGAGCTTCTTGCCGCGCACTTCCACCCAGGCGTCGCCGTTGTCGGCGGCGGCGATGCTGTAGGGCATCAGGTCGATGTCCTTCTGCACTTCCTTTTCGGTGAACTTGCGGCCGATCAGGCGCTTCACCGCATAGATCGTGTTCTTGGGGTTGGTGACGGCCTGACGCTTGGCCGACGCACCCACCAGCACTTCGCCATCTTCCTGGTAGGCAATGATGGACGGGGTGGTGCGAGCGCCTTCGGCGTTCTCGATCACGCGCGTCGTGTTGCCTTCCATGACCGAGACGCACGAGTTCGTGGTGCCCAAGTCAATGCCGATGATCTTTCCCATTTTTATAACTCCTGAATGTGGTGCGATGGTTCTGAATTGTGGATAAGTCGCTGCTTTTCAAGGGGCAGCGGCCTGTGAATTACTTGGGTGCCGAGACCGTCACGAGGGCCGGGCGCAGCACCCGGTCGGCGATCAGATAGCCTTTTTGCAGCACCGCCACCACGGTGTTGGCTTCCTGCTCGGCGGGCACCATCGAGATCGCCTGGTGCTGGTGCGGATCGAACTTCACGCCGGCGCCGGGGTTGATCTCCAGCACCTTGTTGCGCTCCAGCGCGGCGGCCAGCTGGCGCTTGGTGGCGTGCACGCCCTCCAGCACCGTCTCGACCTTGGCGTCGGGCGTCGCGATGGCCGCTTCCATGCTGTCCATCACCGGCAGCATCGCTTCGGCAAAGGCCTCCACCGCGTACTTGCGGGCCTTGGACATCTCGTCCTCGGAGCGCCGGCGGATGTTCTCGGTCTCGGCCTTGGCGCGCAGATAGGCGTCGGACATCTCGGCCAGACGGGCCTCGGCTTCGGCCAGCTTGGCCTCGATGCTGGGCTCGGCGGCGGTGGCGCTGCCTTCGGTCTGGGCCGCCTCGGCGGTGCTTGCGGCGTTGGGTTCCTGGGACATGGATGGCTCGATCGTCATGGTCTGTGTGATGCTGGCTGGGCCCCCGCGCGATTAAGGCTTTCGGGGTAACCGCGCCCATATGGGGCAAGAGCCCGGGCTTTCAAGAGGGGGATTTTCGGGAAATCGCCGGGTACTAACCCTGACAGGGCCTGTTAACACTGCGTTTGCTTGTGCGAACGGGGCCGGCAGGGCCCAGGTCTAGGCGGACGACGCCGCCCAGGCTTTCTGCCTGGGCAAGGAGTTCAACGACGAGATGGGCCCTGCCAGCCCCGTTCCCTTCGGGTTGCCACCAGAAAAGCCGTGCACGTCGTTGCAAAGCCTCGCCGGGGGAGTGACCCCGGCTTCGGTTTGCGCCTAGTTCACGGTTTTTCTGGTGGCAACGCATCGAGCAAACGCAGTGTTAACAGGCCCTAATCGATCTGGGCCGACCAGCGGTCCCAGTCCGCCAGGGCGCGCCGGTCCTGCTTGGTGGGACGGCCCTGCACGATGCTGGCGGCCGGCTCGGGCGCCAGGCGGCGCGCCTCGGCGGCGCGCTCGCGCGCGGCGATGCTGTCCGGCGTTTCTTCATAGAGGGCCTGGGCCTGCGGCGCCGGGCCGCGGATGTGGCTGAGGCCACGCACCAGCAGCTCGCGCTCGATGACGCCCTGGCGCAGGTGGATGCGGTCGCCCAGCCGGACCTCGCGCGAGGCCTTCGCGGACTGGCCGTTGACGGTGACCCGGCCTTTCACGATTTCCTCCACCGCCAGGGCGCGGGTCTTGTAGAAGCGCGCGGCCCATAGCCATTTGTCCAGGCGCAGGCCGCTCGCTGCAGCGTCTTTCTTCATGGCGCGATTGTCGCCGATGGCAGCCCTCAGCCGGCCAGGGGCAGGCTCACGCGCGCATCCATGCCGGTGATCTGCCCGTCCTTCAGGTGATTCTCAACGCGGTTCTCAAGCCGGATCTGCCCGCGCAGCGAGCGCACGATCTCCTGGCAGATCGCCAGGCCCAGGCCGGTGCCGCGACCCGGCTGGCCGGCGGCGAAGGGCAGGAAGAGCTGGGCTTGCTGGGCCGGCGACAGCCCAGGTCCGCTGTCGGCGACGAGCAGTTCGGCCCGCCCCTGCTCGCAGCGCAGCGTGATGCCCAGGCGCCCCGCCACGGGCGTGTAGCTGATGGCGTTGTGCAGCAGATTGCGCGTCAGCTCGCGCAAGGCCCATTCGTGGCCGGCCACGGCGGCGGGCTCGGTGGCGATCTCGAAGTCCAGCTGCTGCTCGGCGATTAGCGGCGCCAGATCCAGCGCCACCGCGCGTATCAGCGCGGCCCAGTCCTGCACGGGCAGGGGCTCGGCCGACTGGCGCAACTGCTCCACCTTGGCCAGGGCCAGCATCTGGTTGGCCAGCCGGGTGGCGCCGTCCACCGTCTGCTCGATCTCGCGCAGCGCCTGCGCGGCCGCCACGTCGCCGCGCTGCGCCGACTGCACCTGCGCCTTCAGCACCGCCAGCGGCGTGCGCAGCTGGTGCGAGGCGTCGCGCACAAAGCGTTTCTGGTGCGCCAGCAGCAGGGCCTGGCGGCCCAGCGCGTCGTTGGTGGCGGCAATCAGCGGCATCAGCTCGCGCGGCGCCTGGGGCAGCTCGATGGGCGAGAGGTCCTGGGCATCGCGCGCCAGGATGGCAGCGCTGAGCTTGCGCACCGGCCGCGTCGCCGCCGCCACCACCCACCACACCACCGCGGCAATCACCGCCAGCACGGCCGCCTGGCGCCACAAGGTGTCCAGCAGCAGCTGGCGCGCCAGGGCCTCGCGCAGCTCCAGGGTCTCGGCCACCTGGATGGTGGCCAGGCCTTGGCCGGTCAGTCCGGCCACCGGCTGCAGCAGCACCGCCACGCGCACCGGCTGGCCCTGGTAGACATCGTCGTAGAAGTCCACCAGCGCGGCGTAGTTGCCGCGCAGGGGCAGGGTGCCGTGCCAGCCGGGCAGGTCGGCGAAGCCGCCCACCATCTCGCCCTCGAAGCCGCTGATCTTGAAGAACATGCGGCTGCGGTTGTCGGCCTCGAAGGCTTCCAGCGCCGAATAGGGCAGGTTGGCCTGCAGGCGCGGCGCCTCCACCGTGCCCTTGACCTCCAGCAGCTCGGCGATCGCCTTGGCCGAGGCCAAAAGGGTGCGGTCGTAGGCGGTGTCGGCGGCGGCCAGTGCCTGCCGGTACAGGCTGGCGGCGTTCACCATCACCAGCAGACCCACCGGGATCAGGATGCCCAGCAGCAGGCGGCTGCGCATGGACAGGCGCTGCAGCCGCGCCGCCAGCCTCATGACTCGGCCTTGAGCAGATAGCCCAGGCCGCGCAGGGTCACCAGGCGTGCGGCGGTGCCGGCCAGGCGCTTGCGCAGCCGATAGGCCACCACCTCGATGGCATCCGGCTGCACGCTGGACTCGTCCGGAAACACCAGCTCCGACAGGCGCTCCTTGGTGACGGCCTGGCCGGGGCGTGCCAGCACGGCGCGCAGCAGCGCGTGCTCGCGCGGCGGCAGCTCCAGCGCCCGGCCCTGGTGGTAGACGGCGCCGCTCTCGGTATCGACGCGCAGGCCGCAAAAGCCCTCGGTGTCGCGCTCGCTGCCCGCGGCCGCGCCACGCCGCGCCAGGGCGCGCACTCTCGCCTCCAGCTCGTCGAGGTCGAAGGGCTTGGTCAGGTAGTCATCGGCGCCGGTATTGAGGCCCAGGATGCGGTCGCCCACGGTGGCGCGCGCGGTGATCACCAGCACCGGCGTGCGCAGGCCCTCGGCGCGTGCGGCGGCCAGCACGTCCAGGCCATCGCGGCCGGGCAGGCTGAGGTCCAGCAGCACCACGTCGGGCAGGGCCGCCTGCCAGCGCGCCAACGCGCGCTCGCCATCGGTGCAGGTCTGCACCAGCATGCCGCGCCGCTCGAAGGAGCGCTGCAAGGTGGTCAGCATGCTCGGGTTGTCTTCGATCAGCAGCAACTTCATGCCGCCACCTTAACAGCGCGGTGGCCGGCGCCGCAGCAGGCCGGCCCCCGTGGTTTTCCCGGGTGCCGCGGACAGCGGTTTGACAGCTTGGCTGGCCACCATCGTGGTGCATTCCTACAAACCACGGAGACAAACCGATGACACCGACGAAACTCTTCCGCCGCGCCCCCCTGGCCCTGATGCTGATGGGCGCCTGTACCGGCGCGGCCTTTGCTCAGTCGAGCGTGACCGTGTTCGGCGTGCTCGACCTGGGCGTGCAGCGCCTCACGAACGGCAGCAAGTCGGTGTCGCTCGCCAGCATCGACGGCATGCAGACCAGCCGGCTCGGCTTCCGCGGCACCGAGGACCTGGGCGGCGGCCTCAGCGCCAGCTTCCATCTGGAGGGCGCGATCGGCCCCGATACCGGCGCCGGCGGCGATTGGCGTCGCCGCGCCACGGTGAGCCTGGCCAGCAAGACGGCTGGCGAAGTTCGCCTGGGGCGCGACTACACGCCGACCTTCTGGAACATCAGCCGCTTCAATCCCTTCGGTACCAATGGCGTGGGCGCGGCCAGCAATCTGGTCTACGGCTTCGATGGCGCGTCCAGCAGCGCCAAGACGGTGGTGCGTTCGGACAACTCGGTGGGCTACTTCCTGCCCGGCGGCCTGGGCGGGGTCTATGGCCAGGCGATGGCGGCGGCGGGCGAGGGCTCCACCGGCAAGTACTTGGGGCTACGCCTGGGCTATGCGAGCGGCCCGCTGGACGTGGCGGTGTCGGTTTCCGACACCACCAACACCGCCGCCGGCGACAAATTCAAGGTGGCCAGCCTGGGCGGCAGCTATGCGTTCGGTGCACTCAAGCTGTTTGGTCTGGCGCATACCAGCAAGCAGGCCAGCAAGAAGCAGTCAAACTGGGCGCTGGGCGCCAGCTATGTCATCGGCAAGGGCACGTTGCGCGCCAGCTATGTCAGCGCGCACCTGACAAACGCGGCGCCGGGCACCGACTACAAGGGTCAGCAGCTTGCCCTTGGTTACGTATATGCCCTGTCCAAGCGCACCTCCTTGTATGGCACGATGTCTCGGGTCAGCAATAGCAGCACGGGCAGGTACCTGATCCCCGGAGGCTCGTCCGTGCTGGCTGGGCAAGGCTCGCGCGGCACCGAGCTCGGCATCTACCACTCGTTCTGATCGTCCTGCATTCACAACAGACTGGAGACGGCAATGCGTCGAGACCAATTTCTGAAGTCCATGGCCGCTCTGGCCGCCACCGGCACCCTGCCGCTCGGCGCCCTGGCCGCGGGGGCCAACCTCAAGATGATGATCCCCGCCAACCCGGGCGGCGGCTGGGACACCACCGGCCGCGCGCTGGGCAAGGCCCTGCAGGACGCCGGCCTGGCGGCGTCGGTGCAGTACGAGAACAAGGGCGGCGCCGCGGGTGCGATCGGCCTGGCGCAGTTTGTCAACGCGGCCAAGAGCGACCCGAACGCGCTGATGGTGATGGGCGCGGTGATGCTGGGCGGCATCATCACCGGCAAGCCGCCGGTGAACCTGAGCCAGGCCACGCCGGTGGCCCGCCTGACCAGCGAGTACAACGTCTTCGTCGTGCATGCGGCCTCGCCGCTCAAGACCATCAAGGACGTGGTCGAGCAGATGAAGAAGGACCCCTCCAGCGTCAAATGGGGTGGTGGCTCGCGCGGCTCCACCGAGCACATCGCCGCGGCGATGATCGCACGCGAGGTGGGCGTGGACGCGTCCAAGATCAACTATGTGCCCTTCCGCGGCGGCGGCGAGGCCACGGCCGCGATCCTGGGCGGCAACGTCACCGTGGGCGGCAGCGGCTATTCCGAGTTCTCGCAGTACATAGACAGCGGCAAGATGCGCGCCCTGGCGCTGACCTCGCCGACGCGGCTCAAGGGCGTCAACGTGCCGACGCTGAAGGAGCAGGGCATCAACGTCGAGATCGGCAACTGGCGCGGCGTCTACGCGGCACCAGGCATCACGCCCGAGCAGCATAAGGCGCTCACCGACATGGTGACGGCGGTGTTCAGGAACAAGGCCTGGATCGAGGCGCTGGAGAAGAACAGCTGGACGCCGGCCCTGCTGACTGGCAAGGCCTTCGCCGACTTCGTGGACCAGGAGTTCGCGATGCTGCGCGCCATCATGGCCAAGTCCGGCATGATCTGAGGGCGCTGCCGTGTCGGAAACCGCTGCTCCTCTCTCTTCCACCCAGGTGCTGCACCAGACCCTGGTCGGCGTGGGCGCCCTGCTGGTGGGCGCCGTGATGGCCTATGGCGCCAGCTTTGTCTCGGCCGAGGCCGGCTATGCGGGCGTGGGTCCCAACGCCTTGCCCTGGCTGGTGTCGGCGGTGCTGCTGCTGTGCGGCGCCTGGCTGATCTGGGAGGCGCGCAGCGGGGGCTATCGCGTCATGCAGAAACCCTCCGGGGGCGAGCGCGCCGACTGGCGCGCCGCCGGCTGGGTGGTGGCTGGCGTCGTCGCGAATGCCGCGCTCATCACCCAGATCGGTTTCGTGCTGGCCTGCAGCCTGTGCTTTGCGCTGGCGGTGCGCGGCATGCGCGTGGCCGAGGGCAGGGGCGCCGGCGACGCGCGCCAGACCCTGATCGACGGCGTGACCGGGCTGCTGATCGCCGCGCCGGTGTTCTGGATGTTCACCAAGCTGCTGGCCATCAACCTGCCGGGCGTCACCAGCGGCGGCTGGATCTGAGGACAGCGAGCCGATATGGAACTCTGGAACCAACTGCTGGGCGGCTTCGCCACCGCCGGCACACCCATCAACCTGCTCTGGGCCTTTCTGGGCTGCGCCATCGGCACGGCCATCGGCGTGCTGCCGGGCCTGGGCCCGGCGGTGACGGTGGCGATGCTGCTGCCGATCACCTCACAGGTGGAGCCTACCGCCTCGATGATCTTCTTCGCCGGCATCTATTACGGTGCCATGTACGGCGGCTCCACCACCTCCATCCTGCTCAACACCCCGGGCGAGACCGGCACCATGGTGACGGCGCTGGAGGGCTTCAAGATGGCCAAGAACGGCCGCGCCGGTGCGGCCCTGGCCACCTCGGCGATCGGTTCCTTCGTGGCCGGCACGATCGCGACCGTGCTGGTGACGCTGTTCGCGCCGGTGGTGTCGGACTTTGCCGTCACGCTGGGCCCGCCGGAGTATTTCTGCCTGATGCTGCTGGCCTTCACCACCGTCAGCGCGGTGCTGGGCGCCAGCACCTTGCGCGGCATGACGGCGCTGTTCATCGGCCTGGCCATGGGTCTGGTGGGCCTGGACCAGATCACCGGCCAGGTGCGCTACACCGCGGGCGTGCCCGAGTTCATGGACGGCATCGAGGTGGTGCTGGTGGCGGTGGGCCTGTTCGCGGTCGGGGAGACGCTTTACAACGCGCTCTACGAGGGCCGCGAGGAGCAGAACCTCAACAAGCTCAACAGCGTGCACATGACGCGCAGCGAGTGGAAGCGCTCCTGGCCCGCCTGGTTGCGCGGCACCTTCATCGGCTTTCCCTTCGGCACCATCCCGGCCGGCGGCTCCGAGATTCCGACCTTTCTGAGCTATGCCACCGAGCGCAAGCTGTCGCAGCACAAGGAAGAGTTCGGCAGCACCGGCGCCATCGAGGGCGTGGCGGGGCCGGAGGCGGCCAACAATGCGGCGGTGACGGCCACCCTGGTGCCGCTGCTGACCCTCGGCATCCCGACCTCGGTGACCGCCGCCATCCTGCTCAGCGCCCTGCAGAACTACGGCATCCAGGCCGGCCCGCAGCTGTTCCAGACCTCATCGACCCTGGTGTGGGCGCTGATCGCCTCGCTCTACATCGGCAACGTGATGCTGCTGGTGCTGAACCTGCCGATGGTGGGCCTGTGGGTGAAGCTGCTGAAGATTCCCAAGCCGCAGCTCTATGCCGGCATCCTGATCTTCGCCACCGTGGGTGTGTACGGCATGCGCCAGAGCGCCTTCGACCTCTACCTGATGCTGGCCATCGGCCTGCTCGGCGTGGTGATGCGGCGCTTCGACTTCCCCACCGCGCCCGTGGTGGTGGGCATGATTCTGGGCCCGCTGGCCGAGGCCCATCTGCGCAATGCGGTGGCGATCGGCGGCGGGCACTGGACGGTGTTCGTCGAGCGGCCGCTCTCGCTGGGCCTGCTGGTGCTGGTGGCGGTGGTCTTGCTGCTGCCGCGCTTTCTGCGCTGGCGCGCGCGGGCGCGGCGCCGCTGAGGCTCAGCGGCTGGCGCCGGCGTCCAAGGCGCGCTGGCGCTGCTGCTGCAACTCGGCGGCCGCGCTCGGCGTCTTGCTGGGCCAGCCCTGCAAGTGGCGCTCGGCCAGGTCGGCCAGGGCGCGCATGCCGGCCGGGCTGTCGTTCAGGCAGGGGATGTAGCCGAAGCGTTGGCCGCCAGCGTTCTTGAAGGCCTGCTGCGCTTCCTGGGCGATTTCTTCCAGCGTTTCCAGACAGTCGGCGCTGAAGCCCGGGCAGATCACGTCCACCGACTTCAGGCCTTGACGGGCCAGCTGGATCAGGCTGGGTTCGGTATAGGGCTCCAGCCACTTGGCCTTGCCGAAGCGGCTCTGGAAGGTCACCAGGTACTGCTCCTTGCCCAGGCCCAGGGCCTCGGCCAGCAGGCGGCCGGTTTTCAAGCATTCGCAGTGATAGGGGTCGCCCAGGGCGAGGGTGCGGGCGGGCATGCCGTGAAAGCTCATCAGCAGCTTGTCGCCACGGCCCTCGCGCTGCCAGTGGCTGCGCACGCTCTCGGCCAAGGCGGCGATATAGGCCGGGTCGTCGTGGTAGCGGTTGATGAAACGCAGCTCGGGCAGGTGCCGGGTCCTGAGTGCCCAGCGCGCCACGTCGTCCACCACGCTGGCGGTGGTGGCGGCAGAGTACTGGGGATAGGCGGGCAGCACCAGCACGCGCGTCACGCCTTCGGCCCGCAGGGCATCGAGCTGGGCAGCAATGGCGGGCTGGCCGTAACGCATGGCGTAACACACCACCAGTTGGTGCCCGCGCTGGCCCAGCTGGCCTTGCAGCAGCTTGGCCTGCTTCTCGGTCCAGACCTTCAGCGGCGAGCCCTCGGGCGTCCAGACGCTGGCGTACTTGGCGGCCGACTTGGCCGGGCGCACGCGCAGGATGATGCCGTGCAGGATGGCCAGCCAGAGCAGGCGCGGAATCTCCACCACGCGCGGGTCGCCTAGGAACTGCGCCAGGTAACGGCGCAAGGCCGGCGCGGTGGCCGCCTCGGGCGTGCCGAGGTTGCAAAACAGCACGCCGATCTTGGGCGCGCTGCCGTGGCTGAAGGCAGGTTCGGACTGGAAGCTCATGGAGAAGAAGGTTCAGCCCTTCAGGCGTGAGGTGCCCAGGGGCAGGGGTTCGGTGTCGGCAAAGTGCAGCACCTCGAAGCGCACCGTCGGCGAGGTGGCGTCCAGCGGTGCGCTGCCCAGGCCGATCACGCCGCTGCCATGCAGGGTGCAGGAGCCGCGCCGCAGGCTGACGATTTCACCGTCGCTGCCGAAGCGCACAAAGGTGCCGTTGTAGCTGAGGTCGGTGAGCGAGAAGCTGCCGCCATGCCAGTCGATGCGGGCATGCGAACGCGACACGCGGCCATCGGTGATGCAGTAGGTGGCCTGGGTGCTGCGGCCCAGCACGATGGGCATGCTGTCGATGTCGAAGACGCGGTCCAGGTCCAGCCAGACCAGGCGGATGCCGTCCGGATCCATCGAGTGCACCACCTCGCCGAACTGGGTGGCGGCGGCATCGCTGGAGGGCGCACCGTCCAGCACATAGACATGCACCGGCTCGGCGCGGCCGCGCACCGCGATGCGGTCCAGGCTGCGAAAGCGCGACTTGGTATTGCTGGCCACGCCCTGCAGCACTTCGGCGGTGATGAGAATCTCGTTGTCGCCCGCGTGATCCAGCAGGCGCGCGGCCACGTTGACGGCGTCGCCGAAGCAATCGCCGCCCATCTCGACCACCTCGCCGCGCGCCAGGGCGACCTGCAGGCGCAGGGCCCGCAGCCCCGGCGAAGCGCCATGCTGGCGGCCGCGCGACACCACCTTCTTCAGCAGTTCATGCATCTGGACGGCGGACTTGACGCCATCGCGCGGGTTGTCGAACACCGCCATCAGGCCGTCGCCCAGGGTCTTCACCAGGCGGCCGCCGCAGCCATCGACGGCCTGGCCGATCAGGCTCACCGTGTGCGTCACCACCGAGGTCGCTTCGGCATTGCCCAGGGTCTCGAACAAGCCGGTGCTGCCGCGCAGGTCGGCAAACAAGACGGTGCGATCCCGTATCTGGGTCATGGGCGGGTGGTCGAGGTGGCGGCTGTGAACTAAGTCTCAGTGTAGCCCGGCCTCCGTGACGGCCATTGCAGCGAAAACGCGGAGTACTGCGCGAATCGGCGGCTAGATCGGACGCCTTGCGCACAGGCGAAAAAAAGGCCGGCGATGCGCCGGCCCTCTTCATGCAGCTGCGGCGATCAGAGATTGTCCAGATAGGTGCGCAGCTTGTCCGAACGGCTCGGGTGCTTGAGCTTGCGGATCGCCTTGGCCTCGATCTGGCGGATGCGCTCGCGGGTCACGTCGAACTGCTTGCCGACTTCTTCCAGCGTGTGGTCCGTGCTCATCTCGATGCCGAAGCGCATGCGCAGCACCTTGGCTTCGCGCGGGGTCAGCGAGTCGAGGATGTCCTTCACCACATCGCGCAGGCCGGCCTGCATGGCGGCCTCGATCGGCGCGGTGTTGTTGGTGTCCTCGATGAAATCGCCCAGATGCGAGTCGTCGTCGTCGCCGATCGGCGTCTCCATGGAGATCGGCTCCTTGGCGATCTTCATGATCTTGCGGATCTTGTCCTCGGGGATCTCCATCTTCTCGGCAAGCGTCGGCGCATCCGGCTCGAAGCCGAACTCCTGCAGATGCTGACGCGAGATGCGGTTCATCTTGTTGATCGTCTCGATCATGTGCACCGGGATACGGATGGTGCGGGCCTGGTCGGCGATCGAGCGCGTGATGGCCTGGCGGATCCACCAGGTGGCATAGGTCGAGAACTTGTAGCCGCGACGGTATTCGAACTTGTCCACCGCCTTCATCAGGCCGATATTGCCTTCCTGGATCAGGTCGAGGAACTGCAGGCCGCGGTTGGTGTACTTCTTCGCGATCGAGATCACCAGGCGCAGGTTGGCCTCGATCATTTCCTTCTTGGCGTCGCGCGAGGCCTTCTCGCCCTCGTTCATGCGCTTGTTGATCTCTTTCAGATCATCGAGCGGCACCACCGCGCGGGCCTGGATGTCGATCAGCTTCTGCTGCAGTTCCTGCACCGGCGGCAGGTTGCGCGACAGCACGGTGCTGTAGGGCTTGCCGGCTGCCACTTCCTTCTCGGCCCATTGCAGGTTCAGTGCATTGGGCGGGAACACCTTGATGAAATGCTCCTGCGGCATGCCGCATTTGTCCACCACGATCTTGCGCAGTTCGCGCTCGTAGCGGCGCACATCGTCCACTTGCGAGCGCAGGATGTCGCACAGGCGCTCGATGGTCTTGACGGTGAAGCGGATCGTCATCAGCTCGGCGCTGATGGCGTGCTGAGCCTTGTCGTAGGAGGCCGAACGGTAGCCGTCCTTCTCGAAGGCCTTGCGCATCTTGTCGAAGTTGGTCGACAGGTTGTCGAACTTCACCAGCGCGGCGTTCTTCAGCTCCTCGAGCTTCTTGGTCAAGGCCTTGGAGCCGCCGTTGCCGTCGTCGTCGTCCTCTTCGTCGAACTCGTCGAAGTCTTCCTCGGCCACATAGTCGTCGGCCTCGTCGTCGGAGACGAAGCCGTCCACCGATTCGGAGATCTGCATCTCGCCGGCGCGGATCTTGGCGGCGATCGAGAGGATCTCGGCGATGGTGGTGGGCGAGGCCGAGATGGCCAGCATCATGGCCTGCAGGCCACCTTCGATGCGCTTGGCGATTTCGATTTCGCCCTCACGCGTGAGCAACTCCACCGTGCCCATTTCGCGCATATACATGCGCACCGGGTCGGTGGTGCGGCCGAACTCGGAGTCCACCGTCGACAGCGCAGCTTCCGCGGCTTCTTCGGCTTCTTCCTCGGTGGCGGTGGGCGAGGTGCTGCCCTGGATCAGCAGGGTGGCGGCGTCGGGCGCCTGCTCGTACACCGCGATGCCCATGTCGTTCAACATGGACACGATGGCCTCGAGGATTTCCTCGTTGATAAGCTTTTCGGGCAGGTGGTCGTTGATTTCCTGATGCGTCAGGAAGCCACGCGTCTTGCCCATCTTGATCAGGGTCTTGAGTTCCTGGCGGCGCTTGGCGACTTCTTCTTCCGTCAACGCCGTTTCGTCCAGGCCGAACTCGCGCATCAGCGCGCGCTCCTTGGCGCGGCTGACCTTCATGCGCAGAGGCTTGGCCTTGGGCTTGTCCTCGGCCGCTTCTTCCACCTCGGCATCCGCTTCGGGCTCGCCTTCCAGATCGGCTTCCAGATCGGAGAGGTCCACTTCCTCTTCGATCGGCTTGGCCTTGGCGCCGGCCTTCTTGGTCTCGGTGGCTGCCTTGGGCTTGCGACCGCGCTTGGGCTTGTCTTCGGCCGTGGCCGCAGCAGGTGCAGCGGCGGCTGCCTTGCTGGCCTTGGTGGCCTTGGCAGGTTTCTTGGTCTCTTCGACCAGAGTGTCAGCCTGTTTCTCAGCCTTTGGCGCGGTCTTCTTGGCAGTCATGCAGTTCCTCGGATGGGGTATTTGGGCGGCGCAATGCAAGCGGCCACCTGAGAGCTCAGCGCGAAAACTCCGAAGGAGTGATGCGGCGCGATCATGCCCAGGCGGCAAAAACATGGGCCTCGCAGCCTGGATAGATGCGGGCATCTGGCCAGGCCACAAGGCTTTGCGCGTGCAAGGCTAGCGTGAACGTTTGAGAACGCAGCCCTTAAGCGGATAAAGGTGGCCTGATACCTCTATGTAGGTGCCCAGGGTCAGTGGGTGGCCGGTTCCGGAAGGTGCTGCCGTCACTCTTGACGCGCGAAAACCCTTAATTATCTGCCAAGAACGCGGGTCCGTCAAAGAATTTGACGTCAGGCCGCGCTCAACAGCCGGATCTGTTCGTGCAATTCCTTCAGCCTGACCAGGGTGTCCGGGCCGACCGGCGCGCTGGCCAACTGGCTGGCCTCGCCCTTGAGCCGGTCCAGCCAGAGCTTGCGCAGGAGTTGCTGCAGGTCCTCGAACTGCAACTCCTCCTCTTCCATGGCATCGAGCCGGCCGCCGCAGGCGCGGCGTGCGGCCTCCAACTGGCCTTCCTCGGCCAGGCTGACCTGCAACACAGACCAGGCGCAGGCGCCGTGGTTGACCAGGAAGCGCTCCAGCCATGCCACCAGGTCGCCATGCACGCCGGGCAGTTCGTGCAGCAGTTGATGGTCCTGGTCGCTCAGGCGCTCCCACCAGGCGCTGTGCAGAAGCAGCATGCGCAGCGCGTGGTCCATGGGCGCGGCGGGCTGCTGGCGCGGTGTGCCCAGGGTCGGGTCGTCATCCTGACCGCGGCGCTTCCAGTCCTTCTTCCAGGGCTTGCGTTCGCCGCCGGCCTGCTCGGGGCGGCGGCGCGGGGCCGCGGGTGCGGCCGGCGCGGCGGGTGCGCCCAGATCGTCGTAATGCTCGGGGGGCGGCGCCCAGTAGTCGTCGGGTGGATGGCCCTGTTCATGGCTGGCCGCGCGCGTGGGCTGCGGCGCGCGGGTCTGCCACAGGTCCATCAATTCCTGATCGGGCAGTTGGGCGCGCCGCGCCAGGTCGCCCAGCAGTTGGCGGCGCAGCAGCCCCTGCGGCAGGGCCTCCCACAAGGGCTTGGCCTGCGCCAGCATGCGCGCGCGGCCCTCGGCGCTGCCCAGGTCTAGCCCCTCGGAGCAGGATTCCAGCAACTGGCGCGAGAGCGGAATCGCCTCGGCGACGCAGCGCTCGAACGCCTCGGCGCCGAGCTCGCGCACATAGGAGTCGGGGTCATGCTCGCTGGGCAGGAACAGGAACTTGACGCTGCGCACATCGGTGGCATGGGGCAGGGCGGCCTCCAGCGCGCGGCCGGCGGCGCGCCGACCGGCGGCGTCGCCGTCGAAGCTGAACACCACCGATTCGGTGAAGCGGAACAGCTTCTGCACATGCTCCGCCGTGCAGGCCGTACCCAGTGTGGCGACGGCGTTGTTGAAGCCGTGCTGGGCCAGCGCCACCACGTCCATATAGCCTTCCACCACCAGCGCATAGCCACGCTGGCGCAGGCCTTGGCGGCCCTCGTACAGGCCGTAGAGTTCGCGCCCCTTGCTGAAGACCGGGGTCTCGGGCGAGTTGAGGTATTTGGGCTCGCCCTTGTCGAGCACGCGGCCGCCGAATCCGATCACCTCGCCCTGCACATTGCGGATCGGGAACATGATGCGGTCGCGGAAGCGGTCGTAGCGCTTTTGCTCCTCGCCCTCGTCGCCAGACGTGATGACCATGCCGGACTCGGCCAGCAGCGGGTCGTCGTAGGACGGGAAGGCGCTTGCCAGCGCACGCCAGCCCTCGGGCGCATAGCCCAGTCCGAACTGGGCCGCGATCTGACCGGTGAGGCCGCGCTGCTTCAGGTAGTTGATGGCGCGCGGGCTTTTCTTCAGCTGCGCGCGGTAATGCTCGCCGGCCTTGGCCAGCACGTCGGTCAGGCTGGCCTGGCGCTGCTTCTGCGCCTGCGCGCGTTCGCGCTCCTCGGCGCTGCGCTCGTCCTGCGGCACCTGCATGCCGGTCTGCTGGGCCAGGTCCTCGACCGCCTCGACAAAGCCGGCGCCGGTGTGCTCCATCAGGAAGCCGATCGCATTGCCGTGCACGCCGCAGCCGAAGCAGTGGTAGGTCTGGCGCGTCGGGCTGACGATGAAGCTGGGCGACTTCTCGCCATGGAAGGGGCACAGGCCCTTGTGGTTGATGCCCGCCTTCTTGAGCTCGACATGGCGGCCGACGACCTCGACGATGTCGACACGGGAAAGCAGGTCCTGGATAAAGCCGGGTGGGATCACCGGCCGAGTCTAAGCGATGCCCATTTTCGTCGCGCCCGCGGCCGCGCGACGTCCGCCAAAGCTGGGCGCCTGCTCGAAGGCAGCCACCCACTCGGGCACGCGCTCCGCTGGCATGGCATGGGCGATGCCGCTGCCCTGGCCGAGCTCGCAGCCAGCGGCCAGCAGGGCGCGCGCATGGGCGTCGGATTCCACACCCTCGGCCACCACGCTGCAACCAAAGGTCTTGGCCAGGCCGATCACGCCCTCCACCAGGGCCTGGTCATGCGGATCGATCAGCATGTTCTGCACGAAGGAGCGGTCGATCTTGAGCGCGTCCACCGGCAGGCGTTTCAGGTAGGTGAGGGTGGAATAACCGGTGCCGAAGTCGTCCAGCGCGAAGCTCACGCCCAGGGCCTTGCAGTCCTGGATCAGGCGGTGGGTGGCATCGACGTCGGCCAGCGCCGCCGACTCCAGCACCTCCAGCATCAGATGTCTGGCAATCGGCTCCGGGTGCCGGGCCAGCAGCTCGCGCAGGCGCTGGGTGAAGTCCAGGGTCTGCAGGTGCCGCGCCGTGACATTCACGCTGACGCGCAACTGCAGGCCCTGGGCCAGCCATTGCGCCGACTGGCGCATCGCCTGATCCAGCACCCAGTCGCCGATCTGCACGCCCAGGCCGGTGCGCTCCACCAGGGGCAGGAACAGGCCCGGCATCAGCAGCCCGCGCTCGGGATGCTGCCAGCGCAGCAGGGCTTCGAAGCCCAGCACGCGGCCACGCCGCATGTCCACCTTGGGCTGGTAATGCAACTGCAGTTCACCGCCGTCCAGTGCTTCCTGCATGCGGCCCAGGGCGATGCCATCGGCATGCTTGCGCAGGCGTTTCTCGGTGTCGAAGAACTCGCAGGCATTGCGGCCGGCGCGTTTCACGCGGTAGAGCGCGTGGCCGGCGTGGCGCATCAAGGTCTCGGCGCTGGAGCGGTCCAGGGGAAACAGGCTGGCGCCCAGGCTGGCGGTCAGTGTCAGCGGTGCACTGTGCTCATCCAGGTAGATGGGCAGGCGCAGCACATTCAGCATGCGCTCGGTGGCCAGGCGGGCTTCGGCCAGGCTGTCGCAGCGCAGCAGCAGCGCGAACTCATCGCCGCCGATGCGCGCCAGCTGGTCCGACCATTGCTCCGCGCTGCGCAGCGCGCCGTGCAAGGCCTGTGACAGCGCGCGCAGCGCCGCGTTGGCGCGCGCCTCGCCCTCGGCCTCGGCCAACTGGGCAAAATTGTCCAGGTCCAGGTGGCAGACGCACAGCATGAAGCCCTGCTGCTCGCTGCTCGCCAGCGCCAGCTCGAGCCGGCGCAGGAACTCGCTGCGATTGGGCAGCCCGGTCAACTCGTCGAACTGGCGCTGCCGCTCCAGCAAGGCCTGGCGCCGCAGCTGCTCGGTCATGTCGCTGACGGCGATCACCTGGAAACGCGCCGGACCCTCGGGCTCGGGCATGGTGGACACGGTCAGCTGCAGCTCGCAGGTGCTGCCGTCGTGGCGCGTGCAGCTGACCAGGCCTTGCCAATGGCCCTGCGCCTGCAGGGCCTGCTGCAGCTGTTCGGGGCTATGCCCGGATCGGCGCAGGTGCTCGAGCAGCAGCGGCCTTGCCCGATGGCCGAGCAAGGCCTCGCGTGCCTGAGCCATGATGCGGCAATAGCTGGGATTGGCGTCCAGCACCACGCCATCGGTGTCGGTGATGAGCAGGCCCTCGTGCAGATGCTGGAATAGGCTGACGCTCATGCGCTCGCGTTCCTCGGCGGTGCGCTTCCAGGTCACATCGGTCAGTGTGGCCACCAGGCGCTGTGCGAGGCCTCGGGCGTCGCGCTCCTCGACATGCATGCGCAGCTCAAACCAGAGCCAGTCGCCACCCTCGCGGCGCAGCCTCAGCGTCTCGCTGATATGGGCTTGCCCATGGGGCGCGAGCAACTCGGTGACCAGGGGCAGCAGCCGCACCCGGTCCATCGCGTGGACGGCCTCCAGCCAGGCCGTTGGCGCGGCGGCGGGCTGCAGCGCGGGCGTGCCCACAAAGCCTTGCCAGGCCGGCGAGGCACGATGCTCGCCCGTGACCAGATCCCAGCTGGCGATGCCCATGCCCGCAGCCTCCAGCGCGTGGCGCCAGCGCGCGTGCTCCTGGTGCATCTCGCCAAGCACGGCATTGGCCAGCAAGGGGACGGCGGCGGCGCTCGCCGTGTAGGCCCATAGCGTGGCCAGGCGCTCCGGCAGCGGGATGGCGGCAAACGGGCCCAGCTCGACGCCGGTGCTCAGCGCGGCCAGCAGGGTCAGCAGCGCGGCGGTCACCGAGGCCAGGGTCAGGCCATCACGCAGGGTCAGCCAGCTGAGCAGCAGATGTGGTGCAAACAACCAGGGGCTGAGCATCGCGGCATTCTGTCCACCCAGGCCGAACACCAGTGCCGCGCTGCCCAAGGTCGCGAAGGCCAGCAAGCCGCTTGCCAGCCAGGCGGTGCGCTTGGCCGGGGTGCCTGGCTCGGTGCGTGGCCGCGCCGGCAGGCCGGGCAGCACCAGCAGGGGCACGCCCAGGCTCAGCACGCCCAGCGCGTCGCCGCCCCACCAGGAGAGCAGGGCACGGGGCATTTCCGCAGGCACGATGTGGCCGAAGCCCAGCAGGATCAAGGCGCCGGCGAGCGCACTGATGCCCGGGCCCAAGGCGACGCCCAGCAGCACAAAGCTGGCGAGATCGCGGCGGCGGGCCATATCGGGCCTGAAATGGAGACGGCGCAGGCCCCAGGCCGCGATCGAGGGTCCGATGAGGTTGGCCGCCGCGAGACTGCAGGCCAGCGCGGGCGACGCGCCCTGCAAGATGGCGATCGCCGCCACCCCGGTCAGCACGCCGATGGCGGCCGGCCAATGCCAGCGCAGCAGGCTGGCCAGCGCCAGTCCGGCCGGTGGCCAGAACAGGCTCACGAAGGCACCGAGCGCGGGTGTGAGCAGGCCCAGCCAGGCGCAAGCCATGCTGGCCACGCCCACCAGGGCGATACGCGTCAGTGGCGATTTATCCAAGTGGCGGCCCTGGTTGGATTTATCTGTAAAGCCGGGGCGCTGATGCTAGCAGGGGTGCCGTGCGTCACATGGGCCCTGGGCCGACGCACCCTGCGAATAGGTGGTGGTGTATTCCCCTTGTTGAATATCCCGCCGCGCAAAGAAAAAGCCACCCCGAGGGGTGGCTCCATATGCAAGATGCATCGCGACGGCCGCGGCCGCCCGCGCGAAAAGTCAGACGTGGAAATCGTCCAATTTGGCACCGGCGCCAATCGCCGCCTTTAGCCATTTGGGTTGCAGGCCCCGTCCGCTCCAGGTTTCGCCGGTCGCCTGGTTGCGATATTTCACCGCCACCTTGGAGGTCTTGACCGCCTTGGGTACCTTGGCACTCAGATCGGCCACGCTCAGACCATACTCGGACATCAAGGAACGCACCTTGGCGATCGCATCGGAACGCTCGCGGTCCTTGGTTTCGGCAATTTGTTGATCAAGCGCGGCCCTCTGGGCCAGGAGGTCTTTCAGCGATGCCATCTTTGCAAATCCTCGCAAGGTTTCTTTCGTCGTCCCCGCCCGGTGCTGCAATTATTGGGGGGCGCTGAAACCTAACGATAATGGATTTCCGGATCTTGTGAAATAGGGGGGCACCGAAAGTGGGTGATATTCACGACACCCATTCCAGTGCCGCCACCGCCCTACTTACTTGTAGCCGACCCGATCCAGAATCTGTTGCACCTTGGGCAGATTGGCACCCACCACCGATACCGGGATGGTTTCGGCCTTGAATTGCCCCATCGCTTCGAGTGCCGGATTGTTGGCGCGCACGCCGCTCACCGCCGGCCATTCGTTGTTGCCGTTGGCAAAGTAGATCTGCGCCTCGGGCGAGGCAAGGTACTCCAGGAACTTGATGGCGTTATCGCGATTCTTGGCATATTTGGCCACCGCTCCGCCGGCGATATTCAGGTGCGTGCCCCAGCTGGCCTGATTGGGGAACACCATGCCGATCTTCTCCACCGCGGCGCGATCTTCGGGTTTGTCCGAGCGCATCATGCGGGCCAGGTAATAGCTATTGGTCAGGGCCACGCCGCATTCGCCGCTCGCCACCGCCTTGATCTGGTCGGTATCACCGCCCTTGGGGGCGCGCGCCATATTCGCGACCATGCCCTTGAGCCATTGCTCGGTGCGCTCCGCTCCCATATGTTCGTACAGGGCGCCGAACAGCGAGAGGTTATAGGGGTGCGAGCCGGAGCGCGTGCAAACGCGCCCCTTGTTTTTCGGATCCGCCAGGTCCTGATAGTTGAGAACGTCGTCCTTCTTGACGGTCAGCTTGTTATAGACCAGCAGGCGGGCGCGGGTGGACAGGCCAAACCAGGAGACACCCTGCGCGGTATTCCTGGCGTGCAATTGCGCCGGAATGCGCTGCTCAAGCATGGTCGACTTGATGGGTTGGAACAGGCCGTCTTCCTCGGCCTGCCAGAGCCTAGCGGCATCCACCAGCAGAATCACGTCGGCCGGGCTGGAACTGCCCTCGCTTTTCAGTCTTGCCAGCAAACCCGCGTCATCGGTATCGACGCGGTTGATGCGGATACCGGTGGCCTTGGTGAAATTGCTGTAGAGCGCCTCATCGGTTTGATAGTGGCGCGCCGAGTACAGGTTCAGCACCTGTTCCTGGGCCTGTGCCGCGGCGGGTGCCAGCAGCATGCCGGCCAGCGTGGCGATGGCCGGGAGAAAGGCGGCGCGGGCGCGCCGAATCTGCAAGAAACGCATATCAACTCCTGAACAGGGGCGTGGCGCCCGATGCTCAGGAGTCTAACTCAAACGAGAATGATTCTTGTTTGAGGTGACTCAAACCGTCGGCGGGACGTAGCCCGCCGGCTGCTCGGCACCGCCGCCGAAGAAGAACTGTTCCATCTGCCTTGCCAGGTACTGCCGCGCGCGCTGGTCCGCCAGGTTCAGGCGGTTCTCGTTCACCAGCATGGTCTGGTGCTTCATCCAGGCTTGCCAGGCTTCCTTGCTGACGTTTTCATAGATGCGCTTGCCCAATTCGCCGGGGTAGGGCGCGAAGTCCAGGCCGTCGCCTTCCTTCTTCAGATAGATGCATTGCACGGTGCGGGCCATAGTCAACCTCGGTAATTCAATCGATAAGGGGGATGGCGCGCACTGTAGCGCGCCTGGCATAGGCGGGCGCTGCGCAGGGTCAGGCCAGCTTCTTCACCAGCACCTGCGAGCGGCGGTCCCAGTTGTACTTGCGCTTGCGTTCCTCGGGCAGCCAGTCGGGGTCCACCTGCACGAAGCCGCGCTTGATGAACCAGTGCATGGTGCGGGTGGTGAGCACGAAGATGCTGGCCAGGCCCATGGCCTTGGCGCGCTGTTCCACGCGCTTGAGGATGCGGTCGCCGTCGCCCTGGCCCTGCACGGCGGGCGAGACGGTCAGCGCCGCCATTTCGGCGGTGCGCGCTTCCACATAGGGGTAGAGCGCGGCGCAGCCGAAGATCACGCCGTCATGCTCGATCACGGTGTAGAGCTCCACATCGCGCTCGATCTCGGTGCGGTCGCGCTTGACCAGGGTGCCGTCGCGCTCGAAGGGCTCGATCAGCGCAATGATGCCGGCCACGTCGTCGGAGCTGGCCTCGCGCAGGCTTTCGAGCTTCTCATCCACCACCATGGTGCCGATGCCATCGTGGGTGTAGACCTCCTGCAGGATCGCGCCATCCACCGCAAAGGGCACGATGTGCGAGCGCTCCACGCCGGCCTGGCAGGCGCGCACGCAGTGGCGCAGGTAGAAGGCCACATCGGTCGGTTCGGTCGCTTCGGGCAAGCGCGCCAGCAGGCGCTCGGCGTCGGCCAGGGCCAGCTCGGTGTCGATCGGGCTGTCCAGGTCCTCGGGGTTCTCGCGCACCCCGGCCACCTCGCCCACGAACAGCAGCTTGTCGGCCTGCAGCGCGATGGCGGTGCCGGTGGCCACGTCTTCCATGGTCAGATTGAAGGCCTCGCCGGTAGGCGAGAAGCCAAAGGGCGAGAGCAGCACCACCGCGCCGGTGTCCATGGCGCGCTGGATCGCCGCCGCATCCACCTTGCGCACCACGCCGCTGTGCTGGAAGTCCACGCCGTCCACGATGCCCACGGGCCGCGCGGTGAGGAAGTTGCCGGACACCACCCGCACCGTGGCGTTGGCCATCGGCGTGTTGGGCAGGCCTTGCGAAAACGCCGCCTCGATCTCGAAACGCAGCTGGCCGGCGGCTTCCTGCGCACAGTCCAGCGCCACCGCATCGGTGATGCGCAGGCCATGGCTGTATTGCGAGGCATGGCCCTTGGCGGCCAGCTGTTCGTTCACCTGGGGGCGGAAGCCATGCACCAGCACGATCTTGATGCCCATGGCGTGCAGGATGGAGAGGTCCTGCACAAAGGCGTTGAGCTTGCCGGCGGCGATCAGCTCCCCGGCCATGCCGATCACAAAGGTTTCACCTCGGTAGGCGTGGATATAGGGCGCGACGGAGCGAAACCAGGGGACGAAGGTGTGGGGGAAGACCAGGCTCATGGCGCGAATTGTGCCGCAGCGGCGCCTGCGCAAAGACACTTGCGCGCGCGCCCGCCCGGATGGAGCATGGGCCCCTCACTACCGAGGAGCCCGAGATGGATGCATTCAAGACCCATGGCGCGTTCAGCTGGTCCGAGCTGATGACGCCCAACCCCGCGGCCGCTTCCGAGTTCTATGGCAGCCTGTTCGGCTGGACCGTCGAGTCCATGGACATGCCCACCGGCAAGTACCACGTGGCCAAGATCGGCGATACCGCCATTGCCGGCATGATGAGCTGCCCCGACCCGAGCAGCCAGCTGCCGCCGGCCTGGGGTTGCTATGTGACGGTGGACGATGTCGACGCCACCATCGCCAAGTGCACGGCCCTGGGCGGCGCGGTGCTGATGCCGGCGATGAACGTCCCCACGGTGGGCCGCATGGCCTGCATCCGCGACCCGCAAGGGGCCGCCATCAACATCATCAGCTACGAGCCCAGGCCCGCCTGAGCGGCCGGCCGCGCGGGGCGCGGATAATCCGCGCCTCGTGAACGAAAAGCTCCCCCCCAATCCTGGCAGCCAGGCCGCCGCGGCGAAGCGTCCGCCGCGCCCCGCGCGCCCCGCTCGGCCTGCCCAGCCGGCGCCGATCGCCAATCCGCTGCCGCCCATCAGCTTCCCCGAATCGCTGCCGGTCTCGGCCCGGCGTGAGGAAATCGCGCGCCTTTTCAACGAGCACCAGGTCATCATCGTCTGCGGCGAGACCGGCTCGGGCAAGACCACCCAGCTGCCCAAGATTGCCCTGGCGCTGGGCCGCGGCCGTGCCAACACCGGCAAGCTGATCGGCCACACCCAGCCGCGTCGCATAGCCGCCTCCAGCGTCGCCAAGCGCATTGCCGAGGAACTGAACACGCCGCTGGGCGAGATCGTCGGCTACAAGGTGCGCTTCCAGGACCGGCTGCAGCCCGGTGCCTCGGTCAAGCTGATGACCGACGGCATTCTGCTGGCCGAGACCCAGACCGACCCGCTGCTGAAGGCCTACGACACCCTGATCATCGACGAGGCGCATGAGCGCAGCCTCAATATCGACTTCCTGCTGGGCTATCTGCGCGAGGTGCTGCCGCGCCGGCCGGACCTGAAGGTGGTGGTGACCTCGGCGACCATCGATGCCGAGCGCTTTGCCAAGCATTTCGAATCTGCCAAGGGCCCCGCGCCGGTGGTGATGGTCTCGGGCCGCACCTTCCCAGTGGAGCAACGCTACCGGCCCTTCGAGGAATCGCGCGAGTACGACCTCAACAACGCCATCACCGACGCCGTCGATGAGCTCTGGCGCGAGGGCGGCGGCGATGTGCTGGTGTTCCTGCCCGGTGAGCGCGAGATCCGCGAGGCCGCCGAGGCGCTGCGCAAGCACCATCCGCCCGGCGTGGAAATCCTGCCGCTGTTCGCGCGCCTGTCGCAGCAGGAGCAGGACCGCGTGTTCGAGCCGCATGGTCAGCGCCGCATCGTGCTGGCCACCAATGTGGCCGAGACCTCGCTGACCGTGCCGGGCATCCGCTATGTGATCGACCCTGGTCAGGCGCGGGTGAAGCGCTACAGCTATCGCAACAAGGTCGAGCAACTGCAGATCGAGCCCATCAGCCAGGCGGCGGCCAACCAGCGTGCCGGGCGCTGCGGCCGGGTCGCCAACGGCATCTGCATCCGCCTCTACGACGAGAAGAGCTTCAACGAGCGCCCGCGCTTCACCGACCCCGAGATCCTGCGTTCGTCGCTCGCCGGTGTGATCCTGCGCATGAAGGCGCTGCACCTGGGCCAGGTGGACGACTTCCCCTTCATCGAGCCGCCGCCGCGCAAGGCGATCGCCGACGGCTACCAACTGCTCGCCGAACTGGGCGCGGTGGACGAGGGCAACGAGCTCACGACCATCGGCCGCGAGCTCTCCAAGCTGCCGCTGGATCCGCGCGTGGGCCGCATGATTCTGGAGGCCAAGAGCCGCGAGGCGCTGGCCGAGGTGCTCATCATCGCCAGCGCGCTGTCGGGCCAGGATGTGCGCGACCGGCCGATGGAGCAACAGCAGCAGGCCGACGAGAAGCACAAGAAATTCGACGACGAGCGCTCGGAGTTCATGGGCTATCTCAAGCTCTGGAAATGGCTGGAGGAGTCCAGGGGCGGGCAGGGCGAGCACAAGCTGTCCAACCGTCGCCACGAGCAGCTGCTGCGCGACAACTTCGTCTCGCCGCGCCGCGTGCGCGAATGGCGCGACATCTACTCGCAGCTGCACACCGTGGTGGCCGAGCACGGCTGGCGCCTCAACGGCAGCCCGGCCACCTACGAGCAGGTGCATCTCTCGATGTTGGCCGGCCTCTTGGGCAATATCGGCTGCAAGAGCGACGAGGACGATTGGTACCTGGGCGCGCGCGGCATCAAGTTCTGGCGCCACCCCGGCGCGCACCTGAGCAAGAAACCGGGGCGCTGGATCATCGCCGCCGAGCTGGTGGACACCACGCGCCTGTTCGGCCGCGGCATCGCCAATATCGATGCGCAGTGGATCGCGCCGCTGGCCGGCCATCTGCTCAAGACCCAGTTGCTGGAGCCGCATTGGGAGAAGAAGGCCGCCGAGGTGATCGCGCTGGAGCGCGCCACGCTCTACGGCATCGTCATCTACAACAACCGGCGCGTGAACTTCGGCCGCGTCGATCTGCCGGCGGCGCGCGAGATCTTCATCCGCGAGGCGCTGGTGAATGGCGAGTTGCCTGACGACATGATGCGCCGCCTGCCCTTCCTGGCGCACAACCAGAAGCAGATCGCCAAGGTCGAGGAGTTGGAGCACAAGTCGCGCCGCCAGGACGTGCTGGTGGACGACGAGCTGATCTACAACTATTACGACCAGCAGCTGCCGCGCGAGGTCTGCTCGGGCGCCACGCTGGAGAAGTGGGTCCGCGAGGCCAGCCGCGCCAATCCGCGCCTGCTGCATCTCAGCCGCGACGAGCTGATGCGCCATGAGGCGGCCGGCATCACCAGCAATGCCTTCCCCAAGACGATCCGCCTGGGCGGGGGGGATTGCACGGCCAGCTATCTGCACGAGCCCGGCGACCAGCGCGACGGCCTGACCGTCAGCGTGCCCATCTATGCGCTCAACCAGGTCAGCGAGGAGCGCTGCGAATGGCTGGTGCCGGGCATGCTGGAGGCCAAGATCATGGCCCTGCTGAAGAGCCTGCACCAGAAGCCGCGCGCGCGCCTGGTGCCGCTGCCCGACTTCGTGGCCGAATTCATCGAGCTCAACCCCTTTGCCCAGGGCAGCCTGGTCGAGGTGCTGCTGAAGGCGGTGAAGGAGCGCAGCCAGATCGCCGTGCAGCGCAATGACTTCAAGCTCGAGCAGCTGCAGCCGCATCTGTTCATGAACTATCGCGTGGTGGACGAGCATGGCCGCCAGCTGGGCATGGGTCGCAATCTCGCGGCCCTCAAGGCCGAGTTGGGCGCGCAGGCGCGCTCGGCCTTCCAGGCCCTGGCCCAGCTCAAGCTGACCACGCCGCCGGCGGCGCCCGCACCGGCGCCGCTCGCCCCGGGCGGCATGCGCGCCGAAGTGCTTCAGAAGCCCAAGGCGCGCGAGGCCACCCAGGCCAGCCAGGCCAGCCAGGCCTACACCGCCTGGACCTTTGGCGAGCTGCCCGAGCTGATGGAAATCCAGCGCGGCGCGCAGACCCTGATCGGCTTCCCGGCCTTGATCGACCGCGGCACGCAGGTGGAGATCGAGGTCTTCGACGAGCCCGAGGTGGCCGCCGCCAAGCACCGGCTGGGCCTGCGCCGGCTGGTGGCCTTGCAGCTTAAGGAGCCGCTCAAATACCTGGAGAAGAACATCCCCGATCTGCAGAAGATGTCGGTGTTCTACATGGGCCTGGGCACGGCCGAGGAGCTGCGCGACCAGATCATCGGCGTGGCGGTGGACCGCGCCTTCCTGGCCGAGCCGCTGCCGGCGGACGAGTTCGCCTTCAAGCAGCGGCTGGAAGAGGGGCGCACGCGCCTGAACCTGATCGCGCAGGAGGTGGCGCGCCTGACCGGGGTGATCCTGATCGAGTACCAGGCCGCCACGCGCAAGCTCAAGGATGCGCGCGCGCCCAAGGAGGTGGCCGACGACATCGCCGCGCAACTGCAGCGCCTGATGCCCAAGCAGTTCGTGGCGCTGACCCCCTGGGCCCAGGCCCAGCATCTGCCGCGCTACCTCAAGGGCATCACCGCGCGCCTGGACAAACTGCGTGCCGACCCGGCCCGCGATGCCCAGCGCCTGGCCGAGCTGCGCCCGCTGGAGCAGCGCTATCTGCGCCGCGTGGCCGAGCTCAAGGGCACGCAGGATGCGCGCCTGGTGGACTTCCGCTGGCAGCTGGAGGAGTTGCGCATCAGCCTGTTTGCCCAGGAACTGCGCACCCCCCAGCCGGTCAGCGTGAAGCGCCTGGACAAGGTCTGGGCTCAGCTGAATAGCTGAGGCCGGGCCTTGCGGTGCAGACTGACATTTGCGTCCTTGGGCGCATGTCATGTCGAAGCCACAAGGTCTGGGCGCAGCTCAGCAACTGAGGCCGGTCGCGAAAAGAACGACAAAACCCGCCAGTTCCCGCTACCGCAGGCGGACTGTTTTGGGTCAAATGCTTACAAATGAAACTGGCCGTGGAGGGCCAGCCCCGCCGTGTCCGACGCCCAGCCCGCACCAACCGCTTCCACCCCAGCCGCCCCCTCGGCCGCGCCGATGCGCCGCTTCGGGCGCTTCGAGCTGCGCGCCCTGCTCAACAAGAGCACGCGCAGCATGCTGTGGCTGGTGCATGACTCGCGCCACGGCCAGGAGATGCTGCTGGCGATGCCGCGCCAGGCGCCCAACAGCGAGGCGGCGATGGCCCATTGGCTCAAGACCGCCCATGCCGGCGCACGCGTGCAGCACCCGAACCTGGCCCATGTGATCGAGGTCGGGCGGGTCGAGCAATGGCCCTTCGTGGCCTACGACCGCGCGCTGGGCGAAACCCTGGAAGAGCGCCTGGCGCGTCAGCCAGCGCCCACGCCGCTGGAGGCCGCCGACTGGGTCTGCCAACTGCTCGAGGGCCTGGCCTTCGCGCACGAGGCCGGCCATGCGCACCGCGATATGCAGTGTGCCTATCTGGTGATCGACGCCGCCAACAAGGTGCGCCTGCTTGGCCTGGAAGTGGCGCAGGAGGTGTTCCCCGCCGGCGTGGACTTCAACACCGTCACGCGCCGCGCGGTGCGCGAGTCGGCCGAGGAGGATGTGCTGTGCGTCGGCCTGCTCCTGCACCGCCTGCTGAGTGGCCGCGCGGTGCTGGAGCAGCAGGATCTGCAGGCCGCGGTGCAGCAGATGCAGCCGCTGGGCAAGGAGCTGGTGCGCCTGGGCTGGGAGACGCCGCATCCGATCCCCGAGCCGCTGCGCGCCATCGCCAACCGCGCCACCGACCGCCAGGCACGCCAGCGCTACCACCTGGCGCGCAGCTTCCTGCGCGCGCTGGACGGCTGGCGTACCGCCGCCGCCTACGACCAGGGCGGGCCGATCGCGCTGCTGATGGACAAGCTGCAGCGCATCGGCCATCTGCCGGCCAGCTCGGGCAAGCTGCACCGCATCGGCCAGTCCTCTTCGCTGGAGGGCCAGCATGCCAGCGAGCTCTCCAGCCTGGTGCTGCAGGACATGGGCCTGAGCCTGGAGCTGCTGCGCCGCGTCAACAACGCGCTCAAGCAGCAGGGCGTAACCAGCGGCGGCACGGTGCTGAACATGCAGCGCGCCATCGCCATGCTGGGGCTGAACGGCCTGCAGCAGGCGGCGCGCTCGCTCAAGCCCTGGCCGGGGCCGCTCGGCGAGGTGCAGGCGGCGCTGTTGCGCAGCCTGATGACGCGGGTGCACCGGGCCGGCATGGTGGCCCAGGCGCTGCGCCCGGCCGGCTATGACGGCGAGGTGGTCTACCTCATCACGGTGCTGCAGAACCTCGGCCGCCTGCTGCTGCAGTACCACTTTGCCGACGATGCGCAGCAGATCCGCCAGCTCATGCAGCCGGGCGAGGCCACCGAAGACAACCCCAATCCGCAGGGCATGAGCGAGGTCGCCGCCGCCTACGCGGTGCTGGGCTGCGACCTGAATGCGCTGGCCCTGGCGGTGGCGCGCTACTGGGCGCTGGGCGAAGAGGTGATGCACATGATGCATCGCCAGGCGCCCGATGCGCCGGTGCGCAGCGCCGAGGGCGATGCCGAACTGCTGCGCCTGACCTGCAGCCTGGCCAACGAGCTGATCGACGCGCAACTGCTGCCCGAGGCCAAGCGCCAGCCGGCCATCGAGCTGGCGACGCGGCGCTACGCGCGCGTGCTGGGCCTGGGGCTGCGCGATGTGCTGCAGGCCCTGCATCCCGAGCAGGCGCGGCATGGGCAGCACGAGGGCGATGCCCCGTTCCGGTCGGCCGGGGTGGCCGTCGCCGAGGCCAGTTTCAGTGCGCCGCTGCCCACCGAGCCCGGCGCGCTCGATGGCGATGCAGAATCGATGGCGCCGCGCGACGGTGCCGCCCCGCTACCCAAGGCCTCGACGCTCAGAGCGAAACTGGGCGGCAAACCTCCCGAGGAGACTTCCTGAGTTCGTCGTTCAGCAGCCTGCGTCAGGCCAGAGTTCAAAGGTCCACCATGTCGTCTCTGCCTCCCGTCTCGCAGCCGCCCGCGGCCATGGGGCGGTTCCGTCCGATCAAACAGCTAGGCGAAGGCGCGCAGGCCACCGTGTGGCTGGCCCATGACCCGCGGCTGGACCGCGAGGTGGCGCTGAAGGTGCTGCACAAGGGCGCCGAGCCCAGCAGCGTCGATGCCTGGCTGCACGAGGCGCGCGCGGTGGCGCGGCTCACCCATCCGAATATCGTGCCGGTGTTCGAGGCCGATATGCAGGACGGCCAGGCCTATATGGTGTTCGAGTATGTGAGCGGCGGCACGCTGGCCGACAAGCTGCGCGCGGGCCCCTATGGGCGCGCCCGCGATGCCGTGGAGCTGATGCTGGGCGTGCTCGACGGGCTGGGTGCCGCGCACGCCGCCGGCGTGGTGCACCGCGACCTGAAGCCCTCCAACATCATGATCGACGCCAAGGGGCGCGCCCGCGTGATGGACTTCGGCATCGCCGCCTGGATTTCGGACGCCGGGCGGCCGCAGCGCGTGGTGGGTACGCCCGGCTATATCTCGCCCGAGGCGGCCAGGGGCCTGGCGCCCAGCCCGCAGATGGACGTGTTTGCTGCCGCCGTGATGCTGGCCGAGATGCTCTCGGGCCAGCGCCTCAACTACCACCCCGACCCCTGGGCGGCGGTGCGCCGCGTCATCGAGCAGGATCTGCTGCTGCCCCATGGCCTCGGCACCGATGTGGACGACAAGCTGCGCGCCACCATCCAGCGCGGCCTGGCGCGCGACCCCGCGCAGCGCTGGCATACCGCGCGCGAGTTCCACGACGCGCTGGCCGAATGGCTGCACCCGACGGTGCAGGCCGAGCCGGTGGATGCCACCGAGAACGCGACGCTGGAATTCCTGCTGCGCCGCATGCGGCACAAGACCGACTTCCCGGCCATGTCCGACGCCATGGGCCGCATCCAGCGGCTCACGCAATCGGAGAACGAGAGCCTGGCCAGCATTTCCAATGAAATCCTCAAGGATGTGGCGCTCACCCACAAGCTGCTGCGCCTGGTGAACACGGCCCAGTTCAGCCATGCCGGGGGAGGCGGCATCACCACCGTGTCGCGCGCCGCGGCCCTGATCGGCTTTGCCGGCATACGCAATCTGGCCATGTCGCTGATCCTGCTGGAGCGCATGGAGAACAAGGCCCATGCGCAGCAATTGCGGGTGGAGTTTCTACGCTCGCTGATGGCGGGCTCGCTGGCGCGCGAACTCTGCAGCGCCACGCGCGAGAACGAGGAGGCCTTCCTCTCCGCCATGCTGCAGAACTTGGGGCGCTTGCTGACCGAGTTCTACTTTCCCGAGGAAGCGGAGCAGGTGCGCCGCATCACCCGGCCGGAGCGCCGCGAGGGCGCCGCGGCCCCGCTCAGCGAGGCCGCCGCATCGGCCCAGGTGCTGGGCCTGAGCTATGAGCAGATGGGCCTGGGGGTGGCGCGGCAATGGGGCTTGCCCGAGCAGTTGCAGCGCGCCATGCGCCGCCCCGACGGCGAGGCGCCGAACCGGGCGGTGGATGCGCCGGCCGAGCGCCAGCGCTGGCTGGCGCGCGCCGCCAATGACGTGGCCGACGTGATCCTGCATTCCGACCCGAGCGAGGCCCATGCCAAGGTCAAGGCGATGGCGCAGCGCTACTCGCGCGCGCTGGGCATTTCCGCGCAGGACTTCGATACCGCGGCCGACCTGGCGCGCCGCAACCTCTCGCAGATGGCCGAGGCGATGGAAATCCGCCTGCCCAAGAGCTCGCCCGGCCAGCGCCTGCTGGCACCGCTGGCGCCCGCGCCGGGCGACAGCCTGTCGCCGCACGAACTGCACGCCACCACCGTGATGTACGAGCCCACCATGGTGCTGGACGAGCGCCAGGTCTCGCTGGAGCAGGCGTCCGAGACCCTGGCCGCGGGCATCCAGGACATCACCAACGCGATGGTGGAGAACTTCAAGCTCAACGAAGTGTTGCGCATGATCCTGGAGACGATTTACCGCGGCCTGGGTTTCCGGCGCGTGGTGTTCTGCCTGCGCGACCCCAAGACCGAGACGCTCACCGGGCGCTTTGGCCTGGGCGAGGGCGTGGAACTGGTGGCGCCGCTGTTCCGTGTGCCGCTGCGGCATGCGCCCGGGGCGCATGTCGATCTGTTTGCCGCGGTCTGCCAGAAGGGGGTCGATACCTTGATTGCCGACGCCACCGTGGCCAAGATTGCCGAGCGCCTGCCGGCCTGGTTCATGGGGGCGCCCAAGGCCCCCAGCTTCCTGATCCTGCCGATGGCCTTGAAGGGCGCGCCCTTCGCGATGATCTATGCCGACAAGGCCACGCCGGGCGGCATCGATCTGGGGGAGAAGGAGTTGTCGCTGCTGCGCACGCTGCGCAACCAGGCGGTGATGGCGTTCAAGCAGGCGAGCTGAGAACGCCGATCAGAAAAATGAGGGGGGTTGACGAGCCTTACCCCCGGCACTGGTCACAACGACTAGGGCTGCTTGGTTCCCCACCTGACCCGGTTGGCCGCGCTTCCATGCGAGGAGGCCCGTCAACGCGGATTGTAAGCGAGGATTGCGCGGCCCTCAGCGAAGCTGCAGGTCGTCGTCGCTGAAGCGGATGTTGAGCGGCTCGATCAGCAGCTGCTTGGGGCCCGCTTCCAGCGCGCCCGCCACCCAGGCCTCGATGCCGCAGGCCTTGGCCACGGCCACGGTGCGCTCGGCGTCTTCGGCCGCCACGAAGATGGCAAAACCTGCCCCCATGTTCAGCGTCGAATAGGCCTCGCGGTCGTCCTGCTTGGCGTGCTCCTGCATGAACTTCAGCACCGGCGTCACCGGCGGCACGGTGTGGATGCGGTAGGTGAACTGGGCCGGATGGCGCAGCAGCTTGCGCCAGCCATGGCCGGTGATGTTGGCGCAGTAATGCGGCTGGATGCCGGCCTTGAAGAGCGCCTCGGTGACGGGCGAGTAAAGCACCGTGGGTGCCAGCAGCGCCTCGCCGTAGCTGAGGCCGGGCTCCACCTCGGTGAGGTAGCCCTGGGGCAGGCGCTCCACCAGCTTGCGCGCGAGCGACAGGCCGTTGGCATGGATGCCACTGGAGGCCAGCAGCACGATGGCGTCGCCGGCGGCCAGCGCATCGCCCACCGAGAGGCGGCTCTTGGGATTGATGATGCCGGTGCAGGAAGCGGCTAGGTCGATGCGGCCCTCCTCGACGATGCCGGCCAGCGCCGGGGTCTCGCCGCCGCCCCAGGAAACCTGGCAGATGTCGCAGGCCTTCTTCCAGCCGGCCACCAGGGTCTGGGCGCGCTCGGCATTGCCGAACCAGTCGGAGCCGCCGGCGGCCCAGTAGGCCTGCACCACCAGCGGCGTGGCGCCCACCGTGATGAGGTCGTTCACCGCCATCGCGATGGTGTCCTGGGCGATGCCGTCGTAATAGTTCTTGCCGGTGAGCTTGTTCATCTCGTCGGCCACCAGGGTCTTGGAGCCCAGGCATTCGACGATGGAGGCGAGGTAGAAGGGCCCCACGTCCAGCACATAGGCGGATTCGCCGCGCGAGGCCTTGACCTCGCTGAAACCATGCGCGCCCATATGGACGGCGGTGGCGGCGGCAGCGCGCTGGGCGCTCACCTTGAGGGGGTCGATCAGGTCGTAATTGACCCCGGCTTGCTCGTAGCTCAGGGTGTCCGGGGAGGAGGGGGCATGCGTGCTCATGGGGTGGCATTATCGTTCACCCTGCCTTGGCCGACGCCGCTGGGGCGACGGGGCAAGCGCCCATAGAATGCCGGCCATGAGTTACCAGGTCCTCGCGCGCAAATATCGCCCCCACAGCTTCGAAGAGCTGGTGGGCCAGGAGCATGTGGTGCAGGCCCTGGCCAATGCACTCACCCAGCAGCGCCTGCACCATGCCTATCTGTTCACCGGCACGCGTGGCGTGGGCAAGACCACGGTCTCGCGCATCCTCGCCAAGAGCCTGAACTGCACCGGCCCGGACGGCAATGGCACCATCACCGCCACGCCCTGCGGCGTCTGCGACGCCTGCCGCGACATCGATGCCGGCCGCTTCGTTGACTATGTGGAGCTCGACGCGGCCTCCAACCGCGGCGTCGAGGAGATCTCGCAGCTGCTGGACCAATCGGTCTACAAGCCGGTGGTGGGGCGTTTCAAGGTCTACATGATCGACGAAGTGCACATGCTCTCCAACACCGCCTTCAACGCCATGCTGAAGACGCTGGAGGAGCCGCCCGACTACCTCAAGTTCGTGCTCGCCACCACCGACCCGCAGAAGGTGCCGGTGACGGTGCTGTCGCGCTGCCTGCAGTTCAATCTGCGCCCGATGGCGCCGCAGAACGTGCTCTCGCACCTGACCCAGGTGCTGCAGGCCGAGCAGGTGCCGGCCGAGCCCGGCGCGCTGCGCCTGCTCGCGCGCGCGGCGCGCGGCTCGATGCGCGATGCGCTCTCGCTCACCGACCAGGCGATCGCCTTCGGCGCCGGCCAGTTGCAGGAGGCCGGCGTGCGCCAGATGCTGGGCACGGTGGATCGCGGCCATGTGATCGCCATCCTCGATGCCCTCATCGCCAGCGACGGCCCGGCCGTGGTGGCCCAGGCCGATGGCCTGCGCAATCTGGGCCTGTCGGCCGCGGGGACGCTGGAAGACCTGGCCAGCACCCTGCAGCAGATGGCGGTGGCCCAGGCCGCGCCGGGCGCGCTGGACGAGCAGGACCCCGAGACCGCCGAGGCGCAGCGCCTGGCGGCCCTGCTGCCCGGCGACGAGGTGCAGGTGATGTACAGCATGGCCCTGCACGGCCGCGCCGAACTCTCGCTGGCGCCGGACGACTACGCCGGCCTGGTGATGGTGCTGCTGCGCATGCTCAGCTTTCGCCCCGGCGCGGCGGGCGGGGAACGCGGCGTAGCACCGGCGGCCAAGCCGCTGGCAAGACCTGCCCCCGTGGCGTCGGCCGCGCCTGCCGCCGCCGCGCCGCTGCTGCGCACCGCGGCGCCCAGCATGGCCGTGAAGCCGGTGGCCACGGTGGCCAGCGAGCCCGCGCCCAAGCCTGCGCCGCCGGCTCCGGCCCCCGCGCCGGTGCAGGCGAGCCGCGAGCGCCCCAGCGCCGACAGCCCCATGAGCGCGCGCCTGCGCCCCAAGCCGGTGGAGCGCGCGCCCGAGCCCGAGCTCGGCGACGAGCCCCCGCCCTGGCTGGATGTGCCGCCCGCCGATGACGACGGTGTGGCGCTGGCGGAGGCCTCGTTGGATATCGGCGATATGTCCAGCGATAGCGCGGGCGCTGCCGCTGCGCCCGGCGGCGAGGGCGGCTATGCCTCCACCGCCGGGGCCGAGATTCCGCTCGTGCCCACCCCCCTGGGCGAGCGCTGGGCCGGCCTGATCCGGCAACTGGGCGTCACCGCCCTGGTGCGCGAACTGGGCATGCAGGCCGAATGCATCGGCATCGGCGCGCAGGCCCAGCCGCAGGTCTGGCGCTTGCGCGTGGAGCGCGAGTCGTTGCGCCAGCCGGCCTTGAAGGACAAGCTGGAGGCCGCGCTTGCTGCGCATCTGCAGGCCGCCGCCGTGATCGAGCTGGAGCCCGGCCTGGCCCAGGACTCGCCCGCGCTGCGCGAAGCCACCGAGGCGCGCGCGCGCCAGCGCCGCGCCGAGCAGATCATTCTCGAGGACCCCTTCGTCCAGCAACTGCTGACGCAGTTCCGGACGGCACGCATCGTGCCCGGGTCCATCAAACCACACTGAACCATACGGAGAACACACCATGATGAAGGGTCAACTGGCCGGTCTGATGAAGCAGGCCCAGGCGATGCAGGACAACCTGAAGAAGGCGCAGGACGAGCTTGGCAACATCGAGGTCGAGGGCCAGTCGGGCGCCGGCCTGGTGAAGGTCACGATGACCTGCAAGCACGACGTCAAGCGCGTCAGCATCGACCCCAGCCTGCTGGCGGACGACAAGGACATGCTGGAGGACCTGGTGGCCGCCGCCTTCAACGACGGCCTGCGTCGTGCCGAGGCGGTGAGCCAGGAGAAGATGGGCAAGCTGACGGCCGGCATGCCGCTGCCTCCCGGCATGAAGTTCCCGTTCTGAGCGGCCGTTGAGCGCGCTTGAGCAACTGATCGAGGCGCTGCGGCGCCTGCCCGGCGTGGGCCAGAAGTCGGCGCAGCGCATGGCCTACCACCTGCTGCAGCATGACCGCGAGGGTGCGCAGCGCCTGTCCGCCGCGCTCGCTGCGGCGGCCCAGCAGGTACAGCATTGCCAGCGCTGCCATACCTTCAGCGAGGCGGCGCTGTGCCCGGTCTGCCTGGATGCCACGCGCGACGCCAAGCTGCTGTGCGTGGTGGAGACGCCGGCCGACCAGGCGGCGCTGGAGCGCACCGGCTCCTACCGCGGCTATTACTTCGTGCTGCAGGGGCGCGTCAGCCCATTGGACGGCATCAGCACCAAGGACATCGGCGTGGCCGAGCTGCTGGAGCGGGCGTCCGACGGCCTGGTGGAGGAGGTCATCCTCGCCACCAGCTTCACCGCCGAGGGCGAGGCCACCGCGCATGTGGTGGGCGAGGTGCTGCGCGCGCGCGGCCTGCGCTCCACCCGCCTGGCGCGCGGCGTGCCGGTGGGCAGCGAACTCGAGTATGTGGACCTGGGCACCATCGCGCATGCCCTGGTGGATCGACGTTGAACCCGCGGGGCTTCTTGTCTCATGACCTTTGCCAACTACTGCATCATCATCGCGGCCCTGCTGCCCATCGTCTGTGCCGGCATCGCCAAGTCGCCCGGCATCGGCAAGCGGCGCAGCGCCGGCGGCTATGACAACCACCAGCCGCGTGCCTGGCTGGCCCAGCTCACTGGCCGGCAGGCGCGCGCCAATGCGGCGCAGTCCAACAGCTTCGAGGCCCTGCCGCTGTTCATTGCCGGCGTGCTGGCGGCGCAGCAGATGCATGCGCCGCAGGAGCGCGTGGACCTGCTGGCGCTGGGCTTCATCGCCGCTCGCGTCGTCTACATCGCGCTCTATGTGAGCGACAAGGCCTCGGCGCGCTCCATCACATGGTTCATCGGCATGGGCTTCAGCATCGCGCTGTTCTTCAGCGGCGCTGCGTGAGCTGACGCGACAGCACCGGCGCGCTGTTGTTCATGGCGGTGACGGTGCGGCCGCCCACGCGGGCCGCCGGCTTGCTGGCGGGCCTGGGCTTGCCGGCCTGCGCCACGCGCGTGGGGGCCGGCTCGGCCTGGGCGGTGTAGATCACCAGCGGCTGGCCGGGCTTGAAGCTCGCCTTCACGCCCACCTTGTTCCATTGCGCCACCTGGCCGGCGCTGACGCGCCAGCGCTTGGCCACCGAGGCCACCGTCTCGCCCTTGCCGGCCTTGAGCGCGACGCGCCGCAGCGGCGGCACATCGGGCGCCAGGCTCATGCTGGCGTTGTCGGCCAGGTGCTCGGAGACATCCTGGTCGCGGTGCGCGGTGCGCGGCACCAGCAGGGTCGAGCCCTGCTTGACCAGCATGCGCGCCGGGATCTTGTTGAGCTCGCGCAGCTGCGCCTCGCTCATGCCCAGCTGCTTGGCCGCCTCGGCCGGCTTCATCGTCTTGGGCACCACCCAGGCGGTCCAGCTCGCCAGCGGGCCGCGGTTGACGGCCTGGTGCGCGGCCAGCTGGCCGATGAAGACGGCGGCGTTGTCGTAGGGCAGCAAGACCTGGCCCCCGGCCTCGCCGCCGGCCTTGGCCAGGATCACCGGCTGGTTCATCTGCGGATTGAACTGGCGGAAATGCTCCTCGCTCATGCCGGCCAGATTGGCGGCCAGGGCCACGTCCATGTCGCGCTCGATCTTCACCGACAGGAAGTAGGGGTGGTTGGCCACCGGCGGCAGGCTCAGGGCATAGGCGTCCGGGCGCAGCACGATGTTCTTCACCGCCTGCAGCTTGGGCAGGTAGTAGCGCGTCTCGTCCGGCATCTTGATGCTGTCGTAGTCGGTCGGCAGGCCGGCCTTCTGGTTGCGCGCGATCGCCTTGCTCACATTGCCCTGGCCCCAGTTGTAGGCGGCCAGCGCCAGCTGCCAGTCGCCATCGAACATCTTGCCGAGGCGGCCGAGGTAGTCGAGCGCGGCGCGCGTGGAGGCCAGCACGTCGCGCCGGTCGTCGCGGAAGACGTTCTGCTTGAGCGCGAAATCGCGGCCGGTGGCGGGCATGAACTGCCACATGCCGGAGGCCTTGACGCGCGAGGTGGCGTCGGTGACGAAGGCGCTTTCGACGAAGGGCAGCAGGGCCAGCTCGGTGGGCATGCCGCGCTTTTCAACTTCCTCGACGATGTGGAACAGATAGCGGCTGCCGCGCTCGGTCATGCGCTGCACATAGTCCGGGCGGGCGCTGTACCAGGCCTCGGCGCGGCGCACGCCCTCGTTGTCGAGCTCGGGCATGGCAAAGCCGCGGCGGATGCGCGCCCACAGGTCGGCCTGGGCGGCGGCGTCGTTGAGGTCGATCTTGGCGCCGGGGTTGAGGCTGTCTTCCAGCAGGGCCATCGATTCGCTCTCGGCCTGGCGGAAGCCCTGCTGCGCGGTGTCGGTGGTCTTGGGTGGCGGGGCCGCGGCCTCGCGTTCGAGCGGGGCGGCGGCGGGTGGCGGAGCCGCATCGGGGGCGCTGGTCGCGCAGGCGCCCAGCAGCAGGGCGGCCGCCAGGCTCGCGAGGGTCAGGACTTGCCTGGGAGGGCTCAAATGCATGCTCATCGATAGTCGTTCTTCCATTGCCGCAAGCTGGCGAATACCGCGAGCGGCGAACCGTCGGCGGCGCTGGGGTGTTGCTTGCTGCGCCACTGCATCGCCGACGCGATCACGTCGGCGGCCGTGCAACGCAGGAACGGGTTGATCTCAAGTTCGCGTGCCAGGCTGGAGGGCAGGGTGGGCAGGCCGGCCGCACGCTGCGCCTCGCACCAGGCCTGGTACTGCTGCAGGGCCTGGTTGGCGGGCTCTATGGTCCGCGCAAAGCGCAGATTAGACAAGGTGTATTCATGCGCGCAGCAAACCCGCGTGTCGCCCGGCAGCGCCGCCAGCTGCTGCAGCGAGGCCAGCATCTGCGCCGGGCTGCCCTCGAACAGCCGGCCACAGCCGCCGGAGAACAGGGTGTCGCCGCAGAACAGCAGCGGCGCCGAGCCGTCGCTGGGCGCGTCCAGCACGAAGGCGATATGGCCGGCGGTGTGGCCGGGCACGTCCAGCACGCGCAGGCGCTGGCCCAGCAGCGTCAGGCTAGCGCCACCGCTGAGTGGCTCATAGGGACCCGGGATGGCCTCGCCGGCCGGGCCCCAGACCTGGCCCTGCAGCACCGGGCGCAGCTCGGCCAGGCCGCCCACATGATCGGCATGATGATGGGTCACTAGAATGCCCGCGAGGCGCAGCGACAAGGAACGCAAGGCCTGCAGCACCGGCGCGGCATCGCCTGGATCAACCACCAGGGCTTGAACGCCGTCATGCAGCATCCAGATGTAGTTGTCGTTGAAGGCGCTGATGGCGACCAGATGCAGGGCGACCAGATTCATGCAGTGAGCAAGAGGTAGTGCGGCGAGGGCGATGACACGCGAATCCCAAATTGTAGAGCTCGCCGCCTGGCTGCAGACGCCGCCCGGGCGCTATCTGCTGGCCTGGGAGCAGGCGCGGCTGGACGAGGCGGTGGCCGATCTGTTCGGCTTTCACGCCCTGCAGCTGGGCCTGCCCGAACTGCAGGGCCTGCGCAGCAACCGCATGCCGCACCGCTGGCTGGCGCTCGATTCGCTCGAGCAGCCCCTGCTCGACTGGCCCCTGGACGAGCGCCCGGCGGCGGTGTCGCTGCACTGCGAGTTCGATGCCTTGCCCTTCGAGTCCAACAGCCTGGACCTGGTGGTGCTGCCGCATGCGCTGGAGCTGGCGCTGGACCCGCACCTGACGCTGCGCGAGGTCGAGCGCGTGCTGCGGCCGGAGGGGCGGCTGGTGATCCTGGGCCTGAACCCGGCCAGCCTGTGGGGCTTGAGGCAGAATCTGGGGCGCTTGCGCAGCCGTTTCCGCCTGCGCGGCGAGCCACCCCTGTTCCTGCCGCGCGCCGGTGATTTCATCGGCTACTGGCGCTTGCGCGATTGGCTGCGCCTGCTGAGCTTCGAGGTCGAGCAGGCGCAGTTCGGCTGCTACCGGCCGCCGCTGCGCAGCGCCGCCTGGCTGGCGCGCTGGCAATGGCTGGAACGCCTGGGGCCGCGCTGGTGGACCGTGCTGGGCGCGGTCTACTTCGTGGTGGCGGTCAAGCGCGTGCATGGCATGCGCCTGGTCGGCCTGGCGCGGCAGCAACGCCGGCAGGCGCGCGGCGCCTCGGCGGTGGCCCTGAATTCGCACCCGCATCAGTTTTCTTCTTCTTCCTCTTCGATACGAGATCCATGACAGAACCCAAAGCGGCCGCGGCCCAGATTGCCAAGCCCAGCGTCGTCATCTACACCGATGGTGCTTGCAAGGGCAACCCCGGCCCGGGCGGCTGGGGTGCCTGGTTGAGCGCCGGCGGCCACGAGAAGGAAATGTGCGGCGGCGAGGCCAACACCACCAACAACCGCATGGAACTCACCGCCGTGATCGAGGCGCTGGCCTCGCTCAAGCGCAGCTGCCAGATCGTCATCTACACCGACAGCGAATACGTGCGCAAGGGCATGACCGAATGGATTGCCGGCTGGCAGCGCCGCGGCTGGAAGACCGCCGATGGCAAGCCGGTGAAGAACGTCGAGCTCTGGCAGCGCCTGGACGCGCTGCGCAAGCTGCACCAGGTGGAGTGGCGCTGGGTCAAGGGCCATGCCGGCGATCCGGGCAACGAGCGCGCCGACGCGCTCGCCAACAAGGGCGCGGCCTCGGTCGGCCGCTGAGCCGCGCGCGTGCGCAGGGCGCCCGGTGCGCCCAACTGGCACCCAGAAAACCGGCTCCGGTCGCAGCGGTGCCCGGGCCGGGCGCTGAAATCCGCCATTCGCCGCTACAGTGCGCGCTCGGAGACCCGCGCGCATGAGCTTGATCAAGAAGACCCACACCGTTGTAGCCCTGCTTGCCCTGGCGGGCCTGAGTGGCCTGGCCTATTGGTGGCAACACCGCCCCGAGGGCAGCGCGGCTGCCGCCATTGCGCCCAAGGCCGCGGGCGCCAGCGGCCCCACCCTGGTGGAGGGCCGCGCCGTCGAACTGCTGACGCTCACCGACGACGCCCAGGCGGTGGGCAGCCTGCGCGCGCGCCAGTCGGTGGTGCTCAAGCCCGAGGTCAGCGGCCGCGTCGTCAAGCTCGGCTTTACGGATGGCCAGCGCGTGCGCCGGGGTCAGGTCTTGATACAGCTGGACGATGCCTTGCAGGCCGCGCAGTTGCAGCAGGCCGAGGCGCAGGCCGGCATCGCCCGCACCCAGCTGCAGCGCAATCGCGAGCTGCTGGCGCAGAACTTCGTCTCCGCCAGCGTGCTGGATCAGGCCGTGGCGGCGCTGCAGGTGGCCGAGGCCCAGGTGGCGCTGAGCCGCGCCCAGCTCGGCCGCATGCAGGTGCTGGCGCCGTTCGACGGCGTGGCCGGCATCCGCAATGTCAACCTCGGCGAATACGTCAAGGACGGCGCCGAGCTGGTGAGCGTGGAGGATGCCTCCTCGATGTGGGTGGACTTCCGTCTGCCCGAGCGCTATGTGCCCAGCTTGAGGCTCGGCCAGCCGGTGGAGCTCTCGCTGGATGCGCTGCCGGGCCGCAGCTTCACGGCCAAGGTCGAGGCGCTCGATACCCAGCTGGATGCCAGCGGCCGCGCCATGCTGGTGCGCGCGCGTCTGGACAAGCCCGGCAGCGAGCTGCGCTCAGGCCTGTTCGCCCGCGTGCGCGTGGTGTTCGCCACGCGTGCCCAGGCCCTGGTGGTGCCCGAGGAGGCGCTGGTGCCGCTGGGCGGCAAGCAATATCTGTTCAAGCTGGTGGATGGCGCGGGTGGCAAGCAGGCGCAGCGGCTGGAAGCGCGCCTGGGCCTGCGCGTGCCGGGCAAGGTCGAGGTGCTGGACGGCTTCAAGGCCGGCGACTGGGTGGTCACCGCCGGCCAGTCGCGCCTGACGCGCGGCGAGCAGCAGGCGGTCAGGCTGGTCGATGTGGACAAGCAGGGCGGCGCCGCCGCCAATGCAGTGAATCCAGCCGCGGCCTCGGCAGCCAGCCGCTAAGGGGCAGATCGCATGCGCTTGTCCGAAATCGCGATCCGCCGCCCCGTCTTCGCGACGGTGATGTCACTGCTGTTGGTGCTGGTGGGCTTTGTCTCCTTCAGCAAGCTCTCGCTGCGCGAATACCCGCGCATCGACGAGCCGGTGGTGACGGTCAGCACCCGCCTCACCGGCGCCTCCTCGGAGGTGATCGAGAGCCAGGTCACCAAGCCGCTGGAGGATTCGATCTCCGGCATCGAGGGCGTCGACATCGTGACCTCGATCTCGCGCTCCGAGTCGAGCCAGATCACGGTGCGCTTCAAGCTCGAGAAGAACCCCGACAACGCCGCCGCCGATGTGCGCGACCGGGTCGCGCGCGTGCGCTTTCGCCTGCCCACCGCGGTGGACGAGCCGGTGATCGCCAAGGTCGAGGCCGATGCCCAGCCGACGCTGCGCATGGTGTTCACCAGCGAGACCCTGGACCCGCTGCAGGTCACCGATGTGGTGAACCGCATCGTCAAGCCGCGCCTGCAGACCATCCCCGGTGTGGCCGATGTGGAGACCGGCGGCGATCGCCGCTATGCGATGCGCGTCTGGCTCGATGCCGACCGCCTGGCCGCCTACAAACTCACCGTGCAGGACGTGGAGGATGCGCTGCGCCGCCAGAACCTGGAGGTGCCGGCCGGCCGCATCGAGAGCCAGCAGCGCGAGTTCAACGTCACCGCGCGCACCGATCTCAACAGCGCGGCCGAGTTTGCCGAGGTCGCGCTGCGCCAGGTGAACGGCAGCGTGATCCGCCTCAAGGACGTGGCGCGCATCGCCGAGGCCGCCGCCAGCGAGCGCTCGCGCGTGCGCCTGAACGGCCTGCCCGCGGTCTCGGTGGGCGTGATCAAGCAGGCCACCGCCAATCCGCTGGAGGTCTCGGCGGCCGTCAACGCGATGCTGCCACGCCTGCAGCAGGACCTGCCGGCGGGCATCGTGGTGCGCCCGGCCAGCGACAACGCCATCTTCATCGACCGCTCGATCCAGTCGGTCTACCACACCATTGCCGAGGCGGTGGTGCTGGTGGCCCTGGTGGTGTTCGTGTTCCTGCGCACCCTGCGCGCCTCCATCATCCCGCTGGTGACGATTCCGGTCAGCCTGATCGGCTCCTTCGCCATCATGGCGGCGGCCGGCTTCACCGTGAACACCATGACGCTGCTGGCCCTGGTGCTGGCGATCGGCCTGGTGGTGGACGATGCCATCGTGGTGCTGGAGAACATCTTCCGCCATATCGAGGAGGGCCTGGCGCCGCTGCAGGCCGCCTTCCAGGGCGCGCGCGAGATCGGTTTCGCGGTGGTGGCGATGACGCTGACCCTGGTGGCGGTGTTCGCGCCGCTGGCCTTCACGCCCGGCCGCACCGGGCGCCTGTTCGTCGAGTTCGCGCTCACGCTGGCCGGCGCGGTGCTGGTGTCGGGTTTCGTGGCGCTCACGCTCACGCCCATGATGTGCTCCAAGCTGCTGCGCCACAACGCCCGGCCGACGCGCTTCGACGCCGGCATGGAGCGCGTGCTGGTGTGGATCAGCGAGCGCTACGCCGCCCTGCTGCGCCTGGCGCTGCGCCAGCGCTGGCTGGTGGTGATGCTGATGCTGGCCTCGGGCGCGGGCAGCTGGTGGCTGTTCGTCAACGCCAAGTCCGAGCTCGCGCCGATGGAGGACCGCGGCGTGGTGGTGATGCCCATCACCGCGCCGGATGGCGCCACCATGGAATTCACTGCGCGCTACCTCGATGCGGTCGAGCGCATCGGCGCGCAGTACCCCGAGTTCGACAAGCGCTTCGTGTTCGCCGGTGGCGCCACCGTGTCGCAGGGCATTGCCATCCTGCGCACCGTGGACTGGGACGAGCGCAAGAAGAGCACGCAGGAGCTGGCGCGCAGCCTGATCCCGCAGGTCAGCCAGCTGCCGGGCGTGAACGCCTTCCCGATCACGCCGCCCAGCCTGGGGCAGGGCTTCAACTCGCGGCCCATCAACTTCGTCATCGTCACCGGCGACAGCTACCAGAACCTCGCCAAGGTGGCGGCCCAGTTCACCGCCGAGATGGGCAAGTACCCGGGCTTTGTGCAGATCGACAACGACCTGCGCCTCAACAAGCCCGAGATCTATCTGGAGGTGGACCGCGAGCGCGCCGCCGACCTGGGCGTGCAGGTGGACCAGGTGGCGCGCACCGTTGAGACCATGCTGGGCAGCCGCGCGGTGACGCGCTACAAGCGCGATGCCGAGCAGTACGACGTGCTGGTGCAGACCGAGTCGCAGCACCGCAGCACGCCGCAGCAGATCGAGCGCCTGTTCGTGCGCGGCAAGGGCGATGCGCTGGTGCCGCTGTCGTCGCTGGTGAAGGTCAGCGAGGCGGTCAGCCCCAAGGAACTGAACCACTTCAACCAGCGCCGCTCGGTCTCCATCACCGCGGGCCTGGCGCCCGGCTATGCGCTGGGCGAGGCGCTGCTGAAGATGGACGAGATCGCGCAGCAGCAGCTGCCGGTGGGCTATGCCACCGAGCTGAACGGCGTGTCGCGCGAGTACAAATCCTCCTCGGGCGCGCTGGGTCTGGTGTTCGTGCTGGCCCTGCTGTTCATCTTCCTGGTGCTGTCGGCGCAGTTCGAGAGCTTTGTCGACCCCTTGGTGATCCTGCTCTCGGTGCCGCTGTCGATGGTGGGCGCGCTGCTGGCGCTGCAATGGTCGGGTGGCACGCTCAACGTCTATTCGCAGATCGGCCTGATCACGCTGGTGGGGTTGATCACCAAGCATGGCATCCTGATCGTCGAGTTCAGCAACCAGCTGCGCCAGCAGGGCCGCGCTACCATGGACGCGGTGGTGGAGGCCGCGGCGCTGCGCCTGCGCCCGATCCTGATGACCACCGGCGCGATGGTGCTGGGCGCGCTGCCGCTGGCGCTGGCCTCCGGCGCCGGCGCCGAGAGCCGGCAGCAGATCGGCTGGGTGATCGTCGGTGGCATGAGCCTGGGCACGTTGTTGACGATCTTCGTGGTGCCCACCATGTACACCTTGTTTGCACGCAAGGCGGTGCCGGGCGAGATCACCGTGCCGGCACTGCAACATTGACAGGAGCTGTGATGGCGCGGATTTGCAAGCTGTTGCTGGTTTCTCTCCTCGCCACCACGCTGGCCCAGGCCAGCACGCTGCGCTTCTGCGCCAGCGGCAGCCCCAAGACCTTTGATCCGGCCAACACCGATTCGGGCATCGACCATGTGGCGACCCAGCCGGTCTTCGACGGCCTGCTGGAGGCCGAGCGCGGCAGCGGCAAGCTGATCTCGGGCCTGGCCGAAAGCTGGCGCATCAGCGCCGATGGGCGCCAGCTGCGCTTCAAGCTGCGCCACGGCGTGAAGTTCCACCGCACGCCCTGGTTCACGCCCACGCGCGACTTCAATGCCGACGACGTGCTGTTCACCTTCGGCCGCCTGCTCGACCCCAAGCATCCCTTCCAGCAGGCCTATCCGACCATCTCGCCCTATGTGCTCTCGCTGGGCTGGAGCAAGCTGATCAGCAAGGTGGAGCGGCTGGCCGACGACGAGGTGGCGATCACGCTCAGCAGCGTCGACGCCTCCTTCCTCAGCATGCTGAGCTTTGCCTTCGCCGCCATGCAGTCGGCCGAATACGGCGCCCAGCTGCTGAAGGCCGGCAAGGCCGCGCAGATCGCGCAGCTGCCGGTGGGCACCGGGCCCTTCGTGTTCAAGAGCTTCCAGTCCGACAGCGTGCTGCGCTACACGCGCCACCCCGACTATTTCCGCCGCGATACCGCGCTGGTCGACCAGCTCGTCTACGCCATCACGGTGGACCGCAATGTGCGCACCCAGCGCCTGCGCCGCAATGAATGCGACATCGCCGCGCTCACCAGCGCCGCCGATGTGCAGGAGCTGGCCAAGGACGCGGCGATCGGCTTTGCCAGCGCCCCGGGCCTGAACGTGGGCTTCCTGGCCTTCAACCTGAAGAGGCCGCCGCTGGACAGGCTGGCGGTGCGGCAGGCGCTGGACATGGCGATCGACAAGCCCACGCTGTTGAAGACGGTGTTCGGCCCGGCCGGCGAGCTGGCGGTCTCGACCATGCCGCGCGCCAGCTGGGCGCATGACGCCACGCTCAAGCCCGTGCCCTATGCGCCCGAGCAGGCGCGCGAGCTGCTCAAGCGCGCCGGCGTCAGCGGCCTGAATGTGACGCTCTGGGCCATGCCGGTGCAGCGCTTCTACAACCCGAATGCGCAGCTGATGGCGCAGATGATCCAGGCTGACTGGGCCAAGATCGGCGTGCAGGCGCGCATCGTCAGCTATGAATGGGGCGAGTACCTGAAGCGCGTCGATGCCGGCGAGCACGACACCGCGCTGCTGGGCTGGAACGGCGATACCGAGCCGGCCGACACCGCCGGCCAGCTGGCCTGCGGCGCCGCCAGCGCCAGCTTCTTCTGCGACAAGGCCTATGACGAGGCGATCCAGCAGGCCAGGCAGACGCTCGACCAGGGCCAGCGCCAGCAGCTCTATGCCAAGGCGCAGCGCATCGCGATGGCCCAGCTGCCCTGGAGCGTGATCGCCCATGGCGAGCTGACCGTGGCGGTGCGCAAGAACGTGCAGGGCTTCAAGCTGGGGCCCGATGGCCGCATGCGCTTCGACGGTGTGACGCTGCGCTGAGCTGAACTGAAGAAAGCGGCTCAGGCCGGCGAGGTGTAGCTGCGCAGGCCGTCGAGATGCAGCACCTTGATGCCGCGCCGCTCGGTGCTGAGCAGGCCGGCTTCCTCCAGCTGGTGCAGGGCGATGTTGGCGCGCTGGCGCGACACGCCGGCCAACTGGCCGAGCTCGGACTGGCTCAGTTCCAGGAACTGGCCCGGCTCCGGATAGAGCTCGGGGTTGAAAAAGCTGGCCAGGCAGCGCGCCACCCGTTCAGTGGAGTTGAGCAGGCGGTCGTGGCTGAGCCGGGCGATGAAGCTGCCCATGCGCGCGCTCATCAGCTGCTGCAGATAGTGGTTGAAGGGCAGGCTGGTGGCGCGCAGCCATTCGAAGGTCTCGCGCGGCATCAGGGCGATGCGGCAATCGCGCAGCGCCACCGCGTCGTACTGCCAATGGCCATGCTTGATCAGCGTGCCCTCGCCGAACCAGCCGCCGCTGGCCACGCTGATCAGGGTGGTCTCGCGCCCGTCGGCGGTGCTGATGCTCATCTTGCCGAAGCCGCTGATCAGGCCCACCCAGTACTCCGCCTTCTCGCCGCTGCGCACCAGGTACTCGCGCGCCGCCACCGGGCGCTCGCGGCATTCGCGCAGCACACGCTGCAGTTCCGCCGCGCTGAGGCGGCGGCCCCACAGCGAGGATTCGAGCATTTGGGTGAGGCTGATATGGGTCATGGTCGGTGCCGCATTCTAGGAACCTAAAATGCGCCAAACCCTGAGGGAACCCCGATGAGCATCAAGAGCGACAAGTGGATACGCCGCATGGCGGAGAGCACCGGCATGATCGAGCCCTTCGAGCCCGGCCAGGTGCGCGAGGTGGACGGTCGCAAGATCGTCAGCTACGGCACCTCCAGCTATGGCTACGACATCCGCTGCGCGCCCGAGTTCAAGATCTTCACCAATGTGCACAGCACCGTGGTGGACCCCAAGAACTTCGACGAGAAGAGCTTTGTGGACTTCCAGGGCGATGTCTGCATCATCCCGCCCAACAGCTTTGCGCTGGCGCGCACCGTCGAGTACTTCCGCATCCCGCGCAATGTGCTGACCATCTGCCTGGGCAAGAGCACCTATGCGCGCTGCGGCATCATCGTCAACGTCACCCCCTTCGAGCCCGAGTGGGAGGGCTATGTGACGCTGGAGTTCAGCAACACCACGCCGCTGCCGGCCAAGATCTATGCCGGCGAGGGCTGCGCCCAGGTGCTGTTCTTCGAGAGCGACGAGGTCTGCGAGACCTCCTACCGCGACCGCGGCGGCAAGTACCAGGGTCAGCGCGGTGTCACCCTGCCCAAGGCTTGAGGCTCCGCATGATCGAATAAGGCGGGTCTTGACCCGCTTTTTTTCGCTTAAGTTTTGCGGGCGGCCGGCATCATCGAGCCCATCAGCAATCCCTGATGTCGAGGCCCCCAATGATCATTCCGCTGCACCTGGTTCCAGACGCTGGCCCGGCTCCGCTGGAGTTCTTTGACGCCCGGCAATGGCAGAGCGGCCCGCAGGTCACGAGTGCCGGTTTTTCGCTGGACCCCGCGCTGCTGCCCGGCCAGACGCTGGACATCGGCATGCCGATTGCCGGCCCGGTGGATGTACGCGACCTGCATGTGCTGCAGGAGCTGATGCAGGGCGAGGGCATGAGCCTGCAGCCCACCCGCATGCTCTACGACCGCCTCTACGCTTTCGAGCGCCTGGCTGCCGCCCATGCCAGCGGCCAAGCCGCCCTGCAGGCGCTGGCGATGCGCTTGTTCGGCGACTACCAGCGTGCCGGCGAGTGGATCGGGCTCATTCACTGAGCGTTGATTTCACAGCGCGGTGAGCCAGTCGCAGCGCAGCCGCCCATGGCGGTGCAGGCGCAGCCTGGCGCTGGCATAGAGGCTGGGTACCAGGGTGGCGGTGAGGCAGGCCGGCAGCGCCGCCCATTCCTCGATCAGCATCGCGCCGGGCATGCCCATCCAGCCCATCACCCAGCAGGTCAGCACCAGATTCCACACCGCCAGTTCCACCGGATGCTGGTGTGCATGGCCGATCATCCAACGCTTCACCTGACCCAGTTGCTTGAGCTTCATGGCGGCCTCCGGTCCCGCGTGGACACCGGGTGGCGTCAGCTTCGCGTCAGTAAGTTATCGGTCAGAATCAGGGAAAACGCCAGCCCCTAAATCGGTGTTGTGCGACGAGTGCCCATGGCGCGCCCGCAGCGCTGGGCGATCGCAAGCAGAATGGCCGCAACCCCCTTGCTGGAGTGACGATGAGCCCATCCCGCCTGCGTCTGCTTGCCGCGCTGCTGCTGTGCACCGGCCTGGCCCACGGCCCCTTGCGAGCCCAGCCCGCCTTGCTGCAGGCCGCCGAGGCCGAACGACCGGCCCTGCTCAAGACCCTGGAACAACTGGTGGCCGTCGAGAGCGGCAGCCGCGAGACCGCCGGCCTGGGCCAGATCGCCGAGCTGCTGGCCGGCCGCCTCAAGGGCCTGGGCGCCGAGATCGAGTGGCTGGAGCCGCGCGAGGTCTACCGGATGGAAGACACGCCGGAGACCCTGGCGCGCCATCTCAAGGCCCAGTGGCGCGGCAAGGGCAGCAAGAAGCTGCTGCTGATCGCGCACATGGACACCGTCTACCCGGCCGGCATGCTGGCCCAGCAGCCCTTCGGTCTGCGCGAGGACCGCGCCTATGGCCTGGGCATTGCCGACGACAAGCAGGGCCTGGCGCTGGTGCTGCACAGCCTGGCCTTGCTGAAGGCGCAGGGCTATGCCGGCTGCGGCCAGATCACCGTGCTCTTCAATGCCGATGAGGAAATCTCCTCGCCGGGCTCGCGCAGCTGGCTCACCCAACTGGGCGCCGAGCACGATGCGGTGATGTCCTTCGAGGGTGGCGGCGGCAGCCAGGATGCGCTGCGCCTGGCCACCGCCGGCATCGCCTCGGTGAACCTGACGGTGCATGGCCGCGCCGCCCATGCCGGCAGCGCGCCGCAGAACGGCGTGAATGCGCTCTACGAGCTCTCGCACCAGATCCTGCAGATGCGCGATCTCTCCGACGCCAAGACCGGCGTCAAGCTCAACTGGACCATGGCCAAGGCCGGCATCGTGCGCAATATGGTGCCGCCGCTGGCCAGCGCCTCGGCCGATGTGCGCGTGCTGCGCGTGGCGGACTACGACGAGCTCGAGCGCAAGCTGCAGGCGCGCATCCAGAACCGCCTGTTGCCGGAGGCGCGCGTGGAGCTGCAGTTCGAGCGCCGCCGCCCGCCGCTGGAGGCCAGCAAGGCCGGCCAGGCTTTTGCCGAGCATGCGCGCCAGCGCTTTGCCGAGATCGGCCGGCCGCTGCGCGTCGACGCGGTGGCGAGCGGCGGCGGCACCGATGCAGCCTTTGCCGCGCTGCGCGCGCGCGGCCCGGTGGTGGAGGGCTTCGGCCTGCGCGGCGGCGGCGCCCACACCACCGATGCCGAGTTCATCTACCTCGACTCGATCGCGCCGCGCCTGTACCTGGCCACGCGCATGATGATGGACTTCTGCGACAACAAGGTGGCGCAGTAGCTTTCGGGCCGTGGGGCAGGCAAGATCTGACCCTGGAAGGAGTCACCCATGCCGCATCACAGCAGCCCGGAGCAACAAGGGCGTCTCGCGCAGATCCATGCGCTGCAGGCACTCGAGCATGGCAAGGTGGTGAGCGCCGCCGCCGCGGTGGCGCTGATCCAGGATGGCGACTGCCTGGCCAGCTCGGGCTTCGTGGGCATCGGTTTTGCCGAGAACCTGGCGGTGGCACTGGAACAGCGCTTCCTGGCCACCGGCACGCCGCGCGAGCTCAGCCTGGTGTACGCGGCGGGGCAGGGCGATGGCAAGACGCGCGGCCTCAACCACCTGGGCCATGCCGGCCTGCTCAAGCGCGTGGTGGGTGGCCACTGGGGCCTGGTGCCGGCGCTGCAGCGCCTGGCACTGGCGGGCGAGATCGAGGCCTGGAACCTGCCGCAGGGCGTCATCACCCATCTCTACCGCGACATCGCCGCCGGCAAGCCCGGCCACCTCAGCCGCGTCGGCCTGGACACCTTCGTCGATCCGCGCCATGGCGGCGGCGCGCTGAATGCGCGCAGCACCGAGGCGCTGGTGCGGCTGATGCCCATCGATGGCGAGGAGTACCTGTTCTACAAGGCCTTCCCCATCGACGTGGCCCTGCTGCGCGGCACCACCGCCGACACCGACGGCAACATCACCATGGAGCGCGAGGCGCTCACGCTGGAGACGCTGGCGATCGCGATGGCGGTGCGCAACAGCGGCGGCATCGTGATCGTGCAGGTGGAGCGCCTGGCCGAGCGCGGCAGCCTCAATCCGCGCCAGGTCAAGATTCCCGGCGCCCTGGTGGACGCGGTGGTGGTGGCCGAGAAGCCCGAGTACCACCAGCAGACCTTTGCCGAACCCTACAGCCCCGCTTTTGCCGGCGAGCTGCGCGTGCCGATGGCGGCCGCCACGCCGATGGCGCCGGGCCCGCGCAAGGTGATCGCGCGCCGCGCCGCGCTGGAGCTCAAGTCCGGCCAGGTGGTGAACCTGGGCATCGGCATGCCCGAGGGCGTGGCGGCGGTGGCGGCCGAGGAGCATCTGATCGACCTCATCACCCTGACCGCCGAGCCCGGCGTGATCGGCGGCATCCCGGCCGGCGGGCTGAACTTCGGCGCCGCCATCAACACCCAGGCGGTGATCGACCAGCCCTACCAGTTCGACTTCTACGACGGTGGCGGCCTCGACCTCGCGGTGCTGGGCCTGGCCCAGGCGGATGCGCAGGGCAATGTCAACGTCAGCCGCTTCGGCGCGCGCCTGGCCGGGGCCGGCGGCTTCATCAACATCAGCCAGAACACCAGGAAGCTGGTGTTCGTGGGCCAGTTCCTGGCCGATGGCAGCCCCAAGTTCGTGCCCGCGGTGGAGCACCGCACCTTCTCGGGCCGCGAGGCGCTGCGGCGCGGCCAAGAGGTGCTCTACGTCACCGAGCGCTGCGTGCTGCGGCTCAGCGCGGCCGGCATGGTGCTGAGCGAGCTGGCGCCGGGCCTGGACCTGCAGAAGGACGTGCTCGATCTGATGGGCTTCCAGCCCCTGCTGCCGGCGCCACCCCGGCCGATGGAGGCGGCGCTGTTCGAGGAGGCCGGCCTGGGCCTGCGCGCGCGCCTGCTGATGCTGCCGCTGGCCGAGCGCTTCAGCTATGACGCCGCCAAGCGCCAGTTCTTCCTCAACTTCGAGCGCCTGTCGGTGCGCACGCTGGACGATGTGGAGGCGATCCGCGCCGAGGTGGAGAAACGCCTAGCACCGCTGCCGCACAAGGTCTGGGGCATCGTCAACTACGACCATTTCTTCTGCGAGCCGGCGCTGCTGGAGGCCTATGCCGCGATGGTGCGCGAGCTGAGCGACCGCTACTACCTGAACGTGACCCGCTACGGCGCCGCCGGCTTCGCGCGCAGCCGCCTCAGCGCGGCGCTGAGTTCGCATGGCGTGGCGCCGCAGCTGTTCGACTCGGCGCAGCAGGCGCTGGCGCAGTTGTAGCGGCCGCGCACTTGCCGGCCGGGCCTGCCCTCCGTACATTGGGGCGCATGGGCCTGAGGCTGAAGATCATCGTCACGCTGCTGGCCATCCTGTCCGCCATGGCGGGCCTGAGCGTGTGGGTGGTGCGCGAGCAATTGCTGGCGGACGGCCTGGTGCAGGAGCGCGTGGAGGCCGAGAAGGACCTGCGCCGCCTGCTGCTGGCGCTGGATGCGCAGTTGGTCCAGCTGGACGTGGTGCTGGGCTCCTGGTCCAACTACACCGCCATGTTCGAGCATGTGGCGCAGCCGAACGCGCAGTTCCGGCGCGATGAACTGACGGCCGCCTCGCTGCAGGCCGGCCATATCGACTGGTTCTACCTGCTGGATGTAGAGGGCCGCACGCTCGAACAGGTGGAGGTGCCCGCGCCCGATGGCGCCCGGCCCATGCAGGCGCATGCGGCGCAACTGCAGGCCGGGCTGCTGGCCCATGTCGGCGTGCTGGCGCGCGGCGCGCAGCCGGGTTGCGGACTCACCCTGATCGGCGCGGCGCGCGCCCTGCTGTGCTTCCGGCCGCTGCTGCGTTCCGACCGCAGCGGCCCGGCGCGCGGCACCGTGGTGATCGGGCGCTGGCTCACCGTGGCCATGGTGGAGTCGGTGCAGCGCCAGACCAAGCTGCGGTTCCAGCTGCTGCCGGCCGGCACTGCGCCGGCGGGCGCGCGCATGGGCGCAGCGCTGGAGGCGCAGTTCGCTCAGGGCGTGCCGACGCTGAGCCTGCACGTGCGCGAGCTGGACATGGACCTGCCGGTCAGCGGCATCGGCGGGCAGGCGGTGGCCCTGCTGCGCATGAGTGCGGCGCGCGGCACGCTCGAGCGCCTGCAGCAGAGCCAGGGCTATCTGACGCGCGGGCTGGTGCTGCTGATCCTGCTCACCGGCATCGGCATGATGGTGGTGGTGGACCGTCTGGTGGTGCGCCGCCTCAGCCGGCTCGAGCAGGAGCTGCGCGAGGTGGTCGACAGCAACCACTGGGCCGGCCAGCTCGAGGTCACGGGCCAGGACGAGATCGGCCGCCTGGCGCAATATGCCAACGGCATGATCCAGCTGGTGCGCCAGCAGATGGTGGAGTTGACGGCCCAGTCCACCACCGATGTGCTGACCGCGCTGCCCAACCGCCGCAAGTTCGACGAATGCCTGGCGCGCCTGCTGGCCGCGCACCAGCGGCATGGGCGCGGCGGCGCGCTGGTGCTGGTCGATGTGGACTTCTTCAAACGCTACAACGACAGCTACGGCCATCCGGCCGGCGACCAGGCGCTGCAGGCGGTGGCGGGCTGCCTGCGCGCCCAGGCGCGCCGACCCGACGACCTGGCGGCGCGCCTGGGCGGCGAGGAGTTCGCCCTGCTGCTCGAGGAGGTGGACCTGGCCGGCGCGCTGGCCGTGGCCCGGCAGGCCTGTGCGGCCGTGCAGGCCCTGGGGCTGGCCCACCGCGCCAGCGAGGTACTGCCGGTGCTGACGATCAGCTGCGGCGTGGCCCTGCTGCGCGCCGGCGACAGCGCCGAGTTGCTGTATTCACGCGCCGACCAGGCGCTCTACCGCGCCAAGTCCGCGGGGCGCAACCAGGTGGCGGCTTAGGGCCGCAGGATTTCGCGCCCGACGTTTTGCAGCTGGGTATGGCCGGTGAAGGCCATCGTCAGGTCCAGCTCCTTGTGGATGATCTCCAGCGCCTTGCTGACGCCGGCCTCGCCCATCGCGCCCAGGCCATAGAGGAAGGCGCGGCCGATGTAGGTGCCGCGCGCGCCCAGGGCCCAGGCCTTCAGCACGTCCTGGCCCGAGCGGATGCCGCCGTCCATGTGCACCTCGATCTGCGATCCCACCGCCTCGACGATGGCGGGCAGCGCATGGATGCTGGATTCGGCGCCGTCCAGCTGGCGGCCGCCATGGTTGCTGACGATCAGCGCGTCGGCGCCGGAGGCCACCGCCAGGCGCGCGTCCTCGACGTCCTGGATGCCCTTGAGGATGAGCTTGCCGCCCCAGCGCTTCTTGATCCATTCGACGTCGGCCCAGCTGAGCTGGGGATCGAACTGCTTGGCGGTCCATTCGGACAGCGAGCCCATGTTCTCCACCCCCTTCACATGGCCGACGATGTTGCCGAACTGGCGCCGCGGCGTGCCCAGCATGCCCAGGCACCAGCGCGGCTTGGTCATCAGGTTGATGAGGTTGGCGATGGTGGGCTTGGGCGGCGCGGACAGGCCGTTGCGGATGTCCTTGTGGCGCTGGCCCAGGATCTGCAGGTCCAGCGTCAGCACCAGGGCGCTGCACTGGGCGGCCTTGGCGCGCTCGATCAGGCGTTCGATGAAGTCGCGGTCGCGCATCACGTAGAGCTGGAACCAGAACGGCGCCTTGGTGCGCGCGCGCACGTCCTCGATCGAGCAGATGCTCATGGTCGAGAGCGTGAAGGGGATGCCGAGCTTCTCGGCCGCCCTGGCTGCCAGGATCTCGCCGTCGGCATGCTGCATGCCGGTCAGGCCGGTGGGCGCGATCGCCACCGGCATCGCCACGCGCTGGCCCACCATGGTGGTGGCGGTGCTGCGGTTCTCCATGTTCACGGCGACGCGCTGGCGCAGCTTGATGGCCTGGAAGTCGGCCGAGTTGGCGCGGTAGGTGCTCTCGGTCCAGGAGCCCGAATCGGCATAGTCGTAGAACATGCGCGGCACGCGCCGCTGGGCCAGCAGGCGCAGATCTTCGATGCAGGTGATCACGGGCATGGGGGTCTCCTTGGGTTGGAACGCATGCTAGGGCCTGGGCCGCGGCGCGCCGGGAAAGTTCTTCAGCCGCGGGATGAAACTTATTCTTCCTGCAGGCGCTGGCAGCGGCCGCGCAGCCAGGCGCCGAAGGCGGCCGCCGCGCCCGACCCGCTGTGCTGCAGCAGGCCATAGCACTTGGCGGCCGGCACGCTCAGGGGGAAGAGCCGCTGCAGCGCGCCGCTGTGCAGATAGGGGCCGGCCAGCGTTGGCCGCCCCAGCGCCACGCCCTGGCCGCACACCGCGGCCTCCAGGGTCAGGCCGAGGTCGACGAAGCGCGTGCCGCTGGCGGGCTCGGGCCAGGCCAGGCCGGCGGCGCGCAGCCATGGCGTCCAGGGCTCCAGCGGCGTGCGCAGCAGCGGCCAGTCCTGCAGGTCGGCGGGCTGGCGCAGCGGCGGCATGCGCGCCAGCAGGCTGGGCGCGGCCATCGGCGTGACCACGTCGCGCAGCAAGACCTGACCCTCGGGCATGTCGCCATGCCGCACCTCCACGTCCGCCGGCGGGCTGGTCTCGTCCAGATAGGGAATCGACAGCACCAGCTCCAGCTCCAGCTCGGGATGGGCGGCGGTGAACTCGGGCAGGGCCGGCACCAGGATCTGGCGCGCGAAGGTGGGCGGCACGGTGACGCGCAGGCGCTCCAGGCGCTGGGCGCTGCGCTGGTGCAGGGGCACGGCGGCCAGCAGGCTCAGCGCGGCGCGCACCTGCTCCAGATACTCCTTGCCGGCGGCGCTCAGCGCCAGCGGCTTGGCGGTGCGCATCAGCAGCGTCAGGCCCAGCAGCTCTTCCAGCGTGCTGATGCGTTTGCTGACCGCGCTGGCGCTGACGCAGAGCTCCTCGGCGGCACGCTCCAGGCTGCCCAGCCGGGCGGTGGCTTCAAAGGCGCGCAGGCCGTCGATGGAGGGAAAGCGGAGGTCCGAAGCGGGGGCGCTGCTCATGGTCGCACTGTAGCGGCATGCGATGATTTGCCCATGAGCGAAACCTCGGTGCCCTTGCCATCGCCGCGCCGGCCGCGCCAGCAGCTCTTGCAGCGCCTGCTGTGGGTGCTGGCCGGCATCGCCAGCCTGGCGCTGGGCATCATCGGCATCTTCGTGCCGCTGCTGCCCACCACGCCCTTCGTGCTGTTGGCGGCCTTCTGCTTTGCGCGCGGCAGCACGCGCTGCGAGGCCTGGCTGTTGAACCATCCGCGCTTTGGGCCGATGGTGCGCAACTGGCGCGACCACCATGCCATCCCGCTGCGCGCCAAGCAGCTGGCCTGGACCATGATGACGCTGGGCTCGCTGTGGGCCGCCTACCGGCTGCCGCTGGCCTGGTGCTGGCTGCCGGCCGCCTGCTGTGCCTGCGTGGCCTTCTGGATGTGGCGCCTGCCGACGCGCTGAGCACCTGAGCGTCAGGCCCGCGCTCAGACCTGCGCGCTACGTGGCAGGCGCATGCGCAGGCACATGCCGCGGGGCCGCTCGGGCAGCTCCAGGCTGCCGCCCAGCTTGTGCACGATGCTGTAGACGATGTACATGCCCAGGCCCGAGCCGCCCTGGCCGCGTTTGGTGGTGAAGAAGGGCTCGAAGGCATGGCGGCGCGCCTCCGGGCTGAGGCCCACGCCGTCGTCGCTGTAGCTGATCAGCAGTTGATCGGCGCCGCAGGTCTCGGCAGCGATCTCGATCTGGCCGCCCCGGCCCGCGGGGAAGGCATGGGTGAGGCTGTTCATGATGAGGTTGGAGAACACCTGGGTCAGCAGGCCGGACACCTGGGTCATCTCGAGCGCTTCCGGGATGTCGAGCCGGCATTCGATGCCGGCCTTGCGCAGCACCGGGCTGTGCACCGAGACCACGCTGCGCAGATAGTCGGCCAGCCTGAAGGTCTCCAGGGTCTCGGCCTGCTGGTCCACCGAGATGCGCTTGAAGTCGCCGATCAGGGTGGCGGCGCGCTGCAGATTGCGCTCCACCAGCTCGGCGCTGGCGTGCATCTGCTCGGCCAGGGCGGTCAGCTCCTGGCGGCTGACGCGCTCGCCCCGCAAGGCCTGCAGGCTGCGCGCGGCCGCATCGCCCAGGCCCGAGGCCGCCGTGATGGCCACGCCCACCGGGGTGTTGACGTCATGCGCGACGCTGGCCACCAGCCGGCCCAGCGAGCTGAACTTCTCGCGCTCCATCTCCTGCTGGGCGCGCTTGGCCTGGGCCAGGTCCAGCGCCAGCAGCAGGCGCTCGTAGAGCTTGGCGATATGGCTGGCGCGCAGCAGCTCGTCGCGCGACCAGGCGCGCAGCGCGTGCTGCTGGTCCAGCCACAGCACGGCGCGCACCCGACCCTGCAGGCGCAGCGCGAACTCCAGGCGCGACTGCGGCAGCACCAGCCCGCTGGCGCCGGCCAGCGCGCTGAGCTCGGCATGGCAGGGGTGCAGGCTCCACTCCGACAGTGCCAGCGGCTGGTGCAGCGCGTCCAGCATGGCCAGGTAGCGCGGGCAATGCTCGGCATCCAGCTGCGCCGCGGCCACCGGCGGCAGCGGGGCAAACTCGCCGCGGCCCTGGGCGTCCCACCAGAACTGCACCGCGTCCACCGCCAGCACCGATTCGATCTCGGGCCGCATCGCCTGCACCGCGGCGGCCAGGTCCTCTTCGCTTTCGATGCTCCACATGCGGTTGGACAGGTTCAGCAGCCGCTCCTCGGGCGGCTGCTGGCTGAGGTCGAAGCGCGCCAGGGCGCTCAAGCGCTCGGGCAGGCTGAGCCGGTAGAGCTCGCCCTCCAGCTCCTGGTGTTGCCAGAGATGGTTGAGGGCGGCCTGCAGGCGGCCCTGGTTCTGGTAGAGCTTGGCCAGCGCACGGTGCGCGGTGCTCTGCTGGCGGCGCGCGCCCAGCCGCCGCGCCAGCTCCAGGCTCTCCTCGCCGCAGCGTATCGCCTCGGCGATGTCGTCGCCCGCCGCGGCCAGCTCGGTGAGGGTGGCGCTGGCCATGGTCTGCAGCCAGGCATAGCCGGCCTGGCGCGCGCGCGCCAGCGCCTCGCGGCACAGCTGCAGGGCCTGCTCATGCTGGCCGCGCGCCTGGGCGCTGCGCGCCTCGTGCCATTGCGCCTCGGCCACATAGTCGCGATGCCCGGCGCGCGCCGCCGCCGCCCGGCCCAGGCCGAACTCCTGCGCCGCTGCCTCGTACTGCTGGCGGTTGAACAGGCCCACGCCGAGATTGATGCGCAACTTGCTTTCCAGGTAATCGTCGTCCAGGCCTTGCAGCAGGCCGCGCGCATCGCTGTGGAAACGCTCGCCGGTGGGCCAGTCGCCCAGCGCGTAATGGATCTGGCCGAGGCCGATGCGGGCGGCCACGCCGGTGCGCCCATCGCCCAGCATGGCGGCCAGGTCCAGCGCCTGCGACCAATGCGTGCTGGCGCGCTGGTATTCGCCCATCTGGTAATGCAGCCGGCCCAGCGCCTCGTGCAGGCGCGCCGCCTGCTGTGGCAAATGCGCCTCGGTGGCCTGTTTTAGCCCGGCCTCGAGCTGGCGGCGCAGGTCCAGCGCCAGGCCCAGGCGTTCCAGCACGAAGAAGCGGCCGTACAGGGCGTCCAGCGCCGCCGCCGTCCGGCCTTCGGCCTGCCAGCGCGCGCCGAGCTGCTCGTACAGGGCCGGTGTGCAGCGCGGATGCCGCAGCGCGGCGCGGCGCAGGCGCTGCAGGCAGGGCTGGGGTTCCTCGGCGTTCGGCTTGGTGGGCGTCATGCGGCTCGGTCGGGCTCAGAACTTGAGCATACCCAGCCCCGGCCCGGGCGTGTAGAGGCTCAGAACAACGGCAGGTTCTCGGCCCTGGACGGCGCGGCGGGCTTGCCGCCGCGCCGCGGCGCTGCCGCGTCGCCGGGGCGCGACAGGCTGCCGATGCGCACGCCCAGCAGGCGCAGGCGCTGGCTCAGGTCCACGCGCTTGAGGCAGGCGCCGGCGGCGCGGCGGATCGCCTGCGCATCCTGGGTGGGCAGCTCCAGGGTGAGGTCGCGCGTGACGGTGCGAAAGCCCTCGAAGCGCAGCTTGATGCCCACCGTGCGGCCCAGATAGCCCTTGCGCTCGAGGTCGGCGGCGAGCTGCTCGCACAGGCGCGTGAAGATCGCGCCCAGTTCGGCGCGGTCGTGCTTGGCGTGCAGGTCGCGTTCGAAGGTGGTCTCGCGGCTGATCGAGACGGGCTCGCTGTGCGTCACCACCGGCCGGTCGTCGCGGCCATGCGCGGCCTCGTGCAGCCAGGCCGCATAGCTCTCGCCGAAATGCTGGCGCAGCAGGGCCGGGTCGGCGGCCGCCAGCTCGCCCACGCTCTCGATGCCCAGCTCCAGCAGCTTGGCGCCGGCCTTGGGGCCGATGCCGTTGATCTTGCGCACGCCCAGCGGCCAGATGCGGGCGGGAATCTCCTCGGCCAGGAGGATGGTGATGCCGTCGGGCTTGTCGAGCTCGGAGGCGATCTTGGAGAGCAGCTTGTTGGGCGTGATGCCGATCGAGCAGCTCAGGCCGGTGGCGCGCAGCACCGAATTCTTGATCTCGCGCGCCACCGCGCGCACCCCGCCCAACGGATCGTGGCCCACCGGCTCGCGGATGCCGGGCACGTCGGAGAGGTCGATGTAGATCTCGTCGATGCCGCGGTCTTCGATCACCGGCGCCACTTCGGCCACCGCGGCCTTGAACAGGCGCGAGTAGCGCCGGTAGGCGTCGAAATCGGTGGGCAGCAGAATGGCATCGGGCGCGCGCAGCGCCGCCTTCATCAGGCCCATGGCCGAGAACACGCCCAGATCGCGGGCCGCGTAGGAGGAGGTGGTGACGACGCCGCGGCCGGTGTAGTCGCGCAGCCGCGCGTACTGGCGCGTGCCGTCGGGCAGGGTCTTGGGCTCATGCGCGCGCCGCCCGCCCACCACCACCGCCAGGCCCTTCAGATCGGGATAGCGCAGCAACTCGACGGAGGCATAGAAGGCGTCCATGTCGAGGTGCGCGATCAGGCGCTCGGGCAGGGGCCCGCTAGCGGTGGAGGAGGGAGGCGATGCGGCCATGCCGCATTGTGGCGCGCGCTGCTGACAGGGGCTGGCAGCAGTGCCTGCTCTTAGGCGCGCTGGCGGCGCTGCACGAAGCGCAGCAATTCCTTGTCGCCGCGCCGGATGTGCAGCGACAACCAGTCGCGCAGCACCGCCGAGAGCTGCGCCGCCACCGCGATGCTGCCGGCCTCGAAGCGCGCGCGCAGGGCCTGCAGATCGGCGATGAACTTCGCGTGCGTGAGCCGGTGGCGCTCGAGATCGGGGAACTGCAGCTCGGCCATGCGCTGCTCCTCGCGCTGCAGATGCTCGGCGGTGTAGGCGAGCAGTTCCTTGAGGATGGTCTCCACCACCTCCATGCCGCGGCCCTCGGTGGTGGCGCTGTGCAGCCGGTTCACCAGATCGACCAGATGGCGGTGGTCCGCGTCGATCGCGCCGCCATCGATCACCATGTCATCGGCCCATTCGAAGTAGGCCATGGCCTCAGCCCTGGCCCGGCGTCGCGGCGCCGAGCTTGAACACGCTCACCGCCTGCACCAGGCCCTGGGCCTGGTCGGACAGCGATTGCGCGGCGGCCGCGGCCTCCTCGACCAGGGCAGCGTTCTGCTGCGTCACCTGGTCCATCTGGCCCACCGCCTGGTTGACCTGCTCGATGCCGGTGGTCTGCTCCTTGCTGGCGGTGGTGATCTCGCCCATCAGGTCGGCCACGCGCCGCACGTGCACGACGATCTCGTCCATGGTGCTGCCGGCCTGTTCCACCAGCTTGCAGCCCTCGCGCACATTGCCCACCGAACCGGTGATGAGCTTCTTGATCTCGCGCGCGGCCTCGGCGCTGCGGCCCGCCAGGCTGCGCACCTCGCCGGCCACGACGGCGAAGCCGCGCCCCTGCTCGCCGGCACGCGCGGCTTCCACCGCGGCATTCAAGGCGAGGATGTTGGTCTGGAAGGCGATGCCGTCGATCACGCCGATGATGTCGGCGATCTTGGTCGACGAGGCATTGATGGCCTCCATGGTCTGCACCACCTGGGCCACCACGGCGCCGCCCTTGACGGCCACGCCCGAGGCGGTTTCGGCCAGCTGGTTGGCATGGCGGCCGCCGTCGTAGTTCTGCTTGACGGTGGCCGACAGCTGCTCCATCGAGGCCGCGGTCTGCTGCAGCGAGCTGGCCTGCTCCTCGGTGCGCGACGACAGATCGAGATTGCCGGCGGCGATCTGGTCGGTGGCGATGGCCATCGAATCCGCGCCCTGGCGCACCTGGCTGACGATGCTCACCAGGCTGGCGTTCATGTCCTTCAAGGCCTGCAGCAGCTGCCCGCATTCGTCGGCGCTGCGCACCTCGATCTGGCTGCTGAGGTCGCCGGCCGCCACGGTGCGCGCGACCTGCAGCGCCGCATGCAGGGGCTGGGTGATGGAACGCGTGATCCACCAGGCGAAGCCCACGCCCAGCGCCAGGCCCAGCGCGCCGACGGCCAGCAGCAGCATGCGGCCGGTGCCGAGATCGCCGCGCAACTCGGCGCTGCTGGCCACCACCACCTTCTTCTGCAGGGCGGTGAGCCCGTTGATGGGCTCCTGCATGGCATCCAGCAGGGCCAGGGTTTCGCTGTTGAGCAGCTGCGTGGCCTCGTCCTTGCGGCCCTCGTCGACCAGCTTGGCCACCTTGCTGAAGGAGGCCACGTACTTGGCGCGCGTCTCCTTCAGCTGGGCCAGCATGGCCTTGCCCTCGGGCAGGCGCACCAGCGACTCCAGGGTGCGCAGGGCCTCGGTGATGATCTGCTTGTTGGCCTCGATGCGCTGCTTGGCGCGGGCCGACTGCGCCGCATCGGCGCTGACGATCAGCTCCATGGTGTTGCGCGCATTGGCGCGCGTGCTGGCGTTCACCACATTGGCCGCATCGGCCTTGACCCAGTCCTGCTCGATGATGCGGCTGTTGACCGCGTCGGCGCGGCCGAACTGCTGCCAGGCGATGACGATGATGCCCGCCATCATCAGCAGCAGGACCCCGAATCCCAGGCCCAGGCGTACGCCGATGCCGAGGTCCGCCATATTCCTTTTCCCGCTCATATTGTCCTTCCCTGTGAGCCTGCCGCGGCGCCGGATTGGCGCGCCAGACGGCGGACTCATGGATTGGACTTGTGGGTTTACCCTAGGTCAAGCCAGCGACTTGCCTTATGTCAAAAGGCGGGGACATAGCGAAAGGTACCGGCAGCCTTCAGCTGCAGCTGGCGCTGCCGCAGGAGCTGATGCTGGCCGAGGCTTGCTGCAGCGGCTGGCTCAGCGTGCCGGTGGCGCTGTCGTAGCCCACCTGGCTCATGTGGAACACCAGCGAGGCGTCCATCATCTCGGCATGGGCCGGGAACCATTGCGAGAGCTCGCCCACGATGATGCGCATGGGCTCCATGTCCTTGAGCTCCACCGCATAGCGCAGCACCTCGCGCAAGGTGTCCAGCACCATCGCGTGCTGCTTGCTGTGGCAGTTCTCGGGCGCGAAGCCGGTGGCGGCCATCCAGCGCTCTTCCATCGCGAAATGCTCTTCGGTATGGGCGAGCAGGCGCTGGAAGGCGGGCAGCGGGTCGGCGCCGCTGGCCAGCACCGCCGCGAACTCGTTCAGCAGGCCGACGAATTCCTCATGCGTGTGGTCGAGTTGGGCGTGGTTGAGCGCGAGTTGCTCGTTCCAGGTGATGCTGCTCATGGTCGTGCTCAAAGTGAGGGGCTCAGCATAGGGCGCGCGGGCGCGCCCCGGCTTGCGACATGTCAATGCGCCGCGGCGGCGGCCAGCCGGGCACGATGGCGCGCCACCTGGGCGCGCACCTGGGCCGGTGCGGTGCCGCCCAGGATGTTGCGTGCGTTCAGCGAGCCGCGCAGCGACAGCACCTCGAACACATCGGCCTCGATGCGGCCATCGAACTTCTGCAGTTCGGCCAGCGGTAGTTGCGACAGGTCCAGGCCGGTGGCGATGGCGGTCTTCACCGCATGGGCCACGATCTCGTGCGCATCGCGGAAGGCCAGGCCCTTCTTCACCAGGTAGTCGGCCAGGTCGGTGGCGGTGGCATAACCCTTCAAGGCCGCGCGCTGCATCGCCTCGGGCTTGACGGTCAGGCCGCCCATCATCTCGGCAAAGATGCGCAGCGTGTCCTTCAAGGTGTCGACGGTGTCAAACAGCGGTTCCTTGTCTTCCTGGTTGTCCTTGTTGTAGGCCAGCGGCTGGCCCTTCATCAGGGTGATCAGGCCCATCAGATGGCCGACCACGCGGCCGGTCTTGCCGCGCGCCAGCTCGGGCACGTCGGGGTTCTTCTTCTGCGGCATGATGCTTGATCCGGTGCAGAAGCGATCGGCCAGGTCGATGAAGCCGAAGCTCTGGCTCATCCACAGAATCAGCTCTTCGCTGAGGCGCGAGATGTGCACCATCACCAGCGCGGCGGCGCTGCTGAACTCGATCGCGAAGTCGCGGTCGCTCACCGCGTCCAGGCTGTTCTGGCACACGCAGGCCACGCCTTCGTCATCCACCATGCCCAGGGTCCGGGCCACACGCTCGCGGTCCAGCGGGTAGCTGGTGCCGGCCAGCGCCGCCGCGCCCAGCGGCAGGCGATTGACGCGGCGGCGCGCGTCGGCCAGGCGCTCGGCGTCGCGCGCGAACATTTCCACATAGGCCAGCAGGTGATGGCCAAAGGCCACCGGCTGGGCCACCTGCAGGTGGGTGAAGCCGGGCAGGATCACCTCGGCGTGCTGCTCCGCAACCTCCACCATGGCCAGCTGCAGGGCTTGCAGCAGCGCGCCGATGGCATCGATCTCGTCGCGCAGCCACAGGCGCACATCGGTGGCCACCTGGTCGTTGCGGCTGCGGCCGGTGTGCAGGCGCTTGCCGGCGATGCCGATCAGGGTGGTCAGGCGCGCCTCGATGTTCAGGTGCACGTCCTCCAGGTCCAGCTTCCATTCGAACTGGCCGGCCTCGATCTCGCTCGTGATCTGCGCCATGCCGCGCTGGATGGCGGCGTGGTCCTCGGCGTTCAGGATGCCTTGCGCGGCGAGCATCTCGGCATGCGCCAGGCTGCCCTGGATGTCGGCCTTCCAGAGGCGCTGGTCGAAGAACACGCTGGCGGTGTAGCGCTTCACCAACTCGCTCATCGGTTCGGAGAACAGCGCGGACCAGGCTTGGGACTTGTTGTCGAGTTGGTTGTCGGCGGACATGGCGGAAAGGGTGCGGGAAGGGTGGAAAAGGGGCAGGGCGCGCCGCTGAAGCAGAATGCGGGCATTGATTCTAAGGGCGGGGCCCCATAGGCCCCTCGGCATGGCAGGCAAGCACCACAACGACTGGCACGACAGCCGCAACCTCACCAGCATGCTGGGCCTGGCGCCCACGCCCGCCGAGGTGGAGGAACAGGTGGCGCCGCTGTTCGACGGCGAGCGCGTCTTCGACGTCTGCCATGTCGGCCTGGTGCTGCGCGCGGTGCTGGGCGTGCAGGCCCTCTTGGCCCTGGGCCTGGCGCTGGCGGCGCGCGAACCCCTGCAATGGCTGTGGTGGATGAGCAGCGGCACGGTGGTGACGCTTTCGGCCGTGCTGTTCTGGCTGCTGCTGGTGTGCGGCGCGCGCCGGCCGCTGGCGCGCCTGCGCGAGCCCTGGCAATGGGCCGTGCTGCTGGGCCTGGGCGCGCTGGGCGCCAGCCTGGGCTGGCAGCTGCTCAACCTCGCCAGCGACGAGCCCAGCGGCTGGTTCCGCCAGCTCAGCGTGGCGCTGGCCGGTGCCGCCATGGCGGCCATGCTGCTGTACTGGATGAAGCTGCGCGAGCGCTCGCAGCGGCCCGCCGATGCCCTGGCCCAGCTGGTGGAGCTGCAGTCGCGCATCCGCCCGCATTTCCTCTTCAACACCCTCAACACCGCGATGGCCCTGGTGCGCGTGGACCCGAACCGCGCCGAGGCGGTGCTGGAGGACCTGAGCGAGCTGTTCCGCGTGGCCCTGGCCGAGGCCAGCACGGTGGTCAGCCTCAACGAGGAGGTGGAGCTGGCGCGGCGCTATCTGGACATCGAGCAGATCCGCTTCGGCGAGCGCCTGCGCATCCGTTGGCAGCTCGACGAAAGCGCCGGCAATGCGCGCGTGCCGCCCTTGCTGCTGCAGCCCCTGGTGGAGAACGCGGTGCGCCATGGCGTCGAGCCCAACGACGCCGGCGGCGCGCTGGAGGTGCGCACCAAGAGCCGCGGCGCCGAGGTCGAGATCCTGGTGAGCAACAGCGTGGGCGCCGCCTCCAGCGTGCCCGGCCATGGCCTGGCGCTGCGCAATGTGCGCGACCGCCTGCGTCTGATGCATGATGTGGCCGCGCGCTTCGAGGTCCGCCAGGAGCCCGGCCGCTTCACCGTCCGAATCGTTCTGCCCCGCTGAACTATGCACCTGCAGCCCGCCCTCAAGGTCCTGATCGTCGACGACGAACCGCTCGCCCGCATGCGCCTGCGCGGCCTGGTGGAGAGCTGCGCCGAGCCGCATGCCGAGGTGGTGGCCGAGGCCGGCACCGCCTCGCAGGCCCAGCAATGGCTGCGCGACCATGGCTGCGACCTGATCCTGCTGGACGTGCAGATGCCCGGCCCGGACGGCCTGCAACTGGCCGACGCGCTGCGCGAGCGCGAGCCGCGGCCCGCGGTGGTGTTCGTCACCGCCCATGCCGAGCATGCCTTGCGCGCCTTCGAACTGGATGCGATCGACTACCTCACCAAGCCGGTGCGGCGCGAGCGCCTGCAGGCGGCGCTGGCGCGCGTGGCCCAGCGCATCGCCGAGCGCGCCGCCGCCCGGTCGCAGCAGGGCGCCGCCGACGCGGCCGCCGAGGGCCCGGTGATCAATATCAGCGACCGCGGCCGCCTGATCCGCGTGCCGCTGGCCGAGGTGCTGTACTTCAAGGCCGAGCTCAAGTACCTGACCCTGCGCACCGCCAGCCAGAGCTATGTGATGGACGGCAGCCTCAGCGAGCTCGAGCAGCGCCTGGGCGAGCGCTTTCTGCGCGTGCATCGCAATGCCCTGGTGGCCAAGGCGGCGGTGCGCGAGCTCGAGCGCCACGCGCCCAGCGACGGCGGCAGCCCCGAGGCGGCCGAGGCCGGCGAGGCCAGCGAAGGTGCCGAGGGCTGGGCCGTGCGCGTTGCCACGGTGAACGAATGGCTGTCGGTCTCGCGCCGCCAGGTGGCGGCGGTGCGCGAGGCGCTGGCGGCAGCGGCGACTTGAGACGCCTGGTATTGGGCCTGTCGGCCCTTGCTTTGGCTGGCTGGCTGCTGTTGCTGCTCCGGCAGGCCGGGGAAATCCCAGCGGCCGACGTTTTGACGAATGATGCACGGCGGCAAGAACTGACCCCGCAATTGGTGCGTGGCGCTTCGGTGACACAGACTGATCGCCCGGCATTGCTTGTCGTGCAGGCCTCAGGCTTGGTTGAGGACGGCTTGCTGATCGATGCTGCCAGTGATCGAGCCTGGTGCCACGAGCCCGAGGATGCCGCGCTGGAGAAGCTGTTCGCAGCCGACGCGGTCGCGTCCGCGCCGCTTGAGCCTGAGCAGTTTCTGGAACGTCTGCGCAGTGTCCCCAGCCTGCGGCGCAGCATGGACGCGAGCGCGCAGCAGTTGCAGCGCTGGGCTCAGGCCCTGGCCGCGCGTGGTGACGAGCGCTCGCTGGCGGCGGCCGAGTTTCTGCAGGAGCGGCGCGAGGCCCTGGCGGTCCGTGCCAGCCGCAGTCAGGATCCCTTTGTGCTTGCGCTGGCCTTGCGGCGCTGCGGCTTGACCGGGCCCGGCAGTTGCCAGGCGCTGAGTCCGTTGCGCTGGGCAGCGCTCGAGCCGGGCAACCTTCAGCCCTGGCTGCTGCAGACCCAGGGCCCGGATGCCAAGGCGCAGCCTCAAGCCCTGGCCGAGGCGCTGCACCAGATCGCGCAGTCCAGCCAGGCGCGCAGCTACCAGCGTGATTTCATGGCCCTGCTGCTGAGCCTGCCGCGGTCCGAGCGGCCGGGGTTCAGCATGGCGGTGCAGACCGGGCTGCTCGTCCAATTGCAGGCGAGTTGGCTGGCCGTCTCGATCCAGCCCCTGCTGGCTTGGTGCGAGCGGGCGCCCCTGGATGCCAACCTTGCCCAGACCTGCGCGTCGGCGGCGGAGCGGCTCTGGCTTGGTGCCGACAATCTGCTGGATGCCAGCCTGGCGATCGCACTGGCCAAGCGCCTGGGGCCGGATCGCAGCCCCTGGCCCGAGCGGCGCCGGCAGCTGGAGGCTTTGAGGGCCGCGCAGATCCAGGGCTCAAGCGCATCGACTACCGGGTCCAACGTCTGTACCGGCATGGGCGAGCAGCAGGTGGCTTTGGTCAGCATGCTGCGGCAGGGCGAGCTGAGCGCCCTCCGGGCGGTCATGCGCAGACCCTGAGCGATCCCCATAGACCTGTACCAAGTCAGCTTCCGCTCAGCTGAGATCGCCTAGCATGGCCCACCATGCAGGAGCAGCGCCAAGAATTCTTTCCCCGCCAGGTGGTCGAGCCCGCGCTCAACCGCTGGGACTGGGCCTTGCTGCCGCTGGTGCTGGCCGGCTTCAGCCTGCTGGCGCTGGCCGCCACGCAGATGGCCAGGCCCTTCCATGTGGGTGAGGTGCTGCCCATCAGCCTGGACCCGCTGGCGCTGCCCTATTACCTGCTGCGCACCACGCTGCGCATGTTCGTGGCGCTGGCGGCCTCGGTGCTGTTCGCCTGCGTGTTCGCGGCGCTCGCCGCCAAGGTGCGCGCGGCCGAGAAGCTGCTGGTGCCGCTGCTGGACATCCTGCAGTCCATTCCCATCCTGGGCTTTCTGTCCATCACGGTGACGGGCTTCATCGCGCTGTTTCCGGGCAGCCTGCTGGGGGTGGAATGCGCGGCCATCTTCGCCATCTTCACCTCGCAGGCCTGGAACATGGCCTTCAGCCTCTACCAGTCACTGCGCACCGTGCCGGCCGAGCTGCAGGAGGCGGCGCGCATCTTCCGGCTCTCGGCCTGGCAGCGTTTCTGGCGCCTGGAGCTGCCGTTCGCGATGCCCGGCCTGCTGTGGAACATGATGATGAGCATGTCGGGTGGCTGGTTCTTCGTGGTCGCGTCCGAGGCGATCTCGGTGGCCAACCAGGACATCAAGCTGCCGGGCGTGGGCTCCTACATCGCCATGGCGATCGCCGCCAAGGACCTGCACGCCATCGGCTATGCCATCCTGGGCATGCTGATCGGCATCCTGCTTTACGACCAGCTGTTCTTCCGCCCGCTGCTGGCCTGGGCCGACAAGTTCCGCGTCGAGGAGTCCGGCGGCGAGAACGCCCCGAGCTCCTGGCTCCTGACCTGGCTGCGCCGCACCGCGCTGCTGCGGCGCCTGGGCGACTGGCCGGGGCGCTGGCTCACCGCCAGCTTCGCGATGACGCGGCTGCGCTTTGACGGCACCTCGATCCGCGCGCTGCCCAAACCCGCCAATCCGCGCTGGGCGCGTGTTTGGGATGCGGTGCTGGCGGCGCTGGTGATGTTCGCGCTCTGGCGGCTGGTGAGCTTCATCCATGGCGAGGTGGGCTGGGGCGAGGTGGGCCATGTCTTCAAGCTGGGCTTCTACACGCTGGCGCGGGTGCTGCTGCTGATCGCGCTGGCCTCGCTGATCTGGGTGCCCGTGGGCGTGTGGATCGGGCTCAACCCGCGCATCGCCGGCCGCGTGCAGGCGCTGGCGCAGTTCTGCGCCGCCTTCCCGTCCAACCTGGTGTTTCCGGTCGCGGTGCTGCTGATCCTGCGCTGGCACCTCGACCCCGACATCTGGCTCTCGCCGCTGATCATCCTGGGCACGCAGTGGTACCTGCTTTTCAATGTGGTGGCGGGCGCCTCCACCATTCCCTCGGAGCTGCGCTACGCGGCGCACAACCTCGGCCTGAAGGGCTGGCTGCTGTGGCGGCGCTACCTGCTGCCGGCGATCTTCCCCAGCTTCGTGACCGGTGCCATCACCGCCAGCGGCGGATCCTGGAATGCCAGCATCGTGGCGGAATATGTGAGCTGGGGCGACACCACGCTGCAGGCCCAGGGCCTGGGCAGCTATATCCAGCAGATGACGGCGGCGGGCGACTTCCCGCGCATCGCGCTGGGCATCGGCGTGATGTGCGTGTTCGTGATGGCGCTCAACCGCTGGGTGTGGCGGCGCCTGTACCGGCTCGCCGAGCAAAGAATGCACTTTTGAGCCAGGGCATGACGAACTTGATCGAACTGAAGAATGTGGCCAAGCGCTTCAAGTCCTCGGACGGCAGCTCGCGCTCGGTGCTGGAACGGGTGGACTTCGAGCTCGCCAAGGGCGAGATCGTGGCCCTGCTGGGCCAGTCGGGCTCGGGCAAGTCCACCTTGCTGCGCATCATGGCGGGGCTGATTCCGGTGGATGGTGGCACGGTCAGCTACCGCGGCCAGCCGCTGTTCGGCCCGGCCGAGGGCATTGCCATGGTGTTCCAGTCCTTTGCGCTGTTCCCTTGGCTGACGGTGCAGCAGAACGTTGAGCTGGGCCTGGAGGCGCGCGGCGTGGCGCCGGACGAACGCGCCAAGCGTGCCGAGGCGGCGATCGAGCTGATTGGCCTGGCCGGTTTCGAAGGCGCGCTGCCGCGTGAACTCTCCGGCGGCATGCGCCAGCGCGTGGGCCTGGCGCGCGCCCTCGTCACCGAGCCGGCGGTGCTCCTGATGGACGAGGCCTTCTCGGCGCTGGACGTGCTCACCGGCGAACGCCTGCGCAACGAGATCCTGGAGCTCTGGGACGGCGGCAGCATGCCGACGCAAGCCATGCTGGTGGTTTCGCACAATATCGAGGAAGCGGTGTTGATGGCCGACCGGGTGCTGATCTTCTCCAGCAACCCTGGCCGGGTGCGCGCCGAGCTGCCGATCAGCCTGCCGCGGCCGCGCCACCCCGACAGCCCCGAGGTGCGCCTCTTGATCGACGAGGTCTACAGCCTGATGACGGTGGGCGCCGTGCCTGCCGGACAGGCCGAGGCGCCCAAGCCGCATCTGTCCGACCGCCTGCCCGAGGCCGACGTGGGCCGCATGGAAAGCCTGCTGGAGCTGCTGGTGGACGAGCGCTTCAAGGGCCGCGCCGACCTGCCCCAGCTGGCCGAGGAAAGCGAGCTCACCGACGAGGACCTGCTGCCGCTGGCCGATGCGCTGCAGCGCCTGGGCCTGGCCCAGCTCGAGCATGGCGACATCCTCATCACGCCGCTGGGCCAGAAGTATGTGGAGGGCGAGCACGAGTTCCGCCGCGAGATCTTCGGCCAGCAGCTGCTCGCCCATGTGCCAATCGCCGCCTTCATCCGCCACAGCCTGGAGCAGGAGGCGCATGGTGAGCTGCGCGAGGAGCCCTTCCTCAAGCTGCTGCAGGAGAGCATGGACGCCCACGAGGCCGAGCGCGTGCTCCAGGTGGCCATCGAATGGGCGCGTTATGGCGAGGTGTTCGAGTACAACTACCACACCGGCATGATCCACCTGCCGGAGTCGGGGGAGGGCTGAGCGCCCTCGCCGTGCTGCTACAGCGCGCTGGCGCAGATGGCCCACACGGTGGCCTGGACCGCGAAGGCGTTGGTGTTGGAGAAGTAGACCTGCCAGCTGCTGTCGCTGGACGGATAGCTCTGGTGCATCACCAGCTTGAGCTGATCCAGCTGGCTGCCCAGGCTGGGGAATTGCACGCCACCGCCCAGCACCTTCTTGCCGCTCGGGCAACTGGCCACCAGGGTGGCCAGGAAGCTGGCCGGTATGCTGGTAGTGGCGCTGACGCGTTGGTGCCCGGATACGCCGGCCTGGCCCTGCGGCCCCTGGATCCCTGCCGGACCCGTCGCACCGATCGCGCCGGTCGCGCCGGTGGCACCCTTGGCGCCCGTCGCCCCGGTCAGCCCGGTGGCGCCGGTGTCGCCCTTAGGCCCTTGGTCGGCCAGGGTCAGGTCCAGCCTGGCCACATGGGCGGTGGCGGTGTTTTCCTTGCTGTCGAAGAATGCCACCGTGCCCGGGGCGCTCAGGGCCGTCGTTAGCGCCAGACCGAAGTTGCTGCCGGGGTTGCTGATCCACTGTTTGACCAGGCCGGTCAGGTCCACGCTGATGTACTGGTTGGCCGCGCCCACCGGCACGCTGATGCCGCTGCCGGCGCCAGCGTTGGGCGGCTGGTTCGAAGCCGTGACGCTGCCCTCGGCCCAGGCGCCGTTGAGCCCCAGCACCTCGATCGCGCCGGGGGCACCGACGCGGTTCACGTAGAGGATCAGATTGGCCTTCACCAGCTTGGCGGCCGTGGTGCCGGCGGGCAGGGTGGCCAGGTCAAAACGCAGCAGGGCGCTGGCGCCGTTGCCGACATTGAGCGTACCGAGGGCGCCGAAGTTGGCACTTGGCATGCTGGCATTGACATGGGCGTCGGCCTGCAAGGGCAGGTCAAGTGCCATGGCGCTGCCGGCAGCAAGCAGGCCCAGCAAGGCGGTGAGGTCACGGCGGCTGCGGATCATGGATGGCTCCTGGTATTGGCTGCTACGTTTCAGCGCAAGGTGACGCTGCTGGCCGAGGCGCAGATGGCCCAGACGCGGATGGCACGGCTTTCGCCCGAGGTGTTGCGCAGATTGCATTGGTAGTTGCGCGTGGGCGAGTCCGGCCGCGGGCCGGCGTAGTTCACCTTGACGTCGTCCTGGGCGCTGTTGTTGTCGCGGTGGCCGCAACCTCCCCCCGTCAGGTAGGTGTTGCCCGGGCAGGACGCGGTATAGCCGGCCCAGTAGTTGCCGCCCAGGGTTTCGGTCACCGATACATAGGTCAGGTTCACCGGGCCGGGCTGGCCTTGCACACCCTGGGCGCCTTGTGGGCCGGTAGCACCGGTGTTGCCGGTCAGGCCGCGTGGCCCGGTGGCACCGGTTGCACCGGTTGCGCCAGGCGCCCCGGTGTCCCCCTTGGGCCCCTGGTCCGCCAGCGTCAGGTCCAGGCGCGCCACATGGGCACTGGCGGTGTTCTCCTTGCTGTCGAAGAAGGCCACGGTGCCCGGTGCGCTCAGCGCCGCCTGCAGGGCCAGGCCGAAATTGCTGCCCGGGTTGCTGATCCACTGCTTCACCAGGCCGGTCAGGTCCACGCTGAGGAACTGGTTGGCGGCGCCCACCGGCACGCTGATGCCGCTGCCGGCGCCAGCATTGGGCGGCTGGTTCGCAGCCGTGACGCTGCCCTCGGCCCAGGCGCCGTTGAGCCCCAGCACCTCGATCGCGCCGGGGGCACCGACGCGGTTCACGTAGAGGATCAGATTGGCCTTCGCCAGCTTGGCGGCCGTGGCGCCGGCGGGCAGGGTGGCCAGGTCAAAACGCAGCAGGGCGCTGGCGCCGCCGCCCACGTTCAGGGTCGGCAGGCTGCCGAAGTTGTTGCCGGGCAGCAGGCTGTTGACATGGCTGTCGGCGGCCAGCGGGGCGTCCAGGGCCAGCGCTGGGCCAACGCACAGGGCCAGCGGCAGGGCCACCAGCCATTGCGCTGACCCGAGGTGATGCTTGTTCTTCATGTTCATGCTCCCTGTTGACGACGCCGTACCAGCAGGCCGGTGGCCCCCAGCAGCCAGAGCAGGGCGCTGGCCGGCTCGGGCACGCTGGCGGCCTGCATGTCGAAGGCCCAGTGGCCGCTGCGCTGGCTGGCGTCGACCTGCACAAAATGCTGGCCGGGCTGGCCCAGGTAGGCGAGGCCGGTGTAGTCGGGGATGCCGGTCTGGCTGTAGCCGTCGCTGAGCAGGCTGCTGAGCGGCTCGTTGCCATCCTGCGAGAGCACCAGGGTGTAGTGGCCGGCCGGCAGGGCCATGCTGAACTGTGCGTCCCAGCAAAAGCCGCTGGCCGGATCCGGGCTGCTCGGGTCGCCGCAGGCGCCGGCGCTGCCGCGCGCCAGCTGCAGCAGTTCGCCGCCCGCGGTAAACAGGGCCAGCACCGGCGCGAAGCCGCCGGCCGGGACCAGATCACCCAGGCCGGTCTTGCCGCCGGCGAAGGAGAAGGTCTGCACGCTCAGCTGATCGTCCTTGCCGAGCCAGAAGCTGGTGCTGAAGAGCTCATCGTCCAGACCGAACTGCCCCTGGAAAGACTGTGTGGCGGCCTGGGCGGCGCCCAGTCCGATGCTCGCCAGGGCCGTCACGGCCCAGATCCTTGCTCTCTTCATCTTGCTCCCCTGTCGCAGCATGCCGCTGCCATATGGGGATAAGGGCCGTGGCATCGGTCGGCCTATCAGGCCTAGGGTTTGTCCCGGGTCCGAGCCAGGGCCGCGGCCGCCTCGGCCACATCGAGACGCAGACGCCGCAGGCTGGGGTGTTCGGGCGCGACCGTGGCCAGGGCCAGTTGCAGTGCAGCCTGGTGATGCTCCAAGGCCTGTTGTGCCTGCCGCAGGTGGCTGGCCAGCAGGCCTTGCAGGCGCAGCAAGGCCACGCGGCGCAGCGGCCGCAGCGCCGCCTCCTGTGCCTGCACCAGTGCAACACCGGCCGCGGCCGTGCTGCTGTCGCCCCGCAGCAGGGCGGCTTCGGCCAGGGTCAGCTCGGAGTCGATGCGGTCGTTGTGGGCCGCCGGTAGGCGCTTGCGACGCTGCACGGCTGCCTCTTCGAGCAGCGGCTTGGCTTCGGCGAGGCGGCCGGCGCGCAGCAGCCAGCGGCCCAGGTTGTGGCGCGCGCGGGCCAGGCTCAGGTCGTCCGGCTTGAGGGCGGCCTGCCGGATCGCCAGCGATTCGCGGTACTGGCTTTCGGCGGCCGGGTCGCCCAGGTCCTCCAGCGCGGTGGCGAGGTTGTTGATATTGACCGCCACGCTCACCGAGCCGCGCCCCTGCAGCTGCTCGTGCAGGGCCAGCGCCTCGCGGTAGGCGGCGATCGCCTCGGCGCTGCGGCCGCCGTCCTGCAGCACGCTGGCCAGTTCGTTGAGCGCGCTCGCCACGGTGGCGCTCTGCGGCCCGTGCACGGCGCGGCGCTGCGCCACCAGCTCGCGCAGCAGGGCCTCGGCCTCGTCGACCCGGTGCTGGGCGGCCAGCACCACGGCCAGCGACTGCAGGCTGGTGAGCACCGAAGGATTCTGCTCGCCGAGCAGGCGGCGCTTGAGCTCGAGGGCGCGGCGGAACTGCGCCTCGGCCTCGCGCAACTGGCCGGCCCGCAGCGCCAGCGAGCCGAGGTTCTGGATCGCGATCGCCACGTCCAGGTGCTCGGCGCCCTGCCTGGCCAGGCGTATCGCCAGTGCCTGGTCCAGGCAGCGGCGCGCCTCGTCGAGGGCGTCGACGCGCGTCAGCACCAGGCCCAGGGTGTTGTAGGCGTCGGCCAGCTCCAGGGCATCGGCCGCCACCAGGGGCTGGCGCAGCGCCAGCGAGCGGCGCGCCGGCGCCACCGCCTTGGCCTCCTGGCCATCGTTGGACAGCGTCACGGCCAGGCGGCTCAGCAGCGCAGCCTCGCGCAGCGGCTGGCGCTGCGGCCTGGCGCGCTCCAGGGCGATGGCCTGTTCGTACAGCTCGACCGCGGCGCGCGGCTTGCCGATGTTCTCGTAGACCTTGCCGAGCACGCCCTTCATCGAGGCCTGCAGCGCTGGCTGGCCCTGCAGGTCGCGGTCCATGCGTTCGCGGCCCTTGTCCACCAGGGTGGCGGCGCTCAGGTCGGGCCGGCCCGAGACGCGCGGGTCGGCGCCCTCGAACAGCGCCACCATGAAGTCGCTCACCTGGCGTGTGGTCTCGGCCTCGCGCTGGGCCAGCGCCTCGGCCTGCAGCGCGCGGTCGCGCTCCTGCACCACGCGCAGGGTGAACAGCGCCGCCATCAGCAGCGCACCGCTGCCCGCCAGCACCCAGGGCCAGCGCCGCCGCAGGAATTTGCGCGCCACATAGCCGGGGCTGCGCGGCAGCGCGGCCAGCGGCAGATGCTGGCGATAGCGGCGCAGATCCGACATCAGCGCCGCCACGCTGAGGTAGCGTGCCTCCGGCTGCGCGGCGGTGGCGCGCCGCACGATCGCCTGCCATTCCGCGGGCCGCGCCGCCGCCGGGCCCAGCGCCTGCAGCAGCTCGCCCAGCATGGCGCCGAGGCTGTAAATGTCGCTGGCGCTGCTGGCCGGCGCGCCGGCGCGCTGCTCGGGGCTGGCATAGCGCGGCGTCAGCGCCAGCGTCTCGCCGTCCTGCGCGCTGCCGTCCACGCCACTCTCAGCGCGCTTGCCCTGCAGCTGGGCGATGCCGAAGTCCAGCAGCATGGCGCGGCCGTCGCTGCCCACCAGCACATTGCCGGGCTTGATGTCGCAATGCACCACCAGCTGGCGGTGCGCATAGGCCACCGCCTCGCACACCATCAGGAACAGCTCCAGCGTGGCCTCCAGCCCCAGTTCGTGCTCGTGCTGATAGACGTCGATGCGCTGGCCTTCGACATAGTCCATCACCAGATAGGGCTGGCCGCCGGGCGTGCTGCCGCCATCGATGAGGCGCGCGATATGGGGGTGGTTCAGCGAGGCGAGGATCTGGCGCTCGCGCGCCAGCTGGGCCAGCGCCGCCTCGCCCGACCAGCCGCGCAGCAGCTTGATGGCGGCGCGCTGCTGGTAATGGCCGTCGCTGCGCTCGGCCAGGTAGACCATGCCCATGCCGCCATGGCCCAGCTCGGATACGAGGGTCCAGGCGCCCAGGCGCTCGCCGGGCCTGAGCTCGGCGCCGCCGACGCTGGCGAGCATGCCCGCCACCGGCTTGGCAAAGCGGGTGGTGGCGTCGTGGCCGGCCAGGCGCAGCACGCGCGCCCAGAGCTGCGCCGGGGCGGCCAGCTCGGCCAAACGCCGGCGTTGCGCGGCCTCGTCGGGCAGGTCGCAGATCTCGTTGAACAGCGCCTTGACCTGGGCGAAATCGGGGTCGGCGGCGCTGCTGCTGCTCATGCCCGCACTCAGGCTTCCAGCTCGCGGCCCAGTTGTTCGGCCAGCCAGGCGCGCGCAAAGCGCAGCTCGCGGTCCACCGTGGGCACCGAGATGGCCAGCACCTCGGCGATGTCGGCGCGCTGCAGGCCGGCGAAATAGGTCAGCTCCAGCACCTGGGCGCCGCGCGGGTCGTGGGCGCGGAGCTGGTCCAGCAGCGCGTCCAGGGTGAGCAGATCGGCCGCCATCGACTCCTCGCCCAGCGCCGCCGAGCTGAGGGTGAGCTGCACGCGGCCGCCGCCGCGCTTGTCGGCGAGGCGGGCGCGCGCATGCTCGCGCAGCACGCTGCGCATGGTCAGCGAGACGGTGGCGAAGAAATGCGCGCGGTTCTGCCAGTCGCTGGGCGCGGCCATCAGGCGCAGCATGGCCTCGTTCACCACATCGCCCTTGGCCAGGGTGGCGGCGTCGTGGCCGCGCAGGCGCGCGGCCGCCATGCGCAGGAACTCGCCATGCACCGCCTGCACCACGCGTTCGAAGGCGGCGCCGTCGCCCTGTTTCCAGGCCTGCAACAGCACGGTCATGGCTTCGACGGTATCGCCCGGGGCGGGCTTGGCAGGGGCGCTGGTCATGGCGGCGGGAGGCTGAAAGTGGCGGCAGTGTAGCCGCCGCCCCGCGAGGAAGTTAGGGGGCAGGCCGGGTCATTCAAGGCAGCAGGATTTCAAAGCGCGTGCCGCCGCCGGCACGGTCCAGCAGGCTGACGCTGCCGCAGCGCGGCCCGAGCCGGTGGGCGCGCGCCACCGCCGCGCAGAGTTCCTGGCCCAGGCCGGTGGAGGATTGGGCCGAGGGGTCGGCGCTGCCCAGGCCGGGGCCGTCGTCGTCCACCGAGAACACCAGTTGGCCGTCGCGCACGCCGGCATCCAGCACCACGTCGCTGCGCGCGAAGCGCCAGGCGTTCTGCAGCGCCGCCTCCAGGGCCAGGCGCACCAGGCGCGGGTCGAAGTACCAGAAGGCCGGCGCGCCGCTGCAGGGCCCCAGGCGCAGCGGCGCATGGTCGGGGCGCGAATCCACGTGCAGCAGGCCTTGCAGAAAGGCCTGCGGCGACTCGTCCGAGGCCTGCGCCAGCAGGCGGCTGCCGTCGGCGCCGTACAGCATGAGGTAGGCGATCAGGCGCTGGCGCAGCTGGGCGCAATGCTGGTGGGCGCGGTGCGCCAGCTCGGCCTCGGGCCGCCGCTCCAGCTGCGCCAGCTCGGCCTCCAGCACCCCCAGCTGGTTCTTCAGGTCATGGATCAGCAGGGCCAGCAGTTCGCGGTTCATGCCAGGGCGCTGAGGGTGTCGCGCAGGTATTTGCGCATCTGGGCGACGCGGTCATGGCCCGGCAAGAGGCGTTCCAGGCGGCTCAGATAGCCGCGCACCTGCTCGACGCGCTGGGCATCCAGCTGCTTGCGCAGGCGCAGCACCATGCAGTTCATCTGCGCGCATTCCATCAGCACAGTAGTGTTCTCCGGGAAGGCGTGCAGCTCCGCCTCCAGGGCCGCCAGCGCTTCGTCGAGCCGGCCGGCGCGCAGCGCCAGCTTGGCCTGGTGCAGCCGCGTCTTCAGGCCGCCGCTGGTGGCGGTGACGATGTTGGCGATCTCGGCCTCGTGGCCGGTGTCGCGCAAGGCCTTGCTGACGAGCTGCTGCATGCGCGCATTCTCGTGGTCGGCGCTGACCACCTTGCCCAGCAGGGCCAGCCCGCGCTCGGCCTGGCCGGTGGCGAGGGCGGCGCGCGCCACCGCGATGGTGGCGAAATCGGCCTTGGCCTGCGGCGTCTCGGTCAGTGCCTGCTCGGCCAGCTCGCGCGCCTTCTCGGCCTCGCCCAGCAGGGCATGGGCCTGGGCGCTCAGCGCCAGCATGGCGGCGGCCTGTTCGGCGCTGCGCTGCACCTTGCCGGGCGGGTCGACCAGCACCGCCAGCGCCTCCTTGGCCTCGCCCAGGTCGATATGGGCCTGGGCCAGCACCAGCGCATCCATGGGCTGGGCGCTCAGCGAGCCCTGGCTGGACTTGAGCGCGCGCGCCAGGCTTTGCTTGGCCAGCTCGGTATCGCCATTGCGGTAGGCGCTTTCGGCCAGCGCGCGCATCCGCTTGGCCGAGGGCACGATCTCGGCCGCTTGCTTGAGCACCGTCAGCGCCTCGTCCTGGCGGTCCATCGCCTCCAGGGCCTGCGCCAGCAGCTCGTGCGCGGCCAGGTTCTTGGCGCCCTCGGCGCTGCCGATGAGTTCGCGCATCAGCTGCACGGTCTCCTCAAGGCGGCCGGCGGCCCTGAGCGCGCGCGCCTGGCCCAGCTGGGCCCAGATCAGCTGGGGGCGCAGCTCCAGCGCCTGCTGGTAGACGGCGCGCGCCTCTTCCAGTGCGCCCAGCTCCAGCAAGACCTGACCCTTGAGCTGCAGGGCCTGCATGGTCCAGCGGTCCTTCTTGGCCAGCAGGGTGTCGCAGGCCTTCAGCGCGGCGGGCAGGTCCTTGCGGCCCAGCTGCTTGTGGATTTCGAGCAGGGCCTGGCGCTTTTCCAGCTGGGCCTTGAGGCGGTCTTCGATGTCACCCGCGGTGATGGGCTTGAGCAGGTAGGCGTCGGGCAGGTGCTCGCTGGCGGCGGCCACCGAGAGGTAGCTGTTCTCGGCCGTGATCATGAAGAACAGGCAGTCCGGCGCCAGCAGCTGGTGCTCGCGCAGGTATTCCAGCAGCTGCTGGCCGTCGGTCTTGTGGTTGAGGTTGTAGTCGCACAGGATCAGGCCGAAGGGCTTGGCGCGCACATGGCGCAGCGCCTCCTCGGCCGAGCTGGCGCCCTCGATCTTGTGGATGCCCAGCATGCCCAGCTGGCCGCGCAGCGTGGTCTGCTGCGTGGCCATGTCGTCGACCACGAGGGCCTCGATCCGGGAGTAGGGGGTGTCGGCGCGCATGCTCGTCCTGTGCCTTCCAGCAAGCACCCGGGGTGGGGTGAGCCGAGCTTACAGGACGAGCGGGGCGCTGGGCAATCAACCGGTGTTGCGCAGTCCCGCCGCGATGCCGTTGATCGACAGATGGATGCCGCGCTGCACGCGTTCCATGCTGGGGTCCTCGGCGCGCTGCTCGGGGGCCACCGCGCGGTAGCGCCGCATCAGCTCGACCTGCAGGTGGTTGAGCGGGTCGATATAGGGGAAGCGGTGCTCGATCGAGCGCGCCAGCGCCGGGTTGGCGGCCAGGCGCTTGTGCTCGCCGGTGATCAGCGCCAGCGCCTCCTGGGTGCGCTGGAACTCGGCCTTCACCGCCTCGAAGATCTTCTTGCCCAGGCGCTTGTTCTCGACCAGCTCGACATAGCGCGCGGCGATGTCGATATCGGTCTTGGCCAGCACCATGTCCAGATTGGACAGCAGGGTGCGGAAGAAGGGCCATTGCTTGACCATGCGCTTCAAGAGGGTCAGGTTTTGCGCGCGCTGGGCCGGCTCCTTGCCCAGGAAGGCTTCGACGCCAGAGCCGAAACCACACCAGCCCGGCAGCGCGATGCGCGACTGGCCCCAGCTGAAGCCCCAGGGAATGGCGCGCAGGTCCTCGATGGCGCGGGTGGCCTTGCGCGAGGCCGGGCGCGAGCCGATGTTCAGCTCGGCAATCTCGCGGATCGGCGTGGAGGCGAAGAAATACTCGGCGAAGCCGGGCGTGTCGTAGACCAGGCCGCGGTAGGCCTTGAAGCTGGCGTCCGAGAGCGCCTGGGCGGCTTCGAGGAAGCTCCTGGGCGCGCTCTTGGTGGGGTGCAGCAGGGTCGCTTCCAGCGTGGCCGCCACCAGGGTCTCGAGATTGCGCCGGCCGATCTCGGGGTTGGCGTATTTGGAGGCGATCACCTCGCCCTGCTCGGTGAGGCGGATCTGGCCGTTCACCGTGCCGGGGGGCTGGGCCAGGATGGCCTGGTAGCTGGGGCCGCCGCCGCGGCCCACCGTGCCGCCGCGGCCATGGAAGAGGCGCAGGGTGACGGGCTGGTGCTGGGCCTTGAGCGCCTCGAACAGCTCCACCAGCGCGATCTCGGCGCGGTAGAGCTCCCAGGAGCTGGTGAACACGCCACCGTCCTTGTTGGAGTCGGAGTAGCCCAGCATGATGTCCTGCTCGCCGCCCGAGCGCTGCACCAGCGCGGCAATGCCGGGCAGGGCGTAGAACTCGCGCATGATGCCGGGGGCCTCGCGCAGATCGCCGATGGTCTCGAACAGCGGCACGACGATCAGGTCGCTGATGGCCTCGCCATCCAGCGTGCCGCGCAGCAGCCCGACTTCCTTGAGCAGCAGCATCACCTCGAGCAGATCACTCACCGACTCGGTGTGGCTGATGATGTAGTGGCGCAGGGCCTCGCGGCCGAAGCGCTGCAGCACCTCGCGCGCGGCCTCGAAGATGGCCAGCTCGCCCTGGGCCCGCTCGCTGTAGACCGCGCCGATCACGCGCAGCGGGCGGGCGTCCTGCAGCAGGCTCAGCAGCAGGCCGCGGCGCTCGGCTTCGCTGAGCGCGCTGTAATCGGCCTGGATGCGCGCGGCCTTCAGCAGCTCGGCCACCACGGCCTCGTGCTGGTCGGAGCTCTGGCGCAGGTCCAGCGTGGCGAGATGGAAGCCGAACACCTGGATGGCGCGCATCAGCGGCTTCAGGCGCGGCGCGATCAGCGCCTCGGCATGGTGGCTGCGCAGCGAGCTTTCGATGATGCGCAGATCGGCCAGCAGCTCCTCGGGGCTCAGGTAGGGGTCCTGCGGGGCCACGGCATGACGCAGCGCCTCGGTGCCGGTGAGCTCGTGCAGGGTGGCGGCCAGGCGCGCATACATGCCGGTCAGCGCCCGGCGGTAGGGCTCGTCCATGCGGTGCTCGTTGCGGTCCGGGCTGCGCTCGGCGAGCAGCTGCAGCTCGGGGCTGATGCTGGCCAGGCGGGCCGAGATCGAGAGTTCGGCGCCCAGCTCATGCAGCTCGGTGAGGTAGTGGCGCAGCGCCACCTCGCCCTGGCGCTTCATCGCATGGCGCAGCGTCACGGCGGTGACGTTGGGATTGCCGTCGCGATCGCCGCCGATCCAGTGGCCCATGCGCAGAAAGCTCTTGAACTCGTGGCCGGGCAGGGCCTCTTCCAGCTCGGCGTAGAGCTTGGGGATCTGGCGCAGAAAGGTGGCGTGGTAATAGGAGAGCGCGTTCTCGATCTCGTCGGCCACCGTCAGCTTGGAGTAGCGCAGCATGCGCGTCTGCCACAGCTGGGTGATGCGGGCGCGCATCAGGGTCTCGTTGTCGCGCAGCTCGCGCTCGGTGTGCAGGGTGTCGCGCTGGCCCACCAGCTCGGCGATGGCGCGCTCGGCGTCCAGGATGCTCTTGCGCTGCACCTCGGTGGGGTGGGCGGTCAGCACCGGCGAGATGAAGCCATGCTGCAGGGTCTTGGCCACCTCGCCGGGGCGCACGCCGGCCTCGTGCAGGCGCTCCAGCGCATAGGCCAGCGAGCCCGGCTGCAGGCTGCCGGCGCGCTCGTGGATCTCGCGGCGGCGCACATGGTGGCGGTCCTCGGCGATATTGGCCAGGTGCGAGAAGTAGCTGAAGGCGCGGATCACGCTCACGGTCTGCTCGCCCGAGAGGCACTTCAGCAGCTTGTCGAAGCTCTTGCCGGCCTGCGCATCGCGCTTCAGGCGGAAGGCCACCGAGAGCTTGCGGATGCGCTCCACCAGCTCGTAGGCGTCGCGGCCCTCCTGCTCGCGGATCACCTCACCGAGGATGCGGCCCAGCAGGCGGATGTCGTGCATCAGGGGCGCGTTCTTGTCCTTGGCTGCGGCCTTGGTGGTGTTGACGGCCGTCTTGGCGGCGCGTGGCGCGGGATGGGCTGGTCGGGCTGGCATGGTCTGGAGTTGGGGCGTTGGAGGTGAGGCGCGTGTAACCAAGTTACCAGTTTTCGACTTTAACAGTTTCTTTGCGCAAGCCGGAATGGGGCCGCACCGGGCTGCGCTAGCATGAGGGCATGACGCAACAACTCTTGATCGCGACGCGCGAAAGCCGCCTCGCGCTGTGGCAGGCCGAGCATGTGCAGGCCCTCTTGGCCGAACGCCTGAAACTCGATGTGGGTCTGCTGGGCATGACCACGCGCGGCGACCAGATCCTCGACCGCGCGCTCTCCAAGGTGGGGGGCAAGGGCCTGTTTGTGAAGGAGCTGGAGACGGCGCTGGAAGAGGGCCGCGCCCATCTGGCCGTGCATTCGCTCAAGGATGTGCCCATGGACCTGCCCGAGGGCTTTGCCCTGGTGAGCATCCTGGAGCGCGAGGATGCTCGCGATGCCTTTGTCTCGAACCGCTATGCCAGCCTGGCCGAGCTGCCGCAGGGCGCGGTGGTGGGCACCTCCAGCCTGCGCCGCGTGGTGCAGCTGAAGAATCTGCGCCCCGATCTGCGCATCGAGCCGCTGCGCGGCAATCTCGATACACGCCTGCGCAAGCTGGACGAGGGCGGCTATGACGCCATCGTGCTGGCGGCCGCCGGGCTCAAGCGCCTGGGCCTGGCCGAGCGCATCCGCAGCCTGTTCGCGGTGGACGAGATGATTCCCTGCGCCGGCCAGGGCGCCCTGGGCCTGGAGGTGCGCGCCGATGCTGCGACGCTGAGCCAGCAGCTCGCCGGCCTGATGCACGAACCCACCTGGCTGGCCACGCAGGCGGAGCGCGCGGTGTCGCGCGCCCTGGGCGGCAGCTGCAGCATGCCGCTGGCGGCGCACGCGGTATGGGAGGGCGGCGAGTTGCAGCTCGCGGCCGCGCTGGGCCATCCCGAGCACCATGACAAGCCGTTGCTGAAGACGCTGGGCCGCGGCCAGCCGCGCAACGAGGCCGAAGCGCGCGCGCTGGGCGAGCGGGTGGCGCAAGCGCTGCGCGAGCAGGGCGCTAGCGCCTATCTGGCGGCCGCCTGAGTGGTCGTGCAGCCGGGCTCGAGCGAGCGCACGCTGCTGCTGACGCGGCCCCGCGCCCAGGCCGAGGACTGGGTGGCGCGCATGGCGGCGCAGGGCGTGCCGACGGCGGTGCTGCCGCTGATCGCCATCCAGCCCGGCATGGCGCCGGACGCCGCGGCGCTGGCCTGGCGTGAGCTGCCGCGGGCGGCGCTGGCCATGTTCGTCAGCCCCAATGCGGTGGCTGCCTTCTTCGCGGCACAACCTGCAGGCATGGTCTGGCCGGGCGCGACGCTGGCGGCCACGGTCGGCCCCGGCAGTGCCCAGGCCTTGCGCGCGGCGGGCGTGCCGGCCGAGCTGATCGTGCAACCGCCGGCGGACGCGGCCAGCTTCGACTCCGAACATCTTTGGCCCTTGCTGGCCGGGCGCGACTGGGCCGGCCGGCTGGCGCTGATCCTGCGCGGCGACGGCGGGCGCGACTGGCTGGCCGAGCGCCTGCAGGAGCGCGGCTCCCAGGTGCGGCAGATCTCCGTCTACCGGCGCGCCTGCCCGCAGCTGGACCCCGCCGAGCGGGGGCTGTTGGACGCCGCGCTGGCCGCGCCCGAGCGTATGGTCTGGCTGTTCAGCAGTTCCGAGGCCATCGGCCATCTGCAGCAGTTGGCCGGGCCCGGCGCGGTCTGGTCGCGCAGCCTGGCGATCGCCACCCATGAGCGCATTGCCGAGCGCGCGAAAGCCCTCGGATGTGGGCATGTGGTTTTGGCGCGACCCGAGCCCGGCGCCATCGCCGCGGCGCTGCGAAGCCTCTAGGTGCGGACCCTACAATCTGCGCCAACGTGAGCGAGCTTCCCAACCCCCTTCAAGACGCGGTGCCGCAGCCCCTGGCAGCGGCCACCTCGCGCCCTTCGATGCTGATGCCGGCGCTGGCCGCGGGCCTGGCGGTCTGCACCCTGGTGGCCCTGGTGCTGGCCTGGCAGAGCAACAGCCGGCTGCGCAATCTGGAGCAGGAGCTGGTGCGCCGCCAGGACAGCAGCCAGGCGGCGGCCCAGGAGGCCGCCAACCAGGCCAAGCAGTCGCAGGACCTGAGCCGCGACACCGCCGCCAAGGTGGCCCTGCTGGACGCGCGCCTGGCCGAGGTCTCGCTGCAGCGCGGCCAGCTGGAAGAGCTGATTCAATCGATGTCGAGATCGCGCGACGAGAACGTGGTGGGCGATATCGAAGCCTCGCTGCGGGTGGCCTTGCAGCAGACCAGCATCACCGGCAGCGCCGAGCCCCTGGTGGCCGCGCTCAAGCAGGCCGACGAGCGCCTGGTGCGCTACAAGCAGCCGCGCCTGGAGGGCGTGCGCCGCGCCGTGGTGCGCGACCTGGACCGCGTCAAGGCGATCAGCGTGGTCGACGTCTCCACCCTCAGCATCAAGCTCGACGAGGTGGTGCGCCTGGTCGATGAGCTGCCCCTGCTGTCCGCGGCCGACAAGGCCGGCGAGCCCGCAGTGGCGCGCCAGGCAAGACCTGACACCAAGCCAGCCCCAAAGCCCGCCGCCAAGCCGATCGAGCCGGGCATGGCCGGCTGGTGGGAGCTGGTGCAGCAGCGCTGGGGCGAGACCGCCGGGCTGGCCTGGCAGGAAGCCAAGTCGCTCTTGCGGGTGACGCGCATCAATCACCCCGAGGCCATGCTGATGGCGCCGGAGCAGGCCTATTTCCTGCGCGAGAACATCAAGCTGCGCTTGCTGAACGCCAGGCTTGCGCTGTTGAGTCGGCAGTTTGAAACCGCGCAGAGCGACCTGCGCGACACCCTCGGCATGCTGGATCGCTACTTCGATGCGCGCTCGCGCAAGGTCGCGGCGGCCAATGAGCTGCTGCGTCAGGTGGTGGGGCAGGCGCGCCAGGTGGCGGTGCCACGCCCCGATGACACGCTGGCGGCCCTGGCCGCCGCGGGCCGCTGATCCGGAGCCCGATCCCCATGCGCACGGTGATCTGGTTGGTGTTGCTGTTCGCAGTGGCGGTGGTGGCGGCCCTGACCCTGGGCAGCAACGATGGTTTGGCCAGCTTCTACTGGAATGGCTGGCGCCTCGACGTCTCGCTGAATCTGTTCCTGCTCACCCTGGTGGGTAGCTGCTTTGCGCTGGTGACGGTCATCAAGGCGATCGATTCGCTCACCACCCTGCCGCGGCGCGCGCGCGAGTGGCGGTTGGCGCAGCGCGAACGCAGCGCCCAGCTGGCGCTGCGCGACGCGCTGGGCGAGTATTTCGGCGCGCGTTACGGGCGCGCCCAGAAGGCCGCGCAGAAGGCGCTGAGCATCCAGGCGCAGACGCCCGATCTGGCCCAGGACGCCGGCTTCATGGCGCTGGGCCATCTGCTGGGCGCGCAGAGCGCGCACCGCATGCAGGACAAGCGCCGCCGCGACGAGCAGCTGCAGCTGGCCCTGGAGCTGGCACTGCGTTCGCCCCAGGCCAAGGCGCAGGAAGAGGGCGCCCGCCTGCTGGCCGCCGAATGGGCGCTGGACGACCGTGATGCCAGCCGCGCGCTGGCGCTGCTGACCGATCTGAGCCCCGGCGTGGCGCGCCGCACCCAGGCCCTGCGCCTCAAGCTGCAGGCCGCGCGCATGGCCAAGCAGCCGCTGGAGGCCTTGCGCACGGCGCGTTTGCTGGCCAAGCACCAGGGCTTTTCCAAGCTGGCGGCGCAAGGCCTGCTGCGCTCGCTGGCCTTCGAGGCGCTGGAATCGGCGCGCGATGTGGACCAGCTGCGCAGCATCTGGCAGCACCTCGATGCGGCCGATCGGCGCGATGTCTTCGTGGCCGCCCGCGCGGCGCAATGTGCGGCCGCGCTGGGCGCGCCGGACGATGGGCGCGGTTGGTTGCGCCCGGCCTGGGAGGAGATTGCCGAGCTGGGCGCCGACGAGCGCGTGGCCTTGGCCGAGGCTCTGGTGGTCTGCATGCCCGGCATGGGCCCCGAATGGCTGCAGCGCCTGGAGCAGGCCGCGCAACGTTTCCCGCGCGACAACTACATGGCTTACGCCCTGGGCCATGCCTTGGCCGAGCGCCAGCTCTGGGGCAAGGCACGGCTGATGCTGGAGCAGGCGGGCGGCGACCGCGCACTCTCGGTGGCAGCACGTCGCCGCAGCTGGCTGACCCTGGCCGATCTGGCCGGTCGCGATGGTGATGCCGAGCGGCGCGCCCGCTGCCACGAGGCCGCGGCCACCTTGGCATGAAGACTTGCCGAGCCGGTTTATTTCAGGCTATACTAGATAGCTTCAGCGGCTGTAGCTCAGTTGGATAGAGTACTTGGCTACGAACCAAGGGGTCGTGGGTTCGAATCCTGCCAGCCGCACCAGATTTGCCAAGCCAGTGAGCTTTCACTGGCTTTGTTTTTCTGGTTCTCGAGAGAGACGTGAAAATTGAAAATCAAGCGCTTAGCTTGTGTATGCGATAAAAAGCATGCTATAGTCTAAAGCTTCGGCGGCTGTAGCTCAGTTGGATAGAGTACTTGGCTACGAACCAAGGGGTCGTGGGTTCGAATCCTGCCAGCCGCACCAGAATAAAAAGAAATGGCAATGGGCCGGTGAGCAATCACCGGCCCTTTTGCTTTGTAGCAGCTTTTATGCGCGGGCCATGGCGGCGATCTCGGCCTCGCCCAGGCCCAGTGCGGCCAGCACGGCGTGCGTGTCCTGGCCGGGCTGCGGGAATGGGCGCGGCGCGGGGCCCGGCGTGCGCGCAAAGCGTGGCGCACTTGCCGGTTGGATCTTGCCATCCACCTCCACGAAATTGCCGCGCGCGCGCTGGTGCGGATGCTGGGCCGCTTCGGCCAGGCTCAGCACCGGCGCGAAGCAGACGTCGCTGCCCTCCAGCAAGGCGGTCCATTCATCGCGGGTCTTTTGCTTGATGCGTGCGGCGACCTGGGCGCGTGCCGCCGGCCAGCGGCGGTGGTCGTATTGCAGCTGGGCGTCCAGATGCTCCAGGCCCAGCTTCTGCAGCAGCAGCTTGTAGAACGGCGGCTCGATCGCGCCCAGCGTGATGTGCCGCCCGTCTGCGCACTCGAAGCTGTCGTAGAAGGGTGAGCCGTGCAGGAAGAAGTTCTGCGCCGGATCGTCGGCCCACATGCCGATGCCGCGCAGCGAATGCACCAGGCTGCTGAGTGCGCCCACGCCGTCGATCATGGCGGCGTCCACCACCTGGCCGCGGCCGGAGCGTTGCGCCTCCAGCAGGGCGCAGACCACGCCGAAGGCCAGGAACATCGCGCCGCCCGCCATATCGCCCAGCAGGGTGGCGGGCAGGGTGGGGGCCTGGCCGGCACGCGAGGCGATCGCGAGCACGCCGGTGAGCGCCACATAGTTGATGTCATGGCCGGCGGCCTGGGCCAGCGGCCCGGTCTGGCCCCAGCCGGTGACGCGGCCGTAGACCAGGCGCGGGTGCTGCGCCTCGAAGGCTTCGGGCCCCAGGCCTAGGCGTTCCATCACGCCCGGCCGGTAGCCCTCGATCAGCGCGTCGGCGCTCTCCACCAGGCGCTTGATGGCCGCGACGCCGGTGGCCGACTTCAGGTCCACGCAGACGGAGCGCTTGCCGCGGTTCAAGGCCGCGCCGCCGCCCAGGGTGCGCAGCGCCGCCGGGCGCTCCACCACGATCACCTCGGCGCCCATATCGGCGAGCAACATGCCGGCCATGGGGCCCGGCCCGATGCCGGCAAATTCGATCACGCGCAAGCCTGCCAATGGCCCCTGACTCATTCTGTGCTCCTGTGTGCTGCTCGATGAAGGTCGCCGGGCACAATATACGGATGAGCAAGGCCTTCACCAAGGAAAGCGACGGCGATGACGACGAGGACATGGCGCTGCCCGCCCTGCCGTCGGGAACACGCAACTACATCACCCCCGCGGGCTATGCGCGGCTGCGTGCCGAGTTCATGACCCTGCTGGACGAGGAGCGCCCCAAGATCGTCGAGATCGTCTCCTGGGCGGCCAAGAATGGCGATCGCTCGGAGAACGGCGACTACCTCTACGGCAAGAAGCGCCTGCGCGAGATCGACCGCCGCCTGCGCTTCCTCACCAAGCGTCTGGACATCGCCGAGGTGGCCGATCCCAGCCTGCACCATGGCAGTGACCAGATCTTCTTTGGCGCCACCGTCACCTATGCCAATGCCAAGGGCGAGGAGCGCACCATCACCATCAAGGGCATCGACGAGAGCGACAGCCTGAACGGCGAAGTGAGCTGGGTTTCGCCGATCGCGCGCGCGCTCCTGAAGGCCCGCGAGGGCGACGAGGTGCAGCTGATGACGCCCGGCGGCGTGGAGCGCCTGGAGGTGCTTGAGGTGCGCTACCCCAAGCCCCAGCTCGGCTAGGGCTTGATGCGCCAGGCCCGCAGCACGGCGGGCGAGCGCTTCAGCGTGCGCAGCACATCGGCCAGATGCAGGCGGTCGCGCACGCTCAGCAGCAGTTGCATCTCGGCGGTTTCGCGCGCCTGGGCCTCGTCGGTCATCGCGATATGGGTGATGTCGGCCTCGGCCGAGCTCACGGCCGTGGCAATCTGCGCCAGCACGCCCTTGCCGTTCTTCATCAGCACGCCCACCGCGGCCTCGAAGCTGCGGCTCAGTTCCTCGCCCCAGGCCACCGCGATCCAATGCTCGCTGTCGCGCTGGAACAGGCGGCGCCCGACCTGGCATTCGCCGGTGTGCACCACCAGGCCCTCGCCGCGGCCCAGATAGCCCTTGATGTCGTCGCCAGGGATGGGACGGCAGCAGCTTGCCAGGCGCACCGAGGCGCCTTCGGTGCCGTCGATGGTGACCTGGCCCTGGGCCGGGCCATCGTCGGCGCCGAAGCGGCCCATGCTGAGCATCACCGCGTCGGGGCGCTGGCCCTGCTCGGCCAGCATGCGCGCCAGCTTCTTGGCCACGATGGTGGCGATCTTGCGGCCCAGGCCGATCTCGATCAGCAGCTCGTCCACATGGCGGTTGCCGGCCCAGCGGGCCAGGTCTTGCCAGAGCTGGGAGGCACTGTTGTCCTCGTCGTCCAGGCTGGGCATGGCCAGGCCTTCGGCGCGCAGGGCCTGGGCCAGCATCTTCTGCCCCAGCTCGCGCGACTCTTCCTGTTCCAGGTTCTTGAGGAAATGACGGATCTTGGAGCGCGCGCGGCCGGTGCGCACAAAGCTCAGCCAGGCGGGATTGGGGCGGGCGCCGGCGGCACTGATGATTTCCACCACATCGCCGCTGCGCAGTTCGGCGCGCAGCGGCACCGGCTCGCCGTTGACCTTGGCGGCCACGCAATGGTCGCCCACGTCCGAGTGGATGGCGTAGGCAAAGTCCACCGGCGTGGCGCCGCGCGGCAGCGCCATGATCTTGGACTTGGGCGTGAAGACATAGACCGCGTCCGGGAACAGGTCGATCTTCACATGCTCCAGGAACTCGTTGGCGTCGCGTGTCTCGTCCTGGATGTCGATGAGCGACTGCAGCCAGCGCGAACCCAGCTGCTGGGCCGCCAGCGGGTCGCCCTTGTTCTTGTAGAGCCAATGCGCGGCCACGCCTTTTTCCGCCACCATATGCATGGTCTCGGTGCGCATCTGGAACTCCACCGGCGTGCCCAGCGGGCTCACCAGGGTGGTGTGCAGCGACTGGTAGCCGTTCGGCTTGGGAATGGCGATGTAGTCCTTGAAGCGCCCGGGCTGCGGCTTGTAGAGCTGGTGCAGCACGCCCAGCGCCAGATAGCACTCGGGCAGCTCGGCCACGATGATGCGAAAGCCGAAGATGTCGCTCACCTGGGCAAAGCTCAGGTGCTTCTCGCGCATCTTCTTGTAGATCGAGAACAAGGTCTTCTCGCGGCCCTGGATCTCGGCCTTCTGGCCGGCCTCGTTGAAGGCCTTGATGACATCGCGCTCGATGCGTGAAACCAGGTCGCGCCGATTGCCGCGTGCCTTCGCGATCGCCTTGGACAGGGCGGCGTGGCGCCAGGGGTGGATGTACTGGAAGGAGAGCTCCTGCAGCTCGCGGTAGATCTCGTTCAACCCCAGGCGGTGGGCGATCGGGGCATAGATATCGAGGGTTTCGCGCGCAATGCGGCGGCGCTTCTCGAAGGCCATCGCCCCCATGGTGCGCATATTGTGCAGACGGTCGGCCAGCTTGATCAGGATCACGCGCACATCGCGCGCCATCGCCAGCAGCATCTTGCGAAAGCTCTCGGCCTGCGACTCCTCCTTGGTGGAGAACTGCAGCTTGTCCAGCTTGGTGAGCCCGTCCACCAGCTCGGCGGTGGGGGCCTCGAAGCGCTCGATCAGCTCGGTCTTGGTGACGCCGCAGTCTTCCATGGCGTCGTGCATCAGCGCCGCCATGATGGCCTGCGCGTCCAGGCGCCAGTCGGCGCAGATGCCGGCTACCGCGATCGGGTGGGTGATATAGGGCTCGCCGCTGGCGCGGAACTGGCCCAGATGGGCCTCGTCGGCGAACTTGTAGGCCTCGCGGATGCGCTTGATGTCGCCCTTGGGCAGGTAGGCGAGCTTGTGCAGCAGGGCGTCGAACGACGCCGCCTCGGCCTGTGTTGGTTCCGGGCTGGTCTTGGTGATGCCCGAGAGGCCGGTCAGTGCGGCAGGCAGGCGAGCGACGGCGAAGGAGCGAAAACCCATGGCCCGAATTTACAGCATGCGCGCCGGCCGCCCTGGGTGGGCGCCTCTATGACCCGCATGGCCGGCAAAGACAAAGGGCGCCCGCAGGCGCCCTTGGCATGGGTGATGCGGTGCTTAGACCGGCACCTTGCGCAGCATCTCGATGCCGACTTCGCCGGCGGCGATTTCGCGCAGCGCGGTCACGCCGGGCTTGTTCTTGCTTTCGATCTTGGGCGTGTGGCCCTGGCTCAGCATGCGGGCGCGATAGGTCGCGGCGAGCACCAGCTGGAAGCGATTCGGGATCTTGACGAGGCAGTCTTCAACGGTGATGCGGGCCATTTTTTTGTCCTGGTAATGAATCTTGAGAATCTTTTGGAGCGTCAGGGCAGATCCAGAGCTCGGAAAACCGCGGAACGGTTGCGACGCTGAGCCGCGTATTTTAACCGCTGCGCGTGCACGATGGCTTTCAGGTCGAAAAGAGCGGTCTCGAACACCGCATTCACCACCACGAAATCGAACTGCTGGGCCTGCGCCACCTCGACGCGGGCATTCGCCATGCGCTTGGCGATCACGTTCGGCTCGGTGTCGCCGCGGCGTTTCAGGCGCTGCTCCAGTTCCTCCCAGCTGGGCGGCAGGATGAACACCAGCACCGCGTAGGGGAACAGCTTCTTGATCTGCAGGGCGCCCTGGAAATCGATCTCCAGCACCACGTCGTCGCCATGCGCCATGCGGGCCTCGATGGCAGCGCGCGAGGTGCCGTAGAGATTGCCATGCACCTCGGCCCATTCGAAGAACTCGCCACGGTCGGCCATGGCACGGAACTCCTCCGGCGTGGTGAACCAGTATTCGCGGCCATGCTGTTCCTGGCCGCGCGGCGCGCGCGAGGTGTGCGAGATCGAGACGTCCAGCTTGGCGTCGAGTTCCAGCAAGGCCTTCACCAGGCTGGATTTGCCGGCGCCGCTGGGGGCGGCGACGACGAAGAGATTGCCGGGATATTCCATGGTCGGGTCTGTCTGGCTGCTTGCTTATTCGATGTTCTGGACCTGCTCGCGCATCTGCTCGATTGCCACCTTCATCTCCACCGAGATGTTGGTGAGTTCCAGCGCGGCGGACTTGGACCCCAGGGTATTGGCCTCGCGGTGCAGCTCCTGGATCAGAAAGTCCAGGCGCTTGCCGAGCTCGCCGCCCTTCTTGAGCAGGCGCTCGATCTCTTCCAGGTGGGCGCGCAGGCGCGCCAGCTCCTCGGCCACGTCGATGCGGATGGCGTAGGCGGCCGCCTCATTGAGAGCGCGCTCGCGCAGCGCCTCCTCGGGTATCGATTGGGCCGCGCCGGTGCTCACCAGCGCCTCCTGCCAACGTTCCAGGAAACGCTGCTGCTGGCGCTGCACCACGGCCGGCACCAGGGGTTCGGCCTGCTCGGCCAGGCCGCGCAGGGTGTCGATGCGCTCCTGCAGAATCGCCACCAGCTTTTCTCCCTCGCGCTCGCGCGCCTCGGCCAGGCCGGCCACGCACAGGCGCGCCGCCTCCAGCGTGGCCTCGTCGAGCCGCTCGGCCGCGCCACCGCCCTTGCACCATTGCAGGATCTCGTGCACCGAGAGCGCCTGCGCCTTGGGCAGCCAGTTCTGCACCGTGCCCTCCAGGCGCGCCAGCTTGTTGAGTTGCTCGGCCTGCGGCTGGGGCCAGTTGTTGTCCCCCTCGCGCTGGGTGTTGATGCGCAACTCGATCTTGCCGCGCTTGAACGCCTTGGTGAGCAGCTCGCGCAGGGCGGGCTCCAGACCGCGCAGATCCTCCGGCATGCGGAAGCCCAGGTCGAGGAAACGCCCATTGACGGAGCGTGCTTCCACGGTCACGCTGGCGGTCGAGACGGTGCCGGTCTCGCTCGGTGTAACGGGTTGCGAGCTGGCGCTGGCGTAACCCGTCATGCTGTAAACTGGCATGAGCATTCGGTTGAGCAATCAAAGCGCGATTATGTCAAAGCCGAAACCGGCGCCCTTGCCTGCAGGGACGGTAGTTGGGGGCTACCAGATCATCAAGAAGTTGGCGGCAGGCGGATTCGGTGTGGTTTATCTCGCCGAAGATCCCGAGCACCACCTGGTGGCCCTGAAGGAATACCTTCCCTCGTCCCTGGCGGAGCGCTCCCCTGGAGAACTCACTCCACGCGTCAAGCCCGAGAAGCAGCCCCTGTATCGACTCGGGTTGCGCAGCTTCTTTGAGGAAGGGCGTTCGCTCGCCCAGATCTCGCACCCCAGCGTCGTCTCGGTGCTGAACTTCCTGCGCGAGAACGAAACCGTCTACATGGTGATGAACTATCTGCAGGGCGACACCTTGCAGGACTTCATCGTCACCGCGCGCGACCTGAAGCGCGACAAGGTCTTCCGCGAGTCCACCATCCGCTCGCTGTTCGACGAGATCCTCAAGGGCTTGCGCATCGTGCACCAGCACAAGATGCTGCACCTGGACATCAAGCCGGCCAACATCTTCATCACTAACGACAACAAGGCGGTGCTGCTGGACTTCGGCGCGGCGCGCGAGGTGCTGAGCAAGGAAGGCAACTTCATCCGCCCGATGTACACGCCCGGCTTTGCCGCGCCCGAGATGTACCGCCGCGATGGCGCTTTAGGCCCCTGGACCGACATCTATGCCATCGGCGCCTGCATCTACGCCTGCATGCAGGGCTATCCGCCCAACGACGCACCGCAGCGCCTGGAGAAGGACCGCCTGGCGCTGAGCCTGTCGCGCCTGCGCAATGTCTATTCCGACAACCTCATCGAGGTGACCGAGTGGTGCATGTCGCTGGATCCGCTGGCGCGCCCGCAGAGCGTGTTTGCGCTGCAAAAGGAATTGGCGCGCGAGACCGAGCGCCGCTACACCAAGCTGAGCTTCAGCGAGCGCCTCAAGCTCCAGCTTGAGAACCTCAAGGCAGGGGCCAAGGCGTGAGGTTCGGCATCTATCAAGTCAGCCGACGCGGTGGCCGGGAAAAGAACGAAGACCGCATGGGGTATTGCTATACCCGCGACGCGGTGTTGTTTGCGCTTGCCGACGGCATGGGCGGCCACCCCGAGGGCGAGGTGGCGGCGCAGATCGCGCTGCAGACCGTGGCCAGCATGTTCCAGCGCGATGCCAAGCCGGTGCTGGACGACCCGAACCGCTTTCTGGAAGACGCGATCCTGGTCGCGCACCAGCAACTCCTGCGCTACGGCCAGGACAAGGGCCTCACCGACACCCCGCGTACCACCGTGGTGGCCGGCGTGCTGCAGCGTGGCAATGCCCACTGGGCCCATTGCGGCGACTCGCGCCTGTACATGGTGCGCGGCGGCGAGCTGATGGCGCGCACGCGCGACCATTCCTACAGCGAGCTGCAGGAGGCCCTGGGTCGCCATGCGAATGGCGCCGAGCGCTTCAACCGCAACGTGCTGTTCACCTGCCTGGGCAGCCCCGGCAAGCCCATGATCGATATCTGCGGCCCGATCCCGCTGCAGACCGGCGACCGCTTCATGCTGTGCTCCGACGGCATGTGGAGCACGGTGTCCGACCTGGCCATTGCCGACCAGCTCTCCACCCGCGTGATCTCGGACGCCGTGCCCGAGCTGGTGGAGCAGGCGCTGCGCAACGGCGGCGCGCGCTGCGACAATGTCACCGCGCTGGCGGTGGAATGGGAAGGCGAGGACGAGCCCGACGCGGCCGACTCGATCTCCACCCAGAACCTGGCCGACGACGGCTTTGCCTCCACCATCCAGGCGGCCGCGCTGGAAGCGCAGGAACGCCGTGAGGATCTCAGCGAGGCCGAGATCGAACAGTCGGTGCGCGAGATCCAGGCCGCGATCCGCAAGGCCGGCAAAAAGTAACTCCGAAAGGTTCCCCCGATGTCTGCTGAATACCAACGCGCCGGCGAGCGCGCTGCCGCTGCTTTGCGCCCGGTGCGCATCACGCGCCACTACACCTGCCATGCCGAGGGCTCGGTGCTGATCGAGTTCGGCAACACCAAGGTGCTGTGCACCGCCTCGGTGGAAGAGAAAGTGCCGCCGCACAAGCGCGGCTCGGGCGAGGGCTGGGTCACGGCCGAGTACGGCATGCTGCCGCGCGCCACCCATACCCGCAGCGACCGCGAGGCCGCGCGCGGCAAGCAGAGCGGCCGCACCCAGGAGATTCAGCGTCTGATCGGCCGTTCGCTGCGCTGCGTGTTCGACCTGGCCCTGCTGGGCGAGCGCAGCATCCATCTCGACTGCGATGTGCTGCAGGCCGATGGCGGCACGCGCACCGCCGCCATCACCGGCGCCTATGTGGCCGCGCACGATGCGGTCAGCTGGCTGCTGGCGCAAGGCAAGATTGCCCAATCGCCCATCAAGGATGCCGTCGCCGCGATCTCGGTGGGCATGCTGGAGGGTACGCCGCTGCTGGACCTCGAGTACACCGAAGACTCGGCCTGCGACACCGACATGAATGTGGTGATGACCGGCTCGGGCGGCTTTGTGGAACTGCAGGGCACGGCCGAGGGCCTGGCCTTCAACCGCCTGGAAATGAACGCCATGCTGGACCTGGCCGAAAAAGGCATCAAGGACCTGCTCGCGGCGCAGCGCAAGGCCCTGGGCCTATGAGCATGAAGCTGGTCCTTGCCTCCAACAACGCCAAGAAGCTCGCCGAGCTGCAGGCCCTGTTCGCGCCGCTGGGCGTGGAACTGGTGACGCAGGGCTCGCTGGGCATTGCGGAGGCCGAGGAGCCCTTCGAGAGCTTTGTGGAGAACGCGCTGGCGAAGGCGCGCCACGCCGCGGCGGCCAGCGGCCTGCCGGCGCTGGCCGACGATTCGGGCCTGGCCGTCGACGCGCTGGACGGCGCGCCCGGCGTGCTCTCGGCACGCTATGCCACGCTGTTCGGTCAGCCCAAGTCGGACGCCGACAACAACCGCGTGCTGCTGGAACAGCTCGCCGGCAAAGGCGCCGGCCCGCACCGCGCCCAGTTCGTCTGCGCCCTGGTGGCCGTGCGCAGCGCCAAAGATCCGGTGCCGCTGATCGCGATGGGGCGTTGGCAGGGTCAGATCTTGCCCGCGGCACAGGGCGAGGGCGGTTTTGGCTACGACCCGCTGATGTTCATTCCCAACCTGGGCCGGAGCGTGGCGCAGCTGAGCGCTCAGGTGAAGAACCAGCTGAGCCATCGCGCCCTGGCTGCGGGCTCGCTCGTGCAGCAGTTCAAAGAGGTCTGGCAACTTGGCTGAACATAACAGCGCGCGCCTCACCGAGCTGATGCGCCCGGGCACCTTGAGCCTGGCCGCCTTGCCGCCGCTCTCGCTCTATGTGCACCTACCCTGGTGCCTCAAGAAATGCCCTTATTGCGACTTCAACTCGCATGAGTGGAAGGACGGCCGGCAGCTGCCGGTGGACACCGCGCGCGCCTACCTCGGCGCGCTGCGCGCCGACCTGGAGGCCGCGCTGCCGCTGATCTGGGGCCGGCCGGTGGTGAGCATCTTCATCGGCGGCGGCACGCCCAGCCTGTTCGCCCCCGAGCAGATCGCCGAGCTGATCTCCGACATCCGCGCGTGCCTGCCGCTGGAGCCCGGCTGCGAGATCACGCTGGAGGCCAACCCCGGCACCTTCGAGCGCGACCGCTTCCGCGGCTTTGCCGCGGCCGGCGTGACGCGCCTGTCGATCGGCGTGCAGAGCTTTGATGATGCGAAGCTCAAGGCCTTGGGCCGGGTGCATGACGGCGCGCAGGCGCGCGCCGCGATCGAGGAGGCCGCCCAGGCCTTCGAGACCTTCAACATCGACCTGATGTATGCGCTGCCGGGCCAGAGTCTGGCCGAGCTGGAGCAAGACCTGAGCCTGGCGCTGGGCTATGCGCCGCCGCATCTGTCCGTCTATCACCTCACCATCGAGCCGAATACGCGCTTCGCGATCGCACCGCCGGTGGTGCCCGATGCCGATCTGGCCAGCGACATGCTGGACCTGATCACCGCGCAAACCGGCGCCCGGGGCATGGAGCGCTACGAGGTCTCGGCCTATGCGCGCGCCGGCCATCGCTGCACGCACAACCTCAACTACTGGCAGTTCGGCGACTATCTGGGCATCGGCGCGGGGGCGCACAGCAAGCTGAGCTTCCCGCACCGCGTGCTGCGCCAGGTGCGCTGGCGCGAACCGGCCAGCTATATGGCCAAGGCGGGCGAGGGCGCGGCGGTGTCCAACGAGCACGAGGTGGCGCGCAAGGAGCTGCCCTTCGAGTTCATGCTCAACGCGCTGCGCCTGCGCGAGGGCGTGCCGATGCAGCAATTCCTGGAGCGCACCGGCCTGCCGCCTTCCAGCATCGCCGAGGCCTTGCAGCAGGGTCGCGGCAAGGGCCTGCTGGAGCTCGATCCGCTGCGCATCCAGCCCACCCCGCGCGGCTTCGATTTCCTCAGCGACCTGCAGTCGCTGTTCCTCGCCTAATCGCCGTATAGCGCGCACGCCGATTGCTCGATCTCGGCGTGCAGCCAGGTGCAGAGGGCGCGCAGCGCGGGCTCGTCCTTCAACGCGGGCGGGTAGACGATGTGGTAGCTCTGCGCCTGCGAGCCCTCCAGGGCCTGGCCCGAGACGCGCACCAGGCGGCCGTCCAGCAAGGCATCGGCCGCCAGCAACTCACGCGTCAGCGCCACCCCCATGCCTTGCTCGGCCGCCTGCAGGAGCAGGCCGGCATCGTTGAAGCTGGCCATGGTGCGGATCTGCCGGCTCAGGCCCGCCTCGGCAAACCATTGGGTCCATTGGGCGGCGTCGCCCAGCAGCGATTGCGCGGCCAGCTCCTCCAGGGGCGCGCCGATCAGGCGCTGCGCCAGCGCCGGAGCGGCCACCGGTACCGAGCGCGACTGCAGCAGCACCTCGTTGACCAGGCCGGTCCAGGGCCCGACACCCTGGCGCAGGGCGAGATGAAAGCCCTCGCGCTCCAGGTCGACGAGCTGCTGCGAGACATTCAGCTCCAACGCGATCTCCGGATGCAGGGCATGCCAGCGCCCCAGTCGTGGCATCAGCCAGCGCTGCGCGAAGGAGGGCAGGGCGGTGATGCGCAAGGCCTGCAGCGCGCTGCCATGCGCGGCGCTGGCGGCCTGCAGCCCGCGCTCCAGTTCGACCCAGGCGCGCTCCACGCCGCGTTGCAAGGCCTCGCCCGCCTCGTTGAGCCGGATGCGGCGCCCGCTGCGCTCGAACAGCTGGAAACCCAGCTGCGTTTCCAGCGCCGTGAGCTGCTGGCTCACCGCGCTGTGGCTGAGGTGCAGGCGCTCGGCCGCGGCGCGCAGGTTCTGGGTCTGGGCCGTGGCGCGGAAAGCGGCCAGGTATTGCAGGGGCAGGCGTGGGGCTCTGGGCATGCTGGTAAGCGCATCTGAACAGGATGGCCCGATTTTCGCGCTATTGCCGGCAGGTATGAATGCTTAATATGACCAGCACTGCATCAGGAGATTCTCATGAGCAAACATCCCCTCGCCGTCTATCTCGCCACCACCGCCATGGCCCTGAGCGCCGCCGCTGCCAGCAGCCTGTTGTGCACCTGCTGGGCGGCACCGGCGCAGCTGGGGGCGGCGCTGCATGAGTCGCCGCCTGCGCAGCCTCAGCCCATCTCTGCCACCCAACTTCTGGCCCAATCGCATGCACCTGCCAACGAGCCCTGCCGAGCTGATCCAGCGCCAGCTGGAGGCCTACAACGCCCGCAATATGGACGCCTGGCTGGCGACCTATGCGCCCCAGGCCCGCCAGTACCTCTTTCCGGCCACGCTGGTGGCCGAGGGGCATGAGCAGATCCGCGCGCGCATGCGGGCGCGCTTTGCGGAACCCAATCTGCATGCCCGGCTGCTGCAGCGCCATGTGATGGGCAAGATGGTGATCGATGTCGAGATCATCACCCGGACCTTTCCGGAGGGGCCGGGCCGGCTTCAGATGGCCGCCATCTATGAGGTGGAGGGCGGCCTGATCCAGTCGGCCGTCTTCATCGCCGGTGAGCCTCAGCTGGCCATCACATAAATGCCCAGGGCGCCATGCTTGGCATGGCGCTTGGCCGTGGCCGCGGCGCTGGCCACGTCCTCCGAGCGATGCAGGCTGCCCGGGCTGACGCGCACCGCGCCGATCGACAGCGTGGTGCAGGGGTGGAAGCGCAGATTGCCCTGGCGGTCCTCGGCCATGATGCCGCCGGCTTCCAGTGCCGCAGCGTCGAAGAGCTTGCGCGCCAGCTCGTTGAAGCGCTCGACGATGAGTTCGCAGCGTTGTTCCCAGTCGTCGCTCTGGAACAGCATCACGAAATCGTCGCCACCCACATGGCCGAGGAAGTCGCGCTGGCTGTCGCAATGCGCGCTGGCCACGCGCGCCAGCAAGCGGATCATCTCGTCGCCGCGCCAGTAGCCGTATTCGTCGTTGAAGGGCTTGAAGTGATTCAGGTCGGCATAGGCCGCGACGAACTCGCGGCCGCTCGTCAGCAGGCGGCCGATATGCTGGCTGAGCGGGATGTTGCCGGGCAGAAAGGTCAGCGGGTTGGCATGCCGTGCCGCCTCGATGCGCGCCTCGGTGACCGAGCGCACCAGCTGTTCGCCCGTGCCCAGGCCCAGATAGCGGCCCGCGCGCGTGATGATGAAGCCCTCGCGCAGATAGCGCTGGTCGGCCGAGGTCAGCACGCGGGTGAGTGCCTCGATGCCTGTGCCGGCATCGACGATCAGCGGTGAGGCGTTGGCGAACAGCGTGCAGGCGTGGCGCCCGTAGAGATCGTTGAAGAAGGGCTTGGCCCAGCGGCCGATGAATTGACTGCGGTCCACCAGGGCTACCGGCGTGCCGGCGTCGTTGAGGATGGCCACCGCGTGCAATTGCTCGTGCGCGTTGAAGAGGCGGTAGAGCTGCTCGTTGCTGGCGCTCTCGTGCAGGGTGGGTGCCGTCAGCATCAGCTGCTCGGCACAGATGCTGCTGCCACCGGCACGGCGCAACTCGGGCAGCACCGCGATGTCGGCGCTGGCCAGCACCTCGGCCGCCGGCCCCAGCACCTCGCGATGGCCCGCCGAACCGGGCCGGCCGAGCAGCCAGCCCTGGCCGAAGGCCACGCCCAGGTCGCGCAGCACGCGCAGCTCCTCCGGGCTTTCGATGCCCTCGGCCACCAACTGGGCACCGAAGGTCTCGGCCAGTTGCAGCAGGGCGCGGAAGGTCTGCAGCTTCTCGGCGTGGGCGGGCAGGTGGTGGGTGAAGTATTTGTCGATCTTGACCAGCTGGGGCTGGATCTCGGACCACAGGCGCAGCGAGGAGCGGCCGTCGCCGAAGTCGTCCAGCGCGATGCCCACGCCGAGCCGGCGCAGGCGCGTCAAGCCCTGGCGCAGCGCCTCGATGTCGGTGACGCGCTCATGCTCGGTGAGCTCGATGATGATGTCGGCCGGCGTGATGCCGATGCGCTCGCACAGGCCCAGGCCGCGCGCCCAGTAGGCGTCGCTCACGGCGCGTGCGAGCGCCGCGGCGCTCATGTTGACGAGCAGCTTGCCGGGCAGCTTCAGCCGCGCCCAGTCCTTCAGCGCCTGCAGCGCGCAGCGCACCTCCAGCTCCACCGTCAGGCCCTCGCGGCGGCCGGCGGCGAACAGCGCGTCGGGGTACTCCAGCGCCGAGCCGGCGGGCCCGCGCACCAGCGCCTCATGGCCGTAGATTTCGCCGCAGTCCAGCTTCACGATGGGCTGGAACAGGGTGTGCAGCAGGTCCTCGTCGATGAGGGTCTGCACCTGCAAGGGCAGGGCGCGCTTGCAGTCAGGAATGGTAGTCAACATGTCGGTACGCTCGCTCAAGCAGCGAGCTTGCCAACACTTGATGACAGGGTTGCGAAACCCTAGACGCGATTGGTGGAGAAGCCGGCGGTGCTGCGCAGGCGCTCCAGCAGGCGCGGCGCGATCTGGCTCAGCGGCAGCACCTCGTCGGCGGCGCCGGCGTTGATGGCCTCGCGCGGCATGCCGAACACCACGCAAGTGGCTTCGTCCTGCACCAGGTTGTAGGCGCCGGCGTCCTTCATGGCCTTCATGGCCTTGGCGCCGTCGGCGCCCATGCCGGTGAGCATGATGCCCAGCGCGTTGGGGCCCACCACGCGCGCGGCAGAGTTGAACAGCACCTCTACCGAGGGCTTGTGGCGGTTCACCGGCTCGCCGTCCTGCACGCGCGCAATGTAGTTGGCGCCCGAGCGTTCCACGCTCAGGTGCATGCCGCCGGGCGCGATATAGCCGTGGCCCGGCAGCACGCGCTCGCCGTCCTGGGCCTCCTTCACGCGGATGCGGCACAGCCCGTCCAGGCGCGCCGCATAGCTGCGCGTGAAGCCGGGCGGCATGTGCTGGGTGATCACCACGGCCGGGCAGTCGGCGGGCAGGTTGATGAGCACGTCCTTGGTGGCTTCGGTGCCGCCGGTGGAGGCGCCGATGAAGATGATCTTCTCGGTGGAGAGCCGGCCCAAGCTGGCCATCGGCGCGGGCTTGGGTGCCGGCGCGGCGCCGGGCGCCGCGGCAACGGCCGGCGCGGCGTGGCTGCGGTGGATGCGCGCCTTGGAGGCGATGCGGATCTTGTCGGTGATGTCTTGGGCCAGCAGGCGGATGCCGTCGGCCACGCCGATCTTGGGCTTGGCGACGAAGTCCACCGCGCCCAGTTCCAGCGCCTTCATGGTCACCTCGGCGCCGCGCTCGGTCAGCGTCGACACCATCACCACCGGCATGGGCCGCAAGCGCATCAGGCGTGAGAGGAAGTCCAGCCCGTCCATCTTGGGCATCTCGACGTCCAGCGTGATCACGTCCGGGTTGAGGTTGCGGATCATCTCGCGTGCCACCAGGGGGTCGGCGGCCGCGCCTATGCATTCCATGTCGGTCTGACGGTTGATGATCTCGGTGAGGATGCTGCGCACCAGCGCCGAGTCATCCACCACCACGACTTTGATCTTGGCCATTGTTGAAAACTCCTCGTGCGCGCCGGCTCAGAACAGGTCGATGGAGCCGCCGCTGGCCACCACGGGCTGGGCCTTCTGCGCCGCCGCGCGGTCCTGCTGGATCAGCGCCTCGGTATTGGTCGGCGCCAAGCGCTTGACCATGGCCTTGCCGCTGTGCGGCAGAAAACAGACTTTGCGGGGATAGATGTCCATGACGTCTTTGGAAACGATCGGGATGCGCTCGGTTTTCAGGTAGTCGAGCACGAAGTTGGTGTTGCGTTCGCCGACGTTGATGGTGTTCATGCCCGAGATCACGGCGCCACCGCCAAAGATCTTGGCTTCCATGCGGCTCTTGGAGGCGCCGCGCTTCATCATCTCGTTGATCAGCAACTCCATCGCGAAGGAGCCGTAGCGGCCCGAGTCGCCGGTGCCCTCGGGCAGCATGAAATGGTTCATGCCGCCGATCTGGGCATGCCGATCCCACAGGCAGGCGGCGATGCAGGAGCCCAGCGTGGTCATCACCAGCAGGTCCTCGTTGTCGACGAAATATTCGCCTGGCAGCACCTTGACTGCAGCGTTCTTGAAATGCGCGTCGTAGAAGAAGAAGGAGGCTTCGCCCTGCTTGCGCGTCTGCGCCTTGAGTTGGGCGACGCGGGCGGCGCCGGGGCCACCGGCGAGATAGCTGCCGGCGCTGGCTCCGGACGGGGGCAGGGGCGTGCTCATTGGATGATTTTCGGCCGGTTACAGGGTGGACTTGAGCGCAGCCTCAGACGCGCTCGTAAATGGTCTTGCCGCGCAGGCGGAACAAGTCCTTGGACTCGGTGAAGTTCTCCGAGTGACCGACGAAAAGCAGGCCGTGCGGCCGCATCACCTTGTGGATGCGCTCCAGCACCTTGCGCTGCGTGGGCGCGTCGAAATAAATCATCACGTTGCGGCAGAACACCATGTGAAAGGGGTCACCCAGCGACCACTGGGTGTGCATCAGGTTGAGGGTGCGGAATTCGATGCAGCGCGCCAGCTCGGGCTTGACGCGGATGCGCCCGTCGTTGGCGCCGGTGCCGCGCATGAAGAAGTTCTTCAGCCGCGCCGGCGAGAGGCCGCGCGCATCGGCGCTGTAGACGCCGCGGCGGGCGGTGTTGAGCACATTGGTGTCGATGTCGCTGGCGACGATCTGCACCTGGGAACCCGAGCCCAGCGATTCCGCGCAGGTCATCGCGATCGAGTAAGGCTCCTCGCCGGTGGAGGCGGCACAGCACCAGATGCGCACCGGCTTGGTGTTGACCGCCTTCAGGTCGTCGGCAAGGCAATGGAAATGGTGCTCTTCGCGGAAGAAGGAGGTCAAGTTGGTGGTCAGGCAGTTGACGAACTCCTGCCACTCCTGCTCGCCCTGCGGGCCGCTGGCCTGCTCCAGCCATTGCAGGTACTCGCCGAAGCTGCGGTGGCCGGTGTCGCGCAGGCGGCGCGAGAGCCGGCTGTAGACCATGGCGTGCTTGCCATCGTGCAAGCTGATGCCGGCGTGCTGGTAGATGAGTTGGCGTACGCGATCAAAGTCTGCGCGGCTGAAGCTGAACTCGTGGTCGACCGCTTCGGTTGCCGTGGACTGAGGCGTTCCTGGGCGCATGTAGGGCTCGCTTCTTCTGGTTGGATGCGCAGGCATGCGCTCCCGGGGATTCTCGGGTTTCTGGAGTTTGTGCGCCAGCCTAACAAGGCTAAAAGCGGAACAGGGCGGTGCTTGGATGTTTTTTTGCACCGGTGCGCAGTATTGCCCGCTGCTAGACTGCCCCGGCACTTCCCCAGGAGCCCCTTGGAACCCAGCGCGACACCCCGTCCGGTCGATGCCAGCGAATTGCGACTCGACCTGGCTTTGCAGCTCCTGCAGCAGGCCGGTGCGATGCTGCCCGAGGCCGAGCCCTTCAGTGCGGCATGGCTGCAAGGCGTGGTCGATGCGCTGTGCGATCTCTCCAGCAAGGATGCGCTCACCGGCCTGGTGAACCGCCGCAGCTTCGAGATGGCGCTGTCGCGCGAGGTCGACCGGGTGGCGCGTTCGGGTGAATCGGCGCTGCTGCTGGTGCTCGATATCGATCATTTCAAGGCCGTCAACGACAACTATGGCCATGCCGCCGGGGATCTGGTGATCAAGGCGGTGGCCGATGCCATCGGCCAGACCGTGCGGCCCATGGATACCGTGGCGCGCGTGGGTGGGGAGGAGTTTGCGATCATTTTGCCGAGTTGCCTGCCCACCTTCGGCGTCACCGTGGCCGAACGCATACGCGAGCGGGTGGCTGCGATGGAGGTGCCCGTCACGCCGGCGCAGAGCCTGCGCGTCACCATCAGCCTGGGTGGCGCTTTTGCCCCGCAATGGGTGCGTTCATCGTCCCTGCTGTGGATGGAGCGCGCCGATCGTCAGCTGTATCGCGCCAAGGCCGAGGGCCGCAACCGTGCCTGCCTGGAGAGTCAGGTGGAGTCGCTCGTCAGCGCAGAGGAAAAAGGCATGTTGTTTGCCGTAACGCAACAGGAAAGCGAATGAGTACCAACATGGCGCCTGCTGCTGCTACATCGAAGTCGGGTCGGGCCCTGGCGCGCACCCTTGCCGTCACCAGCGGCAAGGGCGGCGTGGGCAAGACCTTTGTCACGGCCAATCTGGCCGCCGCCCTGGCCGCGCGCGGCCAGAAGGTGCTGGTGCTGGATGCCGACCTCGGCCTGGCCAATCTGGACGTGGTGCTGAACCTGCATCCCAAGCTCACCCTGCACGATGTCTTCACCGAGAAGGCCACGCTGGAGCAGGCCATCCTGCCCGCGCCCGGGGGCTTCCATGTGTTGCTGGCCGGTTCGGGCATGGTGGAGTATTCGCGCCTCACACCCGAGGTGCGCGACAAGCTGCTCTACATCATCGACCTGGTGAAGCCGCGCTTCGACTGGGTGCTGCTCGATACCGGCGCGGGCATCTCCGACGTGGTGCTGTTCGCCGTCTCGCTGGCCACCGATGTGCTGGTGGTGGCCACCCCGGAGCCGACCTCGCTGACCGACGCCTACGCCACCATCAAGGTGCTGGCCACCCAGCAGGGGCGCCGCGAGGTGGGGCTGGTGGTGAACCAGGCCAACCGGCCCGGCGAGGGCAAGCTGATCTGCGGCCAGCTGCAGCAGGTGCTGCAACGCTTCGTGGGCCCCACGCCCGGCCAGACCTTCCGGCTCGAGCTGCTGGGCGAGGTGAAGAACGACCAGGCGGTGCGCCAGGCGGTGCTGAAGCGCCAGCTGCTGCTGGAGCATTACCCCGGCAGCGACGCGGCGCAGGCGATCAAGGCGCTGGCCAGCAAGCTGCTCGCCTGAGGCGCCCCATGGCTGAGACGAACACGCCGGCGACGGCCTTCGACTGGGTGGGCGGCGAGGCCGCCGTGCGCGCCCTGGTGGACCACTTCTACGACCTGATGGAGCTGGAGCCGGCCTACGCGCCGCTGCGCGCCCTGCACCCCACCAGCCTGGAGGGCTCGCGCGACAAGCTGCACTGGTTTCTGTGCGGTTGGCTGGGCGGCCCCGACCATTACATCGAGCGCTTTGGCCATCCGCGCCTGCGCGCGCGCCACCTGCCGTTTGCGATCGGCATTGCCGAGCGCGATCAATGGATGGACTGCATGCGCCGCGCCATGCTGGAAACCGCGCTGGACCCGGAGCTGCGCCATCGCCTGGACGCTTCCTTCATGAACACGGCCGACTGGATGCGCAATCTCTGAGCCGGCTCAGGGCTGACCCAGCAGCACCATCAACGCACCGGCCCCGCCATCGCTGGCGCGTGCCTGCACAAAGGCCAGCACCTCCTGCTTCTGCACCAGCCAGCGGCGCACGCGGCTCTTCAGGACGGGCTCGCGCCCCGGCGAACCATGGCCCTTGCCATGCACCACGCGCACGCAGCGCAGGCCGCGCCGCGCGCTTTCATGCACGAAGGCGCCCAGGGCCTCGCGGGCCTGGTCGCGGCGCAGGCCGTGCAGGTCGATCTGGCCCTGCAGGGCCCAATGGCCGCGGCGCAGCTTGCGCACCGTCTCGGGGCCCAGCTCGACGCGGCGAAAGGACAGGGTCTCGTCGGTCTCGAGCAGTGAGTCGACATCGAAATCGTCCGACAGCGCCTGGCGCAGCACCGCCTGCTCGTCCAACTGGCGCTGCCTTGGCTCTGGTTCGGGCGGATCGGCGCGCAGCAGCACGCGCCGGGCATCGGGCAGGCGCGTCACGGCACCGATGCTGAGCTCGAACAGGCGCTGCTCCTGCTCGCGCAGACGCGCCGCGGCGGCGGCGCGCTCGGCGCGCTCCTCGGCCTCGCGGCGGCGCAGCATCAGCTCCTGCTGCAGCGCCTTGAGATCCTGCAGGCTGTGAAAGGTGGCAGGTTTGGGGCTCACAGCAGGCCTCGCTCGGCCATCGACACTGCGTTGCCGCCGCCGACCACAAAATGATCCAGCACCCGCACATCCACGAGGCTCAACGCGTTCTTCAGGGCCTCGGTCAGCAACTCGTCAGCGCGCGAGGGCTCGGCCACGCCAGAGGGGTGGTTGTGCGCCAGGATCACCGCCGCCGCGCCATGCGCCAGTGCCCGCTTGACGACCTCGCGCGGATAGACCGAGGTCTGCGTGAGGGTGCCGCGAAACAGCTCCTCCATCGCGATCAGGCGATGCTGGGCGTCCAGGAAGAGCAGGGCGAACACCTCGTGCCCCAGGCCGTCGAGCTGCAGACGCAGGAACTGCTTGACGCTGTCGGGCGCATCGAAGACGGTGCGGCGCTCCAGCTGCTGATGCAGGGCGCGGCGCGCGATCTCGAGCACCGCGGCGATCTCGGCCCGCTTGGCCGGGCCCAGGCCCTTGACGGCCGCGAGGTCCGTCACGCCGGCACGCAGGAGGCCGGCCAGGCCGCCGAAACAGTCCAGCAATTGCTGCGCCAGCTGCAGCACCGACACGCCCTTGAAACCGGTGCGCAGCAGCAGGGCCAGCAACTCGGCATCGGCCAAGCTGGCGGGGCCGCGGGCCAGCAGCTTTTCGCGCGGGCGCGCGTCGGGCGGCAGGGAATCGAGCGGCATGGGAAGGTGGACGGAACGGGCTGGAGAAGAGCACATTGTCGGCCAAGCCTAAAATCCCCCCAAACCAATGCAGCCGGACAACCCGGAAACGCCGTGAATCTGATTCAACAAGGGTCCTTCCTGACCCTGCATTACCGCTTGGCCGGCCCCGATGGCGGCGAACTGATCAATACCTTTGCCGACAAGCCAGCGACGCTCTCGCTGGGCAATGGCGAGCTGGCCCCGGCCATCGAGCAGCGCCTGATCGGGCTGGCCGAGGGCACGCACACGCGTTTCGAGCTGGCGCCGGGCGAGGCCTTCGGCGAGCGCAACCCGGAGCTGCTGCAGCGCGTGAAGTTGCAGCTGCTGCGCCAGCTGGGCGACCCCGACGAGCAGTACGGCGTCGGCGACGTGGTGCAGTTCCCCACGCCGGATGGGCAGGGCAGCTATGCCGGCCTGGTGCGCGAGGTGGGCGAGGACTGGTTGCTGTTCGATTTCAACCATCCGCTGGCCGGCCAGCCGGTGAGCTTCGAAGTGCAGGTCATCGGGGTGCTGTGAACATGACGGCGAGCACCGTACAACCGCAGGAAGTCCTGCTGGCCGAACCGCGCGGCTTCTGCGCCGGCGTGGACCGCGCCATCGAGATCGTCGAGCGCGCCATCGTCAAGTTCGGCGCGCCCATCTATGTGCGCCACGAGATCGTGCACAACACCTATGTCGTCAACGACCTCAAGGCCAAGGGCGCGATCTTCATCGAGGACCTGGCCGAGGTGCCGCCCGGCGCTACCCTGGTGTTCAGCGCCCATGGCGTCAGCCAGGCGGTGCGGCGCGAGGCGGCCGAGCGCGGCTTCCATGTGTTCGACGCCACCTGCCCGCTGGTCACCAAGGTGCATGTGGAGGTGGCCAAGCTGCACCGCGAGGGTTATGAGTTCATCATGATCGGCCACAAGGGGCACCCCGAGGTCGAGGGCACGATGGGCCAGCTCAGCGAAGGCATCTACCTGGTGGAGGAGGCGGCTGACGTGGCGCATGTGCGTGTCGGCAATCCGGCCAAGCTGGCGGTGGTGACGCAGACCACGCTGAGCGTCGACGATGCCGCCGAGATCCTGGCCGCGGTGAAACGCCATTTCCCGCTGGTGCGCGAGCCCAAGAAGCAGGACATCTGCTACGCCACCCAGAACCGCCAGGACGCCGTCAAGGTGCTGGCGCCGCAGGTGGACGTGGTGGTGGTGGTGGGCAGCCCCACCAGTTCCAACAGCAACCGCCTGCGCGAGCTGGCCGAACGGCTGGGCACGCCCGCCTATATGGTGGACGCCGCCGAAGACCTGCAGGCCGAATGGCTGGACGGCCGCAGCCGCGTGGGACTGACGGCCGGCGCGTCGGCACCCGATGTGCTGGTGCAGGCGGTGATCAGCCGCCTGCGCGCCCTGGGTGCCACCGCGGTGCGCAGCTTGGCAGGCGTGGAGGAGCATGTGCAGTTCCCGCTGCCGCTGGGCCTGGGCGACAAGTCCATGGCCGAGCTGAATTCATCCCGATCTTGATGCGGGCGTTGTCGCTGCAAGCGGCGCCCGCTGGTGGCGCCGTTTCTTTTCTTGCCCCATAGAATTCGGACAGAACAAGGAATCCCCATGCTAGACATCAGCCTGCTGCGCAAAGACCTGGATGCGGTCATCGCGCGACTCAACACCCGCAAGAATCCCCAGCCCTTTCTCGACGTGGCGCGCTTCGGCGCCCTGGAAGCCGAACGCAAGGGCGTGCAGACCCGTACCGAAGAACTGCAGGCGCGCCGCAACAGCCTGTCCAAGCAGATCGGCATGCTCAAGGGCAAGGGCGAAGACACCAGCGCCGTGATGGCCGAGGTGGGCGGCATCGGCGAGGAGCTGAAGGCCGGCGCCGAGCGCCTGGACGCGATCCAGCAGGAGCTCAATGCCATGCTGATGGGCGTGCCCAATCTGCCGCATGAGTCGGTGCCGGCGGGCGGCGACGAAAGTGCCAATGTGGAAGTGCGCCGCTGGGGCAGCCCGCGCAGCTTCGACTTCGAGGTCAAGGACCATGTCGACCTGGGCGCGCCGCTGGGCCTGGACTTCGACACCGGCGCCCGCTTAAGCGGCTCGCGCTTCGCCTTCCTGCGGGGCCCGGCCGCCAAGCTGCACCGCGCGCTGGCGCAGTTCATGCTCAACACCCAGACCGATGAGCATGGCTACACCGAGTGCTACACGCCCTATATCGTGAACCGCGAGGTGCTCGAGGGCACCGGTCAACTGCCCAAGTTCAAGGAAGACATGTTCTGGGTGCTGCGCGGCGGCGATGAGGAACAGGCCGAGCAGTACCTGATCTCCACCTCGGAGATCTCGCTCACCAACAGCGTGCGCGAGCAGATGCTGGACGCCGCCCAGCTGCCCATCAAGCTGACCGCCCACAGCCCCTGCTTCCGCTCGGAGGCGGGCAGCGCCGGCCGCGACACGCGCGGCATGATCCGCCAGCATCAGTTCGACAAGGTCGAGATGGTGCAGATCACCCACCCCGAGCAGAGCTATGCGGCGCTGGAGGAGATGGTGGGCCATGCCGAAGCCATCCTGCAGAAGCTGGGCCTGCCGTATCGCGTGGTGAGCCTGTGCAGCGGCGATATGGGTTTCACCGCCGCCAAGACCTATGACCTGGAGGTCTGGCTGCCGGCGCAGAACACCTACCGCGAAATCAGCTCCTGCTCGAACTGCGAGGCCTTCCAGTCGCGCCGCATGCTGACGCGCTTCAAGAATGCGCAGGGCAAGAACGAGCTGGTGCACACCCTGAACGGTTCCGGCCTGGCAGTGGGCCGAACCCTGGTGGCGGTGCTGGAGAACTACCAGAACGCCGACGGCAGCATCACGGTGCCCGAGGTGCTGCGCCCCTATCTGGGTGGTCGAGAAATTTTGCGCGGCTGAGTCGCAAAACCCTGGCAAGCTGAAAAAAGTTCGCTATACTAGCGGGCTTGACTCGCACCGAACCACGCGAGCGCCGAATACCGGAGAGGTGGCAGAGTGGTTGAATGTACCTGACTCGAAATCAGGCGGACGGAAACGTCTCGGGGGTTCGAATCCCCCCCTCTCCTCCAAACGAAAAGCCCCGTCGCGCAAGCGTCGGGGCTTTTTCTTTCCGGCGTCGCTTGCGCAGCGCGTTGCCAGCGCCCCGGCCATCGCGTACAAGCGGGCTCATACCCCGACGCGCACCCGGCGCACATACCGAGGACTTCAACATGAGCGGCAAACCAACCACCACCAACGGCGCAACGGCCGAGCAGCCCGCGGCACTGCCAAAGCGAGCGAAATGCCCCAAGGGCGTGCCGCCGTCCAAGCTGCTCTCCTGCAGCAAGTTTCGTCCGGTCGGACCGGATCAGCCGCAGACCTGCGCGCTGTGCGGCCGCACCCAGAAAAGCGCCTGAACGCGGGCGCCTCGGACGGGTCCTAAAATGGCTTGTATTCTGTAAATATATCGTAATATGCGACGCTGCCTCAAAGCCATGCGCTCGCATCCATGTCCTCTTCATCCTTCCGTTGCCGCCCGTTCGCGCGCGCCCTCACCACGGCCAGCGCGACGCTGATGCTGGCCGCCTGCGCCACGCCCACGGTGCCCTCCAGTGCCGGCCCGGGCGTCGAGCAGGTGCTGGGCCGTGTCCACCGCTGCAGCGCCAGCCTCAGCCTGCGCTCGCAGGCGCTCGATGCCCAGCAGGAGGCGGCCATCTGCCGCGAGTTGGCCGCCATCGAGACGCGCTTTCATGCGCTCTTCCACATCGCCGGCAAGCCGGTGCCGCATGACCTGAACACCTCGCTGCGCGCCAATGTCTACCGCTCAGGCGATGACTTCATGCGTTATGCCGGTGCCCACTTCAACATGCCCACCAACAACGGCGGCATGTATCTGGAGGGTCTGCCCGGTCAGCCGGGCAACCAAGCCGAGTTCGTCGCCAACCAGCGGGCCGACGGCACGGTGCGCAATCTCGGCCATGAGTATGTGCACTACCTCGATGGGCGCTACAACCTCTACGGCGACTTCTGCGCGAATCTGCATGACTCGCATGCGCCGCCCGAGAACTGCCCGCGGCCGGCGCCGCTGACGCCCTATCTGGTGTGGTGGACCGAGGGCGTGGCCGAGTACGTCGCGCGCGGCAACGAGCATCCCAAGGCGCTGCAGGCGGCGGCCGCCAAGAGCTTTGCGCTGAGCCAGTTGTTCGACACCGGCTACGAGGCCAACAGCGGCGATGCGCGCATCTACAGCTGGGGCTATCTGGCGGTGCGCTTCATGATGGAGCGCCAGCGCGACAAGCTCGAGCAGATGCTGGCCTTCACCCGCGCCGGCGACTATCCGCGCTACCAGGCCCTGCTGCGAGGCTGGGGCAGCAGCCTGGACGGCGAATTTGCCGCCTGGCTGGAGGGCCTGGCGGCGCCTTGAGGCACGAGGGCCAGGCTCAGGGGCGGCGCGCGCTGGCAAGCGCCTGCTGCAGATCGTCCCAGAGGTCGTCCACGCCCTCCAGCCCGATGTAGAGCCGCACCAGGCGGCCGCTGACATCAAAGGCCAGCAGCGGGTTCGGTCCGGCGTTCTGCGCCCGACCGATGGCCGAGGGGAAGACGAGGCTCTCATGCCCGCCCCAGCTGACGCCGATGCGGAACAGCTTGAGCGCATTGCAGAAGGCCGGCACGTCGAGGTGCGGCGCCAGTTCCATGCTGAACAGGCTGCTGAAGCCGCGCAGGCTGGCGTTGCCCGCGGCCGCGGGCGCCTGGCTGGGATGCAGCACCGCGGTCACGCCCGGATGGGCCCGCAGCCGCTCGATCAGCGCCGCGGCCGCCGCCGCGTGGTGCTGCATGCGCAGCTGCAGGGTGCGCATGCCGCGTACCAGCAGCCAGGCCTCCATCGGTGCGAGCTTGGCGCCCAGATAGGGGTAGACCAGATCGTTCAGCGCGGCGATGCGCGCGCTGCTGCCGGCCACCACGCCGGCCACGGTGTCGCTGTGGCCGCTGAGGTATTTGGAGGCCGAGTGCACGACCAGGTCGACGCCGCAATCCAGCGGGCGCTGGAACACCGGCGTGGCCCAGCTGTTGTCGCAAATCGTCACCACGCCATGCTGGCGCGCCAGCGCGCAGAGCTCGCGCAGCGGCTGGGTCTGCATCACCCAGGAGCTGGGGCTTTCCAGGTAGAGCAGGGCGGCGCCGGGCAGGGCGGCGGCCACCGCGACCGGGTCGCTGCCGTCCACGTACTCGACGCGCACGCCCAGGCGCGGCAACAACTTTTCCATGAAGCGATAGGCGTCGGGGTAGACATGGCGCACGCAGAGCATGCGGTCGCCCGCCTTCACGACCGAGAGGATGGCGGCCGAGATCGCCGCCATGCCGCTGGCAAAGCCGCGCGCCGCCTCGGCGCCCTCCAATGCCGCCAGCTTGGCCTCGAACTCCATCACCGTCGGGTTGTCGCCGCGGCTGTAGATGGGGCCGCTGGTTTCGCCCGCGAAGCGCGCCGCCATGGCCTCGTAGCTGGCGAAGGTGAAGAGCGAGGTCTGCGCGATCGGCGGCACCACCGCGCCCCAGGGGTTGGGGGCATCGGCGGTGAGCGTGGCGGCGACCGGATCGTGGGGGTGTTGTGGCGTCATGGTCATCAGGGTAGCGCGACTTGCAGGGGCGCCCGGCCGTCCCACAAGGTGTCGAGCAGCAGCTTGCCCTGTGCGCTGACGCGCACCTGCTGCTGGCTCCCCTTGCGCTCGGTGCTGATGTCCAGGCCCTGGCTGCCAAAGGCGCGGATCTGGCGCAGCGCCATGCGGGGCCAGGCCTGCGGCAGGCGTGGCGCGAGCGCAAAGCGGCGCAGGCCCAGCGGCTCGATGCCGAACAGCCCCTCCACCACCACGCGTGCGTACAGGCCGCTTTCGGCCGACAGATGGCGCTGCTGACCCTCGGGCCAGGCCTCCACCGCATAGGGCACATGGTCGCCCAGCAGGCGGCGCTGCGAGTAGTAGCGGAAATAGGGCAGCACGCGCTCCAGCTCGCCGCTGCGCATCAGGCCGCGGAAGGCATAGAGGGTGGAGCGGTCCCAGAAGGTGCTGTCGCCGGCCTCGGTGAGCACGCCGTTGGCCGACCAGAGCTGGGGCGAGAGCAGGGCCTCGACGGTGCCCGCCTGGCGCTCGTGGATGCCGAAGCTCAGCGGCAGGGCGATCCAGGCGCGCAGCTTGTCATTGCCCTCGTAATAGCGGTAGGTGTCGAAGCCGCCCACGCGCGCGGCGAAGTGGCGGTCGATGGCCTGGCGCAGCGCCGCGGCCTCGGCGCGCAGCGCCGGTGCTCCGGCAGGATCCAGATCCTCGGCCAGGCGTGCCGCGCCCAGCAGGGCGGCATAGGCCAGCACATTGGTGCTGAGATTGGCCTTGCCGGCCGGGAAGCGACCCTCCAGCTCGTCGCTGTCGGAGCGGATGATGCCGGTGGCGTCGCGCTGACGGCGGTTGTATTCCAGGCACCAGGCTATCAGCGGCTGCAGGCGCTGCGCGCCGTCGCGGTCGCCCTGCGCGAGCGCGAAATGGCTGGCGCCGTAGGCAATCATGGCGCAGTCGCCGCGGTCGCCGGCGCCATTCCAGAAGCTGCGCCCCTCGGCCACGATGGACGAGGGGATGGGCTTGTACTGCGCGTTCATATAGCTGGCGAACCAGCGGAAGCTGTTGAACGCCGATTCGACCCCGGCCTGGTCGCCCAGATAGGGGAAGAAGGGGTTCACGTACTCGGCCTGGTCGTTGGCCCAGATGGCGGCGTAGTAGCGCGTGCCGCCGGGGCCGTGCATGAGGCCGCCGCGGGTGGCGAAGATGCTCTCGGCGGCGCGGATCTTGGCAAAGTCGAACATGGTGTTGAGCGCCGGCTCGGGCGTCTCCAGCACCAGCTGGCCGCGCCATTGCGCCAGCTTGGCGGCGCGGCGCTCGAAGGCCTCGTCGGTGTCCACATGCACCATCTCGTTGGCCAGCCGGGCCATGAACACCAGGTCCACCGCAACGCGCTGCTGCGGTGCCAGTTCGCCCTCGCGGCCCGCCGCGCTGACCTGGATGCGGTAAGCCCCGTGGGTGCCGGCCTCGGCCGCGGTGGCCTCGCTGCGCAGCAGCGGCTTGAACTGGTAGCGCACGCTGCGCGTGCCGCGGTTGACGAGCTCCAGGCGCTCGACCAGTGCGGGCTCGTCGGGCGAGGGGCTGAGCCGGCGCACCAGGGTCAGGTCTTGCCCGAGCGCGGATTCCAGCGTCAGCATGCCGTCGAAGCGCACCTGCTGCAGGGTCTCGGGCGCTGCCGCCCGGCCGTCGATCAGCAGCTCGGGCGTGATGCCCAGCTCGTAGCTGCGCATCAGGCTGGCATGGGTGTCGTCGGGCAGGGTGCGCAGCATCGGCCAGACCACGGTGCGCTTGAGCGCGAGCCGGCCCTGGGCGTCGCTGCCATAGTCGATCACCGCCGAGACCTGGCGGCCGCTCATCTCGAGCTGGTCGCGGTGCGCGTCGCGCACCGTCCAGCTGATCTGCCCGGCCTCGAGCCGCCAGCGCGGCTGGAAGTCCGGGATCTGGGCATGCGCGCTCAGCAGCAGGCTGGCACCGAGCAGGGCAGTGGGAAGGAGTTTGTGCATGGCGGGTCGGTAGCAAGCCCGGCCTGCTTGCGCAGACCGGGCCGGCCTTGGGTCGAGGTGGCTAGCTTAGAAGAACTTGTACTCGGCGCTGATGCGCAACATGCGCCCCATCACGTCCTCGCGGTTGGCGGGGATGATGCCGCCCTGGCCGAAGGCGCGGTAGTCCATCGGCGGCCGGCGGTTGAAGAGGTTGCGCACATTGGCCGTCAGCGTGAGCGACTTGATCGGCGTGAACCGCAAGTTGTAGTCCCAGCGGATGTAGCTGGCGACGCGGCACTGCTCGGCCGTCAGGCCCTTGTTGTCCACGCAGTCCTGGGTGTTCCAGCTCTGGTCGTAGTAGTCGCCCGTGAGCGGGGTCGGCTGCTGCCAGATCATGCTCAGGCCATGCTTCCAGTCGCCCCATTGCTGGTGGCCCGAGAGGCGTGCCCACCAATGCGGGAAGCCGTAGCGGCCGGCGAGGTTGTCGCCCCAGCGATTCTCGGCGGTGCTGAAGCTGCGGTACTCGATCAGGTAGCTGGAGTCCAGCTCGGCGCCGGCCGCACCCAGGGGCGTGTTGAACTGGCTCTTGATGGCCCAGTCGATGCCGCTCACGCGCGTCTTGCCGAGGTTGCGGAAATGGTCGTTCAGGTACAGCACCTTGGGTGCACCGGGCTGGTACTTGGCGACCTCGGCGGCATTGATGAAGGTGGGGTCGTTGCTGAAGTCGGGCGCGCGCACCAGCGTGCCGGCGGGCTGCTGGGCCTCGGCGCTGAGCAGGTCCTGCGCATTGATGGTCTGGATCTCGTTCTTGCGCTCCACCTTGTAGTAGTCCAGCGAGCTGCTGATCTGCTTGATCGGCTGCAGCACCAGGCCCAGCGTCATGATGCGCGAGGTCTCGGGCTTGAGGTTGGGGTTGTACTGCACCAGGCTGGCGGCGCCGAAGTTGCACTCGCTGCCGACGATGCCGTCGGCGCGTGCCTGCAGCAGTGTCTTGTTGGGATCGCTGTCGGGCAGGGCGGCGACCTGGGCGCGCAGGTCGTTCGTCAGGCGGTTGGCGGCGTCGCAGCGCTTGGGGTCGCTGAGGCCGTTGGCGAACACCGATTTGGTGGAGGGTGAGCTCTCGGCGAGATTGGGTGCGCGGAAACCGTTCTCCAGCGAGGCGCGCAGCAGCAGTTCCGGCATGGGCTGGAAGCGCAACGCCAGCTTGGGCGAGAAATGCGCGCCGAAGCCGTGGAACTTGTCGACCCGGCCCGCGGCCTGCAGCTCCAGGCTCTTGGCCAAGGGCAAATTGGCCTCGGTGTAGACGGCGCCGAAGCTGCGCGCGGCATCGGTGCGCACGCTGCCCCAGCCGACGATGTCGCCCTTGGCGAGGTTCTCGGTGGGCAGGATGGCCATCGACTCATGGCGCAGCTCGAAGCCCGCCGCCACGCCGATGGGGCCGGCCGGCAGCCGGCCGAGTTCGCCGCTGAGCTTGCCGTCCACAAAGGTCTGGCGCGTGCTGGCGTGGTAGCCGTATTCGGGGAACAGCCGGGCCAGCACCGCCTCGCTGTTGACCTGGCCGATCCTGTAGCCGCCCGGCTTGTTGAAGAAGTCGGCGTCCAAGCTGTCCTTGTTGTAGTCGCCGATCAGGGCCTTGAAGCCGCTGTCGCTGAAGGAGCCGCGCGTGCGCTGGCGTGTCTTGCCGCCCATCACGCCGGCGGCGGCCTCCCAGTCCCAGCCCTGCCAGTCGCCCTTCAGGCCGGCCAGCACGCGGTACTGGTCGGTGGAGAGATGGTTGCCATTGCCGTCGTCGACGAAGCGGTAGCGCAGCTCGGCCTCCTCGCCCAGGGGGTTGAGCGGATGTTCGGCGGGCAGGCCGCGCGGATAGAAGGTGCGCACCTGCTTGGTCGAGGGGTCGGCCCAGACCGAGGCGCCGAGTGCCCAGCCGTAAGCGCCATACGGGCCCCAGTAGGCGGTCTTGGTGTTGGAGTAGATGCCCTCGGCAAAGCCCTGCAGATGCTCGGAGATGTTGAGCTTGCCCGATACCAGGGCGCTGACGCGATCGGCCGAGGGTTGCACCGCGAAGCGTTCGTAGCGGTCATACATGCACAGCGACTTGCTGGCATTGAAGGTGTTGCAGCCGGCGATCGGGCCGGCGCCGATCACATTGCCCGGATAGCTGTAGCTGGAGAGGCTGCCGAAGCTGCCCGAATAGGCCTTCATCGCGGGGTTGGCATCGTCCAGCACATCGCGCCAGGAGAAGTTGCCGTCGCGGTGGTAGACGTCGATATTGGCCAGCACATTGAAGCCGTCCTTGGCGTAGTCGCCGATGCCGCCCGCGATCGAGCCGGCGCGGTTGCCGAAGCGCTGGCTCAGCAGCGAGCTTTCGTGGGTGAGCTTGGCGCTCAGGCCCTGGTAGTTGTTGCGCGTGACGATGTTGATCACACCGGCCACCGCGTCGGAGCCGTACAGCGAGGAGCCGCCGCTCTTCAGGATTTCGACGCGCTCCACCGCCTCCAGCGGCAGCGCGTCGATATTGGCAAAGGTCTGGTTGTAGTCGGCCAGCGGATAGATCGAGAGGCGGCGCGAGTTCAGCAGCACCAGGGTCGATTGCTTGCCCAGGTTGTGCAGCGAGGCCCCGGTGGCGCCGTTGGCAAAGGAGCCGCCGCCGCCGATGTCCGAGAGTTCGCCGGTCACCGCGGCCGAGAGCTCCAGCAGCTCGCGCACCGTGGCCATGCCGCTGGACGCGATCTCCTCGCGCGAGATGATCTGCACCGCGGCCGGGCCCTCATCGGCGATGTTGAGGCGCTTGACGTGGCTACCGATCACCTCGACGCGGGTCAGCTTGTCGGGGGCGGGCGCGGTCTGGGCGCTGGCCGGGTTGTGGGCCAGGCCGGCGAGCATGAGGGCACCGACCAGCGGGTGTAAGGTCTTCGATTTCATCGGGTCTCCATTGGTTTTTTTGGTCTGAGGGAAAGAACAACAAAAAGCGTTCAGGGGGCGAGGTCGACGTAGTGCCAGAGCTCCTGCGAGAACAGGCCGCGCCGGTAGCCCTGCAGGCGCGGCTGGGTCAGCTCGTTGCCGATGCGGTGCGTCATGTACTTCAGCGGCATGTAGGCCACCTGCAGGCGCTTGGCCTCGTGCAGGGCGGCCTCGCGCTCGGGGCCGTCGGGCAGGCGTGTGACGCGCTCGTAGAGGGCGTCGAAGGCGGGCAGCCGGAAATAGCTCAGGTTGGTGCTGCCGGCCTCGGGGCCGTAGAGCTTGCGCATTCCCAGGTCCTGGCCGTCGGGGTTGACGGCGGTCTCGCTGAGCTGCCAGATCATCAGCCGCCCGGCGCGGGCCGCCTTCAGCTGCTCGGGCCATTGCGCCGTGACGAAGCGGGTGCGCAGGCCCAGCGCGTCGAGATCCTTCTTGCGCAGCTCGTCCTGGGCGCGCGAGAAGTCGTCGGGCTGGGTGGCGATCTCCAGCACCAGCGGACTGCCATCGGGCTGCTCGCGCCAGCCGTCGCCGTCGCGATCGCGGTAGCCGTAGGTGTCGAGCAGTGCGCGCCCCTTGGCGGGGTCATGCTCGCCGCTCTCGGAGCGGAAGCGCGCGTCGTAGCCGCTGGTGAAGGGCACCACGCCCGACTGCGCCAGGATGGCCTGGCCGCCGCGGGTGAGCCGGATCTCGCGCGCCACGTCCAGCCCCAGGCCGATGGCGCGCCGCAGCGCCACCTTGTCGGGCGCGTTGCCGCCCAGCGCCGGGCTGCGCATATTGAAGTACATATAGGTGACGTCGGCCTTCTGGCTGCGGTAGAGCCGGATGCCGCGCTGGCGCAGGTGCGGGGCCAGCCGGCCCAATGGCACCGCCTTGGGCATGAAGTCGCCCGGCACCTCGATCAGGTCCAGCTCGCCGTTCAGAAAGGCCAGCCAGCGCGGCTGGTTCTGCACGATCACCGACAGCTCGACGCGGTCCACCATGGGCAGGCGCCGGCCCTTGAAGCGGGCCAGCAAGGCCTGACCCTCAGCATCGTCGGGGGCGGGCTGGGCGTCGTAATAGCGCTCGCGGTAGCCGGGGTTGCGCTCCAGCACCAGGCGCGAGCTGCGCCGCCACTCGGCCAGGCGGAAGGGGCCGGTGCCGACCGGGTGCTCGCCGATCTGCGCGCCATAGGCTTGCACCACCTCGGGCGCCAGCGCCCCGGCCTTGTCATTGCCCGCCAGCCATTGGGCGAAGCGCGGGCGCGGTTCGGCCAGGCGGATCTGCAGCGTGTAGCGGTCCAGCGCGCGCAGGCCGGCGATCTCGCGCCCGTAGTCCATCGGCTTGCCGCTGCGCAGCGCCTCTTCGCGCAAGCCCTGCAGCCCCACGATGCCGGCCTCCAGCCACTCGGCAAAGCGCGGGCTGCTGAGCGCCGGGTCGGCATAGCGCTTGAAGCTGTAGACATAGTCGGCCGCCACCAGCTCGCGCGGCTTGCCGCCGAACGCCGGGTCGTCGGCGAAGAAGATGCCGGGCCGCAGGCGGATGGTCCAGCGCTTGTAGTCCTCGGCCACCTCGGGCAGGGCGGCGGCCGTCAGCGGCACCAGCTTGGCGGGGCGCGCCAGGTAGTCGTAGTGGTAGAGCGCCTCCAGCACATGGCTGAGCACGCGCAGCGAGTAGACGTCGTCGGCACGTACCGGATCGAAGCTGGTCTCGGCCTGCTCCAGCGGCAGGCGCAGGACCTTGGTCGCGGCTGGCGGCGCCGCCTGCAGCGACAGCGGCAGCAGCATCAACAGGCAGAGCTGGACGGTCCACCGGCGCAGCGCGTGGGGGCGGCTGGATTGCATGGGATTGGGTTAGATATATGGCTGGAATGCCAGATTGGCGGCAAGCTTAGGGCGCGCTGCCAACGCCGATCTATGGGAGTTTTCGGCGCAGCTATCCGGCTTTGGCATAGCCGCGCCGGGGCCGGCCGCTTACATCTGCATCCCCCCTCAGTGGGAGGTGCGCGCCGCCGCGCATCGGTTCACAGTCGCGCTGCGGTCAGCGAGGCTTTGATCGCACAGGAGTCGGTCATGCATTTCCAAGAAGTAGACACAGGGGATTTCAGGATCTATGCGGGGGCGCTGGAGCGGCCACGCCAGTACGGCTATGTGGCCGCCGTGGTGGTGGTGCGCATGCCGGTCGGCCAGCCGCGCCGCGAGACCTATCGCGATGAGAGCCTGGCGGGCGGCTTTGCCTGGTCATCGCCCGCGGAGGCCTTGCGCTTTGCGCTCAATGCCGGGCGCGATGCGGTGATGTGTGGCCGCGCGGCCATCTCCTGAGGCAGCGGCCCCGCCACCCGGGGCCCGATTTCGGTCGTTCGTCGCGCCGGCAGGCGCCGACGCTTGGTGGGGGCGCGCAAGGCCGCTATCGTGCGCCCCATGTCGACCGCCAGCCCCATTGCCCCCGCGGCATCGCCCGCCGCACCCAGCCCCTGGCAGGGCTTCGTTGCCTATCTGACGCCGCTGCGGCTGGCGCTGGCCCTGGGCCTGGCGGGCTTGGCGGCGGTGATGCTGGGCCCGATCTTCATCATTCCCTTCCCGGTGCTGCTGGGCCGCACCATGTTCGTCGGCCTGTGGGCGCTGCTGGCCTTCGCCGCCGCGGGCCAATGGCCGCGGCGCCTGCCGCGCTGGTGGGCACGCTGGCTGTTCCAGGTGCTGGTGGTGGCGCTGGCGGTGCCGGTGGCCACCCTGCTGGTCTACCTGGTAGCGGTGGGCGGCGACTTCGCCTCGCTGATCCGCAGCGAGGGGCGGGTGATGGGCTTTCTGTGGATCGCCGGCTCGGGCCTGCTGGTGGGGCCGCTGCTGGCGATGGGCGCGCTGTACCGGCAGCGCGACGCCGAGGCGCGCAACCAGGCGCTCAGCTTCGAGCTGGAGCGCAGCGAGCTGGAGCGGCGCGCGCTCGACGCCCGCCTGCGCCTGCTGCAGGCCCAGGTGGAGCCGCACTTTCTCTTCAACACCCTGGCGAATGTGCGCGCCTTGGTGGAAGCGGGCTCGCCGCAGGCCGCGCCGGTGCTGCGCAGCCTGATCGCCTATCTGCGCGCCGCCATGCCGAGGCTGCAGGACGAGACCGCCTGCCTGGCCGACGAGCTGGGGCTGGTGAAGGCCTATCTGGAGCTGATGCATCTGCGCATGCCGGATCGCCTGGTCTACGAGATCGCGGTGCCCTCCGAGCTGCTGCGCCTGCGCTTTCCGCCCATGGCCCTGCTGACCCTGGTGGAGAACGCGGTGCGCCATGGCATCGACCCCAGCGAGGAGGGCGGGCGCATCGAACTGGGAGGCTTGCTCGAGGACGGGCAGGTGCGTTTGTGGGTCTCCGACACCGGGGTGGGTCTGGTGCAGCAGATGGGCTCGGGCACCGGCCTGCGCAATCTGCGCGAGCGCCTGCAGGTGGTCTATGGCGAGGGCGCCGCCCTCGACCTGCAGGAGAATCAGCCCCACGGCCTGCGCGCCGAGATCCGCTTCACGCCATGACCGCAAGCACCGCCCCCACCGCCCTGATCGCCGACGACGAGCCCCTGCTGCGCGAAAGCCTGCAGCGCGCCCTGGCTACGGCCTGGCCCGAGCTGCGCGTGCTGGCCCAGGCGCGCAACGGCCGCGAAGCGGTGGAGCTGTTCGAGCAGCATGAGCCCGACATCGTGTTCCTCGACGTCCACATGCCCGGCATGAACGGCGTGGAGGCGGCACGCCAGATCGCGCGCCGTGCGCAGGTCGTGTTCGTCACGGCCTACGAGCAGTATGCGGTGCAGGCTTTCGAGCAGGGCGCGCTCGACTATCTGGTCAAGCCGGTGGACGAGTTGCGCCTGGCCGACACGGTGCAGCGCCTGCAGGAGCGCTGGCGGGCGCGGGCGGCGGGCACGCCGCAGCCGCAACTCGATCTGCAGGCCGCGATCGAAACCCTGGCGCGCAAGCTGATGCAGCCCGAGGGCGGCGCCGGCGCGGCGGCCTCGACAACTGCCTCAGCGGCGGGCCATCTGCAATGGATACGCGCCTCCGTGGGGTCGACGCTCAAGCTGATCCCGGTGGACCAGATCGTCTTCATGCGTTCGGACGAGAAATACACCCTGGTGGTCTGGCACGAGGGCGAGGCGCTGATACGCACGCCGATACGCGAGCTGGTGGAGCAGCTGGACCCGCAATGCTTTGTGCAGGTGCACCGCTCGGTGGTGGTGAACCTGCATGCGGTCAGCCATGTGACGCGCGGGCCGAACGAGACCGCCGACCTGCATCTCAAGGGTCGGCCCGAAGTCCTGCCGGTCAGCCGCAGCTATCTGCACCTGTTCCGGCAGATGTAGCCAGGGCGCGCAACTCAGCGGCCTGGCGGGTGGCCGGGCGGCGTGGCCTGGCCTTCCACCACCACTCGATCCAGCCGCCAGATGACCGGCGTGCGACCCTCGGGCGTGAAGAAGAAGGCGTCGACCAGAATCAGCGCCAGGATGCCGATCAGTGCGGCCAAGAGTGCAGTATGCAGGCCGCTGTCGGAGAAGCTGTGAATCTTTCCGCTTGCCATGATCTGCTCCTAAAAGGAAGTCGGGATCTGCCCGATCACTCTATGCTTTTGGCGCCGCGGCGTCCACAACATTGAGGACTTCTTGCGCCAGCGCAAGCACCGATGCGGGGGCCGAGCCTTCGGCCTCGTTGCTGATCGTGACCTGGCAGGGCAGGCCGGCGGCGGCGGTGCCGCGGATCACATGGGCGAGCAGGGCGCGCGTCGGCAGGTCGGGGTCCTGCAGCGCCTCGAAATCGCCGTAGCGGCGCAGCGCCTCCTGGTAGCCGAAGGGGCCGAAGCGCCGGTGCAGGTTCCAGCGGCAGACGAGGGGAGCGGGCCAGAGCCGCCGCAGTATCCACAGCTGTTCCTGCAGCGCCGGCAGCTTGGCGTGCAGACCCAGGCAATACCTGACCCCGGTGTCGCGCAGCAGGGCCACCAGGTCCTCGCACAAGAGCTCCGGGTCGCGCAGCTCCACGGCGATGCTGGCCGGCCCGTCCAGCCGAGGCAGGGCGCTCAGCATTGCATGCAGCCGGTCAAGCACCTCGCCGCGCCGCGCCAGCAGGGCCGGCGAGAGCGGGCTGAGCTGGAACACCAGCGCGCCGATCTTGTCGCCCAGCCCCTCGATGGCCGGCCGCACGAATTCCTGCAGGGCCAGGGCGGGATCGAGAAAGGCGCTGTTGCTGCGGCCGCCGCGGCCCTGCGCGTCGCGCAGCAAGGCGTCGGTGACCAAGCTCGGCGCCTTCACCGTGAAGCGGAAGTCGGCCGGCACCTGGGCCGCGTAGCGCTCGTACTGGCTGGCCTGCAGGGGCTGGTAGAAGCTGCGATCGATGCCCACCGCGCGCAGCAGCGGGTGCTGGCTGTAGGCGCCGAGGCCCTGCCTGGACAGGGCGCTGGCCGGGTAGGCACGCTGCCAGACCTGGCCGGCCCAGCCCGGATAGGCCCAGGACGAAGTGCCCAGGCGCAGCGCCTGCGGCAGTTGCGCCGCCAAGGCCTGGATGCTTGCGTCGGCCGGTTGGGCTTGGATCTTGCTGCCGGGCTTGCTGGCCGGCTTGGCAGCCGGCATGGTGGCCGGCATGGTGGCGCTAGGGGCCTCGGGGAACAATGCATCTTGCATGCGGCCAGCATAGCGGGCCGGCCCGGGCCGCTTGCTACACTTGCGCGCCTGCCCATGACCGAGCCATTCATTCCCCATCCGCCGCAGGCCGCCTTCAGTGCCGCCGACGAATACGCGATGCGGCTCGCGCTGGACCAGGCCCACAACGCCCTGCTGGTGGGCGAGGTGCCTGTGGGTGCGGTGCTGATGCGCCAGGGCCAGGTGATCGCCACCGGCTACAACCGGCCCATCACCACGCATGACCCCACCGCGCATGCCGAGATCGTGGCGCTGCGCCATGCCGCCACCCTGCTGGGCAACTACCGCCTGCCCGAGTGCGAGCTCTATGTGACGCTGGAGCCCTGCGCGATGTGCGCGATGGCGATGATGCATGCGCGCCTGAAGCGCGTGGTGTTCGCCGCGCCCGATCCCAAGACCGGCGTGGCCGGTTCGGTGCTGGACCTGTTCGCGCAAGCCCAGCTGAACCACCACACCGGCATCCAGGGCGGCCTGCTGGGCGAGGCCTCGGCCAAGCTGCTGCGCGAATTCTTTGCCGAGCGGCGCGAGGCCGCACGCAAGCGCCGCGAACTGGCGCGCGCGGCGCAAGCGCCGTCCCATAGCGACTCCGATGACGAATCCCAGCCCATTCCCACGGGCGATGCCATTCACCTGGATGATTTCAAACCATGAGTTCCCTGACCCTCTACACCCCGGCCGGCGTGCTGGCACAGGCCCAGCCCCTCAAGCGTGCCGCCAAGCGCCTGGGCGCACTGGGCTTCGAGGTGACGATAGACGCAGCGGCGCTGGCCAAGCATCAGCGCTTTGCCGGCGACGACGCAACGCGCCTGCAAGCCATCCATCGCGTGGCCCAGGCCGCGCCCTCGGTGGCGCTGGCCACGCGCGGCGGCTACGGCCTGACGCGCCTGCTCGACCAGCTCGACTGGAAGCTGCTGGCCAAGAGCGTGGAGCGCGGCACCCGCTGGGTCGGGCAGAGCGATCTGACCTCGCTGCAGCTGGGGCTGCTGGCCAAGGCCAAGCTGCAGAGCTGGGCCGGCCCGCTGGCCTGCGACGACTTTGGCCGCAGCGACGACGAGGGCGGCGTGGACGATGTGACGCAGGACTGTTTCACCGAGGCCATGAGCGGGCTGCTGGAGGCGGTGGGCTTTCGCACCGAGGCCGGGCACGACGGCTTCGAGGCGCGCGGCACCCTGTGGGGCGGCAATCTCTGCGTGCTCAACTCGCTGCTGGGCACGCCCTACTTTCCGCGCATCAAGGGCGGCATCCTGTTCCTGGAGGATGTCAACGAGCATCCCTATCGGGTCGAGCGCAATCTGCTGCAACTGCAGCAGGCGGGGGTGCTGGACGCGCAGAAGGCCATCGTGCTGGGTGAGTTCAGCGCCTGGAAGAAGTCGCCGCTGGACCGCGGCTACAACCTGAAGGCGGCCATCGAGGCGGTGCGTGCGCGCACCAAGACGCCGATCTTCACCGGCCTGCCCTTCGGCCATGTGGCCACCAAGGTCTGCCTGCCGGTGGGCGCCAAGGTGGAGATGGTGGTGCAGGGCCGCGACGCCCTGCTGGCCTGGGGGCATACGCACTGATACCCCCCGTGTTCGGGTGCATTCCATGAGGGCGCACAGCGCCCGGCTCCACTATGATCGCGCGCCAGCCTCTGCACGCCGGGCCATCAGCCCAGGCGCCGCCAGAGGCTCGTTTTTTGTGCCTAAGCGCGTGCAGAAGGGGTCATGTGTTGTTGAAGCGGATTGCGGGGTTCATCGGAGGCATCTTGGCCGCGGCGCTGCTGAGCGCCTGCAACAACAGCCCCTATCCGATCGGCGCCGAGAAGGACAACACGCTTTACATGTCCTTTGACGAGCGCTCGCCGCGCTATCTGGACCCGACCGCCTCCTATACCGCGCCCGAGGGTGCCTACGCCTACCATATCTACGAGCCGCTCTACGGCTACCACTACCTCAAGCGCCCCTACCAACTGGAGGGCCACGCCGCCACCGAGGTGGTGAAGCCCTATTACCTGGATGCCAAGGGCGTGCGCCTGCCCGACGATGCGCCGTCCGAGCAGATCGCCCAGGCGGTCTACGACATCCCCATCCGCAAGGGCCTGCGCTACGCGCCGCACCCGGCCTTTGCCAAGAATGCCCAGGGGCAGTACATCTACCACCACCTCACGCGGGCGGAGCTGGGCGACAAGCGTTCGCCCTGGGAGTTTGCCCAGCAGGGCACGCGCGAGCTGGTGGCGGAGGACTTCGTGTTCGCCATCAAGCGCCAGGCCACGCCGCGCATCGAGGCGCCGCTGTTCGGCGTGTTCTCCGAGCATGTGCGCGGCCTCAAGGCCTACAGCCAGCTGATCCGCGCCGAAAACGCCAAGCTGCTCAAGGGCCTGCCCGAGAACAGCGCGGACAAGCCCTTCCTGGACTTCCGCCGCTGGCCGCTGGAGGGGGCCGAGGCGCTGGACTCGCACACCCTGCGCATCCGCCTGAACGGCAAGTACCCGCAGTTCCAGTACTGGCTGGCCACCACCTTCTTCGCGCCGGTGCCCTGGGAGGTGGACGCCTTCTATGCCCAGCCGGGCATGAACGAGAACAGCCTGTCGTGGAATCAATGGCCGGTCGGCACCGGCCCCTTCATGATGACCGAGTATGTGCAGGACCGCCGCCATGTGATGGCGCGCAACCCCTATTACCGGCAGGACAGCTATCCCTGCGAGGGTGCCGCCGGCGACCAGGCCGCCGGCCTGCTGGACGATTGCGGCAAGCGCCTGCCCTTTGTCGACAAGATCGTCGCCAACATCATCAAGGAACGGGTGCCGCGCAAGGAACTGTTCAAGCAGGGCTATCTGGACCTGCCCGAGATCGAGCGGACCGACTGGGGCGTCGAGTTCATGGTGGACAAGAGCGACTCCGACGAGGTGTTCCGCAACTACGCGGCCAAGGGCTACCGCTTGCCCATGGATACCGACATCGGCAGCTGGTACGTGGGCTTCAACTGGCTGGATCCGGTGGTGGGGCAGGGCAGCACGCCCGAGCAGCGCGAGCGCAACAAGAAGCTGCGCCAGGCCATCTCGATCGCGATCGACTGGGAGGAGGGCTATGGCCGCATCTTCCGCAACAAGGGCGGCGATGCCGCCCATGGCCCCACGCCGCCCGGCGTGTTCGGCTCGCGCGAGGGCCAGCCGGGCTGGCACAACCCGGTGACGCACAAGCTGGTGGATGGCAAGGTGCAACGGCGCTCCATCGATGAGGCCAAGGCCCTGCTGGCCGAGGCCGGCTACCCGGAGGGGCGCGACGCCGGCACCGGCAAGCCCCTGGTGCTGAGCTATGACTTCATGCGCGTGGTCACGCCCGAGATGAAGGCCGAGAACGACTGGATGGTGAAGCAGTTCGCCAAGCTGGGCATCCAGCTGGACGTGCGCGCCACCGACTTCAACCAGTTCCAGGAAAAGGTGCTCAAGGGCAAGCACCAGATCTATTGGTGGGGCTGGTTGGCCGACTATCCGGATGCCGAGAACTTTCTGTTCCTGCTCTACGGCCCGAACAGCAAGTCCAAGTTCGAGGGCGAGAACGCCTCCAACTACGAGAACCCCGCCTACGACCGCCTCTACAAGCGCCTGCAGACCCTGGACGATGGCCCGGAAAAGCAGCGCGTGATGGACGAGATGCTGGCCATCGTGCGCGAGGACGCGCCCTGGTCCTGGGGCTACTGGCCCTATGTGGGCCTGGCCTTCCAGCACTGGGTCTACAACGGCAAGCCCAGCATCGTGGTGCGCGACGTGGGGCGCTATTACCGCGTCGATGCCGCCGAGCGCGCGCGCAGGCAGGCCGAGTGGAACCATCCGATCTGGTGGCCCCTGCTGCTGCTGGCGGCGGGCGCGGCCGTGATCGCCTGGCTGACGCGCCGCTCCTTCCGCGCCCGCGAGCTCGCCACCGCGCGCGGCGCCTGAGGCCTGACGACATGATCAAGTACCTGCTACGTCGCCTCGGCTACGGCATCGCCGTGCTGGTGGGCGTGAACCTGCTGACCTTCTTCCTGTTCTTCTCGGTCAACACGCCCGACGACATGGCGCGCCTGAACATCGGCGGCAAGCGCGTCACCCAGGAGCAGATCGAGAAGTGGAAGACCGAGCGCGGCTACGACAAGCCGCTGTATTACGACGCCGCGCAGGCGGGCAGCGAGAAGTTCACCCACACGATTCTGTGGGAGCGCTCGATCTCGCTGATGCTGCTGGACTTCGGCCGCTCGGATGCGCGCCAGGCCGTCAACATCGGGCACGAGGTCAAGGTGCGCATGGGCGTGAGCCTGCAGCTGGCGGTGCCGCTCTTTGTGCTGCAGATGATCGTGAGCACCGCCTTCGCGCTGCTGCTGGTGTTCTTCCGCCATACCCGCATCGATTTCTGGGGCGTGGTGCTGTGCGTGCTGATGCTGTCGATCTCCAGCCTGTTCTACATCATCGTCGGCCAGTACTTCTTCTCGCGCCTGCTGCGGCTGGTGCCCATCGGCGGCTACGAGCCGGGCCTGGATGCGATCAAGTTCCTGGCCCTGCCCATCGTACTCTCGCTGCTCTCGCGCCTGGGCGGCGAGGCGCGCCTGTACCGCGCCATGTTCCTGGAGGAGGTGGGCAAGGACTATGTGCGCACCGCGCGCGCCAAGGGGCTCTCCGAGCCGGTGGTGCTGTTCCGCCACGTGCTGCGCAATGCGCTGATTCCCATCATCACCAGCGCCGGCTCCTACCTGCCCTATGTGTTCCTGGGCAGCCTGGTGTTCGAGAGCTTCTTCGGCATCCCCGGCCTGGGCGCCTTCATCATCGAGGCCATCTCGGGCCAGGACTTCGCCATCGTGCGCACCATGGTGTTCCTGGGCGCGGCCCTTTATGTGGCCAGCAATGCGCTCATCGACCTGGCCTACACCTGGGTGGATCCGCGCGTGCGGCTGTCCTGAGCCCCACATCGAAGATTAGGAATCATGTCGTCGTTCAAGATCGTCGTGCTCTGGACCGATGTGGCCCTGTGGGCCATGTTCGCCGCCTTGCTGGGCTATCTGCTGCGCATCCTGCGCCAGCCCCATGTGCGCGTCACCTGGGCGCGCGTGCTGCGCGATGCGGCCTCCTGCTGTGCCGGCGTGGTGCTGCTGCTGTTCATGGCGGTGACGCTGCTGGACAGCCTGCATTTCCGCCGCGCCCTGGATGGTGCCGAGGGCGCCGGCGCGACGGGCCAGCAGTTCTACAGCACCCGCACCGAATCGCTGCTGGACCTGCTGCTGGCGCGCCAGGTGGCGATGCGCGAGACCAGCTATTCGGCGCCGCTGGCCTACCAGGGTTTCAACAAGGACAACATCAGCGAGGGCGGTGAGGTGCGCCGCGACTACCCGCGCCTGCAGTTCGGCGGCGCCCATCTGCGCCTGCCGGCCGAGCAATGGGCGGGCGATGTGCTGGGCCGCGCCCTGCGCGGGCTGGCCTGGGGCCTGCTGGCCGTGCTGGTGCTGGGCCTGGCCATGACGGCGGCGCTCGCCGCCGGCCATGGCGGCTGGCGGAGGGCGCTGCAGGACCTGCTGCGCGACCGCACGCATTACCCGCTGCGCGCGGTGCTGCTGACCCTGGCGGTCACCGCGCTGCTGAGCGGGCCCAGCATCGCGCTGATGGACCATTACCATGTGTTCGGCACCGACCGCACCGGCAACGACGTGCTCTACCAGGCGCTCAAGAGCATACGCACCGCCTTCGTGATCGGCGCGCTCTCCACCCTCGCGACCCTGCCGCTGGCCCTGGTGCTGGGCATCCTGGCCGGCTATTTCAAGGGCTGGGTGGACGAGCTGATCCAGTACCTCTACACCCTGCTGACCTCGGTGCCCAATGTGCTGCTGATTGCCGCCTGCGTGCTGATGGTGCAGGTCTTCCTCGACAAGAACCCCGATCTGTTCGAGACCGGCGTGGAGCGCGCTGACCTGAAGATGTTCCTGCTGTGCCTGATCCTGGGCGTGACGGGCTGGGCCACGCTGTGCCGGCTGATCCGCGGCGAGACGCTCAAGCTGCGCGAGCTGGACTATGTGCAGGCCGCCACCGCCTTCGGCGTCGGGCCGCTGCGCATCATGTGGCGCCACATCGTGCCCAATGTGATGCACCTGGTGCTGATCACCACGGTGCTGAGCTTCTCGGACCTGATCCTCTACGAGGCGGTGCTGACCTATGTGGGGGTGGGCGTGGACCCGGGCATGAACAGCTTTGGCGGCATGATCAATCTGGCGCGCGCCGAGATGTCGCGCGACCCGCTGGTGTGGTGGAGCTTTGCGGCGGCCTTTGGCTTCATGGTGAGCCTGGTGCTGGCCGCCAACCTGTTTGCCGATGGCGTGCGCGATGCCTTCGACCCGCGCGCCCGCAGCCTGCGCCCGCGCGTGCTGGGCCTGGCCAAGACCGCCTGAACATGCTGCACATCGACGATCTCAAGGTCACCCTGGACGCCGACGCCGGCCTGGTGCGCGCCATCGACGGCATGCAGCTGACGCTCCAACGCGGCGAGACCTTTGCCCTGGTGGGCGAATCGGGCTGCGGCAAGAGCATGACGGCGCTGGCGCTGATGCGCCTGCTGCCCGACAACGGCCGCATCACGGCAGGGCGGCTGGAGCTGGACGGGCGCGAGGTGTTCGGTCTCAGCGAGGCGCAGATGCGCGGCGTGCGCGGCGGCCGCATCGGCATGATCTTCCAGGAGCCCGCCACCAGCCTGAATCCGGTCATGCGGGTGGGCGCGCAGATCGTCGAGGCGATCGAGGCGCACACCACCTTGCGCGGCGCCCAGGCGCGCGCCAAGGCGATCGACTGGCTGAGGCGGGTCGGCATTCCCGAGCCCGAGCGTCGCATCGACGAATACCCGTTCCGCCTGTCGGGAGGGCAGAAGCAGCGCGTCATGATCGCGATGGCGCTGGCTGCAGAGCCGGACTTCCTGATCGCCGACGAGCCCACCACCTCGTTGGACGTGACGATACAGGCGCAGATCCTGCAACTGCTCAAGGAACTGCAGCGCGAGCGCGGCCTGGGCCTGCTGCTCATCACCCACGATCTGGCGGTGGTGGCCGGCATGGCGCACCAGGTGGCGCTGATGTATGCGGGCCAGATCGTCGAGCTGGCACCCGCGGCCGAGTTCTTTGCCGAGCCCAAACACCCCTATGCGCGGCTGCTGCTGCAGGCCCTGCCGGATGCCGGCAAGCGCGGCGCGGCCCTGGCGGCCATCGCCGGCACGGTGCCGCCGCTGTGGTTGCAATTCGAGGGCTGCCGTTTTGCGCCGCGCTGCGACCGCGCCATGCGACACTGCGCCGCGCAGCCGCCGCTGCTGAGCCAGGTGGCATCGACGCATGAGGTGCGCTGCCTGCTCTACAGCGCGCCCGGCGAGGCCCTGCCGGCCGCCGCACCGGCGCGGCCCGCCACCGCCCCAGCCGCGGCGCCAGCGCCTGGCGCGCAGCCGCTGCTGGCGGTGCGCGATCTGCGCGTCGTCTACCGCCTGGGTGGTGGGCTGTGGGGCGGCGGCCAGCGCGAGTTCCGGGCGGTGGACGGCGTGTCCTTCGACATTCCCGCCGGCCAGACCCTGGCCCTGGTGGGCGAATCGGGCTGCGGCAAGACCACCTCGGGCAAGGCCATCGTGCAACTGCTGCGCCAGCAGGCGCGCATCGAGGGTCAGGCCTTGCTGGATGGCGTGGACCTGTTCGGTCTGCAGGGTCAGGCCTTGCGCGCGGCGCGCCGCCAGGTGCAGATCATCTTCCAGGACCCGTTCGCCTCGCTGAACCCGCGCATGCGCGTCATGGAAGTGCTGGAGGAGGGCCTGCTGGCGCTGCGCCCCGAGCTGGACGCGCCGGCGCGGCGCGAACTGCTGCTGGCGCTGCTGGACCAGGTGGGTCTGCGGCGCGATGCCCTGGAGCGTTTTCCGCACGAATTTTCGGGTGGCCAGCGCCAGCGCATCGCGATCGCGCGTGCGCTGGCGGTCCAGCCCAGGCTGATCGTCTGCGACGAACCGACCTCGGCGTTGGATGTCTCGGTGCAGGCCCAGATCCTCAATCTGCTGCGCGAACTGCAGCGCAGCCAGGGCCTGGCCTTTCTCTTCATCACCCACAACATCGGCGTGGTGGAGTACATCGCCGACGCCGTGGCGGTGATGCAGGGCGGTGCGATCGTCGAGGTGGGGTGCACCGATTCGGTGCTTGAACGGCCGCAACACGCCTACACGCGCAGCTTGCTGCAGGCCGTGCCGCGGCTGGGCCCGGCGCCCATGACCTTAGGCAGTTGACAAGCCCTTGTTCGCGTGGGTCGTCTGGCGTGGCGTTGTTGCAACGAAGGGCCCCGAGCTTACCGCTGGGTTTCCTGGGGTAAGCACTGTGTTTTCAATGACTTACGGCACTTAGTCGAAGGCCCTAGGGACATTACGGGGGAAGCTGACGCGTGACTGAATTGACACTCGCACGACCCCAATCTGAGATGGATGCTCAGGCCAAGGTCGAGCCTTATCGTGGCTCGCCAAGCGTGCCCAGTTTCAGTACGCGAATGTTTCTCACAAAGGAGTCCTTACATGTTCAAGAGGAAGAGCGTTAACGTCGCCGTCCTGCTCGCCCTGGGCGCTGCCCTGCCCGGCGTCGCAATGGCGCAAGAATCACTGCAGCGTGTCGAGATCACCGGTTCGCGCATCAAGACCATCGACACCGAGGGCCAGAGCCCGGTCGTGGTGCTTGGCGCCGAGGCCATCAAGGCCGACGGTATCCGCACCGCGGAAGGCCTGCTGAACAACCTGCCCCAGGTCTTCGCCGACTACGGCGGCAGCGTGTCGAACGGCTCCACCGGTACCGCCACGGTCAACCTGCGTAACCTCGGCTCGGCCCGCACCCTGGTGCTGGTGAACGGCCGCCGCATGCCTGCCGGCAGCCCGCGCAACACCGCCGCTGACTTGAACCAGATCCCGGTTTCGATGATCAGCCGCGTTGAAATCCTGACCGGCGGCGCATCCGCCGTGTACGGTGCCGACGCTGTGGCCGGTGTGGTTAACTTCATCCTGAAGGACAACTTCCAGGGTGTGGAGTTCGACGCCACCTACTCCGGTTACAACCACTCGCAGCAAAACCCCTCGGGCGTGGCTGACATCGTCGCCGGCCGTGCCAAGACCAATCCGACCGGCTTCCAAGTTCCTGGCGACAAGGGCCTGGACGGCATCACCAAGGAATTCAGCGTCACCGTGGGCGGCAACTTCGCCGACGGCAAGGGCAATGCCACGCTGAACTTCACGGCCCACAAGGAAAACGCCCTGCTGCAAAGCGAGCGTGATTTCTCGTCCTGCGCGCTGGGCATTGCCGCCGGCGGCACGGCCTTCAACTGCGGCGGCTCGTCCACCAGCTACCCCGGCCGTTTCTTCCTGAACCAGGGCAGCTTCACGGTGGCTGATGCCGCCGGTAATGCACGCCCGTTCTCGGCCGCGACCGACCAGTACAACTTCGGCCCGCTGAACTACTTCCAGCGCCCGGCTGATCGTTACTCGGCCACCGCGATCGCGCATTACGACATCAACGACATGGCCCGCGTGTATGCACAGCTGGGCTTCCACGATGACCACACCGTGGCACAGATCGCACCCAGCGGCCTGTTCGTGTTCGATACCTCCACCGCCGGTGGCATCAAGTTCGAGAACCCCTTCCTGACGGACTCGTGGAAGGCTGTGCTGGCCGCTTCCAATGCCGATGAAGGCAAGACCTTCAACAAGGCGGGCGATGTTGCCAACATCCTGATCGCGCGCCGCAACGTCGAAGGCGGTGGCCGTCAGGACGACCTGCGCCACACCTCCTACCGCGCCATCGTTGGCGTGAAGGGTGACATCGGCGCCTGGAGCTATGACGCCTTCGGCCAGGTCGCTCGCGTGGTCTACCAAGAGACCTACAAGAACGACTTCTCCAATGCGCGTATCGGCCGCTCGCTGGACGCCGTAACCGATGCATCGGGCAAGATCGTCTGCCGCTCGGCCATGGACGGTTCGGATCCGAACTGCGTGCCTTACAACATCTGGTCGCTCGGCAAGGTCACACCCGAAGCCCTGAACTATCTGCAGACCCCGGGCTTCCAGAAGGGCTTCACCAACCAGGGCGTGTTTGGCGCCTCGGTGGCCGGTGACCTGACCGAGTACGGCCTGAAGCTGCCGACCGCACGCTCCGGTGTGGGCGTCGCCTTCGGTGTGGAGCGCCGCACCGAGCAACTGGAACTGTCGACCGACTCGGCCTTCACCACCGGTGACCTGGCTGGTCAGGGCGGCCCCACCATTGGCGTGGGCGGCAAGTACAGCGTGGACGATATCTACGGCGAAGTGCGCGTACCGCTGGCCGAGCGTCAGCCCTACGCCTACGCGATGAACCTGAACGCTTCGTACCGCCATTCGAAGTACAGCACCGGCCCACAGACCGATACCTACGGTACCGGCCTGGAATGGTCGCCCGTCAAGGAAGTGAAGCTGCGCGCCAGCTACCAGCAGGCCGCTCGTTCGCCCAATGTGGTTGAGCTGTACGCCTCGCAGTCGCAAGGCCTGTACAACAATGACGCCGATCCTTGCGCCGGCGACACGCCGACCGCCACCCTGGCGGAATGCGCGCGCACCGGCGTGACGGCTGCCCAGTACGGCAAGATCATCGACAGCCCGGCTGGCCAGTACAACGGCCTGTTCGGTGGCAACCCCAACCTGAAGCCTGAGACTGCCAACAGTATCACCTTCGGTCTGGTGGCTTCGCCGCTGAAGGACCTGAACGTCTCGCTGGACTATTTCTCGATCAAGCTGAAGGATGCCATCAGCAGCCTGCCGCCGACGACCACGCTGACGCAGTGTCTGAAGTCCGGCGATCCGAAGTTCTGCAGCCTGATCCAGCGCGACAAGTTCGGCTCACTGTGGCTGACCACCGGTGCTCAGATCATCTCGACCAACATCAACGTTGCGTCGCAGAAGACCCAGGGCCTGGACGTGGGCGTGGACTACGGCATGCGCCTGGGCGACATGGGCAAGCTGGACCTGAGCTTCCTGGGTACCTACCTGAAGGAACTGGCCTATGAGACCGTGCCTGGCCTGGGTTCGTTCGACTGCGCCGGCTTGTACGGTTCGACCTGCGGCACGCCCGCTCCGAAGTGGCGTCACAAGCTGCGCGCTTCCTGGGCTACCCCCTGGGGCGTGAACGCGGCACTGACCTGGCGCTATTTCGGCAAGGTTGATGTGGATGCAAGCAGCAGCAACGAGCAACTGGCTGGTACGGTGAGCGAAATCAGCAAGACCTTCAGCGCCCAGAACTATCTGGACCTGTCGGCCTCCTACAAGCTGACCAAGAACATCACGCTGGCTGCCACGATCAACAACCTGCTGGACAAGGATCCCCCGCTGGCCGTGACCGGCGCTCCCTTCGGCAACGGCAACACCTACCCGGTGGTGTACGACGCCCTGGGCCGTCGCATCACGCTGAACCTGAACGCCAAGTTCTAAGTTTCAGCGCGTAAGCCAAAGCGCCTGTGCTTGCACAGGCGCTTTTTTCTTTGCTGTTGTACCGTCTGAACATGAACACTTCGACATCCGGCGCTGTGCCCGGTCTGCCCGGCGAGCTCGCCGACTTGGCGGCGCGTGCGCAGCAGGCCCTGATGCGGCGCGATGTGGCGGCTGCCCGTGCCTTGCTGGAGCGCCTCAGCGAGCTCCAGCCTAACAACCCGCAGCCGTGGCTGCAGCTGGCCATGCTGTTCCGCATGCTCAAGGACGAGGCCAACGAGGAGCGTGTGCTGCACCGCGCCCTGGAGGCCGATTCGCATGACTTGATGGCGCTCATCATGCGCGGCAAGTTGCTGGAGCGGCAGGGTCGCACGCACGAGGCGGTGAGCGCCTACGAGGGCGTCATCGCGGTGGCACCGGATGCTGAACGCATCGTCTCCGAGTTGCGTGCGCCGGTCCAGCATGCACGCGATTATGTGCTGCGCTACAAGCAGCGCTATGGCGATTTTGTCGATCGCTTCATCGCCGAGCAAGGCGTGCAGCTCGAGTCCAGGGAGCTGGACCGCTTCCGCCTCTCGCTCGATATTCAGTTCGGACGCAAGAAGCGCTATGACGCGCAACCCATGGGTTACTTCATGCCCCAGCTCGTGCCCCTCGAGTTCTTCGAGCGCCAGGCATTTCCCTGGCTTGACGGGATCGAAGCGGCGACCGATGCGATACGCGACGAATTTCTTGGCGTGCTGGCGCAGGAGGAGGGCTTCACGCCCTATCTGACCTATGGCAGCGACGCGCCCTTGAACCAATGGGCCGAGCTCAACAACTCGCCGCGCTGGAGCGCCTTCCACCTGCTCAAGGACGGCCTGCCCGTGCCCGCCAACGCGGCCAAATGCCCCCGCACCATGCAGGCGCTGGGCCTCGCCCCGCAGCCCGATCAGCCCGGGCGTACGCCGGTGGCGATGTTCTCGCTGCTCAAACCGCACACCCGCATTCCGCCCCATGTGGGAATCAGCAACGCGCGCCTGGTGACGCATCTGCCGTTGATCGTGCCGGCGGGCTGCGGCTTCAGGGTTGGCAACCAGGTCCGTGAATGGGTGCCCGGCCGGGCCTGGGTGTTTGACGACACCATCGAGCACGAAGCCTGGAACGACAGCGACAAGTTGCGCGTGGTCCTGATCTTCGACGTCTGGCATCCGGCCCTCAGCGAAGCGGAGCGCCGCGCCGTCACCCTGCTGACCCAGGCCGAACAGGCCTTTCTGGGCAGGGTGGGGGGCTTCGACCTCTGAGCGCGAGCTGCCGCGGGTAAACACGGAACCGCGCGTTGCATTGCATCAATCAAATACCAGTAAGATACCAAATGTGAAGGCATGGGGTCTACGATGCTGCCTGCGGGGCGGCATCGGCGCCAAGTGAGCTTCGTGCCGGGCTGGGGTAAGCCCCATGTCAGGCGCGAATCCCATCTCGGTTATGATCTCGGCCGACGGAGCAGGGTCCAAATGTAGTGAAACTACAGGCGGAGGCCGGCTTTCGTTGCGCCCGTGGCCGCAAGCCAGCGGGCATTTTTTGTTGAGTCGGGTTTCCGTCGTGCCCAGTGCTTTCGTTGATCGCAGGTCTTGAAATGCTGGGTCAGGAGGCGTCCCTCGTGCAGGCGCTGTGAAGAGTCGTACTCCCCCACGTGTCTTGATGAATGAGTTTCGCAGTCTTATGAAGGAGCGCGCATGAACTTTGCGCAGGAGAACAACGGCTCGTCGCGCGTGACAGGTTTCGGTGTCGTGGTGGTGATCCACGTATTCCTGATCTGGGCGCTGGCAAGCGGTTTGGCCCGCAAGGCCGTCGAGGCCATCAAGGGTCCGATCGATGTGAAGGTGGTGGAGGAGAAGGTCAAGCCGCCGCCGCCGGTGGAGAAGCTGTTGCCGCCTCCGCCCGACATGAAGGCGCCGCCGCCACCCTATGTGCCGCCGCCTGAAGTGCAAATCACTGCACCGACGCCGCCGACGCAGGCAATTTCCGTTCAACGGGATACGCCGCCGCCGACGCGCGAAGTGTCTGCCACGCCTCCGCCCAGGGCTGTGGAAGCCCCGCCAGCGCCGGTAAAACGCGAAGGCCCGCCGAAGGCGAGCATGGTCTGTACCAAGATGGGTCAGCCCGAAGTGCCTGGCGTGAGCTGGAGTGGTGAAGCGCTGTTCAAGGTGCTGGCAACCGTCAAGTCGGGCCGCGTCACGGCCATCGAAGTCACCAGCGTGAAGATGCAGGGCGGCAATGACCGCAAGGCGCAACGCGCGATGCTGGGTGCGATCGAAGCCACGCTGCGCGACACCTATGAATGCCCGGGCGATCATGTGTTCGAGCAGGAATTCCTGTTCCGCATCAACTGATCACCCTAATTTCCGAATACCGGGATGTGGCTGGGACCCATCCCGTTCTGTCTAACCTGAGTTCCCGATCTCTTTTGCGTAGGAGTTGACTCCATGATCTCTCGTATCTCCGCCTTGTTTGCGGCAATCGCCTTTGCTGCGACCCTGGCCGTTTCGCCCATGGCTCAAGCTCAAGCTCCTGCTGACGCCGCTTCCGCAGTGGCTGTCGACGCCGCTCCCGCTCCTGCCGCCGCTCCTGCCGCGAAGAAGGAAGAAAACCCCTACGGGCTGATGCACACGCTGCAGCATGGCGACATGGTGTCCAAGGGCGTGCTGGGCCTGCTGCTGATCATGTCCATGGGTTCGTGGTACATCCTCTTCACCAAGCTGTGGGATACCCAGAAGCTGAGCAACGAAGCCAAGGAAGTCCGCGCCACCTTCTTCAAGAAGGCCAGCCTGGCTGAAGGCGTCAAGGGCCTGAACGAAACCGGCGCATTCCGCTACATCGCTCAGAGTGCCATCGAGGCTTCCGAGCACCATGAAGGCGCGCTGACCGAGAACATCGACCACAACACCTGGGTGACGATGAACATCGATCGCTCGGTGGCAGAAGTGCAGAGCCGCGTGCAAGGTGGCCTGGGCTTCCTGGCAACCGTCGGTTCGACCTCTCCCTTCATTGGCCTGTTCGGCACGGTGTGGGGCATTCTGCAAGCGCTGACCGCCATCGGTGTGGCCGGCCAGGCTTCGATCGACAAGGTGGCTGGCCCCGTGGGTGAAGCCCTGATCATGACCGCGATCGGTCTGGCCGTCGCTGTGCCGGCCGTGCTGGGTTACAACTGGCTGGTGAACCGCAACAAGTCGGTGATCGCGCAAGTGCGTGCCTTCGCTGGCGACCTGCACGGCGTGCTGATGGGCAACCGTCAAGTCAAGCGCTAATCGATAGCCCCGGAGCACCATCATGGGCATGAACGTCGGATCATCTTCCGGCGATGATGAAGTGGTCTCGGCCATCAACACCACGCCCCTCGTGGACGTGATGTTGGTGCTGCTGATCATCTTTCTCATCACCATTCCGGTGGTGACGCAGTCGGTGGCGTTGAATCTCCCCAAGGAGACCAACCAAGTCCGCGTTACCAAGCCGGAAAACATTGAAATCGCGGTGACCAAGGACGGCGACGTCTACTGGTACACCGCCCTGGTGCCGGACAACGAGGCCCTGGTCACACGCCTGAAGAAGGTTTCGGTGCTCAATCCGCAGCCCGAAGTCCATATTCGCGGCGACGACAAGGCACGTTACGAATCGGTGGGCCGCGTGATGGTGGCTTGCCAACGTGCCGGCATCCTGAAGATCAGCTTCGTCACCGAGCCTCCGGCTCGCGGTGGTTGAGCCCAGGAGAACAGCATGGGAATGAATGTTGGTAGTTCGAGCGGCTCGGACGAACCGGAAGTGATGATGGACGTCAACACGACGCCCCTCATCGATGTGATGCTGGTGCTACTGGTGATGTTGATCATCACCATCCCCATCCAGCTGCATTCGGTGAATCTGGACATGCCCGCGGGCAACCCGCCGCCTCCGCTCAAGGAGCCGGTGGTGCACGAAGTGTTCATCGACTTCGACGGCACGGTGAGCTGGGATGGCGTGGCGCTGGCCGATCAGGCCAGCGTGGAAGCCAAGCTGGCCGAAATCGCTGCCATGCCTGACCAGGAAGAGGTGCACATCAAGCCCAACAAACTGGTCGAGTACGGTAATGTGGCCGCAGTGATGGCCGCGGCGCAGCGACTCGGTGTCAAGAAGATGGGCATGGTCGGCAACGAACAGTTCCTGAACTGATGACCGCTTGATTGAATTGAACGCGCTGTCCGCAAGGCCGGCGCGTTTTTCTTCGTAGGAGATAGACGAATGAAGCTCAAAAGCTTGGCCTCGGCGACCCTGGGTGCCGCGGCGTTGGTGTTCAGCCTGAGCCCGCAGGGCGAGCTTGGGTTTGCTCAAGCCGTCGCGCAGGCCGAAACTGTGCGTCCCGAAGTGGGCAAGCATCTGAAAGATGCCTCGGCCCTCATCAAGAGTGGCAAGTACAAGGAAGCGCTGGCCAAGGTGCGCGATGCCGAGGCCGTTTCAGGCCGCACCGCCGCCGAGAACAACGCCATCGAAGGCATGCGCGTGGCCGCTGCCTCGGGCGCGGGCGACGCCGAGTCCATGGTGCGGGGCTTCGAGGCCTTGAAGGCCGCCGGCAAGCTGGCCGGCCCCAGCCAGCTGCAGATGATGGAGTCGATTGCCGGCACCTATCTGCGCGGTGGCAACGCCGCCAAGGCGCTGGAATGGTCCAACAAGTACTTCGCGGCCGGCGGCAGCAGCCCGACCATGAAGCAGGTGCAGAGCCAGGCGCAGTTCAAGTCCGGCGACATGGGCGCCGTTCTGAAGGACACGCTGGCCGAGTTGCAGGCGGACGAGAAGGCCGGCAAGGTGCCGACCCAGGACAAGCTGAACCTGCTGCTGTACGCGGCGCAGAAGAAGAACGACGCCGGCGCGGAGGCCTTTGCCACCGAGAAGCTGCTGAACTACTACCCCACCAAGCAGCTGTGGGCCCAGTTGCTCGGCAGCCTGCCGAGCAAGAAGGGTTTCTCGGACCGCTTCGCCCTGGACGTCTACCGCCTCAAGCTGGTCACCGGCAATATGCGCGACGCCAACGACTACATGGAAATGGCGCAGCTCGCTGCCCAGGCCGGCTATCCCGACGAGGGCAAGCAGGTGGTCGACAAGGGCATGGCTGCGAATGTGCTGGGCCAGGGTACCGAGGGCGCGCGCCACAAGCGTCTGGCCGACCTGCTGGTCAAGAAGATCGCCGAGGCCAAGGCCGCCCAGACGGGCGCCGAGAAGGACGCTCAGGAAGCCAAGGACGGCAATGCGCTGATCACCCTGGGTCTGGCCTTTGCCCATCGCGGCGAGGCCGCCAAGGGCGTCAAGCTGATCGAGCAGGGCATCGAGAAGGGCAATCTGAAGCGCCCCGAAGATGCCAAGCTTTACCTGGGTCTGGCCCAGTTCATCGGCGGCGATGCGGTCAAGGCGCAAGCCACCTGGCGCGGCGTCAAGGGCACGGACGGCGTTGCCGATCTGGCACGTCTGTGGAGCGTGCAGGCGCGCACCAGCAAGAAGTGATGCGCGGCTGATTTGAGCCCGTACGAGCAAGGCCCCGGAGTGGCAACACTCCGGGGCCTTTTGTCTTGCAAGCCCGCGTAGGATTATTTCGGTGCCATGCGGATCGCGCCGTCCAGGCGGATCACCTCGCCGTTGAGCATCTCGTTGGTGACGATCTGGTGCACCAGCTTGGCATAGTCCTCGGGACGACCGAGGCGCGAGGGGAAGGGCACGCTGGCGGCCAGCGCATCCTGCACCTCCTGCGGCATGCCGAACAGCATCGGCGTGCCGAAGATGCCGGGGGCGATGGTCATGTTGCGGATGCCGTTGCGCGCCAGATCGCGCGCGATCGGCAGCGTCATGCCCACCACGCCGCCCTTGGACGCGGCATAGGCCACCTGGCCGATCTGGCCGTCATAGGCGGCCACCGAGGCGGTCGAGATCATCACGCCGCGCTCGCCGGTGGCCTCGGGCTCGTTCTTGCACATGGCCTCGGCGGCCAGGCGGATCATGTTGAAGCTGCCTACCAGGTTCACATTGATGACCTTGGCAAACAGCGCCAGCGGATGTGCGCCATCCTTGCCCACCGTCTTCACCGCCGGTGCGATGCCGGCGCAGTTCACCAGGCCCATCAGCTTGCCCAGGCTCAGCGCCTTGGCGATCACTGCCTGGCCATCGGCCTCCTGGCTCACATCGCACTTGACGAATGCGCCGCCCAGTTCGGCCGCCAGGGCCTCACCGCGCTCGGCCTGCAAGTCCGCGATCACGACCTTGGCGCCTTCGCGCGTGAGCATGCGTGCCGTGCCTTCGCCCAGGCCCGAGGCGCCGCCTGTGACGATGAATACCTTGCCTGCGATCTCCATGATGTCTCCTGCTGAGTGACGTTAACGTAAACGTCAATTGTCGGGCAAAAACAAAGCCGCTGAGAAGCGGCTTGTGGGCTTTGCGGCTTGCGCCGGATCAGCTCAGTGCGGCGAGGGCGCGCTGGGTGATCTCATCCACCGAGCCGATGCCTTCGATGCGGCGGTACTTGGGCGCCTGGGCATCGCCCTGGGCGGCCCAGTTCGAGTAGTAGTCCACCAGCGGTCGCGTCTGCGCCTGATAGACGTCCAGGCGCTTGCGTACGGTTTCTTCCTTGTCGTCGTCGCGCTGGATCAGTTCCTCGCCGGTGAGGTCGTCCTTGCCATCCACCTTGGGCGGATTGAACTTGACGTGGTAGGTGCGGCCCGAAGCCACATGCACGCGCCGGCCGCTCATGCGTTCGATGATGGCGCTGTTGGGCACATCGATCTCGAGCACGAAATCCAGCTTCACGCCGGCCGCCTTCATGGCGTCGGCCTGCGGGATGGTGCGGGGGAAGCCGTCGAACAGAAAGCCCTTGGTGCAATCGGCCTGGGCAATGCGTTCCTTCACCAGCCCGATGATGATCTCGTCGCTGACCAGGCCGCCAGCGTCCATGATCTTCTTCGCGGCCAGGCCCATCTCGGTGCCGGCCTTGACGGCGGCACGCAGCATGTCGCCGGTGGAAATTTGCGGGATGCCGAATTTCTGGCAGATGTAGGCCGCTTGGGTGCCTTTACCGGCGCCGGGCGCGCCAAGAAGAATCAGTCGCATGGGTCTCCTCAATACTCAACAAGGGCTGCCCAACCCTTGGGCCGGCCCCAGACACTGCCGGCGAGGATAGCATGGGCGAGCCTACGGGCCGCTGACGCGCGGCAGGCCGACGATGGGGTGTAACCCGGGGCTAGCCGGCCGCCAGGCCCGCGGCAACGAGCGCACGCACGCGCGCCAGATCCTCGGGGGTGTCGACGCCGGGCCCCGGCTGCTGCTCGCTCACATGCACCGCGATGCGTTCACCATGCCAGAGCACGCGCAGTTGCTCCAGCGCCTCGATCTGCTCTAGCGGGCTCACCGCCAGGGTGGGGAAGCGGCGCAGGAAGCCGGCGTGGTAGCCGTACAGGCCGACATGGCGCAGCACCGCGCCGGCATGCGGTTGCGCGCCGCCGCCGGGCGCATCGCGCCACCAGGGAATGGGCGCGCGCGAGAAGTACAGCGCCGTTTGGCGCGCATCGGTCACCAACTTCACCACATTGGGGTTGGCGAATTCCTCGGCGCTGTGGATGGCATGCGCCACTGTGCTCATCACGCAGTCGGGCCGCTCGGCCAGCAGCGCGGCGCAGGCGCGGATCATGGCCGGCTCGATCAGCGGCTCGTCACCCTGCACATTCACCACCAGGTCCTGGCCATCCAGTCCCAGCAGTCCGCAGGCCTCGGCCAGGCGGTCGCTGCCGCTGGGGTGGTCAGGGCGCGTCAGCAGGGCGCGCACGCCATGCGCGGCGCAGGCCGCCAGCACTTGCGGGGCATCGCTGGCCACCACCACCTGCGCGGCGCCGGCGAGCGCGGCGCGCTGCGCCACCCGCACCACCATGGGCAGGCCATGGATGTCGGCCAGCGGCTTGTTGGGCAACCGCGTCGAGGCCAGGCGCGCCGGGATGATGACGCTGAACTTCTTCACGCTGTGGGCATGCTCGGCTGGGCCGGCGCGGTGGCCGCGGGATCGATGGCGCGCGCCTCGTTCTCCAGCATCACCGGAATGCCGTCGCGCACCGGGAAGGCCAGGCGATCGGCGTGGCAGACCAGCTCGCGGCCAGTTTCGTGGCGCAGATGTTCCAGCGGGCCCTTGCAGATGGGGCAGACCAGCATTTCCAGCAATCTTGTGTCCATGATCTCTAGCGCAGCAGCCCCTGCACCGCGGTGCGCAAGGCCTGCTGAAAAGCGTGTTCGGGGCTGAAGTCTAGCGCCACCACCCAGATCGGCACGCCGCCGCAGCGCGCCGGGTCCAGCTTGACGGCATCCTTTTCGGTCACCAGCACCGCCGCGCTGCGGCCGGCCCAGGGCAGGGTACGAAAGTCGTAGTGGTCCGGCAGCGGCAGCTCGTCGAAGCTCAGGCCGGCCTCGCGCAGCATCGCGAAGAAGCGCCCCGGCTGCGCCATGCCGGCGGCCGCCAGCAAGACCTGACCCCGCAGGGCCTGCAGGACCTCGGCACTGGCGGGTGCGCCCTGCCACCAGTCGGCCAGGCCGACCGCGCCACGCAGACGCCGCTGAGCCAGGAAGCCAGGCAGCGCGGTGCTGGGGCTTGCCGCGTTGTAGAGCACCAGCTGGGTCGCGGCGCTGCCCGGCGGCGGCGGCAGGGGACCGCGCTGGCGCAGCGGGCCGGCGGGCAGCAGGCGGCCGTTGCCCAGGCCGCGCTCGTCGAACACCAGCACGCTGAGCTGGCGTGGCAGGCGCCAATGCTGCAGACCGTCGTCGCTGATCAGGACCTGAAGTTCCGGGTGGGCTTGCAGCAGCGCGCGCGCGGCGGCGCTGCGATCGCGCCCCACGGCCACGGGTACGCGCGCGCGCAAATGGATCAGCAGCGGCTCGTCGCCCACCTCGCGGGCCGAGGATGCCGCGCTCAGCAGCGCCACGTCCTGCGCCTCAGCGCGGCCGTAGCCGCGCGAGATCACGCCGGCGCGCAGCCTCAGCGCGGCCAGCTGCTCCAGCAGATAGAGGGTGGTGGGGGTCTTGCCGGCGCCGCCGACGATCCAGTTGCCGACCACGATCACCGGCACCGGCAGGCTGGCGCTGCGTTTGATGCGCAGGCGGTAGAGCAGCACGCGCAGGCGCAGCAGGGCGGCGTGCAGGGCACCCAGCGGGCGCAGGGCCTGGGCCAGCCAGTCGTCGTCCCGCCAGGCCGCCTGGATGCGCTCGGCCCAGCCCATCCTAGAGCGTGTTTGCGACCCCGTCATAGCGCCCGTTGCCCCGCAAAGGCAGTGGATGCAAGGCGCAAACCGCAGCCGGGTTGGGCACCCGGCGAGGATTTGCAACGCTGCAGACGCCGTCTTTGCGGGGCAACCCGAAGGGCAAGGCAGCCCAGGGGCGCACTCGTCGTTGCCCACCTTGGCAAGGCGGCGAGCCTGGCCTGCGGCGCGCGCCTAGATTGCGCCCCTGGGCTGCCTTGCGGGCACCATGACGGGGTCGCAAACACGCTCTTAGGGGCTGCCGGCGGCCGCCTGGCTGGCGAAGGTCAGGCGCGGCAGGCCGGCGCGGCGCGCGGCGTCCATCACATTGATCACCGCCTGGTGCGGCGTGGCGGCGTCGGCCGAGACGATCACCACCGCATCGCTGCGGCCCTCGGCGGCGGCGCGCAGCGCGCTGGCCAGCGCATCGACCGTGCGCCCATCCACCGCCTGGCGGTTGATGGCGTAGCGGCCCTCGGCCGACACGGCCACGATGACCTCGCCCGGCCGCTCCTTCAGCTTCTCGGCGTCGGCCGTGGGCAGGGTGATCTGCAGCTCGGTGAAGCGCGAGTAGGTGGTGGACAGCATCAGAAAGATCAGGATCACCAACAGCACGTCGATGAAGGGGATCAGGTTGATCTCCGGCTCCTCCGAGCCACGGCGGCGGAACTTCATTTGCTGGCGGGCTGCAGCGGCGGCAGGCAGAAGCGGCTCAGGTGCGAGAGAAAGCGCTCGCTGGCCTGTTCCATCTCCACCACATAGGCTTCCACCCGGCCACGGAAGTAGCGGTAGAACATCAGCGAAGGGATGGCGATGATGAGGCCAAAGGCGGTGTTGTAGAGCGCGATCGAGATGCCGTGTGCCAGCATCGTCGGGTTGTTGCCGGTGGGGCTCTGGCTGCCAAAGATCTCGATCATGCCCACCACCGTGCCCAGCAGGCCCAGCAGCGGCGCCGCGGTGGCGATGGTGCCCAGGGTGTTCAGGTAGCGCTCCATCTGGTGGATGGCATGGCGACCGGACAGCTCGAAGCTCTGGCGCAGGCGCGTCTCGGGGATGCGCGGCTCCAGGATCACGGCGCGCAGGCCGCTGGCCAGCACCTGCCCCAACAGCGAGTTCTCGCTCAGCTTGCTGACCACGTCCAGGCTGGGCAGTTGCTGGCTGGTGACGCCCAGCACCTCGTCCAGCAGTTGGCCGGGTGCGACGCGCGCGGCGCGCAGGCTGGAGAAGCGTTCAATCACCAGGGCCAGGGCCACGACGGAGCACAGAAGCAGGGGCCAGATCGGCCAACCGGCGGCTTGTATGATCGAAAACAAAGGCTACCCCTCTCAGGACTTGGTCGGCTTGTTCATGGTGCTCGGCGCCGCACAACAGGCTGCGCCGCACTGCGGGGGCGATTATGGCCCCAAGCCCGGCGCTCCAAGACAAGCGGCCGGGCGGATTTTGGTCAGGGTTTGTGCCTCCGAAGTCATCCACTTTTGCTGTGGATAACTTTGTGCGTAACTGGGCTGGCATCGGCCCCGGAGCACGCAGAATCGGGCCCAAGGACAAATTGCCTCAAATTTAAGCAGGAAAAAGCTCTTGAAATTCAAGCGTTTATGGCTCTGTGACGGTCTCGTGACGGCCCGCATGGGCCGCCAGGCCAGTATTGGCGCGGCTGTGGAGTTCTGGACCCGCGCCAGCATTGGGTTTGCGCATGATTGAGCCCTTCAAACCCGCTCCAACACGGCTGGTCTGGGGCGTGCAGGCGCTGCTGACGGCGGTCTCCGACAGCCTCGCCAGCCGCTATGCCAACTGCACCGTCGAGGGCGAGTTGTCGGGTTTCACCCGTGCCGCCAGCGGCCATTGCTATTTCAGCCTGAAGGACGCCGATGGCGCCACGGCGCTGCTGCGCTGCGCCATGTTCCGGCGCGCCGCCAGCCTGGTGGACTTCGCGCCGGGCGACGGCCACCGGGTCGAGGTGCGTGGCCGGCTGGCGCTCTATGAGCCGCGCGGCGAGCTGCAATTCGTCGTCGAGGCGATGCGCCGCGCCGGTGCCGGTGCGCTCTATGAGCAGTTCCTGCGCCTGAAGGCCAAGCTGGAGGCGCAGGGCCTGTTCGATGCCGAGCGCAAGAGGCCCCTGCCGGCCTATGCGCGCCGCATCGGCGTCATCACCTCCACCGCCGGTGCGGCCCTGCATGACGTGCTGACGGCGCTGCAACGGCGCGCACCGCATGCCGAGGTGTTCGTCTATCCCAGCCTGGTGCAGGGGCCGGAGGCGCCCGACAGCCTGGTGCGCGCCCTCCAGCTTGCCAACCAGCGCGGCGATGCCGAGTTGCTGCTGCTGTGCCGCGGCGGCGGTTCGCTGGAGGACCTGTGGGCCTTCAACGACGAGCGCGTGGTGCGCGCGGTGGCCGGCTCGGCCCTGCCGGTGATCTGCGGCGTCGGCCACGAGACCGACTTCAGCCTGGCCGATCTGGCCGCCGACCTGCGCGCGCCCACCCCCACCGCGGCGGCGGAACTGGCGACGCCCTCGCGCTCGTCCTGTCTGGACGCGCTGGATGCTCTGGCGCGCACGCTGCGGCGCCGGCTCGAGCAGCGCCTGGACGCCGCCGCCCAGCGCCTGGACCGCGTCGCCCTGCGGCTGGCGCGGCCGAGCGACAGCCTGACGCGCCAGCGTCGGCGCCTGGCCCTGTTGGCGCAACGCTGGGGTCAGGTCTTGCCGCGGCTGCAGGGCCTGCAGGCGCAGACGCTCCGGCATCAGCAGCAAAGGCTCGTGCGCGTGCTGCCGCAGCAGCTCGAACGGCAGGCGCGTCGGCTCGACACGCTGGCGCAGCGCCTCGCCGCGCTGGACCCGCACCGGGTGCTGGCGCGCGGCTATGCCTGGCTGGACGACGGGCAGGGCCGGGCGCTGAGTTCGGTGCGGCAGCTGCAGCTCGGCGCGGCCGTGCATGCGGTGCTGGCGGACGGCCAGGCCGAACTGCAGGTGCTGGCGCTAAAACATGACGTCCCACCCGACGCCGCACCCGACGCCGCGCCCTGAATCCCCGCACCCGAAAAGGTTGGCCCAAGCTGCCTACAATCGCGCCGATCTTTAGCCCCACTTGCGAATCAGAGGAGTCTCCATGGAACATACCTTGCCCGCCTTGCCCTATGCCAAGGACGCACTGGCCCCCCACTACAGCGCCGAGACGCTGGAGTTCCACCACGGCAAGCATCACAACGCCTATGTGGTGAACCTGAACAACCTGCAAAAGGGCACCGAGTTCGAGGCCATGGCGCTGGAAGAGATCGTCAAGAAGTCCAGCGGTCCGATCTACAACAACGCGGCCCAGATCTGGAACCACACCTTCTTCTGGAACTGCATGAAGCCCAATGGCGGCGGTGTGCCGAGCGGCGCGCTGGCGGACGCCATCAACGCCAAGTGGGGCAGCTTCGACGCCTTCAAGGAAGCCTTCACCAAGAGTGCGGTGGGTAACTTCGGCTCGGGCTGGACCTGGCTGGTGAAGAAGGCCGACGGCTCGGTGGACATCGTCAACACCGGCGCCGCCGGCACGCCGCTGACCACGGCCGACAAGGCGCTGCTGACCATCGACGTGTGGGAGCATGCCTACTACATCGACTACCGCAATCTGCGCCCGAAGTTCGTCGAGGCCTTCCTGAACCATCTGGTGAACTGGGAGTTCGCGCAGGCCAACTTCGCCTGAGCCAGGCGGCGTCCTTGTCGAGGCCGGTCGCTGACCGGCCTTTTTTCATGACCGACAATGCCGGCCACCTTGGAGGGACCCCGATGCGAGTGTTGCTGGTCGAGGACGATGCGGCGCTGAGCCTGGGCGTGGCGCGCGCCCTGGAGCGCGAGGGCTGGCAGGTGGATGTGCTGGCCGACGGGCGCCAGGCGGCCGCGGCCGGCCTGGTGGCGCAGTTCGAGCTGGCGGTGCTGGACCTGGGCCTGCCCGGGCTGGACGGCATGGGCGTGCTGCGCGCCTGGCGTGCCCAGGGCGCCAAGCTGCCGGTGCTGCTGCTGACCGCGCGCGACGAGCTGGCGGATCGTGTCGGCGGCCTCAATGCCGGTGCCGACGACTATCTCGTCAAACCCTTCGATCTGCCCGAGCTGATCGCGCGCCTGCGCGCCCTGCAGCGGCGCGCCCAGGGCCGCGTCAGCGACACCTTGCAGCTCGGCGAGCTGCTGCTGGACGGCGCGCATCGCGAGCTGCTGTTCCGCGGCGAGCCGGTACGCCTGAGCCAGCGCGAATTCGCGCTCACCGAGATGCTGATGCAGCGCGCCGGCCGCGTGGTGGGCAAGGACGCCATCGTGGCGCGCCTGTCCAGCTGGGAGGCCGATTTCAGCGAGAACTCGGTCGAGGTCTATGTGCATCGCCTGCGCAAGCGCTTCGCCGAGCTGGGGGTGGAGATACGCACCGTGCGCGGCTTCGGCTATGTGCTCGAGCCCGGCGCGCAGCTGCTCGGCGCGGACGCGCGACATGCCGGCTAGGCCGCCGAGCTTGCGCCGGCAATTGCTGGCGCCGCTGGTGTGGATCTGGGCGCTGGGCATCGTGCTGGCGGCGGCCGGGGCCTATGGGCTGGCCAGCAGCAGCGCGAATGCCGCCTTCGACCGCGGGCTGCAGGACGAGACCAGCGCGCTGGCCGCCAAGATGGCGTGGACCGATCGCGGCCCCTTGCTCGACATGAGCCCGCAGACCCTAGAGCTGCTGACCTGGGACAGCACCGAGCACAACAACTTCGTGGTGCTGGACGAGTCCGGGCGCGTGCTGGCGGGCGATGGGGAGGTGCCGCGGCCCGAGCTGCGCCACCACAGCTTTGCCAAGCCGCTGCTGTTCGATGGCCAGTACCAGGGCCAGGCGGTGCGTGGCGCGATGTTCTCGCTGACCTCGCCGATGCTGGATCGTTCGGTTTCCATCATCGTGATCGAGACACGTGGCAAGCGCCAACGCCTGGTGCGCGATGTGCTGGTGGCGATGGCGCTGCCGACCCTGGCGCTGGGCGGCCTGAGCATGGTGCTGCTGGCCTGGGGCATCCGGCGCGGCCTGCAGCCGCTGCGCGAGGTGGCGCGCGAGGTGGCGCAGCGCGCCTCCAGCGATCTGCGCCCGCTGCCGATCGAGGGTGTGCCGGCCGAGGCCGTGCCGCTGATCGAGCGCATCAACACCCTGCTCAGCGACGTGCAGCATTCGGTGGCCCTGCAGCGGCGCTTCGTGGCCGATGCCGCGCACCAGATGCGCACCCCGGTGGCGGGCCTGCGCGTGCTGACCCAGGAGCTGGAGCAGGAACTGAAGGCCTTGCCAGCGGCAGCCGGTGCCGCGCCGGCCTGGGAGCCGGTGCTGCGGGCGATGCTGCAGTCCAGCGAGCGCCTGGCCCGCCTGATAGGCCAGTTGCTGAGCCTGGCGCGTTCGGAAGCGGCGCTGGCCTTCGATGGCGAGCAGGGCCGCATGGACCTGCGCCCCATCCTGCGCGAGGCCGCCGAGCCCCTGGCCCTGCGCGCGGCACGCGAGGGCAAGAGCCTGAGCCTGGAAATGCCCATGGAGCCGGTGCTGGCCCAGGCCCACCCGCTGTGGCTGGGCGAGGCGCTGGTGAATGTGCTGGACAACGCACTGCGCTATGGCGGCCCCCACATCGTGCTGCGCCTGGGCCTGGTGGAAGGGCAGGCGCAGATCGATATCGAGGACGATGGCGAGGGCGTCGCGCCGCAGGATCTGCCGCGCCTCAGCGAAGCCTTCTGGCGCGGCGCGCGCGCCGACACCCGCAACGACGGCGGCACCGGCCTGGGCCTGGCGATCGCCTTTGAAATCATCAGCCGGCTGGGCGGCAGCTGGGCTGCCTTCACCCGGCCCGAGTTGCAGGGCTTTCGCATCCGCTGGCGTCTACCCTAGGGTTTACTGGGGTGCGCTTGACATAAGTCATGACATCCGCCGTGCTTCTGCGTAGATTACGCCTTGCCGCCCGCTCCGCGGCGCCAGCCCTTGCTCATGTCCACAACCGCCGCCAGCACCGCTTGCCCCGCCCCGGGGCTGGACGCGCTCGATGACCCCGATCTGCTTGCCAGCTATACGCAGTGGCAGACCCCGGCCGGTGGTGCGCGCATCGCCGTCTCGCAACTGCAGCTCACCGGCATGCATTGCGCGGCCTGCGCCAGCATCATCGAGTCCACCCTGACGGCCCAGGCCGGCGTGCTCTCCGCCCAGGTGAATGCGGCGGCCGAGCGCCTGCAGCTGCGCTGGGACCCGGCGCGTACCCGCATCAGCACCCTGGTGCAGGCGATTGCCGGTGCCGGCTATGGCGCCGCGCCGGATGCCGCCGCGCCGGCGCGCGAGCAGCGCGAGCGCGAGCGCCGCCAGGCGCTGTGGCGCTTGTTCGTTGCGGCCTTTCTGATGATGCAGGTGATGATGCTGGCCACGCCCATCTATGTGGCCGATCCCGGCGATATGAGCGCCGACCTGCACCAGCTGCTGCTGTGGGGCTCCTGGGTGCTGAGCCTGCCGGTGATGCTGTTCTCGGCCGGGCCCTTCTTCAGCTCCGCCTGGCGCCAGCTGCGTGCCGGCCACCTCGGCATGGACGTGCCGGTGAGCCTGGGCCTGCTGGTGACCTTCGTCGCCAGCACCGGCGCCACCTTCGATCCGGGCGGCCTGTTCGCACACGAGGTCTATTTCGATTCGCTCACCATGTTCGTCAGCTTTCTGCTGGCCGGGCGTTTCCTGGAGCTGCGCGCGCGCCACCGCGTGGCGCAAAGCCTGGAGCAGGCGATGTCACGCCTGCCGGATCGCGTCGAGCGCCTGGAGCCGGATGGCAGCAGCAGCCAGGTGAGCCCGCAGCGCCTGCGCGCCGGGGACCTGGTGCGCGTGTTCGCCGGCCAGGCTTTCCCGGCCGACGGGCGGCTGGAGCAGGGCGCCACCGAGGCCGACGAGGCGCTGCTGAGCGGCGAGTCGCTGCCGGTGCCCAAGCGCGTCGGCGACGAGCTGGTGGCGGGCAGCATGAACCTGCATGCACCGGTGCTGCTGCGGGTGCTGCGCGTGGGCGCGGACACGCGCTACGAGGGCATCGTGCAGCTGATGCGCAGCGCGCTGACGCAGCGCCCGCGCGAGCTGCGCATGGCCGACCGCATCGCCGGGCCGTTTCTGTGGGGCGTGCTGCTGCTGGCCGGGCTGGCGGCGCTGGCCTGGTACTTCGTGGCGCCCGAGCGCGCCATCTGGGTGGCGGTGTCGGTGCTGATCGTCACCTGCCCCTGCGCACTCTCGCTGGCCGGGCCCTCGGCCTGGCTGGCCGCCGCGGGCGCGCTGGCGCGGCGCGGCATCCTGCTGGGCCGCCTGGAAGCGCTGGAAACCCTGGCGCGCGTGGACATGGTGGTGCTGGACAAGACCGGCACGCTCACCGAAGACCGGCTGGTGCTGGCGGGCAGCTGGCCGGCGCGGCCCGATGCCACGCTGCTGGCCCAGGCGGCCGCGCTGGCGCACCATTCGCGCCACCCGATGGCGCTGGCGCTGGCTGCCGCGCACCCGGTGGACGAGGCCGCCAAGGCGCAGTGGCAGCAGGTGCAGGAGCTGCCCGGGCGCGGCCTGCAGGCGCGCGATGCCCAGGGCCGCCAATGGCGGCTGGGCAGCCTGGACTGGCTGGGCGCTGACCCGGCGCTGCTGCCCGAGGCGCAGCTGGCGTTCGGGAGTGAGGATGCTGAGGGCGGCGTGAGCCTGATGCTGGCCTTTGACGAGCAATTGCGCCCCGATGCCGCGGGCGCGATGCAGGCGCTGCGCGCTCAGGGCCTGCAGACCTTGCTGCTGTCCGGCGATCTGCCGGCGCGCGTCGAGCGGGTGGCGCGGCAGGCCGGCGTGCAGGCGGCGCGCGGTGGCGTCAGCCCCGAGGGCAAGCTGGCCGCGGTGGCCGAGCTGCAGGCCCAGGGGCGCTGCGTGCTGATGGTGGGAGACGGCATCAACGATGCGCCGGTGCTGGCGCGCGCCGACGCCAGCCTGGCGATGGGGCAGGGTGCCCTGGTCGCCAAGGCGCAGGCGGATGGCATCGTGCTGTCGACGCGGCTGGGCGATGTCGTGCTGGCGCGCGAGCTGGCGCTGCGCACGCGCCGCGTGATACGCCAGAACCTGGGCTGGGCTGCGGCCTACAACGCCGCCTGCATCCCCTTGGCCCTGCTGGGCTATCTGCCGCCCTGGGCCGCCGGCATCGGCATGGCGGCGAGTTCGCTGTTCGTGATCCTCAACGCGCTACGGCTCTCCCAAGAGCTGGGCAAGACCTGACACCATGGAAATCCTGTATTTGCTGATCCCGCTGTCGGTGGTGCTGGTGCTGCTGATCGTGGGCGTGTTCGGCTGGGCCATCAACAACGGTCAACTGGACGATCTGGAGCGCGAGGGCGGACGCATTCTGGAGGATGAAACCGCGGTGGTTGATGGCGATCAAGCTCGGTCGCCGCAACAACCCTAAGAATCGCCGGGTCAATTTAGAAACGTGTAAGGAGCAGCTCAATGGCTAGTGTCTCGCAACCGGCTGGGCCGGTGTATGAGGACGGCGTCGTACGCGCATTTGCGCTTGCGGCCGTCCTGTGGGGCGTGGTCGGCATGCTGGTCGGCGTCATCTGCGCCGCCCAGCTCGCCTGGCCCGAACTCAATCTGGGAATCCCCTTCCTGAGCTATGGCCGCTTGCGTCCATTGCACACGAACGCGGTGATCTTCGCCTTCGGCGGTTGCACGCTGTTCGCGACCGCCTACCACGTGGTGCAGCGCACCGGCCAGACGCGCCTGTTCGCGCCCGGCCTGGCCTGGTTCACCTTCTGGGGCTGGCAACTGGTGATCCTGCTGGCGGCCTTGAGCCTGCCGATGGGGTTCACCTCCGGCAAGGAGTACGCCGAGTTGGAGTGGCCGGTCGACATCCTCATCACGCTGGTGTGGGTTTCCTACGCCATCGTGTTCTTCGGCACCGTGGGCACCCGCAAGATCCGCCACATCTACGTGGCGAACTGGTTCTTCGGCGCCTTCATCATCGCCGTGGCCCTGCTGCATCTGGTCAACAGCGCCGCCATTCCCGTCAGCCTGACCAAGAGCTACTCCGCCTATGCCGGCGTGCAGGACGCCATGGTGCAGTGGTGGTACGGCCATAACGCCGTGGGCTTCTTCCTGACCGCGGGCTTCCTCGGGATGATGTACTACTACATCCCCAAGCAGGCCGGCCGCCCGGTCTACAGCTATCGCCTCTCGATCGTGCACTTCTGGGCGCTGATCTTCACCTATATGTGGGCGGGCCCGCACCATCTGCACTACACCGCGCTGCCCGACTGGGCGCAATCGGTGGGCATGGTGTTCTCGCTGGTGCTGCTGGCGCCCAGCTGGGGCGGCATGATCAACGGCATCATGACGCTCTCGGGTGCCTGGCACAAGCTGCGTGACGACCCGATCCTGAAGTTCCTGATCGTCTCGCTGTCCTTCTACGGCATGTCGACCTTCGAAGGCCCGATGATGTCCATCAAGACGGTGAACGCGCTTTCGCACTACACCGACTGGACCGTCGGCCATGTGCACTCCGGTGCGCTGGGCTGGGTGGGCCTGATCTCGATGGGCTGCCTGTATCACCTGATCCCGCGCATGTTCGGCCGTGTGGAGATGTACTCCAAGCGCGCCATCGAGCTGCACTTCTGGGTCGCCACCATCGGCATCGTGCTCTACATCGCCGCGATGTGGATTGCCGGCGTGATGCAGGGCCTGATGTGGCGCGCGGTCAATCCCGACGGCACCCTGGTCTACACCTTCGTGGAAAGCGTCAAGGCCACCTATCCCTTCTATGTGATCCGCCTCGGCGGCGGCCTGCTCTATCTGGGCGGCATGCTGATCATGGGCTGGAACGTCGTGAAGACCATGCAGGTGGGCAAGGCGCAAGCCGTGCGCATCCCCGCCGTGGTCGCCCACGCCTGAAGCAGACGGAGTCAACAAATGGCAAATAGCAATCACGCCGTCGCTGGTCACGAGAAGATTGAAACCAGCAATTTCCTGATGATCGTGCTGGTGCTGCTGACGGTGGTCGTCGGCGGCATCGTGGAAATCGTGCCGCTGTTCTTCCAGCGCTCGACCACGCAAGCCGTGGAAGGCCTCAAGCCCTATACCGCGCTTCAGCTGGCCGGCCGGGACGTCTACATCCGCGAGGGCTGCTACAACTGCCACTCGCAGATGATCCGCCCCTTCCGTGCCGAGACCATGCGCTATGGCCACTATTCGGTGGCCGGCGAATTCGTCTATGACCACCCGTTCCAATGGGGCAGCAAGCGCACCGGGCCCGACCTGCACCGCGTCGGCGGCAAGTACAGCGATGAATGGCATCGCATCCACATGACCAATCCGCGCGACCTGGTGCCCGAGTCGAACATGCCTGCCTACCCCTGGCTGGCCAAGTCGAACGTCAACCCGGCCGACATGGCGCCCAAGTTCCGCGCCTTGCGCACGGTGGGCGTGCCTTATACCGACGACGACATCGCCAAGGCCGGCGATGAGGTCAAGGGCAAGACCGAGCTGGATGCGGTGATCGCCTACCTGCAGGTCATGGGCACCGCGCTCAAATAAGGAGTGGCAGACATGGATATCAACGATCTGCGCGCCGGCTTCACGGTGCTCTCGATGCTGATGTTTGTGGGCATCGCCATGTGGGCGTACTCCAAGCGCAATCTGCATCGTTTCGATGAGGTGGCCGCCGTCCCCTTGCTGGACCACGACGTGCCAGCCGAACCCAAGCTCTCCAGGAGGCCTGAATGAGTGACTTTTTCTCCAATGGCTGGTCGGTCTTCGTGGCCGGCGCCACCATCATCGGCCTGCTGCTGTGCCTGGTGCTGTTGATCATTGCCAGCCGCCGCAAGGTGATGGCCAACGACAACACCACCGGCCATATCTGGGACGAAGACCTGCGTGAACTGAACAACCCGCTGCCACGCTGGTGGATGGGCTTGTTCGTGCTGACGGTGGTGTTCTCCGGCATCTACCTGGCCATGTACCCGGGCCTGGGCAGCACCGAGGGCAGCCTGAAGTGGACCAGCACCGGCCAGTACGAGGCCGAGCAGGCCAAGGCCCGCGCCGCACTGGAGGGTGTCTATGCCAAGTACGCGGCCATGCCGGCCGAGGCCCTGGCCAAGGACCCGCAGGCGATGGGCATTGGCGAGCGCCTGTTCGCCAACAACTGCGCCGGCTGCCATGGCTCCGACGCACGTGGCTCCAAGGGCTTCCCCAATCTGACCGACAGCGACTGGCTCTATGGCGGTGCGCATGACACCATCATCGAAACCATCAGCAAGGGCCGCAACGGCGTGATGCCGCCGATGGCTGCCGCGGTGGGCACGCCGGAAGACGTGCGCAATGTGGCCAACTATGTGCTCAGCCTGTCGGGCAGCCCGCACAACTCGATCGCGGCCCAGCTGGGCAAGCCCAAGTTCGGTGCTTGCGCGGCCTGCCATGGTCCGGACGGCAAGGGCAACCAGGCCCTGGGCGCACCCAACCTGAGCGACAAGGTCTGGCTACATGGCTGGGGCGAAGAGGCGGTGACGGCGATGATCAATGGCGGCAAGAACAACCTCATGCCCGCCCACGCCTCGCGCCTGAGCCCCGAGCAGGTGCGCGTGCTGGCGGCCTATGTGTGGAGCCTGTCGCAAACCACGGCCGTGGCCGCCAAGTAAGAAGTAGCAGAAAAGCAGCAACTGATGAGCAGCGAAGCCAGCGCCACGACCCAGCCCAGCCAGAGCGGTGGTGATGCCGCCGTGGAGATGGTCTCGCTCTATCAGGCACAGAAGAAGATCTACCCTCGCGCCGTCACGGGCTGGTTTGCGACCTGGCGCTGGAGCCTGGTCTGGATCACGCAGCTGCTGTTCTACGGCCTGCCCTGGTTGAACTGGAACGGCCGCCAGGCCGTGCTCTTCGACCTGGGTGCGCGCCGTTTCTATATCTTCGAACTGGTCCTGTATCCGCAGGACTTCATCTTCCTGACCGGGATCCTGCTGATCTCGGCCTATGCGCTGTTTCTCTTCACCGCGGTGGCGGGGCGGCTGTGGTGCGGCTATGCCTGCCCGCAGACCGTCTACACCGAGATCTTCATGTGGGTGGAGCAGCGCTTCGAGGGCGATCGAGCCGCACGCATGCGGCTCGACGCCGGCCCCTGGACCGCCGAGAAGCTGGCGCGCAAGGGCGGCAAGCAGCTGGTCTGGCTGAGCCTGGGGCTGTGGACCGGCTTTACCTTTGTCGGCTACTTCACGCCCATCAAGCTGCTGGGCAGCGAGGCCCTGGCCCTGAGCTTCGGGCCCTGGGAATGGTTCTGGGTGCTGTTCTACGGCTTTGCCACCTACGGCAATGCAGGCTATATGCGCGAGCAGGTGTGCAAATACATGTGCCCCTATGCGCGCTTCCAGAGCGCCATGTTCGACAAGGACACGCTGATCATCAGCTACGACGCCGAGCGCGGCGAGCCGCGCGGCGCGCGCGGGCGCAAGGCGGATCCGAAGCAGCTCGGGCTCGGCGCCTGCATCGACTGCAATCTCTGCGTGCATGTCTGCCCCACCGGCATCGATATCCGCAAGGGCCTGCAATACGAGTGCATCGGCTGCGCCGCCTGCGTCGACGTATGCAACGGCGTGATGGACAAGATGGGCTATGCGCGCGGCCTGGTGCGCTACGACACCCAGAACGGGCTGTCCCAGCACCTGACGCGCAGCCAGCTGCTGGCGCGCATGTTCCGCCCGCGCGTGCTGATCTATACCGCCATCCTTTTCGTCATCAGCGCGGCCCTGACGGCCAGCATCGCGCTGCGCACCACCTTCAAGGTGGACGTGGTGCGCGACCGCGCCTCGCTGGCGCGCCAGGTCGAGGACGGCTATGTGGAAAACGTCTACCGCCTGCAGATCATGAATGCCACCGAGCAGGAGCAGCGTTTCACGCTGACGGCCTCCGGCCTGCTGGGCCTGCGCATGCAGCCCGCGGTGGACGTCGTCGCGGTCGGACCCGCCGAGGCGCGCTGGATCTCGGTGGCGCTGCGCGTGCCGCCCGAGGTCGCGGCCAGCGAGGGCGCCGGCGCCCATCCGATCCAGTTCGAGATCCGCCGCCTCGCCAGCCCGGGCACCGACGCCAGCAGTCTGATGGAAAAATCAACCTTTGTGCTGCCGCGTTGAGCGGCGACCCATTCATCCGAAAGAGCACGCCATGAGCAAGCAGCAAGACCTGACCCCGGCCGACAAGCCCGCCCCCTGGTGGCGCGAGCGCACGATGTGGCTGGTGGTGGGCGGCCCGTCGGTGGTGATCGTCGCCTGCATGGCCACGCTGACGCTGGCGATCCGTTTCCCGGATCCGGTGATCGAGACCAAGGCCCGCCTGTCGGCTGACAGCGCCGAAGAGCAGGGCGCGGCCCTGCAGCCCGCCATCAAGGCCCGCAACCATGCGGCGACGGGCGGCCACTGACGCAGCAGACTCACAAGCCGAGGGGGCGTGTATGGACGAAGCAGGGGACGAAGCGGGTATTGAGCGCAGGCCAGGTGACCGGCCGGGGCTGGTGCGTTCGGCCATGTTCATCCTCTGGCCGTCCTTCTTCATGGCCGGCGTGACCGTGGCGCTGGTGTTCGCGGTGGTGGACCCCAGCGATCTGAGCTGGTTCGGCGCGGCCCCGATGGCGCTGCCGCGCGCCGCCATCTACACGCTCAGCTTCCTGATCTTCTGGCTGCTCATCAGCGCCGCATCGGCCATGTCGCTGTACCTGGCCCAGCAGCAAAAAAGCCCGCCTCAGTAGCGGGCCTGGGCGGGCGTTTGAGGCTTTGCGGCCGGGCTCAGCAGGTGGTGCTGTTGACCAGCTTCTGCAACCCCGGCTGATCCATGATACGGATCTGGCGCTGCTTCACTTCCAGCAGGCCGTCTTCCTGGAACTTCGAGAAGGTGCGGCTGACCGTCTCCAGCTTCAGGCCCAGATAGCTGCCGATTTCCTCGCGCGTCATGCGCAGCACCAGGGCCGAGGCCGAGAAGCCGCGCGCCTGCAGGCGCTGGGTCAGGTTGAGCAGGAAGGCCGCCAGGCGCTCCTCGGCGCGCATGCTGCCCAACAGCAGCATCACGCCATGGTCGCGCACGATTTCGCGGCTCATGATCTTGTGGAACTGGTGCTGCAGATCGGTGAATTCGCGCGACAGCTCTTCCAACTGGCTGTAGGGAATCACGCAGACCTGCGAATCCTCCAGGGCCACGGCGTCGCAGCTGTGGCGGTCATTGCTGATGCCGTCCAGCCCCAGCAGCTCGCCGGCCATCTGGAAGCCGGTGACCTGGTCGCGCCCGTCTTCGGAAGACACACAGGTCTTGAAGAAACCGGTGCGCACCGCATAAAGCGACTGGAAGGAGTCCCCGGTACGGAACAGCGTGTCGCCGCGTTCGACATTGCGGCGTGTGGCCACCAGGGCGTCCAGTTGATCCAGGTCACCCTTGGACAGGCCGACGGGCAAGCACAACTCCCGCAGGTTGCAACTGGAACAAGCTACCTTGAAGGGCTCGATCTTGATGGCGTGGTTGGCATTCATGTGGCGAATTATGGTGGCTGGGCCCGGAGCCGGGGCGGATTCCGCACCCGACGGCGTGCCTGTGTGCATAGAGTTGAACATGATGCTCCTCAAGATTGACGCCATTCTTTCTCTATGCTCGCGCTGCAAGATTGACCCAAGTCAAACGCCCTGTCAACGGCCTTGGCACAGTACGGTCCATGGAACCAAGAGTCGTTGAACCCCTGCCAGGCATCACCGAAGACGTGTTGCGCCGCTTTGACGTTTCCGGGCCGCGCTACACCTCCTACCCGACTGCCGACCGTTTCGTCGAGGCCTTTACCACCACCCAATACCGTCAAGCCCTGCAACAGCGGGCCCAGGGCGGCGTGGTGGGGGGCGGTGCGCCGCTGTCCATCTATGTGCACATCCCCTTTTGCGAGTCGGTCTGCTACTACTGCGCTTGCAACAAGGTCATCACCAAGCACCATGAGAAGGCGGCCGAATACTTGGACGCGCTGGTCACGGAGATGGACCTGACCCTGGCGGATCTCGGACGCGCCCAGTCGGTGTCGCAACTGCATCTGGGCGGCGGTTCACCGACCTTCCTCAGCGACGCGGAGCTGACGCGCCTGATGGACGACATTCGCAGCCGCTTCAAGCTCGCGCCCGGTGCCGAGATCTCGATCGAGGTGGACCCGCGCACCGTCACCAACGAGCGCCTCCAGCATCTGCGCGGCCTGGGCTTCAATCGCCTGAGCTTTGGCGTGCAGGACTTCGACCCGGCGGTGCAGAAGGCCGTGCATCGCATGCAGAGCTACGAGAGCGTGGAAGCGCTGATGATCCAGGCGCGTGCCCTGGGCTTCGAATCCACCAATGTGGACCTGATCTACGGCCTGCCGCAGCAGACGCCCGAGTCCTTCGCCCGCACCATCGCCCAGGTGGCGGCACTCAAGCCGGACCGCATCGCACTGTATGGCTACGCCCATCTGCCGCAGCGCTTCAAGCCGCAGCGCCGCATCGACGCCGCGCTGCTGCCGGTGGCGGCCGACAAACTGCACATGCTGTCGGGCGCGCTCGGGGGCTTTGTCGGCCATGGCTACACCTATATCGGCATGGACCATTTCGCCCTGCCCAACGACAGCCTGGCGGTGGCCAAGCGCCAGGGCAGGTTGCACCGCAACTTCCAGGGCTACAGTACCCAGCCCGATTGCGACCTGATCGGCCTGGGCGTTTCCGCCATCGGCCGCATCGGCGCCACCTACAGCCAGAACGCCAAGACCCTGCCCGAGTACTACGATGCGCTGGCCCATGGCCAGCTGCCGATCGAGCGCGGCCTGGCCCTGTCGCGCGACGACCTGGTGCGGCGTGCCATGATCATGGCGCTGATGTGCCAGGGGCGGGTGGAGTTCGAGTCCATCGAGCTGGCGCATCTGATCAAAGTGCAGGACTACTTCGGCCCCGAGCTGGAGCGCCTGCACGCCATGGCCGATACCGGCCTGGTGGTGGTGGAGCCCAGCGCGATCCAGGTCACCGCCAAGGGCTGGTACTTCGTGCGCGCCGTGGCCATGGTGTTCGATCGCTACCTGAGCGCCGACCAGACGCGCGCCAAGTTTTCGCGCATCATCTGACCCCATGTTGGATCTCGCACTTGCCGGCTCGGCCCTGTTGATGGGCCTGGCCGGCACGCCCCATTGTCTGGCCATGTGTGGCCCGACCGCCGCTGCTTGCGGTAGCGCGGGGCGAGGTGCGGCGGGCGCGTTCCAGCTGGGCCGCATGCTGAGCTATGGTCTTGGCGGTGCCGTGGTGGCGGCCAGTGTGGGCGCGCTGGCCTGGATCGGCAGTGCGGCGGCCTGGCTGCGGCCGCTGTGGCTGCTCGTGCATGCCGCGGCCCTCTTGCTGGGCCTGTACCTGCTGGTGTTTGCCAGACAGCCGGCCTGGCTGGGTCAGATCGGCCGCCAGGTCAATGTGGCAACGCTCGCCATGCCCGGGGCAGGGCGGGTGGTGCTGTCGGCCCCGGCTCGATCCGGTCTGGTCGGCCTGGCCTGGGTGGCCTGGCCCTGTGGGCTGCTGCAATCGGCCCTGCTGACCGCGGGCCTGGCCAGCGGCGCTGCGGCCGGCGCCCTGGTGATGATGGCCTTCGCCGCCGGCTCCGGGGCGGGCCTGGCGCTGGGCCCCGGCCTGCTGCTGAAAGCCCTGGGTGCGCAAGGCATGGCCTGGGCCGTGCGCCTGGCCGGCCTGGCCCTGATCGCCGCCTCCGGATGGGCCCTGGGCCATGGTGTCTGGTTGCAGGTGGCTGCCCTCTGCGGCCTGCCCAGCTGAGAAACTGATCAAGGCCAAGACTTCTATAAGACTTGGCTCCCCGGCCGGCGCACCTGCCCTAGAATCACCGCTCTAATCGACCACCCCGCGGGCCTCTTTGATGGGCCGATCTGGATACTTCATGACTACTCAGCAACCGACCATCATCTACACCCTCACCGACGAGGCGCCGCTGTTGGCGACGGCATCCTTCCTGCCTATCGTGCGCACCTTCACGGCGCCCGCTGGTGTGCATGTCGAAACCAGCGACATCTCTGTCGCCGGCCGCGTCCTGGGCCAGTTCCCCGAAGCGCTGAGCGAGGCGCAGCGCGTGCCCGACCATCTGGCCCAACTGGGCAAGCTGACCTTGAAGCCCGAGGCCAACATCATCAAGCTGCCCAATATCAGCGCCTCGGTCGCGCAGCTGAAGGCTGCGATCAAGGAGCTGCAGGACAAGGGCTACAAGATCCCCGACTTCCCCGAGAAGCCGCAGACCGACGAGGAAAAGGAGATCCGCGCGCGCTACAACAAGTGCATCGGCTCGGCCGTGAACCCGGTGCTGCGCGAGGGTAACTCCGACCGCCGCGCACCCAAGGCCGTCAAGGAATACGCGCGCAAGAACCCGCACAGCATGGCCGACTGGAGCCAGGCCTCGCGCTCGCACGTCTCGCACATGCATGCCGGCGACTTCTACCACGGTGAGAAGTCCATGACCCTGGACCGCGCGCGCAACGTCAAGATGGAGCTGATCACCAAGAGCGGCAAGACCATCGTCCTGAAGCCCAAGGTGGCGCTGCTGGACCGCGAGGTCATCGACAGCATGTTCATGAGCAAGAAGGCCTTGCTGGATTTCTACGAAAAGGAAATCGAGGACGCGCGCCAGACCGGCGTGATGTTCTCGCTGCACGTCAAGGCCACCATGATGAAGGTCTCGCACCCGATCGTGTTCGGCCACTGCGTGAAGATCTTCTACCGTGAGGCCTTCGAGAAGCACGGCAAGCTGTTCGACGAGCTGGGCATCAATGTCAACAACGGCATGGTCGATCTCTACAACAAGATCGCCACGCTGCCGCAGAGCAAGCAGGACGAGATCAAGCGCGATCTGCACGCCTGCCACGAGCACCGCCCCGAGCTGGCCATGGTCGATTCGGCCAAGGGCATCACCAATTTCCACTCGCCCAACGACATCATCGTCGACGCTTCGATGCCGGCGATGATCCGCAACGGCGGCAAGATGTGGGGCGCCGACGGCCGCCTGAAGGACGTCAAGGCGGTGATGCCGGAGTCGACCTTCGCCCGCATCTACCAGGAGATGATCAACTTCTGCAAGTGGCACGGCGCCTTCGATCCCAAGACCATGGGCACGGTGCCCAATGTCGGCCTGATGGCCCAGCAGGCCGAGGAATACGGCTCGCACGACAAGACCTTCGAGATCCCCGAAGACGGCGTCGCCAACATCACCGACCTGGACAGCGGCGAGGTGCTGATGAGCCAGGACGTGGAGCAGGGCGACATCTGGCGCATGTGCCAGTGCAAGGACGCCGCGATCCGCGACTGGGTCAAGCTGGCCGTCAACCGCGCGCGCAACTCGGGCATGCCGGTGGTGTTCTGGCTCGACGCCTACCGTCCGCACGAGGCGCAGCTGATCACCAAGGTCAAGATGTATCTGCACGAGCACAACACCTCGGGCCTGGACATCCAGATCATGAGCCAGGTGCGTGCCATGCGTTACACGCTGGAGCGCGTGATCCGCGGCCAGGACACCATCAGCGCCACCGGCAACATCCTGCGCGACTACCTGACCGACCTGTTCCCCATCATGGAGCTGGGCACCTCGGCCAAGATGCTGTCGATCGTGCCGCTGATGGCCGGCGGCGGCATGTACGAGACCGGCGCCGGCGGCTCGGCGCCCAAGCATGTGCAGCAGCTGGTGGAAGAGAACCACCTGCGCTGGGACTCGCTGGGCGAGTTCCTGGCGCTGGCGGTGAGCCTGGAGGACCTGGGCCTGAAGAACAACAACCCGCGCGCCAAGCTGCTCGCCAAGACCCTGGACGCCGCCACCGGCCGGCTGCTGGACAACAACAAGAACCCCAGCCCCAAGACCGGCCAGCTCGACAACCGCGGCAGCCAGTTCTACCTGGCGCTGTACTGGGCCGAGGCGCTGGCCGCGCAGGGCGATGACGCCGAGCTGGCCGCGAAGTTCGCGCCGCTGGCCAAGGCCTTGGCCGACAAGGAGACCACCATCGTGGCCGAGCTGGCCGCGGTGCAGGGCAAGCCGGTCGACATCGGGGGCTATTACCTGCCCGACATGGCCAAGCTGGAAGCCGTGATGCGCCCGAGCGCGACCTTCAACCTGGCGCTGGCTTCCGTCGCAGCCTGATCAGAAAGACCGCACCATGTACCAGCACATCAAACGCCCCGAGCAGGGCAGCAAGATCACCGTCAACGCCGACATGTCGCTGACGGTGCCGGACGAACCTATCATCCCCTTCATCGAGGGTGACGGCACCGGCCTCGACATCACGCCGGTGATGCTCAAGGTGGTCGACGCGGCCGTGGCCAAGGCCTATGGCGGCAAGAAGAAGATCCACTGGATGGAGGTCTATGCGGGCGAGAAGTCGACCAAGGTCTACGGCCCCGATGTGTGGCTGCCGGCCGAGACGCTCGAGGCCTTGCGCGAGTACGTGGTCTCCATCAAGGGCCCGCTGACCACGCCCGTTGGCGGCGGCATCCGCTCGCTGAACGTGGCGTTGCGCCAGGAACTCGACCTCTACGTCTGCCTGCGCCCGGTGCAGTACTTCAAGGGCGTGCCCTCGCCGCTGAAGGAGCCCGAGAAGACCAATATGGTGATCTTCCGTGAGAACTCGGAAGACATCTACGCCGGCATCGAGTTCGAGGCCGAGAGCGACAAGGCCAAGAAGCTGATCAAGTTCCTGCAGGATGAGATGGGCGTGAAGAAGATCCGCTTCCCGAACACCTCGGGCATCGGCGTCAAGCCGGTCTCGCGCGAAGGCACCGAGCGCCTGGTGCGCAAGGCCATCCAGTACGCGATCGACAACGACAAGCCCAGCGTGACCATCGTGCACAAGGGCAACATCATGAAGTACACCGAGGGTGGCTTCCGTGACTGGGCCTATGCCCTGGCGCAGAAGGAGTTCGGCGCCGAACTGATCGACGGCGGCCCCTGGTGCCGGCTGGTGAATCCGAAGAGCGGCAAGCAGATCACCATCAAGGATTCGATCGCCGATGCCTTCCTGCAGCAGATCCTGCTGCGTCCGGCCGAATACTCGGTGGTGGCGACGCTGAACCTCAATGGCGACTACATCTCCGACGCGCTGGCCGCGCAGGTGGGTGGCATCGGCATCGCGCCCGGCGCCAATCTGTCGGACTCGGTGGCCTGCTTCGAGGCCACCCATGGCACCGCGCCCAAGTACGCCGGCAAGGACTATGTGAACCCCGGTTCCGAAATCCTCTCGGCCGAGATGATGTTGCGCCACATGGGCTGGTTCGAGGCCGCCGATCTGATCATCAGTGCGCTGGAGAAGTCCATCGCCAGCAAGAAAGTGACCTACGACTTCGCGCGCCTGATGGACGGCGCGACCCAGGTCTCCTGCTCCGGTTTCGGCCAGGTGATGATCGACCATATGTAAGCCACCGGCCGGGGCCCGAGCCCCGCGCTGGCAAGTAAAAAGGCCCGCTGCAGAGCGGGCCTTTGTCTTGCTGGCTGCCGAATCCCGTGCTTATGCGGCACCGCTCAGCGAGGCCTCCTGCTGCGCCGCGGCGGCGGCTTCCAGCGGGGTGATGTTCTGTGCCAGCTGCCCCTTGGGGCCCTGCACCAGTTCGTAGTTCACGCGGCCGCCCTGCTTGAGGGTGCGGAAGCCCTCCATCTGTATCGCCGAAAAATGGGCGAACACGTCTTCTCCGCCTTGCTCGGGTTCGATGAAGCCAAAACCCTTGGCATCGTTGAACCACTTGACAGTTCCTAGTGGCATTTCCTTCTCCATCCCGGTGTCTAACGCACCAGTCGCGGATTCTCTCCACTGTCTCCCAGATGTCAATTCAGGGCCTGCCCGGGGGTGCCGGAAGCAAGTGCCGAGAATTGCGACACGGCCGGCGCCCAGTTCATCGCTTGAGTGCGCAGGACTTGTCGGAAGATGGACCGGCCCCATGTGGGGAGTTGCCCCTGTCTATAGAATCGGTTCATGCCTGATCTTCCCAACCAGCCTCCCACGCCACCTGGCCAGACGCCGGGTGCGGTGCCGGGGCGCGACGATGCAGACGGCACCACCATTCTGGAGCGGGTGCCGCAGAAGACCGAGCCCCCGCGCCTGTATCAGGTGCTGATGCTCAATGACGATTTCACCCCGATGGAATTCGTGGTGATGGTGCTGCAGGAATATTTCCGCCATGACCTGGATACGGCCACCCAGATCATGCTCAAAATCCATCACGATGGCCGAGGCGTTTGCGGTGTGTTCACCAAGGACGTGGCGGCCACCAAGGTCGAGTTGGTGCTGGCCGCCGCAAGGCGTGCCGGCCATCCTTTGCAGTGCATTATGGAGGCCGCATGATTGCGCAAGAGCTTGAAGTCAGCCTGCACATGGCGTTTGTCGAAGCGCGCCAGCAGCGCCACGAGTTCATCACCGTGGAGCATCTGCTGATGGCGTTGCTGGACAACCCGTCCGCGGCCGAGGTGCTGCGGGCCTGTTCGGCCAATATCGACGATCTGCGCAAGAGTCTGGCGCAGTTCATCAAGGACAACACGCCCACGGTGGGCGGCAGTGATGAGGTGGACACCCAGCCGACGCTGGGTTTCCAGCGCGTGATCCAGCGCGCCATCATGCATGTGCAGTCCACCGGCAGTGGCAAGAAGGAAGTCACCGGCGCGAACGTGCTGGTGGCGATCTTCGGCGAGAAGGACTCGCACGCCGTCTACTACCTGCACCAGCAGGGTGTGACGCGGCTGGACGTGGTGAACTACATCGCCCACGGCATCAAGAAGAGCGAACCGCCCGAGCCGCCCAAGGGGCAGGAGGGTGGTGGTGGCGAGGCCGAGCGCGAAGAGACCGACGCCGGTGGCGGCGGAAAAGGTTCGCCGCTGGAGCAGTTCACGCAGAACCTCAACCAGCTCGCCAAGGACGGCAAGATCGATCCGCTGATCGGCCGCGAGCATGAGGTCGAGCGCGTGGTGCAGGTGCTGTGCCGCCGTCGCAAGAACAACCCGCTGCTGGTGGGCGAGGCCGGCGTGGGCAAGACCGCCATTGCCGAGGGCCTGGCCTGGCGCATCACCGAGGGCGATGTGCCCGACGTGCTGGGCGAGGCGGTGGTGTATTCGCTGGACATGGGCGCGCTGCTGGCGGGCACCAAGTACCGCGGCGATTTCGAGCAGCGCCTCAAGGCCGTGCTCAAGCAGCTCAAGGACCAGCCCAACGCCATCCTCTTCATCGATGAGATCCACACCCTGATCGGTGCGGGTGCCGCCTCGGGCGGCACGCTGGACGCCAGCAATCTGCTCAAGCCGGCGCTGTCGTCGGGTGCGATGAAGTGCATCGGCGCCACCACCTTCAACGAGTACCGCGGCATCTTCGAGAAGGATGCGGCGCTGTCGCGGCGCTTCCAGAAGGTGGACGTGGTGGAGCCCTCGGTGGAGCAGACCGTCGAGATCCTCAAGGGCCTGAAGTCGCGCTTCGAGGAGCACCACAGCGTCAAGTACGCGCTCGGCGCGCTGCAGGCCGCGGCCGAGCTCTCGGCCAAGTACATCAACGACCGCCACCTGCCCGACAAGGCCATCGACGTGATCGACGAGGCCGGTGCAGCGCAGCGCATCCTGCCCAAGAGCAAGCAGAAGAAGACCATCACGCGTGCCGAGGTGGAAGACATCGTCGCCAAGATCGCGCGCATCCCGCCGGCCTCGGTGTCCACCGACGACCGCGGCAAGCTCAAGAGCCTGGACCGCGACCTCAACAGCGTGGTGTTCGGCCAGGAGCCGGCCATCGACGCGCTCGCGGCCGCCATCAAGATGGCGCGCTCGGGCCTGGGCAAGCCCGACAAGCCGATCGGTTCCTTCCTGTTCTCCGGCCCCACCGGCGTGGGCAAGACCGAGGTGGCCAAGCAGCTCGCCTACATCCTGGGCATCGAGCTGATCCGCTTCGACATGTCGGAGTACATGGAGCGCCATGCGGTCAGCCGCCTGATCGGCGCGCCTCCGGGCTATGTCGGTTTCGACCAGGGCGGCCTGCTGACCGAGGCCGTCACCAAGAAGCCGCACGCGGTGCTGCTGCTCGACGAGATCGAGAAGGCGCATCCGGATGTCTTCAATGTGCTGCTGCAGGTGATGGACCATGGTTCGCTCACCGACAACAACGGGCGCAAGGCCGACTTTCGCAACATCATCATCATCATGACGACCAATGCGGGCGCCGAGACGATGAACAAGTCGACCATCGGTTTCACCAACTCGCGCGAACGCGGCGACGAGATGGGCGACATCAAGCGCCTGTTCACGCCCGAGTTCCGCAACCGCCTGGACGCCATCGTGTCCTTCCGCGCGCTGGATGAGGAAATCATCATGCGCGTGGTCGACAAGTTCCTGCTGCAACTGGAAAGCCAGCTGCAGGAGAAGAAGGTCGAGGTCACCTTCAGCGACAAGCTGCGCAAGCATCTGGCCAAGAAGGGCTTCGATCCGCTGATGGGGGCGCGCCCGATGCAGCGCCTGATCCAGGACACCATACGCCGCGCGCTGGCCGACGAGTTGCTGTTCGGCCGCCTGGTCGATGGCGGTCGCCTGAGCGTGGATGTGGACGATGCCGGCGAGGTGCTGCTGGATATCCAGCCGCTCAAGCGCAGCGACAACAAGCCCAAGGCCGAGCCGGCCACGACCAGCTGAGTAGGCTGAGCTCGATCGCTCAGCCCGCCGCCGGATCCTGGCGATAGAAACCGCCGAGCAGCCGGTACAAGGCCGGCTGCTCGGCGCGCAGCTCCTTGGGCGCCACGAAGAAGGCCTCGCTGGCGACGGCGAAGAATTCCTCGATGGCCTCTTCGCCATAGGGATCGATGAGGGTCGCCTCGCCGGCGTCGACGCGCTCGCAGAAGGCGTGCCATTCGGCCTCCAGCACCTGCAGCCACTGCGCACGCGCCGCCGCGCTGGCTTGCGGCGGCACGCCATCGGCGATGCCGTCGCGCATGTCCAGCACATGGGCGAATTCGTGGATCACCACGTTGTAGACGCTCTCGGCCGCCATCAGTTCGGCGGGGTCGGGCGCCAGCTCGCTCCAGGCCAGCATCAGCGGGCCGCCCTCCATGGCCTCGCCGGCCAGCACTTCGTCGTACTCGTGCACGACGCCATCCTCATCCATGAACTCGCGCGCGGCCACCACCTCGTGCGCATGCATGACGATGCCGACGAAGCCGTCGTACCAATCCAGCCCCAGGCGCAACACCGGCAGGCAGGCCTGGGCGGCCACGGCCAGGGCCACCTCGTCGCTGACCTCGAAACCGGCCACGCCGTGGAACTCCTTGCGGGCCAGGAACTGCGAGCAGAGCCGGCGCAGCTCGCCGAGCTCGGCGTCCGAGCGCGCCGCGATGAAGGGGTAGCGGGCGAGGGTGAGCTGCCAGAGCGGCTCGGGGATCTGGCGCTCGCGGCGCGCGCGCCAGCGCTGCCACCAGGCGGCCAGCATCAGCCGAGGCCTGGGCCTGGGCCTAAGCCTGGGCGACTGAGGCCGGCGGCCGTCAGGCGCAGCGGGCCGCCGCGCGGCGCGGCGTGCTCGCAGTCCCAGTCGGGCAGCACCCAGCGGCTCAGGCCCTCGCCCAGATCGTGCTCGGCGGGACGGTGGGTGTGGCCGTGGATCAGCAGCGGCGCGGCCGCCTGGCGCAGCCAGGCGCGCGTCGCCTCGGCATCCAGATCGGCCCAGTTCTCGGGCTTCATGGCCTGTTGATTGGCCATGCTTTGCAGGCGCATCTGGCGCGCCTGCTCGCGCCGGCGCTCGACCGGCTGGGCCAGCATCTGCGCCTGCCAGGCAGGGTTGCGCGCCATTGCGCGGAACTGCTGGTAGGGCTTGTCGTCCAGGCACAGCGCGTCGCCGTGACTCAGCAGCCAGCGCCGGCCAAACGCCTCCAGCAGGCAGGGGTCCGCCAGCCGCTGGAAACCGGCGGCAGCGGCCATCTCGTCGCCGACCAGGAAGTCGCGGTTGCCGGCCATGAAGAACAGGGTCAGGTCTTGACTGGCGGACTTCAGCAGCGCCGTGCACTCGGCCTCGAAGGCATCGTTGCGCGCGTCGTCGCCGATCCAGACCTCGAAGATGTCGCCCAGCAGGAATACCGCCTGGGCCGGCGTGCTGCGCAAGTAGCGCCGCAGCGCGGCCAGGGTCAGCGGGGTCTCGGGGGCGAGGTGCAGGTCGGAGATGAAGTCGATCGCCGTCCATGCGGACGGCGCCTGCACCGAGCTCAGCGGCTCAGGCAATCCGCTCACTCGATCACGACGGCACGCTCGATCACCACGTCGGCCAGCGGCACGTCGTCGTGGAAGCCGGAGCGGCCGGTCTTGACCTTCTCGATTGCATCGACCACCTCGGTGCCGGCGACGACCTTGCCGAACACGGCATAGCCCCAGCCCGAGGGGCTCTCGGACTTGAAGTTGAGAAAATCGTTCTTGGTGGTGTTGATGAAGAACTGGGCCGAGGCCGAGTGCGGCGCATTGGTGCGCGCCATCGCCAAGGTGTAGTGCTCGTTCTTCAGGCCGTTGTTGGCCTCGTTCTGGATTTCGCCTGTGGTGGGCTTTTGCTTCATGCCGGGCTCGAAGCCGCCGCCCTGCACCATGAAGCCCTTGATGACGCGGTGGAACACCGTGCCGTTGTAGTGGCCGCTGTTCACATAGCTCAGGAAATTGGCCACGGTGATGGGGGCCTTGGCATCATCCAGCTCGACGCGGATCACGCCATGGTTGGTCTGCAGTTCTACGGTCTTGGTCATTTCTTGGACTCCACAATGGCCTTGGTGATGAGGACGGTCTTGGTGGGCAGGTTCTGGTGCACACCCTGGGGGCTGGTCGGGATGGACTTGATCTTGTCGACCACGTCCATGCCTTCGATGACTTGGCCGAACACCGCATAGCCCTTGCCATCGCGGGCGTTGGCCGCGTCGAGGAAGGCGTTGTCGGCCACGTTGATGAAGAACTGGGCGGTGGCCGAGTTCGGGTCGGCGGTGCGGGCCATGGCCAGCGTGCCGCGCGTGTTGAGCAGGCCGTTGTTGCTCTCCAGCGGGATCGCCGGCTTGGTGGGCTTCTGCGCCAGCTTCACGGTGTAGCCACCGGTCTGGATCATGAAGTTGTCGATCACCCGGTGGAAGATCACGCCGTTGTAGTGGCCGGCCTTCACATACTGCAGAAAGTTGGCCACGGTCTTGGGCGCCTTCTCGGCATCCAGCTGGACGCGGATATCGCCTTCGGTGGTGCTGAGCTTGACGGTCTGCGCACCGGCGGCAGCGCAGAGCAGGGCGGTGCTGAGGGCTAGGATCTTGCTGTTCATGGTTGCGGTTCGGAAGGGTGGATATTGTGGCTCAGCGGCCGGGCGCGAGGAGGCGCGCCAGTTCGCGGGTGCGGCTGAGCTTGAGTTCGAGGGCCGGGCGTGCGCTGATGCTGAGCTTCTGCGCGCGTTCATAGGCCTGCAGCGCAAGGCGCAGCAGCACATCGCCCAGGTTTTCCTGCGCCTGCACATGCTCGGGTTGCAGCGCGAGCGCCTGCTCCAGCGCGCGGCGCGCGGCTTCGAGCTCGCCACGCCCGGCGCGTATCACGGCCAGGTTGTTGTAGGGGTCCGCCAGATCCGGGAAGTCCTGGGTCAGCCCCAGCAGCAGGGCCTCGGCGGCATCCGCGCGGCCGGACTCCATCTGCATCACCGCCAGCGCAAAGCGCAGGCGCGCGTCCTGCGGTGACTCGCTCAGCGCGGTCTGCACGCTCTGCAGGGCCTGCTCGCGCTTGCCGGCCAGCCAATCGGCCTGGGCCTGCTCCAGCACGCCGGCCTGGGCGACGCCCGCCAGCAGGGTGCTCAGCAGCAGGGCCAGGCCCAGCGCTCGGGTTCGTTGACGGTACATGGGGATTCGGATGTTGGGGCGCAGCGGGTGCCGAGGGCGCTCGTCTGAGGGCCGGCCCTCATGCCTCAGCAGAAGTCGAGCCGGTATACTTCGGGCCATTCTAGAGTGCCTGATCGCTGCCTGGCGCCGGTCAACCGCCCGTGCCACCACCGGCATGATCAGTGGGGCGCGCAGCAGTCTATCTCGCATCCAAGCCCAGCCCCATCCATGACTCTGCGCATCTACAACTCGCTCACCCGTGCGGTCGAGCCCTTTGCTCCCATCGAACCCGGTCATGTGCGCATGTATGTCTGCGGCATGACGATTTACGACCTCTGCCATGTGGGCCATGCCCGCATGATGATGGCCTTCGATGTGGCGCAGCGCTGGCTCAAGGCTTCGGGCTACCGCGTGACCTATGTGCGCAACATCACCGACATCGAGGACAAGATCATCAAGCGCGCGGTGGAGCGCGGCATCAGCATCCGCGAGCTCACCGACGAGATGATCGCCGCGATGCACCGCGACATCGGTGCCCTGGGCGTGGAGCGCCCCACGCATGAGCCGCGTGCCACCGACTATGTGGGCCAGATGCTGGACCTGATCGGCACGCTGGAAGGCAAGGGCCTGGCCTACCGTGCCAGCAATGGCGATGTGAACTATGCGGTGCGCAAGTTCCCCGGCTACGGCAAGCTCAGCGGCAAGTCGCTGGACGATCTGCGTGCGGGCGAGCGCGTGGCCGTGGACGACGGCAAGCTGGACCCGCTGGACTTCGTGCTGTGGAAATCGGCCAAGGAGAGCGAGCCCGACGACGCCAAATGGGGCAGCAGCTACGGCCCCGGCCGCCCCGGCTGGCATATCGAATGCTCGGCGATGAGCTGCGCCCTGCTGGGCGAGCGCTTCGACATCCATGGCGGCGGCATGGACCTGCAGTTCCCGCACCATGAGAACGAGATCGCCCAGAGCGAGGGTGCGCTGGGCCATCCCTTTGTCAACGTCTGGATGCACAACGGCTTCCTCAACGTCGACAACGAGAAGATGTCCAAGTCCCTGGGCAACTTCTTCACCATCCAGGACGTGCTCAAGCGCTACGACGGCGAGACGCTGCGCTACTTCATGCTGCGCACCCATTACCGCAGCCCCTTCAACTTCAGTGATGTGAACCTGGACGACGCGCGCGCCGCGCTGCGCCGCCTCTACACCGCGCTGGATGGCATCGAGGTGCCGGACGCCGCGATCGACTGGGCGCAGCCGCAGGCCGCGGCCTTCAAGGCCGCGATGGACGATGACTTCAACACGCCGGGCGCCGTCTCGGTGCTGTTCGAGCTGGCCAATGCGGTGAACCGCAGCCGCTCGGGTGCCGACGCGGCCCTGCTGAAGGGCCTGGGCGCGACGCTGGGCATCCTGCAGCAGGCGCCGCGCCAGTACCTGCAGGCCGGCAGCGGCCTGGACGAGTCCGCCATCCAGGCGCAGATCGATGCCCGCGCGGCCGCCAAGGCCGCGCGCCAGTTCGCCGAGGCGGATCGCATCCGCGCCGAGCTGCTGGCCCAGGGCATCGTGTTGCAGGATTCCCCCAGCGGCACCACCTGGATGAAGGCCTGATGGGGCGCGCGCCGGCCGCCGGGGTGACCCCGGACTACTGGGACGAGGCTTGCCGCCATCTGAGCAAGCGCGACCGCGTGATGAAGAAGCTGATCCCGCAGTTCGGCGAGGCGCGGCTGCAGAGCAAGGGCGATGCCTTCACCACGCTGGCGCGCTCCATCGTCGGCCAGCAGATCTCGGTGAAGGCCGCCCAATCGGTGTGGGACAAGTTCTGCGCCCTGATGAGCGGCCCGAGCCACAAGGTGCCGCCGCAGGCGGTGCTGGCGCTGACGGTGGAGCTGCAGCGCGGTGCCGGCCTGTCGGCGCGCAAGGTGGAATACCTGCGCGATCTGGCCGAAAGCTTCGAGGCCGGCCGCGTACATGTGAAGCAATGGACGCAGATGGACGACGAAGCCATCATCGACGAGCTGGTGGCGATCCGCGGCATCGGCCGCTGGACGGCCGAGATGTTCCTCATCTTCCACCTCATGCGCCCCAACGTGATGCCCCTGGACGACCTCGGTCTGCTCAAGGGCATCAGCCAGAACTACTTCTCCGGCGAACCGGTGTCGCGTGCCGAGGCGCGCGAGGTGGGCGAGGCCTGGGCCCCCTACCGCTCGGTAGCCACATGGTACATTTGGCGCAGTTTGGATCCGCTGCCGGTGGACTACTGAGCCCGTCAGGCGCCCTCGCATCGTGGCCTATCAGGCCTGCATTGCTGGTGTCGAGGCCATATCATCACTGAGAGAGACCCACGCAGGATGAGCAAGAAACACTTCCTCGAATTCGAGCAGCCCATCGCCGAGCTCGAAACCAAGATTGAAGAGCTGCGCTACGTGCAGAGCGAGTCGGCCGTCGACATCTCCGAAGAGATCGACCGCCTCTCCAAGAAGAGCCAGCAGCTCACCAAGGACATCTATTCCAGCGTGGCCCCATGGCAGACCTACCAGGTCGCCCGCCACCCGCAGCGCCCGCAGACGCTGGACTACTGCGCCGACATCTTCACCGAGTTCCAGGAGCTGCACGGCGACCGCCATTTCGCGGATGACGCGGCCATCGTCGGCGGCATTGCCCGCTTCAATGGCCAGGCCTGCATGGTGATCGGCCATCAGCGCGGCGCGGACGCCAAGGAGCGCGCGTTGCGCAACTTCGGCATGCCGCGTCCCGAGGGCTATCGCAAGGCCCTGCGCCTGATGAAGCTGGCCGAGAAGTTCGGCCTGCCGGTGTTCACCTTCATCGACACCATGGGTGCCTATCCCGGCATCGGTGCCGAGGAGCGCGGGCAGTCCGAAGCCATCGGTCGCAACATCTTCGAGATGGCGCAGCTGGAAGTGCCCATCATCGCCACCGTGATCGGCGAAGGCGGCTCGGGCGGCGCCCTGGCCATCGGCGTGGCCGACCAGGTGCTGATGCTGCAGTTCTCGGCCTACTCGGTGATCTCGCCGGAAGGCTGTGCCTCGATCCTGTGGAAGACTTCGGAGCGCGCCCCCGAGGCCGCCGACGCGCTGGGCATCACCGCGCACCGCTTGAAGGCCATGGGCCTGATCGACAAGATCGTCAACGAGCCGGTGGGTGGCGCGCACCGCGACAACAAGCAGATGGCCTCCAACCTGAAGCGCGCGCTCTCCGACGCGCTGCGCCAGGTCAGCGATCTGAAGACCAAGGAACTGCTGGACCGCCGCTACGAGCGCCTGCAGGCCTATGGACGTTTCAGCGACACCAAGAACCGCTGACCAAGCCCGCCGCGTCGCCGTTGCCTACAGCGGCGGCCGCGATTCCACCGCCTTGCTGCACGCCACGGCCGCCCAGGCCCGGGCTCTGGGCTTGCATGTCTTCGCCCTGCATGTGCACCATGGGCTGAGCCCGCAGGCCGACGCCTGGCTGGCGCATGGCCAGCGGCAATGCGCGGACTGGGCCGCGGCCGGCCTGCCAATCAGTTTCCATGCGCGGCGCCTGAGCGGCGCGCCCGCGCCCGGCCAAAGCATCGAGGCCTGGGCGCGTGGCGGGCGTTACCAGGCCCTGGCCGAGATGGCGGCGGCGCAGGCTTGCGGCCTGCTGCTGCTGGCCCACCATCGCCGCGACCAGGCCGAGACCTGGTTGCTGCAGGCTCTGCGCGGTGCCGGCAGCGCCGGGCTGGCGGGCATGCCGCGCGCGCAGGCGCGCGCCGGCCTGGTCTGGGCACGGCCCTGGCTGGACCATCCCCGTAGCGCCATCGAGGCCTATGTGGCGGCCCATGGCCTCGCGCATGTCGAGGACGAGAGCAACCAGGATCCGCGTTATGCGCGCAATCGCATCCGCTTGCAGCTGTGGGAGGGCCTGAGCGAGGCCTTTCCGCATGCCGAGGCTAGCCTGGCCCAGGCCGCGGCCTGGGCGCAGCAGGCCCTGAGCCTGCAGCAGGAGATCGCCGCCGAGGACCTGCCCCGTTGGACCGACGCAGAGGGACTGCAGCAAGCCGCGCTTGATGCTCTCTCGGCAGCGCGCGCCAGCAATCTGCTGCGCGCCTGGTTGCTGCGGTGCCTGGGCCGGGCCGCGCCCGCCAGCCTGGTGCAGCGCCTGCTGGATGAGCTGCCGACGGCCCGCTCGGGCTATTGGCCGGTGCCGGGCGGGCGCTTGCAGCTCTACCGCGGTCGCCTGAGCTTGCAGCCGCTCGGGCCGGCCACCGTGGTGGTGGCGCCAGAGGCGCTGGATTTGAGCCGACCCGGGCAATATCGGAGCGCGCAATGGGGCGGGCATTGGCTGGTGCAGCCGGTGGCGCAGGGCGGCGTTGCGCCGAACACTCTGGCCGCGCTGAGCGCGCGTGCACGCCAGGGCGGCGAGCAATTCCTTTCTCATCCGCAAAGGGTGGCTCGCAGTCTCAAGAAGGCTTGGCAGGCGGCCGGCGTGCCCGCGTCGGCGCGCCACGGGCCCTTGCTCTATGCGGGCGCGCAATTGCTGCATGTGCCGGGCCTGGGGCTGGATGCGCGCTGCTGGGCCGAGCCCGGTCAGCCCCAGCTCAGCATCAGCTGGCATGCTGATTTGGCTGCTCGCTGAAGCTCGCTGTAACCCGCATGAACAGGGGTTTGTTGCGATGCAACAGCTAGAATCCACGGCTGCGACCGCGGCGCACCCCGAGCTTTCCGAACCCACCGCGCATGCAACAAGACATCCCATGGCTTTGATCGTTCACAAGTACGGCGGCACCTCGATGGGCTCGACCGACCGTATCCGCAACGTGGCCAAGCGCGTCGCCAAATGGGCGCGTGCCGGTCACCAGATGGTGGTGGTGCCCTCGGCGATGAGCGGCGAGACGAATCGCCTGCTGGGCCTGGCCAAGGAGCTGTCGCCCGCCTCCACCAGCCCCGAGCTGATGCGCGAGCTGGACATGATCGCCTCCACCGGCGAACAGGTGTCGGTGGGCCTGCTGGCCATCGCGCTGCAGGCCGAAGGCCTGGAGGCGGTTAGCTACACCGGCTGGCAAGTCCCGGTCTCAACCGATTCCTCCTACACCAAGGCCCGCATCGAGAGCATCGACGACACCCGCGTGCGGGCCGATCTGAGCGCCGGCAAGGTGGTGGTGATCGCCGGCTTCCAGGGCATCGACGAAGAGAAGAACATCACGACCCTGGGGCGCGGTGGTTCGGACACGTCCGCGGTGGCGATTGCCGCCGCGATGAAGGCCGACGAATGCCTGATCTACACGGATGTGGACGGCGTCTACACCACCGATCCGCGCATCGTGCCCGAGGCGCGCCGCCTGCACACCATCAGCTTCGAAGAGATGCTGGAGATGGCCTCGCTGGGCTCCAAGATCCTGCAGATTCGCTCGGTGGAATTCGCCGGCAAGTACCGCGTGCCGCTGCGCGTGCTCTCCAGCTTCACGCCCTGGGACATCGATATCAACGAGGAAGCCAAGTCCGGCACCCTGATCAGTTTTGAAGAGGACGAAAAAATGGAACAAGCCGTCGTGTCGGGCATCGCCTTCAACCGTGACGAAGCCAAGGTGACCTTGCTGGGCGTGCCCGACAAGCCCGGCATCGCCTTCCAGATCCTGGGCCCGGTGGCGGATGCCAATATCGACATCGACGTCATCATCCAGAACGTCTCGCAGGACGGCAAGACCGACTTCTCCTTCACCGTGCATCGCAACGACTATGCGCGCACCATGGAGCTGCTGGAGAAGACCGTGGGTCCGGCCACGCATGCCGCCAAGGTGATGGGCGACCCGAAGATCTGCAAGGTCTCGATCGTCGGCATCGGCATGCGTTCGCATGTGGGCGTGGCCTCCAAGATGTTCCGCTCGCTCAGCGAAGAGGGCATCAACATCCAGATGATCTCCACCAGCGAGATCAAGACCAGCGTGGTGATCGACGAGAAGTACATGGAGCTGGCGGTGCGCGCCCTGCACAAGGCCTTCGATCTCGACCAGGAAGTCGCCTAAGAAAATCCGTCGAAAGATGGAGTTTCGCTTGAGCAGCCAAAAACTGCTGCTATACTGCGAGGCTCTGCTGGAGTCGTGACCGAGTGGCCGAAGGTGCTCCCCTGCTAAGGGAGTATGTGGGCAAAACCTGCATCGAGAGTTCGAATCTCTCCGACTCCGCCAACAGTATGCAAACCCCCGTGGCGCAAGCCACGGGGGTTTTGTTGTATCTGGGGCCGCTGTCTTATGGGGTCAGGCCTTGCGCCAGGCCCTTGCCAGGGTCTGCACGGCGCTCCGAATCTGAGCTTCCGGCACCGGCGCGAAGCCCAGCACCAGGCCGGCCAGCTGGCTGGCCGCGGGCACGGCGCCGATCTGCCGCAGCGCGCCCAGCTCGATGCCCTGCTGCTCGGCCAGGCGCAGAAAGAGCGCCTCCTGCGTCGGGCTTTCCAGTGGCAGCAGGGCATGCAGGCCGGCGGCCACCGGGCGCAGCGGCAAGGCCTGGCCAAAGGCGCGCTGCCAGCTCTCCAGCAGGGCGTCGCGCCGCGTCAGTGCCGCGCGACGCACGCGTCGCACATGGCGCAGGAAATGACCCTGCTCGATGAAATCGGCCAGCACATGCTGATCGGCAATGCCGGAGTGGCGGTCCAGCACCGCGCGCAGGCGCGCCAGCGTTTCGGCCCAGCCCGGCGGCGCCAGCAGATAGCCCAGGCGCAGGCCGGGGAACAGCAGCTTGGAGAAGGTGCCCACATAGAGCGTGCGGCCGCTCGCGTCCAGCGCGGCCAGCGGTGCCAGCGGCACGCCGGTGTAGCGGTACTCGCCGTCGTAGTCGTCCTCGATCACGAAGGCGTCGTGGCGGCGCGCCCAGTCCAGCAGTTCGAGCCGGCGCGCTGGCGTCATCGTGACCCCGCTGGGGAACTGGTGCGAGGGCGTCACGTAGACCAGCCGGCAGGGCCCCAGCGCCTCCAGCGCGCCCACCCGCAGCCCCTGCTCGTCCAGCGGCACGCGCAGGACTTGGTTGCCCAGCAGGCCCAGGGCCGCTGCGGCGGCGCGGTAGCCCGGGCTCTCGGTGGCGACGCGGTCGCCCGCGCGCAGCAGCGCCAGCGCCGCCAGGCTGATGGCCTGCTGCGAGCCGGTGGTGATGATCACCTGCTCGGGCTCGCAGTGCAGGCCGCGCGCATGGCTGAGATAGTCGGCCACCTGGCGGCGCAGCCGGGGCAGCCCGGCCGGGTCCGAGTAGCCCAGCGCGCGGCTGGCGGGATGGCGCCAGAAGCGGGCATGCAGGCGCGACCAGACCTCGGCCGGGAACAGATCCAGCGCCGGCATGCCGTAGCGGAAGGCGCGCGCCGGCCCCTCGGGCATGCGCGCGGGCTGGTAGGCCTGCAGGCGCTGCCACAGCGGGCCGTCCGGCATGCGCAGCGGCTCGGCAGCCTTGGGTGCATGGGCCGAAGCGCCGTGCAGTTCGCTGACATAGCTGCCGTCACCGGTGCGGCCCTTGATATAGCCTTCGTCCAGCAATTGCTCGTAGACGCGCACGACGGTGTTGCGCGAGAGCCCCAGCGCGCCGGCGAGGGCGCGCGTGGTGGGCAGGCGCGCGCCCGCCGCCAGCTGCCCGCTCAGGATGCGCGCCTTGAGCTGCGCATGCAGCTGCGGCACCAGCGGCTGGCCGCGATCCACCGACATGCCGGCCGGATCCAGGGCCAGCGTACCCTTTGGCATTGGTACCTCCGCATTGCAGGAAATTGGAACTTTCATCGTACCAAGCGCCTGGCTACAGTGGCGCATCCACTTTCAAGGAGCAGGGCCGCGATGTACAACCCACCGCAATTCCGCATGCAGGACCTGGCGCTGGCGCGCCAGCTCATCGCCGAGCATCCGCTGGCCTTGCTGATCGGCCCGGACGCCGACGGGCGCAGCTTTGCCTCGCATTTGCCGCTGAGTTGGGGAGCAGACGCCGCGGGTGGCTGGTGGCTGGAGGGCCATATGGCGCGTGCCAATCCCCAGCATGCCTGGCTGGCGGCGCAGCCGGAGCTGCTGGTGGTATTCAGCGGGCCCGGCGGCTATGTGTCGCCGCGCCTGTACGACACCCAGCTGAGCGTGCCGACCTGGAACTACCTGGCGCTGCATGTGCGCGGCCGGCTGGAACTGGTGGACGAGCCGCTCGCCAAGGATCGCCTGCTCAAGCGCCTGATCGCCCAGCACGAGCCGGAATATGCGGCGCAGTGGATGGGGCTGCCTGAGGATTTCCAGCACAAGCTGCTGGCCGCCATCGTGGGCTTTCGCATCCATGTCCGGAGCTGGGAGGCCAAGGCCAAGCTGAGCCAGAACCGCGCCGCCGGCGAGCGCGCGCGGCTGCGCGAACACTATGCCCGCGAGGGCGACAACGGCGCGCAGCTGCTGCGCTGGATGGACCGGCTGGGCATTTGAGGGGGCATGGCGATGAGCAGCAGCTTCGAGATTCGCGCCCCGCGCGCGGGCGACCGCGCCGGTTGGGAGCGCCTGGCGCGCGGTTACAAGGCCTTCTACGAGACCGAGCTGGCCGATGCCGACTACGAGCTGGCCTGGCAGCGCCTGCTGGCGGGCGAGGTCGTGCACGGCCTGGTGCTGGAGCAGGGCGGGCAGCTGATCGGCCTCACGCATTACCTGTTCCATGCCAGCACCTGGAGCCCGGCGGTCTGCTATCTGCAGGACCTGTTCGTGGCCGAGCAGGCGCGCGGTAAGGGGGCGGCGCAGGCCCTGATCACGGCGGTGGCCGCGCGCGCCCAAGCGCATGGCGCCACCCGCACCTACTGGCTGACGCACCGCGACAACCAGCGTGCCCGCGCGCTGTACGAGCGCGTGGCCCAGCACCGCGGCTTTCTGCGCTACGACTGCCTGCTCTGAGCCTGAACCCGGCAGCCGCGGCCCTCAGGGCGCGAAGAAGACGGCCGCGCTTTGCGCGCGCTTGCCCCGGTACATGGCGGCGTCGGCATGGGCCAGTAGTTCGGGCAGCCCGCCGCCATCCTGCGGGGCCAGCGCCTGGCCCAGGGCCATGCCCAGCTCGCAGCTGAGCGTGCCGATCTGGAAGGGCGAGCTAAAGGCCTCGAGCAGGCGCTCGCCCAGGGCCTCGGCCTGCTGGGGCTGGCTCAGCTCGGCGCACACCACCACGAACTCGTCGCCGCCCAGGCGCGCCACCAGATCGCCCGGATGCAGCTTGGCCTGCAGGCGGCGCGCCACCGCCACCAGCAGGGCGTCGCCGGTCTCGTGGCCATGGCGGTCGTTGACCTGCTTGAAGCCGTTCAGGTCCAGCAGGAACAGGGCCAGCTGATGCTCGGGGCGGCGCCTGGCCAGCAGCTCGTCCATGCGCAGCTGCAGGCCGCGGCGGTTCGCCAGGCCGGTGAGGGCATCGGTGTGCGCCAGCGCGTGCAGCAGGTCGCGCTCGTGCCGGGCCTCGGCGGCGGCCTGCTTGATCGCCGCGGTGCGCAGGCCCAGCACGCGCATGAACATCAGCATGTCGAAGCTGGCGCCGAACTGGAAGGCATGCAGGGTCCAGAAATTGGCGTCCAGGCGGCCCTTGATGACGCCGATCGCCACCGCGGTGGTGAGCAGGTAGACCAGCCAGGCCAGCAGCAGGCACCAGCCGATCGCGTCGCGCTGGCGCGCCCGGCGCAGGGCCCCGGGCAGGCCCATCACCGCGGGCGCCAGACCCAGGGTGCTGATGATGACGGTGATCACGCGCACGTCGATCAGATCGAAGGCAAACACCAGCGCGCTGAGCTGGGTGAGGGCGGCGCCGCCCCACATCAGGCGGCGGAACAGCAGCGAGCTGCCCTGCAAGGCCTGCTCGATGAAGAGATAGGAGCCGCAGGCGGCGATCAGAGCCGAGAGGCCGCCGGCATGCTGCTCCATCCAGATCGAATCGGGCCACAGGAACTGCGCGCCGGTGCCGAACTGCAGCAGCGAGAACAGCAGGCTGCCGGTGATCAGCAGCGCGTACTTGGCGAACAGCGGCTCGCGCAAGGAGAGCCATTGCGCCAGGCTGTAGACCAGCAGGGCCAGGCCCAGGCCGTTCAGCAGGCCTTGCAGCAACTGCTCCGAGAGGGCGTGGCTCTGGTAGGCCGCCGGCTTGGCAAGCGTGATCGGCACGGTCATGGCCCCTTGGGTCTGCACGCGAAGCAGCAGCTCGCTGCCGCGTCCGGGCGGCAGGCTCAGGGGCAGGGCATGGTTGCGCGACGCCAGCGGCCGCGTGGCGCGCGGCAGCAGATTGCCCAGCGCCGCCTGCTGCAGGATCTGCCCCTGGTAGAGCAGATAGACCTCGATATGGTTGAGCGGCGGGTAGTCCAGCTCCAGCACCCATTCGCCATCGTCCTGGCTGGCCACTTGCAGCGGGATGCGCAGCCACACGGCGCCCTGGCGCAGGCCCAGCGCACCCTTGGCGCCGTCCGGCCTGCCAAATTGCCCGGCCTGGGCCGCGGCCAGCGCTGCCTGGGCGCTCAGGCGCGGACCGGTCTCGGCCAGCATGCTGAGACTGGGCCAGAGTTCCACGCGCGTGGCGCCCGTGCCGAGCTCGGCCGCCTGCGCGGCACCCGCAAGGCACAGCCAGCTCAGCAGCAGGCAGCGCAGCAGCTGCCAAAGACGGTTCAGGGGTACAACAGGATCGGCCATGGCTCGCGCAGGAAACAGCAGCGCGGATTGTAGGAATGCGCCGGCCGGAAGTGACGACGCAGCCTGGGCGGCCGGCGCCGAGGCTGCGTCAAAAGTCACCGCCCCGGCGGTGCCGCGGCTTAGAGCACGTTTTACATACCGGCGTAGTTCGGTCCGCCGCCGCCCTCGGGCGTGACCCAGACGATGTTTTGCGTCGGGTCCTTGATGTCGCAGGTCTTGCAGTGCACGCAGTTCTGCGCATTGATCTGCAGGCGGTCGCTGTTGTCGTCGTTCTTCACGAACTCGTACACCCCGGCCGGGCAGTAGCGGCTCTCGGGGCCGGCATACTTGGCGAGGTTGATGGCCACCGGCACCGAGGCGTCCTTGAGCGTCAGGTGCGCCGGCTGGTTCTCCTCATGGTTGGTGTTGGAGATGAACACCGAGGAGAGGCGGTCGAAGCTCAGCTTGCCATCGGGCTTGGGGTACTCGATCTTGGGCATCTCGGCCGCCGGGCGCAGCGCCAGATGGTCGGGCTTGCTGTTGTGCAGGGTCCAGGGCGGCACCTTCACGCCCAGCTTGGGCAGCAGCCATTGCTCGATGCCGGTCATCAGATTGCCGACCAGCTTGCCATGCTTGAACCAGAGCTTGAAGTTCTTGGTGGCTTGCAGCTCGGTGTGCAGCCAGCTGCGCTCGAAGGCGGCCGGGTAGGCGGCGAGTTCATCCTGCGCGCGGCCGGCCTGCACGGCCTCGAAGGCGGCCTCGGCGGCCAGCATGCCGGTCTTGATGGCGGCATGGCTGCCCTTGATGCGCGAGGCGTTCAGGTAGCCGGCGTCGCAACCCACCAGGGCGCCACCCGGGAACACCTGCTTGGGCAGGGCCTGCAGGCCGCCGTTGTTGATGGCGCGTGCGCCGTAGCCGATGCGCTTGCCGCCCTCGATGTGCTTGCGCACGTCCGGGTGGGTCTTCCAGCGCTGCATTTCCTCGAAGGGGCTCATCCAGGGGTTCTCGTAATTGAGACCCAGCACAAAGCCCAGCGTGACCTTGTTGCCTTCCAGGTGGTAGAGGAAGCCGCCGCCGAAGCTCTCGTCTGCGATCGGCCAGCCGGCGGTGTGCAGCACATAGCCGGGCTTGGCCCGGTCGGCCGGGATCTCCCACAGCTCCTTGATGCCGATGGCCCAGCTCTGCGCATCGCGGCCGGCGTCGAGCTGGTACTTGGCGATCAGCTGCTTGCCCAGATGGCCGCGCGCACCCTCGGCAAACACGGTGTACTTGCCGAGCAGCTCCATGCCCAGCTGGAAGCTGTCATTGGGCTTGCCGTCCTTGCCCAGCCCCAAATTGCCGGTGGCCACGCCGCGCACCGCGCCCTTGTCGTCGTACAGCACTTCGGCGGCGGTGAAGCCGGGGAAGATCTCCACGCCCAGGGCTTCCGCCTGCTCGCCCAGCCACTTGGTCAGCGCGCCCAGCGAGATGACGTAGTTGCCCTCGTTGTGGAAGCACTCGGGGATCAGCCATTGCGGCGTGCTGCGCGAGCCGGTCTCGCTCAGGAACAGGATGTCGTCGCCGGTCACCGCTTGGTTCACGGGCGCGCCCAGCTCCTTCCAGTTCGGGAACAGCTCGTTGAGTGCGATCGGGTCCATCACCGCGCCCGAGAGGATGTGGGCGCCGGGCTCCGAGCCCTTCTCCAGCACCACCACCGAGATCTCCTTGGACTGCTCGGCGGCCAGCTGCTTGAGCCGGATCGCCGTTGCCAGTCCGGCGGGGCCGGCGCCGACGATCACCACGTCGTATTCCATGCTTTCGCGTGGGCCGTATTCGGCGAGCAGATCGGAAGAGCTCATGGGGAATCCTTGGATTTTTTGAGTGAGGACTTGGCGCCGGCATTTACCGGTTTGCGGCGGATTCTACGGGCCTGCAGTTCAAATAGAACGATCGTGCTATTTTTGCCTAGAGTTGGCGGTCTAGGCTGTCTGGTCCGCGACGCTGTGCATGACCGGCGGCGGCGCCCGCGCGACAGCGTTGGCGCGGGCCCGCGTGCTATCGTTCCCAGCAGGATTGCAAAGGACAAGACATGAGCTACAGCATCGATCTCGCGGGCCGCGTGGCCCTGGTGACGGGCGCATCCAGCGGCCTGGGCGCGCAGTTCGCCAAGACGCTTTCCAAGGCCGGCGCCGGCGTGGTGCTGGCGGGCCGGCGCGTCGAGCGCCTCAAGACCCTGCGTGCCGAGATCGAGGCCGGTGGTGGCGACGCCCATGTGGTGGCGCTCGACGTCACCGATCTGGACAGCATCAAGTCCGCTGTCGCCCATGCCGAGACCGAGATGGGCACGATCGACATCCTCATCAACAACTCGGGTGTCAGCACCACCCAGAAGCTCACCGACGTGAGCCCCAACGACTACGACTTCGTGATGGACACGAATGTGCGCGGCGCCTTCTTCGTGGCGCAGGAGGTGGGCAAGCGCATGCTGGCGCGCGCGCGCGGCGCCGCGCCGGGCACCTTCACCGGCGGACGCATCGTCAACATCGCGTCGATGGCCGGCCTGCGCGTGCTGAGCCAGATCGGCGTGTACTCGATGAGCAAGGCCGCGGTGATCCACATGACGCGCGCGATGGCGCTGGAATGGGGCAAGTACGGCATCAATGTGAATGCGATCTGCCCGGGCTATATCGACACCGAGATCAACCACCACCACTGGGGCAGCGAGCAGGGCAAGAAGCTGGTGGAGCTGCTGCCGCGCAAGCGCGTCGGCCATCCGCGCGACCTCGACACCACCTTGCTGATGCTGTGCGCCAACGAAAGCCACTTCATCAACGGCGCGGTGATACAGGCCGACGACGGCTTCGGAGTCTGAGCCGATGTCCCTGCGAACCCTGAGCGCGCTGGAAGCGCGCGTGCTGGCCGTGCTGGTGGAAAAGCAGCACACCGTGCCGGACAGCTATCCGCTCTCGCTGAACGCCCTGACCCTGGGCTGCAACCAGAAGACCGCACGCGAGCCAGTCATGAACGCGGCGGAATCGGAGGTGCTGCTGGCGCTGGACGAGCTGCGCGGCGTGAGCCTGGTGAACAATGTGAGCGGCAGCCGCGTGCTGCGCTATGAGCACAATCTGCGCCGCGTGCTGGGCGTGCCCGGCCAGGCCGAGGCGCTGCTGACGCTGCTGATGCTGCGCGGCCCGCAGACCTCGGCCGAGCTGCGTGCGAACACCGAACGCCTGCACCGCTTCGCCGACATCTCCTCGGTGGACGGTTTTCTGGAGGAGCTGGTGGAACGCCAGCCGCCCCTGGTGCAGAGGCTGCCGCGCGCGCCCGGTGCGCGCGAGCAGCGCTGGGCCCATCTGCTGTGCGGCGAGCCCGTCTACATCGAGGCGCCGGCCGGCCCGGCGCCGCGCCGCGACGACGACGAACTGCACCAGCTGCGCGAAGAGCAGAAAGCCTTGCGCGCCGAGCTCGACGGCCTCCGGGCCCTGGTGAACCGCATGGCGGGCGAGCTGGGCATCACGCCCTGAGCCGGGTGGGCGCGCGGGCAAGCCTTCGAACAGGGGGTTTCCCGATGGCGGGTGGCACTGGCGCCGCGGCGCCGGGGCCGTCAGAATGCGCGCATCCAGGTGGTCCGACTGGTTTCACACAACGAGGCTGCATATGAACACGACCCGTATCCTGTCACTGAGTTTCCTGAGTCTGGCGGCCGGCCTCATGCTGCCGGGTTGCGCCAGCGCGCCCGCGCAAGCCCCCGAGGCTGCGGCGGCCGCATCGGCAGACGGGCGCGAGAAGCCCAAGACCTTCATCACCGGCTCGCGCCTGGCGCGTTCCGAGTGGTACGGTGCCGAGCATGTCAAGGGCGTCAGCCGCGACGCCTACAAGGACGACACCATGGACCACAAGATGCCGCATCGCGTGGGCAACTGAATTTCTTAGAAGAGTTCTTACAAGAGCGCGCAGCAGCGCGCCGATCCATGGCGGCCACCGCCGCCTCCATTGTTTCCAAAAGGGAGATCCCCATGAACTATCTGAAGCACGCCGGTGCGTGCCTGTGCGCTGTTTTGTCCGTCGCTGTCATGGCTGGCTGCGCCAGCACCCCCTCGCCCGAGGGCGAAAAGAGCAGCGCGCGCACCAGCGATCCCGACGACAAGAGCTACACCACCGGCTCGCGCATCCCGCGCAAGTCCAACGCCGAGAGCATCACCAAGGTCAGCAAGGAAGCCTTTGCCGAATCGATGCGCGAGCGCCCGCAGGGCATGGGCGCCGGCCAGTAAGCCGGGCGGGGCATGAGGCGGCGCCTGTGCGCAACCCTGCTGTGCGCGGCGGCGCTGGCCTCGGCCCAGGCGCAGACCGCGATCGCCATTGGCGGCGCGCTCAAGTTTGACAACGATGCGGTCTGGAAGCGCATCGTCGATGAGGCCGGCGGCAAGGGCGCGCGCTTTGCCGTGCTGGCCACCGCGGCCGGCAATCCGGCGCGCACCGCCGGATTGATCGTCGATGCGTTGCAACGCCAGGGGGCGGTCGCCGAGGCTGTTCCCGTGGCGCCCAGGCTCAAGGGCGTGGACCTGCAGAAGAACCTGCACGACCCGGCGCTGATCGAGCGCGTGGCCAGCGCCCGTGGGGTGTTCTTCTCCGGCGGCGCGCAGGAATTCATCGTCGATACCCTGCAGCCGCGCGGCCAGCCCAGCGAGATGCTGAAGGCGATCTGGCGCGTCTACCGCGCCGGCGGCGTGGTGGCGGGCACCAGCGCCGGCGCGGCCATCATGAGCGAGCAGATGTTCCGCGACGCGCCCGACCAGCTGCAGGTGCTGAAGGGGCGGCTGCGCGAGGGCCAGGAGGTCGACCGCGGCCTGGGCTTTGTCGGCCCCGAACTGTTCGTCGACCAGCATTTCCTCAAGCGCGGCCGTATCGGCCGCATGCTGCCGATGATGCTGGCCAAGGGCTACCGGCTCGGCCTGGGCGTGGACGAGAACAGCGCGGCCGTGATTCGCGGCAGTGAGGTGGAGGTGATCGGGGCCCGGGGCGCGCTGCTGGTGGACCTGCGCGAGGCCAGCAGCGATGCTGGCCTGGGCGCGTTCAACCTGAAGGGCGCGCGCCTGAGCTATCTGGACCACGGCGATCGCCATGACCTGAAGACCGGCATCAGCACGCCCTCGCCGCAGAAGCTGCGCGAGCCGCGCATCGATCCCGCCGCGCCAGATTTCCAGCCCTATTACAGCAACGAACCCTTCTACATGGACATGCTGGGCGACAGCACCATCGTCAGCGCGATGGCGCAGCTGATCGACAGCCCGCATGCCGAGTTGCGCGGGCTGGCGGCGGATGTGCGGCAGCGGCCTGGCAACGAGCGGCCCGAGCTGGGCTTCGAGTTCCGCCTCTACAAGGGGGCGGGCACGCTGGGCTGGTCCAGCAGCGCTTCGGGGGCCGAGGAAACCACGCTGCTGAACGTGCGCCTGGATGTCACGCCGGTGCTGTTCGCGCAGCCGCTCTACCGTCCGCTGCGCCCAGCCACACCCTAGCGGCCGTCGGCGCGCTCCAGCGCCCGCGCGATCTTGTGGCGCGGCACCGTCGTGCGCGGCACCTTGGTGGGAAACCAGCTGCGCACATCCTCGTCCACGCCGATGCCGTGCATGAAGTTGTAGATCGCCTTCTTGAGGCCCTTGCCCAGCAGATCGTGATCCACCCCGGTCGGGTCGATGAAGCCGACGTCGTTCTTGGCAAAGGCGCCCGGCGGCAGCGGCCGCAGCTGCACGCCATAGGCCTCGGGGTGCATGCCCACCGGCGAGTGCACGGTGCAGGCGAAGCGGTGGAAGAAGCCGCTGTGGATGCAGCCGTTCTCGAACAGCTGGCGCACATACTCGAGCGCGTCCACCGTGTCCTGCACCGTCTGGGTCGGGAAGCCGTACATCAGGTAGGCATGCACCAGGATGCCGGCATCGGCAAAGCCCTTGGTGACGCGCGCCACCTGCTCGACCGACACGCCCTTCTTCATCAGCTGCAGCAGCCGGTCGGAGGCCACCTCCAGGCCGCCCGAGATCGCGATGCAGCCGCTGTCGGCCAGCTGCTGGCAGAGCTCGGGGCTGAAGGTCTTCTCGAAGCGGATATTGCCCCACCAGGAGATGCTGGTGCCGCGCCGCTGCAGCTCGGCCGCGAAGGCCTTCAGCGCCTTGGGCGGTGCCGCCTCGTCGACGAAATGAAAACCGGTCTGGCCGGTCTCGGCCACGATGGCCTCGACCCGGTCCACCAGGGTGGTGGCCGAGGCGGCCTCGTAGCGCGAAATGTAGTCCAGGCTGACGTCGCAGAAGCTGCACTTCTTCCAGTAGCAGCCATGCGCCACGGTGAGCTTGTTCCAGCGCCCGTCGCTCCACAGCCGGTTCATCGGGTTGAGCATGTCCAGCAGCGACAGGTACTGGCCCAGCGGCAGGCCGTCCCAGGTGGGCGTGCCCACCGCATCGAAGGGAATGTCGGGCTCGACGAAGTTGATGTACTTCACCGCGCCATCGATACGCACGAAGGTGCGCACCAGGCGCTGCTGCGAGCGCTGGCCCTGCAAATGTTCCAGCAAGGCTAGCAGCGGGCGTTCGCCGGCGTCCAGGGTGATGAAGTCCACATGGTCGAACAGGCGCGGCTCGGCCAGCTCGCGCAGCTCGGTGTTGATAAAACCGCCGCCCAGCACCAGCTTGATCTCGGGGTGGGCGGCGCGGATGGTCTGGGCAATGCGCAGCGCGGCATACACCGCGCCGGGGAAGGGCACCGACAGCAGCACCAGCTGCGGCGCATGCCTGGCTACGGCCTCCAGCGTCAGCGCGGCGAGCGTCTCGTCCACCAGATTGGGCGGCGCCGCCAGCGCCTCGGCCAGCGGATCGAAGCTGGGCTGGGCGGTGGCCAGGCGCTCGGCATAGCGCACGAACTCGAAGCGCTCGTCGATCGCCTCGCGCAGCACGTCGGCGAGGTCGTTCAGGTAGAGCGTGGCCAGGTGGCGGGCGCGGTCCTGCAGGCCCAGCGCGCCGAAGGCCCAGGCCAGCGGATCCTCGCCGTCCTCGGCCAGGTAGGCATCGATGGTCTCGAAGCGCTTGCCCTCGGGCAGGAACTGGCGTGTGTTGATGCGGTGCGCCAGCGTCGGGTCGCCGCCCTGCAGAAAGGCGACGGTGGGCGCGATGGTGGCCAGGTAGCTCTCGAACTGGGCCTCGAAGTTCTGCAGCTGCGGGGTCTGGCGCGCCGCCGGCAGGGCCTGCACGCGCGTGCGCATCGCCTGCAGCCCCACGCGCGAGAACAGCTTGAGCACCAGGCCCAGGGCCAGGTCTTGCTGCGTGGCCGGCAAGCCGCGCGAGCGCAGAAAGCCGGTCAGGTAGGCGGTGGAGGGGTAGGGCGTGTTGAGCTGCGTCATCGGCGGGATGAGCGAGAGCACGCGCAGGGAGCTGGCAGACATGGCGGGTCGGGGCGGTCAGGCCTTCACTGTAAGGCCAAAGGAAAAGCCCGGCAGACCCAGGGTCTGGCGGGCTCTCGTGCGCCAAAGCGGCAGGCCTGGCGGCCTGCGTTGCGATTACTTCTTGGCGGCCTTTTTGGCAGGCTTGGCAGCGGGCTTGGCGGCTGCCTTGGCAGGCTTGGCTTCGGCCTTGGCAGCCTTGCGAGCGGCGGCCTTGGGGTCCACGGCGGCCTTGAAGCCGGCGCCCGGGGTGAACTTGGGCAGCTTGGCAGCAGCGATCTTGATCTTGTCGCCGGTGCTGGGGTTCACGCCGGTGCGCGCAGCACGTGCGTGTTGCTTGAAGGAGCCGAAGCCGGGGATGGAAACGGCGCCGCCCTTCTTCACCGTGGTGACCACGGCGTCCAGCAGGGTCTCGAGGATGCGGCCAGCTTCGGCCTTGGTCAGCTCGTGCTTGGAGGCCAGGTGTTCGATCAGTTCGGTCTTGTTCATTCGAGTATGACTTTGGGTTGAGCCCGATTGCTCCGGGCGGATCGTATTGTGGCCGATAAACAGGGCGCCCTGAGCGTGCACCAGGGAAAACATCGATGAACAGGCCGCTGTGGGCCGCTGCCCGGGGTCAAGTCTTGCGGCGCCCTGACAAATGGCGTGCCGGCGCGGCCGTGGCATGCTGGCGCGATGGCCTTCCAAGAGCTGCGGCGCGTGCTGCCTTCACCCCTGCCGGGCTGCCTGGCGCTGCAGATGAGCGGCGCGCGCAGCTATCCCCGCCACAGCCACGACCAGCATGGCATCGGCCTGATCGAGCGCGGTGGCCAGCGTTCGGCCAGCGGGCGCGGGCCGGTGGAGGCCGTTGCCGGCCAGCTGATTTCGGTGAACCCAGGCGAAGTGCATGACGGCCAGGCGCTTGACGAGCGCGGCCGCAGCTGGCGCATGCTCTACCTGGATCCGGCACTGTTCGCCGAGTTGACGGTGGAACTGCGAGGCAGGGACGGCAGCGTGCCGCTGACGCCGCCGGTGCTGGAGCATGCGCAGCTGCGCGTCGCCCTGTTGGCCCTGTTCGCTGCGCTCGACGCTGCGCAGCCGGCGCTCGCCGTCGAGACCCTGCTGCTGCAGTGCCTGGCCAAGCTGCTGCCGTCTGCGGGTGCAGCGTTGCAGCGCCCCCTGGCGCCCGCCGCGGTGGCGCGGGCCCGCGAACTGCTGCTTGCCGATCTGCGCCAGACGCCCGGTCTGGCAGCGTTGGCCCAGGCCTGCGAGCTCAGCCGCTTCCAGCTGCTGCGCGGTTTTTCGCACAGCTATGGCCTGCCGCCCCATGCCTATCTGCTGCAGCAGCGCCTGGCCCTGGCGCGCCGCCTGATCCAGGCCGGCAGCCTGCTGGCCGATGCCGCCGCGGACGCCGGCTTTGCCGACCAGAGCCATATGCACCGGGCCTTCGTGCGCTGCCTGGGTTTCACGCCCGGCGCCTACCGCGCTGCAATTTCGTTCAAGACCGCGCGCCATCCGTCCGCCAGCATTTGAGCCTTTGGAGGGCGCGATGATGGTGGATGAACGCAAGGGCCAGGCCTATGCCGGGCTGGCGATGCTGCTGGTGGGCAGCACGGTGGTGGTCAGCAAGCTGATCGCGGCGGGGGCGCCGCCGTTCGCGGCCACCGCGCTGCGTTTTGCGCTCGCGCTGCCGCTGTTGCTGGGCCTGCTGCGCTGGCGCGGCCTGGCGCTGCCGCGCCCCGACCGGCACGACCAGGTCTTGCTGTGGCTGCAGGCCGGCGCCGGCAGCGTCGGCTACACGGTGTTGCTGATCAAGGGCCTGGCCTGGGTGAGTGCGGCCGACGCCGGCGTGCTGACCGGCACGCTGCCGGCGGTGGCGGCGCTGTTCGCGGTGCTGGCGCTGGGCGAGCGGCCTGCGCCCGCGACGCTGGCGGCGATTGCGCTGGCCAGCCTGGGCGTGCTGGCGCTGAACCTCCGGCAGGCGGGCATCGGCCTGGGCTGGGGCCAGGTCTTGCTGCTGGGTGCGGTGCTCTGCGAGGCCTTGTTCATCCTGCTCAACAAGAAGCTGCGCCGGGCCCTGCACCCGCTGCAGCTCGCCACCCTGATGGTGGGTGGCGGCCTGCTGCTGGCCCTGCCGATGGCCGCGCTGGAACTGGCGCATGCCGGCGGGCGCTGGATGAGCCCGGCGGCGCTGGCCGGCATTGCCTATTACGCCCTGGTGCCCACGGTGCTGGGCTTTGTGCTCTGGTATGCCGGTGCGGCGCGCATCTCGGCGGCCCAGGCCGCGCTGCTGACGGCGCTGATGCCGGCATCGGCCCTGCTGCTCTCGGCCCTGGTGCTGGGCGAGTCCATCACGGGCCAGCAGCTGCTGGGCCTGGCGCTGGTGCTGGCCGCGATGGCGCTGCTGGCCTGGGCGCAGCGCCGCGCCTCAACCCACCAATAGCTTGTGTACCAGATCGGGCGTGGTGGCGGCGCCGTACTTCTTCATCAGCCGCGCGCGGTAGACGTCCACGGTGCGCGGGCTGATGGCCAGCCTCTTGCCGATCAGCTTGCTGGTCAGGCCCTCGATCAGCAGCGCGGCGATCTCGCGCTCGCGCGCCGTCAGCTCGGCGCGCACGGCCTTCAGCTGGCGGTGCGCGGAGAGGTCCTCGAAGCTCCAGATGCCCTGGGCATGGGGGTTGCGGGGGTCGAGCGCGCGGCCCGAGACGTGGCACCAGAACAGCTCGCCGCGCCGCGGCCCGGCCAGCCGCTTCATGATGCGGTCGTCGGCGTAATAGCCCTGGCGGTCGAGGCTGGCGACGATGCGCTCGCCGGTGCGCTCAAACTCGGCCGGGCTGGGATAGAGCAGCTCGAAGCTGTGGCCGATGAACTGCTCGCGCTCGGCGCCGAACATCGCCAGCACATGGCGGTTGCAGTCGAGGATCTGGCGGTGCTCGGACAGCACCAGGCCGATCGGTGCGAGGTCGAAGGCGGTGCGGTAGTCCAGGCCCATGGCGCTTAGAGGCTGTGAAGTAATGGCTTGCGCCCGCGCCGGGGGATCCCAGGGCGCGGGAGTAGGCGCAGGCCGCCGCCCGGACTCGCGTCCGGGCCAGGGCTGCAACGCCCGCCTGCGCCCTGGGACCCCCCGGCCCGCAGGGTGAGGCCCCCAAAGGCGCCCACTCGTTGTTGCCAACGCTTGTCGGGCGTACAGCACGACTGCGCGTCGGCGCCTAGATTGGACCCCTTTGGGGGTCTCACGCGGGCGTAAGCCATTGCTTCACAGCCTCTCAGAGCAGGGCGTAGGTGGTGGTGGCCTGGGCGGCGAGCTTGCCGTCGGCGCCCAGGATGTCGATCTGCCCGAAGGCCAGGCTCTTGCCGCTGCGCAGCACCTGGGCATCGATCAGGCAATGCGTGCCGCTGACGGGGCGCAGAAAGCTGGTCTGCAGCTGCACCGTGGTCATGGGCCGGAACTCGCCCAGCGTGGCCATCATGGCCAGCACCATGGCGGTGTCGGCCGCGGCCATCGCGGCCTGCCCGCACATCACGCCGCCCACATGCACGAACTCGGGCTTGACCGGCAGGCGCAGCCGCACGCGGCCGGGCTCGGCGCTCAGCACCTCCAGTCCCATCTGGGCGATCCAGGGCGCGAAGATGCGCGGAATTTCCTGCTGGAGCTGCTCGATCTGCATGGGTGGCGGGCCTGGGTGGAAGCGAAGGCGCCAGCATAGCCGCGCGGCATGCCGCGCTGGTGTCCATCAGGGCGCGTACAGCACTTTCATGCTGGCATCGACCTGGCTGGCGTCCAGATAGGCGATCGCGCCCGGGTTGGCCAGCAGCGCGGCGCGCAGCTGCGCCGGATCGGCGAACTCGCGCGGCGCATGGCCCTTGCCGCTGAACACCAGGCGCGACCAGGCGGCCTTGACCTGGGCCGCGTCGCGCTCCAGCACCCTGGCGTAGAACTCGTCGCGCAGCGCACCGCCGCTGGCCAGCAGCTGTGGCGCGCTGCCGTCGGGCAGGGCGCGCGCCTGCCCCAGGTAGAGCTCGCTCACCTCCTGCCTGCTGAGCCGGGCCAGCGGGCTCCGCGCCGAGCTCACCACCACCGGCTGGCTCACCAGGTAGCGGGCCAGGATGCGCTCGATCTGCCCGCTGCTGCGCAGCCGCTCGATGGCGGCGAGCATGAGCTCGCCGCCGTTGCCACCAGCCTCGCCGCGCCCGCTCTTGGGCACGGCGCAACGGAACTCGGCCTTGAACAGCGGCAGCCGCCAGTAGGCGATGTTGTGCCCGGGGTTGGCGCGCTGGTACCAGCTCACCTCGCGCTGCTCGGCGATCGCGTAGGGCACGCGGTTGAGGCTGAGCTTTTGCAGCGAGCGTTCGATGGCGATGGTGTCGTCGCGCCGCAGGCGACCGTCGGCCACGCGCTCGTCGACACCGGGATAGACGAAACCCAGCACCGTGCCCAGCGCCTGGCCGCGCGGTAGCTGCTCGAGGCTGCCTAGGGCCTCGGCGGTCTGGTGGCCCACCAGTACGTTCTCCAGCTCCAGCAGGGGGCTGCTCCACAGGTATTGCTCGGGCGCGCGCGTGAACTCGGGGCTCAGATGGCAGCGCAGGTCGATCTCGCCGGCGGCCACGGCGGCATCCACGCGCGGGCGTGGCAGCAGCACATGCTGGACCGGCAGGCGCAGCGCCTCGCCGATCGCCTGGGCCAGATCGAAGTCGATGCCGCCCACCAGCGCGCCGTCCTTGAAGATGGCGTAGGGCGCGCCCCAGGCCGGGATCACCGCTATGCGCAGCGGCCTGGGCTCGGCGGCGCCTGCCGGCCGGCCCGGCAGCAGCAGGTATAGACAGAGCATGAGGCGCAGCAGCATGGCCAGGTTCAGAACACGAGGTCGAGGTTGAGCGTCAGCACCCGCACCTGCCCGTCCCAGCGCGGGCCGGCATAGCCGCCCAGCGGCGGAGCGAAGGGGTAGCTCACCACGGTGTTGAGGCCCAGCCCGGTCTCGCGCGTGTGGCGCAGGCTCTCGAGCTGGAGTTTCAGCGCCAGGTTCTCGCGCAGATCCCAGCGCAGGCCCAGCTGCCAGATGTGGCGGTCGTTGGGCGCTTGCAGATAGCGATCGACGGACGCATTTGCCGCGGCCGCCGCGGGCCCGGCCTGCGCATCGGTGAGCAGGCCCAGCGGCGCCTCGGTGAAGCGCTGCTGGCCGATCACCGCATAGGGCGTGAAGGCGCCCAGGCGCAGGCTGGCCTGCAGATACCAGGCGCGCACATCGGGGATTAGCACGCCGTCCGAGGCGCGCCGCATGGCTTCGCCCTGCAGGGCGAAGCGGCCGTTGTCGTAGACCATGGCGATGGTCTCGGTGCGCACCTGCAGGCCCTGCGTGCGGCCGCGCGCGTCCAGCACCGCGGCGCAGTTGCTGCAGCCGGTGCTGCCCGAGCGCAGCTGCGCAAACAGCTGCTCGAACACCGGCAGCCGTGCGTCGATGCGGTATTGGGCATGGGCCAGCCGCAGCGTCCAGTTGCGCCGCGTCCATTTGCCGACCAGGGTGGCGACGCGGTCGGCGTTGATGGAGCCGGTCGCGACCTCGACCTTGGAGCGTCCCAGCGCCGCCTCCAGGCTCAAGTCCCCCAGCGACCCACGCCGGTTCCAGAGCGCGTTTGCGCCGTCCACATGGGTGATGGGATTGAGCTGGTAGACGGTGTTGGCCGGCCGTACCGCGGTCTGGGCATAGCCGAGGTAGCGGGTGTCCGAGTTCAGGAACACCGGCAGCGAGGTGCGCCCCAGCTTGAGCTGCAGCTGCGGGCCGGCGTCCCAGGCGGCGTACAGCCATTCGACGCGCGGGCGCAGGCGGTCCGGCACCTCGTCCTTGGCGATCAGCTGCAGCACCGCGCGGGTCTCGCCGGGCGTTTCTAGCGTCAGCTGCAGGCCGGCGAGGCTGTCGCCGTCCAGGCGCCATTGCCGCAGCGAGGCCGCGGGCGCGCGGGAGTCGGCGCGCACGCTGGCCACCGGGTCGTCGGCGCGATAGGCACCCAGGGTGCCAAAACCATCCAGTGCCAGCCAGTCGGGCAGGCCGGCTGCGGCGGCGGCCGGCGGCCCACCCAGGCACAGCAGCGCGGCGGCCATGGCGAGGCGGCGCGTCATTGGAATTCCTGCGGCATGGCGCGATGGTAAGGCCGACCCGGGGGCGCGATCTGCTGGCAAACCGCAGGTGGATTAGGTGAATTCGCGTAACGACTACGTAAAGCCATACGTAGTACGCTCGGCGGCGTTGCGAACACAGCTTGATTGGAGACAGCAATGAACAAGCTTTATCCCAGCGCGGCCGCCGCGCTGGATGGCATCGTCAAGGACGGCCAGCTGCTGGCGGTCGGCGGCTTCGGCCTCTGCGGCATTCCCGAGGCCCTCATCGCCGCGCTGCGCGATACCGGGGTGAAGCATCTGACGGTGATCTCCAACAATGCCGGCGTGGACGGCTTCGGCCTCGGCCAGCTGCTCGAGACGCGCCAGATCAAGAAGATGATCTCCAGCTATGTGGGCGAGAACAAGGAGTTCGAGCGCCAGTACCTGGCGGGCGAGCTGGAGCTGGAGTTCACGCCCCAGGGCACGCTGGCCGAGAAGCTGCGCGCCGGCGGCGCCGGCATCCCGGCCTTCTACACCCGCACCGGCGTGGGCACCATCGTCGCCGAGGGCAAGGAGCTGCGCGAGTTCGATGGCCATACCTATGTGATGGAGCATGCGCTCAACCCCGAGGTGGCGCTGGTGAAGGCGCATACCGCCGACAAGAGCGGCAATCTGGTGTTCCGCCGCACCGCGCGCAACTTCAACCCGGCCGCCGCGATGGCCGGCAAGATCACCGTGGTGGAAGTGGAGCATGTGGTCGAGACCGGCAGCATCGACCCCGACGCGGTGCACCTGCCCGGCATCTATGTGCACCGCATCGTGCACAACCCGAACCCCGAGAAGCGCATCGAGAAGCGCACTCTGAGCGAAAAGAAGGGAGCCTGAGATGGCCTGGACGCAAGACCAAATGGCGGCGCGCGCCGCACAGGAGCTCGAAGACGGCTTCTATGTGAACCTGGGCATCGGCATCCCCACCCTGGTGGCCAACTTCGTGCCGGCTGACAAGGAAGTCTGGCTGCAGAGCGAGAACGGCATGCTGGGCATCGGTCCGTTCCCGACCGAGGACGAGGTCGACGCCGACCTCATCAACGCCGGCAAGCAGACCGTCACCACCATCGCCGGCTCCAGCATCTTTGGCAGCCACGACAGCTTCGCGATGATCCGCGGCGGCAAGATCAACCTCTCCATCCTCGGCGCTATGCAGGTGAGCGAGCAGGGCGATCTGGCCAACTGGATGATCCCCGGCAAGATGGTCAAGGGCATGGGCGGCGCGATGGACCTGGTGGCCGGCGTGAAGCGCGTGATCGTGCTGATGGAGCATGTGGCGCGCAAGAAGGACGGCAGCACCGACCTGAAGATCTTGCCCAGCTGCACCCTGCCGCTCACCGGCGTGGGCGTGGTCAACCGCATCATCACCGACCTCGCCGTGATGGACGTGACCCCCGAGGGGCTCAAGCTCGTCGAGCTGGCCGACGGCGTCACGCGCGAGGAAGTGCAGGCCAAGACCGGCGTGCCATTGCGCTGATCCCATCCCTGCGTTTGTGCCATCCCTAGTCTGCAGAGGCTAGATGCTGGTTTGCGCGGCCCGACCTGTTACAAAATCGCGCTCGGCTCATCCACAAATTGGATGGTGCCGAGCCGGTGGAACAGGGGGCACAAGATGCAAGCGTTGGTGCAATCCCAGGGCGTTGACGAGCCGCGCCTGAGCTGGGCGGGTCTGGGTCTGGCGGACTACCGTGGTCCCGAACGACGCCGCCGCACGACAGGTTTCGGCGTGCCGAGCGGCCTGTTCTCGCGTGCCCTGGACGAGATCGATCTGGGTCTGCTGCTGGTCACCGAGAGCGGCCAGCTGCATTACGCCAACCACATGGCACGCAGCCGACTGGCGCGGCACAGCGGCTTGAGCCTGCAGAACGACTGCCTGAGCGCCAGCCAGGATGCCGATCAGCTGCGCCTGAAGGAATCCCTGCAGGCCGCCGCCCTGCAGGGCCTCAGGCGCCTCATCACCCTGGGCAGTGGCGCGGCGCGGCTGATGCTGTCGGTGATCCCGATGGCGCTGGGCGACAACCGGCCCGGCGCCCTGGTGCTGCTGGGCAAGCAGCAGCTCTGCGGCGAGCTCTCCATCCATGCCTTTGCGCGCGAGCATCGCCTCACCAGCGCCGAGCAGCAGGTGCTGCAGGCGCTGTGCGAGGGGCTGCAGCCGCAGGACATCGCCGCCAAGCACCAGGTGGCCGTCTCCACCATCCGCACTCAGATCGCCAGCCTGCGCGCCAAGACCCAGGCCGAAAGCATCCGCGACCTGGTGGGCATGGTGGCGATGCTGCCGCCCATGCTGGGCGTGCTGCGCAGCCCGACCCAGGGCTGAGCTCCCGCTGCGGCTAGGATGGCGGCCTCGGCATCCACTCCTACGCCCTCATGCGCTTGTTCGTGAAATGGCTGGCCCTGGCGCTGGGCCCGGCCTTGCTGCTGGCCTGTGCCAGCCCGCCCCCGCCCCCGCTCGCACCGGCCCAACCCGAGGCGGCGAGCGGCTGGACCGCCAAGCCCGGCTGGGCGACCCGGCATTTCGCGGTGGCAGCGGCCAATCCGCAGGCGGTGGAGGCCGGCTACCAGATCCTCAAGGCCGGCGGCAACGCGCTCGACGCCGCCATCGCCACCCAGCTGGTGCTGGCCCTGGTGGAGCCGCAGTCCAGCGGCATCGGCGGCGGCGCCTTCCTGATGCATTGGGATGGGCGGAACCTGAGCGCCTGGGACGGGCGCGAGACCGCGCCTGCCGCGGTGGATGAGCGGCTCTTCATCAAGCCCGACGGCCGCCCCATGAGCATGGGCGAGGCGGTGGTGGGCGGCCGCGCGGTCGGCACGCCCGGCGTGCTGGCGATGCTGGAGGCCGCGCATCGCCGCCATGGGCGCTTGCCCTGGGCGCGCCTGTTCGAGCCCGCCATCGCGCTCAGCGAGCAGGGCTTCGAGGTCGGCGCGCGCATGCACCTGCTGCTCGGCGGCGCCAGCGGTTTGCGCCGCGATGCGGTGGCGGCACGCTATTTCTTCGACGCCGAGGGCAAGCCCTGGCCCCAGGGCCAGCGCCTGCGCAACCCGGCGCTGGCCGAGGTGCTGCGGCGCATCGCCGCGGAGGGCAGCGAGCAGGCCTTCTACCGCGGCAGCGTGGCCCGCGACATGGTGCGCCGGGTGCGCGGCCATGCCGGCAACCCCGGCCTGCTCAGCGAGGCCGACCTGGCCGCCTACCGGCCGCGCGAGCGCCAGCCGCTGTGCACCGACTGGCGCCGCGACGCGCCTGCGGGCGCCGGCCCGGGCTGGCGCGTCTGCGGCTTTCCGCCGCCGTCCTCCGGCCACCTGACGGTGATGCAGATCCTGGCCATGCTGCCGCCCGGCGACGCCGCCCGCGATCTGCAGGACGGCAAGCCGCGCGCGGCCTGGCTGCACCGCTATCTGGAGGCCTCGCGCCTGGCCTTTGCCGACCGCGCCCAGTACATCGCCGATCCCGATTTCGTCGACGCGCCGGCGGGCGACTGGGCGAGCCTGCTGGACCCCGACTACCTGCGCCAGCGCGCCGCCTTGATCGGCCCGCGCAGCATGGGCGAGGCCCAGGCCGGCACGCCGCGCCAGGCGCGCAGCGCCCATGCGCCGCAGGACGCGCAGGTCGAGCATGGCACCAGCCATATCAGCGTGATCGATGGTGAGGGCCACGCGGTGGCGCTCACCACCACGGTGGAGGCGGCCTTCGGGGCGCAGATCATGAGCGATGGCGGCACCGGCCTGGTGGGGGGCTTCGTGCTCAACAACCAGCTCACCGATTTCTCCATGCTGCCGCGCGATGCACAGGGCCGGCCGGTGGCCAACCGCGTCGAGCCCGGCAAGCGCCCGCGCTCCAGCATGAGCCCGACCCTGGTGTTCGACCCGCGCGACGGTCGCCTGCTGATGAGCCTGGGCTCGCCGGGCGGGCAGGCCATCATCCATTTCGTGGCCAAGACCTTGCTGGCCACGCAGGACTGGGGCATGGACGTGCAGAGCGCCATCAACCTGCCCAATGTGGGCAACTTCAATGGCCCCTCGGTGCTGGAGCGCGGCCTGCTGCCGCCGGCCACGGTGCAGGGCCTGCGCGCGCTGCGTCACCAGGTGATCGAGCTCGATTTCCCCAGCGGCCTGCAGGCGATCGAGCGCCGCGGCAGCGGCTGGTTCGGCGGCGCCGACCCGCGCCGCGAGGGCATCGTCAAGGGCGATTGAGCGGCCGCTTGAAGAACGGCAGGTCGGGCAGGTTGGGGAGCTTGGGCAACGGGGGCCGCCAGGGCTTGCCGGTCAGCTGCGCGCTGATGGCGGCCTTCAGCGGCGGCAGCCGCCCGGCCAGCGCCAGCACACCGCGCCGCAACAGGCGTGCGCCGGGGCGTTCGTCGGTGAACAGCTTCACCACCGCATTGGTGCCCTGGTAGATCGGCCAGGTGGCGCGGCGGTGTTCGGCCGCATAGCGCTGCAGCAGGGCGGCGTCGCCAGGATCGGCCGCACCCTTCAGCAGCCCGGCCAGGGTCTGCACGCCGTAAAGCCCGAAGTTGTAGCCATGCGCGGTGACCGGGTGCATGCCCACCGCGGCATCGCCGATGAGGGCAAAGCGCTGCGCGGCGAAGCGGTGCGCGTAGGTGGCCACCAGCGGGTAATGGTGGCGCGGGCCGATCAGCTGTAGCTTGCCCAGCTGGCCCAGGCTTTGTTCCTGCACCCAGGCGGTGAAACGCGCCTCGTCCCAGGCGAGCATCTCCTGCAGCGGCTGGCTGTCCATCGTCAGCACCAGCGAGCTCTGGCGGCCATTCAGCGGCAGCCAGGCCATGGTGTGGCCGTAGTGGAAGCATTCCAGCGCGGTGGCCTCGTGGTCTTTTTCCTCATGCGCCATGCGGCAGACGATCACGCCGCGGCCGAAGTCGCGCATTTCGGCGCCGATGCCGGCCAGGCGGCGGGCGTTGGAGAAGCGGCTGTCGGCGGCGATCAAGAGCGGGGCCCGCAGCGTTTCGCCGTTCTCCAGCGTGACGCTGGCCGCATCGGCCTGCAGGCTCAGGCTGCGCATGCGCGCCTCGCAGCGCAGCTGGATCAGACCGGCGCGGCGCAGCGCGCCCTGGTAGGCGATGCGGCGCAGCCAGTGGTTGGGCACCAGGGCGCCCAGCTGGCCCGCAGCATCGGGCTCGCCGGGCTCGAAACCCAGGAAGCGCGGCTCGCTGCCGTCGAACACATGGGCGCGCCTGAGCGGCGAGATCTGCTCCGGGGGCAGGTCTTGCCAGGCGCCGAGCTGCTGCAGCACCGCCATGCCGCGGTGGGTGAGCGCGATCTCGCGGCCGTCCTCGGCTGGGTCGGCGATCTGCGCCAGCGGCGCCTGTTCCAGCACGGTGCTGGCGAGGCCGGCATCCGCCAGCGCGGCGGCCATGGAGAGGCCGGCCGGGCCGGCGCCGATGATGAGGACTTGGGGCTGTTGCTCTGCTTGCATCCGGCGAGGCTAAGGCCGGGCGGCCCGCCGCGCCTTGATCCGGCTCAGGTTTTGCGCAGGGCCAGCAGGCTGGCGATGGCCGTGCCGGCGAACAGCAGGCCGGCCCAGACCTCGTAGGGCGCGCCCAGCACCGTGTAGGCCGAGGCCTCGGAGCAGGAGGCCGTCACCATGAAGACCGAGGGCAGCAGGGTCTCCAGATCCAGCGCGGTGAGGATGCGGTCGGCCAGGGTCATGTCGCAGGAGGCCAGCTTGGCCACCACCTCATGCTGGTAGATGGCGGCCGTGAGCCCGGCCAGGGCCAGCAGGCCGCAGACCAGCAGGCTGGCCTTGCGCAGCGCCGGCTGGCGCTTGACCAGCCAGCCCAGGCCGGCGCAGGCGGCTAGCAGCAGGAAGATGCCGCGCTGCATCACGCACCAGGGGCAGGGCTTCACATTGAAGGCATGCTGGGCGATCAGCGCAAAGGCCACCGAGCCCAGGCTGGCCAGCGCGATCAGGCCGAGCGTGCGGGCCGGCAGTTTCGAGGGCGTGAGGAACATCAGGCGGCTTCGGCGCTGTCGTGGATCTCGGCGATCAGCTCGATCTCGACGCAGGCGCCCAGCGGGATCTGCGCCACGCCGAAGGCGCTGCGCGCATGCTTGCCGGCCTCGCCGAAGACCTCGCCCAGCAGCTCGGAGCAGCCGTTGGTGACCAGGTGCTGCTCGGTGAAATCGGGCGTGCTGTTCACCAGGCTCATCACCTTGACGATGCGGCTGATCTTGTTGAGATCGCCCACAGCGGCGTGCAGGGTGCCGATCAGGTCGATGGCGATGGCGCGGGCGGCCAGCTTGCCGGTGGCGGTGTCCACATCCTTGCCCAGCTGGCCCACCCAGGGCTTGCCGTCCTGCTTGGCGATATGGCCCGAGACGAAGAGCAGCTTGCCGCTGCGTACAAAGGGCACATAGGCGGCGGCCGGCACGGCCAGCGGCGGCGGCGTGATGCCCAGGGCATTCAGGCGGTCATACACATTGTTGCTGGCGGGGGTGGCGCTCATGGCTGTTCGCAGACTCAAAAAGGGGTTAGAACTTTGGCGCGCATCCTACACCGGCGGCCAATTCCGGCGCCCGGAGCGACAGGGAGTGGTGAAGCATCATGCTGGCGACGACGAGACCCGCGCCGCGTGCCTGGCATGGCGTGCTGTTGATGCTGGCCTGGCTGGGCGGCCTGGCGCTGCTGCAGCAATGCGCGCGCCTGCCGGCGCCGGCCGAGCTGGCGGGCCTGTTGCTGCTGGCCGGGCTGGCCCTCGGCCTGGCACGCCTGCTGCCGCACCGGCGCCTGGCTTGTCGCGCGGGGCTGGCCGCCCTGGCGCTGGCGCTGCTGGCCTTTGCGCAAGGGGCCTGGCGCGCCGAGCAGCGCCTCGCACTCGAGCTGCCCAGCGCCTGGGAGGGTCAGGACTTGCTGCTGCGCGGCCGCATCGCCTCGCTGCCCCAGGCGGTGCAGGGCCATGGCGGCGCGGCCGGTTGGCGCTTCGAGTTCGAGCCGGAGCCTGCGCCAGGTGACTCGCTGATACTGCCACCGCGCCTGCTGCTGAGCTGGTACGGCGAGGCCGACGGCCCCGCGCCGGCCCTGCAGGCGGGCGAACGCTGGCAGCTGCCGCTGCGTTTGCGCCGCGTGCATGGCATGGCCAACCCCTGGGCCTTCGACCATGAGCTCTGGATGTTCGAGCGTGGCCTGCGCGCCACCGGGGTGGTGCGGCCCGGTGCCGCCGCGCAGCGCCTCGCCGCCGCACCCTGGTGGGCGCTGCTGCGCTGGCGCCAGGCGCTGCGCAGCGCCATCCAGGCGCAGCTGGGGAGCGCCGATGCCGCCAGCGCCGCCAGCGCCGGTGTCTTGGCGGCGCTGAGCCTGGGCGACCAGGCCGCCATCGCCCGGCATGAGTGGGACCTGTTCCGCGACACCTCGGTCGCGCACCTGATGAGCATCTCGGGCCTGCATGTCACCATGTTTGCCTGGTTGGCCGCCGGCCTGGCGGCGCGCCTGTGGCGGCGCAGCGCCTGGCTGTGCCTGCGCCTGCCGGCGCCGCTGGCGGCAGAGGCGCTGGGCGTGCTGGCGGCCTGGGCCTATGCGGAATTTTCCGGCTGGGCCGTGCCCTCGCAACGCACCGTCTGGATGCTGCTGGTGCTGGCCCTGTTGCGCCTGACCGGCTGGCGCTGGCCCTGGCCGATGTGCCTGCTGGCCTCGGCCTGCGTCGTCACCCTGCTCGATCCCTGGGCCATCGCCCAGCCGGGCTTCTGGTTGTCCTTCGCCGCGGTGGGCCTGCTGATGGGCAGTGCGTCCGACAGCGCCCATGCCGCGGGGTCAGGTCTTGCCAAGGCCTTGCACCAGACCCTGCCCCAAGCCTTGCTGCAGGCCCTGCATGGCCAATGGGTCGCCACCCTGGGCCTGGCGCCGCTGACCCTGCTGTTCTTCCAGCAGCTCTCGCTGGTGGGCTTGCTGGCCAATCTGCTCGCCATTCCCCTGGTGAGCTTCGTGATCACGCCGCTGGCCCTGCTGGGTGCCGCTTCGCCCTGGCTGTGGCAGCTGGATGCCTGGATCGTGCAGGGCCTGCTGGGCTATCTGGAATGGCTGGCCAGTTGGCCCCTGGCGGTGTGGCGCGTGCCGGTTGCGCCGGCATGGGCGCAGCTGCTGAGCCTGCTGGGCGGCGCGCTGCTGGTGCTGCCGCTGCCCTGGCGCGCGCGCGGCCTGGGCCTGCTGCTGGCCCTGCCGCTGCTGTGGCCCGCCGTGCTGCGACCCGGGCCGGGCGAGTTCGAACTGCTGGCGGCGGATATCGGCCAGGGCAATGCGGTGCTGGTGCGCACCGCAGGCCATGCGCTGCTGTACGACGCCGGCCCGCAATATGCGCCGGGCATCGACGCCGGCCAGCGCGTGCTGCTGCCGCTGCTGCGGGCCATGGGGCAGGGGCGCCTGGATCTGCTTCTGCTGAGCCATCGCGACAAGGACCATGTGGGCGGCGCCGGCTCGCTGCTGGCGGCCCTGCCGATTGCCGGCCTGCTCAGCTCGCTGGAGCCCGCGCATCCGCTGCTGCAGAGTGGCCCGCCGGCGCAGCGCTGCGAGCGCGGCCAGCGTTGGCGCTGGGACGGCGTGGACTTCGAGCTGCTGCATCCGGCCGCCGCCGACTATGCGCAGCAGCCCGCCAAGAGCAATGCGCGCTCCTGCGTGCTGCGCATCATCAGCAGGGGCGGTAGCGCCGGCGGCCGCGCCGCCCTGCTGACCGGCGACATCGAGGCCGAGCAGGAGGCCCTGCTGCTGGCGCGCGGTGGCGCAGCGCTGGCCAGCGAGGTGCTGCTGGTGCCCCACCACGGCAGCAAGACCTCGTCCACCGAGGCCTTCATCGCCGCGGTGGCACCGCGCCTGGCACTGGTGCAGGCCGGCTACCGCAACCGCTTCGGCCACCCGGCGCTGCAAAGCCTGGCACGCTACCAGGCCCAGGGCAGCCAGCTGCTCGCCAGCCCCTCGTGCGGCGCCTGGGGCTGGCGCAGCAGCGACGGCGCCTGGTGGTGCCAACGCGAACGCGAGCGGCGCTATTGGCATTGGCGGGATGATGCGCCGGGTCCGAGCGAACCGGTGGGGCCGGAGGTTGAGGTGGGGTATGGGTTCTGACGCGCCAGTTGGTTCGCCCTGGCTGACCGGGCGGCAAAGCCCTGGGCGGGTGGCCGCTGCGGCCCGGCTGCGCAGGCCCTCGCGGTGCTCGGGCTCCCCTGCGGTGCTCGCGCCTTGCGGCCTGGCGCAGAACTCACTGCGCTCACCTGCGGCTCGCTGCGTTCAAACATGCTGCGCCTTTCCAGTGCTTGAGGCGCGCGGGTACGCGCGCGGCCGCAAGGCCCTGCGCGCCTCGGCAGCGCAAAGGGCCTTCGCAACCACCCGCCCAGGGCTTTGCCAACACCGCTGCTCGTGCGTGCCCTCGTGCCACGGGCGTGCTTCGAGCGGCCCAGGCCGGCAGGCACGAGGTCCCATTGGCGGTGCCGAGCCGCGGAGCCAAACCGGGTTGTGCATCGCTTCAGGCGATGCGTCGAGCGCAGCTTGTCTGAGCACCGAGCACAGTTGGCCGCCGCAGGCGGACAACGGCCCGCAGGGGTGCGAGGGCGAGTTCTGCGCGAGTGCCGGTTTGGTGAGCAGCGAGGGGAACCTGAACGCAGTGAAGGCCTCCGCCGCTGGGGCTGAGTGCCTGCCGGCCTGGGGCGCAGCGCAAACGCACACACCTGGCGTTAGGTCTAGCGGACATCACCGGACGCTGGCAACGAGCCTTTTGCGCGAGACGCCATCTGGCTTTCACTTAGGGCGGGCCGGGCGAGCTTCTTTACGTCAGACGGTAAGGCGTTGTGGAGGTGATCAACTTGGGCACCAAATCTGTTTTGCCGCAGTGATGCAGCATGCGTTGTGTCGCAGCCAAGGAGAGAGGGTTCGACACAGTTGGGCCAAGGATGATTCGCTCAACCAGGGTGCTCAATGACATGTCTTCGTTCGTCAGTCCCTCTATAGGCCTCACCTTGAATTTGAGTTTTGGCTCGAGCCCTCTTGGTCCAACGAAGTATCCCAGCATGCCGTCCAGCAAATGCGCCGAGTCACGAACAAGGCGGTAGACAACGCGCCACTCCCGTTCCTCCTCAAATCCTTTGTGCTTGGTGAAAAGGGCAAAGATGGTGAAGCGCTCCAGCAGAGCCTTCGCCGCGATGTGAAGGTCCTTGGTCGGGACTTGATGCTTCGCCAGCAAATCAGCAAACATGTCGAGCTTTGCCTGAATCCAGTTTCGCCGGTCAGCAGTGGAGAGGTACGTAACGTTCGCCACAATAAGGGGCGAGCCGTTTTGGAACTTGAATGCTGCCGAGTCAAATACCACCGCAGCACCGCCGCCATTGCCACCATAGCCGCGCCACATTGACAACCTGCCGTCGTTGTCGTCCTTTTCGTGCTCAGAGAAGCAGAGCACGTAGATGTCAAAGGCGTGCGTGTCTGAGAGTTCCCGGTAGAAGTCCGTGAAGTGTCCTACTAGCATCTGATGCCGCTCATCTGAACCGCACGCTTGCTTGAGTCCGCTATGCACAAGGAGTGCGGCTGCACCCTCGTTCACGCCGAAGCGCAGTTCCTCGTGATCATTCATGAACAGCGGATTCGAGAACCAAACCTCGTCATTCCGCATGATCTGCTCAAGCGTCCCGATTGATGTGTAGTGAGCCAGTAGCGGCCGTTTGGCAGGGAATGAATCCTCGTCCCGAAGATCGTTCCAAAGCGGTGCGAACGCCGAGACGTAGCGGTTTTCGGAAGTCATGGAGCCTCGATCAATATCGGCCAACTGGATACAGCCATTGTGCGCGAAGTGCTAGCTGCAAGATTGGTTTCCCTCTTGCCGATCACTTCTGGACCTTGCGGGCACGGCCTGATGAACCCAGCACTGGCGCAACCCTACGGTCTCTGACCCGCCGCTCGCCATGCCGCCAGCGTGCGGCCCAGTTCGATCACCGCCATGGCGTAGTAGCTGGACCAGTTGTAGCGCGTCAACGCATAGAAATTCTCGCTGCCGGCGACATAGCTGGGTGCGGCGTCGCCGTTCTGCAGCTCGATCACCGCCAGCAGGCCGGCATGGGCCTGGCCGGCCTCGGCCAGGCGCGCACCCTGTTCGGCCAGTTGCGCGACCGTGAAGCTGGGCTTGATGTCGGGCGCCAGCAGCGTGGCGCGCGCCGCGGTGTCGACCGGCAGCGCGATCTCGAAATGCGTGGGCAGGCCGCGTTGCCAGCCGTGATTGGCGAGGAAATTGGCCACCGAGCCGATCGCGTCTTCGGGGCTGGCGATCAGGTCGATGCGGCCGCTGGCATCGAAGTCCACCGCATGGCGGTTCCAGCTGCCGGGCATGAACTGGCCGTAGCCCAGCGCGCCGGCATAGGAGCCCTTCACGGCCAGCGGGTCCAGGCCCTCGCGCTGGCACAGCAGCAGGAACTGCCGGAGTTCCTCGCGGAAGAATTCGCTGCGGTCCTTGCGGCCGGGCGGGAAATCGAAGCTCAGGGTGGCGAGCGCGTCGATGACGCGGAAGCCGCCCATGATCTGGCCGTAGAAGGTCTCCACGCCGATGATGCCGGCCACGATCTCGGCCGGCACGCCATAGCGCTCCTCGGCGCGCGCCAGGGCCGCCTCATGCTGCTGCCAGAAGGCCAGGCCGGCGGCCAGGCGACGGGGCTCGACGAAGCGGGCGCGGTAGGCCGCCCAGTCCTTGGCCGTGCCCACCGGCGGCGGCATGATGAGCTGCTGCACCCTGGGGTGGCGTTGCGCCTGGGCCAGCAGGCGGCGCAGCGCGGCGGGCTCGTAGCCGAGCTCCTGGGCGTGCTGGTCGGCAAAGCGCATCACGTCGGCGCGTTCGCCATAGGCCTGCGGCGCGGCGGCCTTGGCATGCCTGGCCTTGGCGGGGGCAGCGTGCTTGCGTGGCGGCTTGGCTTGCACCGATGGGGCGAGCAGGCAGGCGACGAGCGCAAGGGAAAGAAACTGTGCGAGACGAGGGCGCAAGGCGAGGCTACTTTCGGGTCAGATGGCGGCTGCGCAACGGAGCTGCCGCACGTGTGAATTCTCGCTGCCATCGCCAGCGCGCCAGCAGGCCAAGCGCGGGCGCCGGCGCCGCGGCATAGCGGCTGCGCTCCAGCTCCAGCAGCAGCTCGGCCAGCGGCGCGGCCGCGCTGCCATGCCGGGCCATCAGCAGTTCGGCCCATTGGCGCAGGCCCTGGTGGGCCTGGGCGGCAATGCCCAGCCGTGCGAGCCGGGCCATCAGCCATTGGCGCTGGCGCGACCAGGCATCGTGCGGCCGTGCCTGCCAGCTCGCCCACAGCCCGCCGGCCGCGGCGATCAGCGCGATCAGGCCGGCGCTGAGCTGGCCCAGCGCGCTCCAGTCGGGCGCGCTCCAACCCAGGCGCTTGAGCAGATCGAACTGGTCGCTGCGCGAGTAGCCCAGCACGGCCTGCTGCCAGCGGTTGTTGATGGTTTCCCAGGCGCGCCGCATCTGCAGCCAGAGGGCGGGGTTGACCTGCCCGAGCGCGCCGGCCAGCGGCCCCGGCGGCGGGCGCAGCGGCTGGCCACCGCGTATGCGCTCGGGCGCCACGGCGGCGGTCGGATCGGCGCGCAACCAGCCGCGGCCGGGCACCCAGTATTCGGCCCAGGCATGGGCCTGGCTGTTGCGCACCACCAGATAGCCATCCTGCAGCTCGGCATCGGCGCCCTGGAAGCCGGTCACCACCCGCGCCGGCACGCCCATGGCGCGCATCACCACCACGAAGGCGGAGGCGAAATGCTCGCAAAAGCCCAGGCGCCGATCGAACCAGAACTCGTCCACCAGGTGCGGGCTGGTCTCGCCGTAGCGGCCCGGCGCGAGCGTGTAGATGAACTCCTCGCTGCGCACATGGGCCAGCACCGCGTCCGCCAGGGCGACGGGCAGGCGGCTCGCGTCCAGGTCGGCAAAGCGTGGCTGGCGGCGCAGCTCGCTGGCCCAGCCAAGGGTGCGCGGGTTGCGGCTGGGCGGCAATTCCAGATAGGGCTGCAGGCCCAGGTCCGCTTGCAGCGGGCCGACGCGGTAGTCCAGGTAGGCGCTGGCCTGCAGGCGCAGGCGCTCGGTGATGGGGCGCGGCGCCTGCCATTGCAGGTCCAGGCCGCGCCGCAGGCTCAGCTCGCCCGCCTGCAGTTCGCTGCCCGGCGCTTCGGGGCTCATCTCCAGCAGCGGCACCACCGGCAGCCGCAGCGGCTCCAGCGTGAGCTCGTAGCGCAGGCGCGGGCCGGCCACCTCGGGCGGGCCGGCGCTGCGGCGGCTGAACTGGCTGAAGGCGTCGCCGGCCGCGCGCGCGCGCCAGGTCCTGCCGTCGAACAGCGTCAGCACCGGGCCGCGGAAGTACAACGCCCAGGGCGGCGGCAGCACCACGCCGGGCTCGAAGCGCAGCCGCAGCGCGATGCTGTCGTCGTTGGCCAGCTCGGCCACGCCGCCGAACTCCATCTGGTTGGACAGGCCGGTGCGGCCGGTCGCGTCGCTGGGCACGCCCCACAGCGGCCCGATGCGCGGGAACAGCAGATACAGCGCCACCATCACCGGCAGCCCCCACAAGGTGTTGCGCGCGGCGTGGCGCGCCGCCAGGCGCAGGTGCGGCTGGCCCACCGGCATCTGCGCCAGGATCAGCGCGGCCAGCAGGCCCCAGACGGTGGCCAGGGTCCACAGCGCGGTGAGCAGGGACTGCGAGTAGAGGAACTGCGTCAGCACCAGGAAGAAGCCGAGGAAGAACACCACGAAGGCATCGCGGCGCGCGCGCAGCTCCATGGTCTTGAGCGCCATCAGCATCACCAGCATGGTCAGCCCGGGCTCGCGGCCCACCAGCCGGTGGTGCGTCAGCAGGGTCAGGCCCAGCACCAGCAGCAGCGCCGCCAGCAGGGTCCAGCGCCCCGGCAGCGCCGCGCTGCGCCAGGCCAGCACGCCGCGCCACAGCAGCACCAGGGCGGTGATGGCGCTGCACCACAGCGGCAGATGTTCGGCGTGCGGCGCCACCGCTGCGGCGATCACCGCCAGCAGGAACAAGGTGTCGCGGGCCTCGCGCGGCAGCGGCTTCATGCGCGCTCCTGGGCGCGCGCCAGCAATTCCAGGCAGGCCTGCCGGTGCGCCGCTCCGGCATCGGGCCCGAGGCTCTGGCCGCCCAGGCGCAGGCCATAGGGCAGGGCTTGCGCATCGGCGCGCAGCACCCAGGCGCACAGGCGCGACAGTCGCGCCTCCCAGGTCAGACCCTGGGTCTGGCCCAGCTCCAGCCAGAGCTCATGGCCGCGCGGGCTGCGCGTGTCGCGCACCCAGAGCTGGGCATCGCCATCGCCGGCCTGGGCGGCCTTCTTCCAGAGGATCTGGCGCGGCGAATCGCCGCGGCGGTAGCCGCGCACCTCGTCCAGATCCTGCCCGGGCAGGGGGGCGAGCTGCACGGCCCGCTGCGGATCCGCCGCACCGCTGCCGGCCGGCAGCGGCGGGCAGGGCTGCTCGGGCGCGGGATAGACGCAGACCTGGCTGGCCGGCCGCCACACGCTCCAGGCGCCGAACAGGCCGAAGGGAAAGCGCGTCTCGATGCGCAGCGTGGGCAGCGCGTGCAGGCCGCGCTGCGGCATGGCCAGGCGCAACTGCAGCTGGCTGTGGCCCTGGGCCGGCACGTCGGTCCAGGCGCGCTGCTCGGCGCGCTGCTCGGCGGCGCGCAAGCCGATGCCGTAGCGCGCCGCGGCCGGGTTGTGCAGGCGGATCTGCAGGCCGGCCTCCTCGCCGGCGAACACCGGCGCGGGGGCGCGCAGGTCAAGGCTTAGGCCGCGCAGATTCGCGTGCGTCACATGCATGGAGACAAAGCCCGCGCCGGTGAGCAGAAAGGTCAGCAGATAGCCCAGGCTGAGCTGCTCGTTGATGGAGGCCAGCAACAGCACCAGCAGGGTGGCGCAGAAGAACAGGCCCGGGCGGCTGGGCAGGATGTAGATATTGCGCTGGACCATCAGGTGCGTGTCGCTGGGCGGGTGGCGCAGCGACCACCAGGCCTGGAAGCGCTGGCGCGGCTTGCTCAGCATGGCGCCGTCAGGGGATGGGCACCGCTTCGATCATGGCGCGCACCTGCTCGCGCGCGCCGCGCCCGCTGCTTGCGCGCGGCGTGAGGCGGTGCGCGATGGTCTGCGGCAGGATGGCCTGCACGTCCTCGGGCGAGACATAGTCGCGCCCGCTCAGCAAGGCCTTGGCGCGCGCGGCGCGCAGCACCGCCAGGCCGGCGCGCGGGCTCAGCCCCTCGGTGAACCAATGGCCCGAGCGGGTGGCGGCGAGCAGGGCCTGCAGATAGTCCAGCAGCGCGTCGGCGGCATGCACCTGCAGCACCGCCTGTTGTGCCGCCATCACCTGGGCCGGCGTCATCACCGGCTCGAGCGCGCGGATCGCGGCGCGGCTGTCCTGGCCCTGCAGCAGTTCGCGCTCCGAGGCCTGGTCGGGATAGCCCAGGCTGATGCACATCAGGAAGCGGTCGAGCTGCGATTCGGGCAGCGGGTAGGTGCCCAGCTGCTCGCTGGGGTTCTGCGTGGCGATCACGAAGAAGGGCTGGGGCAGGGCATGGGTGGTGCCGTCGGCGCTGACCTGGAACTCCTCCATCGCCTCCAGCAGCGCGCTCTGCGTCTTCGGGCCTGCGCGGTTGATCTCGTCGGCCAGCAAGACCTGTGCGAATACCGGACCGGGGTGGAAGCGGAACTTGCCGCCGTCTTTTTCGTAGATGCTCACGCCCAGCAGGTCGGAGGGCATCAGGTCGGCGGTGAACTGCACGCGCGAGAACTGCAGGCCCATCGAGCGCGCCAGCGTATGCGCCAGCGTGGTCTTGCCCACTCCCGGCATGTCCTCGATCAACAAGTGGCCACCGGCGATCAAACAAGCCACGCAGTCGGCGACCTGCGCGGATTTGCCTTTGATGATCGTGCTAATCTGGTGCTGCAATGCCTGGAGTTGGTGCGCCAGCGCGGACTGCGAGTCTCGTTGCGTCATGCGGCGCACCTTAACCCAAAACAGCGAAGTACGAGGTTTCTGCCCGCATGTCCACCGCCTATCTCAGCCACCCCGATTGCCGCCGTCACGACATGGGTGCCGGCCACCCGGAATGCCCGCAGCGCCTGGATGCGATCGAGGACTGGTTGATCGCCCACGGCCTGGATGTGGCGCTGACCCGGCACGATGCACCACAGGCGCGCATCAGCGATGTGGAGCTCGCGCACACGCACGGCTATGTGGCGGAGATCCGCGACACGCTGGAGACCCTGGCCGCCACCGGCGAGACGCGCGCCGTCGACCCCGACACCATCGCCAATCCCTATACCTGGGCCGCAGCCCTGCGCGCCGCCGGCGCCGCGGTGCGCGCCACCGATCTGGTGATCGACCGCCAGGCCGAGAACGCGTTCTGCGCGGTGCGCCCGCCCGGCCACCATGCCACGCGCGACCAGAGCATGGGCTTTTGCTTCTTCAACAACGTGGCGATCGCGGCGCGCCATGCGCTGGACGTGCGCGGCCTCAAGCGCGTGGCGGTGGTGGACTTCGACGTGCACCATGGCAACGGCACCGAGGACATCCTGGCCGGCGACGAGCGCGTGCTGATGGTGAGCATCTTCCAGCATCCGCTCTACCCCTATTCGGGCGCCGTGCCCCAGGGCGAGAACATGGTCAACGTGCCGATCCCGGCCTACACGCGCGGCGCCGAGATCCGCGAAATGATCGAGGCCATGTGGATGCCGGCACTGGAGCGCTTCCGGCCCGAGATGATCTTCATCTCGGCCGGCTTCGATGCGCACCGCGAGGACGACCTCGGCCAGCTCGGCCTGGTGGAGGCCGATTACGAGTGGATCACCATGCGGGTGAAGGACATGGCCGAGCGCCATGCCAAGGGTCGCATCGTCTCGGTGCTGGAGGGCGGCTACCATCTCGGGGCCCTGGCGCGCAGCGTCGGCGTCCATTTGAGGGTGCTGGCTGGCGTCTGAACTCCGAGTCGACGAATTGAATCAGACCTTCAGTTTTAAAGAGCTGCAGGCCCTGCTGGCCTCGCTGCTCAGCCCCTCCGCATTGACCGAACTGGGCCTGCTGCTGGCCTGCATGGGCCTGGCCTGGCTGATCGTCTGGCGCCTCAAGCAGCGCGTGCAGCAGCGCGCGCGCTCGGTGCTGCTGGGCAGCCATGTGGTGGACGGCGTGCTGTTCCCGGTGCTGGCGCTGCTGCTGGCCCTGGGCGCGCGCCGCGCCATCCCGCTGCTGGGTCTGAAGGTGGCGGTGTTCAAGCTCGTCATCCCGGTGCTGACCTCGCTGGTGGTGATACGCCTGATCGCGCGCGTGCTGCGCGCCGCCTTGCCCGATTCGGGCTGGATCCGGCTGCTGGAGCGCAGCGTCTCCTGGCTGGCCTGGGGCGGCTCCATCCTCTGGATCATCGGCGTGCTGCCGATGGTGATGGAGGAGCTGGACGATGTGCGCTGGAAGGTCGGCGCCACCCAGGTCTCGCTGCGCGCCATGATCGAGGGCGGCCTCACCGCGGCCTTCGTGCTGGTGCTGGCGCTGTGGATCTCCTCGGCGATCGAGCAGCGCCTCTTGCGCAACACCAGCGTCGACCTGTCGATGCGCAAGATCGCCGCCAACCTGACGCGCGCGCTGTTGATGTTCATCGGCCTGCTGGTGGCGCTGACCGCCGCCGGCATCGACCTCACCGCCTTGGGCGTGCTGGGCGGCGCTTTGGGCGTGGGCATCGGCTTCGGCCTGCAGAAGCTGGCCGCCAACTATGTGTCGGGCTTCGTGATCCTGGCCGAGCGCTCGCTGCGCATCGGCGACATGGTGAAGGTGGACAACTTCGAGGGCCGCATCAGCGACATCAAGACCCGCTACACGGTGATACGCGCGCTCAATGGCCGCGAGGCCATCATCCCCAACGAGACCCTGATCACCCAGCGGGTGGAGAACTCCTCGCTGGCCGACCCGCAGGTGCTGCTCAGCACCGTGGTGCAGGTGGCCTATGGCTGCGAGATCGAGGCGGTGATGGCGCAGCTGGCCGAGGCGGTGAAGGCGGTGCCGCGCGTGCTGCAGCAGCCCGGGCCGGCGGTGCAGCTGAGCAGCTTTGCCGCCGACGGCCTGGAGCTGACGGTGATGTTCTGGATTGCCGATCCCGAGAACGGGCAGGGCGGCGTGCGCTCCGACGTGAACCTGGCCATCCTGCGCTGCCTGAATGCGCTGGGGGTGGAGATTCCCTACCCCCAGCGGGTCGTGCATCAGGGCCAGCCGTCGGTTCAGAGCGCCAGTTGATCGGCGCGGTAGCTGCGCCGCCAATGCCAGGTCAGCCCGGCGGCGCCCAGCAACAGGGCGCCGCTCAGGGCGCCCGGCCCATGGAGCCCGAACAGGGCCCAGCAGGCCGCACCCGCGCCGGCATACAGCGCCGGCAACTTCTCATACCAGTAGGCTGAAATCCACATCCCTCACATCCCTCGACTTTTGCGATTCGTCTTGGCTGCGGGCGCTGGCCGCTTTTACTGCCGGCTCATGGCGTTCTCCGCATCCGTGGGAGGGATCTTCGCTTCTAGGGGCTTGCCAAGCACATCCCCCGATGGTAGGAGATGGCCCCCGCGATCAGGGGGTCAGGCGCCGGCGTCCAGCACCACCCGGTAGCGCGCCTTGCCGCTGCGCAGATGCTCGACGGCCTCGTTCACCCGGCTCATCGGGAAGCGCTCCACCTGCGGCAGGATCTGGTGGCGCGCCGCGAAGTCCAGCATGCGCGCCAGCACCGCGGGGGCCGGCGTGGGCGAGGCCGAGAGGCTGCGCTGCCAGCTCAGCAGGCCGCCGCTCTTGATCGCCATCTTGTCGGTCACCACCCCCACCATGTGCATGCGGCCCTTGGGTGCGAGCGTGCCGATCAGCGCGTCCCACTCGAGGCTGGCGCCGACGGTGATGAGCAGGAAGTCCAGCGAGCCGGCGGCCGCCTTCAGCTCCTTGAGGTCGACGCTGGAGACGGTCTTGTGCGCGCCCAGCGCCAGTGCCTCCTCGCGCTTGGATGGCGAGGAGGTGAAGGCCGTGACCTCGCAACCCCAGGCGCGCGCGAACTTCACCGCCAGATGGCCCAGGCCGCCGATGCCCACCACGCCGACGCGGTCGGTAGGCTTGATGCTGTGGATCACGAAGGGCAGGAAGACGGTGCCGCCGCCGCACATCAGCGGGCCGGCCGCGGCCGGATCGAGCGCCGCGGGAATCGGCACGGCCCAGCTCCAGTGCGCGCGCAGGCGGTCGGCAAAGCCGCCGTGGCGGCCGATGATGGTGGGCTGGCGCTGGCCGCAGAGGTTCTGCTCGCCGCCCAGGCAGAACTGGCAATGCGAGCAGCTGCCGGTGTGCCAGCCGATGCCGACGCGCTGGCCGATGCTGCGGCCCTTGGCGCGCGGGCCCAGGGCGGTGACGATGCCGACCACCTCGTGGCCGGGCACCACCGGATAGCTGGCCGGGAACCATTCGCTGTCGACCATGGCGAGGTCGGAATGGCAGATGCCGCAATGCTCGACGCGGATCTCCACCTCTTCATCGCCCAGCGGGCCGGGGTCGTAGTCAAAGGGCTGCAGCGGGCCGCCGGCGGTGCTGGCGGCCCAGGCGTGGATCTGGCTCAAGATGGGCTCCTTGGGGTAGCAGCCGATTCTCAAGCCTGCGCGCGCCCGGGCGGGTCACCCAGGCGACGCCCGCTGCCATCCAGCCATCACCAGTCCGCCGAACGCATCGCCGAGACCCAGCGGCCCTTCTCGATGGCGTAGACGCTGATGGTGCCGAACTTCTGCTCGCCCTGGGCGTCGTAGCGCAGGCTGGCGGTGACCGGGCCATGCAGGTCCAGCGCCTTCATCGCCTTCAGCACCGCGGCCGGATCGGCCGTGCCGGCGCGCGTCAGGCCCTGGGTGATGGAGTAGACCGCGTCGTGGGCGTAATGCGCGCCGTAGACGATGCCTTGCTTGGCCAGCTCGCTGTAGCGCTTCTCGAAGGCCGGGCCGGCATTGAACTCGTAGGGCTCGATGATGGGCGAGGTCGCATACACCGCCCTGATGGGCAGGTCCAGCTTGGGCAGGGTGCTGGTCTTGATGGTGTCGCCGCCCAGCAGGGTGGCCTCGCGCAGGCCGGCCTTGCCCATCGCCTTCACCAGCGCCTCGACCTGGAAGTCCGCCAACGTGGTGATGATGCAATCGATGCGGGCCGCCACCAGGCGCGCCACCAGCTCGTCGAACTGGGTGGTCTTGGCGTCCAGGCTGGCGCTCACCGCGGGCGCCTTGTCATGCTTCTTCAGCAGCGCCGCCACGCCCGCCATCAGGCCCTTGCCATAGGGCGTGGCGTCGTCCACCAGGGCATAGCGCTGCGCGCCGATCTGGCCGAGCGCGTAGCTGGCCATGGCCTTGGCCTGCATATCGTCGTTGGCCACCAGGCGCAGGGTGGTGGCCAACTCCAGCTGGGTGTAGCGCGGGTTGGTGGAGATCGCCAGCTGGGCGATGCCGGCCTTGGCGTAGATGGGCGCGGCCTCGATGCTGACGCCCGAGTTCAGGTGGCCGATCACCGCCACCACGCCGGCGTCCACCAGCTCCTGCGCCACCGCCTTGCCGGTGGCGGCGTCGGACTTGTCGTCCTTGGCCAGCACCTCGAGCTGCACGCGCTTGCCCTGCACCGAGTAGTTGGCGGCATTCAGGTCCTGCACCGCCATCTGCACGCCGGCCAGCATGTCCTTGCCCAGCGCGCCCAGCGGGCCGCTGAGCGGCTGGGCCACGCCGATGCGCACGGCGTCGGGGATGCGGGCGCAGGCCGCAAGCAGGGAAGTGAGGGGTGCTGCTGCGGCGGCGAGGATCAGGTTTCTACGATGCATGTCGGGTGCTTGTGAATGTAAAAAAGCCACCGCATGCGGTGGCCCTGGAGCAAGGTTCGGCGCTTCAGGCCGCGTTGACCGGAATGGCCACCGTCTTGCCGCCGGCGATGCGCTGCTGCCACTCGGCCGGGCCGGTGACGTGGGCGCTGGTGCCGCCGGCATCGACCGCCACGGTGACGGGCATGTCGACCACGTCGAACTCGTAGATCGCTTCCATGCCCAGGTCGGCAAAGCCCACCACCGGCGCGGCCTTGATCGCCTTGCTGACCAGGTAGGCGGCACCGCCCACGGCCATCAGGTAGGCGCTCTGGTTGTCCTTGATCGCGTCGATGGCGATCTGGCCGCGTTCGGCCTTGCCCACCATCGCGATCAGGCCGGTCTGCTCCAGCATCATGCGGGTGAACTTGTCCATGCGGGTGGCGGTGGTCGGGCCGGCCGGGCCCACCACCTCATCGCGCACCGGGTCGACCGGGCCGACGTAATAGATCACGCGGTTGGTGAAGTCCACCGGCAGCGGCTCGCCCTTGGCCAGCATGTCCTGGATGCGCTTGTGCGCGGCATCGCGGCCGGTCAGCATCTTGCCGTTCAGCAGCAGGGTGTCGCCCGGCTTCCAGCTCGCCACCTCGGCCTTGGTGAGGGTGTTGAGGTCGACGCGCTTGCTCTTGTTGTAGTCGGGCGCCCAGTGCACATCGGGCCACAGGTCCAGGCTCGGCGGGGTCAGGTAGCTGGGGCCCGAGCCGTCGAGCACGAAATGCGCATGGCGGGTGGCCGCGCAGTTGGGGATCATCGCGATCGGCTTCGACGCGGCGTGCGTGGGGTAGGTCTTGATCTTGACGTCCAGCACCGTGGTCAGGCCACCCAGGCCCTGCGCGCCGATGCCCAGCGCGTTGACCTTCTCGTACAACTCGATGCGCAGCTCCTCGAGCTTGTTCTGCGGGCCTCGCTCGAGCAGCTCGTACATGTCGATATCGTCCATCAGGGCTTCCTTGGCCAGCAGCGCGGCCTTCTCGGCCGTGCCGCCGACGCCGATGCCCAGCATGCCCGGCGGGCACCAGCCGGCGCCCATGGTCGGCACGGTCTTCAGCACCCAGTCGACGATGTTGTCGCTCGGGTTGAGCATATAGACCTTGCTCTTGTTCTCCGAGCCGCCGCCCTTGGCGGCGACGATCACGTCCACCGTGTTGCCGGGCACGACCTCCATGAAGACCACCGCGGGCGTGTTGTCCTTGGTGTTCTTGCGCTCGAAGATCGGGTCGGCCAGCACCGAGGCGCGCAGCTTGTTGTCCGGATGGTTGTAGGCGCGGCGCACACCCTCGTTGACGGCGTCCTGGATCGAGCCGGGGAAGTCGCCCCAGCGCACATCCATGCCGATCTTCAGGAACACGTTGACGATGCCGGTGTCCTGGCAGATCGGGCGGCGACCCTCGGCGCACATGCGGCTGTTGGTGAGGATCTGCGCGATCGCATCCTTGGCCGCCGGGCTCTGCTCGCGCTCGTAGGCGCGCGCCAGATGCTGGATGTAGTCGGCGGGGTGGTAGTAGCTAATGTACTGCAGGGCGGCGGCAACGCTGTCGACGAGGTCGGCATAGCGGATGGTGGTGCTCATGGGGCGTTCCAGGAGGAAAGGTGTTGAAGCTTGGCCCAGTGTACGAGGCCAGGCTGACTCAATGCTTGTCGTCGGGTGCGTGGTGGGCCAGCAGCCGGTCGGTCATCGCGATCGCCATCGCCGAGAGCAGGAAGGCGATGTGGATCACGGTCTGCCACAGCAGTGTCTTCTCGGCATAGTTGTCGGCGTTGATGAAGGTCTTGAGCAGGTGGATGCTGGAGATGCCGATGATGGCGGTGGCCAGCTTGACCTTGAGCACCGAGGCGTTCACATGGCTCAACCATTCGGGCTGGTCGGGGTGGCCCTCGAGGTTCATGCGGGAGACGAAGGTCTCGTAGCCGCCCACGATCACCATGATGAGCAGGTTGGAGATCATCACCACGTCGATCAGGCCCAGCACCACCAGCATGATGATGGTCTCGTTGAGCTTGAGCGGGCCGGCGTCGGCCTTGTAGCCGATGCTCTTGACCAGCATTTCGAGCGCGGCGCTGTTGCCGAAGGCGGCCTCGATCAGGTGCACCAGCTCGGTCCAGAACTGGAACACATAGACCGCCTGGGCCAGGATCAGGCCCAGGTAGAGCGGCAGCTGCAGCCAGCGGCTGCCGAAGATCAGTTGCGGCAGCAGGCCGAGCTTGGGATTGCTTGGAGGTTGTGAATTCATGGGTAGCTCGCTTGGGTGTTGGCGGCGGATTCTAGTGAGACCCTGTGACTGTCACTGCGGTGACGGCAGAATGTCTTCTACAAGAGTAAGCGGTTCGTCAGATGCAGGCCGCACAGTAGCGCCCAGCGCTTTATTTCAATTCTGAGACCAGGAGAGAGACACCATGAGCAATTCACCCGCAACGCTGTATCTGCCCTCGGAGGCCGCAGCGAAATCGGCCCATGTCTCGGGCATGGCGGCCTACGAGGCCCTGGTCAAGGAGGCCGAGACCGATTACGAAGGCTACTGGGCGCGCCTGGCGCGCGAGTTCCTGAGCTGGAAGACGCCCTTCACCAAGGTGCTCAACGACAGCGAGGCGCCGTTCTTCAAGTGGTTCGAGGACGGCACGCTGAACGTCTCCTACAACTGCCTGGACCGCAATATCGAGGCGGGCAAGGGCGACAAGACCGCCATCATCTTCGAGGCCGACGGTGGCGAGGTCACCAAGGTCACGTACAGCGAGCTGCTGGCCAAGGTCGCGCAGCTGGCGAATGCGCTGAAGGCGCGCGGCGTGAAGAAGGGCGACCGCGTCGTCATCTACATGCCCATGTCGGTGGAGGGCGTGGCCGCCATGCAGGCCTGCGCCCGCATCGGCGCCACCCACTCGGTGGTGTTCGGCGGTTTCTCGGCGCAGAGCCTGCGCGACCGCATCCAGGATGCCGGCGCGGTGATGGTGATCACCGCCGACGAGCAGGTGCGCGGCGGCAAGCAGCTGCCGCTCAAGGCCATCGTCGACGAGGCCCTGGCCGACAACGCCTGCCCCACGCTCAAGGACGTGGTCGTCTACCAGCGCACCGGCGGCAAGATCGCCTGGGTGGCCGGCCGCGACCTGTGGCTGCACGAGGTGCTGCAGGGCCAGTCGAGCAGCTGTGAGCCGGAGTGGGTGAGTGCCGAGCATCCGCTCTTCCTGCTCTACACCTCGGGCTCCACCGGCAAGCCCAAGGGCGTGCAGCACAGCACCGGCGGCTATCTGCTGCATGCGGCGCTCACCACCAAATGGACCTTCGACCTGAAGGACGACGATGTGTTCTGGTGCACCGCCGACATCGGCTGGGTCACCGGCCACACCTACATCAGCTACGGCCCGCTGGCGCTGGGCGGCACCGAGATCGTGTTCGAGGGCGTGCCCACCTACCCGGACGCCGGCCGTTTCTGGAAGATGATCCAGGACCACAAGGTCAGCATCTTCTACACCGCGCCCACCGCGATCCGCTCGCTCATCAAGGCGGCCGAAAGCAACGAGGCCGTGCATCCCAAGAACTACGACCTCGGCTCGCTGCGCATCCTGGGTTCGGTGGGCGAGCCCATCAACCCGGCCGCCTGGGAGTGGTACCACCAGCACATCGGTGGTGGCCGCTGCCCCATCGTCGACACCTTCTGGCAGACCGAGACCGGCGGCCACATGATCACCCCGCTGCCGGGTGCCACGCCGCTGGTGCCGGGCTCCTGCACGCTGCCCTTCCCGGGCATCCAGGCCGCCATCGTGGACGAGCTGGGCAATGACGTGCCCAACGGCCAGGGCGGCATCCTGGTGGTGAAGAAGCCCTGGCCCTCGATGATCCGCACCATCTACGGCGACCCCGAGCGCTTCAAGAAGAGCTACTACCCCAGCGAGCTGCGCGGCTACTACCTGGCCGGCGACGGCGCGATCCGCGACGAGAAGACCGGCTACTTCACCATCACCGGCCGCATCGACGACGTGCTGAACGTCTCCGGCCACCGCATGGGCACGATGGAGATCGAATCGGCCCTGGTTAGCTGCACCGAGCTGGTGGCCGAGGCCGCGGTGGTGGGGCGCCCCGACGACACCACCGGCGAGGCGATCTGCGCCTTCGTGGTGCTGAAGCGTCCGCGCCCCACCGGCGACGAGGCCAAGGCGATTGCCAAGCAGCTGCGCGACCATGTGGCCAAGGAGATCGGCCCGATCGCCAAGCCCAAGGACATCCGCTTCGGCGACAACCTGCCCAAGACCCGCTCCGGCAAGATCATGCGCCGCCTGCTGCGCTCGGTGGCCAAGGGCGAGAGCGTGACCCAGGACACCAGCACGCTGGAGAACCCGGCGATCCTTGAACAATTGGGCCAAGCCTATTGAGGCAAGGCGCAAGCCAAAAGGAAAGGCCCGCTGATGCGGGCCTTTTGCTTTGGAGCAGAGGGTTTACTTCACTGTGAGGACCCACTTGGCCAGCGTCTCGGCTTCGGCCGGGCTGACCTGCGTGTTGGCGGGCATCGGCACCGGGCCCCAGACGCCGGATCCGCCCTTGACGATCTTCTCGGAGAGCTTCTTCACCGCATCCTTGTCCTTGGCGTACTTGGCGGCCACGTCCTTGTAGGCGGGGCCGACGACCTTCTTGTCCAGGGCATGGCAGGCCATGCAGTTCTTCTTTTGCGCCAGCTCGGCGTTGGCGAAGGCGGCGGGTGCGGCCAGGGTGGCGGCGACGGCGGCCAGGGCGATCAGGGTCGACTTCATAGCGTCCTTTCGGGGGTCATGCACGAGGAAGGGTAACTCTCGCGCCGGCTCGACCAAACTGCTCTACAGTCCCGTCAAGCAAGCTGCTGAAATGATTGTAGGGGCGCGTTCCCGCGCCATCACGTCAGCAGGGTTTCACACGTGCGAAAGGAGTTGTCAATGTGGTTCTTAGCCATCGGCCTGGTGCTGTTGTTGCTCAAGCTGGCAGCGGTGGCGCCCGTGGTCGACTGGAGCTGGCTCGTCGTGCTGGCGCCTTTCGGTCTGGCCATCGCCTGGTGGGGCTGGGCCGACTCGCATGGCTACACGCAGAAGAAGGTGATGGAGCGCATGGACGAGAAGAAGGCCGCGCGCCGCGAGAAGGCGCTGGAAGCGCTGGGGCAGGGCGAGAAGCAGCGCCGCCGCTGAGAGTGGCGCCGCCGCCGGCTTGGCGCTCAGCTGCAGTGCGGGATCTCGGGCTTGGCGTCGGCGCGCATGCATTGCTGGTAGCCGCTGGGCAGCTGATGCAGTTCGCGCGTCTGCCCCACCGGCACGCTGAATTCCTCGATCACCTGATGGGTGCAGCTGGTGGCGGCCTTGCCGCCCGTGCCTTCCAGACTTTGGCAGCGGCTCGTGTAGAGCGCGTAGAAGCATTGGCCGCTGGCGCTCTGCACGCACTGGAACTTGGCCGTGCCGGTGCTGCGCATGACGCGCTGGCCGGTGGGGCCGCCGTCGGCATTCACGGTGATGGCGCAGGCGCTGAACAGGCTGGCGATGCCGAGCGCGAGCACGGACTTGAGGGCGAGGTTCTTGATCATCATGGGCAATCGGTCTGATCGGGCCCACAGCGGGCCCGCTTGACGCGATTGTTCGACAGCGGCACGCGGCCCGTGCCGGCCATGCGATGAACTGCACGACGGCGGGGTCAGGCCGTCAAGACCTGACCCCGGCCCGGCCTCACTCGAACTTGTCAAGCACCGCGCCCGAGCTCGCGCTCGACGCGTTCTTGGCGAACTTGGCCAGCACGCCACGGGTGTAGCGCGGTGCGGGCTGCACCCAGGCGGCGCGGCGCTTGGCCAGCTCGGCGGCGTCCACATGCAGCTCCAGCAGCAGTTGGTGCGCATCGATGGTGATGCGGTCGCCCTCGTGCACCAGCGCGATCACGCCGCCCTCGTAGGCCTCGGGTGCCACATGGCCGACCACCATGCCCCAGGTGCCGCCGGAGAAGCGGCCGTCGGTGATCAGGCCCACGCTCTCGCCCAGGCCCTGGCCGATCAGGGCGCCGGTGGGGGCCAGCATCTCGGGCATGCCGGGGCCGCCCTTGGGGCCCAGATAGCGCAGCACCATCACGTCGCCGGCCACGATCTTGCCGGCCATGATGGCGGCCAGCGCCGATTGCTCATCGTCGAAGACGCGCGCCGGGCCGGTGATGACGGGGTTCTTCAGGCCGGTGATCTTGGCCACGCAGCCCTCGGGCGAGAGATTGCCCTTCAGGATGGCCAGGTGGCCCTCGGCGTAGATGGGCTTGCCGACCGGGCGGATGACGTCCTGGTCGGCGCGCAGGTCGGGCACCTCGGCGAGGTTCTCGGCCACGGTCTTGCCGGTGATGGTCATGGCATCGCCATGCAGCAGCCCGGCCTTGAGCAGCTCCTTCATCACCGCGGGGATGCCGCCGGCATGGTGCAGGTCGATCGCCAGGTAACGGCCGCTGGGCTTGAGGTCGCACAGCACCGGGGTCTGGCGGCGCACGCGCTCGAAGTCGTCGATCGTCCAGTCCACCTCGGCCGCATGGGCGATCGCCAGGAAGTGCAGCACCGCATTGGTGGAGCCGCCGGTGGCCATGATCACCGCCACCGCGTTCTCGATCGCCTTCTTGGTGACGATGTCGCGCGGCTTCAGATCCTTCTTGACCGCCTCGACCAGCACCGCGGCGGCCTTCTTCACGTTCTCCACCACCTCGTCTTCCACGTTCGCCATGGTGGAGGAGTAGGGCAGGCTCATGCCCAGCGCCTCGAAGGCCGAGCTCATGGTGTTGGCGGTATACATGCCGCCGCAGGAGCCGCTGCCGGGAATGGCGCGGCGCTCGATCTGGCAGAAATCTTCCTCGCTCATCTTGCCGGCGCTGAACTGGCCCACCGCCTCGAACACGCTGACGATGTTGAGGTCCTGGCCCTTGTACTTGCCGGGCAGGATGGTGCCGCCGTAGACGTAGAGCGCCGGCACATTGGCGCGCAGCATGCCCATCATGCCGCCGGGCATGTTCTTGTCGCAGCCGCCGATCACGATCACGCCGTCCATCCACTGGCCGCCCACGCAGGTTTCCACGCAGTCGGAGATCACCTCGCGCGATACCAGGCTGTACTTCATGCCCTCGGTGCCCATCGCCATGCCGTCAGAGATGGTGGGCGTGCCGAAGATCTGCGGGTTCGCGCCGGCCTCCTTGAGGCCGATGACGGCCGCATCGGCCAGCTTCTGCAGGCCCGAGTTGCAGGGCGTGATGGTGGAGTGGCCGTTGGCCACGCCGATCATGGGCTTGCCGAAGTCGCTCTCCTGGTAGCCCATGCCGTAGTACATGGAGCGATTGGGGGCGCGGGCCACGCCTTCGGTGATGTTCTTGGAGCGGCGGTTGTAGCTCATGGTGTGCGAAGCAGGGTAGGGGAAGTGCGGTGAGTATGCAGTTGGGCCAGTCTCTGGTCCAATATATGTTTCATGAGTTAATGATTCATAGGGTGTATCAGTGATCGAGACCCGCAGCCTCCGGCAATTCCTGGTGCTGGCCCAGCAGCTGCATTACGGGCGCGCCGCCGCGGCCCTGCACATGACCCAGCCGCCGCTCAGTATGGCGATCCAGAAGCTGGAGCAGAGCCTGGGCGTGGCGCTGTTCGAACGCAACCGGCGCTCGGTGGCGCTGAGCCCCGCCGGCGCCGCCCTGCTGCCGGTGGCGGCCAAGCTGCTCGAAGAGATCGAGCAGCTGCCCGCGCTGCTGCAATCGGCCGCCGCGGGCCTGCACGGGCGTTTGCGCCTGGGCTTCGTGTCCACCGTCGGCTATGGCGAGCTGCCGCAGTGGTTGCGCAGCTTCCGCGCTGCGCATCCGGGCATTGCGCTGGCCCTGCGCGAGGCCACGCTGGACGTGCAGCTGCATCACTTCGAGCGCGGCGATCTGGATGCCGGCTTCGTGATCCATCCGCCCGGCGCCGCGCCGGCCGGCTTCGAGGCCCTGCGCATCAGCGTCGAACCCATGGTGCTGGCCCTGCCCGAAAGCCTGGCGCTGCCCAGGGCGCCGGCCGCGGCGCTGGCGCTGCTGCTGAGCGAACCGCTGGTGATCTTCCCGCGCGAGATCGCGCCCTCGCTGTACGACGCGCTGCTGAGCTTCTACCGCGGCCATGGCGCCACGCCGCAGATCGCGCAGGAGGCGATCCAGATGCAGACCATCGTCAACCTGGTGTCGGCCGGCATGGGGGTGGCCTGGGTGCCCGAGGGCTTGAGCGCGCTGCAACGGCCGGGCGTGCGCTACCAGCAGCTGCAGGCGCAGGTGCCGGCCTGCGAGACCAGCCTGATCTGGCGCGCCGGCGCCAGCCCGGTGGTGGCGCGCTTTGTCGAGCATGTGCGGGCGGCGCTGGCGCAAGTGCCGAAAGCCAGGGCTGGCAAGCGTGCGGGCGCTGTGCACAATGCGCCCACTTCTAGGCCGTCAACCAAGCGTCCCATACAACGTTGAGCCCAGACCTACTCACCCATTCACAAGCCCTCATGCGCAAACACCGTCTTCTGTGCCTGGTCTCACTGTCGCTGGCCACCGCCCTGTCTGCCGAGGCGGCGGTGTTCAAGGATCCGCAGCTGCAGTCGGTCTGGGAGGGCGGCAAGGCGGAGGAGCTCGACAAGATGGCGCAGGCGCGCCTGCGCGCCAACCCGGCCGACACCCAGGCCGCCGCGGCGCTGGCGCTGAGCGCGCTGGATGCGGGCGACGGTGCCCGGCTCGATGCGGCCGCCAAGACCATGCAGCAATGCGTGGAGCGCCAGCCCAGGGATGCCATCTGCCATTTCGCGCTGGGCCGCGTGCTGGGTGCGCAGGCGATGGGCGCCAGCATGTTCAAGGCCATGAGCCTGGCCGGCAAGGTCAAGGAGGCATTCAGCAAGGCCTTCGAGCTGGAGCCCGGCTCCTTCGAGATGCGCAGCGCCTTGCAGCAGTTCTATCTGATGGCGCCCGGCATGGCCGGCGGCAGCGTCAGCAAGGCCAGGGAGCTGGCCCAGGATCTGCGGGACATGCCCGAGCATGCCAAGCTGATGCGCGCGCGCGTGGCCCAGCATGAGGACAACTATGCCGAGGCCGAGCGCGAGCTCGCGAGCCTCAAGCCCGGCAAGGACCTGGGCCTGCAGACCGAATGGCGCGAGGCCTGGGCCGGGCAGGGCTACCAGTACCTGCGCGACAAGCAGTACGCCAAGGCCAAGGCCTGGTTCGAGCAGCTGCAGCGCGAGCAGCCGCAATATGCCGCTGCGGGTTACGGCCTGGGCCGCGTGGCCACCGAAACCGGCCAGCTCGATGAGGCGATCCGCCAGTTCGAGCGCGCCCGCGGCCTGGAGGGCGCCGAGGCCTTGCCCTTGGACCACCGCCTCGGCGTGGCCTGGCAAATGAAGGGCGACAAGGCCCAAGCCAAGGCCCTGCTGGAGCGTTTCGTCGCCAACAAGAAGGCCAATCCGCGCAATCTGGAAGACGCCAAGAAGCGCCTGGCCGAGCTGGGCTAGAGTGTCCGCATGAGACTGCTGCGACTGCTCCTTTGTATCAGCCTGTTGGCATGGCAGGGCGCCCAGGCCCTGGTGTTCACCGACGGCCCCTGGCAGGGCCTGCTGGATGCCGGCCGCAGCGACGAGATGGAACGCCAGGCGCAGGCGCGCCTGCGCGAGCAGCCGCAGGACCTGCAGGCGAGCGCGGCCTTCGCGCTCTCGCAGATGACGCTGGCGGACCGCAAGCGCGTGGATGCCGCCGCGCGCCTGATGCAAGACTGCGTGGACCAGCATCCCGACGAGGCCCTTTGTCATTACGCCCTGGCCTCGGTGATGACCATGCAGGCGCGCAACGGCGGCGCCATGAAGATCATCAGCCTGGCCGGTCCGATCAGAAAGCATTTGCAGCGCGCGCTGGAGCTCAAGCCCGATTTCATCGAGGCGCGCAGCAGCCTGCACCAGTACTACCTGCTGGTGCCGGCCTTTGCCGGCGGCGGCGTGGGCAAGGCGCGCGAGCTGGAAGAGCAGGTGCGCGCCAGCCAGCCCGAGTTCGCCAAGCTGATGCGCGCCCGTGTGGCCGGCAGCGAGAAGAACTGGGCGCTGGCCGAGAAGGAGCTGCTGAGCGTGCGCATCGCCGCCGACCCCAGCTTGCTCAATGAATGGCGGCTGGTGTGGGGCGTGCTGGGCAAGGAGTGGCTGGACCAGCGCCAGTACGCCAAGGCCATCGCCGGCTTCGAGCGCATGCTCAAGGAGCAGCCCCGCCAGGCCCTGGCTGCCTATGGCTTGGCGCGCATCTATTTCGCCCAGGAGCAGTATGACGAGGCCATCCGGCAGTACGAGCGCGCCAAGGAGATGGACGGCGCCGAGGACTTCCCACTCGACCATCGCCTGGGCATCGCGCTGCAGGCCAAGGGCGACAAGGCGCAGGCCCGGGCGGCCTTTGAGCGCTATTTGCAGAACCGCCGCGCCAGCCCCAGCAATGCCGAAGACTGCCGCAGGCGTTTGAAGGAGATGGGCCCCGTATGATGCGCGCCAGTTCTCATCAAGAGGAAGTCGTCGCATGTGGGTCCATCCCCAGTTCAATCCGGTCGCGCTGCAGCTAGGCCCACTGGCCATTCATTGGTACGGCATCACCTACCTGGCCGCTTTCGGCATGTTTCTCTGGCTGGCGAACCTGCGCGTGGCGCAGCCGGCACATGCCGCGCGTGGCTGGGTCAAGCGCGATGTCGATGACCTGCTGTTCTTTGGCGTGCTGGGCGTGGTGCTGGGCGGACGGCTGGGCTATGTGCTGTTCTACAAGCCCAGCTATTACCTGGCGAACCTGGGCGAGGTGTTCGCGGTCTGGAAGGGCGGCATGGCCTTTCACGGCGGGCTGCTGGGCGTGATCCTGGCGATGGCGCTGTTCGCGCGGCTGCGCGGGCGCAGCTTCTTCGAGGTGACCGATCTGATCGCCCCCTGCGTGCCCACCGGCCTGGCGGCCGGACGCGTTGGCAACTTCATCAACGGCGAGCTGTGGGGCCGCGCGGCCGACCCCAGCCTGCCCTGGGCGATGGTGTTTCCGCAGTCGGGCTCGACCCTGCCGCGCCATCCCTCGCAGATCTACCAGTTCCTGGGCGAGGGTCTGCTGCTGTTCGTGTTGCTGTGGCTGTATGCGCGCAAGCCGCGCCTGACCGGCCAGGTCTCTGGCATGTTCCTGATCGGCTACGGCATGCTGCGCTTTGCTGCCGAATTCTTCCGCGAGCCCGACGACTTTCTGGGCCTGCGGGCCCTGAACCTGAGTCAGGGACAATGGCTGTCTTTGCCGATGATTGCGGCGGGGCTGCTGATCTGGTTCTGGGCCAGCCGCCGGCGTCCCGCCTGAGCGCTCCTTCATTCTTCCCCATGCGTCAGATTTTTTTCGATACCGAAACCACCGGCCTGCGCGCCGAGGCGGGCGACCGCATCATCGAGGTCGGCTGCGTCGAGATGGTGAACCGCCAGCTCACCGGCAACAACCTGCACCTCTACATCAATCCCGAGCGCGCGAGCGACGAGGAGGCGGTGCGCATCCACGGCCTGACCGACGAATTCCTGGCCGACAAGCCGGTGTTCGCCAGCGTGGCCGAGGAGTTGCTGGAGTTTCTGCGCGGCGCCGAACTGGTGATCCACAACGCCGGCTTCGACGTCGGCTTCATGAACGCCGAGCTGCGCCGGCTGGGCCAGCCGCCCATCACCGACATCGTCGGCGGCGTGCGCGACACCTTGCTGATGGCGCGCGACATGTTCCCCGGCAAGGCGAACTCGCTCGACGCGCTGTGCAAGCGCCTGGAGGTCGACAACTCCAGCCGCACCCTGCACGGCGCCTTGCTGGACGCCGAGCTGCTGGCCGAGGTCTACATCCGCCTCACGCGCGGCCAGGACTCGCTGGTGATGGACGAGGGCGGCGGCAATGCCGGCAGCGGCAATGCCGACCTCCAGCTCGAGGCGATCGACTTCAGCCGCTTCCAGCTGCCGGTGCTGGCCGCCAGCGCCGCCGAGCTGGAGGCCCACCAGAGCCTGCTGGCGGATCTCGACAAGGCCAGCGGCGGAAAAAGAATCTGGCAAGAAGCTTGATCGAGCCAGTAGTGTCGTGGCATAATCGTGGGCTTCCCGGTTGACGAATTAAGAGTTTGAACTTTTGATTCGTTCGGCAACAGGACCGGGCGGTTAGCTCAGCGGTAGAGCACTGCCTTCACACGGCAGGGGTCGCAGGTTCGAACCCTGCACCGCCCACCAGAATTCAGAGATCGGCAACCGTATCGATTTCGCTTCTGACCTTGTTGCACGAAGCCCCCAGATACCGGGCGGTTAGCTCAGCGGTAGAGCACTGCCTTCACACGGCAGGGGTCGCAGGTTCGAACCCTGCACCGCCCACCAAGTCTTTGGACGCAACAAAACAGCACCCTCGGGTGCTGTTTTGCTTTGTGCCGGACGAAAAGAGCGGGCCCGCATCGCGGGCCCTGCCTCATTCATTCATTTATCCATCAAGCGGCCACGGCCTCGACGGCGGCTGCCACCACCTTCTTGGCGGCGGGGCGCACCGGCTTGGCCTTGACGGCGGGCTTGGCGGCAGCCTTCGCCGGCTTGGCGACAGGCTTGGCCGCGGGCTTCACGGCCGCCTTCACGGCGGGGCGCGTCGGACGCACGGCGCGCTTGGCGGGCTTGGCACGTTTTTGGGCCGGCTGCACCGCCTTCACCAGGCTGTCGGCGCCGGCGGCGGCCTTGCCGGCCACGGCCAGCAGGGCCAGCGCGGTGGGCAGGCTCAGGCGCGAGGCGGTCTGCAGGCCGTTCGCCAGCATCTCGTTGTCCACGCCCTTGACCAGCTTGGCGGCCTTGCTCACTTGGGCGGCGGCGGTGTGCGCACCGAAGTCGATGGCCTGGGTGCTGCGCTCGGCCACCTGTTCCACGCCCTTGGCGACCCAGCCGGTCAGACCCGTGATGCGGGGGCTCACGGCGGTGTTGGCCAATGCGCCGTCCAGCTTGCCGATGACGCGCTGGCTGCCCAGGCGGTAGGCCAGCACGAACTGCTTGGCGGCGATGCGGCAATGCTCGACGGTGTTGAGGGTGACGCGGGTCAGGGTGGGGTTGCGCATGGGGTGGCCTCGCTGCGGGTAGTTGATTGGTTGGATGGTTCGTCTGCAGTATGGGCGGCGAGTTCTAGAGAGGGATACCCAAGAGGGCCGCAATTCCTAGTGTGAGCGCTCCAAATTGGCGCCGGGCGGCCTCCTAGGGCAAACACTCCCTGGCGGAAACTGACTGCCACCTGGCGGGCCCAGACATCGCTGCGGGAGGGCCGAGTCGCGACCATGCGAGCACCCCAAGCCGCTGGAGCCCGCGATGTATTTTCAGCAGATCAGCACCTCGGTCATCGACGATGAGTCGCTGCCCTGGCTGCCCTTCACGCCCTATTCGGAAGGCGTGCAGCTGAAGGTGTTTCGCGTCGATCCGGTGCGCGGCGAGATGATTCTGCTGCTGCGCGCGCCGGCCGGTCTGAACCTGCCGCGCCACCATCACTCGGGCGCGCTGATCGTCTTCACCGTCAGCGGTCGCTGGAAGTACCGCGAGCACGACTGGATTGCCGGCCCCGGCAGCGTCGTGTTCGAGACCGCCGCCGCCATCCACACGCCCGAGGCGCTGGGCCACGCGGGCGAGACCCTCACCTTCAACGTCATTGCCGGCGATCTGTCCTTTCTTGACGAGCACGGCCAGGTGCTCGCGGTCGAGAACTGGAAGACGGTGATGCAGCGCTACCTCGCTTATTGCGCGCATGCCGGCGTCGAGCCCATGGACATCAGTGCCTGCCACTGAGCCTGACATTTTCCTCCTCCCTCCACATCCATAAAAGTCCAGGAGACAAACCAATGAATCGTCCAGCCCAGATGCGCGTGACCGCGCTCGGCCTTGCCGCGGCGGCCCTGTTCGCCAGCGGCACGCTGCATTCCTTTGAAATCGACACCGGCAACGCCGATCTGGTGCTGCGCTGGGATACCACGCTGCGCTACAACCTTGGCAGCCGTGTCGAGCCGCAGGAAGCCGCCATCCTTGGCAACCCCAACCAGGACGATGGCGACCGCAATTTCGCCAAGGGCAAGCTGGTGGCCAACCGCCTCGATGTGCTGAGCGAGGCCGACCTGGTGTGGAACAAGCGCTTCGGCGCGCGCCTCAGCGCCGCCGGCTGGTACGACGCCGCCTACCGCAGCCTGGACGGCACCTCCACCGCCACCGCCAACACCCTGGTGGGTGGCAAGCCGGTGGCCGGCGCGCTCTCGCCCTATGCCAGCCGCTTTGCCAAGGGCGCCTCGGGCGAATTCCTGGACGCCTTCGTGTTCGCCAATGCCGATGTGGCCGACATGCCGCTGACGCTGCGCGCTGGCCGCCACACCGTCTACTGGGGCGAGAGCCTGCTGGGCGGTGGCGCCATCCACGGCATTTCCTATGGCCAGTATTCGCTGGACCTGTGGAAGGCCCTGGCCACGCCGGGCATCGAGATCAAGGAGCTGTTCCGGCCGCGCAACTCGCTCAGCGCGCAGCTGGTGGCCACCCCCGAGCTGACCCTGGCGGCGCAGACCTTCTTCGATTGGGAGGCCGCGCGCTACCCCGAGTCCGGCACCTTCCTGACCGTCAACGACGGCCTGCTCAAGGGTGGCGACAGCCTGGTGGTGGGCCCCAACCAGCGCATGCTGCAGGGTGCCATGGGCACGCCCAAGAAGAACGGCGACTGGGGCCTGATGGCGCGCTGGAGCCCCGAGTGGCTGGACGGCACGGCCGGCCTCTACCTGCGCCGCACCGCCGACATCCAGCCGCAGCTGAGCGTGGCGCCGGCGGTGGCCGCCTTGCCCGCCGCCACCTGCGGCGCACTGGGCTTCACGGCCCTGGCGCCCACCACCTGCTATGTGAACCCGGGCGCCGCCACGGTGCCGCAGATCCTGTCGGGTCAGATCGGCCAGTACCGCGCCTACTACGGCCGCGACATCGACATCCTGGGCCTCAGCCTGTCGCGCAGTATTGCGGGCGTGAGCGTCGGCGCTGAGCTGAGCTACCGCCGCAACATGCCGCTGCAGAGCGCGCCGGTGACCCTGCTGCCGGCCAAGATCGCCAACCCGGCCGCCGGCCAATTGGCCAGCACGGCGGTCACCGACGATGCCCCCGGCGCGCGCGGCAACACCGTGCATGGCGTGCTGGCGCTGATCGGCTCCCTGCCCAAGACGGCGCTGTTCGACAGCGCGATCTGGCAGGCCGAGGCGGTCTACAACACCTGGACCAAGGTGACCCAGAACGCCGCCGTCTTCAAGGGTGGTGCGGCCTATGCGTCCAACCCGGCCAATATCGACGCGGCCAGCAAGAACTTTGTCGGCCTGGGCATCAACTTCGTACCCACCTGGTACCAGGTCTTGCCCAGCGTGGACCTGAGCCTGCCGCTGTCCTGGTCGGCCGGCATCAAGGGCAACTCGGCCGTGGTGTCGGGCGGCAACAAGGACTCGGGCTCCTTCTCGCTGGGCCTGGCCGCCGACATCCAGGGCAAATACAACCTGGCGCTGCGCTATGTGGGCTTCTACGGCGACTACAGCCAGCTGGCCAACGGCGCCATGAACGTGCCCAACGGCACGCCGGCCCTGCTGTCCGATCGCGGCCATGTGCTGCTGACCTTCAAGACCACCTTCTGAGAGACAAGCCATGAGCAAGAAGACGAATCTGCATCTGATCGCCGGCGCCGTGCTGGCGCTGGCCGCCGCCCAGGCCCAGGCCGCCGTGAGCGCCGACGAGGCCAAGAAGCTGGGCGCAAGCCTCACGCCCATGGGCGCCGAGATGGCCGGCAACGCCGACAAGAGCATCCCCGACTACACCGGCGGCCTTACCGCGCTGCCGGCTGGCTACCAGAAGGGCTCGGGCCTGCGCCCCGACCCCTTCGCGGCCGAGAAGCCGCTGTATTCGATCAAGGCCGGCGATGCCGCCAAGCACGAGGCCAAGCTGACCGCGGGCGCCAGGGAGTTGCTGAAGCGCTTTCCCGACATGCGCATCGACGTCTATCCCTCGCACCGCAGCGCCGCCTATCCCAAGTACGTGATCGACAACACGATCAAGAACGCCACCTCGGTGAAGACCACCGACGGCGGCCTGGGCGTGGAGGGCACCTACGCCGGCATCCCGTTCCCCATCCCCAAGACCGGGCAGGAGGTGATGTGGAACCATCTGCTGCGCTTCAACGGCCACAGCTACTACACGCAGTACGACTCGATCAACGTCGACTCCTCGGGCAAGGCGGTGCTGGCCACCAGCGGCCAGATCAATGTCGAATATCCCTTCTACGACCCCAAGCGCAGCGCGGTGTCGGCCGACAGCGACGTCTACTTCCGCACCAAGATCGCCTACACCGCACCGGCGCGCCGGGCCGGCGAGGGCGTGCTGGCGCAGGACTACATCAACCCGATGAAGAACAACCGCAAGGCCTGGCAATACCTGCCCGGCCAGCGCCGCGTCAAGCTCGCACCCGACATCGCCTACGACACGCCCAACCCCGGCGCCGCCGGTGCCTCGACCTATGACGACGCCTGGGTCTTCAACGGCGCGCTGGACCGCTACGACTGGAAGCTGGTCGGCAAGCGCGAGATGCTGGTGCCCTACAACAACTACAAGCTCACCTACGCGGCCGACCCCTATGCCGCCACCACGCCGGGCCACCTGAACCCCGACCATGTGCGCTGGGAGCTGCACCGCGTCTGGGTGGTCGAGGCCACGCTCAAGGAAGGCAAGCGCCACATCTACGCCAAGCGCAACTTCTACATCGACGAGGACAGCTGGTTCGCGATCGCCTCCGACCAGTACGACGCGCGCGGCCAGCTCTACCGCTCCGGCTTCGCCTTCATGACCCCCGGCTACGACCTGCCCAGCCCCTCGGCCTCGGCCCAGGTGTTCTACGACTTCGTTGGCGGTGGCTACAACGTCTCCGGCCTGCTGGGTGCCTACAAGGTGGGCATGAAGTTCATCGACGCGCTGCCCGCGGGGCAGTGGTCCAGCGAGGCGCTCGCCGGCGCCGGCATCCGCTGATGGTTTCGGGGCGCGGCCGGTGTCTCCTTCCTGAAATACCTACCTTGCCGGTTGCGCCCCACCTATTGCCATGCATAAACAAACCCTGATACTCGCCGCCCTGCTGCTGGCCCTGCAGCCCGCCGCCCAGGCCGACCCGCTGGCGCGCCCGGCGCGCCCCACGGCGCTGCTGAGCCAGCGCCTCGTCACCGCGATCGCTGCGGCCGGCCCGCAGCGCCTGGTGGCGGTGGGCCAGCGCGGCCATATCGCCTATTCCGACGATGGCGGCCAGGGCTGGACCCAGGCGCGCGTGCCGGTCGCCTCTGATCTCACCGCGCTGCAGTTCGTCGATGCGAAGCAGGGCTATGCGGTGGGCCACGACGGCGTGGTGCTGGCCAGCAGCGATGGCGGCGCCAGCTGGAGCCTCAAGCTCGACGGCCGCCAGGCCAACAGCCTCTTGCTCAAGCATCTGCAATCCCTGCCGGCCTCCGAGGCGCGTGAACGCCTGCTGGCCGAGGCGCAGCGCAATGCCGAGGCGGGGCCCGACAAGCCTTTTCTCGATCTGTTCTTCAGCAGCGCCAGCGAGGGCTTCGTGGTGGGCGCCTACAACCTGATCCTGCACACCGCCGACGCGGGCAAGACCTGGACCCCCTGGTTCGAGCGCACGGACAACCCGCGCCTGCTCAATCTCTATGCCATCCGCCCGCACCGCGGCAGCCTCTACATCGCCGGCGAGGCCGGCCTGCTGCTCAGGCTGGATGCCGCGCAGCAGCGCTTCGTGGCGCTGGACGGCGGCTACCAAGGCAGCTTCTTCGGCCTGCTCGGTGCCGGCGACACCCTGATCGCCTACGGCATGCGCGGCCATGCCCATGCCACGCGCGACGCGGGCAAGACCTGGACCCGCCTCGACACCCCGCTGCAGGCCAGCATCACTGCGGCGAGCCGCGGCGCCGCGCAGGAACTCTGGCTGGCCGACCAGACCGGCAGCGTGGCGCTGAGCCGCGACGGCGCACAGAGCTTCCGGCGCGTGGCCCTGCCCGAGACCCTGCCACTGGCGGCCCTGGCCGCCACGCCCACGCGGCTGCTGCTGGGCGGCGCGCGCGGCCTGCGCAGCCTGCCGCTGCCCAAAGACTGAACATACAAGATGGCGATCAGCACCACCTCCACCGAAATGCCGGTCATCCGTGACCTGGCCGACTTCCCGCGCCATTCCGGCAACTGGCTGGAGCGTGCGGTGTTCAACCGCCGCCGCAGCATGCTGCTGCTGTGCGCGCTGGCGACCCTGCTGCTGGGCTTCATGTGCACGCGCGTGACGCTCAACGCCAGCTTCGAGAAGATGATCCCCACCGGTCATCCCTATATCCAGAACTTCCTGCAGCACCGCCAGGAGCTGCGCGGCATGGGCAACCAGCTGCGCATCGTGGTCGAGAACCCCGGCCTGGGCAATGGCACGGTGTTCGACGCCAAGTACCTGGACGCGCTCAAGCATCTCAACGACGAGCTGTTCCTGAGCGCCGGCGTGGACCGCGCCTGGGTCAAGTCGATCTGGATGCCGGCGGTGCGCTGGACCGAGGTGACGGAGGAGGGCTTCAACGGCGGCGCGGTGATGCCCGACGGCTTCGACGGCTCGCCCGCCAGCATCGAGCAGCTGCGCCTGAACGTCTCGCGTGCCAACCTGGTCGGCAGCCTGGTCTCCAACGACCTGAAGAGCAGCGCCATCGTGCTGCCCCTGCTGGAGCGCCGGCCCGACGGCAGCCGCATCAACTACTGGCAGCTGGGCCACGACCTCGACCAGCTGCGCGCCAAGTACGAGGCCCAGGGGCTCAAGGTCCACATCATCGGTTTCGCCAAGATCGTCGGCGACCTGCTCGACGGCCTCGTGCAGGTGGCGCTGTACTTCGGCATCGCCATCGTCATCGCCGGAGCACTGCTCTACGGCTACACGCGCTGCGCGCGCTCCACCGCCCTGGTGCTGGCCTGCTCGCTGATCGCGGTGGTCTGGCAGATCGGCCTGCTGGCGCTGTTTGGCCTGGAGCTGGACCCCTACTCGATGCTGGTGCCCTTTCTAGTGTTTGCCATCGGCGTGAGCCATGGCGCGCAGAAGATGAACGGCATCATGCAGGACATCGCGCGCGGCACGCACCGCCTGGTGGCCGCACGCTACACCTTCCGCCGCCTCTTCCTGGCCGGCGTCACCGCGCTGCTGGCCGATGCGGTGGGCTTTGCGGTGCTGGTGCTGATCCCGATCCCGGTGATACGCGAGCTGGCCATCACCGCCAGCATCGGCGTGGCGGTGCTGGTGTTCACCAATCTGCTGCTGCTGCCGGTGCTCTTGAGCTTTGTCGGCGTCGGTGCGCAGGCGGCGCGCCGCACGCTGGAGCTGGAGCAGCGCCAGCTCGCCGGCCACCGCGGCCTGTGGGTCTGGCTCGATCACTTCGCGGCGCGCCGCAGCTGGGCCGCCACCACCGTGCTGGCGGCGCTGGCGCTGGGTGTGGGCGGCTTCGTGCTGAGCCAGCGCCTGCAGATCGGCGACCTCGACCCCGGCGCGCCCGAGCTGCGCCCGCAGTCGCGCTACAACCGCGACAACGCCTATGTGAGCGGGCATTACGCGCTCTCCAGCGATGTGTTCGCGGTGATCGTGAAGACGCCGCCCGAGGGCTGCCTCAAGTACGAGACCCTCGAGCTGGTGGACCAGCTCGCCTGGGAGCTGCAGCAGCTGCCCCAGGTGCGCATGACCCTGGGCCTGCAGGACGTGGTGCGCCAGATCACCGCCGGCAGCTTCGAGGGCAACCCTAAGTGGCTCACCATCAGCCGCAACCAGGACGTGCTGAACTACGGCGCCCAGCAGGCCTCGGTGAACAACCCCGACATGTTCAACACCGAATGCTCGGTGATGCCGCTGGTGGCCTTCCTGGCCGACCACAAGGCCGCCACGCTGTCGAGCGCGCTGGCCACGGTGGAGCGCTTCATCGCCGAGCATCCCACCGACCCGGCCCGGCTGCAGCTGCTGCCGGTGGCCGGCGGCGCCGGCATCGAGGCCGCCACAAATATCGTCGTGAAGCAGGCCAACACCACCATGCTGCTCTACGTCTACGCGGCGGTGATCGCGCTGTGCCTGATCACCTTCCGCAGCTGGCGCGCCACCGTGGTGGCGGTGCTGCCCCTGGTGCTGACCTCCATCCTCTGCGAGGCCCTGATGGTGTGGCTGGGCATGGGCGTGAAGGTGGCCACCCTGCCGGTGATCGCGCTGGGTGTGGGCATCGGCGTGGACTACGCGCTCTACCTGCTCTCGGTGCAGCTGGCCGGCCAGCGCCGCGGGCTCACGCTGGCCGAGGCCTATGGCGATGCCGTGCTGTTCACCGGCCGCGTGGTCGGGCTGGTGGGTGTGACGCTGGCCGCCGGCGTTATCACCTGGGCCTTCTCGCCGATCAAGTTCCAGGCCGATATGGGCGTGCTGCTGACCTTTATGTTCGTCTGGAACATGGTCGGCGCCCTGGTGCTGATCCCGGCGCTCTCGCATTTCCTTCTGAACGATCAACACATCCGCAAGAAAGCCGCTTGATATGAACGGACTCATGATGCAGCAGCCGCTGCTGATCTCATCCCTGCTGCGCCATGCCGAGCGGCATCACGCCGAGCAGGAAGTCGTCAGCCGCCGCTGCGAGGGCGATATCCACCGCTACCGCTTCAAGGACCTGGCCGCGCGCGCGCGCCGCCTCGCCAAGGCCCTGCGGGCGCTGGGCGTGGGGGAGGGCGCACGCGTCGGCACGCTGGCCTGGAATACCTACCGCCATATGGAGCTGTACTACGCGGTCTCGGGCAGCGGCGCGGTGCTGCATACCCTGAACCCGCGCCTGCATCCCGAGCAGCTGGCCTGGATCGCCGCCCATGCGGAGGACCAGGTGCTGTGCTTCGACCTGAGCTTTCTGCCGCTGGTGGAGGCGGTGGCCGCCCAGTTGCCGGGCGTCAAGCATTTCGTGCTGATGAGCGATCGGGCCCATATGCCGGCCGACAGCAAGGTGGCGAACCTGCTTTGCTACGAGGAGCTGGTCGAGGCGCAGGACGATGATTACGCCTGGCCGGTGTTCGACGAGAACCGCGCCTCCGGCCTCTGCTACACCAGCGGCACCACGGGCAACCCCAAGGGCGTGCTCTACAGCCACCGCTCCACCGTGCTGCACAGCTATGCCGCGGCCCTGCCCGATGCGTTGAACTGCTCGGCGCGCGACGTCATCCTGCCGGTGGTGCCGATGTTCCACGTCAACGCCTGGGGCCTGCCCTATGTGGCCTGCATGGTGGGCGCCAAGCTGGTGTTCCCCGGCCCGGGCCTTGACGGCAAGAGCCTGCACGAACTGTTCGAGGCCGAGCGCGTCACCGTCTCGGCCGGCGTGCCCACGGTCTGGCAGGGCCTGCTGGCCCATGTGGAGGCGCAGCAGCTGCAGTTCAGCACCATGCGCCGCACCGTCATCGGCGGCTCCTCCTGCCCGCCGGCGATGCTGCGTGCCTTCCAGGAAAAGTACGGCGTCGAGGTGCTGCATGCCTGGGGCATGACCGAGCTGAGCCCGCTGGGCACGGTCTGCACCCTCAAGCCCGCGCAGCAGCAGCTGGATGCCGAGCAGCGCTATGCGGTGCAGGCCAAGCAGGGCCGCGCCATCTTCGGCGTCGACATGAAGGTGGTGGGCGAGGACGGTGCCGAGCTGCCCTGGGACGGCAAGAGCAGCGGCGAGCTGCTGGTGCGCGGCCCCTGGGTGCTGAGCCAGTACCTGAAGGGCGAGGGAGGCGACGCGCTGCTGGACGGCTGGTTCCCCACCGGCGATGTGGCCCATATCGACGCCCAGGGCTTCATGCAGATCACCGACCGCGCCAAGGACGTGATCAAGAGCGGCGGCGAATGGATCGGTTCGATCGATCTGGAGAACATCGCCATGTCGCATCCGGCCGTGGCGATGGCCGCCTGCATCGCCGCCAGGCATGCCAAGTGGGACGAGCGCCCGCTGCTGGTGGTGGTGAAGAAGCCCGGTGCCGCGCTCAGCAAGCAAGAGCTGCTGCGGCACTACGAGGGCCGCATCGCCAAATGGTGGACCCCCGACGACGTGCTTTTCGTCGACGCGATTCCGCTCGGTGCCACCGGCAAGATGCAGAAGAACAAGCTGCGCGAGCAGTTCCAGGATCACCTGCTGCAAGGAGCAACGGTATGAAGACAAGTATGGGCCTGAGCCTGAACCTGGGCCTGAGCGCGCTGCTGCTGGCGCAGGCGCAGGCGGCCACCCTCAGCGGCACGGTGACGAGCGAGGGCAAGCCCCTGGCGGGCGTCATGGTCACCGCCATCGACGCCAAGCAGGAGCGCCGCGACACCGTCTACACCGACGAGCAGGGCCGCTACGCGTTGACGGTGGACTTCAGCGGCAAGGTCAATCTGCGCGCGCGTGCGCCCTATTACAAGGACGAGAGCCTGGCGCTGGACCTGCCGGCCGGCCCGGCCGAACTCAAGCAGGTGTTCGCGCTGGCGCGCCATGGCGTCGCCGCCGAACTCTCGGCCAGCCTGAGCGCCTCGGCCCAGCTCACCAAGCTGCCCTGGCAGAGCGTGGACAGCCGCTCGGCCTTCATCAGCCAGTGCAATTACTGCCACCAGATGGGCAATGAGCTGACGCGCGCACCCAAGGACCCGAAGGCCTGGGCCGAGACGGTCAAGCGCATGGAGGGCTACTTCGGCATGCTCACGCCCAGGGAGGCCAAGGACATCACCAAGGTGCTGGCCCAGGGCTTCGACGGCAAGCCGGTGGCCGCCGTGCAGACCCATCTGTTCCACGCCGGCCTGGCCAAGGCCAAGGTGAAGGAATGGGTGGTGGGCGATGGCATGAGCTTCATCCACGACGCCGATGTCGGCGAGGACGAGCGGCTCTACGGCGTCGACGAGGGCCACGACGTGATCTGGGAGCTGGACCGCGCCAGCGGCAAGGTCAGCGAGCACAAGCTGCCCGACGTCGACCTGCCCAAGGGCGGCGTGTTCGCCGGTGTGCAACTGCCGATCGGCGTGTTCACCGGCAAGCACGGCCCGCATTCGATGGCCCAGGCCAAGGACGGGCGCTTCTGGTTCACCAACGCGCTCTCGTCCAGCCTGGGTTCCTTCGATCCGGTCACCAAGGCCATCAAGCTCTACGAGATGGGGCGCACCCACCTCTATCCGCACACCGTGCGCATCGACAAGGAGGGCATCGTCTGGTTCACCATCGTGGCCTCCAACGAGGTCGGCCGCTTCGACCCCAAGACCGAGAAGTTCACCATCCTCTCCTTGCCGCACAACGGCTTCTGGCGCGGCGTGTCGGACATCTTCTTCCCCTATGTGCTGAAGATCGCCGCCTGGTTCCCCGAGAAGAACCTGCAGATGGGCGTGTCGCACCATCGCTGGGCCAACCAGGGCCGCGAGGCCTTTGCCTTCCCCTATGGCATCGACGTCAACCCGGTCGACGGCTCGATCTGGTACGCCAAGCTCTATGCCCACAAGATCGGCCGCATCGACCCCAAGACCCTGCAGGTGCAGGAGTTCGACACGCCGCTGAAGGGCCCGCGCCGGCTGCGCTTTGATGCCAGCGGCAACCTCTGGATCCCGGCCTTCGACGAGTCGGGCGTGATGAAGTTCGACACCCGCAGCAAGACCTTCGAGACCTTCAAGCTGCCGCTGCTGGCGCACAACGAGTACGAGGTGCCCTATGCGCTGGCCGTGCATCCCAAGACCCAGGAGGTCTGGATCACCTCGAACATGTCGGACCGCATGTTCCGCTTCGACCCCAAGGCCAAGCAGTTCGCCAGCTACCCGATGCCGACGCGGGTGACCTGGCTGCGCGATCTGGTGTTCGCCAAGGACGGCGGCATCTGCTCGTCCTCGTCGAACCTGCCGGCCTATGGCATCGAGGGCGGCCGCGCCTCCTTCATCTGCCTCTATCCGGACGCCGGCAACTAAGCAGGAGCTTCTCATGGACTTCCAAGAATTCCTCGTCTACCTCGTCATCACGCTGCTGATGAACCCGCTGCTGCTGGTGCTGGGCCTGCCCTTCATCCTGCTGGGCAAGCTGTTCCACCACTTCGGCGCGCTCTGGTTCAAGGACGGGCCGCGCTTCGCGCTGGCCTGCGGCATCGCCGCCTTGGGCATCGCCCCGGCCTACGACGAGCACCGCATGCCCACGCCCATCTACACCTGGCTGATGGGCTGGGACATCGCCGGCGAAGCCAGCCAGCTGAGCCTCACCGCCATGCTGGTCTCGTTCGCCATCACCTGGGCCATCGTCTGGGCCAAGGCGCACAAGCTGGCCAAGAAACATTGATCCCGGAGACGCGCATGAACGACAGACACGACATCGCGGCCCTGCAGGTGGCCGACCTGTTCGCCCGCCAGCAGCAGGCTTTTCTGAAGCACACGAAGCCCAGCGCGGCGCAGCGCCGCGAGCATCTGAAGGCGCTCAAGCGCCAGCTGAGCCGCTACCAGGACCTGCTCTGCGAGGCGATCGCGCAGGACTTCGGCCAGCGCGCGCCGGCCGAGACCAAGATGCTGGACCTGCTGACCACCACGCTGGAGGCCAACCACGCCATCACCCATCTGGGCCGCTGGATGAGGGCCAGCAAGCGCTGGCCAGAGCTGCTGTTCGCCAGCAACAGCCTCAAGGTGGAATACCAACCCAAGGGCGTGGTGGGCGTGATCGCGACCTGGAACTTTCCGGTCTACCTCTCGCTGGGCCCGCTGGTGACGGCGCTGGCGGCCGGCAACCGCGTCATGATCAAGATGCCCGAGACCACGCCGGCCACCAATGCCACGCTCAAGGCCATGCTGGCCGAGGTGTTCGACGAGGACCATGTGGCCCTGATCGGCGCCGAGCTGGCCGACCCGAATGCCTTCAGCTCGCTGCCCTTCAACCACATCGTCTTCACCGGCTCGCCTGCGGTGGGCAAGCTGGTGATGGCGCAGGCGGCGCAAAACCTGACCCCGGTGACGCTGGAGCTGGGCGGCAAGTCGCCGGCGGTGGTGCTGAACGATTACTCGATCGCCGATGCCGCCTACCGCATCGCGCATGGCAAGGGCGTCAACTGCGGCCAGGTCTGCGTGGCACCCGATTACGCCCTGGTGCCGCGCGCCAAGGTCGGCGCCTTCGTGCTGGAGCTGAAGAAGAGCTTCGCCGCCCTCTACAAGGGCCAGACCGCCGGCAGCAGCGACTACACCGCGATCGCCAGCGAGCGCCATGCGGCGCGCATCGAGGGCCTGCTCGACGATGCCCGCGCCAAGGGCGCCGGCATCGATGTCTGCGGTGCACTGGATGGCCAGGGCCGCCAGCAACCCCTGCACATCGTCACCGGCGTGAGCGCCGAGATGGCGCTGATGCGCGAGGAGATCTTCGGCCCCATCCTGCCCATCGTGCCCTACGACAGCCTGGACGAGGCGATCGAATACATCCAGAACCGCCCGCGGCCGCTGGCCCTCTATGCCTTCAGCCATGACGTCAAGGCACGCGACGAACTGCTGGCGCGCACCCACTCGGGTGGCGTCACCATCAACGACTGGGCCTGGCATGTGGTGAACCACGACGCGCCCTTCGGCGGCGTGGGCAACTCGGGCATGGGCAACTACCACGGCGAGGAGGGCTTCCGCGAGCTCTCGCATGCGCGCACCGTGTTCAAGCGCCACCGCTTCTTCCCGATCTCGCTGTTCTATCCGCCCTACGGCAACATCGTCCAGCACCTCTCGTTGGCGCTGTTCCTGGGCCATGGCGACAAGAAGCTGACGAAGAAACCCTTCTGAGGCGGGTCAGTCGAAGCGGCGCTCGATGCGGCGGAACTCTGCCGACTGGCGCTGCTGTGACATCGCCGTCCAGAGCGCCTCGGCCTCGTCCCGGTGCGTCTGGAGATAGGCGGGGCTCGCCACCGCGAACAATACCGCCTCGAACACGGGCGGCTGCAGGCGCTGTAGGCGCCCGGCGAACTCGGGCTGCGCCAGCAACGCGTCGGCCTCGTTGCCGGGCAGCATGGCCAGTCCGGCACGGCCGGCCAGCAGCATGCGTGCCATGTTCACGGTGGCGACCGAGGCAAAGGCCTCGACGCCCCGCTCGGCGGCCCAGTCCCGCGCCGCCAGATGGCCATTGCGGTAGAGCAGCGGGCCGCGCAGCCCGCTGAGGCGCTGCCCATCCCAGCTGGCCGTGCCACCCACCGGCGCGAGGAAGACCACCTGCAGCTGCGTCAGGGCGCGGCGCACGTCCACCTGCTGGCCGTGCATCGGGTAGGCCAGCCGCGCACGCAGGCTGGGCGTGTCGACGGCAGCCGCCAGCCAGTCGTAGCGCCCGGCGGCCACACTCTCCACGCAGCGCTGGCGTGGTTCCACCGCAAAACGTATGCGCAGCCCCAGGCGCTCGGCCGCCTCGCGCAGCAGGTACTGGTGCCGGCCTTCGCGATCCGGGTAGCTCACCGGCGCGAAGGCCAGGTCGGAGATACAGGCGGTCAGCTCGCGCGCCGGGTTGGCCGGGGCAAGCTGCCAGCACGCCCCCAGGCACAAGGCCAGCAGGGCGGGGCGCAAGCGGGGCCATAGGGGGGGCGGGCGGCGTGGGCGAACCATGCCGCAGCATAGCCAGATACGCAGGGTTTTCCAGAGTCTGTCGGAATCTGACAGGCGCATGGCAGCCGGGGCACGTGCCCCTGGCGGCGATGAACACCATCATGCGTCCCTACACCTCAGAGCAAGGCCCCGCATGAAGGATAAAAGCACCAGCGCCTGGTCCCGCTTGTGCGCCGAGCCCCTGCTGCATTTCTTCCTGGCCGGCGCGCTGCTGTTCGGCCTGCATGCCTGGCTGCAGGCGCGGCGCGACCCGCAGCGCATCGCGATCGACGCCCAGGATCTCGAGCGCCTGCGCGCGATGGCACTCAAGCAATGGGGGCGCGAACCCGACGCGGCCCAGCTGGACTTGCTGCTGCAGGCGCAGCTGCGCGAGGAGCTGCTTTACCGCGAGGCCCTGGCCCAGGGTCTGGACCGCGACGATGTGGTAATACGCCGGCGCCTGGCGCAGAAGATGGAGTTCCTGGCCCAGGGCGATCTGCAGGCGCCCGACGAGGCGCGGCTGCGCGCCTGGTATGACGCGCACGCGCAGCGCTATGCCGATGCCACGCGCTGGACGCTGGAGCAGCGCGCCGTGGACGGTCGCGTGGCCGGCCCGGCGCGCCTGGAGCAGGCCGACGCGGCGCGCATCACGGCCGAGTTCGGCGCCGCCGTCGCCGCGCGCGTGGCCACGCTGACACCCGGCACCTGGTCGGAGCCGATCGCATCGCCGCTCGGGCGCCACAGCCTGCGCGTGAACGCGGTGCAAGCGCCCAGCTTCGAGGCGTTGCGCGAGCAGGTGCTGCGCGATTGGGCCGAGGCCAGCCAGCGCGAGGCCCGCGATGCCGCCTATGCGCGGCTGCGCGAACGCTACCGCATCAGCCTGCCGGCGCTGCCATGAGGCGCTGGCATGGCATTCTTTTGCTTGCGCTGCTGTGCCTGGCCGGTGCGGCCCGGGCGCATGAGACCCTGCCCGCCGCGCTGACCCTGCAGGAGCGCGGCCCGGGACGTTGGGACCTCACGCTGCGCATTCCGTCCGCCCAGGGCCAGCCGCCGGCGCTGCGGCCGCGCCTGCCCGCGCATTGCGCGGCCCTGCCGGCGCCGGGCGAGCGGCAGCTGGCGGCGGCGCGCCAGCTCGATTGGCGCGGTGTGGCCTGTCGTCTGGCACCCGGCGACACGATCGCCGTCGACGGCCTGGCCGCCACCCAGATCGACCTGCTGCTGCGCATCGTGCCTGCCGATGGCGGCCCCGTGCTCAGTCAGCTGCTGCGCCCGCGCGCGCCGGCCTGGGCCTTGCCGGCCGCCACGCAGGCGGCCCCGCCGGCGCGTGCCTATTTCGGCCTGGGGATCGAGCACATCCTGGGCGGCACCGACCACCTGCTGTTCGTGCTCGCGCTGCTGCTGTTGGTGCGCCGCGCGCTGTTGCCGCTGCTGCGCACCGTCACCGCCTTCACGCTGGCGCACAGCGTCACGCTGGCGGCCGCGGCGCTGGGGCTTGTGCAGCTGCCGGGCGCGCCGGTGGATGCGGCGATCGCCCTGTCCATCGTGTTCGTGGCGCGCGAGCTTTTGCGTCCGGCACCCGGCCTGGCGGCGCGACGGCCCTGGCTGGTGGCGCTGGCCTTCGGGCTCCTGCATGGCTTCGGCTTTGCCGGCGCGCTCGCCGAGCTGGGCCTGCCGGCGGGCGAGATTCCGCTCGCGCTGGCGCTTTTCAATCTGGGCGTCGAGGCCGGGCAGCTGCTGTTCCTGGCCGCGGTGCTGCTGGCCTGGCAGGCGCTCTCGCGTTGGCGCAAGACCTGGCCCCAATGGGCCACCCCTGCGCCGGCCTATGCGCTGGGCGCGGTGTCGAGCGCCTGGTTGCTGCAGCGCCTGGCGCTGCTTTGATGATGGAGTGATGTTGCAATGAAATTCCGCAAACTACTGGGCTACGGGGCGCTGACCCTGCTGCTGCTGGCCGCGCTGGCGGCCTGGAAGATCAGCCAGCGCGAGCCGCAGCCGCTGCCACGCGGGCCGCTGCTGCCGCCGCCCGCCCAGGCGGCCGAGTTGCCACCGCCCAACCCCGAGCGCAACGCCTATTTCGGCGAGACCCATCTGCACACCAGCTACTCGATGGACGCCAACTTGTTCGGCACCCGCAACGACCCGCGCACCGCCTACCGCTTTGCCAAGGGCGAGGAGGTCGAGATTCCCGAGACCGGCCTGCGCCAGCGCCTGCGCGCGCCGCTGGACTTCGCCGCCGTCACCGACCATGCCGAGGGCCTGGGCCTGTACGCGCAGTGCAACACGCCCGGCAGCAGCGGCTACTGGAGCATCGATTGCGTGGGCATGCGCAACCAGGTGCTCTTGGTGTTTCCGCGCCTGTTCAAGGCGAATATCCAGAGCGGGCCCGAGCGCGCGCACTACCCGGAGGCCGGCTGCGGTGCCGACGGCCGCGCCTGCGTGGCTGCCGCGCGCGATGTCTGGCGCGACACCCGGAACGCCGCCAACGAGCATTACCAGCCGGGCCGCTTCACCACCCTGATCGGCTTCGAGTACAGCCCCACGCTGGCCGATGGCGGCATGATCCACCGCAACGTGCTGTTCCGCGGCCATGAGGTGCCCGACAACGTGTTCGGCGCCGGCGACGGTTTTGCCGAGGACCTGCTGCGCTGGCTGGACGTGCAGTGCAAGCCGCCGGCCTGCGCGGCACTGGCGATCCCGCACAACCCCAATTTCTCCTGGGGCCTGATGTTCGGCGATCGCAATGCCGATGCCAGCCCCATCACGCCCGAGGCGCTGAAGCTGCGCGCGCGCTACGAGACCCTGGTGGAGGTGTTCCAGGCCAAGGGCAGCAGCGAGTGCGCGGCCGGCCTGTCGGTGAACGACGAGCAATGCGGATTCGAGAACTTCTGGCCCGTCTGCACGCCCGAGCAGGCGAAGATAGCCGCCAAGACCGGCCAGCATGCCGCGCATTGCGTGGCCGAGACCGACCTGGTGCGCGGCGTGCTGAAGAAGGGCCTGCAGTTGCAGCGCCAGCTCGGCTTCAACCCCTACCGCTTCGGTTTCGTGGGCGCCACCGACAACCACAACGGCACGCCCGGCGATACCGACGAGGCCACCTACAAGGGCCATGGCGGCAGCAACGATGGCGCGCCCGAACAGCGCCTGGGCCTGAGTTCGACACCGGTGAGCAGGACCCTGGGCATCAAGGGCACCGAGATCAATCCCGGCGGCCTGGCCGGCGTGTGGGCCGAGCAGAACACGCGCGAGGCCATCTTCGACGCGCTGCAGCGCCGCGAGACCTGGGGTACCAGCGGCACGCGCCTGCGCGCGCGCCTGTTCGGCGGCTTCGCGCTGCCGGCCGGGCTGGCACAGCGGCCCGATCGCATCAGTGCCGCCTACGCCAGCGGCGTGCCGATGGGCGGCGATCTCGGCGCGCCTGGCAGCGCTGCCGCCGCGCCGCGCTTCTTCGCCTGGGCGCAGCGCGACGTCAACTCTGCGCCGCTGCAGAAGCTGCAGATCGTCAAGGGCTGGCTGAAGGCCGATGGCAGCACGGCCGAGCGCGTCTGGGACGTGGCCTGCTCGGACGGCCTCAAACCCCAGGCAGGGCGCTGCCCGGCCAATGGCGCGACGGTGGACCTGAGCAACTGCCAGCCCAGCAGCGGGCAGGGCGCGGCCGAACTGGCGGTCGACTGGGTCGATCCCGATTTCAGGTCTGCGGAACAGGCCTTCTACTACCTGCGCGTGCTGGAGAACCCGGTGTGCCGCTACAGCCAGCGCGATGCGCTGGCCGCCGGCAAGCCGCATCCGGCGGGCTTTGCGCCCACCATCCAGGAGCGCGCCTGGACCTCGCCGATCTGGTACACGGCCAAGTGAGCATCGACAGCATGAACATCCTCAGAACCCCGGCGCAGCGCTTCGAGAACCTGCCCGATTACGACTTCGCACCGCACTGGCACCAGCTCACGCCGCAGCTGCGCCTGCACTATGTGGACGAGGGGCCGCGCGCGGCCAAGCCGGTGCTGATGCTGCATGGCGAGCCGAGCTGGTCCTATCTGTACCGCCACATGATCAAGCCGGTGGCCGCCGCGGGCCTGCGCGTGCTGGCGCCGGACCTGATCGGTTTTGGCAAGTCCGACAAGCCGGCCGCGCGCGGCGACTACAGCTACGAGGGCCAGGTGGCCTGGCTGCGCGCCTGGCTGGAGGCCCTGGACCTGCGCGACATCACCCTGGTGTGCCAGGACTGGGGCTCGCTGATCGGGTTGCGCCTGCTGGCCGAATGCCCCGAGCGCTTCGAGCGCGTGCTGATGGGCAACGGCGGCCTGCCCACCCATGCGATGCGGATCAGCCGGGTCTTCAAGCTCTGGCGCGCCTTCTCGCGCTGGAGCCCCTGGTTCCCGATCGGCCGTATCCTGCAATACGGCACGAAGCGCAAGCTGACGGCGGGCGAGCTGGCCGCCTACGAGGCACCGTTCCCCGACGCCCGCTACCAGGCCGCCGCGCGCGTCTATCCCTCGCTGGTGCCGGTGGCCGGCTTCAATGCGCGCGGCAGCGCCGACAACGAGCGTGCCTGGGGCGTGCTGGAGCAATGGCACAAGCCCTTTGTGCTGTGCTTCAGCGATGGCGACCCCATCACCCGCGGCGGCGATGCCGAATTCCTGCGCCGCGTGCCCGGCACCCGCGGCCAGCCGCATTGCACCCTGCACGGCGGGCATTTCATGCAGGAGGACGATGCGGCGCGCTTCGCCCGGCTGATCGTGGATTGCTGCCATCTGGATACCCAGGGCAATCCCGCGCCCGTCGGGAATTGACTGGCAGCTGGCGGCTCGCAACCGTGCCAGCCGCGGGGCCGCCACCCATCATCGCCCCATCTTCTTCCCAGCATCAGGAAACGCGATGAAAGCCGTGGTCTGCCAGAACAAGCAACTCTCCCTCGTCGATCTGCCCGAGCCCAAGCCCGAGGAGGGGCAGCTGCTGGTCAAGGTGCTGCGCTGCGGCATCTGCGGCTCCGACCTGCATGTGCGCCAGCATTGCGACCATTGGGGCCAGCTGATGAGCCGCAGCGGCTACCGCCAGCTCACCAGCAGCGCGCAGCCGGTGGTGTTCGGCCATGAGTTCAGCGCCGAGGTGCTGGACCAGGGGCCGCGCGGCAGCAAGACGGGCTTCAAGCCCGGCACCAAGGTGGTGGCCTTGCCCTTTCTGCGCGTCGGCAAGGAGATCGACGCGATCGGGCTTTCCGAGCGCGTCAGCGGCGCCTATGCCGAGCGCCTGGTGGTGCAGGAGTCCATGACCCTGGCGATCCCGAATGGCCTGGACCCGGCCGTGGCGGCGCTCACCGAGCCGATGTCGGTGGCCTGGCACGCGATCCGCCGCGGCGAGGTCAAGAAGAAGGACGTGGCCATCGTGATCGGCTGCGGCCCGGTGGGCCTGGCCACCATCTGCCTGCTGAAGGCCAAGGGCGTCAAGCATGTGGTGGCGGCCGACTTCTCGGCCGGCCGGCGCGCCCTGGCCAGGCGCTGCGGCGCCGATGTGGTGGTAGACCCGGCCGCCGAATCGCCCTATGCGAACTGGCAGGCCTGGGGTTGCATCGGCGATCTGCCGGGCATGCTGGAACTGGCGGTGGGCACGCGCGAGCAGCTCGGCAAGCTGCCCCTGATCCCCTGGTGGCATACCTGGCGCCTGGCCGAGGCGCTGGGCGCGCTGCCCAAGCGCCCCATCATTTTTGAATGCGTGGGCGCGCCGGGCGTGCTGCAGAGCGTCATCAACGGTGCGCCGCAATTCGCGCGTATCGTGGTGGTGGGCGTGTGCATGCAGGCCGACCAGATCGAGCCGGCGGTGGCCATCAACAAGGAGGTCGACCTGCGCTTCGTGCTGGGCTACTCGCCGCTGGAGTTCCGCGACACCTTGCACATGATGGCCGAGGGCAAGGTCGACTGCGCGCCGCTGATCACCGGCGAGGTGGGGCTGGGCGGCGTGGAGGCGGCCTTCAACGCACTGGGCGATCCGGATCGCCACGCCAAGATCCTGGTCGACCCGGCCAGCCTATTGACCGTGCCCGCTTGAACAACAAGCCTTCGCAGGCTCAGGCCGAGGGCGTGGCCGCCGTGCGCGGCCGCTGCTGGTATTCGCTGGGCGTGATGCCGATGACGCGGCGGAAGGAGCGGCTGAAATTGGCCGAGTCGCTGAAGCCCAGTTGCAGGGCGACCTGGGTGACGGTGGCGCCCGGTTCGCCCAGCAGCTCGCAGGCGAGCTCGAAGCGCACCCGCTCGGCCAGGCTGCGGAACTGCAGCTTCTCTTTCTTCAAATAGCGGTCGATGGTGCGCGGCGAGACATGGATGCGCTGCGCCAGGTCTTCCAGCGTCACCAGGCGGCCGGGCGTCTCGCGCAGCAGCATGCGCACATAGTCGCCCCAGCCGGTCTCGCCCACCGGCGGGCGCTGGCCCAGCGCGGTGCAGCGCTCGTCGACCTCGCGCACCACATTGGCGTCGGCCATCGCCAGCGCGTGGTCCAGCAGGTCGGCCCCCATCAGCACGCGCACGCCGGGCAGGGCCTGGGCGTCGAAGTGAAAGCGCGCCGGGCCCAGCGCCAGGTAGCGCTGCGCATGCGGCGGCGGCGGCATCGAGAGGTAGATGTCGTAGGCCGGCTCCGCGCCGCCCAGCATCAGGTGGACCTGGTTCTGGTGCGCCACCGCCAGCACCTCGTAATAGAAGCGCAGCGTCTCCAGCGGCATCGCGGTGAGCGGCGTGTAGACGGCCTCGCCGACACCGCCGCCGATGCGCCGGTAGCGCAGGGTGAAGGTCTCGGTCATCAGGTGGTAGTGGCGCGCCACCAGCTGCATGGCCTCGCCCCAGTTGCGGCAGCTGAGCATGCCGAAGCCCAGCAGCTCGTGCGAATTCATCTTGATCAGCCGGCCCATCTCCAGGCCCAGATCGGTACGGCCGGTGAGCTGGCGTGCCGAGCTCACAAAGGCCTCGATCTCGCTGGGCAGCAGGGTGGCGCCGCGCTGCGTGAGCCGTTCGGCCTCGACACCCGCCATGCGCAGCAGCTGGGCCACATCCGTGCCCTGGCTGCGCAGCAGGTCCAGCAGGAGCACGAAATAGCGCACCGGCACCCGGCGCGGCTGGGCCGGGGCGGGGCGGCTGGGCGGTGGCGTCGCGCTCATGGCATGAAGGAGAGGGGGCGGGCGATTGGCACGTTTCGATGCTAGCCAAGTCGGCGCCGGCCTGTCCATGCAGGAATGCCGGGGGGCGGGCGGTTCGGCCACACCCACACCGCGGGAATTCCCTGGCCTGGCAGGAATTGACTGGCAGCTGACGGCGCCTGCACATGCCAGGCCGCGCGCCGCTGCGCATCATGGCCCCGCCATCGCTTCGGAGCCTTTTCATCCATGCCCCAGTTCGAAACCCGCCGCCTCAGCCTGAATGGCGTGACGCTCAACATTGTCGACCAGGGGCGCGGCGAGCCGGTGCTGCTGGTGCATGGCTTTCCGGACGACCACGAGGTCTGGCGCCAGCAGATCCCGGCCCTGCTGCAGGCCGGCTACCGCGTCATCGCGCCCGATATGCGCGGCTGCGGCGAATCCGAGGCGCCGGCCGGCGTGGCGCCCTACAAGCTCGACCGGCTGGTGGGCGATCTGCTGGCCCTGTTGGACGCGCTCGGCCTGCCCAAGGTCAGGCTGGTGGGGCATGACTGGGGGGCGGTGATTGCCTGGACCCTGGCGATCCGCCATCCGCAGCGGGTGCACAACTATGTGGCCCTCTCGGTGGGCCATCCCAGCGCCTATGCGCGCGCGCCGCTGCAGCAAAAAATCATGGGCTGGTACATCCTGATGTTCCAACTGCGCGGCTTCGCCGAATGGCTGATGACACGCCGCGACTGGCGCTGGACGCGCGGCTTCACCGGCCAGCATGCCGAGCTCAAGCATTGGCTGCGCAAGCTGGCGCGCCCGGGCCGCCTGACCGCGGCCGTCAGCTGGTACCGCGCCAACCTGGCCCTGATCCTGCCCTTCGCCCAGGCCAAGCCGGCGCTGCCGGTGCTGGGCCTGTGGAGCGACGGCGACGCCTATCTCTGCGAGGCGCAGATGCGCGAGAGCGAACGCTGGGTCACCGGGCCCTGGCGCTATGTGCGCCTGAACGGCGCCTCGCACTGGTTGCAGCTGGACCAGCCCGAGCGCGTCAACCGCCTGATCCTGGATGAATTCCAACGCCACCCCCTGCACGCCTGAAAGCGCCCCCATGCTGAGTAAACGCTACCGCTTCGAACTGATCCTGGCCCTGGTCTTCGCCCTGCTGTGGGGTGGGGTCTGGCTCTGGCAGAACCCGCACCGCCCGATCAAGCCCGCCGAGGCCGAACAGTTCCTGGCCGAGACCGAGAAGCTGCCGTTCCCGCCCGATGAGCGCGCCGAGATGCGCCAGGCCCTGCGCGCCTGGATGGCGGCCGACGACGGCCAGCCCGTCTACATGCTCAACCTGATGCGCTTCTATCCGGAGCTGCGCCGCTACCAGGGTTCGCTGGCGGCCAACCAGCTCAGCCCGGTGCAGAGCAACACGCATTACGAGGACATCGTGATCCCGATGCTGTTCAAGCTCGGCGGCTACCCGCTCTACGCCGGCCAGACCCAGGGCAAGAACCTGCTGGTGCACGATGCCGGGCTGGACGACTGGAGTCGCGTGCTGGTGGTGCGCTACCCGAGCCGCCGCGCCTTCATGGAGCTGGTGACCGACCCGGCCTACCGCGAGGTCGCCCCCTACAAGCTGATGGCGCTGAAGGTGGTGCTGACGCCCACCGGCTTCGAGCTGGCGATTCCCGAGCTGAGCTGGCTGCTGGGCGCGCTGCTGAGCATCGTCTGGCTGCTGCTGGCCTGGCGCCGCGCGCTGCGGGCCTGAGGCGCAGCCGCCATGTTCCAACAGCAAGTGGTGGTGATCACCGGCGGCTCCAGCGGCCTCGGCCCGGCGCTGGCGCGGCGCTTTCTGGCCGCCGGCGCCAGGCTGGCCCTGCTGGCGCGCGATGCGCAGAAGCTCGCTCGCGTGCGCGCCGAGTTGCTGGCGGGCGCGCCGCCCGGGGCCCGCGTCGAGACCCTGGTCTGCGATGTCTGCGACGAGGCCGCCTGCCGCCTCGCCATGCAGGCGATTGCCGCCAGCCTGGGCAGGCCCGATGTGCTGGTCAATTCGGCCGGCATCGTCGCCGAGGGCTATTTCCAGCAATCGGACATGGCGACGCAGCGCCGCATCTTCGAGACCAATTACTTCGGCGCCGTCAACATCACGCTGGCGGCCATGCCCTTCTTCAGCGCCGGCGGCAGCGGGCGCATCGTCAACATCGCCTCGCTGGCCGGGCGCCTGCCCACCTTCGGCCTGACGGCCTACGGCCCCTCCAAGTTCGCGCTGGTGGGCTTCAGCGAAGCGCTGCGCCTGGAGCTCAAGCCGCGCGGCGTGCGCGTGCAGCTGGCCTGCCCGGGCGAGTTCCTCACCCCCATGGCCCTGGCGCTCGAGGCCACGCGCACGCCGGAGAACCGGCAGATGAACCAGGCGGTGCCGGTGCTCTCGCTGGACGCGGTGGCCGATGGTGTATTTGCCGGCATCGCCGCGAACCGCTTCATGATCGTGCCGGGTCGCATTGCGCGCGCGCTGGATGCCCTGCATCGGCTGGCGCCCGGCCTGCTGCGCTGGCTGCTGGACCTGCGCTTGCGGCAGGTCTATATCGGGCCGCGTCAGCCCTAGCTCACTGGAACCCTCCTCCATGCCCAGACATTTTTCCCTGCCCTTGCTGCGCTCGTTCCGCCTGCCGGCCTGGCGGCTTTCGGGGCGGCTGGCCGGCGGCTTCGGCCTGGTGCTGGCCCTGCTGCTGCTGACCATGGCCGCGGGCCTGCTGGGCATGCAGCGCATGAGCCAGCAGACGCGCGAGATCGTCGAGGTATCGGGCCGGCGTGGCGATGTGGCGCAGGCCATGATGGCGGCGGCCAACGACACCGCAGTGGCGCTGTACGGCTTCCTGCTGGTGGGTGACGACGAGGAGGACGCCAAGCAGCAGACGGCCCTGTTCGAGGCCGCGCTGGCGCGCTACGAGCAGGCCGCCGCGGCGCTCCAGCCGCTGATCGGTGATGCACCCGACGCCAGCACCGCCCAGCTGCTGAAGACGCTGGAGGAGGCCGGCTCGCCCGCCCGCACGATGGCGCGCAATGTGGTGCGCATGGCGGGCATGGGTGGCAACGCCAGTGCCGCCTTCAATGCCATGAACCCGCGCGTCGTGATCGACGAGTGGCGCGCCGCCATCGTCAAGCTGCTGGCCCATGAGGCCGAGGCCGCGGCGGCCAGCGCGGCCGGTGCCCAGGCCAGCTACGAAACGGCGCGCGCCGTGCTGGCCCTGACCAGCCTGCTGGGCCTGCTGGTGGGCGGCGTGGCGGCCTGGCTGATCCTGCGCAGCGTGGCCGGCCCGCTGAAGCAGGCGATCGGTGAGGCGCAACGCATCGCCACCGGCGACCTCAGCCGCGCCATCGACAGCAGCCGGCGCGACGAGACCGGCGAGCTGCTCGCCGCGCTGGCCGCGATGCAGGAGCAGCTGCGCGGCCTGGTCGGCACGATACGCAGCTCCACCGACAGCATTGCGCATGCCAGCGCCGAGATCGCGCATGGCAATCTGGACCTGAGCCAGCGCACCGAGCGCACGGCGGGCGAGTTGCAGCGCGCCGCTGGCGCCACCAACACCCTGAGCCAGACGGTGCGCGGCGCCACCGCCGCGGCCGGCCAGGCCGATGCGCTGGCGCGTCAGGCCGAGCAGGTGGCGCAGCGCGGTGGCCAGGCGGTGGGCGAGGTGGTGCAGACCATGGGCGAGATCGACCGCAGTGCGCGCCAGATCGGCGACATCATCGGCGTGATCGACTCGATCGCCTTCCAGACCAATATCCTGGCGCTGAACGCCGCGGTGGAAGCGGCCCGTGCGGGCGAGCAGGGGCGCGGCTTTGCCGTGGTGGCCGCCGAGGTGCGGGCGCTGGCGCAGCGCTCGGCCGAGGCGGCCAGGCAGATCAAGACCCTGATCCAGGGCTCGGGCGAGCGCGTCGAGGCCGGCGCGCGCCAGGTGCAGCTGGCCGGCACGACCATGCAGGACATCGTCGGCAGCGTGCTGCAGCTGGGCGCCGCGCTGCAGGAGGTGACGCGCAGCGGCAGCGCGCAGAACGAGGGCATCGCGCAGCTGGAGGCGATGGTGGCCGAGCTCGACCAGATGACGCAGAGCAACGCGGCCCTGGTGGAGCAGGGCGCCGCCGCGGCCGAGAGCCTCAGCCAGCAGGCCGCCGCGCTGGCGCAGACGGTGGCGGTGTTCCGGCTCTAGCTGTCCGGCTCGAACAGCCGGATGGCAGCTGCGGAACTGTGCGCCGCCGGCGCGCCCGCCGAACATCGGGTCCCCGCAACACCTGACCCTCTGCACCATGACCCAAGCCTACCGCCAGCTCGGCGTGCCGCTCTCGCTCTACAGCGGCAAGACGCGCAGCTATCTGCTGCACAAGGGCCTGCCCTTCAGCGAGGACCTGCGCGGCGGCGCCAAGGCCTTCTTCTGGGACATCCCGCGCCATACCGGCGCCGCCGCGCTGCCGGCCGTGATCACACCGGAAGGCGCCTGGCTGCAGGACAGCAGCTGCATCATCGACGCGCTGGAGCAGCGCCACCCCGAGCGCCCGGTGCTGCCGGCCACGCCGGTGTTGCGCTTCGCCGCCTATCTGTTCGAGCTCTGGGGCGACGAGTTCTGGGTGCCGCTGGCCATGCATGCGCGCTGGAGCCATGCCGAGAACATGCCGCTGTTCGTGCGCGAATCGGGCGACGCGCTGATGCCCGGCCTGCCGCGCTGGCTGAAGAATCTGCTGGGCCGCAACCATGTGCGCAAGATGCAGGCGATCTGCCGCAATGTCGGCATCCGGCCCGAGCAGCTGGCGCTGCTGGACCGCTTTGCCCAACTGCAGCTCGACGCGCTGGACGCGCATTTCGCCCGTCATCGCTTTCTGTTCGGTGGGCGGCCCTCGCTGGGCGACTACGGCCTGATCGCGCCGCTCTACGCCCATCTGGGCCGCGACCCCTGGCCGGCGCGCGAGCTGATCGCGCCGCGCCCGCATCTGCAGGCCTGGATTGCGCGCATGTTCGAGCCGGCCAGCTCGCAGGGTGGCGAGTTCCAGGCCGAGGATCTGCCGGCTGCCACCCTCGCACCGGCGCTGCGCTCGATCTGCGCGGAGCTGCTGCCCTTTGTGCAGGCCTGCGCCGAGCGCCTGGCGCGTGAGACCCCGGTGCTGCCGCCGCACTCGCGCCGCGCCCAGCGCTATCTCAGCGAGGTCAGCACGCCGCTGGCGGGCGGCCTGTTCCGCCGCCAGGGCCTGAGCTACCCGGTCTGGATGATGCAGCGCCTGCAGGATGACTGGCGCGCCATGAGCGCCGAGGACGCCGCGGCCGTACGGGCCTGGTTGCAGGGCCAGGGCGGGGAGGGCTGGCTGAGCACCGAGCTGCCGCGCGTGCGCCGCGTCGGCCTGGCCGCGGCACGGCTGGCCTGATCAGCCGGCGTGGCGCTGCGCGGCCTGCTGCTGGTATTCGCTGGGCGACTGGCCCAGCACGCGCCGGAAGGCGCGGCTGAAGTTGGCGCCATCGCTGAAGCCCAGCTGCAGCGCCACCTGCACCACGCTGGCGCCGGGCGCGCGCAGCAGCTCGCAGGCGCGCTCGAAGCGCAGCTGCTGCGAGAGCTCGCGGAAGTTGAGGTCTTCCTTCTTCAGATAGCGGTCCAGGGTGCGCACCGAGAGCTTGACCCGGCGCGCCAGATCCTCCAGCGTGAGTTGCTCGCCCTGCGCCTCGCGCAGCATCATGGTGACGTAGTCGCCCCAGCCGCCCGCGCCGCCGCCACCGGCGCGTGGGCGCTGCGCCATCGCGGCGCAGCGTGCGTCGATCTCGCGCAGCACGCGCTCATCGCCCATCGGCAGGGCGCGGTCCAGCAGCGCCGCATCCATCACCACATGCACGCCGGGTACGGCCTGCGCATCGAAGTGGAAGCGCACCGGCGCGAGCCGCTCATAACGCCGCAGATGCGGGGGCTCCGGCATGGCAAGGTGGATGTCGTAGGCCACCGGCCCGAGCATCAGCTGGACCTGGTTCTGATGCGCCAGCGCCAGGATCTCGTAGTAGAAGCGCAGGGTCTCCAGTGGCATTGCCAGCGCCGGCGTGTAGACGATGTCGCCGCGCCCGGGCGAACGCTGGTAGCGCAGCGTGAAGGTCTCGGTCATCAGGTGGTAATGCCGCGCCGCCAGCCGCATCGCCTCGTCGAAGCTGCGCGCCGAGAGCATGCCGTAGCCCAGCAGGTCGTGCGAGTTCATCTTGATCAGCCGGCCCATCTCGAAGCCCAGATCGCTGCGGCCGGTGAGGCGGCGCGCGCTGGCGATGAAGGCATTGACCTCGGCCGGCGAGAGCGTGGCATCGCGCTGCTCGAAGCGCTGGGCCTCGATGCCGGCCATGCGCAGCAGGGCGGCCTGGTCCATGCCCTGGCCGCGCAGGGCGTCGCAGAGCAGGGCGAAGTAGCGGACTGGAACGCGGCGTTGGCTGGCGGCTTGCATGTCGCCCCATGCTAGCCAGCGCAGGCCGGCCGCGTCTACGCGAGCAAACGCGCAAAGCCCGGGCAACAGCTGCAGTGACAGGAGCTGCCGTGACAATGCGCCCATGCTGCCCGACCCCGCCCTGCTGCATGCCTGCCTCGCGCGTGCGCGCCAGCCGCTGCCGCAGGGCTGGCTGCGCCTGACGCTGGGCGAGCAGGCGCTGGGCTGGCTGGCGCCCGAGCGCGCCGAGCTGCTGCGGGTGCATTGGCCCCAGCTGCAGCATGGCCCGCTGGGGCTGAGCTGGCCCGCTGCGGAGGCGGCGCCGGCAGCGCGCTCGGCCAGCATCCAGGCGGTGGCCGAGCGCCTCGCCGCCGCCGGCCTGATCAGCGGCTGGCGCAACGAGGCCTATGCCTGCGAAGTGCCGGGTGCCGATCCGCTGCATGTGCAGGGTGCCGAGCTGTTCCGCCTGGAGCGCGCCGCCTTCCGCTTCTTCGGCCTGATGAGCCGGGCCGTGCACATCAATGCGCGCTGGCCCGATGGCCGCATGCTGTGCGGGCGCCGCGCCCTCGGCAAGGCCACCGACCCGGGCGCGCTGGACAACCTCGCCGCCGGCGGCCTGCCGGCCGGCGAGGGCTTGCTGGATTGCGCCAGGCGCGAGCTGTGGGAGGAGGCCGGCGTGCCGGCCGCGCTGAGCCGGGCGCTGCGCCCCTGCGGCGCGCTGCGCAGCACGCGCGTCGAGCTCGAGGGGCTGCACGACGAGATCCTGCATGTCTTCGAGCTGCAGCTGCCGGCCGGGTTCTCACCGCGCAACCAGGACGGCGAGGTGAGCGAGTTCCTGGCGCTGGACGCCGCCGAGCTGCAGGCGCGGCTGGCCGCGGGCGAGTTCAGCCCTGACGCGGCGAGCGCCGTCGCCTACGGTCTGCTGGGTGCCGTGTGAGCCACCGCCGGCCATCGTCGAGCCGCCAAGGTGCCGATGGCTTGTCGGAAATCACGGCCATCGGGCGAAACTGTGGTCAGATCTGATCGAAACGAGCCGGCGACGTTTGCCGAGGAGGGTTCATGGTCGGTCTGGTGGCTGCATTCGTCGCGTTGCTGGTGCTTGCCGGCCTGCTGCTGCAGCAGCGGCGCGCGAGCAGGGCGGCGAAGTCGAGGGCGGAGCGTCTGTCCAACTTCCTGCTGGCGCTGGCCCGCGCGAATCGGGCGGTGCTACGCATCCAGGACGAGGTCGCCCTCTGGCACGAGGCGTGTCAGATCTGCGTGGACACGGGTCAGGCGGTGCTTGCCTGCGTCTACGTGCGTGACGGTACGCTGGCCAGGCGCGGCGCGACCGCCGGGCCGGCGGCACGCGTGCTGGAAAACGTCCCCGACCCGCTGGACCTGACGCAGCCCGAAGTCCAGACGTCTTACACGGCCAGCGTGTTGCGCGAAGGGTGCCGGCTCGTCAGCAACGACTACGTCCTGGACCCCAGGGCCGGCCGCTGGCGCAGCGAGGCCGTGGCACAGGGCGTGCGCGCCATCGCCTGGATTCCCCTGAAGCGAGCCGGCGAGGTGAGCGGCGCGCTGATGCTGTGCGCGGGGCAGTCTGGGTTCTTCGACGACGAACTGCTCAAGTTGCTCGACGAGCTCGGCGACGACCTGTCATTCGCGCTCGACAACATCGACGCCAAACGCGCGCAGCTGGCCGCACAGCGGGAGATCGAGGCCGGCCGCGACCGCTTCAGCGCGCTCTTCTTCGGCGCGCCGCTGCCGATGGCCATCGTCTCGATCGAGGAGCGCCGCATCGTCGAAGTGAACCAGGCCCTGTGCGGGCTCTATGGACTGGCCCGGGCGGAGCTGCTGGGCTCGACCACGGCTTCGCACGCCTACGGCATCCTGCCCGATGACCGGGAGCGCTTCTACCGGGTGCTGTTGGCGGACGGCAAGGTGAGCAATCTGCCGCTGAGGGTCAGGAACGTCCGCGGCGAGGTTCGCGACACGCTTCTCAACGCCGTGCGCATGCCGTATATGGGCGAGGATTGCTTCCTCGTGACCAGCCTGGAGCTGGCGTCCCTGCGCGCGGCCGACGTGGGCGCCTCACAGGCCTAGACCAGCAGGAAGCTGAGCCGGCCCTCGCCGGCGCCGGGCACCTGCAGCACCAGGTCGGTCCGGCCGCTGTTCTGCAGCAGCAGGCTGGCGAGCTTGTCAAAGGGCTGGGCGGTCAGGCGCGCGGCGCTCATGCTGGGCTGGTCGGTGACGCTGCGCTTGCGCAGCACCGGCGCCGCGGCGCGCATGAAGCGCGAGGCATGCTCGACCATCTTGGCGCTGGGCTGGCTCTGCGCCATCGCCAGCTGGATCTCGGCCGCGCTGCAGCCCGCGGCCAGGCCGCCGATCAGGCAGCAGCTTTGCAGGTCCAGCACGCCCAGGGCGTAGACGCCGCTGCGGCCGGTGCTGCTGTAGAGCGCGATCAGCTGCGGCAGCTGGCGCGGTGCGGCGTCGGGCAGTTCGCTGCGGCGCAGGTCGAAGCCGCGCGTGCCCAGGTGCGCGAACAGCTGCTGCTGCATCTGTGCGATCGACTCGAGGGCGGCGGGGCCCTTCCTGGCCTCGGCATCGGCGGGGCGGCCCGCCTGCGCGCTCTTGCGCGCCTGCTGCAGGGTCTTGCCCACGGCCTCGCGCAGGGCCAGGTCCTTGAAGGGCTTGTTGAGCACGAAGGCCGCGCCATTGCTGCGCGCCTCGATCAGGCGCTCGTCATTGGTCTCGGTGGTCACGAAGCCCACCGCCACCTCGGTATGGCCGGTCTGGCGCAGCGCCTGCAGCATCTCGATGCCCGAGACGCCGGGCATATGCCAGTCGGACAGCACCAGATCGGGCCGGAAGCTGTCGACCTTGTCGAGCGCATCGGCGCCGTCGTCGGCGGTGAGGAATTGCAGGGGGCCGAGCTCGGACGTTTCCAGCACCTGGCGGATGATGGCCTGGATGGCCCGGCTGTCGTCGACGATCAGTACGCGGCGCGCGTCGCTCGCGGGAATGCTCAGTGACATGGGAACTCCTGCTCCTTGATGGCAGCATGGTCGAGGCGGCGGGTTGCGCGGCCGTCGTGGACTCCCTGGACCTCACTGGCAGGCTGGTGGGCCGGCGTGGATCGTTGTTTTGTTCGGCGTACTGCTTGTTCTCGCTGGATCGGGAGTGTCTTGTGCGCTGAGCGCCCCGATGTTGGGAAAAGCCCTTGCTTGGGCGCGCAATTCGATGCCGGTGTGACTTTGTGTGCGTTTGTGACTCGCGTCCGTGGTCCCTTGGTGACAATGGCGGCATGGAACAAGTCGATGCCGTGGTGGTGGGTGCCGGTGTGGTGGGTCTGGCGGTGGCGCGCGCGCTCGCCCGGCAGGGGCTGGAAACCCTGGTGCTGGAGCGCGAGACCGCGATCGGCCAGGGCGTGAGTTCACGCAACAGCGAGGTCATCCATGCCGGGCTGTACTACCCGCCGGGTTCGCTCAAGGCCAGGCTTTGCGTGCGCGGCAAGCAGCTGCTCTACGAGTTCTGCGCCAGCCACCAGGTGGCGCACCAGCGCTGCGGCAAGCTGGTGGTGGCCACCGATGCGGGGCAGCTGGCCGGGCTGCACGCCCTGCAGGCCAAGGCCGCGGCGAATGGCGTGCACGATCTGCAATGGCTTGGTGCCGCCGAGGCGCGGGCCCTGGAGCCGCAGCTGCGCTGTGAGGCGGCGCTGCTCTCGCCCTCCACCGGCATCGTCGACAGCCATGGCCTGATGCTGGCCTTGCAGGGCGAGCTGGAGCGCCATGGCGGCGCCGTGGGCCTGGCCTCCGAGGTGCGGGCGATCGCCCCGGCCGCGCAGGGTCAGGTCTTGAGCGTGGCGATGCCCGAGGGCGAGCAGATGGCCCTGCAGGCGCGCCTGGTGGTGAATGCCGCCGGGCTCTGGGCGCCCTGGCTGGCGGCGCGTACAACAGGCTTGGCCGGCTTGGGCACCCAGCCGACCGCGCATTACAGCAAGGGCTGCTATTTCAGCCTGCAGGGCCGGGCGCCGTTCTCGCGCCTGGTCTATCCGCTGCCGCAGGACGCCTGGCTGGGCGTGCACCTCACGCTGGACCTGGGCGGGCAGGCCCGCTTCGGCCCGGATGCGCAGTGGCTGGAGGGCGTGGCGACGCCGGATCAGCTGGACTATGCGGTGGCGCCGGAGCGCGCCGATGGCTTCTACGCCGATGTGCGGCGCTACTGGCCGGGCCTGCCGGACGGGGCGCTGCAGCCCGCCTACAGCGGCGTGCGGCCCAAGATCCATGGCCCGGGCGAGCCGGCGCCGGACTTCCGCATCGACGGCCCGGCCCAGCATGGCGTGGCCGGCCTGGTGAACCTGCTGGGCATCGAATCGCCGGGGCTGACGAGCGCGCTGGCGATCGCCGAGGAGGTGCTGCTGCGCCTGGGGCTAGACGCCGCTTAGTCGCGCTGCTGCCACTGCCCGTCGATGAGCAGCTGGTGCGGCCTGAACTTGCTCTTGTAGGCCATCTTGGGGCTCTCGGCGATCCAGTAGCCCAGGTAGAGGTGGGAGAGGCGCAGCTGGCGCGCCTGCTCAATCTGCCACAGCACATTGAAGCTGCCGTAGCTCTTGCCCTCCTCGGGCTCGTAGAAGGTGTAGACGGCCGAGAGCCCGTCGGCCAGGATGTCCAGGATCGACACCATCTTCAGCAGGTTCGAGCCATCGGGCTGCAATTCGCGGAACTCCACCAGGCGCGAGTTGATGCGGCTTTGCAGCAGGAACTGGGTGTACTGATCGACGCTGTCGTGGTCCATGCCGCCGCCGCTGTGGCGGCCGGCCTGGTAGCGCAGATAGAGCTGGTAATGCTCCTCGCTATAGCCCAGGCGCATCACGCGCGCCTGCAACTGCTCATGCTGCTTCCGGGCGCGGCGCTGGCTGCGCGTGGGCGTGAACGCCGCCACCGGGATGCGCATCGCCACGCAGGCCTTGCAGCCGTCGCAATAGGGCCGGTAGGTGAACATGCCGCTGCGGCGAAAGCCCGCCGCCACCAGGCCCGAATAGGCGTCCGCATGGATCAGATGGCTGGGCGTGGCCACCTGCGAGCGTGCCTGCCGGTCCGGCAGGTAGCTGCAGGGGTAGGGCGCCGTGGCATAAAACTGCAGCTCGGCCAGCGGAAGTTCTTTGGGATGCGTCACGAATGTGGCGTGGGTTCGGGTTCGGAAGGCCCCAGCAGGGCCCACAGGTGTGGATGATAGGTCCAATCGTCGGGGGCGGGCTCGCCCACCACCCGCGCCAGATGCGCCTCGAAGGCCGCGCGCGGTACTTCTGCCGCACCCAGCGAGGCAAGGTGGCGGGTGTTCTGCTGGCAGTCGATCCAGCTGATGCCATGCTGGCGGCACAGGCACACCAGCGCGGCCAGCGCGATCTTGGAGGCATCGCTGCGGCGCATGAACATCGACTCGCCATAGAACATGCGGCCCAGGTTCACGCCGTAGAGACCGCCCGCCAGCTCGCCATCCATCCAGGTCTCGACGCTGTGCACCGTGCCCTCGGCGGCCAGGCGCGCATAGGCGGCCTGCATCTCGGGCAGGATCCAGGTGCCTGACTGGCCCTCGCGCGGCGTGCCGGCGCAGGCGCGCAGCACCTCGGGCGTGGCGCTGTCCACCCGGATCTCGCAGCCCGGCGTGGCGCGGAAACGCGCAATCGTCTTGCGCAGCGAGCGCGAGAGCTTGAAGTTGCGGGTCTGCAGCACCATGCGCGGGTCGGTGCTCCACCACAGGATGGGCTGGCCCTCCGAATACCAGGGGAAGATGCCGCGCGCATAGGCGGCGCGCAGGCGCGCGGGGCTGAGGTCGCCGCCGGCGGCCAGCAGGCCGGGGGCATCGGAGTCCGGCCCCAGCGCCAGGCTGGTGGGCGGGAAGAAGGCCGGGTCGCGGTCATCAAGCCAGGGAATCATCGGCTTCATGGTAGCGTGCTCGACCATGACGACGATTCTTTACGGCATACCCAACTGCGACACCGTCAAGCGCGCGCGTGCCTGGCTGGATGAGCAAGGCCTGGACTACCAGTTCCACGACTTCAAGAAGGCCGGCGTGCCCGCCGCCGAGCTGGCGCGCTGGCAGCGCGAGCTGGGCTGGGAGAAGGTGCTGAACCGCGCCGGCACCAGCTGGCGCAAGCTCGACGAGGCCAGCAAGGCCGCGGTGGTGGACGCCGCCAGCGCCGCCGCGCTGATCCAGAGCCAGCCCAGCCTGGTCAAGCGCCCGGTGGTGCAATGGGCCGACGGCCGCCTGAGCCTGGGTTTCTCGCCCGAGCTGTTCGCCAGCCATCGTTGACGCCGGCACCGGCGTGGTGCGGAACAGCACCACGGCAGTGCCGCAAGCTCGACACTGGTGCGCGATACGGCCGCAGCCCATGCCCCAGTCTGGGCATCATTCTTGCTGAATTGGTGCAAAGGAAAACCCAAGCCGGTGCGCCGGCAGGCACGACCAGCAGCAAGGACGAGGCAATGGAGAACTTCAAGCAGGGCGCGGATGCGCTCTTTATTTTGCTCGGCGCCATCATGGTGCTGGCCATGCACGCCGGTTTCGCCTTCCTGGAACTGGGCACGGTGCGCAAGAAGAACCAGGTGAATGCGCTGGTGAAGATCCTGGTGGACTTCGCGGTCTCCACGGTGGCCTATTTCCTGGTTGGATACACGGTCGCCTATGGCACGCATTTCTTCACCGGCGCCGAGGCCCTGGCGGCCAAGAACGGCTACGAGCTGGTGAAGTTCTTCTTCCTGCTGACCTTTGCCGCGGCGATTCCCGCCATCGTCTCCGGTGGCATCGCCGAGCGCGCCCGCTTCGGCCCGCAGCTGATGGCCACCGCGGTGATCGTGGGCCTGATCTACCCGCTCTTCGAGGGCGTGGCCTGGAACCAGGCCTTCGGCTTCCAGGCCTGGCTCAAGGCCAGCATGGGCGCCGAGTTCCATGACTTCGCCGGTTCGGTGGTGGTGCACGCGGTGGGCGGCTGGATCGGCCTGGCGGCGGTGCTGCTGCTGGGCCCGCGCTACAACCGCTACCGCAAGGACGGCGCCATCAGCGCCCACCCGCCCTCCAGCATCCCCTTTCTGGCCCTGGGCGCCTGGGTGCTGGCGGTGGGCTGGTTCGGCTTCAATGTGATGAGCGCCCAGACCCTGGACAAGCTCAGCGGCCTGGTGGCGGTGAACTCGCTGATGGCGATGGTGGGCGGCACGCTGGCGGCGGTGCTGCTGGGCCGCAACGACCCCGGCTTTGCCTACAACGGCCCGCTCGCCGGCCTGGTGGCGGTGTGCGCCGGCTCCGACCTGATGCACCCGATCGGCGCCCTGGTGGTGGGCGGCGTGGCCGGCGCGATCTTCGTGAGCCTGTTCACCCTCACGCAGAACCGCTGGAAGATCGACGACGTGCTGGGCGTCTGGCCCCTGCACGGCCTGTGCGGCGCCTGGGGCGGCATCGCCTGCGGCATCTTCGGCCAGCAGGCCCTGGGCGGCATCGGCGGCGTGAGCTTCTGGTCGCAGCTGCTGGGCACCCTGGCCGGCGTGAGCTGGGCGCTGGCCGGCGGTTTCGCCGTCTACGGCCTGCTGCGCCAACTGACGGGCCTGCGCCTGAGCCAGGAAGAAGAGTTCGACGGTGCCGACCTCAGCATCCACAAGATCGGCTCGACGCCGGATCGCGAGGTCAGCTGGTAAGCTGCCGGCCTTGTCATCCAAGGCAGTTGCTCCATGTTCACAGGCATCGTCCAGGGCGTCGCCAGCGTCGCCGCCATCACCGACCGGCCCGGTCTGCGCAGCTTCACGCTGCAGTTCCCGCCCGGTTTCTGTGCCGGCCTGGAGATCGGTGCCAGCGTCGCCTGCGACGGGGTCTGCCTGACCGTCACCGCGCTGCACGAAGGCGCGGAGCGCGCCGACTTCGACGTCATGCAGCAAAGCCTGGCCCTCACCAGCCTGGCCGGCCTGCAGCAGGGCAGCCGGTTGAACGTGGAGCGCGCCGCCCGCGACGGCGCCGAGATCGGCGGCCACCCGCTCTCCGGCCATGTCGACTTCATGGGCGAGATCGCCGAGATCCGCCGCCCCGAGAACAACCATGTGCTGCGCGTCGCGGTGCCGGCGCGCTGGATGCGCTACATCTTCGCCAAGGGCTATATCGCCATCAACGGCGCCAGCCTGACGGTGGCCGAGGCCCATCGCGAGCCCGGCCAGCCCGGCTGGTTCGAGGTCTGGCTGATCCCCGAGACCCTGCGCATGACCACCTTTGGCGAGAAGGGCGTGGGGTCAGGTCTGAACATCGAGATCGAGCGCCAGACCCAGGTCTTCGTGGACACCGTGCGCGACGCCATCGAGGAGCGCCTGGGCCCGCTGCTGCCAGCGCTGGAGCAGCTGCTGGCGCAGCAGGGCCAGAGCCTGCTGGACATGGCGCCGCCGCGCGTAGAGAAGCGCTGAATAAGGGCCCTGTTTGGTGCGGCAGACCCGGCCGCGGCATGCTAGCCTGGGCGGAGTCAGGATGTCCTGACGTCCGCGAGGAAGGGTCGAACCATGCGATTGAGCGTCAGACACCGATTGATGCTGGGCTTTGGCGTGATGCTGCTGCTGCTGGCCGTGGTGGCCGGGGTGGGGCAGCAACAGCTGGCCAATATCCAGCACTTCAACACCGAGCTGGACGAGCGCGCCTTCCGGCTCGCGCTGGCCTCCGACTGGGCTACCCAGGTCAAGATCGCGGTGGCCAGCAAGGCGCCGGTGCCAGGTCTTGAGATCGAGCCGGTGAAGAAGCTCGGCACGCTGACGCAGGCGGAGGCCGAGAAGCGCGCGCTGAGCGCGGCGCTGAGTTCCCATACCGGCAGCCCGGAGGCGCACCGCGATGCGGTGGACCAGCTGGCGGGCAAGCTGGTGGCGCTGCAGATCGCCGATAGCGGCCAGCTGCAAGCGGCGCTGACGCGTGCCGTCACGCTCAACTGGACCGTGCTGGCGCTGGGTGCCGTGCTGGGCATCGTGATCGCGATCCGGCTTTCCAACGGCATCCTGCGGCCGATCGCGCGCGCCGGCCTGGTGGCCGAACGCATTGCCTCGGGCGACCTCTCCAGCAGCATCGACGGCCAGGCCCACGACGAGGTGGGCGCGCTGCTGGTCTCGCTGGGCCGCATGCAGGACAACCTGGCGGGGCTGGTGGCGAATGTGCGCCAGGGCTCCGAGGGCGTGGCCACCGCCTCGGCCGAGATTGCCCAGGGCAATCACGACCTGTCGGCGCGCACCGAACAGCAGGCCAGCTCGCTGGAGCAGACGGCCTCCAGCATGGAGGAGCTGGGCTCCACCGTGAAGCAGAACGCCGACAGCGCGCGCCAGGCCAACCAACTGGCGCTGAACGCCTCCACGGTGGCCGAGCAGGGCGGCGCGGTGGTGGGCGAGGTGGTCGAGACCATGAAGGACATCAATGAGTCCTCGCGCAAGATCGCCGACATCATCGGCGTGATCGACGGCATCGCCTTCCAGACCAATATCCTGGCGCTGAACGCGGCGGTGGAAGCCGCGCGTGCCGGCGAGCAGGGCCGCGGCTTTGCGGTGGTGGCCTCCGAGGTGCGCTCGCTGGCGGGCCGCTCGGCCGACGCCGCCAAGGAAATCAAGAGCCTGATCGGCGCCAGCGTCGAGCGCGTCGAGCGCGGCAGCGCCCTGGTCGACCGCGCCGGCAGCACCATGCACGAGGTGGTGACGGCGATCAAGCGCGTCACCGACATCATGGGCGAGATCAGCGCCGCCAGCATCGAGCAGTCGAATGGCGTCTCGCAGGTGGGCGAGGCGGTCAACCACATGGATCACGCCACCCAGCAGAACGCCGCGCTGGTCGAGCAGATGGCCGCCGCCGCCAGCAGCCTGAAGGCGCAGGCCGAGGAACTGGTGCGCGTGGTGGCGGTGTTCAAGATCCGGCGCGGCTGAGCGCGGGCCCCAATCGATAGCCCGGCGCCGCAACGCCTCGGGCAGCTGCTCGTCGTAGGCGGCGATGCGCCGCACCACCCTGGCGCCCCGGGCGTGCGTGGGCAGGCGATGCCCGAGATCAGCATCTCGTCGTGGCCCCTCAGCGGCACCGGGGTCAGGTCTTGCAGCGCCGGCATCATGGCCTTGCGCTGTTGCAGCGCGAAGTCGTAGTCGATGATGTAGTCGACCCGGCCCAGCAGCATCATCGCGAGCAGGCGGTGGCCGAAATCGGCCGGCGTATGGCTCTTCGGTTGGCTGCTGCCGGCGCGCTGCCGGGCACAGCTCAGCCGGCCAGCAAGGCCCGCAGCACATAGGGCAGGATGCCGCCATGCTGGTAATAGGCCACCTCGATGGGGGTGTCGATGCGCAGCAGCAGGGCATGCTCGCGGCGCTGGCCGTCGCCGGCCGGGTGGACCACCAGCCGGGCCCGGCGCTGCGGCGCCAGCGCGCCGTCCATCTCGATGTCGATCAGCTCGTCGCCGCGCAGGCCCAGGCTCTCCCAGCTCTCGCCGGGCATGAACTGCAGCGGCAGCACCCCCATGCCGACCAGATTGGAGCGGTGGATGCGCTCGAAGCTCTTGGCCACCACCGCCTTGATGCCCAGCAGCTGGGTGCCCTTGGCGGCCCAGTCGCGGCTGGAGCCGGTGCCGTATTCCTCGCCGGCAAAGATCACCGTGGGCGTGCCGGCGGCCTGGTAGCGCATCGCGGCGTCGTAGATGGCGAGCTTCTCGCCACCGGGTTGGTAGAGCGTCAGGCCACCTTCCTCGCGGCTGCCGTCGGCGCCGGCCGGGATCATCAGGTTCTTGATGCGCACATTGGCAAAGGTGCCGCGCATCATCACCTCATGGTGGCCGCGGCGCGAGCCATAGCTGTTGAAGTCCACGGGCTTGATGCCCTGGGCCTGCAGATACAGGCCGGCGGGCGAGCTGGCCTTGATGGCGCCGGCGGGCGAGATGTGGTCGGTGGTGATGGAGTCGCCGAACAGCGCCATGATGCGGGCGCCGCGCACGTGCGTGCCGCCGGCCTCGGTCTGGGCGGGCTGCATCTGGAAGCCGGCGAAGAAGGGCGGCTGGGCGATATAGCTGCTGGCCGGCCAGCTGTAGACCTGGCCCGCCACGCCGCTGATCTTCTGCCACAGCTTGCCGGGCTTTCTGGCCACCTGCTCGTAGTTGGCGCGGAAGGCCTTGGGGTCCATGGCATGCTGCATGAGCGCTTGGATCTCCTCGCTGCTGGGCCAGATGTCGCCGAGGTAGACGTCGCGGCCGTTCTTGCCCTTGCCCACCGGTTGCGTCATCAGGTCCACCCGCACATTGCCGGCCAGCGCATAGGCCACCACCAGCGGCGGCGAGGCCAGGAAGTTGGCCTTCAGATTGGGGTGGATGCGCGCCTCGAAATTGCGGTTGCCCGAGAGCACGGCGGCGCAGATCAGCTGCTGGCTCGTGATGGCCTCGTTGATCTCCGCCGTGAGGTCGCCGGCATTGCCGATGCAGGTGGTACAGCCATAGGCAGCCACGTTGAAACCGAGCTTTTCCAGATAGGGCAGCAGCTTGGCGCGCTCCAGGTACTCGGTGACGATGCGCGAGCCCGGTGCCAGCGAGGTCTTGATGTGCGGCGCCACGCGCAGGCCTGCCTGCACCGCCTTCTTGGCCAAGAGGCCGGCGGCCAGCAGCACGCTGGGGTTGGAGGTGTTGGTGCAGGAGGTGATGGCGGCGATCAGCACATCGCCATTGCCGATCGAGAGCCCGCTGGGCGTGCTGACGCGCGCATCCAGCGTCTCGGCCGGGCGGTTGAAGCCGTTGGCCGCGGCGCCCTGGCTGTAGAGCGCGGCGAACTGGCTGGCCAGGTGGGTGATCTCGATGCGGTCCTGCGGCCGCTTGGGGCCGGCCAGCGAGGGCGTGACGCTGCCCAGGTCCAGGCTCACGGTGTGCGAGTAGGCGATCTCGCCCGCGGCCTGGTCGGCCCCAGGCGCACCGGGGATGCCGAACATCTGCTGGGCGCGGAAGTAGGCCTCCAGCGCGGCGATCTCGCTCTTCGTGCGGCCGGTGCCGCGGAAATAGTCCAGCGTGCGCTCGTCCACCGGGAAGAAGCCCATGGTGGCGCCATACTCGGGCGCCATATTGGCGATGGTGGCGCGGTCGGGCACCGAGAGGCTGGCGGTGCCGGGGCCGAAGAACTCGACGAACTTGCCCACCACCTTCTCGCGCCGCAGCAGCTCGGTGACGGTGAGCACCAGGTCGGTGGCGGTGACGCCCTCGCGCAGCCGGCCCTTGAGCTCGAAGCCCACCACATCCGGCGTCAGGAAATAGACCGGCTGGCCCAGCATGCCGGCCTCGGCCTCGATGCCGCCCACGCCCCAGCCCACCACGCCGATGCCGTTGATCATGGTGGTGTGGCTGTCGGTGCCCACCAGCGAGTCGGGGTAGTAGAGCTTCTCGCCCTTTTTGCCGCTCTTGTGCACGCCGCGCGCCAGGTACTCCAGGTTCACCTGGTGCACGATGCCAAAGCCCGGCGGCACGACGCGGAAGGTGTCGAAGGCCTGCATGCCCCACTTCATGAATTCGTAGCGCTCGCGGTTGCGCTCGAACTCCAGCTTCATGTTCAGGTCCAGCGCCTGCTTGCTGCCGTAGTGGTCGATCATCACCGAGTGGTCGACCACCAGGTCCACCGGCACCAGCGGCTCGATGGTCTTGGGGTTCTTGCCGGCCGCGGCCGCCACATTGCGCATCGCCGCCAGATCGGCCAGCAGGGGCACGCCGGTGAAGTCCTGCAGCACCACGCGCGCCACCACGAAGGGGATCTCGTCATTGCGCGGCGCGTTCGGCGCCCAGTTGGCCAGCTGGGTCACATGCTCGGGCAGCACGCGCTGACCATCGCAGTTGCGCAGCACCGACTCCAGCACGATGCGCAGCGAGATCGGCAGGCGCTTCACATTCGGGTACTGCCGGGCCAGCAGGGGCAGCGAGTAGAACCGGCCATGCTTGCCGGTCGGGGTGCTGAGGTTGCTGAGGGTGGCTGCGAAGGGATGTGGCATGCAAGGCTCCAGAGGTTCGGCCGATTGTGCGCAGGGCCGCGGAAATACGCTACCGTGGCGGCATGCCAAATCAGTTGCCCGAACAAGCTGCGCTGCCCCTGGCCGGCCTGCGCGTGCTCGAGTTCAGCCATATGGTGATGGGCCCCAGCTGCGGCATGATCCTGGCCGACCTGGGCGCCGAGGTCATCAAGGTCGAGCCGCTGGCGGGCGACAACACGCGCCGCCTGCTGGGCTCGGGCGCGGGCTTCTTCGCGATGTTCAACCGCAACAAGCGCAGCCTCGCGGTCAACACCGAGGACCCGCGCGGCCTCGAGATCGTGCTCAAGCTGCTGGCCGGCGCCGATGTCTTCAGCGAGAACTTCAAGCCCGGCGCGATGGAGCGCCTGGGCCTGGGCCCTGCCGCGCTGGCGGCGCTCAACCCGCGCCTGATCTATGTCTCGCACAAGGGCTTTCTGCCCGGCCCCTACGAGCAGCGCACCGCGCTCGACGAGGTGGTGCAGATGATGGGCGGCCTGGCCTATATGACCGGGCCCGAGGGCCGGCCGCTGCGCGCCGGTGCCAGCGTGAACGACATCATGGGCGGCATGTTCGGCGCCATCGGCGTGCTGGCTGCGCTGGTGCAGCGCGCCCAGACCGGCCGCGGCCAGCAGGTGCAGAGCGCGCTGTTCGAGAACAATGTGTTCCTGATGGCCCAGCACATGATGCAGTTCGCCGTCACCGGCCGGCCGGCCGCGCCCATGCCCAGCCGCATCTCGGCCTGGGGCATCTACGACGTCTTCAGCGTGCAGGGCGGCGAGCAGATCTTTCTGGCGGTGGTGTCCGACCGCCAATGGGCGCTGTTCTGCGAGGCCTTCGAGCTGGCCGATCTGCGCGCCGACGCGCACCTGCTTGGCAACAACCAGCGCGTGCAGGCGCGCGACTGGCTGCTGCCGCTGCTGCGCACGCGCCTGGCCGAGCTCAGCGCGGCCGAGATCGGCGCGCGCTTCGAGGCGCACGGCCTGCCCTATGCGCCCATCACCAAGCCGCAGGCGCTGTTCGACGATCCGCACCTGTGCGCCACCGGTGGCCTGGCGGCCGTGACGATACCGCCCGACGCCAGCGCCGCCGGCCATGCGATCGAGACGCGCGCGCCGCTGCTGCCGCTGAGCCTGGACGGCCAGCGCCTGCCGCTGCGCCTGCCGCCGCCGGCGCTGGGCGCCGACACCGCGGCCCTGCTGGGCGAGCTGGGCTATAGCGCGGCCGAGCAGGCGCGGCTGCTGGCGGATGGGGTGGTGGGGGGCGCGTGCTAGCCTTCGGCCATGAACACGCCCGCCAAACCCAAACTCACCTATTTCGATGCCCCGATCAGCCGCGGCGAGGAATGCCGTCTGGCCCTGCACCTGGCCGGCGTCGATTTCGAGGATGTGCGCATCAAGGGCCCCGATTGGCCGGCCCTGAAGCCGAGCACGCCCTACGGCAGCATGCCCTTCCTGGAGCTGCCTGGCCATGCGCCGCTGGCCCACACCAACCCAATCCTGGTGCTGATCGGCCGCCGCCACGGCCTGCATCCGGCCGACGACTTCGAGGCCGCAAGGCACGAGGGCATGATGCAGCATGTGGAAGACCTGCGCGCCGTCGTGGGCCCAACGATCCGCATGGATGCCGACGAAAAGAAGCGTGTGCGCGAGCAACTCGCTGCCAGCCACCTGCCGGCCTGGGCCGCGGCCGCTGAGAAGAACATCGTGGGCGGCCAGCCCTTCTTCGGCGGCGACAAGCTGCAGGTGGTCGACCTGAAGCTGCACATGGCCGTGCGCTGGTTCATCGGCGGCGCCGTCGACCACATCCCGGCCACCATCTTCGACGCTTATCCGAAGCTGATGGCCATCTACACGGCGGTGCGCGAGCACGCCGGCGTCAAGGCCTGGTACGCCAGGGGCTGATCGCCCCGTTCCCGGCGAAGCGGCCTGCAGGCCCTGCTGCACAGCGCGGTTGGCGCAGCCATTCGATGCCGGGCGTGGGATCAGTCCTTGTTCTTCGCAAGGCGAGCTGCGAGCTTCATCAGCGTGGGCAAACGCTTCCTGCCGTGCATCGCACGCAGCCGTGCCTTGGCCGCACCAATGTCGATGCCCGCGCAGGTGACATACAGCGGCTGCGCTTCCTCTTCACGCATGACTTCGAACTGCGCCCCCAGGCCCGCGAGGCGCTTCTTCGAAACACCGACGATCGGCACCCTGCCGCCCAGCGCGTGATACAGGTGCTGGCCAAGCCCCGGCGTTTCGTCGGCATCAAGATGGACGAAGCCGTCAACCAGGATGAGCTCGGGCTCCAGGCCGTGCTCGCGCAGCAGTTGCATCACGCAAGGCAGTTCTCGCAGGTCAAGTTCACCGCGAACAGCCGGCTCGACATGGCTGATGCGCGAGACGTAAGTCTGGGTCGCTTCCGCAGCATCCCAGGCGTCGAAAGCCGCAGCAGCAGCATGCGCCTGCGCGCCTTCGAAATGAACAGCCACGATGAGTTTCATGCAGGATTATGAGCCGCAGCCACTCACACGCTTGGCCATTGGCGGCTGCGCTGGCATGGGCGATGGGCAAGTCAAGGCTGAACTGAGTCATTCGCGGCAAGTGGCCTGACAGTCTGCTTCGATCAGCACCGGCCACTCAACGGTCGGCGCCGCTTATGACCGCTGCACATCTCAGACCGGCCGTTCGACAGTTGGCAGCTCGCTCCGCGGCTGAACGACCGGTCCGGCGCGGGTCGAGTGAGCGGAGCCGACCCGCTGCCGCCTTCGAAGAGATCCAAGCGGCGCCCGGAAGCGGTCAGAGAGGTCACGGCAGCGTAGAGATCTGGTGAGGCCCTTCATAATCAAGTGCCGCGCTTGTTTGAGATGCCGACCTTCAATCATGGATAAATTCTTGCTGCAACAGCAGGTTTTGGAGCGACTTGCCGAAGACCTGCTGCAAGCCGACGAGGCCGCGCGGGTGGCGCATGAAACGGCAACACACGAAGAGAACATCGCCGAGAACAAGTACGACACGCTCGGTCTTGAAGCTGCCTATCTGGCCACCGGCCAAGCTCGTCGCGCCGAAGCCATCCGCCAGGCGATGGCCAATTGGCGCCAATTCCGTCCATGCGCCTACGATGCCGACAAAGGCATTCAGGTTGGCGCGCTGGTTTGCCTCGTCGATGCCGACGACAAGCAGCAACAGTTCCTTCTCGGCCCGGCTGGAGGCAGCATGAAGTTGGTCAATGGCACTCAGGTCGTTCAGGTCATTGGCGGCGAAGCCCCCTTGGGCAAGGCCATGTTGGGCAAATACGAGGGTGACGAGGTGTCAATAGAGGGGGCGCCCATCCGACAGCAGTTCGAGGTGCTGTGGGTTCATTGAGCCGCCAGCAAGTTCACGCCTCACCCATGCACCCATCGACGCTGACGCCGCGGGCACCTCTCTGCGCCTCAGGCCCGCTCTTGCCTCGGCTCTACACCTTTCGCCGCTGCCCCTATGCGATGCGCGCTCGAATGGCGCTGCTGCAAGCTGGACAGGCCTTCGAGGCAGCGGAGGTCAGCTTGCGCGACAAGCCGGCAAGCTTGCTGGCCTTGTCTCCCAAAGCTACGGTGCCGGTGCTGCACTTGCCCGATGGCTGCGTGATCGAGGAGAGTTGGGACATCATGCGCTGGGCGCTGGCAGCACCCGATGCACAGGGTTGGTGGGCGAGGGCGCAGGCGCCTGCGAACCTTGACCTTGTGCAGCGAAATGACGGCGATTTCAAGCGTCACCTGGACCGCTGGAAGTACCCCCAACGGTACGCAAATGAGATGCTCACTCCAGACGAACACCGCGACAGGGCACTGGGAGTGCTTCTGGAACCGCTTGAGGCACGGCTGCACAAGGCGTCCTACCTGGGAGGGGCCACGCCGTGCGCCACAGACTTGGCCGTGCTGCCCTTCGTTCGCCAGTTCGCCGCTGTGGAGCCGAGATGGTTTGCGAGGCTGGACTTGCCATCGGTACGGCAGTGGCTCGACGGATGGCTCGTCAACCCGCTGTTCGTTGCCTGCATGCACAAGTTGCCCACGGATGGCGTGAATCCCTTCCCGCCGCTCTAGCCCTGCCCTGGCTGTCCGGCGCTGCATTTCAGTCATTCCGATCCATGCGCCCGCCATGCCTTGCGGATGCCCCCCAACAGCCGCGCCCCGGCGCGCCAGCGGCGCTCAGCGCGTCACGACCGCGAAGTTGCCGGGCGCCTTGTCGATCAGGCCAAAGAAGCGCACCAGGGCGATGCGGCTGCCGCCGGTCTTCAGGTCGTCGCTCAGCAAGGTGTCCTTCACGCCGGCGGTGCCCGCCATCATCTTGATGAAGATGGGTTTGGTGAGGGTCAGCGTGGCGTCGGCCTCGGGGTCGGCCGCGGGGTTGGTCGATTTCGCCGCGCGGTGGTGCAGCACCGCGTTCTCGGTCCAGAGCAGATAGCTTTCGCCCACGTCGCTGAGCACCAGCTTGACCTTCAGGTCCACGCCCTCGGCCTTGGGGCCGTTCAGGCCGGCGGCCATCGCTTCGAGAAAGCGTTCGGTCGGCGTCTGCGCCAGCATGTCGATCAGCGCCGCGCGGCTCACCCCTTGAGCCGGCGGGCCCTGGCGCAGCTCGGCCGCGGCGGTCAGGTAGCTGTTGCGCCAGGTCGCCGCCTCGGCGGCATAGCCCAGCTGCTCGTAGCTGCGCGCCAGCAGCTGCTTGGCACCGGCATGCTCGGGGGCGCCGAACACCACCTGGTTCAGCAGCTCGGCGGCCCAGCGGTACTCGCCCTGGTCAAACGCCTGCTTCGCCGCGGCCACGGCCTTGTCGGCGCCACCGATCAGGGCCAGATAGCGTTTGGCCGATTCGGCCGGCGGCAGCGGGTTGAGGTTGGCGGGGTTGCCGTCGTAGGCGCCCAGGTAATGCTGGTAGACCGCCTTGACGTTGTGGCGCAGATCGCCGTAGTAGCCGCGCGCGCCGAAATGCTGCTGCAGCGACTTGGGCAGTTGCACCTGATCGGCAATCTCGCGCGGCGTGAGGCCGGCGTTGATGAGGCGCACCGTCTGGTCATGCGTGTACTTGTAGACGTCGCGGTGGGCGGTGATGAAGGCGGCGATGCGTGCCTTGCCCCAGACCGGCCAGTTGTGCTGGCCGAAATAGACCTCGGCACCCGAGTCTGCCACCTGCTCCAGCGCCTGCTGCATGTACTGCGACCAGCGCAGCGCGTCGCGCACCTTGGCGCCGCGCACCGGCAGCAGGTTGTGCATGGTCTGGGCCAGGTTCTCGGCGCCGCCATAGGCCTTCAGCTCGGGCAGGGCAAAGCTCAGCTCGGCCGGGGCCTCGGCGCCCGGCACGTTGTGGAACACGAAACGCACGCCGTCCAGGGTCAGGTCTTGCGTGGCCGCGCTGATGAGCTGGTTGGGCGGCAGGATGCCGACGCTGCCGTAGGCCACGTTCTTGCCCAGGCCGGTGTCCACCAGGCCCTTGGGCGAGCGCTCCAGGTCGCGGCCGAACTGGTAGATGGAGCGGCGCGCCATCGCCATGCCCACCATCACGTTCTCGCTGGTGGACTCTTCCATGAAGCCCGCCGGCGCCACCACCGGGATCTTGCGCGCAGCCACTTCCTCGGGTGTGACGATGCCCAGCGCGCCGCCGAAATGGTCGGCATGGCTGTGCGTGAACACCAGCGCGCTGACCGGCTTGTTGCCGAGCTGCTGGCGCGCAAAAGCCATGGCGGCGGCGGCGCTCTCCCGGGAGGTGAGGGCGTCCACCACGATCCAGCCGGTTTTTCCTTCGATCAGGGTGATGTTGGCGATGTCGAAGCCGCGCAGCTGGTAGATGCCCTCGCTGACCTTGAAGAGGCCGATCTGCGCGTTCAGCGTCGCGTGGCGCCAGAGGCTGGCGTTGACGCTGTCGGGCGCCGGGCCGCTGACGAACTTGAAGGCGTCGAAGTCCACCAGCACGCTCCCGTCGGCCATCGTGATCTTGCCCTCGGGGCGGGCGATGAAGCCGCGTTTCGCGTCCTCGAAGTCCTGCGGGTCGGCCAGTGGCAGCTCCTTGGCGAGCTGGGCATTGAGGGCCTGCACGCTGGCGGCGGCCTCGCTGGCGCTGCTGCCGATGCCGCTGCCTGGTTTGCCGCAGCCGGACAGGCCGGCCAGCAGCATCGGCAGCAACAGCATCGCGACAGTGGTCGGTGGACGGTTCTTCAAGGGCATCTCCGGTGGGTGCGCTGGCGCAGCTTCGGGCCAGTCCGGCCGGATGTCCAATGCATAATGAATCGGCATTCATTGCGCCAAACACATAATGGATCCGCGCCAGCTGCAGCACCTGATCGCCCTGGCCGACTGTGGCCGCTTCGTCGTCGCGGCCGAGCGGGTGCATCTGAGCCAGGCGGCCTTCAGCCGCAGCATCCAGGCGCTGGAGGCCAAGCTCGGCCTGCGCCTGTTCGACCGCGGCCCGCGCGGCGCCCAGCTCACGCCGGCCGGCAAGGTGGTGGTGGAGCGCGCGCGCCAGCTGCTGTTCGAACAGCATTGCTTCAAGCGCGACCTGGAGCTGCTGCGCGAGGGCTTGCTGGGCGAGCTGAACTTCGGCGCCGGGCCGGTGCCGGCCGCCACCATCGTGCCGCCCTTGCTGGTGGCGCTGCAGCGCCAGCAGCCGCGGGTGGTGACGCGCGTGCGCAGCGGCCATGCCGACAGCCTGCTGGCCCTGCTGCATGCCGAGCAGATCGACTTCTTCCTGGCCGACCCGCGCATGCTGCCGGCCGACGCGCGCCTGCAGACCGAGGCGCTCGGGCCCATCCATGGCGGCATCTATTGCCGGCCCACGCATGCGCTGGCGCGCAAGCGCGAGCTCAGCGTGGCGATGGTGCTGGAGGCCGGCATCGCCACCGTCGCGGCCTCGCCGCCGCTGCGCGAGATGCTGCGCGCCGCCTTCGGCCTGGGCGCCACACAGGCGCTGCCGCTCAAGCTGGAATGCGATGACATGACGACGCTGGCGCGCCTGGCGCGCGACAGCGACACCCTGGTGCTGCTGCCGCATGCGGTGGCGGCCGAGTTCAAGGGCTTGAAGCGGCTGCGCATGGGCGGGGCCGCGCCGGCGATGGCGATCGCCATGCATGCGATCTGGTTGCGCGGCCGCAGCCTCTCGCCGGCCGCCGGCCTGGCGCTGCAGCTGGCGCGCGAGTTGGCTCAGCCGGGCGAGGGCGGGGCGGCGCTGTCCCACAGCCGCAGGCTCACGCCGAAGCCCTGCGCGCCCAGGCCGCCGGGGCACAGCAGCAGCCGGCCCTGATGGGCGCCCGCCACCAGCGCGGCGAGGCGCAGGCCCAGGCCTACCAGCGTCTCGCTGTCGGCCTGTGCCAGCTGGGCGCCGAGTTCGGCGCGCCGCTCGGCGCTCAGGCCGGGGCCGTCGTCCAGCAGGGTCAGCACCTGGGCCGCGCCATCGGGCTCGCAGCGCAGCACGCAGCGGCTGGCGCCATAGCGGCGGCAGTTCTCGAACAGATTGGCCAGGGCGGCCGCCAGCAGGTTCGGGTCCGCGCGCAGCGGGCCCCGCTGCTGCACCTCGACCTGCAGCGCCTCCGGTGCGAGATGCGGCACCAGGCTGGCCAGGCTGATGTCCTGCAGCTGCAGCTCGCCTTCGCTGCGGAACAGCAGCAGCAGCGAGCTGACCACGCGCTTGAGCCGGTGCACCGCCTCGCGCGTGCGCTCCAGCCTTGGGCGGCCGGCCTCGGAGGCCTCGCGCTGCGCGATCGCCAGCTGTGCCTCCATGCCGGCCAGCGGCGTGCGCAGCGCATGGGCGGCATGCGCGGCGAAGGCCTGCTCGCTGGCCAGGCGGCGCGCCAGGCGCTGGCCCAGCTCCATGATGGCGGCGCGCACCTCGACGAATTCCTGCCGCGCCGGGGGTGGCAGATCGGTGGCGGCGCGCGTGGGGTCGTAGGCCTGCACCTGCTGCGAGAGCTGCTGCAGCGGCAGCATGGCCTGGCGCACGCGCCGGCGCAGCCACAGCGCGCAGCCCAGGCCCACCAGCAGGGCGCTGGCGCCCACCAGACCGATCGCCTCGTAGCGCGATTCGATGCGGTCCGGCCCGGCCTGGCCGACGTAGAGCACCTCCTGGTCCTGCGGCAGCGCCATCGCGTAGATGCGGCTGTGCGCCTCGGCATCGCTGAAGCCGGGCTTGAAGACCGGCAGCAGCGGCGTGGTGGGCGCGCGGTGCGAGCGCAGCACCACCTGCTGGCGCGCATCGACGATCTGCCACACCAGGTTCTCCTCATGCGGCGGTGCCGGCATGGTGACGCCGGCGCCGCGCGGCATGTCGTGGTGGTGCAGCACCAGCATGCCGTAAAGCATCTCGGCCGATTCCTGCAAGGTGTTGTCCAGCAGGTCGTCGACCTCGTGGCGCACGCTCAACGCCACCACCAGGAACACCGCCGCCAGCCAGCCCAGGCTGGCGAGGGTGAGGATGCGCGCGAGCTCGCGGCGCAGCGAGGGCGGCGGGCTCATGGCGCGATGCGATAGCCGAGGCCGCGCACCGTCTGGATCAGCTCGCGGCCCAGCTTGCGGCGCAGATTGAACACATGCACCTCCAGCACATTGCTGGACACCTCGCCCTCGAAGCCGCTCACCAGCGCGTCCAGGTCGGGCTTGGAGACCACCCGGCCGGCGCGCGCGGCGAGCGCGTCCAGCAGCGCCCATTCGCGTGCGGTCAGCTCTACGCGCTGGCCGTCGCGGTAGACCGCCTTGGCGCTGGCGTCGATCTCCACCGCGCCGATGCGCACGCGCGCCGCGCCGTGCGCTGCCACGCGCCGGCGCACCGCACGCAGCCGGGCGGCCAGCTCCTCGGGCGCGAAAGGCTTGACGAGATAGTCGTCGGCGCCGCTGTCCAGGCCCTTGATGCGGTCGCTCAGCAGGTCGCGCGCCGTCAGCACCAGGCCGGGCGTGGTGACGCCGCGCGCGCGCAGGCTGCGCAGCCAGTCCACCCCCGAGCCGTCCGGCAGCTGCCAGTCCACCAGCAAGGCGTCGTAGGGCTCGCTGATGACGGTCTGGGCATCCAGCAGGCGAGTGAACCAGTCCACCACATGGCCCTCCAGGCGCAGGAAGTCGCGCAGGCCCTCGCCCAGGATTTCGTCGTCTTCAAGCAGCAGCAGGCGCATGATGGTGTGGTGTTGACAGCCCTGACGGTAGCATCCCGAGCGGCGCCGCAGCTTCAGCCTGGCTTCAGATTTCCGCAGCATAAACGGCTGCTTTGCCCACCACACCGATGCGAATCGACTACCTGTTGATCTATGGCACGCTCGCCGCCGGCGCGGTGGGCCTGCACCTGTGGCTGCGCGGCCGGCGCGAGCGCGGCGCCGCCCAGGCGCACCAGCAGGCGCAAGAAGCCGGGCTCAACGAGCCGCCCTCGCTGCATCCGGTGGTGGACCCGGCGCGCTGCATCGGCTCGGGCGGCTGCGCCACGGCCTGCCCGGAGGGCGCGCTGGGCATCGTGGGCGGGCGCGCCACCCTCATCAATGCCTCGGCCTGCATTGGCCATGGCGCCTGCCACGCGGCCTGCCCGGTGGAGGCGATCTCGCTGGTGTTCGGCACCGAGCGGCGCGGCGTCGACATCCCCAGCATCACGCCGCAGTTCGAGAGCAATGTGCCGGGCATCTTCATCGCTGGCGAACTCGGCGGCATGGGCCTGATACGCAAGGCCACCGAACAGGGCCGCCAGGCCGTCGAGGCGCTGCGCCAGCGCCGCGCCGGGCCCGATGAGCTGGATGTGGTGATCGTCGGTGCCGGGCCCGCCGGCATCTCGGCCGGCCTGGCGGCCATGCAGCATGGCCTGCGCTACCGCCTGATCGAGCAGGAGGATTCGCTCGGCGGCGCGGTCTACCACTACCCGCGCAACAAGATCGCGATGACGGCCCCGGTCAAGCTGGCCCTGGTGGGCACGGTGCGCATGACCGAGGTGTCCAAGGAGAAGCTGCTGGAGTTCTGGCATGGCGTGGTCGAGAAGACCGGCCTCAGCCTGCATTTCCGCGAGCGCATGGAGCGCGTCGAGCGCCGCGGCGAGGGCTTCGTGGTGCACACCAATGCCGGCAGCCATGCGGCGCGCTCGGTGCTGCTGGCGATCGGCCGGCGTGGCTCGCCGCGCAAGCTGGAGGTGGCCGGCGAGGAGCTGCCCAAGGTGGTGTATCGCCTGGTGGATGCCGAGCAATACCGCGGCCAGCGCGTGCTGGTGGTGGGCGGCGGCGACAGCGCGCTGGAGGCGGCGCTGGCGCTGGCCGAGCAGCCCGGCACCACGGTGGCGTTGAGCTACCGCAGCGCTGCCTTCAACCGCGTCAAGGAAAAGAACCGGCGCGCCCTGCAGCAGGCCGCCGAGGCCGGCCGGCTGGAGCTCATGCTGAGCAGCGAGGTGCTGGAGATCGCGCCCGAGGCGGTGCGCCTGCGCGGCGCGAGCGGCGAGCTGCAGCGCCCCAACGATGCGGTGATCGTGTGCGCCGGCGGCGTGCTACCCATCCCCTTGCTGCAGCAGATGGGCATCGCCTTCCAGACCAAGCACGGCAGCGCCTGATCGGCCCTAACTCAGGGCTTGGCCGCGCCCAGCGCGGCCTGGCGCGTCAGCGCGGCGGCATAGTCGGCCTTCAGGCCGGCATCGTCGGGGCTCAGGGCCAGCGCCTTCACATAGGCCGGCAGGGCCTCGGCATGGCGGCCCAGGGTGGCGTAGGAGCGCGCCAGCATGGCCCAGCCGGCGGCGTCGTCGGGCCGGGCCCGGAGGCGCTCGGCCAGGCCCTGCACCATCGCAAGCATCTGCTGGTCGCCCAGCGCATGCGGCGCGCTGGCGGGTGCGCTCGGGGTGGCGGCGCTGGGGGCGGGGCCGCCGCCCCCGTCCAGCGTCGTCAAGGCATAGGCCAGCGTGGCGGCGCCCAGCAGGCCCGCGCCCGCCAGGCCCCAAAGCCAGCGCGTGGCCAGGCCGGCGCGGCGGCTCTGGGCGGGCGTCTGGCCCAGCAGGGCGCCGAGCATGGCCTGCTCGAGCGCGCTGCGCGCGGCCTGGTGCGCGCTGGCGCTCAGCACGCCGGCCTGGGCCAGCGCGTCGAGCTGCTGCAGCAGGGTGGTGGTGTTGGCGATGTTGTCCGTCATCGATGCCTCAGAGGTCGTAGCGCAGGCCGAAGTACCAGAACGAGCGGTTCGAGGACTCGTTGCGGTTCGGGCCGCTGATGTCGCTGAACTCCATGCTCAGCTCGGATTCCAGCGCCAGCTTGCTGCTGGCACGGAAGGTGACGCGCAGGCCCGGGGCCCAGCGCTGGCTGCGCGTGCCGTTGCTGTCGTTCTGCAGGTAGTAGCGCAGCGCCGGCTCCAGCTGCCAGCCGCCGCCGAGGCTGGAGGAGTTGTTGTAGGACAGCAGCTTGCCGGTGTAGCTGAGGCCCTTCAGCAGGCTCAGCACCAGCACATGGGTGTCGCGCGCCGAGTAGAGGTTGCTGCCGATCAGCTGCAGGCCACCGCTCCAGATATTGCCGGTGCCGGGCTGGCCATTGGGCAGGATGTCGGGCACCGGCAGCAGGGCGCCGACATTGGTCAGGCGCAGGTCGGCGCCGAGCTGCCAGTTGGCGCTCACCGGGCGCGACACGCTCAGCATCGCCTGGGTGCTGTAGGCGGTGGTGTCGCGCACCTGCTGGCGCAGCAGGGCCAAGCTCTGGCTGGCCAGCAGCTCGGCCAGGCGCGAAGCCTGCACGCCCAGCACCGGGTTCTGGAAGAACAGGCTGTTGCCCAGCATCAGCATGGGGGTGGAGCGGCGGTCGTAGAGCGCGTTGACCACCATGTTCTGCTCCGAGATCCAGGTGGCCTGCAGCGAGGCGATGTTGAGGCCGCGCAGCTGGCTGTCGTAGTCCAGCATGCCGGAGGCGGAGAGATTGCCGGCGAGAAAGCGCAGCTCGCTGCCCACGCCGCGGCGGTCGATCTCGCCGTCGATGCGCTGCTCGATCAGATAGACGCTGCCGCCCACGCCCTTGGCGAGTTCGTCGGCATCCAGCGAGGCACCGTAGAAATGGCGCTGGCTCTGCAGCAGGCTGTCGGAGGGCCGGCCCGCGACGGCATTCACGCGCCACTTGGGCTTGAAGCGGTAGCCGATCTGCGCGCCGTCGAAGCGCCCCATCACGCCGGCGCCGGTGGGCGACTGCCGGCCCATGCGCAGACTGATGCCCTGACTTTGCAGGCGGTAGTCGGCATAGAGGGCCGAGAGCTTGTTCTTGCTCTTGGCGCTGCGCAGCAGGTCGGCGCTGTAGCTGTCGCGCAGCACCAGGCGCAGGTCGCTGTCGGCATCGCGGCGGCGCCAGTTGATGTCGACGCTGGAGATCAGCTGCTTCTGGTCGGTGTTGGAAAGGGTGGCATCGGACACCAGCTCGGGCAGACCGCTGAGCGGCGAGTCCTGGAAGTCCTGCGTGCGGATCTTGGACTGGCCGCCGTAGTAGAAGCTGGACAGCGAACCGCTCAGCGTGGTGGTGACGGCGGGCTGTGTGCCGGCGTCCAGCGCCTGCTGGACCGGCGGGGCCAGCGTCAGCAGGGCCTCGCGGGCGCGTTCGGCGCCAGCGCCCTGCGGGTAGAGCTTGAGGTAGAGCTCGTACTCGGCGCGCGCGCGCTCCGGATCGCCCTGGCGCCAGCGCGCCTGCGCGATCAGCTCCTGCGCCTCCTGCGTGGCGCTGCTGGGCGGCAGGGCCAGCAGCTCGTCGAGCTGGTTGATGGCCTGCTGATGCTCGCCGGCCGCGATGGCCTGGCGCGCCGCCGCCAGCAGGGCCTCGGCCTTGCCCTGGGCTTGCGAGTCGGGAGCGGGCATGGGGGTGGGCGTGGGGCCGGGCATGGGTGCGGGCGCCGTTTCCGGCGCCGCGATCGCCGCCAGCGGAAAGCGCGGGCGCAGTGCGACCAGCAGGGCCTGGGCCTCGGCGGCAGTCTTGATGCCGCTGACCAGGGTCTCGATCACCGTCTTGCCGTCGACCACGCGGCTGCGCTGGCTGATGCTGTAGTCCTGCAGCAGGGCCGGCACGGGCACCGCGCCCGCGGCCTCCTGGCTGTCGCTGCGCTGCAGGATCAGGCTGATCGATGCGCCCGCGGGCAGGGTGGCGGCGGCCGGCGTGCCGGCGCCGGCCAGCGCCGCACCCTGGCCGCGCAGCACCAGCTCGATGCTGCGGCCGCCCTGGGTGCTGCGCGCCACGAAGGGCGTGTTGGCGCTGAAGCGCAGCACCAGCTTGCGGCTGCGTTCGGCCCCGCCGGCGGCTTCGTCGGTGAGTATCAGCAGCGGGCTGCGGGCGCCGGCCGGCAGGCGGCGCTCGGAGCTGATGGCGAGATTGAGCGGCTCGCGCGTCGGCAGCAGGTCGTAGTAGACCTGGCCCAGATCGCCGCTGCGGGCGCTCAGGCTGCGCAGCAGCTGCACCGGGGTGACGAAGCGCACCTGCAGCACCGCGTCCTCGCCCTCGCGGCGTATCTCCACATCGTCCACCAGCTGGGCCTGGGCGGCGGCGGCAAGCAGTGCGAGGTGCAGCGCCAGCAGGCGCGGCCCCTTTTTCTTGATTTTCATGGCAGCTTTCATCAGTCCCATTTGGTGTAGGCCGCGCCCTTGTTGCCCAGCGGGCGGTGGCAGCCGGATTCGGAGCAGTCCGTAGGCACGGGCGTCTTGGTGCGGTGGGTCAGGGCCTTGCGCTCCATGCTGCCCAGGTAGCTGGTGCCGCTGGCGTGGCAGGCCTTGCACCAGCCCGCGCCGCTGCCCATGCTGGCGTTGTGATTCATGCGCTGGCTCCAGGCGGTGGTGCTGTTGTGGCAGGCGTTGCACTCCAGCGCCGCGCCGTTCAGCAGCTGCGACTCGGGGATGTGGTTGCTGGGCTTGGCCACCGCCCCCTGCGAGAGGTAGCTGCCGTTGTGGCATTGCTTGCACTGGCCGTTCACCGTCACGCTGCTGTGCAGCCTGCCGTTGGCCCAGCTGGCGTAGCCGCCCTTGTGGCAGGTATTGCAGTTGCTTACCACCACGCCGGTGAGCGCCTGGTAGGGGATGTGCTGGGCCGGCTTGCCATCGGCCGGCGGGTAGCTGCCGTTGTGGCAGCTGGCGCAGTCCAGCACCGCGATCTGGGTGTGGTTCCACTTCGTCGGCTTCCAGCCGACCGTGCCGTGGCAGGCGATGCAGTTGGTGGTCTGCACGGGGATGTGGTTGGCACTCTTGCCGGTGGCGGCACTGCCGTTGTGGCAGCTTGAGCAGTTGGTGGCCACCGTGAAGCCGCTGTGGTCCACCTTCGCGCCCGTCCATGTGCTGGTGCTCTTGTGGCAGTTCTCACAGACGGTCTGGCCCGCGTGCACCGCGGTGGCCGGGCGGTTGCTGAGGTGGCAGCTGCTGCATTGGCTGCTCACGCTCACGCTGCTGTGCAGGCGGGCCGGCGTCCAGCTCGCATAGCCGGCCTTGTGGCAACTGTCGCAGTTGCTGGCTGCGATCGTGCCCACCAGCTGGTAGGGCGTGTGCGCCGCGGGCTTGCCATCGGCGGGCGGGTAGGCGCCGCTGTGGCAGCTCGCGCATTGGTTCACCACCGTCACCTGGGTGTGGTTCCACTTCGTCGGTTTCCAGCCGCTGGTGCTGTGGCAGGCGATGCAATTGGTGGCGGCCACCGGGATGTGGTTGGCACTCTTGCCGGTGGCGGCGCTGCCGTTGTGGCAGCTTGAGCAGTTGGTGGCCACCGTGAAGCCGCTGTGGTCCACCTTGGCGCCTGTCCAGGCACTGGTGCTCTTGTGGCAGTTCTCGCAGACGGTCTGGCCCGCGTGCACCGCGGTGGCCGGGCGGTTGCTCAGGTGACAGCTGCTGCATTGGCTGCTCACGCTCACACTGCTGTGCAGGCGGGCCGGCGTCCAGCTCGCATAACCGGCCTTGTGGCAACTGTCGCAGTTGCTGGCCGCGATCGTGGCCACCAGCTGGTAGGGCGTGTGCGCCGCGGGCTTGCCATCGGCCGGCGGGTAGGCGCCGCTGTGGCAGCTCGCGCACTGGTTCACCACCGTCACCTGGGTGTGGTTCCACTTCGTCGGTTTCCAGCCGCTGGTGCCATGGCAGGCGATGCAATTGGTGGCGGCCACCGGGATGTGGTTGGCACTCTTGCCGGTGGCGGCGCTGCCGTTGTGGCAGCTTGAGCAGTTGGTGGCCACCGTGAAGCCGCTGTGGTCCACCTTGGCGCCCGTCCAGGCACTGGTGCTCTTGTGGCAGTTCTCGCAGACGGTCTGGCCGCTGTGCACGGCGGTGCTGGGCTTGCTGCTGGCGTGGCAGCTGCTGCATTGGCTGCTCACGCTCACGCTAGCGTGCAGCCTGGCCGGCGTCCAGCTCGCATAACCGGCCTTGTGGCAACTGTCGCAGTTGCTGGCCGCGATGGCGGCCACCAGCTGGTAGGGCGTGTGCGCCGCGGGCTTGCCGTCGGCCGGCGGATAGGCACCGCTGTGGCAGCTGCTGCACTGGTTGGCGACGGTGACTTGGCTGTGGTTCCACTTGCTGGGCTTCCAGCCGGCTGTGCTGTGGCAGGCGATGCAGTTGGTGGCGGCCACCGGGATGTGGCTCGCACTCTTGCCGGTGGCGGCCGTGCCGTTGTGGCAGCTGCTGCAATTCGTCGCGACGCTGAAGCCGCTGTGGTCGACCTTGGCGCCGGCCCAACTGCTGGTGCTCTTGTGGCAGTTCTCGCAGACGGTCTGGCCGCTGTGCACGGCGGTGCTGGGCTTGCTGCCGGCGTGGCAGCTGCTGCACTGGCCGCTCACGCTCGCGCTGGCGTGCAGCCTGGCGGGCGTCCAGCTGGCGTAGCCGGCCTTGTGGCAGCTGTCGCAATTGGCCGAGGCCAGCGCGCTGACGTTCTGATACGGCGTGTGCGTGGCGGGTTTGCCATCGGCCGGCGGGAAGGCGCCGCTGTGGCAGCTGGCGCATTGGTTGGCCACGACGAGCTGGCTGTGATTCCACTTGGCAGGCTTCCAGCCCGCGGTGCCGTGGCAGGCAATGCAGTTGGTGGCGGCCACCGGGATGTGATTGGCGCTCTTGCCGGTGGCGGCCGTGCCGTTGTGGCAGCTGCTGCAGTTGGTGCTGGCGTTGAAGCCCCCGTGGTCCACCTTGGCGCCGGCCCAGCTGCTGCTGCTCTTGTGGCAGTTCTCGCACTGGGTCTGGCCGCTGTGCACGGCGGTGTTGGGCTTGCTGCCGGCGTGGCAGCTGCTGCACTGGCTGCTCACGCTCACGCTGGCATGCAGCTTGGCGGGCGTCCAGCTGGCGTAGCCGGCCTTGTGGCAGCTGTCGCAATTGGCCGCGGCCAGCGCGCTGACGTTCTGGTAGGGCGTGTGGGTGGCCGGTTTGCCATCGGCCGGCGGGAAGGCGCCGCTGTGGCAGCTGCTGCACTGGTTGCTCACGGTCAGCTGGGTATGGGCCCAGCTGGAGGGCTTCCATCCCGAGCTGTTGTGACATGCCGCGCAGTTGGTCGTGCCTACCGGGATGTGGCTCGCCGACTTGCCGCTTGCGCCACTGCCGTTGTGGCAGCCGGCGCAGTTGGTCGCGGTGTTGAAGCCGCTGTGGTCGACCTTGGCGCCAGCCCAGCTGCTGCTGCTCTTGTGGCAGTTCTCGCAGACCGTCTGGCCGCTGTGCACGGCGGTGTTGGGCTTGCTGCCGGCGTGGCAGCTGCTGCACTGGCTGCTCACGCTCACGCTGGCATGCAGCTTGGCGGGCGTCCAGCTGGTGTGGCCGGCCTTGTGGCAGCTGTCGCAATTGGCCGAGGCCAGCGCGCTGACGTTCTGGTAGGGCGTGTGGGTGGCCGGTTTGCCACCGGCCGGCGGGAAGGCGCCGCTGTGGCAGCTGGCGCACTGGTTGGCCACGGCGAGCTGGCTGTGGTTCCACTTGCTGGGCTTCCAGCCGTTGCTGCCGTGGCAGCTGCCGCAGTTGGCGCTGCCCACCGGCATATGGCTGCCGGGCTTGCCGCTGGCGGCGCTGCCGTTGTGACAGCCGGCGCAGTTGGTGCTGGTGCTGAAGCCGCTGTGGTCCACCTTGGCGCCGGTCCAGCTGCTGGTGCTCTTGTGGCAGTTGTCGCAGACGGTCTGGCCCGCATGCACCGCGGTGGCGGGCTTGAGCGCGGCGTGGCAGTTGGCGCAGCTACCGGCCGCCACGCCGGCATGGTTGAAGTTGGCGGCCGGCTTCCAGGCGCTGCTGCGGTGGCAGCTGTCGCAGGCGGCGCTGGTGCTGAGGTGATAGTCGGGCTTGCCGCTGGCCTGGCTGCCGTTGTGGCAGCTCTGGCAACTGCCCTTGGCCACGCCACTGTGGTCCATGCGCGCACCGCTGAAGCTCCGCGTGGAATGGCAGCTGTCGCAAGCCTGCTGGGTGGGGACGTGCTCGCTCGGCTTGACGGTGTTGGTGCGTGCAAAGCGCGCGCCGCTGGTGTGGCAGGACTCGCAATCGCGTGGCGTGCCCTTGAACACGCCGCCGATATGGCAGTTCTCGCAGCGCTGGTTCTGGTGCGAGCCGGTGAGCGCGAAGCCGGTGCGCAGATGGTCGAAATCCTTGCCGGGGGCGGCCAGGGCCCAGCCCAAGGTGCACAGCAGCACCGTCAGCAGGAAATGGCGCAACAGGGCTCTCATGGCGATCCTCCTCGGGCCGTGCTGTTGAGCACCTGCCTCCAATGCGTGGCTTGGTGGCATTGCTCGCAACGCAGGCCGAAGCCGCGATCGTGCGCATCGTCCTTGGCATGGCAGGCGACGCATTCGCGCTGCAGTGCTGCCGCCTTTCGGCCCGCCGGTGCGGGCTGGGTGTGACAGCTCTCGCAGCGCAGCTTGGCATGCGCGCCCAGCAGCTTGTAGTCGGTCTGGCGCTCGTGATCGAAGCGCCAGAGCCGCCAGGCGCGCACGTTGTGGCAGCTCTCGCAGGCGCTGCCCAGGCGGGCCTTGTGCCGGTCGTCCTTGAGGTGGCAGCCCACGCAGTCGCGCGCCGCGTCGCGGAAGCGCGGGCTTTGGTGGCAGGCCTTGCATTCCAGTGCCAGATGCGCACCCGCCAGCGCAAAGCGCGCCTTGGCATGGTCGAAGCGGGTGTCCTTCCAGCGCAGCTCGGCGTGGCAGCTCTCGCATTGCTCGCCGAGCTGGCGTTCGTGCTTGTCGTCCTTGCGGTGGCAGCTGAGGCAGTCCAGCGGCGTGGCGCGGAAATGCCGTGCATCCTGGTGGCAGGCGCTGCAGGCGAGCGTGGGCGCGGCGTGCGCGCCACGCAGGGCAAAGCGCGTGCGCGCGTGCTCGAAGCGAGGCGCCTTCCAATCCTGCTCGCTGTGGCAGTCGGCGCAGCGTTCACCAAGCGTCTTCTCGTGTCTATCGTCCTTGCGGTGACAGGCCACGCAGTCCTTGGGCGCCTCGCGGTAGACCAGGCTTTGATGGCAGTCCTTGCAAGTGGCCTTCTGGTGCTTGCCCAGCAGGGGGAAGGCGCTGCGGTCGTGGTCGAAGCGCTGCACTTCCTTCCAGCCGCGCTCGCTGTGACAGCTCTGGCACTGCATGCCCAGGCTGGCCTTGTGCTTGTCGTCCTTGCGGTGGCAGCTCACGCAGTCGGTGGCGAGCTTGTCCTTGTAGAGCGGGCCGCCGTGGCAACTGGTGCAGCGCAGGTCCCGGTGCTTGTCGCGCAGCGGGTAGCGTGTGTCGAGCTCATGGCGGAAGCTCACATCCTTCCAACGCTGGGTGGCATGACAGCTCTCGCACTTCTCACCGAACTGCGCCTTGTGCTTGTCGTCCTTGCGGTGGCAGCCGATGCAGGTCTGCGGGGTGTCCTTGTACTCACGCGTCTTGTGGCAGGACTCGCAGCGCGCCGGCAGGTGGGCGCCGGTGAGTGGGTAACGGGTCTTGCCGTGGTCGAAGCGCGTTTCCTTCCAGCTCTTCTCCTCGTGGCAGTTCTCGCACTTGGCGCCGAGGGCGGCCTTGTGCACATCGTCCTTGCGGTGGCAGGACTGGCAGTCATGCGGGGCCGCGCTGTACTTGGCGGCGGGTGCATGGCATTTGGCGCAGTCCAGCTCGCGGTGCTTGCCGCGCAGCAGGTAGTCGGTCTGTTGGTGGTCGAACTTGGGCTTGTCGAAGGCGGCGATCTGCATCTCACGCCCCCGGTGTTCGGTGTGGCAGGCGCGGCAGGGCTGCGGCTTGATGCGGCCATGCATGCCGCTGCGCTCGGCCAGGTCGCGCGCGATGTCCTTGTGGCAATCGGCGCAGAGCTTGTCCTGCGCCTTGCGGTCGAAGGGCACGTGGCAGCTCTTGCAGCTGTCTTCCCATTTCAGATGAGCTTTGCTGAGTGCGCCCGGTGAGAGCACCGATTCCATGCTTTGCGCGCGCAGCGGGCCCCACAGCGCCAGCAGCATCGCCATGAGCAGCCAGGTGAGCGCCGGCCTCAGCATCCGCATGCCTGGTCCCTGGTGCTTTGGGGCCGCCCATGCAACATCTCAGTACGCGTGCACCGCGATGACATGCGCCACGGCGCAAATCACCATCAGGTAGACGAAGGGCACATGCAGCACATGCCAGAGCGAGAACAGGCGCACGGCGGCCTGGAACTGCGCCACCCGCTGCACCGCCTGCAAATAGCCGATCACCGTCTGGCGCAGCAGCCGGTGCTGGCGCCGCCGCGTCGCCTCGTCCCAGCCCTGCAGCCCCGCCTGCCTGCGCAGCGCCGGGCGCAGCGCGCGCAGGCAGCGCTCGCGCGTGGCGGCATGGCGCAGCGGCAGCAGGGTGTAGGCGCGCAGGTGCTGGCGCAGGCTGCCCTGGCCGGCCAGGGCATAGGTCTCGAAACGCAGCAGGCTGCGCTCCAGCAGGGGCGAGAAGCCCAGCGCCGAATGCAGGCCGTCGTGCTGCAGGCCCAGGCTCCGCTGCAGCTGGGCCAGGCTCTGGCGTTCGCCGCTGAGGCCACGGTGGATGCGCAGATAGAGAAAGCGCCCGACCACGCCGCTGCCAGCCACGATCAGCATGCTGTAGAGCGCCACGCCGGCGTTCAGCGAACCGATCTGGAAGCCCGAGTGCACCAGCACCAGCCAGGGCCCGCCTATGCCCAGCACCATGTGCACCGCGAACCACCACTTGGCCGCGCCCCAGCGCGCCATCAGGCGCAGGCGCTTGCGCAGCGGGTAGGCGAACAGCAGCAACATCATGCAGCCGCCCGCCACGCCCAGCCAGTAGCCGGTGTCCGAGGCGGCGCGCAGATCCAGCGCCCGCACCAGCAGCCAGGCCGCCGCCACCAGCGCGGCAATGCCCAGGTAGAGCAGGGCCTCGGCCCACCAGGGCCGCGGCCGGCTGGCCGGCCTGGCGGCGGCGACATGCATGGATGAAAGCGTGCTGGACATCGATTCCCGACGAGCTGTTCTTGGTTGGGGGGCTTGCTCCCCGGTTTGGGCGCAGTCTGCAGAGGTCACCGCATTTCTTCATTAAGGCGGTAAGCGCTTGTTGCGCCTGCTCGCGCTCGCAACCTCCGCTTACATCCATGCTCTTGAAATTGCATTAAGCCGACATGAAGCGCGGCCGGCCGCGCGCGCTTCATCTGGGCTTAAGCCGGCGCGGCAAGGCTGGCGAGGTGAAGCAAGCCTTAGCCTCCCGCGCCCCCGATAGCGCGCACGCCTTTCGCGCCCTGCTGGCGCTGGACGACCCCGCGCTGCAGACACAGCTGATGCAGCTGCTGGTGGAGCGCGGCTGGCGGCCGGCGCTGGCGGCTGATGCCGCCGCGCTGCAGCAGGCCTTGCAGACCCAGGCCTTCGACGCGCTGGTGCTGGACTACGCCGGCGCCGCCTGGTGCGAGCCCGAGCAACTGGTGCGCGGCACCTCGCCGGTGGAGCGCCCGCATCTGCTGGTGTGCTGCGCGGCGGCCGAGCTCGCGCCGCTGTTGCGCAGCGCGCTGCCTGCCCATTCCTATGCGCTGCGGCCGGCCGACGCGGCGCAGCTGGCGGCGCGCCTGCAGGCCATGGTGCTGGGCGGCCGTGGCAATCTGGCGTCGGCCCTGCTGGCGGGTGCGCTGGTGCTGGACGCCCAAGGCCGCTGCGCCTTCGAGCAGGGCCGTGCGCTCGGGCTGACGAGCCGCGAGTTCGATCTGCTGGCGCTGCTGATGGCGCCCGCCGGCGCGCTGTGCACGCGCGACCAGATCCTCGCCCAGCTCTACCGCTGGGGCCAGGACCTGGAAAGCAATGCGATCGACGTGCATGTGCACGGCCTGCGCCGCAAGCTGCTGCTGACGCGCATCGAGACCGTGCGCGGCGAGGGCTACCGCCTGCTGCCTGCGGATTAAGCGCCGCTGAAGGCGGGGCGTCATGCAGGGCTTTTGCCTTGCGCTGCCGCAAGCCTGCTGCGTTAGACTGCGCGCCCATGCGCTTCAAGCCTGTTCTTCACCTGCTGCTGATGTTGTGCCTGTGCTGGCAGGCATTGGCGGCCGCCGGTGTGGGCGTGCTGCTGACGCGCGGCGACAGCCAGCTGAATGCCCAGTTGCATTTCCTCAAGCTGGAGAGCCATCACCACGATGCCGATGGCTCGGTGCACAAGGACCGGTCCTTGGCCTCGCAGCAGCATGCGCTGGACGATGCCTGCGTGCATGCGCCGAGCCTGCTGATGGACTTCGATCTGCCACTGCTGTCCGCCAGCCTGTGCGCGCCCCCCGAGCCGCAGCGCACCGCCATCCAGCTGCCGCCACTGCGCAGCCTGGAACGTCCCCCACGCGCCTGATGCTGGCCTGATTACGGCCTGCCCGGCGGAGCGCCGGCGCGGCCGCCGTTCCCGTCTCGTTTCCTCTCATACGGAGTCATCACGCATGATCGTTGATCCGATCGCGCGCGCAGCCCTGCGCGCCACCTTTCTGCTGCTCGCCGCGGCTGGCTGCGCGGCCAGCGCAGAGCCCGCGCCGGCGGCCGCATTCGCGGTCTCGCCCGGCCAGCTGCAGACCCTGGGCGTGCGCCTGCACACGCTGGCGCCCAACGCCGCCGCACCGACGCTGCTGCACAGCGCCAAGGTGGTACTGCCGCCTGGGCGCGAGCAGGTGCTCAGCGCCCCGGTGGGCGGCGTGGTGGAGCGCCTGTTCGTGAGCGGGCAGGAGCTGGTCAGGCCCGGCCAGCCCCTGTTGCGCCTGGCCAGCCCGGAGTACGCCGAGCTGCAGCTGCGCCTGATGGACGCCGCCAGCCGGCATGAGCTGGCCGCCAAGGCGCTGGCGCGCGAGCAGCGGCTGCTGGAGGAGGGCGTGATCGCCGAGCGCCGCGTGCTGGAGGCGCAGGCGGCCGAGCGCAGCGAGCGCGCCCGCCTGCAGCAGGCCGAGGCCGCGCTGCGCCTGGCCGGCGCCGATGCGGCCCTCATGCAGCGCCTGCGCGCCGGCGGGCCGCTGGAGCAAGGCCTGACCCTGCGTGCCAAGGTGGCGGGGCAGCTGACGGCGCTGGAGCTCAGGCCCGGCCAGCGCGTGCGTGAGGCCGATGCCTTGCTGCACATCGCCGAGCAGGGCGAGCTGTGGCTGGAGGTGCAGCTGGACGCCCGGCCCGCGGCCCTGCCGCCCCGGGCCGAACTGACGGTGCCGGGCCGTGCCATCAAGGCACGCGTGCTCTCGCTCGCCGGCCAGGTCAGCGAGGGCCAGACACTCACCCTCCGGGCGCGCGTCAGCGAGGGCGCGGCCCTGCTGCGCCCGGGCGAGGTGCTGCAGGTGCAGCTGCCCGCCGCCGCAGCCAAGGACGCCTGGGTGCTGCCGCTGGCGGCGCTGGCGCGCCAGGACGAGCAGGCCTATGTGTTCGTGCGCAGCGAACAGGGCTTCCGTGCCACGCCGGTGCAGCTGCTCGCCAGCGGCGGCGACAGCGTGCAGGTGCGCGGCCCCTTGCAGGCCGGCCAGCAGGTGGCGGCCAGCGCCGTGGTGGCGCTGAAGGCCGCCTGGCAGGGCAAGAGCGGGGGGCAGTGAGATGCTCAAGCAGATGGTTCAGTTCGCCCTGGCGCAGCGCCTCTTCGTGCTGCTGGCCACGGCGCTGCTGGCGGGCGGCGGCTGGTACGCCTTCCGACAGCTGCCGATCGACGCCTTCCCGGACGTCTCCAGCACCCAGGTCAAGATCATCATGAAGGCCGCGGGCATGACGCCCGAGGAAGTGGAGACCCGCATCGCCGCGCCCATCGAGGTGGAGATGCTGGGCATCCCGCAGCAGCGCATGCTGCGCTCGGTGTCCAAGTACGGCCTGGTGGACGTGACGGTGGATTTCCAGGACGGCACCGATGTCTACTGGGCGCGCCAGCAGGTGGCCGAACGCCTGGCCACCATCCAGGCCGAGCTACCGCCCGGCGTGAGCGGCGGCATGGCGCCCATCACCACGCCGCTGGGCGAGATGTTCCAGTTCACCGTGGAGGCGCCCGAGCTCTCGCTGGAGGCGCGCCGCAGCCTGCTGGACTGGGTGATACGCCCGGCGCTGCGTACCGTGCCCGGCGTGGCCGATGTGAACGTGCTGGGCGGCAAGCTGCGCGCCTTCGAGGTGCTGCCCGACCCGGCCAAGCTGGCCGCGCTGGGCCTCGGCAGCGCCGACGTGCAGGCGGCCATCGCCGCCAACAACCGCAATGACGGCGCCGGCCGCCTGACCGAGGGCGACGAGGTGCTGCTGGTGCGCAGCGAGGGCAGCATCCAGAGCCTCGATGATCTGCGCGCCGTCGTGGTGGCCCGCAAGGCCGGCAGTATCTTGCGCCTGGGCGACCTGGCCGAGGTGCGCGAGGGCAGCGTGACGCGCAACGGCGTGGTTACGCAGAGCGGCCGCGCCGAGGCGGTGGAGGGCCTGGTGCTGGGCCTGGCCGGCGCGAATGCGCAGCAGGTGGTGGAGGGCGTGGAGCGCAAGCTGGCCGAGCTGCGGCCCAGCCTGCCGCCGGGTGTGCGCGTGCAGGTGTTCTACAACCGCGCCGAGCTGGTGCAGAAGGCGGTGGGCACGGTCTCCAAGGCGCTCATCGAGGCCACCCTGCTGGTGCTGCTGCTGCTGGGCGCCTTCCTGGGCAATCTGCGCGCCGCCATCGTGGTGGCCCTGGTGCTGCCGCTGGCGGCCCTGTGGACCTTTGTGCTGATGCGGGTGGCCGGCATGTCGGCCAATCTGATGAGCCTGGGCGGGCTGGCGATCGCGCTGGGCATGCTGGTGGACGCCGCGGTGGTGGTGGTGGAGAACATCGTGCAGCAGCTCGCGCATGAGCGCGCCGGCGGCAAGCTGCCGCGCCTGCACATCGTGCTGCGCGCGGTGCACGAGGTGGCCGCGCCGGTGGTGGCCGGCGTGCTCATCATCGTCACCGTGTTCCTGCCGCTGCTGAGCCTGCAGGGCCTGGAGGGCAAGTACTTCGCGCCGGTGGCGCTGACCATCGTGTTCGCGCTGGCCGGCTCGCTGCTGCTCTCGCTCACCGTGATCCCGGTGCTGGCCTCGCTGCTGCTGAAAAAGCTGGCGCACGAGGAGCCCTGGCTGCCGCGCCAGCTGCTGCGCCTGTACCGGCCGCTGCTGCGCGCCGCGCTGCAGCGCCAGCGCCTGGTGTTCGGCCTGGCCGCGGCGCTGCTGGCGCTGGCCGGCCTGCTCTACACCCAGGTGGGCAAGACCTTTCTGCCGGCCATGGACGAGGGCGACCTGATCGTCGGCATCGAGAAGCTGCCCTCGATCAGCCTGGAGCAGAGCGCGGCGCTGGACCTCAAGATCCAGCAGGCGCTGATGCAGATCCCCGAGATCCGCGGCGTGGTGGCGCGCGCCGGCTCCGACGAGATCGGCCTCGACCCGATGGGGCTGAACCAGACCGACAGCTTCCTGGTGCTGAAGCCGCGCGCCGAATGGCAGCTGGCCGACAAGGAGGCGCTGATCGCGCGCATCCGCAGCCAGCTGGACCAGATCCCCGGCATCAGCTACAGCTTCACCCAGCCGATCGAGATGCGCGTTTCCGAGATGATCATCGGTGTGCGCGGCGATCTCGCGGTGAAGGTGTTCGGGCCCGATCTGGCGACGCTCAACACGCTCAGCCAGCGCATCGAGGCGGCGCTCAAGCGCGTGCCCGGCAGCCAGGATGTCTACACGGTGGAGAACGACGGCGTGCAGTACCTGCGCGTGCGCGTCGATCGCCTGGAGGCGGGCCGCCATGGCCTCACGGTGGAGGAGGTGCAGGATGCGCTGCGCGTGCAGGTGGAGGGCCTGCGCGTGGGCCAGGTGCTGGAGGGCAACCGCCGCACCCCCATCCTGCTGCGCGGCCCGGATCTGCTGCGCGTCTCGCCGGCCGAGTTCGCGGCCCTGCGCATCACCACCCGCGAGGGCCTGGCGGTGCCCTTGCAGGCCCTCGCCACGCTGACGCGCGAATCGGGCCCGGTGAAGATCGAGCGCGAGCTGGGCAGCCGCTACGGCGTGGTGATCGCCAATGTCAGCGGACGCGATCTGGTGGGCTTTGTGGAGGAGGCCAAGGCACGGGTGGCCGAGGCCGTGCCGCTGCCGGCCGGCTACCGCCTCAGCTGGGGTGGGCAGTTCGAGAACCAGCAGCGCGCTGCGGCGCGCCTGAGCCTGGTGGTGCCGCTCTCGCTGGGCTTCATCTTCCTGATCCTGTTCTCCACTTTCGGCTCGGTGCGCCAGGCCCTGCTGGTGCTCAGCAACATCCCCTTCGCACTGGTGGGCGGGGTGGCGGCGCTGTGGCTCAGCGGCGAGTACCTCTCGGTGCCGGCCTCGGTGGGCTTCATCGCGCTGCTGGGCATCGCGGTGCTGAACGGCGTGGTGCTGCTGAGCTATTTCAACCAGCTGCAGGCCGAGGGCCTGAGCCTGCGCGACTGCGTGCTGCAGGGCGCCGAGCGCCGCCTGCGGCCGGTGCTGATGACGGCGGCCATCACCGCCTTCGGCCTGATCCCGCTGCTGTTCGCCAGCGGGCCGGGCTCGGAAATCCAGCGGCCGCTGGCCATCGTGGTGATCGGCGGGCTCATCAGCGCCACCGCGCTGACGCTGATCCTGCTGCCCATTCTGTATCTGCGCTTTGCCGCGCCGAGCGCGCCCGCGAGCGCCAAGGAGGCCGCCCATGGCTGAGTACTGCCTGACCCTGATCTGCCCACCCTCGGTGGAAGAAAAGCTGCTCGATGCCCTGCTGCTGCATGTGGGCGACGAGCTCTTCACCAGCAGCCCCACCTTCAGCCACGGCACGCCGCATGGCCGGCTCAGCCCCACCGAACAGGTGATGGGGCGCAGCCGCTCGGTGCAGGTGCAGGTGCTCCTGAGTGCGGAGGAGCTGCAGGTGCTGCGCGCCCGGCTGCGCGAGGAATTCGCCGGCACGGGCCTGCGCTTCTGGGCCCATGCCCTGGTGATGGAAGGAGAGTTCTGATGCGTGCCCTGTTGATCTCCCTGTCGATGTGCTGCGGCCTGGCGCTGCCGCTGCGCGCGTGGGCACAGGTGCAGGCCCAGCCCACGCCGGCGGGCCTGCCGGATACCGCGCAGGCCGCGGCTTGGCTGGAGCGCGACCCGATGGTGCTGCAGGCCCAGGCCGCGCTGGGCAGCGCCGGCCATGGCGCGGCCGCGCTCGCGGCCTCCTCGCACGAGTGGTTGCTCAAGGCCAGTGGCCAGCGCCGCCGCGTGCGCGAGCTGGGCAGCTCGCAGGAATGGAGCCTGGGCCTCGAGCGTACCCTGCGCCTGGGCGGCAAGGCCGCGCTGGATCGCCGGCTCGGCGAGCTGGACCAGGACATCGCCCGTGCCCGCCTGGGCGAGGCGCGCCACGAGGCGGCGCGCACCCTGGCCGAGCTGTGGCTGGACTGGCAGGCCGCGAGTGCCGCGCAGGCGTTGGCGCAGCAGCAGCTGGCGCTGGGCGAGGCGAATCTGCAGGTGGTGGGCAAGCGCCTGCGCGCCGGCGATGCCGCCCGCCTGGAGCAGGGCCTGGCGCGCAGCGAGCTGGCCGAGCTGCAGCGTCAGCGCAGCGCCGCCGCCAGCCGCCTCGTGCTCGCGCGCCTGCGCCTGCAGCGCCGCTTTGCCGAGCTGCCGGCCCATCTGCCCGCTGAAGCGCCGGCGCTGGCCGATCCGGCCGCCATCGCGACACCGGCGCTGGACTGGGCGCCGCGCATCCTGGCCGAGTCCGACCTGCTGCGCACCGCCGAGGGCCTGCTGCAGCGTGCCGAGCTGGAGGCGGCGCGCGCGCGTGCCGACAAGCGGCCCGACCCCACGCTGGGCCTCTACACCGCCTCCGAGGCCTTCCGCAACGAGCGCGTGGTGGGCATCAGCCTGAGCCTGCCGCTGGGCGGTGCCTACCGCGAGGCGCGCTTGCAGCAGGCCCTGGCCGAGGTGGAGGTGGCACGCGCCGCGCTGGCGCGCGAGCGCGAGGCGCTGGAGCTCGAGCTGGCCGGCGGCGTGGCCGAATGGGATGCGGCCCTGGCGCGCTGGCAGCTGGCCGCGCAGGCGGCCGGTCTGGCGGGCGAGAGCGCCGCGATGCTGCAAAAAGCCTATGCCCTGGGTGAGGGCGAGCTGCAGGCGCTGCTGCTGGTGCGCCGCCAATGGCTGGAGGCGCAGCGCGCCGAGCAGGAGGCGCGCGTGCAAGCGCTGCGCGCGCGCCACCGCCTGCTCATCGACGCCCATCTGATCTGGGGCCTCGAGCATGACTAGGCGCGCCGCCGCGCTCGGGCTGGCAGCGGTGATGCTGGCGGGCTGCGCGACGCTGCCGGAGCCGACGCTAGTGCCGCTGCCGGGCCGCATATGCCAGCAGCAGCTCAAGCCGCGGCGCCTGGTGTGCGTGGACGCGCCACCGATGGAGCCGGCACGCGCGGCGCAGGCGCGCGCGCTCGCGCCCATGGGGCCGGGCAGCACCGTCTACATCCTGCGCCAGCATTGGAGCGACGACATCAAGCCGGTCAGCGTGAGCGCCGGCGCGGGCACGCCGCTGGCCACGCTGCCGCGCAGCCTGGTGCGTCTGCAGCTGCCGCCCGGCGAGCAGTTGCTGCGCCTGCAATGGCAGGGCGGCAGCTACCAGCTGCGCCTGCAGGCACGCGCCGGCGAGGTGCGGGTGCTGCGGCTGGAGGGCTGGGTGTTCTGGTCGCTGCGCGAGTACTGGCTCACGCCCATGGAGGCGGCCGAAGCGCGGCCGCTGCTGGACGGGCTGCGCTTTCTGGGCGAACGCTGAGGGATTGCGCTGCGTCAACGGCCGGCCTGGGCGGCGGCCTACATTGGCTCGACAAGCGCAGCAGCCGCTGGGGAGCAAGCATGACGAAGACGAGAACACCCGATGCCGCGCCGCGCCGTCCGGCCGCGGCCCCAGCCCTGCCCGATGGCGCCGGCTGGATGCAGGACCTGCTCAAGCTGCAGGCCGCGCAATGGCAGGCGATGATGACCTGGCAGGACGCGATGCGGGCCCTCAACCAGGAATGGTGGGAGGGCTGGATGTGCCGCTGGACCGGGGGCGTGCCTATCGACGGTTGAGACGCTTGATCATTGCAGCGGCCACAATTTGAGCAGCAGCCCGGCGCCGGCGCAGGCCGCCAGCAGCGGCAGCACGCCCAGCTTGAAGCGGAACAGCGCGACGCTGGCCGCCAGTGCGATCAGAGCCGAGACCCCGTCGAAGGGGCCGCCAAAGCCGCGCGGCCACAGCACGTGGAGGGCGAAGAACAGCGCCAGGTTGAGGATCACGCCCACCACCGCGGCGGTGATGGCGGTGAGCGGCGCGGTGAACTTCAGCTTGCCATGGGTGGATTCGATCAGGGGCGCGCCGGCGAAGATGAACACGAAGGAGGGCAGGAAGGTGAAGAAGGTGACCACGCTGGCGGCCAGCGCACCGCCCAGCAAGAGGGCGTCGGGCCCGCAGACCTGCTTGACCCAGCCGCCCACGAAACCGACAAAAGCCACCACCATGATGAGCGGGCCGGGGGTGGTCTCGCCCAGCGCCAGGCCGTCGATCATCTGTGCGCCGCTGAGCCATTGCTGCTGTTCCACCGCGCCCTGGTAGACGTAGGGCAGCACCGCGTAGGCGCCGCCAAAGGTCAGCAGCGCCGCCTTGGTGAAGAACCAGCCCATCTGCGTCAGCGTGCCCTGCCAGCCCCAGCGTGCCAGCAGCAGGCCGAACACCAGCGCCCACAGGCCCAGGCCCAGCAGCAGCACGCGGGCCAACCGCGCGCGGCTGAAGAGGGCATGGGGCGGGGTGGGGCTGTCGTCGTCGATCAGGGCCGGCCCATGGCCTTGCGGCCGGGCCTGGCCATGCGCGCCGCCCGGCACGAACAGCGCCGGCGCATACCGGCCACCCAGATGGCCGAGCAGCGCCGCGCCGAGCACGATCAGCGGGAAGGGCGCATCGAGCGCAAAGATGGCGACAAAGGCTGCGCCCGCAATCGCCCATAGCCAGCCGTTCTTCAGCGCGCGCGTGCCGATGCGATGGGCGGCATGCAGCACCAGCGCAGTAACGGCGGGCTTGAGGCCATAGAAGATGCCCGCCACCAGCGGCAGCTGCCCATGCGCCATGTAGAGCCAGGACAGCCCCACCAGGATGAACAGCGAGGGCAGCACGAACAGGCCGCCCGCGACGATGCCACCCCAGCCGCGGTGCAGCAGCCAGCCGATATAGGTGGCCAGCTGCTGGGCCTCGGGGCCGGGCAGCAGCATGCAGTAGTTGAGCGCGTGCAGAAAGCGCCGCTCGCTGATCCAGCGGCGCCGCTCCACCAACTCGGCATGCATCACCGCGATCTGGCCGGCCGGGCCGCCAAAGCTGATGAAACCCAGCTTGAGCCAGAAGCGCAGCGCGGCCCAGAAGCTCAGGGGCGCGGGGCGCGCGTTGCTGTCGATCTCGGGCTGCGGATTCATGGCGCCGCATTACACCAGTGAAACGCGGCGTTTGCGGCGGCGTTTGCGCCGCGGCGCAGGGGCGCTACATTCGGGGCGGATTGCATCGATCCATCCATCCAACCCAACGCTTTAGGAGCACGCCCATGCCCGCACAGCCCATGCAAAACCTGGCCACCCTGCTGGGTCGCCTGCTGCTCGCCTGCCTGTTCCTGCCCGCGGGCATCGCCAAGCTCGGCGGCTTTGCCGGCACGGTGGGCTATATCGCCTCGGTGGGCCTGCCGATGCCCCAGGTGGGCGCCGCCCTGGCCCTGGTGGTGGAGATTGTCGGTGCCCTGGCCCTGATCCTGGGCCTGGGCACGCGCTGGGCGGCCTTGGTGCTGGCGCTGTTCACGCTCGCCGCCTCGGTGTTCTTCCACGCCTTCTGGGCCGCGCCCGAGGGCCAGCAGCTGATCCCGCAGCTGCTGTTCTTCAAGAACATCGGCGTGGTGGGCGGCCTGCTGATCCTGGCCGCCTGGGGCCCGGGCGATTGGAGCCTGGACGCGCGCCGGCAGCGCTGAGCTGCCGACGATGGTGATGGTGGTGGAGAGGAGGAGGATCGAACTCCCGACCTCCGCATTGCGAACGCGGCGCTCTCCCAGCTGAGCTACCCCCCCCCGACGCAGGGAAAGTATAGCCAGAGTCCTAGGGCTTTTGCGGTAGCGTTCGCCCGGTGGACCTGGGGAAACTACCGGGTCTTGATGCTTGTTTGCGGAGGATTCCATGTCCAGTCGGTCGCCCGAATGGTTCGACGCCCAGTACAACAACCGCGCCCGCGTGGCCGACAGCGCGGTGCTGCTGGAGCGCTGGCAGCGGGCCTCGCGGCTGGTGCGCGAGCAAGTGGCCTGCGAGCTGGACCTGGCCTACGGCGCCGGGCCCGAGGAGCGCCTGGACCTGTTCCGCACCGAGAGCGCCAAGGCACCGGTGCTGGTGTTCCTGCATGGCGGCTACTGGCGTGCGCTGGACAAGGCCGATCATTCCTTCATCGCGCCCGCCTTCACCGACGAGGGTGCCCTGGTGGTGCTGCCCAACTACAGCCTGTGCCCGGGCGTCAGCATGGAGCGCATCCCCTTGCAGCTGACCCAGGCGCTGGCCTGGGTGTGGCGCAACATCGCCGATTTCGGCGGCGACCCGAACCAGATCGTGCTGGCCGGGCATTCGGCCGGCGGCCATCTGGCCGCGATGCTGAGCTGCTGCGACTGGAAGGCCGTGGCGCCCGACCTGCCGCGCCAGCTGGTCAAGGGCGTGCTCTCGCTCTCGGGCCTGCATGATCTGGCGCCCATCCGCCAGACGCCCTATCTGCAGCGCGATCTGAAGCTCGGCGCCGATGCGGTGCGCCGCCTCAGCCCGGTGAACTTCCCGCCCCCCGATTCGCCCCTCTACGCCCTGGTGGGCGGGGCCGAGAGCGAGGAGTTCCTGCAGCAGAACAGCGCCATCCGCCGCGCCTGGGGCGAGCGTGCGGTGCCGGTGTGCGAGACGCTGCCCGGGCTCAACCACTTCACCGTGCTGCACGACCTGGCCGACCCGCAGGGGCGCAGCCACCAGCTGGCGCGCAAGCTGCTGGACCTGCGCTGGTATAGCGCACTGCTATGAGCCAGATTGATTCTTGGTATTGGCGGGCCCTGGTGGCTTGAGTTAGCGTCGCCCTGTGCTGCCGGGTGTCGCAGTTTCGGGCCTCTCAGGCAGCCACCGACCGACCAACCATCACTGGAGAGCGACATGGGCTTGAAAGGATCGAAAACCGAGCAGAACCTGAAGGACGCGTTTGCGGGTGAATCGCAGGCGAACCGACGCTACCTCTACTTCGCGAACAAGGCGGACATCGAGGGCCAGAACGATGTGGCCGCGCTGTTCCGCTCCACCGCCGAGGGCGAGACCGGCCATGCGCATGGCCATCTGGAGTTTCTCGAGGCCGTGGGCGACCCGGCCACCGGCCTGCCGATCGGGCCGACGCGCGACAACCTCAAGGCCGCGGTGGCCGGCGAGACGCACGAGTACACCGATATGTACCCGGGCATGGCCAAGACCGCGCGCAGCGAGGGCTTTGACGAGATCGCCGATTGGTTCGAGACGCTGGCCAAGGCCGAGCGCTCGCATGCCAACCGCTACCAGAAGGCCCTGGATGCCCTGGTAGACATGTGAGGAAGCTGGCGGCGTCTGCGGACGCCGCTCGTTTTTTTCCGGAGCCGCTGCATGACGAGTAAGCGCGAAGGCAATCTCGAAGCCCCCACCCGGCACCCGCTGGACTGGAAGAACCCCGCCTTCTACGACGAGCAGCAATGCCTGCACGAGATGGAGCGCATCTTCGACATCTGCCATGGCTGCCGCCGCTGCGTGAGCCTGTGCCAGAGTTTCCCGACGCTGTTCGATCTGGTGGACGAGGGCAAGACCGGCGAGCTCGACGGTGTGGCCAAGCAGGATTTCTGGAAGGTCGTGGACCAGTGCTATCTCTGCGACCTCTGCTACATGACCAAGTGCCCCTATGTGCCGCCGCATGTCTGGAACCTGGATTTCCCGCACACCATGCTGCGTGCCAAGGCGATCAAGTTCCGCAAGGGCGAGGTGGGCGCGGGCGAGCGCTTCTTGGCTTCCACCGATGTGCACGGCCAGTTCGCCGGCATCCCGGTGGTGGTGCAGCTGGTGAATGCCGTCAACAAGACCCGGGTGGCGCGCCAGGCCATGGACGCGGCCCTGGGTGTGCATCCCGAGGCCTGGATGCCCGAGCTGGCCGGCCAGCGCTTTCGCTGGGGCGCGGCCAAAAGTGCAGGTGAGGGCCCGGCCACGCATGGCGAGCGCACGCCCGGCAAGGTGGCGATCTTCGCGACCTGCTACATCAACTACAACGAGCCCGGCATCGGCCACGACCTGCTCAAGGTGCTGGCCCACAACGACATCCCCTACGTGATCGTCGAGAAGGAGAAGTGCTGCGGCATGCCCAAGCTGGAGCTGGGCGATCTGGCCACGGTGGAGAAGCACAAGGACGCCAACATCCCGGTGCTGGCGCGCTATGCGCGCGAGGGCTATGCCATCCTTTCGGCCATCCCCAGCTGCACCCTGATGTTCAAGCAGGAGCTGCCGCTGATGTTCCCGGACGAGGCCGATGTGCAGCTGGTGATGGAGGCGGTCTGGGACCCCTTCGAGTACCTGATCGCGCGCCACAAGGACGGCCTCCTGAAAACCGATTTCAAGGCCGCGCTGGGCAAGGTCAGCTACCACATCCCCTGCCATGGCCGGGTGCAGAAGATCGGCCGCAAGACCGAGGAGATGTTCAAGCTGATCGGCCAGACGGTGAGCGTGCAGCTCAACACCGTGGAGCGCTGCTCGGGCCATGCCGGCACCTATGGCGTGAAGACGCCCTACCACCCGGTGGCGATGAAGATCGGCAAGCCGGTCTTCAAGGCCATGGCCAAGGACGAGCCCGACCATATCGCCAGCGATTGCGCGCTGGCCGGCCACCATATTGCCCAGGGCATGCAGCAGGCCGGTACGCCGGCCAGGCATCTGGCTCACCCGCTGAGCCTCTTGCGCATGGCCTATGGATTGACCTAGCAAGACGAGCGAGCACATGACCATCACCCGCGACAGCCTCATGACCCTGGAGGCCTATGCCCGGCACCGCAAGCAGCACCACGGCGATGTGATCGCGCACCGCCGCCTGCGCAGCGTGGCCCTGGGCGAACACATGAGCTTGCAGTTCGAGGACGAGCAGACCATCCGTTATCAGATCCAGGAGATGCTGCGCATCGAGAAGATCTTCGAGGAGGAGGGCATACAGGGCGAGCTGGACGCCTACCTGCCCTTGGTGCCCGATGGCACGAACTGGAAGGCCACCATGCTGCTCGAGTATCCCGACCCGCATGAGCGCCGTCGCGAGCTGGCGCGGCTGATCGGCGTGGAGGACCGGCTGTTCGTCGAGGTCGAGGGCCATGCACGCGTCTACGCGATCGCCGACGAGGACCTGGAGCGCGAGAACGCCGAGAAGACCTCGGCCGTGCATTTCGTGCGCTTCGAGTTCACGCCCGCGATGCGCGAGGCGCTGCGCGCCGGCGCGGCCGCCAAGCTGGGCTGCGACCACGCCAACTACCCGATCCATGGCCAGATCCCGGCCGAGACCCTGGCCAGCCTGGCTGGGGATCTCAAATAGCCAGATAGCGCCCGGGGCGGTGGTTCACCGCCAGCGCGGCATTCATGGCCGCCATGCCGATCAGCGACAGGCCGATGCGCTCCGGCGCCACCCAGGCGAGCGAACTCAGGAGGATCGCCGCGTCGAGCGCCGCCTGCACGTAGCCGGCGCGCCAGCCGCGCTTTTCCTGCAGGAACAGCACCAGGATGTTGAGCCCGCCCAGGCTGGCCTTGTGGCGGAACAGGATCAGCATGCCGGCGCCGATCAGCAGGCCGCCGGCAATCGCGGCAAACCAGATGTTCAGCTGCGCAAACTGCAGCCAGCGCGGCAGCACCTCGGCTAGCAGCGACATCAGCGTCACCGCGCAGACGGTCTTGACCGTGAAGGCCAGGCCCATGCGGCGGTAGGCCAGCCAGTAAAAAGGCAGGTTCAGGCAGAAGAACAGCGCGCCGAAGGGCAGGCCGCTGGCGTAGTGCAGCAGGAAGGCGATGCCCACCGTGCCGCCGGTGAGCATGCCGGCCTGCTTGAACAGCGCCACGCCCAGCGCCACGAACAGGGTGCCGGTGATGAGGGCCTGGGCATCCTCGAACAGCGAGTGGCGGAAGCTGCGCGTGCCGGCTTTGTTGCTATTGCTCATTCGCCCAGGCCGCTCAGGAAGTACTTGATCAGGCCCTTGGCGGCAAAGCCCACCAGGCCGAACCCCAGGCCCAGCAGCAGCACAAAGGTGCCGAACTTGCCGGCCTTGGACTCGCGCGCCAGCTGGAAGATGATGAACACCATGTAGAGCATGAAGGCCGTGACGCCGAACGTCAGGCCGAATTGCGCGATCTGCTCTTCAGAGTATCCAAACATCTGTTTTTCAATCGATGCGGGCCATGCCCGAGGTATCCACCAGGTCGCGGTAGGCATGCCAGCTGGCGTGGCCCAGCCAGGGCAGGATCACCACCAGGCCCAGCATCAGGGTGGCCATGCCCACCAGGGTCAGGGCCATGATGAGGGCGGCCCACAGCGCCACCGGCGCCGGGTATTCCATCACCGCGCGCCAGCTGGTGAAGACGGCGCCGAGCACGCTGATCTGGCGATCCAGCAGCAGCGGCACGGCAATCAGGGTGGAGGCGAACACCGGCGCGGCCAGCACCGCGCCCAGCGCCAGCCAGGCTTCGAACAGGTGCGAGCCCTCGTTCAGCACCACATGGCGCACGAAGTCCAGCGGCTTGGTGATGGGTACGCCGGCAAAGCCGGTGATGAGCGCCGCCGAGGTCAGCACCCAGCCGCTGCCGGCCAGGGCCAGCAGCAGGCCGAAGCCCACCAGGCGGCCGTCGCGCGGCTTCCAGACCTGCAGCACGGTGGCGAGCGTCGCGCGCCGGCCGCGCTCCAGCTCACGGCTGATCGCGTAGAGGCCGGTGGCCAGGATGGGGGCGACCAGCAGGAAGCCGCTGAAGGCGCCGGCCAGCAGCCAGAAGCGGTGGCGCGCCAGCATGAAGATGGCGGCACCGGCCAGCGCCAGCACCAGGCCATGCAGCAGCGAGGGGCCGGGGCAATGCACCAGATCGGCCCAGCCGCGCGCCAGCCAGCCCAGCGGGCGCAGCACGGGCACGGGCTTGACGCCGAAGCGGCGCGACTCCTGCAGGGCTTTCTCGGTATGTTTGTTGGGCATGAAGATCATCATGCTGCCATGCTCGCACGGCAGGCGGCTTGATGGTCATCAAGAGAACCCTTGGCCGCACGCGCGCGGGCCCCTTCGAGGGCGCTCAGCGCAGCAAGGTGCTGGCGTCGACCGCGTTGCCCAGGTCGGCGCGGCGCGCGCCGGTGAAGCGCTTGGCCCAGTAGGCCTCCCGCATGTCTTCCACGCGCACGGCGCTGCCGGTGCGCGGGGCGTGGATGAACTTGCCCTCGCCCACATAGATGCCCACATGCGAGAAGGTGCGGCGCATGGTGTTGAAGAACACCAGGTCGCCGGGCTTGAGCTCGTCCTGCTTGATGGGCATCAGGCTGGAGAGCCGGGCCTGCTCGTCGGCGCGGTGCGGCAGTACCAGGCCCACGCTCTTTTCGAAGATGTGGCGGGTGAAGCCGCTGCAATCGAAACCGCTTTCGATCGAATTGCCGCCGCGCTTGTAGGGCACGCCGAGGAAGTTCATCGCCGACAGCACCAGGTCGGAGGCGGTATCGCGCACCGAGCTGAGGAATTTGCTGGAACCGGCCGTGGCCTGCGGCAACAGGCCGCGCTCCTGCAGAAATCGCGAGACGGCGTCGGTGGCGTTGGTGGCATTTTGGCCAGGTGTCGCCGGGGCCGGCGCGACGGCCGCGGGGGCTTGTTGCAGCAGGCTCTGGCCGTAGGCGCCGGTCATCGTGCCGGGCGGTGGGGTCAGGTTTTGCGGCGCTTGCTGTGCCCAGGCCCCGCTGCCCAGCAGACCCGCGCACAGGCTCAGCCCGCAAGCCAGTGGCTTGAGACGGGCAGGGCGGGTGGGGGAGGGGAAGCGGCGCGCGACTGTCATGGTGTCCGGCGCGCAGCTTAAGGAGGGGCTGTCCGGGGTGTCAAGCAAGAGGATGTAAAACTCCGGGTAAGCCCGGGGCCGGTTTTGAAATTGCGAAATGCGGGAATACCCGCATTGGACCACAGGCTCATGGGGCCGGCGCCTTGCGCAAGCTCAAGTCGCGTGCAGCTTTGCACGCCGGGTCAGGCTGTCGTCAGTCCCTCTGCATGAAATGCGCGCCAAGCATTGTTTGGGAGTTCGCGCATGTCCACTTCGTCTTACGCCGAGTTCTACCGCCGCTCGATCGAGGATCGCGATGCCTTCTGGGCCGAGCAGGCCCGGGCGATCGAATGGCATCGCCCCTTCGAGCAGGTGTGCGACTACAGTCGGCCGCCGTTTGCGCGCTGGTTCGTCGGTGGCGAAACCAATCTCTGCCACAACGCGGTGGATCGCCATGCGCGCGACCGTGGCGAACAGAACGCGCTGATCTGGGTCTCCACCGAGGTGGACCAGGAGCGCATCTACAGTTTTCGCGCGCTGCAGCGCGAGGTCGAGCGCATGGCCGCCATCCTGCTGGCCCAGGGCGTGAGCCAGGGCGACCGGGTGCTGATCTACATGCCCATGATTCCCGAGGCCGCGTTTGCGATGCTGGCCTGCGCGCGCATTGGCGCGATCCATTCGGTGGTGTTCGGCGGCTTCGCCAGCCACAGCCTGGCCAGCCGCATCGACGATGCCGAGCCGGCGCTGATCGTTAGCGCCGACGCCGGCAGCCGCTCGGGCAAGGTCGTGCCCTACAAGCATCTGCTGGACGAGGCCATCCAGCTGGCGCGCCACAAGCCGGGCGCGGTGCTGATGGTGGACCGCGGCCTCGCACCCTTCGAGCGCGTGGCCGGCCGCGACCTCGACTACGCCGCGCTGCGCGAGCAGCACCTCGACGCCCAGGTGCCCTGCACCTGGCTGGAGGCCAACGCGCCCAGCTACACGCTCTACACCAGCGGCACCACCGGCAAGCCCAAGGGCGTGCAGCGCGACACCGGCGGCTATGCGGTGGCGCTGGCCGCCAGCATGCAGCACATCTACTGCGGCCGGCCGGGCGAGACCTATTTCTCCACCAGCGACATTGGCTGGGTGGTGGGCCACAGCTACATCATCTACGGCCCGCTGCTGGCGGGCATGGCCACCATCATGTACGAGGGCCTGCCCACGCGGCCGGACGCCGGCGTCTGGTGGAGCCTGGTGGAGAAGTACCGGGTCACGGTGATGTTCAGCGCGCCCACCGCGGTGCGGGTGCTGAAGAAGCAGGATCCGGCCTACCTGAGCAAGTACGACCTGAGCTCGCTGCGCGCGCTCTTCCTGGCCGGCGAGCCGCTCGACGAACCCACCGCCAAGTGGATCGCCGAGGCGCTGGGCCGCCCCATCATCGACAACTACTGGCAGACCGAGACCGGCTGGCCCATCCTCTCGATCGCCAATGGCGTGGAGACCAGGGCCAGCAAGTTCGGTTCGCCCGGCGTGGCCATGTATGGCTTCAACGTCAAGCTGCTGGACGAGAACAGCGGCGCGGAGCTGACGGACCCGAACCAGAAGGGCGTGGTGGCGATCGCCGGCCCCTTGCCGCCCGGCTGCCTGCAGACGGTGTGGCGCGACGATGCGCGCTTCGTCAACACCTACTGGTCCAGCATCCCGGGCCAGCAGCTGTATTCGACCTTCGACTGGGGCATCCGCGATGCCGACGGCTATTTCTACATCCTCGGCCGCACCGACGACGTGATCAATGTGGCCGGCCACCGCCTCGGCACGCGCGAGATCGAGGAGAGCATCTCCAGCCATCCCAATGTGGCCGAGGTGGCGGTGGTGGGCGTGGCCGACCAGCTCAAGGGTCAGGTGGCGATGGCCTTCGCGGTGCTCAAGGACGCCAGCCGCGCCGCCACGCCGCAGGCCGCGCTGGCCCAGGAGGGCGAGATCATGAAGCTGGTGGACGAGCAGCTGGGCGCGGTGGCGCGCCCGGCGCGCGTGCGCTTCGTCAACGTGCTGCCCAAGACGCGCTCGGGCAAGCTGCTGCGGCGCGCCATCCAGGCGGTCTGCGAGGGGCGCGATCCGGGCGATCTCAGCACCATGGACGACCCGGCGGCGCTGCGCCAGATCAGCGAGCTGCTTGGTGCCTAATCCGGCCTGAGCCGCTGCTCCAGGGCCATCGCGGCCGCGGGCGCGCGCTCCTTGGCGCCGCTGATGAAGAACATGAAGACATCGCGCGGCGCGCCGGCCGGTGCGGGCGCCTGCACGCGCGGCAGCGCGGCGGGCTCGTGGCCGGCATGCCAGGCCTGGGCACAGGCGGCGATCGCGTCCAGGGCCTGCGGCGTGCAGCCCTCGGGCAGCTCGGCCTGGGTGCGCATCATGCGCGTGTAGACGAAGTCGCCGCTCAGGTCGGCAAAGCTGGGGTAGTCATCCGAGTCGGTGAACACGCTGGCCGCGCCATGGCGCCTGGCCAGGGCCAGGTACTCGGGGCACAGAAAGCTGGCATGCCGCACATCCAGCGCGTGCCGCAGCGCAATGCCGTCCACCGCCGCGGGCAGCAGGGCCAGGAAGGCCGCGAAGTCCTCGGCATCGAAGCGCTTGCTGGGCGCGAACTGCCAGACGATGGGCCCCAGCTTGTCGCCCAGCTCGGCAATGCCGCTGTGTACGAAGCGCTGCACCGATTCGCCCGCCTCGGCCAGCACGCGCCGGTTGGTGGCAAAGCGCGAGGCCTTGAGCGAGAACATGAAGTCGTCGGGCGTCTGCGCGCGCCAGCGCGCGAAGTTGGCCGGGGATTGCGAGCTGTAGTAGGTGCTGTTGATCTCGATCGCACTGAGCCGGCGGCTCGCGTACTCCAGCTCGCGTGCCTGCGGCCAGCCGGCCGGGTAGAAATTGTTGCGCCAGGGCTCGAAGTTCCAGCCGCCTATGCCCACGCGGATGCGGCAGGTCTGTGCTACTGTCATGCGCTCCTCCTAGGGTTCCTACGCTGTGCCTTTTGGCCCGATTTTTGACCCGCGGGCACAATCCGTGCCCTTGCCGCCCGGATCCTAACGTTGGGGGCGGCCCCGCAACTGGAGTCCGCATGAATACCAAGCCTTTGCGCGCCGCCGCCTTCGCGGCCGGCGCCATCCTGCTCGGCGCCAACGCGCTGGCGCAAGCCAGCCTGCCCGGCCCGGCCTTTCCCCAGCTCAAGAGTGCCGCGCAGATCAAGTCCGCCTGCGATGCCGGCCTGGCCGCCGCCAAGAAGCGCGTGGCCCAGCTCGAGCGCCACAAGGTCGACGCCGGCTGGATTGCCGCCTACGACGACTACTACGCCTTTGTCGAGGACACGCTGAGCCCGATCGACTTCGTGCTGAACGTGCACCCGGATGCCGCCGGGCGCGATGCCGCCCAGGCCTGCTCGCTGCGCTGGTCGGATTTCAATTCCAGCTTCAACCAGAACGAGAAGATCTTCCGCGCGCTCAAGAGCGCCCCCACGCCCACGGCGATCGAGCGCGAGCTGCAACGCATTGCCCTGGGCGGCTTCGAGGACAGCGGCGTGAGCCTGACGGCGCCCAAGCGCCAGCGTGCCAAGCAGATCCTCGACAAGCTGACCGAGCTGGACCAGCAGTTCAACAAGAACATCCGCGACGCCAATGTGCAGGTGGCCTTCAGCGAGGACGAGCTCAAGGGCGTGCCCGAGGGCGTGTGGGCCAAGGCCAAGCGCGACGCCCAGGGCCGCGTGCTGCTGGGCGTGGACTACCCGACGCTGCGCCCGCTGCTGCAAAGCGGCGAGAACGCCGCCGCGCGCGAGCGCCTCTGGCGCGCCAAGGAGAACGAGGGCGGCGACGCCAATCTGGCCCTGCTGGGCGAGATCGCCAAGCTGCGCAACGAGTACGCGCAGCTGTTCGGCTTCAGCAACTTCGTCGACTTCAATCTGCGCCGCCGCATGGCCAAGGACGCCGCCACCGCCTGGAAGTTCCTCGACGAGGTGAAGGACACCGTCAACGCGCGCGAACGCAGCGATGTGGAGGAGCTGCGCGCCGCCAAGGCCAAGCACCTGGGCCAGCCGCTGGAGGCCACCAAGATCGAGCGCTGGGACAGCAGCTTCTACGCCGAGCGCCTGCGCAAGGAGCGCTTCAGCGTCGACCAGGAGGCCTTCCGTGAGTACTTCCCGGCCCAGGAGAGCCTGAAGTTCGCGATGCATGTGATCGAGAAGCTGATGGGCGTGCGCTACACCGAGGTGCCGGCCGAGCTCTGGCACCCCGAGGCCAAGGCCTTTGCCGTCAGCGATGCGGCCAGCGGCAAGCCGATCGCCACCCTCTATGTGGACATGTACCCGCGCGAGGGCAAGTACAACCATGCGGCGGTCTGGCCGCTGCGCGCCAGCGCCACCCGCATCGGCCGCACCTCCACCGCCGCGCTGGTGGTGAACTTCGACCGCAAGGGCCTCACCATCGACGAAATGGAAACCCTGCTGCACGAGCTGGGCCATGCGGTGCACAACAACCTCAGCAACACCCGCTATGCGCTGCAGGGTGGCACCAGCGTGATGCTGGACTTCGTCGAGGCCCCCTCGCAGATGCTGGAGGACTGGGTGGTGGACAAGAAGGTGCTGAAGCTGATGGCCGATGTGTGCCCGAGCTGCAAGCCGGTGCCCGACGAGCTGGTGGACCGCGCCAAGGCGGCCAAGGAGTTCGGCAAGGGCTCGGCCTATGGCCGCCAGCACCTGTTCGCCAGCTATGACCTCGCCCTGCATGGCAGGGAGGTGCCCGATCCCCTGGCCCTGTGGGCCAAGATGCAGGGCGCCACGCCGCTGGGCTATGTGCCCGGCAGTAAGTTCCCGGCCGGCTTTGCCCATATCGCCGGCGGCTATGGCGCCGGCTACTACGGCTATCTCTGGAGCCTGGTGGTGGCGATGGACCTGCGCACCGCCTTCGCGGCCGACAAGCTGAGCCCCGAGGTGGGCCTGCGCTACCGCAACACCGTGCTGGGCCAGGGGGGCCAGAAGCCGGCGCAGGAGCTGGTGCACGACTTCCTCGGCCGTGATTCCAACTCCAAGGCCTTCTTCGACTATCTGCGCAAGTAAGTAGTCGCCGAGCGCACAGGCAAGCCCGCTGAGCCCCCGGCCAGCGGGCTTTTTCCATATGCTGCGGGCCATGCCTTCCGACCCCGCACGCCCCGCACTCGATGCGGCCACCCGCCGCTTCCTGCCCTGGGTGGTGGCGCTGGCGTTCTTCATGCAGACGCTGGACGCCACCATCCTCAACACCGCGCTGCCGGGCATGGCGCTGGCGCTGGGCGAGCATCCGCTGCGCATGCAGTCGGCGGTGATCGCCTACATGCTCACCGTGGCGCTGCTGATCCCGGCCTCGGGCTGGCTGGCGGACCGCCTGGGCACGCGCACCCTGTTCCTGTGGGCGATCGCGCTGTTCAGCCTGGGCTCGCTGGCCTGCGCGCTGGCGGGCTCGCTGAACTGGCTGGTGGCGGCGCGCGTGCTGCAGGGCGTGGGCGGGGCGCTGCTGGTGCCGGTGGGGCGGCTGGTGGTGCTGCGCGCCTTTCCCAAGGAGCAGTTCCTGCCGGTGATGAGCTTCATCGCCATCCCGGGCCTGATCGGGCCGCTGATCGGCCCGGCGCTGGGCGGTGTGCTGGTGCAGTTCGCCAGCTGGCACTGGATCTTTCTCATCAACCTGCCGGTGGGCGTGGCCGGCGTGCTGGCGGCGCTGCGCTACATGCCGCAGCTGAAGGCGCAGGCACTGAAGGCCTTCGACTGGCCCGGCTTCGTGCTCTTCAGCCTGGGGCTGATGCTGCTCTCGGTGGGGCTGCAGGGTTTTGGCGAGCGCATGGTGTCCACCGCGCTGAGCCTGGTGCTGCTGGTGGCCGGCCTGGCCAGCATGGCGGCCTACTGGCTGCATGCGGCGCGCGCCGAGGCGCCGCTGTTCCAGATGGGGCTGTTCGCCATCCCGACCTACCGCATCGGCATCATCGGCAATGTGTTCGCGCGGCTGGGCAGCGGCGCCACGCCCTTCCTGACCCCCATGTACCTGCAGCTGGGCCTGGGCTACAGCCCCTCGGAGGCGGGCCTGTCCATGGTGCCCACGGTGCTGGGCGCGATGCTCACCAAGACGCTGGCGACCCGGCTGATCCAGCGCCAGGGCTACCGCCGCGTGCTGGTGGCCAACACCTTGCTGCTGGGCGCGCTGATCGCGAGCTTCGCGCTGCTGGACCGCCAGACCAGCCATCTCTGGCTGGCCATCCACCTGGCCATCTTCGGCATGGTGAACTCGCTGCAGTTCAGCGCCATGAACACGCTCACCCTGGGCGATCTGGACGCGCAGACCGCCAGCAGCGGCAACAGCCTGCTGGCGGTGGTGATGCAGTTGTCGATGAGCCTGGGGGTGGCCACCTCCAGCGCCTTCCTGCTGCTGTTCTCGGGCGCCAGCGAGCTGCCGCGGGGTCAGGACTTGCTGCCCGCCTTCCATGCCACCTATCTGTCCATCGGTGCCATGGCGGCGCTGGCGGCCTTCATCTTCTACCAGCTGCGCCGCCACGAGGGTGCCGCGGATGCGGGCGACACCATGGGGCAGGAGTAGTCATGGCCAGGCGTGCACAATGGGCCGGCGGTGATGCCCATCGCGCCAACCGGAGCATGTCATGGGACTGATGGATTCTTTGCTGGGCGCGGCCCAGCAGGCATTGAGCGGCCAGCAGGCGGCGGGCGGTGGTAGCGACTGGGTCGGCATGGTCTCGGGCCTGCTGAATCAGCAGGGCGGGCTGGCGGGCATCCTGCAGCAGCTGCAGGCGGGCGGCCTGGGCGAGCAGGTGCAGTCCTGGATCGGCACGGGCGCGAACCTGCCGGTGTCGGCCGATCAGCTCAGCGCCGCGCTGGGTGGCAGCGATGCGCTGAGCCAGCTGGCCAGCCAGGCGGGCGTCTCGCATGCCGAGGCCGGCGCGCAGCTGAGCCAGTGGCTGCCGCAGATTGTCGACAAGCTCAGCCCCAACGGCCAGCTGCCCGACAGCGGCGACCTGGGCGCCATGCTGGGGCAGTTGCTGGGGCGTTAGGCGCGCCCGGAGTCTCCCCTGAGGTCGGCCCTGAAGTCGGCCTCAAGGAAGCGCAGCACGCTGTCCTCGTGGTGCGGGCCGATCACGGTATGGGCTTCCCGCTTGACCGCATCGATGGCGTTCGCCACCGCGATGCCGCGGTGCGCGGCGCGCAGCATCTTGACGTCGTTGACATGGTCGCCAAACACCACGATCTCGCGCTCGGCCAGGCCGTAGCGCTCGGCCAGGGTCTTGATGGCCTGGTCCTTGGTGGCGCGGCGGTCGTGCACGGTAAGCCAGGGCCAGCCGGGCTTGTAGAGATCCTCGGCCAGATGGGTCTCGACGGCATCGCCGCAGAGCGCGTCGATCTCGGCCTGCAGGGCCTGCAGCGGCGCCTCACGCTCTACCACCACGAACACCACGGCCGGATCGCGCAGCGCGTCCTGCAGGCGCGGCGTGTGGCGCAGTCGCGGGTCGGCCTTCTCGATGCGCTCGTCCACAAAGGCCTGCTGCGCCTCGTTGTGCACCGACTGGTAGAACAGCTGGTCGCCCCTGGGGCCATGGGTGGAGATGAAGGGCATCAGACCATGCCGGCGTATCAGCGCAAAGATCGCCTCGCCGAGCGCAGGCGCAATGGTGTTGACCAGCTCATGCCGGCAGCTCGCCATCTCGCTGATATAGGCGCCGTTGGACGAGATCACCGGCAGGCGCAGCGGCAGATGGCCCAGGATCTGGCGGATCGATGACACATGCCGGGCACTCGCGACGGTGAAGGTCAGGCCCTCGTCGAGCAAGCGCGTCAGGCCGGCCCGCGTGGAATCCGCGAGCCGGCCTTGCGGGTCGAGCAGGGTGCCGTCTAGGTCGCTGACATAGAGCGTCACAACACTTCCGACGCAAAGTCCGCCAGGCGCGAACGCTCGCCGCGCGCCAGCGTGACATGGCCGCTGTGGGCCCAGCCCTTGAAGCGGTCCACCGCATAGGTCAGGCCCGAGCTGCCCTCGGTGAGGTAGGGCGTGTCGATCTGCGCCAGATTGCCCAGGCAGACGATCTTGGTGCCGGGGCCGGCACGCGTGATCAGGGTCTTCATCTGCTTGGGGGTCAGGTTTTGCGCCTCGTCGATGATGACGTACTTGTTCAGGAAGGTGCGCCCGCGCATGAAGTTCAGGCTCTTGATCTTGATCTTGCTGCGCACCAGGTCGTTGGTGGCGGCGCGGCCCCATTCGCCGGCCGAGCTGTCGCCGCGCGCCAGCACCTCAAGGTTGTCGTCCAGCGCGCCCATCCAGGGGCCCATCTTTTCTTCCTCGGTGCCGGGCAGGAAGCCGATGTCCTCGCCCACCGGCACGGTCACGCGGGTGACGATGATCTCGCTGTAGCGGCGCTCATCCAGCACCTGGGAGAGGCCGGCGGCCAGGGTCATCAGGGTCTTGCCGGTGCCGGCCGTGCCGGTGAGGGTGACGAAGTCGCACTCCGGGTCCATCAGCAGGTTGAGGGCGAAGTTCTGCTCGCGGTTGCGCGCGGTCACGCCCCAGACGGCGTTCTTCTGGTGGCCGTAGTCCTTCAGCGTGCGCAGCACCGCGGTCTTGCCGGTGATCTCGGTGACCTTGGCATAGAGCGGCGCGGCGCCGGGTGCTTCCAGGTAGATCAGCTCGTTGACCAGCAGCGAGGGCACCAGCGGGCCGCTGATGCGGTAGAAGGTGATGCCACCCTGCTGCCAGCTCTCCATGGTCTTGCCATGGCGCTCCCAGAAGTCGGCCGGCAGGGCCTGCACGCCGGTGTAGAGCAGGTCGGAGTCTTCCAGCGTCTTGTCATTGCGGTAGTCCTCGGCCGGCAGGCCCAGGGCACGCGCCTTGATGCGCATATTGATGTCCTTGGACACCAGCACCACCTCGCGCTGCGGCTGCTGGACCTTCAGCGCCTGCACCACGCCGAGGATCTGGTTGTCGGCCTTGCCCTGGGGCAGGCCCTGCGGCAGCGGGGTGTCGATCAGCTGGGTCTGGAAGAACAGCTTGCCGCCGGCCTCGCGGTGACCGGTGCTGTCCAGCGGCAGGCCCTTGGCCATTTCCTCCAGCGTGCTGCTCTTCAGGCTGGCCGCCAGCGTGTCGAGGTCGCGGCTGACCTGGCGCACATTGCGCGCCACCTCGGTCATGCCCTTCTTGTGCCCGTCCAGCTCTTCCAGCGTGATCATGGGCAGGTAGATGTCGTGCTCCTCGAAGCGGAACAGCGACATCGGGTCGTGCATCAGCACATTGGTGTCGAGCACGAAGAGCTTGGGCGCCTCGTTGCTCTTGGGCTTGGCGGCCTTGGGCCTGGGGGGGGGCACCGGGCGCAGCGGCGCCGCGCTGGTGGCCGGCGCCACCAGGGCCAGGTTGGCGGGGGCGCGCATCTCGGGCGCGGCCGGTGCGGCGCTGGCGCTTCTGCGGCGATTGCCGTTGGGCATGGCCCGCGTCACGGCCGGGGCGGCCTGGGCAGCCTGAGTGGCCTGGGCGAGCGGAGGGGCGGTTGTTTTCTCTGGGGCATGGGCAGCCACCGGTACTGCCTGGTTCTTGCTGACCGCCAGACTGGCGGCAAATGCGGTGGGCTCTAGGCGACTGGCGCGCTTGGTCGGAGGCTTGGGCAGTGGCATGAGTGCAGCTTGCCAGAGAGCAAGCTTGGGTTGGAAAGCAAAAGATAGAGGTCCGGGCCGAAAAAGCAAAAAGCCGCACGGCGAGCGATGCGGCTTTGGCTTGGAATGCGGATCGGGGAACTCAGGGGCATGAGTCCATTATGCACAAAGCGCCGTGACCGCCAGCCCTGGGCCGGCGGCGCGGCGCGCATGCAACGCCGGATGCCAGTAAACGCAAAAAGCCGGCTCAGGAGCCGGCTTCGCTTGGATACTGCAATGCTGCCGGGTGACAGCCGAGGCCCGCGCCGAGGATCAGGCAGCTTCCTTCTTCAGGGCCTTGACGGCCTTCAGCACCTCGTCCACATGGCCGGCCACCTTGATGCCGCGCCATTCCTCGCGCAGCACGCCGGTTGCGTCTATCAGGAAGGTGGAGCGCTCGATGCCCTTGACCTTCTTGCCGTACATGATCTTGTTCTTCACCACGCCGAACATGTGGCAGAGCTTCTCTTCGGTATCGGCGATCAGCTCGAAGGGCAGTTCCAGGTTCTGCTTGAACTTGTCATGCGACACCATGTTGTCGCGCGAAACACCAAGCACAACTGCGCCAGCCTTCACGAAATCCTTGTGGCGATCGCGGAACTGCATGGCCTCGGTGGTACAACCAGGGGTGTTGTCCTTCGGGTAGAAGTACAGCACCACCACTTGACCTTTGAAGGCCTGGGGTGTGAACTTCACGCCTCCGGTAGCAAGAGCTTCAATTTCCGGAAGGGGCTTGTTGAGCGCTGGCGTCATGTGGGCGTTCTTTAGAGAGGTGTGCCCGGGTGGGCATAGCCGCGAATTATACGTCGAACCGCAAGTCTCCCCGTCGCCACTTCGGGGGATTGCGGGCTTGTGCCCGCTCAGGTCGACGTTGCACCCTCGATCAGCAAGGCCGCCAGCACGGCGCGCCCCTCGCTGGCCAGCACGTTGTAGGTGCGGCAGGCCGCCGCCAGGTCCATGGTCTCCACGCCGATGCGCGCCTCGATCAGGCCGCGGTAGAGCCTGGGATGGGGAAAGCGCAACCTGGCGCCGCTGCCGAAGATCACCAGCTCGGGCTTCAGGGCCAGTATCTGCTCGAAATGCGCCTCGATGAGCGCATCGAAGCTGCGCAGGGCCCAGGCCTGCACCTCGCCGCGCCAGGGCACCAGCAGGCTCTGCTGGTGGCGCTGGCCATTCACCCAGACCTGGCTGCCGTCGTGGCGCGAGATGCTGTTGCCGCCCTGCTGTTCATCGAGTTGGAATTTCATGAGTGCCGTTGTCTGCGCGAAGCCTGCTTGCGTGGTTTGCGAACCCAGTGTCGCCGGGTCTGGGGGAATGCCCTGATCCCTGTGTTTAAATTCCACGCCTGCAGTGCAGCATTTTTGCACCAGTCAACCACCGGAGCCCCTCTTGAAGCCGATTTCCAAGTCCGCCAAGCTCGCCAATGTCTGTTACGACATCCGTGGTCCCGTGCTGGACAAGGCGCGAGCGATGGAGGAGGAGGGGCAGAAGATCATCAAGCTGAACATCGGCAATATCGCCGCCTTCGGCATCGAGCCGCCCGACGAGATCGTGCAGGACATGATCCGCAACCTGCCAGCGGCGGCCGGCTACACCGATTCCAAGGGCCTGTTCGCGCCGCGCAAGGCGGTGGTGCATTACTGCCAGGAGAAGAACATCCGCGGCGTCGGCATCGACGATGTCTATCTGGGCAATGGTGCCTCCGAGCTGATCGTGATGGCGCTGAACGCGCTGCTGGACACCGGCGATGAGGTGCTGCTGCCGGCGCCCGACTATCCGCTCTACACCGCCGCGGTGGCGCTCTCGGGCGGCACGCCGGTGCACTACATCTGCGACGAGAGCAGCGACTGGTATCCCGATATCGCCGATATCCGCCGCAAGATCACGCCCAATACCAAGGCCATCGTCGTCATCAACCCCAACAACCCTACCGGCGCGCTCTACCCCGAGAGCCTGCTGCTGGAGATCATCGAACTGGCCCGTCAGCACCAGCTGATCATCATGGCCGACGAGATCTACGACAAGACGCTGTACGACGGCAATGTGCACACCAGCATCGCCTCGCTGGCCGACGACGTGCTGTGCCTGACCTTCAACGGCCTGTCCAAGAACTACCGCTCCTGCGGCTACCGCGCCGGCTGGATGGTGGTGTCGGGCGAGAAGCGCCATGCCAAGGATTACATCACCGGCCTGAACATGCTGGCCTCGATGCGTTTGTGCGCCAACACGCCGGGCCAGCTCGCCATCCAGACCGCCCTGGGCGGTTACCAAAGCATCAAGGACCTGGTGGCCCCCACGGGCCGCCTGTGCCGCCAGCGCGACCTGGCCTACGAGCTGCTGACCCAGATCCCGGGCGTCAGCGTCGTCAAGCCGAAGGCCGCGCTCTATATGTTCCCCCGCCTGGACCCCAAGATCTACCCGATTGAGGACGACCAGCAGTTCGCCTACGAGCTGCTGGCCGAGGAAAAGGTGCTGATCGTGCAAGGGACGGGCTTCAACTGGATTGCCCCCGATCACTTCCGCCTCGTGTTCCTGCCCAACTCCGACGACCTGAAGGAGGCGGTGGGCCGCATCGAGCGTTTCCTGACGCATTACCGCAAGCGTCACGGCACCTGACAACTGACAGCAAAGAGACACCATGAAAGCGATCAAAGTCGGCCTCCTGGGCATTGGCACCGTGGGCAGTGGCACCTTCAATGTGCTGCGCCGCAATCAGGCAGAGATTCGTGGCCGTGCCGGCCGCGGCATCGAGATTGCGATGGTGGCCGACCTCAATACCGAGCGCGCCCGTGAAATCGTCGGCGACGCCGCGGTGGTGGTGAGCGACGCCCGCGCGGTGATCGCCAACCCCGAGATCGACATCGTCGTCGAGCTGATCGGCGGCTACGGCATCGCCAAGACCCTGGTGATGGAGGCGATCGCCGCCGGCAAGCATGTGGTCACCGCCAACAAGGCGCTGCTGGCCGTGCATGGCACCGAGATCTTTGCCGCCGCCAGCGCCAAGGGCGTGATGGTGGCCTTCGAGGCGGCCGTGGCCGGTGGCATCCCCATCATCAAGGCGCTGCGCGAGGGTCTCACCGCCAACCGCATCGAATGGATCGCCGGCATCATCAACGGCACCACCAACTTCATCCTTTCGGAGATGCGCTCCAAGGGCCTGGACTTCGGCGTGGTGCTGAAGGAGGCCCAGCGCCTGGGCTATGCCGAGGCCGATCCCACCTTCGACATCGAGGGCGTGGATGCCGCGCACAAGGCCACCATCATGTCGGCCATCGCCTTCGGCATCCCGGTGCAGTTCGACAAAGCTCATGTGGAGGGCATCACCCAGCTGCAGGCGGCCGACATCAAGTACGCCGAGCAGCTGGGCTACCGCATCAAGCTCTTGGGCCTGACGCGCCGCCGTGAGAATGGCATCGAGCTGCGCGTGCACCCGACCCTGGTGCCGGCGAATCGCCTGATCGCCAATGTGGAAGGCGCGATGAATGCGGTGGTGGTGCAGGGCGATGCCGTCGGCACCACGCTCTACTACGGCAAGGGCGCCGGCTCCGAGCCCACCGCCTCGGCGGTGATCGCCGACCTGGTGGACATCACGCGCCTGCACACCGCCGACCCGGACCATCGCGTGCCGCACCTGGCCTTCCAGCCCGATGCGATGAATGACACCCCCATCCTGCCGATGGAACAGGTGCTCACCAGCTTCTACCTGCGCCTGATCGTGGCCGACGAGGCCGGCGTGCTGTCGCGCATCACCACCATCCTGGCCGAGCACGACATCTCGATCGACGCGGTGCTGCAGCGCGAATCGGCCGAGGGTGAGAAGCAGACCGACCTCATCATCCTCACCCACGAGACCGTGGAAGGCCGCATGAACAAGGCCCTGGCGCAGATGCAGGCCCTGCCCACCGTGCTGGCGCCCATCGTGCGGCTGCGCAAAGAGGAACTCGCCTGATGAAGTACATCAGCACCCGCGGCGACCAAAACGACCATTCCGGCGAACGCCGCTTCTGCGAAATCCTGCTGGAGGGCCTGGCGCCCGATGGCGGGCTCTACCTGCCGGTGGCCTATCCGCAGGTGGACGATGCCACGCTCACGAAGTGGCGCGGCCTCGCCTACGCCGATCTGGCCTTCGAGATCCTCTCGCTCTATATCGACGACATCCCGGCCGCTGATCTCCTCGCCATCACGCGCCGCACCTACACGGCCGAGGTCTTCGGTACGCCCGAGATCACGCCGCTGAAGATGCTGGAGCCGGGCCTGGCGCTGCAGGCGCTGTCCAATGGCCCGACCCTGGCCTTCAAGGACATGGCCATGCAGCTGCTGGGCCAGCTGTTCGAGTACGAGCTCAAGCGCCGCGGCGAGACCCTCAACATCCTGGGCGCCACCTCGGGCGACACCGGCAGTGCGGCCGAGTACGCGATGCGCGGCAAGGCCGGCGTGAACGTCTTCATGCTCAGCCCGCACGGCCGCATGAGCCCCTTCCAGCAGGCGCAGATGTTCAGCCTGCAGGATGCCAACATCCACAACCTTGCGGTGGAAGGCGTGTTCGATGACTGCCAGGACATCGTCAAGGCGGTCTCCAACGACCTCGACTTCAAGCGCCAGTACAAGATCGGCACGGTCAACTCGATCAACTGGGCGCGCCTGCTGGCCCAGGTGGTGTACTACTTCGCCGGCTACTTCCAGGCCACCAAGAGCAACACCGAGAAGGTCAGCTTTACCGTGCCCTCGGGCAATTTCGGCAATGTCTGCGCCGGCCATGTGGCGCGCATGATGGGCCTGCCGGTTGCCAAGCTGGTGGTGGCCACCAACGAGAACGATGTGCTGGACGAGTTCTTCCGCACCGGCGTCTACCGCGTGCGCGGCAGCGCCGAAACGCACGAGACCTCCAGCCCCTCGATGGACATCTCCAAGGCCAGCAATTTCGAGCGCTTCGTGTTCGACCTGCTGGGCCGCGATGGCGCGCGCGTCAAGGCCCTGTTCGGCGCCGGCGGTTTCGCGCTGACGGCCGACGAGCACGCGCGCATCGCCCGCTACGGCTTCGTCTCCGGGCGCAGCACGCATGCGGACCGCATTGCCACCATACGCGCCACCCACAAGCAGTACGGCCAGATCATCGACACCCACACCGCCGATGGCCTCAAGGTGGCGCTGGAGCAGCGCAGCGCCGGCACCCCCATGCTGGTGCTGGAAACCGCCTTGCCGGCCAAGTTCGCCGCCACCATCAAGGAGGCGCTGTGGATCGATCCGCCGCGCCCGGCCGGCCTGGAGCACATCGAGGACCTGCCCAAGCGCGTCACCGTGCTGCCGGTGGATGTGCAGGCGGTGAAGGACTTCATCCGCAACCATGTCTGATCCGCAAGCCCCGCGCGCGCCGCTACAGAGCCTGGACGAGGCGCTCGCGCGCCTGCTGGGCCGCGTCGCCCCGCTGGCCGTCACCGAGGCCCTGCCCACCGCCGCCGCGCTGGGGCGCGTGCTGGCGCTGCCGGTGGTGTCGCAGCTGGATGTGCCGCCGGCCGACAACAGCGCCATGGACGGCTATGCGCTGCGCGCCGCGGATCTGTTGGCAAGACCTGGCACCGTGCTGCCGGTTTCGCAGCGCGTGCCGGCCGGCGTGGTCGGGGCGGTGCTGGAGCCCGGCACGGCGGCGCGCATCTTCACCGGCGCGCAGATTCCGCTGGGCGCCGATGCCGTGGTGATGCAGGAGCAATGCGAGGCCGTGGCCGATGCCGCGGGCTTGGGGCAAGTGCGCATCCATGCCGAGGTCCGGCCCGGCCAGTGGATACGCCGCCGCGGCGAGGACGTGCAGGCCGGCGCGGTGGTGCTACCCGCCGGGGCGCGGCTGAACGCCGCCTCGCTGGGCCTGGCGGCCTCGGTGGGGGCGGCCACGCTGACCCTGGCCAGGCGGCCGCGCGTGGCGCTGTTCTCCACCGGCGACGAGTTGCAGATGCCCGGTGAGCCGCTCAAGCCCGGCGCCATCTACAACTCGAACCGCTTCACGCTCACGGCCCTGCTGCAGGGCCTGGGTTGCGAGGTCGTGGATCTGGGCATCGTGCCGGATCGGCTGGACGCCACGCGTGCCGCCTTGCGCGAGGCTGCGGCGCAATCCGATCTGATCATCACCTCCGGTGGTGTCTCGGTGGGCGAGGAAGACCATCTGAAGCCGGCCGTGCAGGCCGAGGGCGAGCTGGACCTCTGGCAGATCGCCATCAAGCCCGGCAAGCCGCTGGCTTTCGGCAAGGTGCGAGAGGCCTGGTTCATCGGCCTGCCCGGCAACCCGGTCTCCAGCTTCGTGACCTTCTTGCTGCTGGTGCGTCCGGTGATCCTGCGCCTGCAAGGTGCCAGCGAGCTCACGCCCAGGCGCTATCCGCTGCGCGCAGACTTCGCCTGGCCCCGGCCCGACAAGCGCCGTGAGTTCCTGCGTGCGCGCATCAACGAGCAGGGCGGGCTGGCGCTGTTCCCCAACCAGAGCTCGGGCGTGCTGACCTCGGCCGTGTGGGGCGAGGGGCTGGTCGACAACCCGGCCGGCGTGGCCATTGCCGACGGCGCTACAGTGCAGTTCATTCCCTTCTCCGAACTCCTGCATCCATGATCACGATCCGCTATTTCGCTTCCCTGCGCGAGGCGCTGGGAAGCAGCGAAACGCAGGACTGGCAGGCCGGCCTGAGCCTGGGCGCCTTGCGCGATCAACTGCTGGCGCGCGGCGAGCCCCATGCCAGCGTGCTGGCGCGCACGCGTGCGGTGCGCTGCGCGCTGAACCGGCAGCTCAGCAAGGAAGACGCCTTGATCCCCGATGGTGCCGAGGTGGCGTTCTTTCCCCCGGTGACTGGGGGCTGAGTGGAGGGCCTGCACCTCGTGGCCGACCTGCGCGGCTGCGATCCCGCCCAGGCGCTGATGCTGCGGCCAGAGACCCTGCGTGCCCTGTGCGTGCAGGCGGTTGCCGAGGCCGGCCTGGGTGCCGTGGCCGAGCTGTTCCACCGCTTCACGCCCACGCCTGGGAGCGAGCAATCGGGCATCACCGGCGTGGTGCTGCTGGCCGAGTCGCATCTGGCCGTGCACACCTGGCCCGAGCTGGGCGCGGTGACGCTGGACGTCTATGTCTGCAATCTGGGGCAGGACAACAGCAGCAAGGCACAGGCCCTGATGGACAGGCTGGTGGCGGCGTTCGCGCCCGCCAGCGCGGCGCGCCAGGCCTTGCGACGCGGCCTGGCCTGACTCAGCGCGCGCCGGCGTCGGCCGGGGTGAGGGCGGCCTCGTCCAGCAGCCAGTCGACCACCGCCTGCACCGCGGGCGTGCTGCTGCCAGGGCGCCGCAGCAGCCAGTAGGCGTGCTCGCAGGGCTGGGCCACGGCCTGGGCATCGATGGCGCGCAGCCGGCCATCGGCCAGCATAGGCGCCACCAGCGCAACCCGCCCCAGCGCCAGGCCCTGGCCGGCCAGGCAGGCCTGGATCACCTGGTCGTACTGGTTGAAGCGCAGCATCGCGCGCGGCTGCCGCGCGCTGAGGCCGCGCGCGGCCAGGGTGTCGGCCCATTGCAGCCAGGGGCGGCGGGCGTCGTCGAATTCCAGCAGCACCTGCTGCGGCAACAGCTCGGCCAGATCCTGCCCCTGGGCCAGCAGGGCGGGGTGGGCCACCGGCAGCACCGCCTCGCCGAACAGGCGCGCGCTGCCGGCGGGCGGCTGGCTCATGGCGCAATAGCGCAGCGCCAGGTCGATGCCGTCGGCGCGCAGGTCCATCACGCGGTCGCTGGCGGCCACGCGCAGATCGATGTCCGGATGCCGCTGCTGCAGGCCGCGCAGGCGCGGCAGCAGCCACAGCGAGGCCACGCCGATGCTGGCGGTCAGCGTGACGCTGCCACGGCGCTGCGCGGGCGCCAGCAGCTCGGCGAGGCCGTCCTGCAGTTGCTGGAAGGCCGGATCGACGCGGCGGAACAGGCGTTCGCCCTCGGGGCTGAGCTTGATGCTGCGATAGCCGCGCAGGAACAGCGCGCAGCCGAGGTTGGCTTCCAGCGCCGCGATCTGCCGGCTCACCGCGGACTGCGTCAGGCACAGGTCCTGTGCCGCCAGCGTGATGCTCATGCGCCGGGCCACCGCGACAAAGCCGCGCAGCAGGTCCAGCTGGGTCAGTCGGGTGAGCGGAATTGACATTCCAGATGCGAATGTGAAGGTGTCGCAGAGATTGCTTGATGAGGGCCGTGCCGTCAAGACAGACTGGGTGCCAGTTCGGATCATCGCATTCGCATCGGGAAACTCATATGAAGCATTTGAGACGCTGGGCCCTGCCGATTTTGTGCGGCGGCCTGATGATGGGTCTGGCGCTGGGCGTGCGCCATGTGCAGGGCTTGTTCCTGCTGCCCATCGGCCTGGAGCGCGGCTGGGGCCGCGAGAGCGTGGCCCTGGCGCTGGCGCTGCAGAACCTGGTCTGGGGCCTGGCCCAGCCCTTCACCGGCATGCTGGCGGACCGTTTCGGCTCGCGCCCGGTGGTGATGGCCGGCTGCCTGCTCTATGGCCTGGGGCTGTGGGCCATGGCGACGGCGCAGAGCCTGTGGCTGCTCTACCTGGGCTCCGGCCTGCTGGTGGGCCTGGGCCTGGCCTGCACCGCGTTCGGCGTGGTCTATGGGGCCCTGAGCCGCATCGTCGCGCCGACGCAGCGTGCGGCGGTGCTGGGGCTGACCGGCGCCGTCGGCGGGCTGGGCCAGTTCCTCGCCGTGCCGCTGACCCAGGGCTTGATGCAGGGGCTGGGCTGGTCGGCCACCCTGCTGTGCCTGGCCGTGCTGATCGCGCTGGCCCTGCCGCTGGGCTGGCCGCTGGATGACCGCCAACCGCGGGGTGCTGGCGTGGGCGATGGCGGGCTGGGCCGGGCCCTGCGCGACGCCTTTGCCCAGCCGGGCTTCTGGTTGCTCAATCTGGGCTTTCTGGCCTGCGGCTTCCAACTCGCCTTCATCGCCACCCACCTGCCGGCCTATCTGCTGGAGCGCGGCCTGCCGGCCGGCCAGTCGGCCAGCGGCCTGGCCCTGATCGCGCTGAGCAATATCGGCGGCACCTATCTGTGCGGCTGGCTGGGCGGGCGCTGGCGCAAGAAGCAGCTGCTGACCCTGCTCTACCTGCTGCGCACCGCGGTGATCGCGCTGTTCCTGCTGCTGCCGCTCAGCAACTGGAGCGTGCAGCTGTTCTGCATCGCGATGGGCCTGCTGTGGCTGGGCACGCTGCCGCTCACCAACGGCCTGGTGGCCCAGGTGTTCGGCCTGCGCTATCTCTCCACCCTGTTCGGCTTCACCTTTGTGGGCCATCAGCTGGGCTCCTTCCTGGGCGTCTGGCTGGGCGGGCGGGTGTTCGACGCCACCCACAGCTATGCGCCGATGTGGTGGATCGCGATGGCCCTGGGCCTGCTGGCGGCGCTGCTGCACTGGCCCATCGACGATAGGCCGCGGCCGGCGCTGGCCCTGGCGTCGTGAAGCGCTGGCGGCATCTGGCGCTGCTGCTCATGCTGATGGCGCTGGCCCTGCTGGCGTTGCCGGCCTATCTGGAGCGCGCCGAGCTGCAGCTGTGGCTGCTGGGCCCGGCCTGGTGTGGCTAGCTAGCGCTTCAGCTGCGCGGCCGCCTGGCAGCCGGCGGTATAGGCCTCCTCGAACACCGAATAGCCGGCCAGGTCGCTGTGCGCGAACAGCAGCCGGCCCTGCGGCCGGCTTCGCAGCGCCGCCAGCGCCGCCGAGCCGCGCAGGCCGGGCACGGGAATGCTCATCGCATGGCCCCAGCGCATCAGGTCCACGCGCAGCAGCTGCCGGTCCAGCTCGGGGTGCAGGGGGCGCAGCTCGGCCAGCACGCGCTCGGTCCATGCGGCCCAATCGCCCTGCAGCAGGCTCGCACGCTGCTGGCCGGGCAGGGCCCAGTAGGCGCTCAGCACCGTCGGCCCCGGGTAGGGGCGCAGGCTCTGGTGCATCGCATCCACATAGCCCAGCGCGGTGCCGCCGTAGCGCACATTGTCCCAGGCGGGTGCGGCGCCCAGGCGCTGCAGCGGCGCCTCGGCCAGCTGCAGATTGGCCACCAGCCAGGGCGCGTAGCGCAGCTGCTGGCCAAGCTCGCGCAGCGCCGCCGGCGGGTGCTCGATCAGGCGGCCGGCGATGAACAGCGGCGTGGCGAGCACCGCCCGCGGGGCCAGCCAGCGCTCCAGCGTCTGCGTCGCTTCGTTGAATGCCAGCACTTCGACCTCGTGGCGACCCTCGCGCAGCCGCAGCACCGTGCGGCCCGTCTGCAGTGCATCGCCCAGGGGTTCGGCCAGGCGCCGGGCGAGCCAGGCATTGCCCTCGGGCCAGGTCAGCACGGCCTCGCGCTCGGCGCTCTCGTCCTCGGGGGGATGGAAGCCATGCCGGCTGGCGAAATAGTGCAGGCCGGCCCAGGCCGAGACCTGGGCCGCGCCGGCGCCGAAATCGTCGCGGCAGCAATAGTCCAGATACCAGCGCAGCTGCGCGTCGTCCAGGCCCTGGGCCTGCAGCCAGGCGGCAAAGCTCTGGGCATCGAGGGCGGCGTGCGCGGGCGTCCAGGGCGCGCGCTGCGTCGGCACGGCAAAGCCCAGCCGCATGGCCTGCTGCACGGCGGCGGCGAACTGGCGGTACTGGCGGCGCGTGGCCTCGGTCTGCGCCGGCGGCAGCAGGCCCTCATGCCATTGGCCCTCGAAGAACAGGCGCTCCTGCGGGCTGTGGCACAGCATGCGTTCGTCGTAGACGGTGCGGCCCAGGGCCTGCCGCGCCAGGCCCAGCGCGTGCAGCAGCTCGCTCACCTCATGCGCATGCGGCCCCGGCAGCGGCAGGTAATGCGCGCCGAGCGGGCAGGCCATGCCGCCCATGCGATGGCCGCGGCTGTTGCCGCCGGCCTCGTCTTCCAGCTCCAGCAGCGCGAAGTCGATGCCGGCCGCGGCCAGGCCGCGCGCGCAGGCAAGACCTGACACCCCGCCGCCGACGATCAGCACCTGGCTGCGGCGCGTGACGGCGGGCGCCGCGCTCGGCAGCGCGGTGCGCAGGCGGTGGCCGCGCGCCGCGCTGGCGCCGACCCAGCCGCCTTGGAGGGCCGGCTGCCCGGTCCGGCAGCCTGCAAGCAGGGCCGAGCCCGCGGCCAGCAGCTCGCGCCGTCTCAATGGACCTTGCCCCACTCGGCTTCGAACTCGTGCACCAGCACCTGGTTCGAGAGTCGATTGACCTCGGTCGGCACACGCGCCATGTCCGGCGGGAAGTCGCGCAGCGCCGCCATGCCCTCGGGCGTGAGGAAGCGCAGGCCGCCCGGCAGCGCGGTCGGGGCACGCCAGGGCCGCCGGCTGGCGATCACGAAACCCCATTCGCCGAAGCTGGGCACATGGGCGTGGTAGGGCGTGGTGGCGAGGCCCACCGCCTCCAGCGTCGTTACCACGGTCCAGAAGCTGCGCCGCGCCAGCAGAGGCGAGGTGGTCTGCACCACCGCGAAGCCACCGGCGGCCAGGCGCTGGTCCAGCAGCTGGTAGAAGCTGGTGGTGTAGAGCTTGCCGAGCGCGAAATTGCTGGGGTCGGGGAAGTCCACCACGATCACGTCGAACTGCGCGTCGGGGTGCTGCTCCAGCCAGCCAAAGGCGTCTGCATTGACGATGCGGAGCTTGGGGCTGAGCAGGGCATCCTGGTTCAGCTGGCGCAACAGCGGCAGGCTGGCGAACAGCCGCGTCATGTGCGGGTCCAGCTCCACCAGGGTGACCTGCTCGACGCTGGCCCAGCGCAGGATCTCGCGCACCGCCATGCCGTCGCCACCGCCCAGCACCAGCACGCGCTTGGGCGTGCCCTGGGCCGCCATCGCCGGGTGCACCAGGGCCTCGTGGTAGCGGTACTCGTCGCGCGAATGGAATTGCAGATTGCCGTTCAGGAACAGGCGCACGCCCGCGCCGCCCTGGGTCAGCACCACGCGCTGGTAGTCGCTGGTCTCGCGCAGGATGATGTGCTCGCCGTAGAAGCGGTCCTCGGCCCAGGTGGTGAGCTGGTCGGCGCCCAGCATGGCGGCCAGCAGGGCGGCGACGGTGAGGCCGCAGGCCCAGGCATGGCGCGACCAGGCGCGCAGCTCGGCGCGGAACAGCCACAGCGCCCACACCGCGACGAAGGCGTTCAGGAGGCCGAAGAAGATGCCGGTGCGCACCAGGCCCAGCTGCGGCACCAGCAGCAGCGGGAAGGCCAGCGCGACCACGAGGGCGCCGAGGTAGTCGAAGGTCAGCACCTGCGAGACCAGCTCGCGCAAGGCATAGCGCTGGCTGAAATGCTTCTTGAGGATGCGCATCACCAGCGGGATCTCCAGCCCCACCAGCGCGCCCACCAGCAGCACCAGCCCGTACAGCAGCACGCGGAAGGCGCCCAGCTGGGTGGGCGGCAGCAGGCTGTGGGCGGTGAACAGCGCGGCCGGCATGAGCCCGCCGATCAGGCCCACCAGCAGCTCGATCTTGAGGAACTGCGCCACCAGCTGGCGCTCCAGGTAGCGCGACAGCCAGGAGCCCAGGCCCATCGCGAACAGATAGGTGCCGATGATGGTGGAGAACTGCAGCACCGAGTCGCCCAGCAGATAGCTGGCGAGGGCGCCGGCGGCCAACTCGTAGACCAGGCCGCATGCCGCCACCACGAACACGCTGGCGAGCAGCAGCAGCTCGTGCATCGAGATGCGGGCGACTGGCGGGGCGGGCGGGGAGGAAGAGGCGGCGGGCGCGTCGGACATGGGGCGAGAGGCTATCACGCGCCCACCCCCGGGCGGCTCAAGGTTGGCGCAGTTTCAGTGCCAGTTCCTGGTAGCTGGCCAGGCGCGGGCCACCCAGCGCAAGCGCCCGTTCGATCGCCTCGCGCGCCGCCTCGCGCTGGCCCCGCTCCATCAGCACCTGGGCCAGGTTGTTCCAGGCATCGGCGGCGGCCGGCAGGCGCTGCACCGCGCGCCGGTAGGCGGCCTCGGCGTCGGCCAGATCGCCCTGCGCGTAGGCGGCGTTGCCGGCGCCCAGCAGCAGGGCCGGCTGTTCCGGCCAGCGCATCAGGGCCTGCCCGTAGGCCTGGCGTGCCGGCGCTGGCTGCACGCGTTCCAGCGCCGCGATCGCGGCCGCCAGCGGCGCGGCCTGGGCCGTCGCCGGCAGCCGATCCGGCGGCAGGGCCACCATGGCCCAGTAGCCGCCGCGCTCCCAGGTGCGCTCGAAGGTCGACAGCGACATCTCGAGCTCGGGCGTGTGGCCGGAATGCAGGTAGAGGCGGTCGCGCTCGCGGTCGAAACCGAGCACCACGGCGTAATGCCAGACCGGGTAGACCGGCAGGGCCAGGTTCTGGAACACCAGCACCGGATGGCCGGCGGCCAGCTCCTGCAGCAGGGCCGGCAGCCTGGGCTCCAGGCGATAGGCCGGCAGGCCCTGGCGGCGCGCCGCCACCAGCAGCTCGGTCTGCAGCGAGCCGCGGCGCCCGGGCAGGAAGACCTGGGGCCGCAACTGCGCCGGCGTGGTGGCCAGGCCGGCCGATTGCAGCAGCATCGCCAGCGCCGCCGGGCCGCACTCGAACTCGTCCTGGTCGATGAAGGGCACGGTGCCGACCTGGGCCCGCGCCGGCAGGCCGGCCGGCCAGTCGGCCCGCAGCGCCTGCACTTGCGGCGTGCCGGCGCAGCCGCTCAGCAGCCCGGCCAGGCATAGAAGAAAGAAAACGAAAAACCCCGCCGTGGCGGGGTGTTGCTGGCGCGGGCGGCCGGCGCCAGCCATGCTCATCGAATCGAGCGGGTGAAGGGGAAGACCTTGGTGAAGCCCAGGATGTCGGTCACCAGCAGCACGATGAAGAGGGTGAAGAGAATGCCCAGCACCTCGCCGCCGGCGGGGGCCTGCTCGATGCGGCCGGCCAGCTGCGCGGCCTCGGCATCGCTCATCGCCGCCACGCGTGCCAGCGCCGCCTGCGGGTCCACGCCCTGCTGCACCAGGGCCAGGCGCACGTCCTCGCGCGCGAAAAAGGCGTCGATGCGGGCGCGCTGCCCGCTCGTGTCGCCGGACTCGGTCTCGACAAGGGCCTCGGTCGGCACGATGAGGGCATGGACGGGCATGCTCATCAGCGTGCAGGACAGCACCAGGGTGGAGGCAATCAGGCGTTTGGCGATCATCATGGTTGTTTTCCCAACATCAAAGCGCGCCGAGTCTAGGCCGCCCGTGGCGCCTGGCCAAACATCTTTACATCCTGCGACAGCTCGGCTGGCGGCGGATCTCAGCCGTGGATCGCCGCCGAGACGATCATGCCGATCGAGATGCACATCGCCGCCACCACGATGGCCAGCGCCAGGTTCTTGTGTTCGACGATCTCCTCCCACAGCTTGTAGGGGGTGAGCTTGTCGATGATGACGAAGCTGAGCCAGAACACCAGCACGCCGATCACTGCATAGATGATGGAACCCAGCACGATGCCGGGCTTGAGCCATTCGAGTCCGTCCATAGTTTTCTCCTTGTTCGCCTACTTGTGTCCACCGCCGCCGCTGCTGAAGCCGCCGAAGGAGCCACCACCCGAGTTGATGCGCACACCACTGCCGTTGCTGCGCTGCCGGCATTGCTGGTATTCGCTGCTGGCTTCGCCGTAGGCGTCCTTGTAGCTCTGGCAATCGTCGCTGCTGCAGGCGCGCACCAGCATGACCAGCACCATGATGACAAACACCGCCACCACCAGCTTGAAGCCCAGGCTGTGCTCGCTGGCCGGGCCGGCGTCGCGCGCCAGCGTGGCCTGCGCCTCCGGCGCGAGCTTGGGAAAGGCGCGCGCCACCTCGGCGGCGTCGAGCTTGCGGCCATGGCTCCAGCTGATTTCCTGGCCCGCCTGCTCCTCGCGCGACAGCAGCTCGGTGCGGGCACCGCTCTTGCATTCGTAGTCGCTGACCTGGATGCGCTCCTCGCGCCGCAGCCGCCAGTAGAACTCGCCCAGCACATAGGTGCTCTTGGCCATATAGGTGTAGCGCAGCTTGAAGGGCTTGCCCTGCCATTCGACGCTGGCGCCGGCGCCCTTGGGCACGCCGGTGAGCGGCCGCACGATGGACCAGCCTTCCTCGGTGTCGACCAGGAAGACAAAGCCCTCGTTGCGGTTGTAGAGCAGGTATTCGCGCCAGAAGGTCTGTTCTTCGTCGTCGTCGCCCGGAGAACCCTGACTTCCGGGCAGATCGCAGCGCTCCTGGTAGCCCACCACCTGCCAGGGCAGGGGCGCGCCGCCCGCGACGGCCAGGCTGCCGATGCTGCCCAGCGGGATCTGCGGCGCCATGCCGTTCTGCTGTGCATAGTGGGCCAGGTCGGCACCCAGGCCTTGCGAGATGTCCACCACCGCATGGCATTGGCCGCAGACGATGCTCTTCGTGTCCTGCAGCCTGGGTGCCAGGGCGGCGCCGCAGCTGGGGCAGGCATAGGTCCTGGAGGCCATCGCCTTGGCGCCGGCCTCGGCCTCGCGCAGGCCGCTCATGGCCAGCTCGGCAATGCGCACCGGCCGCCCCACCGACCACAGTGGCGCCTCGGCCTGGCTGTATTCCAGCGTGCCCACCTCGTTCTGCGGATTGCGCAGATCGGCCACCAGGAACTGCCGGCCCAGCGCCGGCGGGTGGGGCAGCTCGCCCTGGGCGGCCGCCAGCGTCGCCTGGGTCAGCGAGGCGACGCGCCAGGCCTGGCCGGCCAGCGGCAGCTGCGCGCCCAGGATCAGCTCATGGGCCTGCGGTGCGCGCTCGGCCAGCGGGGCCTCGAAGCCCAGCACGAAGCTGCCGTTGTCCTCGGCCAGCCAGGCGCTGCGGCCCGAGTCGAAGAGGGCGTGCCACTCGTTCCAGCTGCCGCCCTCGTAGGCCAGCTGCAGCCGGCCCACCAGGCGAAAGGCTGCGCCGGCAAAGCGGCCGGCGGCACCCAGCTGCAGCGGCGAGTAGTCGTCGAACAGCTCGGCGCTCTCGCCGATCTTGCGCAGCGCCTCGCCCTCGCGCAGCAGGCTGCTGCGGCAGAAGCTGCAGACGGCGCTGGCCGAGGCCGCCGAGGCGAACTCGACCGGCGCGCCGCAGTTGGGGCAGTTGGCGCGCCAGCGGCGCTGGGTCTCCTCGCCGGCCAAGATTTACGCCAGCTTCTTCAGCAGCTCGGCCTTCTTGGCGGCGAATTCCTCGTCGGTCAGGATGCCCTTGGCCTTCAGGTCGCCCAGCTTCTCGATCAGGGCGATGATGCTTTCGGAAGTGGGCGTGGGTTCGCCGGTGACCGCGGCATGCGGAGCCTGCGCTGCCGCCAGGCCCTGGGCCAGCTGGCTCGCCATGGTCTGGCCCAGGGCAAGACCTGCCCCCAGGCCCATGGCGTCGCCGGCAATGCTGCCGCCCCCGCCTCCGCCACCACCCGCGACGCCTTCGGCCAGCTTGGGAATGGCCTGCGCGGTCTGGTACTGCATGAACTGGCCCATGTTTTGGCCGCCGATCATGCCCATGCCGATCTTCTGGTCCAGGATCTTCTGCAGCTCGTCGGGCAGGGAGACGCTTTGCAGCGTCACCAGCTCCAGCTTCAGGCCCAGCTTCTCGAATTCGGGCGCCGTGGCCGTCTGCAGCTGCTTGGCGAATTCGATCTGGTTGGCCGCCAGATCCAGGAAGGGGATGCCGCTTTGGGCCACCGCATCGCTGATGTGCTGCAGCATCAGGCCGCGCAACTGGCCGTCCAGATCCTGCACCGTGTAGCGCTCGCGCGTGCCGGAGATCTCGGTGTGGAACAGCTTGGGGTCGGCCACGCGGTAGGCGAAGTTGCCGAAGGCGCGCAGGCGCACCGCGCCGAAGTCCTTGTCGCGGATGGTGACCGGCTGGCTCGTGCCCCAGCGCTGGTCCACCTGCTGGCGCGTGCTGAAGAAATAGACGTCGCTCTTGAAGGGCGACTCGAAGAGCTTGTCCCAGTTCTTCAGATAGGTCAGCACCGGCAGGGTCTGGGTGGTCAGCTTGTAGGTGCCGGGGCCGAACACATCGGCCACCTTGCCCTCGTTGACGAACACCGCCATCTGCGACTCGCGTACCGTCAGCGAGCCGCCATACTGGATCTCGAAATCCTGCATCGGGAAGCGCCAGGCCAGCGTGCCATCGCTGTCCTCGGTCCATTGCAGGATGTCTATGAACTGTTTCTTGATGAAGTCCATCAAACCCATGGTCGCGCTCCCGATATTGCAGTGAGTTCGCGGCGCTTGCCGCCGCGAGCGAAGTATCCACCAGCGCAGGGCCCATGTCCTTCCTCACGAAGGGTGGGTACTCAATGCCACAATTCGTGTCATGAACGACAGCCGCGTCAGCATCCAGACCCAAGACTTCGACCTCGGTGCCGAGACCCTGGCGCTGCGCCAGCAGGACGGCGGCGTGGGCGCGGTGGTCAGCTTTGTGGGCACCGTGCGCGAGGCCAGCGATGGCGAGCAGGTCAGCCTGATGGAGCTGGAGCATTACCCGGGCATGACCGAGGCGGCCATTGAGGCCATGATCGACCAGGCCTTGCAGCGCTTCGACATCCGCGGCGCGCGCGTGATCCACCGCGTCGGGCCCCTCGCGGCGCGTGAGCAGATCGTGCTGGTGCTGGTGAGCTCGGCGCACCGCGGCGAGGCCTTCCAGGCCTGCGAGTTCCTGATGGACTATCTGAAGACGCAGGCGCCGTTCTGGAAGAAGGAACACACCCCCACCGGCGCCCATTGGGTGGATGCCCGCGTGGCCGACGATGCCGCGCTGGCGCGCTGGGGCATTGACGCCGGGAATGCCGGCGCATGAGCTTGAGCATGCTGAACCAGATCGCGGCGGTATCGGTCGGTGCCAGCCTGGGGGCCCTGGCGCGCTGGCGCGCCGGCATCCTGTTCAACCAGGTCTGGGCGGGCTTCCCGCTCGGCACCCTGCTGGTGAACGTGCTGGGCGGGTTGATGATAGGCATGGCGCTGGAATGGCTGGCGCGCTTCCCCGACGAAGGGCTGCGCCTGCTGCTGGTGACGGGTTTTCTGGGTGGGCTGACCACCTTCTCGACCTTTTCCGGCGAATCGCTGGCGCTGCTGCAGCGCGGCCTCTATGGCCTGGCGCTGGCGCACACCGCCGCCCATGTGCTGGGCGGGCTGGGCGGCGCGGTGCTGGGCCTGAAACTGATGCGCGACTTGATCTTGCTCAGGGTCTGAGCGTCTGGGGCCTTGCCGAGCGGCCCCAGTCTTGAAATCCTCGGGCTGGGTCCCACTTGCGTCCCAAGCGAGCACCCCCCCGGAGGATTTCAACCATGCGTGTCGACAAGTTCACCACCCTGTTCCAGGAAGCCCTGGCCGAGGCCCAGAGCCTGGCCGTCACCAAGGACAACCCCTACATCGAGCCGGCCCATGTGCTGGCCGCGATGCTGGCCCAGGCCGAGGGGCCGCGCGCCCTGCTGGAGCGTGCCGGCGTCAAGCTGGCGGCGCTGAAGACCTCGGTGGACGCGATCCTGGCCGGCTTGCCCCAGGTGCAGGGCGAGGGCCAGCAGGTGCAGCCCAGCCGCGATCTGGTGAGCCTGATGCAGAACGCCGAGAAGGAAGCGGCCAAGCGCGGCGACCATTTCATTGCCAGCGAGATGTTCCTGCTCGCCCTGGCCGATGCCAAGAGCGATCTGGCCGGCATTGCGCGCGGCCATGGCCTGACCCGCAAGGCGCTGGAGGCCGCGGTGGAAGCGGTGCGCGGCGGCCAGAAGGTCGACAGCCAGGAGGCCGAGGGCCAGCGCGAGGCGCTCAAGAAATACACGCTCGACCTCACCGAGCGCGCCCGCCAGGGCAAGCTGGATCCGGTGATCGGCCGCGACGACGAGATCCGCCGCGCCATCCAGGTGCTGCAGCGCCGCAGCAAGAACAACCCGGTGCTGATCGGCGAGCCGGGCGTCGGCAAGACCGCCATCGTCGAGGGCCTGGCGCAGCGCATCGTCAACGGCGAGGTGCCCGAGACCCTGAAGGGCAAGCGCGTGCTGGTGCTGGACATGGCGGGCCTCTTGGCCGGCGCCAAGTTCCGCGGCGAATTCGAGGAACGCCTGAAGTCGGTGCTGAAGGAAGTGGCGCTGGACGAGGGCCGCATCATCCTCTTCATCGACGAGCTGCACACCATGGTGGGCGCCGGCAAGGCCGAGGGCGCGATCGATGCCGGCAATATGCTCAAGCCCGCGCTGGCGCGTGGTGAGCTGCACTGCATCGGCGCCACCACCCTGGACGAATACCGCAAGTACGTGGAGAAGGACGCCGCGCTGGAGCGTCGCTTCCAGAAGGTGCTGGTGGATGAGCCCAGCGTGGAGGCCACCATCGCCATCCTGCGCGGCCTGCAGGAGAAGTACGAGGTGCACCATGGCGTGCAGATCACCGACCCGGCCATCGTGGCCGCGGCCGAGCTGAGCCACCGCTACATCACCGACCGCTTCCTGCCCGACAAGGCCATCGACCTGATCGACGAGGCCGCGGCCAAGATCAAGATCGAGCTGGACTCCAAGCCCGAGGTGATGGACAAGCTGGACCGCCGCATGATCCAGCTGAAGATCGAGGCCGAGGCGGTCAAGCGCGAGAAGGACGAGGCCTCCAAGAAGCGCCTGGCCCTGATCGAGGAAGAGCTGCTCAAGCTGCAGCGCGAGGCGAATGACCTGGAAGAGATCTGGAAGGCCGAGAAGGCCCAGGCCCAGGGCAGCGCGCATGTGAAGGAAGAGATCGACCGCATCAAGCAGCAGATCGAGGAACTCAAGCGCAAGGGCGATTTCAACAAGGTGGCCGAGCTGCAGTACGGCAAGCTGCCCGAGCTGGAGAAGCGCCTGAGCGACGCCCAGGCCAAGGAGGCCGGCAAGTCTGGCACGGGCGCCGGCGGCACGCCCAACAAGCTGCTGCGCACCCTGGTGGGGGCCGAGGAGATCGCCGAGGTGGTGGCGCGTGCCACCGGCATCCCGGTCTCCAAGCTGCTGCAGGGCGAGCGCGACAAGCTGCTGCAGATGGAAGCCAAGCTGCACCAGCGCGTGGTGGGCCAGGACGAGGCCATCACCGCGGTGGCGGACGCGATCCGGCGCTCGCGCGCCGGCCTCTCGGACCCGAACCGCCCGCTCGGCAGCTTCCTGTTCCTGGGCCCCACCGGCGTGGGCAAGACCGAGCTTTGCAAGGCGCTGGCGGGCTTTCTGTTCGACAGCGAGGATCACATGATCCGCATGGACATGAGCGAGTTCATGGAGAAGCATTCGGTGAGCCGCCTGATCGGCGCGCCGCCCGGCTATGTGGGCTACGACGAGGGCGGCTACCTGACCGAGGCGGTGCGCCGCAAGCCCTATAGCGTGCTGCTGCTGGACGAGGTGGAAAAGGCCCACCCGGACGTCTTCAATGTGCTGCTGCAGGTGCTGGACGATGGCCGCCTGACCGACGGCCAGGGTCGCACCGTGGACTTCAAGAACTGCGTCATCGTGATGACCAGCAATCTGGGTTCACAGCACATCATGGCGCTGGCGGGTGAGTCCAGCGAGGTGATACGCGAGGCCGTGTGGAGCGAGGTGAAGGCGCATTTCCGCCCCGAGTTCCTCAACCGCATCGACGAAACCGTGGTGTTCCATGCGCTGGACAACAAGCACATCGCTTCCATCGCCAAGATCCAGCTGCAGGCGCTGGAGGCGCGGCTGGAGAAGCTGGAGATGAAGCTGGACGTCAGCGACGAGGCCCTGGCCGAACTCGCCAAGGTCGGCTTCGACCCCGCCTTCGGTGCCCGGCCGCTCAAGCGCGCGATCCAGCAGCGCATCGAGAACCCGCTCTCCAAGCTCATCCTGCAGGGACGCTTCGGGCCCAAGGATGTGATCCCGGTGCGGGTGGAGGGGGGCGAGTTCGCGTTCGAGAGGGTGGTGCACTGAGCGCCAGCTCTCAGTACACCCAGCGCTCGAACAGGCGCTGCAGGTTCACGCCTGCGGCGTCTTCCATCGCCTCTTGCAGATCCGCGGCCCGCACGCTGCGGCCCGCGTTCGCCTGGGTGTAGCGCCGCAAGCCCTGCCAGAACGCCGCCTCGCCCAGCTCCTGCCGCAGCGCATGCATGAAGAGCGTGCCCTTGCTGTAGTGGATGGCGCGCTTCAGCCCAAGGCTGGGGTAGTCGCCCGGCCAGCTCAGCGGCTTGTCGAAGCCTGCCGTCTTGGCGCGCTCCCAGCGCCGCTCGGCCAGTTCCAGCTCGCGCTGGTAGGCCTTTTCGCCCCAGCGCTGCTGCTTCCAGGCCGCGGTCATGAAGCTGGTGATGCCCTCGTTGAGCCAGAACTCGTGCCAGTCGGCGCAGGTGATCAGATTGCCCCACCACTGGTGCGCCAGTTCATGCGCGATCACCCAATCCTCCTCGGGCGTTTCCAGGATGGGGTCCAGCATGGCCTTGCCGATCACCGCATGCCGGCTCACTTCCTGCGCCACGCCGCCCGGCACCAATACCTGGGTGTACTCGGTGTGCGGCAGCGGCAGGCCGGCCTTGGCCTCGAAGAAGGCCAGCATCGCCGGCGTGCTGGCAAAGCGCGCGCGCAGGCCGGCGGCGTCGTCCACCGCGCCCAGATAGCGCAGGGTCTTGCCACTGGCGGGCTCGCTGGTCTCCTTGAATCGCCCGGCGGCAAAACCCAGCACATAGAGCGGGTAGGGGCGCTCTGCATCGCTGGCTACGCTGAGCCAGCCGGGTGGCAGCTCGAACTCAATCTGCAAGGTCGCGCGGTCCAGCAGCTGGCCCACACAGGGCAGCCAGTTGCAGCTCTGGTAGGCGGTGTAGACATGGTCCGGGCCGAACACCAGCCCCTCGGCCGCGGGCGCCTGGTAGCGCAGCACCAGCGTCAGCGCCGGCCCCGCGCCGGCGGGCAAGCGCAGATGCCAGCCCGATTCGCTGTGCCGCAGGGCCAGTGTTTGCCCTTCCAGCCGGGCGCTGGCCAGCTGCAGGCCGGGCGCGGCCAGCAGCAGCTCGCGGCTGCCGGGCGGCACGCCGCTGATCTGCACGCGGGCCTGCACATGCAGGCGCTTCGCCTCGACATCGGGCTGCACATGCAGGGCGTAATGCTCGGCTCGCTGCGCCGTGGCCGGGCCGGCCAGCGCCAGCAGTGCCAGCAGGCGCCAGACAGATTTCAACAGCATGGGGCTCAGTTGCGCGCGTGCGTGACGCGGTATTCGGCCACGCCTTCCAGTTCGTGCAAACGGCTGGAAAAGCGCGTCAGCGTGGCGCTCTTGTAGTTGCGCTTGGCGGTGCAGACAAAGCGCCATTCCTCGCGCTCGCCATTGCGCTCGATGCTCAGCGAGCCGGGGGCGAAGCGAAAGCCCAGGCGCTCGGAGAAATCGGCCAGTTCGTCCTGCTGGAATTGCCGGCCAGGTTGGCCGCGTATCAGCACCGAGATGGCGGGGTGCGAGGGCAGCTTGGCCTCCAGCTTGGCGCCCCACATCATCAGCCCGGCGCACAGCAGGGTCAGCATGATGGCGGCGAAATAAAAGCCCATGCCGAGCAAGATGCCGATCGCCGAGGCGGCCCACAGCGAGGCCGCCGTGGTGAGGCCGCTGATGTTCATGCCCTCGCGCATGATGACGCCGGCGCACAGGAAACCGATGCCGGTGACCACGCCCTGGATGACGCGGGTCGGGTCAATGTACTGCGGCGTGCCGCCGCCGGCCACATGGCCGCCGAACCATTGGTCCGGATAGCCCACCAGAATCGTCACCGCGCAGGCCGCCATGCAGACCAGGGCATAGGTGCGCATGCCGGCGGCGCGGCCGTGGAAGGCCCGCTCGTAGCCGAGGATCAGGCCCAGCAGCATGGCGCCTATCAGGTGCAGCAGCATCAGCACATTGGCTTGCCACTGCGCGGCGGTCCAGTAGCGCAGCAGGTGGTCGAAATCGAGCAGGTTCATGGACCCATGCTAAACCCGCGCCCGGGCCTGCCGAGCGCAAGAAAAAGGGGGCTCGCGGCCCCCGTCTCGATTCTGCAACGTCGGCCTCAGACCGCCAGCAGTTCCACCTCGAACAACAGCGTGGCATTGGGCGGGATCACGCCACCGGCGCCGCGTGCGCCATAGCCCAACTCGGCCGGGATCACCAGCATGCGCGTGCCGCCCACCTTCATGCCCTGCACGCCCTCGTCCCAGCCGCGGATCACCTGGCCCTGGTCCAGATGGAAGCGGAAGGGGTCGCCGCGGTCCTTGCTGGAATCGAACTTCTTGCCGCGCAGGCCGTTCTTGTAGAGCCAGCCGGTGTAGTGCACGGTGACGCGCTGGCCGGACTTGGCCTCGGCGCCTTCACCCAGGGTGACGTCCTGGAACTGCAGGCCGGAGGCGGTGCTCTGCAGCTCGAGGCTGATCTCGGTATCGCCGCCGCTGAGGGCCAGCAGCTCCACCTCGAACATCAGCGTGGCATTGGGCGGGATCACGCCGCCGGCGCCGCGCGCGCCATAGCCCAGCTCGGGCGGGATCACCAGCACGCGCGTGCCGCCGATCTTCATGCCCTGCACGCCCTCGTCCCAGCCGCGGATCACCATGCCGCCGTCCAGCTCGAACTGGAAGGGGTCCTTGCGGTCCTTGCTGGAGTCGAACTTGGCGCCCTTGACGCCATCTTTGTAGAGCCAGCCGGTGTAGTGCACGGTGACGTCCTGGCCGGACTTGGCTTCGGCGCCGGTGCCGGTCACGGTGTCGTCGTATTGCAGGCCGCTGGGGGTGGTGTTCATGTCATTTCCTTTTCTGCGGAGGCCGGCATCATGCCATCAAACCGGGCCTGGCAGCCGGTAGGGCCAGGCGGCCACGGCCTCGGCCAGGGCTTCGGGCAGGCTGCTGGCCTGCAGCGCCAGCCCCAGCGGCAGCGCCGCCTGCTTGAGCGCGGCCAGCGGGTCGCCCAGCTCCACCGGCAGCGCGCCGTTCTGCTTGGAGAGCTTCTCGCCATTGGCGCCCAGCACCAGGGGCGTGTGCAGATAGGCGGGCCGCGCATAGCCCAGCAGCTGCTGCAGGCGGATCTGGCGCGGCGTGTTGTCGGCCAGGTCTTCGCCGCGCACCACATGGCTGATGCCCTGCTCGCCATCGTCCACCACCACCGCGAGCTGGTAGGCCCACAGGCCGTCGGCGCGCTTGAGCACGAAGTCGCCCACCGCATGGGTCAGGTCTTGCGCCTGCGCGCCCAGGCGGCGGTCGTGCCAGGCTATCAGCAGCGGCCGCTCGTCGGCCCGGCCCGCCGTGCTGCGCAGCCGCCAGGCCCGCAGCGGCCGGCCCTGCGTGCCGGCGCGGCAGGTGCCGGGGTAGACCAGCTCGCCATGGCGCTGCAGCGCCCCGCCGGCGGCGGCGATGGCGGCGGCAATGTCCTTGCGCGAGCAGGCGCAGCCATAGACCCAGCCCTCGGCCTCCAGCCGCGCGAGGGCCTGCGCATAGTGCGCGCCGCGCTGCGATTGCCACAGCGGGGCCGCGTCGGGCAGCAGGCCCAGGGCGGCCAGCTGGCCCAGGATCAGGCGGTCGGCGCCGGGCACGCAGCGCGGCAGGTCCACATCCTCGATGCGCAATAACCAGCGGCCGCCATGGGCGCGCGCGTCCAGCCAGCTGGCCAGCGCCGCGACCAGGGAACCTGCGTGCAGCAAACCGGTCGGGGAGGGCGCAAATCGACCAACATAGCGCCCGACATAGCCCAGGCTCACAAGAGCAGCCCCTCATGCTGCTCCACCAGGGCCTTGCGGGTGGTGGTGCTCTGCAGCTGCTGCAGCCACCAGGCCAGCGCCTTGGCCGGCGGGTGGCCTGTGCTGCGCCATGCGTAGTGCAGCGGGATCAGGCGGCGCTTCTGGTAGGTGCTCTTGTGCACCAGCCGGCCGGCCTCGATATGGCGCCGCACCATCGGCGCGGGCAGGGCGCCGCAGCCCAGGCCGCGCAGCATGGCCTCCAGCTTGGCGGCCATCGAGGGCATGGTCAGCACCTCCTGGCCGGGCATCACGCCCACCGTCATCGGCTCCATATGGCGGGCCGTGTCGGCCACGGTGACGATGCGATGCTCGGCCATGGTGGCGGCCGAGAGCGGCTCGGACCGCTCGGCCAGCGGGTGGTGCGGCGCCACGCAGAACATCATTTCCATTTCGGCCAGCGGCTCGCACACCACCGCCGTGCCGGGCGGTTGCGCCGAGGTGCCGATGGCCAGATCGGCCTGGCCCGACATCAGTGCCTCCCAGGTGCCCGACAGCACCTCGACGCGCAGCTTCAGCCGCGTGGGCGGGGCGCCACCCTCGGGCAGGCGCTGGCTGTAGAAGGCCTCCATCAGGTCGAACACGGCGCGGCGCGCGATCGCATCGTCGATGGCGATGGTGAGCTGGCTCTCCCAGCCGGTGGCCACGCGCCGCACGCGATTCGCCACCGCGTCCATTTCCTGCAGCAGGCGGCGGCCCTCGGCGAGCAGTTCCTGGCCGGCGGCGGTCAGCACCGCCTGGCGCGAGCTGCGGTCGAACAGCAGCACGTCCAGCGCCTCCTCGAGCTGGCGCACGCTGTAGGTGAGGGCCGAGGGCACCTTGCCGATCTCGCGCGCGGCGGCGGCAAAGCTGCCGGTGCGGGCGATGCTGTCCATCATGGACAGGGCTTCGGGGGTGAGGACGCGGCGCTTGTCCGTGCTTTTACTCTGGGTCGACATGGTTTCATCTTATTTGAACGCTGGCTTCAAGGCGTTCCAGCCACGCCGCCTTGGCGCGCTCCTACATTGGATGCCAACAAGGAGCGACGCACCATGCTTGAACTGATCCGATCCTGCGACCGCGGCTATGCCGACCATGGCTGGCTGAAGAGCTATCACAGCTTCTCGTTTGCCGACTACTACGACGCCCGCCGCATGGGCTTCGGCGCGCTGCGCGTCATCAACGAGGACCGCATCGCCCCCGGGACCGGCTTCGGCACCCACGGCCACCGTGACATGGAGATCATCAGCTATGTGCTGGAGGGCGAACTGGCGCACAAGGACAGCATGGGCAATGGCCAGGCCGGCGCCGCTGAATCGGGCAAACAAGCCGGCGTGATACGCCCGGGCGACGTGCAGCGCATGAGCGCCGGCACCGGCGTGATGCACAGCGAGTTCAACCACGCCAAGGACCGCAGCACGCATTTCCTGCAGATATGGATACAGCCGGACGTGCGCGGCGTGGCACCCGGCTACGAGCAGATCCATGTGCCGGCCGAGCAAAAGCGCGGTCGCCTGCGGCTGCTGGCCTCGCCCGATGGCGCGGAGGGCTCGGTGCGCATCCATGCCGATGCGCGGCTGTATGCCGGCCTGTTCGATGGCACCGAGGCCGCGCAGCTGAACCTGAGCGCCGCGCGCCTGGCCTATGTGCACCTGGTGCGCGGCGAGCTGACGGTGAACGGCAAGGCCCTGAAGGCGGGCGACGCGCTGCAGATCAGCGAGGAGACGCGGCTGAGCCTGGGCCAGGGCCGCGACGCCGAGGTGCTGGTGTTCGACCTGCAGCCCTGAGGACGGCCCTGATCAGCTCGGCAGCGAGACCGCGTCCAGCAGCTCGCTTTCGATCTGCAGCTGCAGCTTGTTCTGCTGCAAGGCGGCGCCGTCCACCAGAAAGGTGTCTTCGACCCGCTCGCCCAGGGTGGAGATCTTGGCCAGCTGCAGATTGATGTGGTGGCGCGCCAGCACGCGCGCGATCGCGTAGAGCAGGCCGGCGCGATCGCTGCTGCTGATCGAGAGCAGCCAATGCTGGGCGCGCTCGTCGGGCCGCAGCGTGACGCGCGGGGTGAAGGGGAAGGACTTGACCCGGCGCGACAGGCGCCCGCGGCGCGGCTCGGGCAGCGGGCCGGTGGCCGCCAGCGCCTGCGCCAGCTTGGACTCCACCAGCGAGACCAGGTCGCGGTGATGCAGCTCCTGGTCGGGCGAGATGATTTGAAAAGTGTCGAGCGCAAAGCCCTGGCGCGTGGTGTGCACCTTGGCGTCCAGGATGTTGAAGCCGGCGCTGTCGAAATAGCCGCAGATGCGCGCGAACAGGTCCTGCTGGTCGGGCGCATAGACCAGCACCTGCAGGCCTTCGCCCACCGGCGAGGGGCGCGCGCGCACGATCGGCACGGTGCTCTGCACATGGCGCCACAGCGAGCGCGCATGCCAGGCCAGGTCGCTGGCATCGTGGCGGGCGAAATAGCTGACGGTGAGCGTTTCCCACAGGGGGCCTTCGGTGCCCGGCAGCATCGAGCGCAGGGCCAGGTCTTGCCTGGCCTCCTGCTTGCGGGCCTCGATCTCGACGTCCATGCTCACCCGGGCGCCGCCCAGGGCGCGCAGGGTCAGGCGGTAGAGGTCTTCCAGCAGCTTGCCCTTCCAGGCATTCCAGACCTTGGGGCTGGTGCCGCGGATGTCGGCCACGGTGAGCAGATAGAGGGCGGTGAGGTGGCGCGCATCGCCCATCTTCTTGGCGAAGGTCTCGATCACCTCGGGGTCGGAGAGATCCTCCTTCTGCGCCACGCGCGACAGCGTCAGGTGGTGCTGCACCAGGAACTGCACCAGCTCGGCATCCGCCTTGGCCAGGCCATGCTCGCGGCAGAAGCGCCGCACCTCGCGCGCGCCCAGGTCGGAGTGGTCGCCGCCGCGGCCCTTGGCAACGTCGTGGAAGATGGCGGCGATGTAGAGCAGCCAGGGCTTCTCGAACTGCGCCGCCAGCTGCGAGCAGAAGGCGTACTCGTGCGCATGCTCGGGGATGAAGAAGCGCCGCACATTGCGCAGCACCATCAGGATGTGCTGGTCCACCGTGTAGACGTGGAACAGGTCGTGCTGCATCTGCCCGACGATGCGGCGGAACACCCACAGATAGCGCCCCAGCACCGAGGTCTGGTTCATGAGCCGGAAGGCATGGGTCTGGCCCTCGGGCTGCTGCAGGATGCGCACAAAGGTGGCGCGGTTCACCGGGTCGCGCCGGAAGGCGCTGTTCATCAGCTCGCGCGCGTTGTAGAGCGCGCGCAGGGTGCGCGCCGAGAGGCCGTTGATGCCAGGCGTGCGCTGGTAGACCACGAAGGTCTCGAGGATGGCATGCGGATCGCGCTCGTAGAGATCGTCGCTCGCCACCTCCAGCATGCCGGCGCGGTCCAGAAAGCGCTCGTCGATGCGGCGCATCGGCGCGTTCTGCGAGCCGGTGATCTGCTCTTCCAGGTTCAGCAAGAGGATCTGGTTGAGCTGGCTCACCGCCTTGGCGGCCCAGTAGTAGCGCCGCATCAGCACCTCGGAGGCGCGCTGGGCCTTGCTGGCCAGGTAGCCGAAGCTCTCGGCCACGGCGTTCTGCAGGTCGAACACCAGGCGATCCTCGCGCCGGCCCGCCACCACATGCAGGCGTGCGCGTATCAGCTTGAGCACGCCCTCGTTGCGCTGCAGCTGGCGGCTCTCGAAGGGCGTGATCAGGCCCTTGGCGGCCAGCTGGGTCCAGGTCTTGCCCAGGCCGGCGGCGCGCGCGATCCAGATCAGCAACTGCAGGTCGCGCAGCCCGCCCGGGCTTTCCTTGCAGTTGGGCTCCAGCGCGTAGGGGGTCTCGTCGTACTTGGAGTGGCGCTGTTGCGCTTCCAGCACCTTGGCGCGCAGAAAGGCCTTGGCGTCCATGGCCGCGGCGATGCGCTGCTCGAAGCGCTTGAAGAGCGGCTTGGCGCCGGCCAGCAGGCGCGCCTCCAGCAGCGCGGTCTGCACCGTCACGTCGCCGGCGGCCTCGCTGACACATTCGTCCACCGTGCGCACCGAGGAGCCGATCTCCAGGCCGATGTCCCAGCAGGCCGTGATGAAGGCCTCGATGCTGGCCTTCAGCGGCCCGGGCTGGTAGGGCTCCAGCCCGTCGGGCAGCAGCAGCAGCACGTCCACATCGGAGTAGGGAAACAGCTCGCCGCGGCCATAGCCGCCCACCGCGGCCAGCGCCGCACCCTCGGGCAGGCCGGCCTGGCGCCACAGGGTCTGCAGGGTGGCGTCGACATGGCGCGCCAGCTTGCGCATCAGGCCGGTGGCGGCCCCCACGGTGGGCTCGGCGTCGCGGAAGGCCTGCAGCAGGCCGGTCTTGCCGGTCTTGAAGTGCTGTTTCAGTTCGGCAATGCCGATGACCGGAACGGTCATGGATCAGCCGGTGATGAAGGCCGGCGGCGGCGGGCTGCCGGCCGAGAGCGTCATCACCTCGTAGCCGGTCTCGGTCACCACCAGGGTGTGCTCCCATTGGGCCGAGAGCGAGCGGTCCTTGGTGACGATGGTCCAGCCATCGCCCATCTCGCGGATCTCGCGGCGGCCGGCGTTGATCATCGGCTCGATGGTGAACACCATGCCGGGCACCAGCTCTTCCAGCGTGCCGGGGCGGCCGTAGTGCAGCACCTGCGGCTCTTCATGGAACTTCTGGCCGATGCCATGGCCGCAGAACTCGCGCACGATGGCGAAGCCGGCGTTCTCGGCAAAGGTCTGGATGGCATGGCCGATGTCGCCCAGGCGCGCGCCCGGCTTGACCTTGGCAATGCCCTTCCACATCGCTTCGTAGGTGAAGGCGCACAGGCGCTTGGCCGCGATCGAGCCCTCGCCGACGATGAACATGCGGCTGGTGTCGCCATGCCAACCGTCCTTGATGACGGTGACGTCGATGTTGACGATGTCGCCGTTCTTCAGCGGCCGGTCGTTCGGGATGCCATGGCAGACCTGATGGTTGATCGAGGTGCAGATTGACTTGGGGTAGGGCGTGTAGCCCGGCGGGCAGTAGTTCAGCGGCGCGGGGATGCCCTGCTGGACGTTCACGATGTGATCGTAGGCGAGCTTGTCGAGTTGGTCCGTCGTGATGCCGGGCTTCACATGGGGGGTGAGCATGTCCAGCACTTCGGAGGCCAGGCGGCCCGCCACGCGCATCGCGGCGATATCGGCCGCGGACTTGATAGTGATCGTCATAGGGCGCTATTTTAGTCAGCCCACACGACCAGCCCGCTCCAGGCCGTGGCCAAGACCACGATGCCAAAGGCGATGCGGTACCAGGCAAAGGGCACGAAGGTATGGCTGGAGATGTAGCGCAGCAGCCAGCGCACGCAGATCCAGGCGCTCACAAAGGAGAACAGCAGGCCCACGCCGAACAGCGGCAGGTCGGCCATGCTCAGCAGGGCGCGCTCCTTGTAGAGGCTGTAGAGGCCGGCGCCGATCAGGGTGGGGATGGCGAGGAAGAAGGAATAGTCGGTGGCGGCCTTGCGCGACAGGCCCAGCAGCATGCCGCCGATGATGGTGGCGCCCGAGCGGCTGGTGCCGGGGATCATGGCCAGGCATTGCACCAGACCCACCTTGAGCGCATCCAGCGGGCCCATGCCGTCCACGTCCTGGATCTTTACCGTACTTTGCGGGCGCTTCTCGGCCCACAGGATCACGAAGCCGCCCAGGATGAAGGTGCTGGCCACCACCGTGGGCGTGAACAGATGGGCCTTGATGGCCTTGCCGAACAGGAGGCCCAGCACCACGGCCGGCAGGAAGCCGATCGCCACGTTCAGCACGAAGCGGCGCGCGCGCGCATCGCTGCCCAGGCCGGCGGCGGTATCGGCAAGCCGCTGCCAGTAGACCAGGATGACGGCGAAGATCGCGCCGGTCTGGATCGCGATGTCGAAGACCTTGCTCTTGTCGTCGCTGAAGCCCAAGAGCGAGCCGGTGAGGATCAGGTGTCCGGTGGACGAGATCGGCAGGAATTCGGTCAGGCCCTCGACGATCCCCATGATCGCGGCCTTGATCAACAGCATGGCGTCCACGCGCGCTCCAGATGACTAACTAGCAGGGGCGGGATGATAGCCGGCGCGACGAAGGCGGCCGCCTGCCGTCTTGACCCGCTGGAACGAGCCGCCTACATTACTGACCGGTCAGTCAGTATGAGCCCATGGCCAGTTCCACCCCCTCGCCCCGTCAACGCCGCAAGGAAGCCCGCCCGCAGGAACTGCTGGACGCGGCGCTGAGCCTGTTCGTCGAGAAGGGTTACGCGGCCACGCGTTCGGAGGAAGTGGCGGCGCGCGCCGGCGTGTCCAAGGGCACGCTCTACCTCTACTACCCGTCCAAGGAAGAGCTCTTCAAGGCGATGGTGCGCGCCAGCCTGGTCTCGCCGATCACCGAGAGCGTGGCCCTGGCGGCCCAGCATCGCGGCAGCATGGCCAGCCTGCTGCGCACCCTGATGGCGGACTGGTGGGCGCGCATGGGCATGAGCCCGGCCGGCGGCATCACCAAGATCATGATGGCCGAGGCGCGCAACTTTCCCGAGCTGGCGCAGTTCTATGTGGACGAGGTGATACGGCCCACCCAGGAACTGCTGGCCGGCCTGCTGGCCAAGGGCGTGGCCAGCGGCGAATTCCGCCCGGTGCCGGTGGAGCATGCGGTGCATGTGCTGATCGCGCCGATGCTGCATCTCGTGTTACACAAGCACTCCTTTGGCGCCTGTGCCCTGCACGGCCCGCCCCTGGATGCCAAGGCGGTGCTGGACGTGCAGTTGGATCTGATGCTGCGCGGCCTGCTGGCGTCGCCGCCCTGATGCCAACGAACCAATACATTCCCGCGGAGACGAGCGCATGAAAGCTGGGTGGAAGATTGCTGTGCCGGTGCTGGCCCTGCTCGTCGTGGGCGGCCTGGGCGCCAGCTATCTCAAGGGCAAGAAGGCCAGGGAGGCCGAGGCCGCGGCGCCCAAGCCCGCCACGGTGCTGGAACTGGGGGCACTGGACCTCGTCACGCTGAAGCCGCAGCGTTTTGCGCGCAGCCTGGACATCTCGGGCAGCTTGCGCGCGGTGGACCTGGCGCTGCTGAAGGCCAAGGTGGCCGCCGAGCTGAAGAGCCTGGCGGTGCGCGAGGGCGACACGGTGCACGCCGGCCAGTTGCTCGGTCAGCTCGACGCCACCGAATTCGATTGGCGCCTGCGCCAGGCCGAGCAGACCGCGCTGGCCGCCAAGGCCCAGCTCGACATCGCCAGCCGCAGTGCCTCAAACAACCGCGCCCTGGTGGCGCAGGGCTTCATCTCCTCGACGGCGCTGGAGGCCGCGCAATCCAGCGAGGCCAATGCCAAGGCCAATCTGCTGGCGGCCGAGGCGGCCGTGCAACTGGCGCGCAAGTCGCTGGCGGATACGCGGTTGCTGGCGCCGATCGCCGGCCAGGTCTCGCAGCGCCTGGCCCAGCCGGGCGAGCGCGTGGCGGTGGACGGCCGCATCCTCGAGATCGTCGATCTTTCGCGGCTGGAACTCGAGGCCGCGGTGCCCGCCGAGCAGGCCGCCGGCCTCAAGATTGGCGCGCCGGCCCTGCTGCAGGTGGAGGGCCTGGCCGCGCCGGTGCAGGCCCAGGTGGCGCGCATCAGCCCGAGCGCCCAGGCGGGCTCGCGCGCGGTGCTGGCCTATCTGCGCGTGGCCGGTCAGGCGGGTCTGCGCCACGGCATGTTCGCGCGTGGCCGCCTGGTGCTGGAGGAGCGCGAGGCCCTGGCCCTGCCCACGGGCGCGGTGCGCGTGGACCGCGCCCAGCCCTATGTGCTGCTGGCCGATGCCGGCAAGGTGCGCGCACAGGTGGTGCAGCTGGGTGCTGCCGGTGAGCAGGGCGGCGTGCCCGCGCTTGAGCTGCGCGGCGGCCTGGCGGCCGGCGCCCAGGTGCTGACGGCCGCGGCGGGCGCGGTTGCGGAGGGCAGCCTGGTGCGCGTGGCGCCCACGGCCACCTCTGCCGCCAGCGGCGCGGCGCGCTGAGAGCGGGACCCGACCATGTGGTTCACCCGACTCTCCATCCAGAACCCGGTGATGGCCGTGATGGTCATGCTCGCCTTCGTGGTGCTGGGCCTGTTCAGCTACCAGCGTCTGGCGGTCGACCAGTTCCCGAATATCGACCTGCCCACCGTGGTGGTGGCAATGGACTATCCGGGCGCCTCGCCCGAGATCGTCGAGGCCGAGGTCACCAAGAAGATCGAGGAGGCCGTCAACACGGTGGCCGGCATCAGCTCGCTGTACTCGCGCTCCTACGAGGGCACGGCGGTGGTGATCATCGAATTCAACCTCGACATCGACGGCCGCAAGGCCGCCGAGGACGTGCGCGAGAAGGTGGCGCTGATACGCCCGCTGTTGCGCGACGAGGTCAAGGAGCCGCGCATCTCGCGCTTTGATCCGCAGAGCGCACCGGTCTTCAACGTGGCCCTGCTGTCCGAGGACGGCAAGACCAGCACCCAGGACCTCACCACCTGGGCCACCCAGGTGCTGCAAAAGCGCCTGGAGAACGTGCGCGGCGTCGGCTCGGTGCAGGTGGTGGGCGGTCTGCAGCGCCAGATCCAGCTATTCCTCAAGCCGCAGGCCATGGAGGCCCTGGGCGTGGGCGTGGACCAGGTGCTGGCCGCGGTGAAGAGCGAGAACCAGGAACTGCCGATGGGCAATCTGCGCTCGCGCGAGCAGGAGCGCGTGGTGCAGATCAATGCGCGGCTGAAGCGCCCCGAGGATTTCCGCGACATCGTGGTGGCGCGCCGTGCCGGCACCCCCATCAAGCTCTGGCAGGTGGCCGAGGTGGTGGACGGGCCGCAGGAGGTAGAGAGCCTGGCGCTCTACAACGGCCAGCGCACCGTGCTGCTGTCGGTGCAGAAGAGCCAGGGCGAGAACACCATCGCGGTGGTCGACGGCCTGATGGCGGCGCTCAAGGACGCGCAAGGCCTGACCCCCAAGGGCGTGAAGCTGGAGGTGAACCGCGACAACTCGCGCGCCGTGCGCATCTCGGTGGCCAACGTCAAGCGCACCCTGTTCGAGGGCGCGGCACTGACGGTGCTGATCGTGTTCCTGTTCCTGAACAGCTGGCGCTCCACCGTCATCACCGGACTGACGCTGCCGATCGCGCTGATCGGCACCTTTCTGTTCATGTACCTGTTCGGCTTCACCATCAACAACATCACCATGATGGCGCTGTCGCTGTGCGTGGGCCTGTTGATCGACGATGCCATCGTGGTGCGCGAGAACATCGTGCGCCATGTGGCGATGGGGGCGAGCCCGCGCCAGGCGGCGCTGGACGGCACCGAGGAGATCGGCCTGGCGGTGCTGGCCACCACGCTGTCCATCGTGGCGGTGTTCCTGCCGATCGGCTTCATGGGCGGCATCGTCGGCAAGTTCTTCCACGAGTTCGGCATCACCATCGTCGCCGCGGTGCTGATCTCGATGTTCGTGAGCTTCACGCTGGACCCGATGCTGTCCAGCGTCTGGCACGACCCGCATGCCGGCCATGGCGCGCCCAGGGAGGGGCCGCTGAGCCTGTACGACCGCACGGTGGGCCGCGTTACCGGCCAGTTCGACCGCTTCACCAACTGGCTGTCCGACGTCTACCAGCTGATCCTGGCCTGGTCGCTCCAGCACAAGGGCAAGACCCTGCTGATCGCGCTGTCGACCCTGGTGCTGAGCTTCGTGCTGCTGGGCGGGGTGGGCAAGGAGTTCGTGCCCAAGGCCGACCTCTCCGAGACCCAGGTGAACTTCTACACCCCGGTGGGCTCCTCGCTGGAGGTGACCGAGGCGCGCGCCCGGCAGATCGATGCGGTGCTGCGCGCCATGCCCGAGGTGCGCTACACCGTCACCACCATCAACAGCGGCTTTGCCGCCGGCAAGATCTACGGCGCCATCTATGTGCGCCTGGTGGACCGCAAGGACCGCCAGCGCAGCGTGGCCGATCTCGCCACGCCGCTGCGCGAGCAGCTTGCCACCATCCCGGGCATCACCGTCACCAATATCGGCCAGACCGATCTGGGCGGCGGCAAGAGCCTGCAGTTCTCCATCCAGGGCTCGGACCTGAAGGAGCTGGAACGCATCGCCAACCGCGTCACCGAGAAGCTGCGCCGGGTGCCCGGCCTGGTGGACCTGGACAGCACGCTCAAGCCCAACAAGCCCACCGTCTCGGTGGAGGTGAAGCGCGATGCCGCGGCCGACGTGGGCCTGAACGTGAACGCCCTGGCGAGCTCGCTGCGCACCCTGGTGGCCGGCACCACGGTGGGCAACTGGCGCGCGCCGGACGGCGAGAACTACGACGTCATCGTGCGCCTGCCGCCCGGCCAGCGCGACAGCCTGGCCGATCTGCAAGACCTGCCCCTCAATGTGGCGGCCGCCAGCGATGGCTCGGCGCGCGTGGTGCGGCTGGCCCAGGTGGCCGACATCCGGCCCTCCACCGGGCCCAACCAGATCAACCGGCGCGACATGAACCGCGAGATCACCATCGACGGCAACGCCCTGGGGCGCAGCTCGGGCGAGGTCTCGGCCGACATCCAGAAGATCCTGCAGGAAAGCGAGTTCCCGCCCGGCTACCGCTATTCCTTTGGCGGCTCGACCAAGAACATGAACGAGAGCTTCCAGTACGCGGTGGGCGCGCTGGGGCTGGCCATCATCTTCATCTACATGATTCTGGCCAGCCAGTTCAAGAGCTTCCTGCAGCCGCTGGCACTGATGAGTTCGCTGCCGCTGACGCTGATCGGCGTGATCCTGGCGCTGCTGCTGTTCCGCTCCACGCTGAACATGTTCAGCGTCATCGGCATCGTCATGCTGATGGGCTTGGTGACCAAGAACGCCATCCTGCTGATCGACTTCGCGATCCGCTCGCGCGCGGGAGAGCATGGCCATGGCGTGGATGCCGAGCCGATGAGCCGCGATGCCGCGCTGCTGCACGCCGCGCGGGTGCGGCTGCGCCCCATCCTGATGACGACGCTGGCGATGGTGTTCGGTATGGTGCCGCTGGCCTTTGCGCTCTCCGAGGGCTCGGAGCAACGCGCGCCGATGGGCCAGGCGGTGATCGGCGGTGTCATCACCTCCTCGCTGCTGACCCTGGTGGTGGTGCCGGTGATCTACTGCTACCTGGACGATCTGTCGCAATGGGCCAGGCGCAAATGGTCGCGCGGCATGACGGATGGCAATGGCGCAGCGCGCGCCGGGAAATAGAATCGCGCCGGAAGATTTGAGCCAAGGATGAGCATGAACTACGAACAAGCCCGCTTCAACATGATCGAACAGCAGATCCGGCCCTGGAATGTGCTGGACCAGGATGTGCTGGGATTGCTGGCCGCGGTGAAGCGCGAGGACTTCGTGCCCGCCGCCTACCGCGCCATGGCCTTCTCCGACACCGAGCTGCCGCTGGGCGAGGGGCGCAGCACGCTGGCCCCGCGCGTGGAAGCGCGCCTGCTGCAGGAGCTGAAGGTGGCACGGCATGAGAAGGTGCTGGAGATCGGCACCGGCAGCGGCTTTCTTGCCGCCATGCTGGGGCACCGTGCGCAGCGCGTCGTGACGCTGGAGTCCAGCCCCGAGCTGGCGCGGCAGGCGGCCGAGAACCTGCGCCGCGCCGGCCTCAGCAATGTCACGGTGCGCGAAGCGGCCGGCGCCCAGGGTCTGGCCGGCGAGGCGCCGTTCGACGCCATCCTGCTGTCGGGTTCGGTGGCCGAGGTGCCCGCGGCCCTGCTGGCACAGCTGAAGGTGGGCGGGCGCCTGCTGGCCATCGTGGGCGAGGAGCCGGTGATGCGCGCCACCCTCACCACCCGGGTGGGCGAGAAGGAATACAAGAGCATCGAGCTGTTCGACACCGCGGCGCCGCGCCTGCCGGGCTTCGAAGCCGCCTCCGGCTTCGTGTTTTGAGCCCTCGCATGCAGCAGATCTCGGTGACGGAACTGCGCGCCATGCTGGACGCGCCGACGCCGCCCCTGCTGCTGGATGTGCGCGAGCCCTGGGAGGTGGCGCTGGCCAGCATCAGCCCGCCCGGCGTCGACACCCTGGCCGTGCCGATGGGGCAGATTCCGGCGGCGCTGGCGCGGCTGGAGCCGGCGCGGCCCGTCGTCTGTTATTGCCATCATGGGATGCGAAGTCTGCAAGTCGTCGCATTTCTTGAGCGCCAGGGCTTTGAAACCGTCTATAACCTCGCCGGCGGCATCGAGGCTTGGTCTTGCGAGCAAGACCCCATGGTGCCCAGATATTGATCCGAACCCTCCCTTATGTGGGACCTAACTATGCTGCAAGGAAGCGTCATGCCTGCTGTCCGTGAGAACAAGTCGAACAAAGCGCGCACCGCATTGCGCCTGAGCACCCTCGCCATGGCGCTCGGCCTCTTCGGTGCGGGCGCGCAGGCACAGAGCCTGAACGAGCTCTATGACGCGGCGCGGGCCTATGACGCCACCTACCTGGCCGCGCGTGCCCAGGCCGATTCGGCCCAGTACAAGGCGGCGCAGGCCGACGCGCTGGCGCGTCCCACCCTGGGCCTGGGCGCTTCCGCCACGCACCAGCGTGTCGATCCGCCGAGCGGCGGCAACCTCAATTCCGACACCTTGCAGGCCGGGCTGAAGGGCAGCTATGCGCTCTACAACCGCGGCAATGCGCTCACCATCGACCAGGCCCGGCGCGCCCTGGGCGTGGCGCAGGCGGATCTGGAATCCGCCGAGCAGGACCTGATCTTCCGCGTGGCCCAGGCCTACTTCGACGTGCTGGCGGCCGGCGACACGCTCGCCACCACGCGCGCCAACAAGACGGCCATCAGCGAGCAGCTGGCCTCGGCCAAGCGCAATTTCGAGGTCGGCACGGCCACCATCACCGACACGCGCGAGGCGCAGGCCAAGTACGACCTGGCGACGGCGCAGGAACTGGCGGCCGACAACGATCTGCGCGTCAAGCGCGTGACGCTGGACCAGATCGTCGGCCGCGTGGGTGTGGAACCCAAGCCCCTGGCGGTGCCGGTGGCCCTGCCGGCGCTGCCGTCCACCAATGTGGATACCTGGGTGGCGCAGGCCGACGAGCAGCACCCCGGCGTGCGCAAGGCGCGCCTGGGGCTGGAGGTGGCACAGCTGGAGACGCAGAAGGCCAAGGCCGCCGAGGGCGTGACGGTGGACCTGAACGGCAGCCTGGGTGCGCAGAACCTGCACAACAACCTGAGCGGCCTGGCCGCCGCCCAGTCGGGCGTGGGCACCACCAAGAACGCCTCGCTGGGCGTCACCGTGAGCTTCCCGCTCTATACCGGCGGCGCGACGCAGAACCGCATCAAGGAGACCCTCAAGCTGGAGGAGAAGTCGCGCAACGACCTGGACTATGCGCGGCGCTTTGTCTCCGAGAAGACCAAGAGCACCTTCTTCCGCTGGCAGTCCAGCATGGCCCAGGTGAAGGCCTATGAGGCGGCCGAGTCGTCCAGCAAGCTGGCGCTGGAAGCGACCCAGCTGGGCTACAAGGTCGGTGTGCGCGTCAACCTGGACGTGCTGAATGCCCAGACCCAGCTCTACAGCACCCAGCAGAACCTGGCCAAGGCGCGCTACGACACCGTGCTGCTGAGCCTGGCGCTGCGCCAGGCCGCCGGCCAGCTGCGCCCCGATGACGTGGCCGCGGTGAACCAGCTGCTCGCCAAGTAAGCCGGGCTGTACCGCGCTCAACCGCCACGGCCACCGGCCCTGGCGGTTTTTTCATGCTTGGGCGCGGGCTCCGTCGGGGTCGGGTCTTGCATGGCCGGCCGCAGCGGCGCGTGCTCGCGCAGGCTGCGCAGGATGATGGCGGTGGAGGTCTCGGAGAGCGCGCAATAGCGCTGCAGCACCTGCTCCAGATGCGCCACGTCGCGCACCGCGATCTCCAGGATCCAGCTGTCCTCGCCGGTGACGTTGTAGGCGGTCAGCACCTCGGGGCTGGCCTCGATGGCGCGGCGCATGCGCGGCTCGTCGCAGCGGCCCACGCGTATCACGCCGCGGATCGCATAACCCAGCTTGGCGCTGTCCACCACCGCGCGGTAGCCGGTGATGACGCCCAGCGCCTCCAGCTTGCGCACCCGCTCGGTGACGGCCGGCTGCGAGAGAAACACGCGCCGGCCCAGCTCGGCCATGCTCAGGCGGGCGTCCGCCTGGAGCTCGGCAAGAATGCGGCTGTCATGGTGGTCCAGGTCATCGATCATGATTTCAAAGGCTGCATGGCGGAATTTCCATGAAGTTTAAGGAAATACCGCGGCCAAGTCTTGAAGATTGCATTCAAGGGCGCGGCCTATTTGCTTAGCATTTGGGCCATGAATCAAACCGCAAGCCTGCCCGCCGGCACCGGCCTCAGCCCCCGCATCCTGGCCTGCCTGGCCGCCACCTGGCTGGTCTGGGGCTCGACCTATCTGGCCATCAAATACGCCTTGCTGAGCTTTCCGCCCTTCTTCCAGATGGGCTCGCGCTTTCTGGTGGCGGGCGTGGTGCTGGCGCTCTGGATGCGCGGCCGCGGCGCACCCTGGCCGAACCGGCGCCAGTGGCTCAATGCCCTGGTGGTGGGCGGGCTGATGCTGGGCGGTGGCATGGGCGGCACGGCCACCGCGGAGCAAAGCGTCGGCTCGGGGCTGGTGGTGGCCTTCATCGCGGTGATGCCGTTGATGATCGCGGCGCTGAACCTGTTGTGGCGCGTGATCCCCTCGCGCCTGGAGTTGGCCGGCATCGCGGTGGGGTTGGTGGGCGTGCTGATGCTGACGCTGGGGCAGGGCTTCGGCGCCTCGCCGGCGGGGCTGGTGGCGATCACGACCGCCTGCGCCTGCTGGGCGGTCGGCAGCGTGCTGTCGCAGCGCGCGCTGCCGCTGGCGCCGGGTGCGATGGGCTTTGCCAGCGAGATGCTGGCGGGCGGTCTGGTGCTGATGTTGCTGAGCCTGGGCAGCGGCGAGACCCTGAGCCAACCGCTGCGTGCCGAGGCGGTGCTGGCCTGGAGCTATCTGGTGGTGTTCGGCTCGCTGATCGCCTTCAACGCCTACATGCTCTTGCTGGCCGAGGCCTCGGCCTCGCTGGCGTCCAGCTACTCCTTCGTCAACCCGGTGATCGCGATGCTGCTGGGGGTGGCGGTGGCGGGCGAGGTGATCAGCGCTTTTGAATGGCTGGCGGCCCTGGTGGTGCTGGTGGGGGTGGTGCTCTTGCTGGTGGGGCGGCGGCGCTGAGCGGGGCCCTTCCCGATCGGAGAGAATGCCGGGCGCCTTCTCTCCGCCCACCCATGCTCTATCTGCTTTCTCCCGCCAAGTCGCTCGATTACGAAACCCCGGTGCCCGCGGCCATCGCCAAGCTGGCGACCCAGCCGCAGTTCGTGCCCGAGGCCCAGGCCTTGATCAATCTGCTGCGCCCCAAGAGTGCGGCCGAGGTGGGCGAGTTGATGGCGCTGTCGCAGGCGCTCGCCGAGCTGAACGTGGCGCGCTACGCGGCCTGGACGCCGGCGTTCACGCCCGCCAACAGCAAGCCCTGCGTGCTTGCCTTCAACGGCGATGTCTACGACGGCCTGCAGGCGCGCAGCCTCAGCGTGGCGGATCTGCGCTGGGCCCAGCAGCACCTGGCCATCCTCTCGGGCCTCTACGGCGTGCTGCGTCCGCTTGACCTGATGCAGCCCTACCGGCTGGAGATGGGGACAGGTCTTGCCAACCCGCGGGGCCGCAATCTCTACGCCTACTGGGGCGAGCGCCTGGCCGAGCATCTGAACCAGCGCGCCGCCGCCGAGAAGGTGCCGGTGATCGTCAACCTGGCCTCGCAGGAATACTTCAAGGCGGCCGACCGGCCGAGCCTGAAGCCGCGCGTGATCGAGTGCCAGTTCGAGGACTGGAAGAACGGCAAGTACAAGGTCATCAGCTTTTTTGCCAAGCGTGCGCGCGGGCTGATGGCGCGCTATGCGATCACCGAGCGCATCGATCGGCCCGAGGGCCTGAGCGCCTTTGCGGCCGACGGCTACCGTTTCGATGCCGGGCAGTCCACGCCCGAGCGTTTGTTGTTCCGGCGCCGCGTCGAGTAGCGGGCGCTTTGGGCAGAATGTTCGCCCATGAGTACGCAAACCATCACCGGCGAACTGCGTCGCTGGATTCAGGACCATGCCCAGGCGGGCACCTCGCGCGAGACGATTCTGCAGTCGATGTGCACCAGCGGCTGGTCGCAAAGCGTGGCCCTGCAGGCCTTGGCCGAGACCCTGGACGGCGCCTCCCCCGAACTGCCGCCGCCATCGCCGGTGCCCGAACCCGATCTGCGCCGCTCGCCGGCCGAGATCCAGCTGAGCGACCGGCGCGTGCAGGTGCTGCTGCGCGTCGAGCACCCGCGCGTGGTGGTGTTCGGCGGCCTGCTGTCGCATGAGGAGTGCGATGCGATGGTGGCGTCCGCCACCCGGCGGCTGGCGCGCTCCGAGACCGTGGCCAACGACAAGGATGGCAGCGAGATCAACTCGGCCCGCACCAGCGAGGGCATGTTCTTCGAGCGCGCCGAGAACGAGATCTGCGCCCGCGTGGAGGCGCGCATCGCCGAGTTGCTGCACTGGCCGGTGGAGAACGGCGAGGGCTTGCAGGTGCTGCACTACCGTGCCGGCGCCGAATACCTGCCGCATTACGACTACTTCGATCCCAGCCATGCCAGCACGCCGGCGATCCTGGCGCGCGGCGGCCAGCGTGTCGGCACCCTGGTGATGTACCTCAACACGCCGGAGCAGGGCGGCTCGACGGTGTTCCCCGACATCAAGCTGGACGTTGCGCCCATCAAGGGCAATGCGGTGTTCTTCAGCTACGAGCGCGCGCATCCCTCGACCCTGACCCTGCACGGCGGCTCGCCCGTGCTGGCGGGCGAGAAGTGGGTGGCGACCAAGTGGATGCGCGAACGCGAATTCAGCTGAGCGCCACGGCGTCAGCGCCTGAGCGGCAGCTGGCTCTGCTTCAGCTGCCGCAGCACGAAGCTGGACTTGCTGTGCCGGATGCCGGGAATCTTGTAGAGGCGTTCGCGCAGCAGGCGCTCGTAGTCGCGCGTGTCCGCCACCGCGATGCGCACGTAGTAGTCGTAGTCGCCCGAGACCAGGAAGGCTTCCAGCACCTCGGGGATCTGCTCGAGGGCGCGGCCGAACTCGAACAAGGCCTCATCCGAGTGGCTCTCCAGCGTCACCTGCACGATCACCGTGTCGCCCAGACCGATCAGGGCCGGGTTCACGCGCACCGAATAGCCCTCGATCACTCCGGCCGCCTCCATGCGCTTGATGCGCGTCCAGCAGGGTGAGCTGGTCAGGCCCACCAGTTCGCTGAGCTGCTGCAGGCTCATGCGCGCGTCCTGCTGGAGGGCGCTCAGGATGGCGATGTCGAATTTGTCCAGGGTCATGCTGTGGTTCGATCGTTGCGCAGAATGATTTGCTGAATTCGGCGAATCCGCGCGGAAGAATAGCAGCCTTTGCTGGGGCGATTGCGGCAAAGTCTCGGGCATGTCTGCTACTCACGCTACGCCCTGCAATGGCGCCCAATCGCTCATCGCCACCCTGCTGGCCCTGGGCGTCGATACCGTTTTTGGCTACCCCGGCGGCGCCGTGCTGCCGCTCTATGACGCCTTGCATGGCGAGCCGCGCCTGCGCCATGTGCTGGTGCGGCACGAACAGGCCGCCGTGCATGCGGCCGAGGGCTATGCGCGCAGCACCGGCCGGCTGGGCGTGGTGTTCGTGACCTCGGGGCCGGGCATGAGCAACACCACCACCGGACTGCTGGATGCGCTGTGCGATTCGGTGCCGGTGCTGTGCGTCAGCGGGCAGGTGGCGACCAGGGCCATCGGCACCGACGCCTTCCAGGAATGCGATGCCCTGGGCATCTCCAGGCCGGTGACCAAATGGAACGCCCAGCTGCGTGCCGCCGATGATGTGGCGGCCGTCGTTGCCGAGGCCTGCGCGCGCGCCATGGGCGGGCGGCCCGGTCCGGTGCTGGTGGACTTTCCTAAGGACGTGCAGCTGGCGCCGCTGCTGCGGCCGCAGGCAGTCCTGCCCGTGCATGGCGCGATCGCCGAAGAGCCGCCTGCGGGGGACTCGATCGATGCCGCGCTGGCGCTGCTGCGCCAGGCCCGGCGCCCGGTGTTCTACGGCGGCGGCGGGCTCATCAATGCCGGCCCGGCCGCCTGCGAGCTGTTCACCCAGCTGGTGCGCCGCAGCGGCGCGCCCTGCACGCTCACCTTGCTGGGGCTGGGCGCCTTCCCGGCCTCGGACCCGCAATTCCTGGGCATGCTGGGCATGCACGGCACGCTGGAGGCCAACCTGGCCATGCACCATGCCGACCTGGTGGTGTGCGTGGGCGCGCGTTTCGATGACCGGGTGACCGGCCGGCTGGACGGCTTCTGCCCCGGCGCCAAGGTGATCCACCTCGACATCGACCCGCGCTCCATCCACAAGGTGGTGCGTGCCGACGTGGCCTTGCGCGGCGACTGCCTGCCCAGCCTGCGTGCCTTGCTGGCGGGCAGGGTGGTTGCGCCGGACCTCGGCCCCTGGTGGGCGCGCATCGAGCGTTGGCGTGCCCAGCACAGCCTGAGCTTCGAGGACGAGCGCGATCGCATTCTGCCCCAGGCCCTGATGAGCCGCCTGCAGGCCGCACTGGCCGGGCGCGATGCCATCGTCTCCACCGACGTCGGGCAGCACCAGATGTGGGCCGCCCAGCATCTGCGCTTCGAGCGCCCGCAGCGTTGGCTGACCTCGGGCGGCGCTGGCACCATGGGCTATGGCCTGCCGGCGGCCATCGGTGCGCAGATTGCGCATCCCGACAAGCTGGTGGTCTGCGTCAGCGGCGATGCTTCGGTGCTGATGAATATCCAGGAGCTTTCAACTGCCGTGCAGCACCGCACGCCGGTCAAGCTGGTGCTCTCGAACAACGGCTATATGGGCATGGTGCGGCAGTGGCAGGAGCTGATCCACGGCGGCCGCTACAGCCACAGCTATACCGAGGCGCTGCCGGACTTCGTGGCACTGGCGCGCGCGTTTGGCTGGCAGGCCCAGCGCGTCAGCGAGCGCGGGCAACTCGACGCGGCCCTGCGCACCTGCTTGCAAGCCGAGGGGCCGTATTTTCTGGATGTGGCGGTGGCGGCGCAGGAGAACTGCTTCCCGATGATTCCGGCCGGTGCCAGCCATGCCGAGGTATGGCTTGGCAAGGGGCGGGTCTATCGGGAGTCGCAGGCGTAAAAAAAGCACCCCGCGGGGTGCTTTTTTGCTGCGCTGAGCCGCTGGCTCAGACGCGCTTGCGGTACTCGTGGGTACGCGTGTCGATTTCGATCTTGTCGCCCTGGGCCACGAAGATGGGCACCGGGATTTCGAAGCCGGTGGAGATCTTGGCAGGCTTGAGCACCTTGCCCGAGGTGTCGCCCTTGACGGCCGGCTCGGTCCAGGTCACTTCGCGCACCAGCGAGGTGGGCAGTTCGACCGAGATGGCCTTGCCGTCGTAGAACACCACTTCCACGGGCATGTTGTCTTCCAGGTACTGGATGGCATCGCCCATGTTCTCGGCTTCCACCTCGAACTGGTTGTACTCGGAGTCCATGAACACATACATCGGGTCGGCGAAGTAGGTGTAGGTGCAGTCCTTCTTGTCCAGAATGATCTGGTCCATCTTGTCGTCGGCCTTGAAGACGACTTCGGTGCCCGAGTTGTTCAACAGGCTCTTGAGCTTCATACGCACGGTCGCGGCATTGCGGCCGCCGCGGCTGTATTCGGTCTTGAGCACAACCATGGGGTCCTTGCCGTGCATGATCACGTTGCCGGCGCGAATTTCCTGAGCGATCTTCATGTTGATTCCGAGAGATTGGGAGGCCAGATTGGGGCAGGGCTACCGTCGCATCAAGCGCGACAGCACCGTCATTGCTGCCTAGGCGCACCCGCAAGCCTGGTATCGGGCGCGACGAAACCCGGCATTTTAGCCTGATTCAGCGACGAATCGGAGCAACTGGCTGCACAGATCCTCGGCCTTGCTCATTTCGTCACGCCACCGCAGCGCCTGCTGCCGGCCCGGCTTGAGGCGGGTCAACCAGGCCCTGCCGGCCTCGGGCGACCAGGGCGCCAGGCCGTTCCAGGCACGCCAGACCTGGCGCAGCGCACCCGCCCCGTCAGCGTCGGCATGGGCCAGATACTGGTCCATGAAGGCCTCCAGCTTGGGACCATGCGCGCCATCGTCTTGCGGATAGATATGCCACAGCAGCGGTTTGCCGGCCCAGAGAGCGCGCACCAGCGAGTCTTCGCCGCGCACCAGATTCAGGTCGCAGGACCAGAGCAGGCGGTCGTAGTCGGCCTGGCTCAAGTAGGGCAGGGAGATGCAGCGCAGCGCTTGCAAGGCCGCCGCCGCGGCGGGCACCTGCTGCTGTGGCGCGCCGGGGCAGAGCAGCAGCAGAGTGGGCGCCTCGGCCAGACTGGCCAGCAGCTGGGGCCAGGCGGCGTTGGCGTAGCAGAACACGCTCAGCACGCGCTCGCCCGCGCGCGGCTGCCAGCCGCGCGCGGCCAGCCAGGCGGGCGCATCGAAGGCCGCCTGGGCGTCCAGCAGGCCGGGCTCGCGCAGCAGGCCGCCGGTGCGTGCGGTGAAGCCGGGGTAGAAGAACCATTTGTCGAGCCCGCGGCCCGGCCCGGCGAGCTGCGGCGAGCGCAGGCGGTGCGAGCGTTCCACATAGGGCTCGGCGCTGAGGTATTCGAGATTGATCCAGCAGGGCGCCTTGGGGCGTGCCGCCATGCGCTGCACAAAGGCCGCCGGCAGCTCGCAGCCGAAGGTCTCCAGCACCACGTCGCCGGGCAGCGCTTCGTGCTCGGCCTCGTCCCAGGGCCGCACGTGCAGGCCCGCCGGCAGGCCGTCGGCGGCCATCCAGCTCAGGGCCGAGGCGTCGTCCACCCATAGCCGCACCCGCTGGCCGCGCTGGGCAAGATCGCGCGCCAGCCGCAGGCACACGCCGATGTCGCCATAGTTGTCGACCACCCGGCAAAACACATCCCATTGCAGTGCTGACCTCATGGCGCAGGATTATGGGCGGTGCCCGCGGCACAATGCCGGCCCATGAGTGATGTGCCCGTCAAGCCGCCAAGCCCCCCGCAGCCTTCGCCGCCGCTATTGCTGGTGTCGGTGCCGGTGCCGGTGCCGGTGCAGGCCGCCGAACTGGGTGAGCAGGCTCTGGCCGGCTGGGCGCAGGAGCGTGAGCAGGTCGAGGCGGCCGAGGCGCGGCGCGTGGCCGAGGTCGAGAAGGTGGCCCGCGAGGTGCGCGAGCAGGTGCTGGCCGAGGTGCTGGCGCTACCGCCGCTGCCCGGCGTGTACCGCTACTTCGACGCCCAGGACCAGGTGCTCTATGTGGGCAAGGCCAAGAACCTGAAGAAGCGCGTCTCCAGCTATTTCCAGAAGGACCATGGCGGCACGCGCATCGGCCTGATGGTGGCGCGCATCGCGCGGCTCGAGACCACGGTGGTACGCACCGAGGCCGAGGCCCTGCTGCTCGAGAACAACCTCATCAAGGCGCTGAACCCGCGCTTCAACATCCTGTTCCGGGACGACAAGAGCTATCCCTATCTGAAGCTCAGTGGCCATGCCTTCCCGCGCGTCAGCTATTACCGCGGCGCGGTGGATCGGCGCCATCGCTATTTCGGGCCCTTCCCGAGCGCCTGGGCGGTGAAGGAATCGATACAGCTGATACAGAAGGTGTTCCGCCTGCGCACCTGCGAGGACACCGTATTCAACAACCGCAGTCGGCCCTGCCTGCTGTACCAGATCCGGCGCTGCTCGGGGCCCTGCGTGCCCGCGGGGCAGGGGCCCGAGTACGCGCGCAATGTCGCCAATGCCGAGCGCTTCCTGCTGGGCGAGACCGACGAGGTGATGCAGGGCCTGCAGGTACAGATGATGGCCTATGCGGATGCCATGCAGTACGAGTTGGCGGCCGAGGTGCGCAACCAGATCAGCTCGCTGTCCAAGGTGTTGCAGCAGCAGGCGGTGGACGAGAACAGCGCCAGCGGCCGCGACCGCGACGTCGACATCCTGGCGGTCAAGGTGCAGGGAGGGCGCGCCTGCGTCAATCTGGCAATGGTGCGCGGCGGCCGCCACCTGGGCGACCGCGCCTACTTTCCCAAGCATGTGGACGATGCCGCCGAGGTGCTGCTGGAGGATGACGAGGAGACGGGTGGCGCGCGCCCCAGCGTCGAGCGCCAGGTGCTGGAGGCCTTCATCGCCCAGCATTACCTGGAGGCCGCCGTGCCGGCCCTGCTGATTCCCAGCGAGGCGGTGGACGAGACCCTGGCCGCGGCGTTGAGCGAGCAGGCCGGCTACAAGGTCAGCACGCAGGCGCAGCCGCGCGGTCAGCGTCGCATCTGGCAGGAGATGTGCGTGAAGGGCGCCGAACTGGCGCTGGCGCGGCTGCTGTCGGAGGAGGGCTCGCAGCAGGCTCGCACCCTCGCCCTGGTGGAGGCGCTGGATCTCAGCGTGCCCGAGCTCGACAAGTTCCGCATCGAATGCTTCGACATCAGCCACACCGCGGGGGAGGCCACCATGGCCTCCTGCGTGGTGTTCGAAGATCACCAGATGCAGAGCGGCCAGTACCGCCGCTACAACATCGAGGGCATCACCGGCGGCGACGACTATGCGGCGATGCGGCAGGTGCTGACGCGCCGCTACAGCAAGCTGGCCGAAGGCGCGCAGCTGGGCACGGCGCGGCTGCCGGACCTGGTGCTGGTGGACGGCGGCAAGGGCCAGGTGGCGATGGCGCGCGAGGTCTTCGAGGAGCTGGGCTTGGACCTTGGCCTGATCGTCGGCGTCGAGAAGGGCGAGGGGCGCAAGGTCGGCCTTGAAGAGCTGGTGTTTGCCGATGGCCGCGAGAAGGTCTATCTGGGGCGTGACTCCGCCGCGCTGATGCTGGTGGCGCAGATCCGCGACGAGGCGCACCGCTTTGCCATCACCGGCATGAGGGCCAAACGTGCCGCGGTGCGCACCGGCGGCTCACGCCTGGAAGATGTGCCTGGCGTCGGCCCCAAGAAGCGCGCCCAGCTGTTGCAGCGCTTTGGCGGTGTGCGCGGCGTGGCCACCGCCAGTGTGGACGAGATTGCCAGCGTGAAAGGCATCTCCAAGGAACTTGCCGAGGAAATCTATCGTGTCCTGCATTGATGTACTGATGAACAAGCGTGGCGGCCGCGGGCTGTGGTCCTGCCTGGGGCTGGGTCTGGTGCTGGCGGGCTGTTCTTCGGGGCCGTCGGCACCGCCCGCCGGGGAGGCTGCGGCACCGGCAGCGGCGGCCGCGGCGGAGTCGCCTGGCAAGGCGCCTGCGCCACCCGTGGCGAAGAGCGGGGCCGCGGCACTCGCGCCGCCCAAGCCCGTGCGCACGCACGACGAGTTGCGCAAGCAGGCCGCGCTGCGTCTGGTGGAAGCCAATCCGGACCGCACCTATATGGGCGAGGTGCCGGCGGTGCTGCTGGCCATCCCGGTGCTGGAGATCGAGCTGCGCCAGGATGGCAGCGTGAAAAACATCCATGTGCTTCGCAAGCCCGGTCAGGCTCTGGACACGGTGCAACTGGCCATCGATGCGGTGCACCGTGCCGCGCCTTTCGGCAACGTCGCGCGCCTGCCGCAGCCCTGGAAGTTCAACGAGGTGTTCCTGTTCAACGATCAGCGCCGCTTCAAGCCGCGCACGCTGGACTGAAACGGGCTGCATCAGCAATAAAGCGACAAAGCCGAGGCAAAGCGAAGGCAAAGCGTCCGGACGACCCGGCGTGGTGCACGCTTTTGGGCACAATGCCCGCATGTTCTTCACGCTGCCAACCATCCTGACCTGGGCCCGCATCGTGGCCATCCCGCTGATCGTCGGGGTGTTCCACCTTGAGATCGCGTCGGCCCAGCAGAACCTGCTGGCCACGGTGCTGTTCGTGGCGGTGGCCTTGACCGATTGGCTGGACGGCTACCTGGCGCGCAAGCTCAACCAGACCTCGTCCTTCGGCGCGTTCCTGGATCCGGTGGCCGACAAGTTCCTGGTCTGCGCCGCGCTGCTGGTGCTGCTGGAACTGGGGCGTGTGAACGCCCTGGTGGCATTGGTGATCATCGGCCGCGAGATCGCGATCTCGGCGCTGCGCGAATGGATGGCGCAGATCGGCGCCTCGCGCAGCGTGGCCGTGCACATGGTGGGCAAGCTCAAGACCACGGTGCAGATGGTGGCCATCCCCTTCCTGCTGTTCGATGGCCCCTTGTTCGGCGTGATCAACACCCATGTCTGGGGCACCGCCCTGATCCTGGCGGCGGTGGTGCTGACGATCTGGTCGATGGTCTACTACTTGCAAAAGGCTCTGCCCGAGATTCGCGCCAAGGCCCGATGAGGCGCTGGCGCGATCGCGATGGACGCGCGGCTTGAACGCTGGCAGGCCTATGTGCCTGCCGTCTTCGTGGCGATCTGGAGCACCGGCTTCGTGGCCGCCCGGCTGGGCATGCCCCACGCGCCTGCCGCCAGTTTTCTGGCGCTGCGTTTTGCGCTCTCGGCACTGTGCTTTGGCCTCTGGGCGCTGCTGGGCGGCGCGGCATGGCCGAGCGGGCGGGCGCAATGGGGGCATCTGGCCGTGGTGGGTGGGCTCGTGCACGGGGTTTATCTGCTGTCCTCCTGGAGTGCCGTCAAGCTCGGGCTGGGGGCGGGCACGATGGCGCTGATCGCCGGCATGCAGCCCTTGTTGACGGCACTCTGGTTCTCGCTGTCGTCTGCCGACGCCGCCGAGCGCCTGGGGCCGCGCCAGTGGCTGGGCCTGCTGCTGGGGGCTGCGGGCGTGCTGGTGGTGGTGTCGAGCAAGCTCGGCGCCGGCGAGGCCTCGGCGGCCAACATCCTGTTGGGCCTGCTGGGCCTGTGCGGCATCACGGCGGGCAGCATCTACCAGCGCCGCTTTCTGGCGCCCTGCGACACGCGCAGCGCCATGGGCATCCAACTGGCGGCCGCCTGCCTGCTGAGTCTGCCGCTGCTGCCCTTCGAGACGCAGGCGATGCAATGGCATGGCGATCTGGTGGCGGCCATGCTGTGGTCGGTGCTGGTGCTGACTCTGGGCGGTAGCTCGCTGCTTTTCATCATGCTCAGGCATGGCGCGGCCACGCGCGTCAGCAGCCTGATGTTTCTGACCCCGCCCTGTGCTGCCCTGATCGCGCATTTCTGGTTCGGCGAGAGCCTGGCTTGGGCGGTGGTGCTGGGTATGGGCCTGAGCGCCCTGGGAGTGCGGCTGGTGATGCGCTGAGGCGGCGCCTCTGGCCGCGCTCGACTGTGCCAAAAGTCCCGCCTCCCCCATGATTTGTATCGGGGCTTTTCCCTGCTCGGTGGGGCTGTTGATTGCGTCTAGAATCCGCTTCCCGCGGTGGTTTCGGTCGTCGCTTCGCAGGCGCTGCGTGCGTGCAGTTGCCGGGTGCCGGAGCCCGTGGGCAAGACATTTCTCTTCGCTGACTGATGCGCGCCTAGATGGCGCCGTCGTGGTGCAAGCCGGTCGCGTCGTGCAGTGAAACCTACTGAGGGGGTACCTTCGTGAACAAGTCCGAACTGATCGAGCACATTGCCAAGCAGGCCGACATTTCCAAGGCGGCGGCGGGGCGTGCGCTGGAGGCGCTGATTGGTGGTGTGAAGACCACGTTGAAGAAGAATGGCTCGGTTTCTCTGGTAGGCTTCGGCACCTTCAGCGTCACGAAGCGTGCCGCACGCAGCGGGCGCAACCCGCGTACCGGCGACACGATCAAGATCAAGTCGGCCAAGGTGCCCAAGTTCCGCCCTGGCAAGGCGCTCAAGGACGCGGTGAACTGATCGACAGGTCAGCTGCAATTCCCGGAATACCGGGCGCTTAGCTCAGTTGGTAGAGCGGCTCCCTTACACGGAGTAGGTCGGCGGTTCGAGCCCGTCAGCGCCCACCAGTCATGCCTACAAGTTGCGGGCATAGGCAGTGGCTAGAATGTCACCCGACGCAAAGGCGAACCATGGTTCGCCTTTGTCGTGTTTGAGGCCGGGCGAGGGCGGTGCTGTTGGCTGCCGTCTGTCGATCCTGGGCCATGTTTACTCAGCGTTTGAACGCGTAGGCGCTAAGCCTGTCAGAGGTTCTCGATGTTTGATTTCGTACGCAAGCACAACCGACTGTTTCAGTTCCTGTTGCTGATACTGATACTGCCGTCGTTCGTGCTGCTGGGCGTGGAGGGTTACACCCGCTTCATGGACGGCTCGAATGCGGGGGTGGCCAGCGTCGACGGCCGCAAGATCACGCAGGTGGAGTGGGATGCCGCGCACCGCGACCAGGTCGAGCGCATCCGGCGCCAGTCGCCGAATGTGGATCCCAAGCTGCTGGATGCGCCCGAGGTGCGCAAGGAAGCGCTGGAGGGCCTGGTGCGCGAGCGCGTGCTGCAGGCTGCCGCCCAGGCACAGCATCTGGTGATCAGCGATGAGCGCCTGCAGAGCCTGTTCCGCAGCGACCCGCAATTCGCGTTTCTGCGCAACCCGGACGGCAGCGTCAACAAGGGCATGCTGGCCGCCCAGGGCATGAACTCCGAGATCTTCGCCTACCGCTTGCGGCAAGACCTGACCCTGCGCCAGGTGCTGCAGCCGATCAGCGCTTCCGGCCTGGGCGGCAACGCCAGCGCCGCACTGGCCTTCGATGCGCTGTTGCAGCGCCGCGAGGTGCAGGTGCAGCGTTTCGATCCCAAGGATTTCGCGGCCAAGCTCGCGCCCAGCGACGCGGAACTGGAAGCCTTCTACAAGGATCCCAAGAACTCCGCGCAGTTCCAGCTGCCGGAGAGCGCCAACATCGAATACGTGGTGCTGGATGCCGAGGCGCTGAAGGCGGGTGCGAGCTTCAGCGAAGAAGACCTGCGCAAGTACTACGAAGAGAACCAGTCGCGCTACAGCGTGGCGGAAGAGCGCCGCGCCAGTCACATACTGATCAAGGCCGAGAAGTCGGCCGCTGCTGACGAGCGCGCCAAGGCGAAGGCAAAGGCCGAGGCCCTGCTGGCGCAGGCGCGCAAGAACCCGGCCGGCTTTGCCGATCTGGCCAAGGCGAACTCGCAGGACGAAGGCTCGGCGACGCGCGGCGGCGATGTCGATTTCTTCGGCCGTGGCGCCATGGTCAAGCCGTTTGAGGACGCGGCCTTCGCGCTCAAGCAGGGCGAGATTAGCAATGTGATCGAGACCGACTACGGCTATCACATCATCCATCTCACCGGTGTGCGCGGTGGCGACAAGCGCAGCTTCGAGTCGGTACGGGCCGAGATCGAGGCCGAGGTGCGCAAGGCGCTGGCGCAGAAGCGCTATGCCGAGGTGGCCGAGCAGTTCAGCAACACCGCCTACGAACAGTCCGACAGCCTCAAGCCGGTGGCTGAGAAGCTCAAGCTGACGATCCAGACGGCCACGGTGCAGCGCAGCCCGGCGCCCGGCGCGACTGGCCCGCTGGCCTCAGCCAAGCTGCTTGAAGCCGTGTTTGGCGTCGAGGCATTGCGCAACAAGCGCAATACCGAAGCGGTGGAGACGGGCTCCAGCCAACTGGTTTCCGCGCGCGTTGTGCAGCACAACCCGGCGCGCCTGCAGGCCTTGGCGGACGTGCTGCCGCAGGTGCGCGAACAACTGTTGCGCAAGCTGTCGCGCGAACTGGCGGCCAAGGCGGGCCAGGAGCGTCTGGCGTCCCTGCAAATGGCGGACGATGTGGCCGGCCTGGATGCCGCCATGCTGGTGTCGCGCGCCCAACCGGGCAAGCTGAGTGGCAAGGCCCTTGAGGCGGTACTGCGCGCCGACGTCAGCAAGTTGCCGACCCTTGTGGGTGTGGACACGGAAGACGGCAGCTATCTGGTGGTGCGCATCAGCAAGATCGAGGCGCGTGACCCGGCCGTGGTGGATGCCAAGCGTGCCCAGGCGCAGTACACGCAAGCCTGGACTGCCGCCGAGGGCCAGGCCTTCTATGGCGCCTTGAAAGTGCACCACAAGGCGACGCTGAATGTCCCGGCTGCAGTGGCGGCGGCCTCCGCGGCGAGCAATTGAAAATAGTGCTTCCCAAGAAGATTTAAATCGGCCTATAATCGTAGGCTCTGCGGTGGCTGTAGCTCAGTTGGTAGAGTCCAGGATTGTGATTCCTGTTGTCGTGGGTTCGAGTCCCATCAGCCACCCCAAATAATTCAAAGACCCCGCGGCGCAAGCCCCGGGGTCTTTTGCATTGGCGTTCTCAACGACCTGAACTCACGGGCTTGCGTGGCTGTATGTTTATACAGTACATTCGTATCCATGCTTGCCGCCTGGCAAGTCGAGTGGGCTGCCGGCCCGCTCTAGCGTTGGAGCGACATGATGCAAGTGCGAGTGAAACTGGGCAAACTGATCTCCCTGGCGAGCTTGGCCAAGGATCCGCAGAACTGGATCAGCTTGATTGCGGTGGTGACGCTGCTGGGGCTGTGCGGCGGCGTCTTCGATCCGCATGAGGGTCGGCAAGAAGCGCACATGGCGCAGAGCGAGGGTTCAAACCACCTTGTGGTCCTGCAGGCGCAGGCCGATTGGTCGGGCGAGCGCCTCTAGACCAGGCCTTGCTTGCTGGCCAGAACGGCGGCCTCGGCGCGGCTCGACACGTTCAGTTTCTTGTAGATCGACTTGATGTGGTCGTTCACGGTGAACCACTTGATGCCCATCAGGTTGGAGATTTCCTTGATGGTGAAGCCCTTGCTGAGATAGGTCAGCACTTCGTTTTCACGGGGCGTCAGGCGCTCCCATTCCGGTGCGGGGTCCAGCACCACGCCGCGGTTGCTGTGGGTCGCAGCACTGGAAGACAGGCTGCCAAAGCCGGAGTTCAGGCCCATCGGCCCGCTGTCGCCGGTGGATCCGGGGCGGAAATGCGAGAGCAGGCGGCGCGCGATCGCGGGTGACAACGGCGGTTGGCCGCGCACAATGCGCTGCAATTCCTCCACCAGCACCTCGAAGCGGTCTTCCTTGAGCAGATAGCCATCGGCGCCGCATTGCAGTGCCGGGAAGAGGTGGTCGTCGTCGGAGTAGAGCGTGGTCACGATCTTCACCGCCGGTGTGCCCACCAGCTCGGCGAGGAACTCCATGCCATTGCCATCCGGCAGTTCAAGGTCCACCAGGATCAGCTTGAAGCCGAGCTCGGAATTCTCGTGGTTCAGCTTGGCGACCTGACGGCGAGCGCCCTCCAAGTCGCCGACCTCGATGATTTCCATGGCATCACTGAAGCTCTCGCGCACCACGCGGCACAGAAAACTGCGCGCGACCGGGTTGTCTTCGATGATGAGTACTTTGACTGCCATGGCCTGAGATTGAGCTGGTTGCCGGATCCTAGCGCACATGGCCAGGCTTGCATGCCCCGTGAAGAAGGGAGGGGGTGTTGCTTCGAAGTCATTCTCCCCCGCCCGCCGGCAGCCCGCGTTCAGTCGTTGGTAACCACAAGTTTGCCCACCACCTGGCGCGAACTCATGCGCTCGAAGGCTGCGGGCAGCTGTGTCATCGGCAGCACCCGGTCGAGCACCGGTTTCACCAGGCCGCGCGCGTACCACTCGGCCAACTGACCCAGCATGCGCGCATTGCGTTCGGGTTCGCGCTTGGCAAACTCGCCCCAGAAGACGCCCACGATGGAGGCGCCCTTGAGCAGGGGCAGGTTCAAGGGCAGGGCAGGGATCTCACCCTGCGCAAAGCCCACCACCAGGTAGCGACCACGCCAAGCGATGGAGCGGAAGGCTTGCTCGGCCAGGCTGCCGCCCACCGGGTCGTAGATCACATCGGGGCCCTTGCCGCCGGTGAGTGCCTTCAGTTCATCGCGCAGGCTGGCGCCGCTGTAGTTGATGCTGGCATCGGCCCCCAGTTCGATGCAGCGGGCACATTTCTCGTCGCTGGATGCGGCCGCGATGACGCGGGCACCCGCGGCCTTGGCGATCTGGATGGCGGCCGTGCCGACACCGCCCGCGGCGCCCAGGATCAGCACGGTTTCGCCGGTCTGCAGGGCCGCGCGATCCAGCAGCGCATGATGGCTGGTGGCATAGGTGCAGATGAAGGCGGCGGCGTCGGCGAACGCAAAGCCCGGAGGCAGTGGCATCGCCAGTGCGGCGGGGATGCAGGCGTGGGTGGCGAAGCCGCCGGTGCCGGCAAAGGCCGCCACCGCATCGCCGGCTTTGAAGCCCTTCACGCCATCGCCAACGGCCTCGACGATGCCGGCGAATTCGGTGCCCGGCACGAAGGGCAGCGGCGGCTTCATCTGGTACTTGTTCTGGATGATCAGCAGGTCCGGAAAGTTTAGGCTGGCGGCCTTGACGGCGATGCGCAGCTGACCGGCTTGCGGCTCGGGCGCGGGCATCTCTGTCCAGCGCAGGGCGTCGACGCCGGTGGGGTTCTCGCACAACCAAGCTTGCATGGCTCACTCCTCGATGATGGGACGGCGGATCATAGGCAGGCGCGGCAACGCCGGTGGTCGCTCAGGTGACGCCGCGCCTGCCTACAATGCGCCGCATGCGCATACTGATCGCCAATGATGACGGCTATTTGGCCCCCGGCCTCCAGGCCCTGGTGAAAGCCTGTGAGGGGCTGGGGCAGATCGAGGTGATTGCCCCCGAGCAGAATGCCAGCGGCACCTCGAATGCGTTGACGCTGACGCGGCCCTTGTCGGTGTTCACCGCGTCGAATGGCTTCCGCTACGTGAACGGCACGCCCTCGGACTGCGTCCACGTGGCCCTGACCGGGCTGCTGGACTACAAGCCGGATCTGGTGCTCTCCGGCATCAACAATGGCGCCAATATGGGCGACGACACGCTGTACTCCGGCACCGTGGCCGCGGCCACCGAAGGCTTTCTGTTCGGCATCCCCTCGATCGCGTTTTCCCAGGTGGAGAAGGGCTGGGGGGAATTGGACGCCGCCGCCGCGCTGGCGCGCGAACTGATCCAGCAGGTGGTGGTGGGAGGCCTGGGCCGCCCCTTCCTCTTGAACGTCAACATCCCCAATCGCGCCGATGCCGTGGATCTGCCCCGCCTGGTGACGCGCCTTGGGCGTCGCCATGCCAGCGAACCGGTGATCAAGCAATCGAGCCCGCGCGGCGAGCCCATCTACTGGATCGGGCCGGCGGGTGACGCGCGCGAGGCCGGCGCGGGCACCGACTTTCATGCGACCGCAGCGGGCGCCGTTTCCATCACGCCCTTGCAGGTCGATCTCACCGATCATGCGGCGCTGCCTGCCTGGCGCACCAGCCTGGCGTCGAACGGCGGAGCGCGTACTTGAACTCGCCCGGAGCCCGCGGCAAGCGCTTTCCTCTGGCGCTCGACAAGGTCGGCGCCCGCGCTGGCGGCGGCGTGGCGCGCGAGGTGCTGATGCCGCAGCGGCATTTGCAGCAGGCCGCCGCCGATGCGGCGCGCCTGACCACGCCGAGCGGGCTTGGCCTGGATTCGGCCGGCGTGCGTCAGCGCATGGTGCAGCGCCTGCGCCTCGATGGTCTGCGTGATGAGCGGGTGCTGGCCGCGCTGGCGCAAGTGCCGCGTCACGAATTCGTGGACACCGCACTGGCAACCCAGGCCTATGAGGACACCAGCCTGCCCATCGGGCATGGCCAGACCATCTCCAAGCCATCGGTGGTGGGCCGCATGATCGAGTTGATGCTGGCCGCGCCCGGCGCGCAGCAGCGCGGCCATCTAGGCAAGACGCTGGAGATCGGCACCGGCTGCGGCTATCAAGCGGCCGTGCTGGCGCAACTGGCCAGGCAGGTGGTGTCGATCGAGCGGCTGCGGCCCCTGCACGACAAGGCCCGCGTCAATCTCGCCGCCATCAAGGCGCTGCACATCCGCCTGCTCTATGGCGACGGCATGCTGGGGCATGCGCCGGCGGCGCCTTACGACAGCATCATCGCCGCCGCCGGTGGCGACGATCTGCCTGCGGCTTGGTTGGCCCAGTTGGCCCCCGGTGGCCGGTTGGTGGCGCCGATGACGGCGCCCAGCGGGCGCGGCCAGGTGCTGGTGGTGGTGGACCATCTGGTGGAAGCCGGCGTTAGCCAATTCGTACGAAGCCTGCAGGAGTCGGTGCTTTTCGTGCCCCTAAAATCCGGTGTCTTGTAGGCCGCTGACCGAGCCCACGCGGGCCCTGGTTCAGTCTTGCCCCTCAGCCTTTGCAATCGAGAGCGCATGCAACAGATCTTGAATCGTCGATGGACCTCCCTGGCGGCCGGCGCGCTGGTGCTTTTGCTGGCCGCCTGTGCCTCGCCCAGCCACCGTGCCCCCGTCGAGGAGCGCGCGGTGGGTGCGCCTGCCAAGCCGGCGGCCACGCCTTCGCCGACCACGGCCGCGAGCACGACACCCGAGGGCAAGCTGCCGGCCGGCAGTGAGAACGCCGGCAAGGCCGGTTACTACACGGTCAAGCCGGGCGACACCCTGATTCGCGTCGCCCTGGAGAACGGGCAGAGCTGGCGTGATCTGGTGAAGTGGAACGGCCTGGAGAATCCCAATCTGATCGAGGTGGGTCAGGTCTTGCGTGTGGTGGCGCCGGGGGTGGATGCCGCGGGCGTGAATGCCCGTCCGGTCAGTTCGGCCAAGGTCGAAACCAAGCCACTGGACGGCAAGCCGGCTGCGGCTGCCGCAAGTGCGGCATCGGCGGCGGCCAGCGCTGCTGCGCCCGCTCAGTCGACAGCGCCGGCCGTGGCGGCGGCCAAGGAGGGGGACGATGAGCCGCAGTTCGGTTGGCCTGCCGCCGGCGGCATTCTGACGGGCTTCGACGAGGTCAAGAACAAAGGTCTTGCCTTTGCGGGCAAGGCCGGCGATGCTGTGCTTGCCGCCGCCGACGGCCGCGTGATGTATGCAGGATCTGGTTTGCGAGGCTATGGCAACATGATCATCATCAAGCACAACGCCACTTACCTGACGGCGTATGCCCACAACCAGACCCTGCTGGTGAAGGAAGACCAGCCGGTGCGCAAGGGCCAGAAGATTGCCGAGATGGGCTCCAGCGATGCGGACCAAGTCAAGCTGCACTTCGAGGTGCGCAAGCAGGGCAAGCCCATAGACCCGGCCAAGCTCTTGCCGGCCCGTTGATGGATGGAGGCGCCGCGTCATGTCACTGCATCGCGTTGCCTCTACCAGCCCGACCCGGCCGCCCATCGACCTGGCCGAGTTTGATGCCGACGCCAAGCCGGCGCCGGATGACGATGACGTGCAGGCGCTGCGCCTGCCAATCACGAATGGTGCCGACGTCGAACTTGGCAATGCGCTGCAGGCCTATCTGCGCGACATTCGCCGCACGCCGCTGCTGACGCCGCAACAGGAATACGACACGGCCGTGCGTGCGCGTGCCGGCGAGTTCGCGGCGCGTCAGGCGATGATCCAGCACAATCTGCGTCTGGTCGTCAGCATTGCCAAGAACTACCTTGGCCGCGGCCTGCCGATGAGCGATCTCATCGAGGAGGGCAATCTCGGCCTTATGCACGCGATCGGCAAGTTCGAGCCCGAGCGCGGCTTCCGCTTTTCTACCTACGCGAGTTGGTGGATACGCCAGAGCATCGAGCGTGCGTTGATGCATCAGGCGCGGCTGGTGCGCCTGCCGGTGCACATCGTGCGTGAGCTCAACCAGGTGCTGAAGGCGCGGCGCGCATTGGAGGCTCTGGCCAGCCAGAATGGTGGCGAGGCCCAGGTGCGTGCCGACGAGGTGGCCGCGGCGCTGGGGCGGCCGCTCAGCGAGGTTTCCGAGCTGCTGGCCTATGCCGAGCTACCGAGTTCGCTGGATTCGCCCGTGGACCGCAACGGTGAGGGCGGCGAGTCGATGATGGATCTGGTGGCCGACGAGCAGGCCGTGGATCCGATGGGCTTGCGGCTCAGCCACGAGCTGGAGGAGTTGCTGGCCCATGGGCTGGCGGCGCTGAACGATCGCGAGCGCGAGGTGCTGGCGGGGCGTTATGGCCTGGCCGACCGCGAGCCCGAGACCCTGGATGTGCTGGCGATCCGCCTCGGACTCACGCGCGAGCGCATCCGCCAGATCCAGATCGAGGCACTCAACAAGCTCAAGCGCAACATGATGCGCCACGGCATCAGCCGCGACGCGATCTTCTGAGGCCGTGAGGCCGGGCGCGGGGCTGGGATAATGCCGCCCCATGACGCAAGTATCTGAATGGCTCAAGGTCGAATCGCTGGACCTGGAAGCCCAAGGTGTGGCCCACAACGAAGAGGGCAAGGTGGTATTCATCGAGGGCGCCCTGCCCGGTGAAGAGGTCCAGGTCCAGGTCGGCCGCAAGAAGAACAACTGGGAGCAGGCCGCGATGGTGGCGATGCGGCGTGAGAGTTCGCAACGCGTGCGCCCCGGCTGCCCGAACTTCGGTCTGCATGCCGGCGCTTGCGGGGGCTGCAAGATGCAGCATCTGCATGTGGCCTCGCAGGTGGCGGTGAAGCAGCGTGTGCTGGAGGACAACCTCTGGCACCTTGGCAAGGTTAAATCCGAAATGATGCTGCGCCCGATCGAGGGGCCGGCCTGGGGCTATCGCTATCGCGCGCGCCTGTCGGTGCGCTATGTGGCCAAGAAGGGCCATGTGCTGGTGGGCTTCCACGAGCGCAAGAGCCGCTATGTGGCCGACATGCAGGTCTGCAAGGTGCTGCCGCCGCGCGTTAGCGACATGCTGGTGCCGCTGCGCGAGCTGATCGCCAGCATGGACGAGCGCGACCGGCTGCCGCAAATCGAGCTGGCCATTGGCGAGTCCAGCGGCACGCTGGTGATCGCGCTGGTGCTGCGCCATCTGGAGCCCTTGGGCGACGCGGACAAGGCACGCCTGCGTGCCTTCGCCGCACAGTACGACGTGCAATGGTGGCTGCAGCCCAAGGGGCCGGACACGGTGCATCTGCTGGACGAGGGTGGCCCCGAGCTGGCCTACACGCTGCCGGAATTCGGTATCGTGATGCCCTTCAAGCCCACCGATTTCACCCAGGTCAACCACCATATCAACACGGCGCTGGTCGGGCGCGCCCTGCGTCTGCTGCAGGTGCAACCGGGCGAGCGCGTGATCGACTGGTTCTGCGGCCTGGGCAACTTCACCCTGCCGCTGGCCACGCAGGCGCGCGAGGTGCTGGGCATCGAGGGCAGCGAGGCCCTGGTGGCGCGTTCGCGCGAGAACGCCAAGCGCAACGGGTTGGACCACAAGACCCGTTTCGTGGCGCGCAATCTGTTCGAGATGACGCCGGAGATCTTGGTGGCCGATGGGCAATCGGACCGCTGGCTGGTGGATCCGCCGCGCGAGGGGGCGTTTGCGCTCTCCAAGGCCCTGGCGGATGTCGTGCAGGATCCCTCGCTGGCGCCCGGCTGGACGCCGCCCAGGCGCATCGTCTATGTCAGCTGCAACCCGGCAACGCTGGCGCGCGATGCCGGCTTGTTGGTGAATCTGGCGGGCTACCGCTGCACGTCGGCCGGTGCGGTGAATATGTTCCCGCACACCTCGCATGTGGAGTCAATCGCGGTGTTCGAGCGCGACTGATTGAAATAGCGACGGAAATGAAAACGGGGCCGCTGGCCCCGTTGATTCTTGGCGCTGGCGCGGCTCGTTATTCGCGCTCGCCGCCGAAGATGCCCAGCAGCGACAACAGGCTCTGGAACACGTTGTAGAGGTCCAGATAGATCGCCAGCGTGGCACTGATGTAGTTGGTCTCGCCGCCATCGACGACGCGCTTGATGTCGTAGAGCATGAAGGCGGAGAACACCGCCATGCACAGCACCAGCAGGGTCAGCATCAGCGCCGAGGATTGCACGAAGGCATTCACGATACCGGCCACCATGATGATGATGGCGCCAATGAAGAGGAACTTGCCCATGCCGGAGAGGTCGCGCTTGATCACGGTGGCCAGGCTGGCCATGGCGAAGAAGATCGCGCCGGTGCCGGCAAAGGCCGTCATGATGAGCGAGCCGCCGTTCTTGAAGCCCAGCACCGCGGCCAGCAGGCGCGAGAGCATCAGGCCCATGAAGAAGGTGAAGGCGAGCAGGGCGGCCACGCCGGTGCTCGAGTCCTTGGTCTTCTCGATCACGAACATCAGGCCATAGGCGCCGGCGAAGAACACGATCATGCTCATCCCCGTGCCCATGCTGGCGAGGATGCCGGTGCTGACGCCAATCCAGGCGCCCAGCACGGTGGGTAGCATGGACAGGGCGAGCAGCCAGTAGGTGTTGCGCAGCACGCGCTGGCGATCGGCTGCCAGGCCGGTACCGAATGTCGTGCCGTATTGGGTATTCAAGCTATCGTTCATCGTGGAGTCCTCCGGACCTTGGGTGGCGCAATTCTAGGCGGCTTCGCGCGTGCAACAGTTTTGCGCCGCGGCCACCGAATCGAGTTGCGCCTGTCGGTAAAGTGGAGGCTTCCACTCCAATTTCAAGCCCGATCATGAAGACCAAACCTTATCTCTGCCTGGATGATGTCAAGCGCATCGCCGCCGCTGCCGAAGCCGAGGCACTGGCCAACCAATGGGCGGTGAGCATTGCCATCGTCGACGACGGTGGCCACCTGCTATGGCAACAGCGCCTGGACGGCGCGGCCGCCATCTCGGCCCAGATCGCGCCCGCCAAGGCGCGCACCGCGGCGCTGGGGCGCCGCGAGTCCAAGGTCTATGAGGACATGGTCAACCAGGGCCGCACCTCCTTCCTGAGTGCACCTGGCCTGGACGGCCTGCTGGAGGGCGGTGTGCCGGTGCTGGTGGATGGGCATTGCGTGGGCGCGGTGGGTGTCAGCGGCGTGAAGTCCATCGAGGACGCGCAGATCGCCAAGGCGGGCATTGGGGCCTTGGCTTGAGGCGGCCGGGCCAGGGCGGCTGATGGCGGGCATGACAAGCCCGCCGAGTTTCTTTGCGCAAAATCTTCTCGGTGATAACCCTGGTCGGGTATACTCAGCAGGTTTACCCGCAACCCACCGCACCTAGCGAAACTCCCCCGTTTCCCCCACCGGATTCAGGCTCTTCCATGGCATCTGCCGTGGGTACAGGAGCAGAGCTGGGCGCGCGCACAATAACGGAGTTACCCGTGCTGCCCGACCTGCCTCAATTCATGAATGCGGCGCCTGCCGCGATCCTCGCCCTGGCAGACGGCACGGTCTTCAAAGGCAGCTCTCTCGGCGCTGCTGGCCACACGGTGGGCGAAGTGGTGTTCAACACCTCGCTCACCGGCTACCAAGAAATCCTCACCGACCCCAGCTATTGCCGGCAGATCGTGACGCTCACGTATCCGCACATCGGCAACTACGGCGTCAACGACGAGGATGTCGAGGCCACGAAGATCTTTGCCGCTGGCCTGATCATCAAGGAAGCCCCCATCCTTGACTCCAACTTCCGCAAGACCCGCACCCTCGCCCAGTACCTGAAGGACGAAGGCACGGTGGCGATCTCGAACATCGACACCCGTCGCCTGACCCGCGTGCTGCGTACCACCGGTGCCCAGAACGGCTGCATCCTGGCGCTGGCCGCTGGCGAAGCCATCACCGAGGCCCATATCGCCGACGCGATTGCCAAGGCCAAGGCCGCGCCCAGCATGGCGGGCCAGGATCTCGCCAAGGTGGTGAGCACCGGTGAGCGCCTGAACTGGACCGAAACCGAATGGACCCTGGGCAAGGGCTATAGCGAGCTCGCCAACCCGCGCTTCCACGTGGTGGCCTACGACTTCGGCGTGAAGCGCAACATCCTGCGCATGCTGGCCTCGCGCGGCTGCAAGATCACCGTGGTGCCGGCGCAGACGCCCGCATCCGAAGTGTTTGATCTGGAGCCGGACGGCGTCTTCCTGTCCAACGGCCCGGGCGATCCGGAGCCTTGCGATTACGCCATCAAGGCGGCTGCACAGCTGATCGAGGCCGGCATCCCGACCTTCGGCATCTGCCTGGGCCACCAGATCATGGCGCTGGCCTCGGGCGCCAAGACCTTCAAGATGAAGTTCGGCCACCACGGCGCCAACCATCCGGTGAAGGATCTGGACAACGGCCGCGTCTCCATCACCAGCCAGAACCATGGCTTTGCGGTGGACGCCGACTCGCTGCCCGCGAACCTGCGCCCCACCCACGTCAGCCTGTTCGACGGCACCCTGCAGGGCCTGGCGCGCACCGACAAGCCTGCCTTCTGCTTCCAGGGCCACCCCGAGGCCAGCCCCGGCCCGCATGACATTGCTTATCTGTTCGACCGCTTCATCGGTCTGATGGCCAAGGCCTGACCCGGCACGGATGGAGTAGAGATCACAAAATGGCAAAACGCACAGACATCAAGAGCATCCTCATCATTGGCGCCGGCCCCATCATCATCGGCCAGGCCTGTGAGTTCGACTATTCCGGCGCCCAGGCCTGCAAGGCCCTGCGCGAAGAAGGCTACAAGGTCATCCTGGTCAACAGCAATCCGGCGACCATCATGACCGACCCGGACACGGCGGATGTGACCTATATCGAGCCCATCACCTGGCAGGTGGTGGAGAAGATCATCGCCAAGGAGCGCCCGGATGCGGTGTTGCCCACCATGGGCGGCCAGACCGCGCTGAACTGCGCGCTGGATCTGCACAAGCATGGCGTGCTGGAGAAGTACCAGGTCGAGATGATCGGCGCCAACGAAAAAGCGATCGAGAAGGCCGAGGACCGCCTCAAGTTCAAGGACGCGATGACCAAGATCGGTCTGGACTCGGCCAAGTCGGGCATCGCGCATTCGCTGGAAGAGGCCTGGGGTGTGCAAAAGCGCATCCATGCCGAGATCGGCGGCGACGGCTTTCCTATGGTCATCCGCCCCAGCTTCACGCTGGGCGGCACGGGTGGCGGCATCGCCTACAACCCCGAGGAATTCGAAGAGATCTGCAAGCGCGGCCTCGACCTCTCGCCCACCAACGAGCTCCTGATCGAGGAGTCGCTGATTGGCTGGAAGGAGTACGAGATGGAAGTGGTGCGCGACAAGGCGGACAACTGCATCATCGTCTGCTCGATCGAGAACCTCGACCCGATGGGCATTCACACCGGCGACTCCATCACCGTGGCGCCCTCGCAGACCCTCAGCGACAAGGAATACCAGCTGCTGCGCAACGCCTCGATCGCGATCCTGCGCGAGATCGGCGTGGACACCGGCGGCTCCAACGTGCAGTTCTCCATCAACCCGCGCGACGGCCGCATGGTGGTGATCGAGATGAATCCGCGCGTCTCGCGCTCCTCGGCGCTGGCCTCCAAGGCCACCGGCTTCCCGATCGCCAAGATCGCCGCCAAGCTGGCGGTGGGCTACACGCTGGACGAACTGAAGAACGACATCACCGGTGGCGTGACGCCGGCGTCCTTCGAGCCCTCGATCGACTACGTGGTCACCAAGATCCCGCGCTTCGCCTTCGAGAAATTCCCGATGGCCGACTCGCACCTGACCACGCAGATGAAGTCGGTGGGCGAGGTGATGGCGATGGGGCGGACCTTCCAGGAAAGCTTCCAGAAGGCCTTGCGCGGCCTCGAGACCGGCATCGACGGCCTGACCGAACGCAGCACCGATCGCGAAGAGATCGTGCAGGAGATCGGCGAAGCCGGCCCCGAGCGCATCCTCTTCCTGGCGGACGCCTTCCGCATCGGCATGAGCTTGCAAGAGGTGTTCGACGAGACCGCCGTGGACCCCTGGTTCCTGGCCCAGATCGAGCAACTGGTGCAGATCGAGAAGAGCATCGCTGGCCGCGCGCTGGAGAGCCTCTCGACCGACGAGCTGCGGTTCCTCAAGACCAAGGGCTTCTCCGACCGTCGCATCGCCAAGCTGCTGGGTACCAACCAGCATCTGGTGCGTGAAAAGCGCTGGGCCGCGGGCGTGCGCCCGGTCTACAAGCGCGTGGACACCTGCGCGGCCGAGTTCTCCACCGAGACGGCCTATATGTACTCCACCTATGACGAGGAGTGCGAGGCCGAGCCCACCGACAAGAAGAAGATCATGGTGCTGGGCGGTGGCCCGAACCGCATCGGCCAGGGCATCGAGTTCGACTACTGCTGCGTGCATGCCGCGCTGGCGATGCGCGAAGACGGTTACGAGACCATCATGGTCAACTGCAACCCCGAGACCGTCTCCACCGACTACGACACCAGCGACCGCCTCTACTTCGAGCCGGTGACGCTGGAGGATGTGCTCGAGATCGTGGCCAAGGAACAGCCGGTCGGCGTGATCGTGCAGTACGGCGGCCAGACGCCGCTGAAGCTGGCGCTCGACCTGGAGCGCGCCGGCGTGCCCATCATTGGCACCACGCCCGACAGCATCGACATCGCCGAAGACCGCGAGCGCTTCCAGAAGCTGCTGCACGAGCTGGGCCTGAAGCAGCCGCCCAACCGCACCGCGCGCACCGAAGAGGCCGCGCTGCAACTGGCGCAGGAGATCGGCTATCCCCTGGTGGTGCGCCCCAGCTATGTGCTGGGCGGCCGCGCGATGGAAATCGTGCACGGCGACAAGGACCTGGAGCGCTATATGCGCGAAGCGGTGCGCGTCTCCGACAAGTCGCCGGTGCTGCTGGACCGCTTCCTGGAGGATGCGCTCGAGGTCGACGTCGACTGCATCAGCGATGGCGTGGACGTGATGATCGGCGGCATCATGGAGCACATCGAGGCGGCCGGCATCCACTCCGGCGACTCGGCCTGCTCGCTGCCGCCCTATACGCTGTCCAAGGCGCTGCAGGACGAGCTGCGCCGCCAGACCGCGGCGATGGCCAAGGCACTCAAGGTGATCGGCCTGATGAATGTGCAGTTCGCCATCCAGGGCGATGTGACCAAGGGTCTGGAGGCCGCCACCGTCTATGTGCTGGAGGTGAATCCGCGCGCCTCGCGCACCGTGCCCTTTGTGTCCAAGGCCACCGGCCAGCAGCTCGCCAAGATCGCTGCGCGCTGCATGGCGGGCCAGAAGCTCAAGGACCAGCGCGACCGCCTGGGCCGCGTGCCGGCCGAGGTCATTCCGCCGTACTTCAGCGTCAAGGAAGCCGTCTTCCCCTTCAACAAGTTCCCCGGCGTGGATCCGATCCTGAGCCCGGAAATGCGTTCCACCGGCGAGGTGATGGGGGCCGGACGCACCTTTGGCGAGGCGATGCTGAAGAGCCAGCTGGGCGCGGGCTCGCGCCTGCCGCGCCAGGGCAATGTGCTGATCACGGTGAAGAACTCCGACAAGGCGCGTGCCGTGGCCGCGGCCAAGGACCTGGCGGCGCTGGGCTTTGGCGTCGTGGCCACCAAGGGCACGGCGGCGGCGATCGCCGAGGCCGGCGTGCCGGTGCGCGTGGTCAACAAGGTCAAGGACGGCCGCCCGCACATCGTCGACATGATCAAGGGCGGCGACATCCAGCTGGTGTTCACCACGGTGGACGAGACCCGCACCGCGATCGCCGACAGCCGCCACATCCGCCAGGCCGCACTCGCCAACCGCGTGACCTACTACACCACCATGGCCGGCTGCGAGGCCGCCGTGGAGGGCATGAAGCACAAGGATGGCCTGCTGGTGCAATCCCTGCAGGAACTGCACGCGGAACTCGTCTAAACTCCGCTCCGTCAGTAGATTCCGCCGCCGCGGCTCAGGCTTCCTGAGCGGCTGCGGCGGTTTGTTTTGTCTCTCAAGGTTTACACATGGCCACGATCCCTTTGACCGTACGCGGCGCCGAAAAGCTCAAGCAAGAACTGCATCAACTCAAGTCGGTTGAGCGCCACGCCGTGATCAACGCCATTGCCGAAGCCCGCGCCCAGGGTGATCTGTCAGAGAACGCCGAGTACGAAGCGGCCAAGGACAAGCAGGGCTTCATCGAAGGCCGCATCCTCGAAATCGAGGGCAAGCTGGCCGCCGCCCAGGTCATCGATCCGGCCTCGGTGGATGCCGGCGGCCGCATCGTGTTCGGCACCACCGTCGATCTGGAAGAAGAAGCCAGCGGCGCCGAGGTGACCTACCAGATCGTCGGTGACGACGAGGCCGATCTGAAGCTGGGCCTGATCTCGATCAGCTCGCCGATCGCGCGTGCCCTGATCGGCAAGGAGGCCGGCGACGTGGCCGAAGTGCAGGCGCCCGGTGGCGTGAAGCGCTACGAAATCGTTGAAGTCCGCTACGTCTGAGCGGATGAAGATGCTGTACCGCGCTCGCGCGCTGCTGGCCGCCCTCTGGGGCGGCCTTCTGCTTTGCGTGGCCGGCGTGGCCGCACCCAGTGCGTTTGCGGTGCTGGAACGGGCCCAGGCCGGCAAGCTGGTGGGGCGCGTGTTCGAACTGGATGCTCAGATCGGCCTGGCCGCGGGGCTCTTGCTGCTGCTGATGGAGCGCCGCCTGCAGCGCGACGCCCGCGTGCCCGGCAGGGTGTTCACGCCTGAGCTGTTGCTGCCCCTGGTCGCCCTGTTCTGCGTGGTGGCCGGCTATTACGGCCTGCAGCCGCTGCTGGAGGCCGCACGCGCAGGGCAGGGTGCTTGGTCCTTCGGTGCGCTGCACGCGGTTTCCAGCCTGCTGTTCGGGCTCAAGACCCTGGCGGTGCTGCTGCTGGCCTGGCGCGCGTCCCGCGCGCCGGCCTGAAGAGAAGTTCAGTCGGCGACCGTCTTCTTCACGCTGGTGATGCGGCGCTTGGCGCGCTTGATCTCGCCACCCTGGGCGACGCGCTGATTGCCCAGCACCTGGACCTTCTTGATCTGCGGGCGGTGGTTGCCGCTCTTGGAGAACTTGACGATCTTCACGACCTTGGGGCCGCGCCTGGAGTCGTCGCGCTCGGCCTCTTCCTTCTCGGGCATCGGGCGCCACAGCACCAGCAGCTTGCCGATGTGCTGGATGGGCGCCGCGCTGAGCTGGTCGGCCAGGTCCGCGAAAATGCTCTCGCGGTTCGCACGGTCGTCAGACAGCACGCGAACCTTGATCAACCCGTGGGCGTTCAAGGCGGCGTTGGTTTCCTTCACGACGGCGGGCGTGAGTCCGTCCGCGCCTATCATCACCACGGGGTCCAGATGATGGGCGTCGGAACGTTTTTCCTTGCGCTGGGCAGGGGTCAATTGAATCGCAGGCATAGTCGCATTATCGCGTCTCGCGCCAAACATCATGAAAATCGATAGCAAAAGCAAGAAGATCAACAAGGCCTGGCTGCACGACCACATCTCCGATCCCTATGTGAAGCTGGCGCAGCGCGAGGGCTATCGGGCTCGCGCCGCCTACAAGCTCAAGGAGATCGACGAGGAGTTGAAGCTGTTCCGGCCGGGCCAGGTGGTGGTCGATCTGGGCTCGGCGCCGGGCGCCTGGAGCCAATACCTGCGGCGCCGCTTTGCACCCAAGGAGGCCGGCGTGGGCGGCGCGGCGGTCGGCGAGCTCAACGGCACCATCATTTCGCTGGACCTGCTGGAGATGGAAGCGATCGAGGGCGTGCACTTCATCCAGGGAGATTTCCGCGAGGACGAGGTGCTGCAGCAGTTGGAGGCGGCGCTGGCGGGGCGCGCGGTGGACGTGGTGGTGTCGGACATGGCGCCCAACCTCTCCGGCATCGCCTCGACCGATGCAGCGCGGATCGAGCATCTGATCGAGCTGGCCATCGATTTCGCGCGCAATCACCTCAAGGCCGAAGGGGCACTGGTGACCAAGGTCTTCCATGGCGCCGGCTACAACGAGCTGGTCGAGCTGTTCAAGCAGAACTTCAAAAAGGTCAAGCCGATCAAGCCCAAGGCCTCGCGCGACCGCTCCTCGGAAACCTTTCTGGTGGGCATAGGCCTCAAATAGTCACGCAGCTTGTGCATGACTATGGTCAAGCTTGAGAAAGCCAATCAGGCTTCAGGGCTTGACTGCAATAGAATCAACCCCATATGCCGGGCATCGATCGCACAGTGACGGTCGGTGTGACATCGAATAAGGAGTCGCGGTGAACAATCAGTGGTTCTCGAAAGTAGCTGTTTGGATGGTGATAGCCCTGGTGCTGTTCACCGTCTTCAAGCAGTTCGATCGGGGCGCGGCCCAGGGGAACCAGATCGGTTACTCCGATTTCCTCGAAGAGGTGAGAGCGCGTCGCATCAAGCAGGTGACCCTGCAAGAGGGCAATGGCGGTACCGAGATCATCGCCACCACCAATGACGACAAGAAGCTGCGCAGCACGGCCACCTATCTGGACCGTGGCCTGGTGGGCGATCTGATCAACAACGGCGTCAAGTTCGATGTGCGTCAGCGTGAAGAGCCTTCGCTGCTGATGAGCCTGCTGGTCAGCTGGGGCCCGATGCTGCTGCTGATCGGCGTGTGGGTCTACTTCATGCGACAGATGCAGGGCGGCGGCAAGGGCGGGGCGTTCAGCTTCGGCAAATCCAAGGCCCGCATGCTGGACGAGGCCAACAATTCCACCACCTTCGCCGACGTTGCCGGTTGCGACGAGGCCAAGGAAGAGGTCAAGGAACTGGTGGACTTCCTCAAGGATCCGCAGAAGTTCCAGAAGCTGGGCGGCCGCATTCCGCGCGGCGTGCTGCTGGTCGGCCCTCCGGGCACCGGCAAGACGCTGCTGGCCAAGGCCATCGCCGGCGAGGCCAAGGTGCCGTTCTTCTCGATCTCGGGCTCCGACTTTGTCGAGATGTTCGTCGGCGTCGGCGCGGCCCGTGTGCGCGACATGTTCGAGCAGGCTAAGAAGAGTGCGCCCTGCATCATCTTCGTGGACGAGATCGACGCCGTCGGCCGCCACCGTGGTGCCGGCCTGGGTGGCGGCAACGACGAGCGCGAACAGACGCTGAACCAGATGCTGGTGGAGATGGATGGCTTCGAGACCAATCTCGGCGTCATCGTGATGGCAGCGACCAACCGTCCGGACATCCTGGATCCGGCCCTGCTGCGTCCCGGCCGTTTCGATCGCCAGGTCTATGTGACCCTGCCGGACGTGCGCGGCCGTGAGCAGATCCTCAACGTGCACATGCGCAAGGTGCCGGTGGGGCAGGACATCCGTGCCGACATCCTTGCCCGTGGCACGCCCGGTTTCTCGGGCGCCGATCTGGCCAACCTGGTCAACGAGGCCGCCCTCTTTGCCGCACGCCGCAATGGCCGCGTGGTGGAGATGGTGGACTTCGAGAAGGCCAAGGACAAGATCATGATGGGCCCCGAGCGCAAGTCCATGGTCATGCCCGAGGAAGAGCGCAAGAACACCGCCTATCACGAGGCCGGCCATGCCCTGGTGGCGCGCCTGATGCCCAAGACCGATCCGGTGCACAAGGTGACGGTGATCCCGCGTGGCCGTGCCCTCGGCGTGACCATGCAGTTGCCGGAAGGTGATCGCTACAGCATGGACAAGGAGCGCATGCTCTCCACCATCTCGGTGCTGTTCGGTGGCCGCATTGCCGAAGAGGTGTTCATGAACCAGATGACCACCGGTGCCAGCAATGACTTCGAGCGCGCCACCCAGATCGCCCGCGACATGGTGACCCGTTACGGCATGACCGATGAGCTGGGCCCGATGGTCTATGCGGAGAACGAGGGCGAGGTCTTCCTGGGCCGCTCGGTCACCAAGACCACCACCATGTCGGAAGAGACCATGCGCAAGGTCGACCAGGTCGTGCGCCGCATCATCGATGAGCAATACGGCATTGCCCGCAAGCACATCGAGGAAAACATGGACAAGATGCACGCGATGGCCAAGGCCCTGCTGGAATGGGAAACCATCGATGCCGACCAGATCGACGACATCATGGACGGCCGCCCGCCGCGTCCGCCCAAGGACTGGACCCCGCCCAGTGGCGGCAAGAGCGATGGCAATGCCGCCGCCCTGAGCGCCGGTAGCGCGCACGCCGCGGCCTGACGCAAGAAACATCAACATTCCCGATGGGGCCGTCTGCAAGGACCGGCCCCTTTTTCATGGCTCATCGCACGGCTCACCGCATGGCTCACTGGCAGACCACCCGCTTTCGCATCGCGCTCGGCAAGCCCCTGGTGATGGGCATCGTCAACGTCACGCCCGACTCCTTCTCGGATGGGGGCCAGCATGGCGAGGCGCATGCGGCGATCGCGCATTGCGAGCAGCTGCTGGCCGAAGGCGCAGATCTGCTGGACATCGGCGGCGAATCCAGCCGCCCGGGGGCGCCGACGCTGAGCCCGCAGGAGGAGTGGGTGCGGGTCGAGCCGGTGCTGAAGGCCGCGCTGCGCCTGGGGGTGCCGGTCTCGGTCGATACCTACAAGCCCAGTACCATGCAGCGCGCGCTGGATCTGGGGGTGGACATCGTCAACGACATCCAGGCCCTGCAGCTCCCCGGTGCGGCCGAACTGGTGGCCGCCCATCCGAGCTGCGGCATGTGCTTGATGCACATGCGCGGCGATCCGGCCAGCATGCAGGGCCTGACCGGCTATGGCGACATCACGGGCGAGGTGGCCGAGTTCCTGGCGACGCGCGCCGCCCATCTGCGCCAACTTGGCGCGGCCGCCGATCGCATCCTGCTGGACCCGGGTTATGGATTCGCCAAGACGGTGGAACAGAACTTCCAGCTGTTGCGCGAGCAGGCGCGGTTGCTGAAGCTGGGCTATCCGCTGCTGGTGGGCTGGTCGCGCAAGTCATCGCTGGGAGCCATCACCGGCCGGCCCGTCGACGAGCGCCTGGCTGCCAGCCTCGCCGCCGCCTTGGCCGCGGTGGCGCAGGGCGCGCGCGTGCTGCGTGTGCACGATGTCGCGGCCACGGTCGATGCCCTCAAGGTGTGGGGGGCGGCCGGTGGCAGTAGCGGCCCGGCGATCGGCGAGAATCCAGGCATAGAGATTTCAGGAGGACGCTCGCGATGAGCCGTACGTATTTCGGAACCGATGGCATCCGTGGCACCGTGGGCCAGTCGCCCATCACGCCGGACTTCATGCTGCGCCTGGGCCATGCCGTGGGCCGCGTGCTGCGCAAGGGCGGTGGCCGGCCCACCGTGCTGATCGGCAAGGACACGCGGATTTCGGGCTATATGCTGGAGTCGGCGCTGGAGGCGGGTTTCGCCTCGGCCGGCGTCGACGTGCTGCTCACCGGCCCCCTGCCCACGCCCGGCGTGGCCTACCTGACGCGCGCACTGCGTCTGGATCTGGGCGTGGTGATCTCGGCCTCGCACAACCCCTTCGCCGACAACGGCATCAAGTTCTTTTCCGCCAAGGGCGAGAAGTTGCCCGACGCCTGGGAGCTGGCGGTCGAGCAGGCGCTGGAGGAGGCGCCGAGCTGGGTGGATTCGGCCAATCTCGGCCGGGCCCGCCGGCTGCAGGATGCGCGTGGCCGTTACATCGAGTTCTGCAAGAACAGCTTCGGTTCGGACCTGACCCTCAAGGGCCTGAAGATCGTGGTGGATGCCGCCAATGGCGCGGCCTATCACGTGGCGCCCGACGTGTTCCATGAGCTCGGTGCCGAAGTCATCTCGATCGGCTGCAGCCCCGATGGTTTCAATATCAACGACGGTTGCGGCGCCACCGCACCGGCGGCGCTGGTGAAGGCGGTCAAGGAGCATGGCGCGCATTACGGTGTGGCGCTGGACGGCGATGCCGACCGCCTGCAGCTGGTGGACGCGCAGGGCCGGCTCTACAACGGCGACGAGTTGCTGTATGTGATGGTGGCCGACCGTCTCAACCAGGGCCTGCGCGTGCCGGGCGCGGTGGGCACGTTGATGACCAATATGGCGGTGGAGCTGGCGCTGAAGAGCCGCGACGTCGAGTTCGTGCGCGCCAAGGTGGGCGACCGCTATGTGCTGGAAGAGCTCAGCGCACGCGGCTGGCAACTGGGCGGCGAAGGCTCGGGCCATTTGCTGGCCTTGGACAAGCACACCACCGGCGACGGCATCGTCAGCGCGCTGCTGGTGCTGCAAGCCATCAGCCGCACCGGGCGCAGCCTGGCCGAGCAGTTGCAGGGGGTGGACCTGTTCCCGCAGACCCTCATCAACGTGCGCCTGCAGGTCGGCCAGGATTGGAAGAGCAATGGCGCGCTGGCCCAGGCGCAGGCCGAGGTCACGGCCGAACTGGCCTCGCGTGGCCGGGTGCTGATACGCGCCTCGGGCACCGAGCCGCTGCTGCGCGTGATGGTGGAGGCCAGCGACGCCACGCTGGCCAAGAGCTGTGCCGAGCGGCTGGTGGACGCCGTGCGCGCCTGAACAAGTGCTGCGCTGAATCAAGAAGGGCCACCGCGAGGTGGCCCTTTTACGTGGGTGGCCTACTTCATTTCTTCGGCGGCGTCAGCACGCGATCAATCACATGGGCGACACCGTTGGTGGCCATGATGTCGGCCTGCTGCACCATCGCGTCTTCGACCGTCACGAAGGCACCGGCGCGTGCCAGCGCCACTTTGGCACCTTGCAGGGTCTTGGCATTGGCGGTCTGCACATCGGCGGCGGCCAGCTTGGATGCCAGCAGGTGGTAGCTCAACACCGATTTCAGCGTTGCCGGGTCGGCGGTCCATGCGTCCATGGTCTTGGCGGGCACGGCCTTGAAGGCCTCGTCAGAGGGGGCAAACACGGTCAGCGGGCCGGCGGCGCGCAACTGCTCCTGCAGGCCGGCCTGCTGCACCAGGCGGTTGAAGGTGCTGAGTTGCGGGTTGCGGGCCAGGGTGTCGGCCAGGGGGGCGGGCGCAGGCGTGCTGGCGCAGGCGGCGAGCAGGCAGGCCAGGGCGGCGGCGGCAAGTCGGTAAAACTGGTTCATGAGGGGTCTCCTTCGGCTAAACGGGTTCTGACAGGGGCCCATTCCCCCGCTTCTTCCCCTTCGCGGCCAGCTTATGCAGGCTTTGTGACGGGCCCGTGAACCGAATGTGACGCTTTGGTGCCGCGATGCGCCGGGTGACAGGCCTGTCACTGGCATGTCATATTGGGGTCATAGCATCCGCCCCATCGCCAACCAACCCCTTGCGATAGGACCCATATGACCTTGAACCAACTCCGAGTCGGCTTGATCTTTGCGGCCTGCGCCGTGGCCCTGCCTGCAGCGCAGGCGCAGGACGTCACCGGTGCTGGCGCCTCCTTCCCGGCACCTATCTATGCCAAGTGGGCCGATGCCTACAACAAGGCCAGCGGTGCGCGCATCAATTACCAGTCGGTCGGTTCGGGCGCAGGTATCCGACAGATCAAAGCCAAGACGGTGGACTTCGGCGCCTCCGACGCGCCGCTGAAGGACGAAGAGCTGGCCAAGGACGGTCTGGTGCAGTTCCCCACCGTGATCGGCGGCGTGGTGCCGGTGGTGAATATCAAGGGCATCAATCCCGGCCAGGTGAAGCTGACCGGCCAGGTGCTGGGCGACATCTATCTGGGCAAGATCACGAAGTGGAACGATGCGGCCATCACGGCGCTCAACCCCGGCGTGGCCCTGCCCGACGCTGCGATCGCCCCGGTGCGTCGCGCCGATGGCTCGGGCACCAGCTTCCTGTTCACCAACTACCTCTCCAAGGTCAACGCCGAGTGGAAAAGCAAGGTGGGCGAGGGCACGGCGGTCAACTGGCCGACCGGCGCGGGCGGCAAGGGCAATGAGGGCGTGTCGGCCTTCGTGATGCGCCTGCCCAACTCGATCGGCTATGTCGAGTACGCCTATGCCAAGCAGAACAAGATGTCCCATGTGCTGCTGAAGAACCAGGCCGGCAACTTTGTCGCGCCCGCCGACAGCGCCTTCAAGGCCGCCGCCGCCGGTGCCGAGTGGACCAAGAGCTTCTACCAGGTACTGACCGAGCAGCCCGGCAAGGACAGCTGGCCCATCACCGGCGCCACCTTCATCCTGATGCACAAGCAGCAGGACAAGCCGGCCAATGCCGCGAACTCGCTGAAGTTCTTCGACTGGGCCTATGCCAATGGCGACAAGACCGCCGATGACATGGACTATGTGCCGCTGCCGGCCTCGGTGAAGGAACTGGTACGCAAGCTCTGGGCCGACAATCTGAAGGATGCCGCCGGCAAGGCCGTCAGCTTCAAGTGATGTCCGGGCGCCGGGTGTGCGCAGACGGGTCGCAGGGCCCCTGCTGCCACCACGGCGCCACTTTGTTTTCCTTAGCGGAGGTCCCGTGGCCGCCATACTCCCAGCCAACCCGATCAGCAGTGACCCCAGCCTGGAGCGCGTACGGCCCCAGGGCAACCCGCCGACCCGCAAGGTGGTGGCCCCCTGGGCCGATGCCTTGTTCGCCACCCTGGCCCAGGGGGCGGCCTGGCTGACCCTGTCGCTGCTGGTGGGCATCCTGGTCTCGCTGCTGTTCGGCGCGGCGCCGGCGATCGAGAAGTACGGCCTGAGCTTTCTCTGGACCAGCGATTGGGACCCGGTGCAGGAAAAGTTCGGCGGCCTGGTGATGATTTACGGCACCCTCACGACCTCGCTGATCGCCCTGGTGATCGCGGTGCCGGTGAGCTTCGGCATAGCCGTGTTCCTGACCGAGCTCTCGCCCAGCTGGCTCAAGCGCCCGCTGGGCATCGCCGTCGAGTTGCTGGCCGCCGTGCCCTCCATCGTCTATGGCATGTGGGGCCTGCTGGTGTTCGGCCCCATCCTTGCCACCTATGTGCAGCAGCCGCTGCAAAGCCTCTTGAGCGGCGTGCCCTATCTGGGCGCCCTGGTGTCGGGCCCGCCGGTGGGCATCGGCATTCTGTCGGCCGGCATCATCCTGGCCATCATGATCATTCCCTTCATCGCCTCGGTGATGCGCGATGTGTTCGAGGTCACGCCGCCGATGCTGAAGGAGTCCGCCTACGGCCTGGGTGCCACCACCTGGGAGGTGGTCTCGCGCGTGGTGCTGCCCTATACCAAGACCGGCGTGATGGGCGGCGTGATGCTGGGCCTGGGCCGGGCGCTCGGCGAGACCATGGCCGTGACCTTCGTGATCGGCAATATGAACCAGCTGAATTCGCTCTCGGTGTTCGAGGCCGCCAACAGCATCACCTCGGCGCTGGCGAATGAGTTCGCCGAAGCCGGCGAGGGCCTGCACCAGGCCTCGCTGATCTATCTGGGCCTGGTGCTGTTCTTCATCACCTTTGTGGTGCTGGCCTGCTCCAAGGTCTTGCTGGCCCGTCTCAAGAAGAGCGAAGGAGCGCGCGCATGAGTGCCACCATCTCCGCCTCGCGCCTGCGCATGCATGCCAAGCGCAAACGCGTCAACGCGATCGCGCTGACGCTGTCGCTGGCCGCCATGGCCTTCGGCCTGTTCTGGCTGTTCTGGATCCTGTTCGAGACGGTGCGCTTGGGCTTTGACGGCCTGAACCTGGCCACCTTCACCGAGATGACCCCGCCGCCGCAGGCCGAGGGCGGTGGCTTGGCGAATGCCATCTTCGGCTCCATCGTGATGGTGGGCCTGGCGACGGCGCTGGGCACGCCGATTGGCATCCTTTCCGGCGTCTACCTGGCCGAGTACGGCCAGAAGACCTGGCTGGGCAGCACGGTGCGCTTCATCAACGACATCCTGCTCTCCGCGCCCTCCATCGTGGTGGGCCTCTTCATCTATGCGGTGGTGGTGGCGCGGCTGAAGAGCTTCTCGGGCTTTGCCGGCGTGCTGGCGCTGGCCCTGATCGTCATCCCGGTGGTGATACGCACCACCGAGAACATGCTGAGCCTGGTGCCCAATGCCCTGCGCGAGGCTGCCTATGCCCTGGGCACGCCCAAGTGGAAGGTGATTCTCTCCATCACCCTGAAGTCGGCGCGTGCCGGCGTCATCACCGGCATCCTGCTGGCGCTGGCGCGCATCTCGGGCGAGACCGCACCGCTGCTGTTCACCGCCCTGTCCAACCAGTTCTGGACCAGCTCGCTCAGCGAGCCCATGGCCAGCCTGCCAGTGACCATCTTCAAATTCGCGATGAGCCCCTACGAGAACTGGCAGAAGCTGGCCTGGGCGGGGGTGTTCCTCATCACCATGGGCGTGCTGCTGCTGAACATCCTGGCGCGCGTCCTGTTCAAGAACAAGCACTGAAGCGAGACCCGACCATGGACGCCAAAGTTGACCTGCCCGTGAGCGAGAAAGCCAAGCTCTCGGTGCGCGACCTGAATTTCTATTACGGCAATTTCCACGCCCTCAAGAGCATCAACCTCGACATCCCCGAGAAGAAGGTCACCGCCTTCATCGGCCCCTCGGGTTGCGGCAAGTCCACGCTGCTGCGCACGCTCAACCGCATGTTCGAGCTCTACCCCGAGCAGCGCGCCGAGGGTCAAATCTTGCTCGATGGCAACGACATCCTCTCCAGCGGCGAGGATGTCTCGCTGGTGCGCGCCAAGGTCGGCATGGTGTTCCAGAAGCCCACCCCGTTCCCGATGTCGATCTACGACAACATTGCCTTCGGCGTGCGCCTGTTCGAGACCCTGCCGCGGGTGGAGATGGACGAGCGCGTGGAATGGGCGCTGAAGAAGGCCGCGCTGTGGACCGAGGTGAAGGACAAGCTCAACCAGAGCGGCTCGGGCCTCTCCGGCGGCCAGCAGCAGCGCCTGTGCATTGCGCGCGGCATCGCCATCAAGCCCGAGGTGCTGCTGCTGGACGAGCCCTGCTCGGCGCTGGACCCGATCTCCACCGGCAAGATCGAGGAGCTCATCCACGAGCTCAAGAACGACTACACCGTGGCCATCGTGACCCACAACATGCAGCAGGCGGCGCGCTGCTCGGACTACACGGCCTATATGTACCTGGGCGATCTGATCGAATTCGGCCCCACCGCCGAGCTCTTCATGAAGCCCAGGCGCAAGGACACGGAAGACTACATCACGGGCCGCTTCGGCTGAATCAAGAGGAGGATCACCCCATGGTTGACAAGCATCTCTCGACCCAGTTCGACGCCGAACTCAGCGGCATCTCCACGCGTGTGCTGGAAATGGGCGGCATCGTCGAAGCCCAGGTGGCGCATTCGGTGGAGGCGCTCACCACCTACAGCAACGAGCTGGCCGATGCCGTGCTCAAGCAGGAAGAGCGCGTGAACCAGATGGAAGTGGAGATCGACCGCGATCTCTCCACCATCATCGCGCGCCGCCAGCCCACCGCGCGCGATCTGCGCCTGCTGATCGCCGTCTCCAAGACGATTGCCAATCTCGAGCGCGTGGGCGACGAGGCCGCGCGCATCGCGCGCACCGTGCAGCGCCTGGTGAACTCGGGCATCTCGAGCCGGCTGCGTCTGCCGATGTCGGACCTCTCCTACGAGGCCGAGCTGGCGATCGCGCAGCTGCGCAAAGCGCTGGACGCCTTCGCGCGCCTGGACGTGGAGCGTGCGCTGGAAGTGCTGAAGCAGGACGACCAGATCGACAAGGAATTCGAGGGTCTGATGCGCAAGCTCATCACCTACATGATGGAAGACCCGCGCACGATTTCCTCCAGCATCGATCTGGTGTTCGTGGCCAAGGCGATCGAGCGCGTGGGCGACCACGCCAAAAACCTGGCCGAAGTGATCATCTACGTGGTCAAGGGCACGGACGTGCGGCACAACACGCCCGATGCCGTCGAGAACATGGTGCGCTGAGGCGCGCCGCGAGGAGAGGAGAAACGCATGAGTCGTGTACTGGTGGTCGAAGACGAATCGGCGATTGCCGAGCTGATCTCCATCAACCTGCGCCACGCAGGTTTCGACGTGACCCTGGCCGGCAGCGCCGACCAGGCCCAGCTGGAAGTGGACCGGGTGCTGCCCGATCTGGTGGTGCTGGACTGGATGCTGCCCGGCGTTTCGGGCCTGACCCTGGCGCGTCAATGGCGTGGCCAGGCGCGCACCCGCGAGCTGCCCATCATCATGCTGACGGCGCGCGCCGAGGAGACCGACAAGGTGTCAGGTCTTGATGCCGGCGCCGACGACTACCTGACCAAGCCCTTTTCCACCAACGAGCTGCTGGCGCGCATCCGCGCGGTGCTGCGCCGCAAGGCGCCCGAGGCGCTGGACAGCGTGGTCGAGGTCGGCGGCCTGAGCCTGGACCCGGGCACGCGCCGCGTCGGCCGCGAGGGTGTGGAAGTGAAGCTGGGCCCCACCGAGTTCCGCCTGCTGCATTTCTTCATGACCCACCCGGAGCGCGTGCACAGCCGTTCGCAGCTGCTGGACCGCGTCTGGGGCGACCATGTCTTCATCGAGGAGCGTACGGTGGACGTGCATGTGAAGCGCCTGCGCGAGGCGCTCGAGAAGGTCGAGTGCCAGCGCATGATCGAGACCGTGCGCGGCGCCGGTTACCGGCTCACGCAGCAGGCCGGCGCGCTGTCGGCCTGAGCACGCTGTGACCTGGCTGCTGCCTCGCATCATTGTCTCGGCCATCGTGGCCGCCCTGGGCGGACTGCTGGGCCTGTGGGTCGGGCAGTGGCTGGGGATTCCGCTGCTCTCTCATCTCCTGGGCGCGGCCCTGGCGGTGGGCGCCCTGGTGATGCTGGACGCGGTGCGCGCCCATCGCCTGATCCAATGGCTGCGCGGCGCGCAGGACGGCGAGGCGCCGCGCGACACCGGGCTCTGGGGCGAGCTGGGCTACCGCTTCGAACGCGCGCTGCGCGACCGCGAGCGCCTGCTGCAGCGCGAGCGCCTGCAGCTGGACCAGTTCCTGTCCGCCATCGAAGCCTCGCCCAACGGCGTGCTCTTGCTGGATGCGCAGGACCATATCCTGTGGTGCAACAGCGTCGCGGCGGATCACTTTTCGCTCGACCCGGTGCGCGACCGGCAGCAGCGCATCACGAACCTGGTGCGCTACCCGTCCTTCGTCGCGCATCTGCAGTCGGGCCAGTATGCGCAAGGCCTGACCCTGACAAATGCGCGCGGCCGTGCCACCCTGCAGGTGATCGTGCGCGGCTACGGCGAGGGCATGCGCCTGGTGCTGTCGCTGGACGTCACCGAACGCGAGCGCGCCGAGGCGATGCGGCGCGATTTCGTCGCCAATGTCTCGCACGAGATCCGCACGCCGCTGACGGTGCTGGCCGGCTTTATCGAGACCATGAGTTCGCTCAACCTCACCGAGGCCGAACGCCGCCGCGTGCTGCAGTTGATGGGCCAGCAGACCCATCGCATGCAGAGCCTGGTGAGCGATCTGCTGACCCTGGCCCAGCTGGAAGGCAGCCCGCGGCCGGCCGCCGATCAATGGATCAATCTAGACAAGCTGCTGGCGCGCGTGGGGGCCGACGCCCTGGCGCTGTCGGCGGGCCGCCATCAGCTGACCCTGCCCGGCGAACAGCATGTGGAGCTGGCCGGCGTGGAAGCCGAGGTGCTGAGCGCGGTGAGCAATCTGCTCAGCAATGCGGTGCGCTACACGCCGGAGGGCGGTGCCATCACGCTCGGCTGGCGCATCCAGGCCGATGGCTCGGGCGAGCTGTGCGTCAGCGACAACGGCCCGGGCATCGCGCGCGAGCACCTGCCGCGCCTGACCGAGCGTTTCTACCGCGTGGACGGCAGCCGCTCGCGCGACACCGGCGGCACCGGCCTGGGCCTGTCCATCGTCAAACATGTGCTGCAACGCCATGGCGGCGAACTGGACATCCAGAGCGAGCTGGGCGCCGGTTCGCGCTTCCGTCTGGTGTTCCCGGCCGCAAGGGTGCGGCTGAACGACGACCTGGCGATCGGCGCCGAGGCCGCGATGGCGCCCGCAGGCCGCTGAGGCTTCAGCGCTGGGCCTGGCGTGCCAGCACGACCAGGCTGGCGTTGCGCTCGGTCGGGCGCTTCACCGTGCCGATCGCCTGCCAGTTGGCGTCGGCCCGGGTGGCGGTGTCGACGCTGACGACCGCATAGGCGCAATCGCTTAGCGCCAGCGCTTTGCTGGCGTCAACCGCCCAGCCGCCCTGGAACTCCATCGCCGCCAGCACATGCAGGGGCAGGCCAGGCGCCGCCACGCAACCCGCCTGCCTGGGCAGATGCGCGGCCAGGCGCTGCATCAGGGGCAGGTTGCTGCGCGCATAGTCGATCGGCGGCAGGCCCAGCGTCATCAGCAGCAGCCAGCCCAGCGCCACGCCGCCGGCGGGCAGCACCAGGCTCTTCCAGAGCGCATGCTGGTGGCGCGCGGTGCGCCAGCGCACCAGGGCCAGCCAGGCCAGGCTGCCGAGCAGGGCCAGCGCGAGGGCGGCGGCGCTCCATTGCGGTTCGAAGCCATCGGCGAGGCGGCGGATATTGGCCAGGGGCGTGGCCGGCCAGCCCGTCTGCATGGACAGGTAGTAGAGCCAGATGAACAGCACCACGGCGCTGAAGAAGAACACCGAGAACCAGTCGATCGCCGCCGAGACGCCGCGGCGCAGCGTCGGCAGGGCAAAGGCCGCCAGCACCGCCATGGGCGGCAGGGCCAGCATCATGGCGCGGTCGGAGGCGTTCATCAGCAGGCTGGTGAGCAGGGGCACGGCCGCGATCACCAGGGGCACGCGGATGTGGCGGCGCGTCAGATGGCCGCGCCAGCGCCACAGCGTCCAGGCCGCCAAGGGCCAGGCCGGCCAGCAGAACCAGCCCAGCAGGCTGATGTAGCGCGGCAGCAGCTCCCAGGCCCAATGCGCGCGCAGGCGCCAGGCCCAGCCTTCCATCGGCCAGGCGGCCAGCGCGGCGAGGGCGCTGGACAGCAGCAGCCAGGGCAGCAGCTTGCGCACCGCTTCATAGTGGCTGCCACGGCATACCAGCGCGCCCGCCAGGCCCAGGCCCAGGGCCACGGCCGGCGCACCGCTCATCGCCAGCATGGGCAGCGCCACCAGGCTGGTGAGCAGGCTCTTGCGCGGCCGGAACGGCGCGGCTGCCAGTGCATAGGCATACAGGGCCGTGGCCAGCAGCTGCATGATCTCGGGCGTGGTCTCGTGGCCCAGTTGCAGCAGTCCCAGGCTGGCCATCAGGGCCAGCAGGGCGCCATCGGCGAGCGCGCGCGCATAGTCGGTGGCATGGGCCTCGCCGCCAAAGGCAAAGGCCACCGGCTGGGCGGCCTCGGTGCGTGCTAGATGGAAGGTGGCGTACCAGACTAGGGCCAGCACGCCCGCCAGCGCCATGCCGAAGGGCAGGCGGGCCGCCAGATCGGCTGAGAGAAAGGGCAGCAGCTTGATCGCCAGGGCGCCGACCCAGTAGGGCAGCAGGCCGCCTTCGGCCGGGATGCCCGCGATCGCCGGCACATGCCAGGGCGCATGCCCCTGCGCCACGCTGGCCATGAAGCCAAAGGCGCTCAGATCGGCATTGCGCCAGGGGCCGCGCCCCACCAGGCCGGGCAACACATAGGCGGCGCAGAACAACAGCAGGATCCAGCGCGGGATGCGCTGGGCGCCGCGTTCGGGAACGATGGCAGGGGTGGGCAGGGTCACACGCGGATCTGTTCGTTGGGGTTGCGGTCCGCATGATGCCTGAGCCGGACCCTGAATCACCATGAAGGCGCCATGAAAAAAGGCAGCCGAGGCTGCCTTTGTGCAAGTCGATGTTGGATCGACCCGAGTCGACGCTGGTCTTACTTCTTGATGCCGAGGCGTGCGAACTTGGTGCGGAACTTCTCCACGCGGCCGCCCAGGTTGTCGATGCTCTTTTGCTGGCCGGTGTAGAAGGGGTGCGATTCGCTGGTGGTTTCCAGCTTGACCAGCGGCAGCTTACGGCCGTCCGCGAGTTCCACGCTGTCCTTGGTCTGCACGGTCGAACGCGTGACGAACTGGAAGCCGTTGGATTGGTCCACGAAGGCCACTTCGCGGTAGTTGGGGTGAATGCCGTCTTTCATGGAGAACCTCTCGCTGCAGTGCCGGGAGCCAGGCCACACCATGTGGCGCACTTTCCGACAGCGGAAAACCGCGGATTATAGCAATGTTTTTGACTCAGCCGCCTCGTCGCATCATGTCGAAGAAGTCGTGGTTGTTCTTGGAGGCCTTCATCTTGTCGAGGATGAACTCCATCGCCTCGATCTCGTCCATGTTGTAGAGCAGCTTGCGCAGGATCCAGCTCTTTTGCAGGATCTCGGGCTTGAGCAGCAGCTCTTCGCGGCGTGTGCCGGACTTGTTGATCAGGATCGAAGGGTAGACGCGCTTCTCGGCCATACGGCGATCCAGATGGATTTCGCAGTTGCCGGTGCCCTTGAACTCTTCGTAGATCACTTCGTCCATGCGGCTGCCAGTGTCGATCAGGGCCGTGCCGATGATGGTCAGCGAGCCACCTTCCTCGACATTGCGTGCCGCGCCGAAGAAGCGCTTGGGGCGCTGCAGGGCGTTGGCGTCGACACCGCCGGTCAGCACCTTGCCGGAGCTGGGCAGCACGTTGTTGTAGGCGCGGGCCAGGCGGGTGATCGAATCGAGCAGGATCACCACGTCCTTCTTCAGCTCCACCAGGCGCTTGGCGCGCTCGATCACCATCTCGGCCACCTGCACGTGGCGCGCGGCGGGTTCGTCGAAGGTCGAGCTGATGACCTCGCCGCGCACGGTGCGCAGCATTTCGGTCACTTCCTCGGGGCGCTCGTCCACCAGCAGCACCATCAGGTGGGCGTCGGGGTGGTTGGCGGTGATGGCATGCGCGAGCTGCTGCATCATCACCGTCTTGCCGGTCTTGGGCTGGGCGACGAGCAGGGCGCGCTGGCCTTTGCCGATGGGTGCGATCAGGTCGATGATGCGGCCGACGATGTTCTCGTCGCCCTTCATCTCGCGTTCCAGCTTGAACTGCTCCTTGGGGAACAAGGGCGTCAAGTTCTCGAACATGATCTTGTGCTTGCTCTCCTCCGGCGTCAGCTCGTTGACGCGGTCCACCTTGACGAGGGCGAAGTAGCGCTCGCCGTCCTTGGGCACGCGCACCTCGCCTTCGATCATGTCGCCGGTGTGCAGATTGAAGCGGCGGATCTGGCTGGGCGAGAGGTAGATGTCGTCGGTCGAGGCCATATAGCTGGCATCGGGCGAGCGCAGGAAGCCGAAGCCGTCGGGCAGCACTTCGAGCACACCGTCGCCGAAGACCTGTTCGCCAGCCTTGGCGCGCTTCTTCATGATCGCGAACATCAGTTCCTGCTTGCGCAGGCGTGCGACGTTGTCGATCTCCAGCTCTTCGCCCATCTTGATGAGGGCGGAGACGTGAAGCGCTTTCAGTTCAGAAAGATGCATGGGGGAAACCCGGTTGGGTCGTCCAGGGCCAGCCAAGAACCCAGGACACAAACTGCGGCAACCAGAGCCCTGTGCCCGATGGATTCGCGCATCTGCGCGAGGGGCACGTCAACAAAACACTTGGGAGCTTGGTGCCGAGTCCACGCGCCAAAACCTGGTAAGGCCGGGCGTGGTGGCTAGTCTGCTGCCGGGCGCTCTTCGCATGAGGCGCACCCGGCAGTTGAGGGGATTATAGGTTAGCGTCCAGGAAGGACGTCAACTGGGCCTTGGAGAGGGCGCCGACCTTGGTGGCGGCGAGCTGGCCGCCCTTGAACAGCATCAGCGTCGGGATGCCGCGGATGCCGAACTTGGCGGGCACTTCGCGGTTCTCGTCGACGTTCATCTTGGTGATCTGCAGGCGCTCGCCATATTCCTTGGACACGTCGTCCAGGATGGGGGCGATCATCTTGCAGGGGCCGCACCATTCGGCCCAGTAATCCACCAGCACGGGCTTGTCGGCTTGGATCACGTCGGCTTCGAAGGACGCGTCGGAAATGTGTTTGATCAGTTCGCTGCTCATGGATGGGTCCTTGGTCGGCAGGCCGGACGGCCGCCTGGGCCTGAAGGGTTGACCTCGTGCCGCCGTCTGCACGGGCTGGCGAGGTCTGAGATCAGTGCACAATGATTCTGACACAAAGCCTGCAGGCCTGCGGGCGGATGGGCGATTCAAGGGCCGCACGGGCCATCCGAAGACCGAGGGATTTCATGCAGACGATGCGCTTGCCGCTGGACGCGCGCCATGCGGCAGATCAATTCTGGCTGCGCGTGGCCGAAGCGGGCGAACAATGGCTCGCCGAACAGGGGCTGGCCAGCCGTGACGCGGTGTTGCTGCTGCCCTTTGCCCAGCATCTCGCGCCCGCACGCCGGGCCTGGATGCGGCTGGCGAGCTGGCCGCCCCGCATCGAGACCACCACCAGCCTGGCCTCGTCGCTCGGGCCCAGCCCGCTCTCGCAAGGCCTGCAGATCAGCTTCGACGCGGCCATCGATGCCCTCAACGCGCGCCAGCTACTGGCCGGGCAGAGCTGGGCCGAGACCCTGCGCCAGCGCGATCCGCGCGCCTATCAGCTGGCCTTGCAGCATCTGGTGGAAGCGGCACAGGCCTTCGCCCGCCATGCCCAGACCTTGGGGCCGGGCGGGCGCGCCGCCTTCTGGCCGCAGGCGCGCCAGGCCCTGCTGAACGGCGGACTGAACGGTGGGCTTCAGGGCGGCCCGGCCGAACTGGAGCAGGCGCTGAGCCTGGTGGCGCTGGAATGGGCCGCCAGCGACGGCCGGGTGCCGGCCGCGGACGCCTTGTTCGGGCTGCGCCCCAGCGCCTGGCTGCTGCTGCGTGCCGGTGGTGCCGATGCGCTCAGCGATGCCTTGCTGCGCGAGGCCGAAGCCCAGGGCGTGGCCTGCCTGCTGCTGGATGCCGATGCCAGCCTGGAGGAGCTGCAGGCACCGCCGGCTGCGCTGCGGGAAGCCGTCTGCAAGGATCGCGAGGAATTGGCCCAGTGCACGGCCGCGGCCGTGCTGGCGCATCTCGGGCGCCGCGAGGCGCCGGTGGCCCTGATCGCGCAGGACCGCGTGCTGGTGCGTCGGGTGCGCGCCCTGCTGGAGCGCCAGGCGGTGCGCCTGGGCGATGAAACCGGCTGGACCCTGGCGACCACGCCCGAGGCCGCCCAGCTGATGGGGCTGCTGCGCGCAGCCCAGCCGCGCGCCGCGGTGGACGAGTTGCTGCAGTGGCTCAAAGGGGCGCTGGGCCGCAGCCTGCGCGAGCGCTGCGGGGCCGTCGCCGTCGATCAGCTGGAGGCGCAATGCCGGCGCCTCGGCTGGGTGCAGGCGGGCGCCGTGCAGGCCGACAAGCTCAAGGGCGCCGCCGCTGGGCTGTGGCGTGAGGCCCAGGAGCAGTTGGCCCTGCTGCGCGCCGGCACCGCACAGCGCAGCCTGGCGCAATGGCTGGAGCAGCTGGGCTGGCTGCTGGAGCGCCTGCAGGCCAGCGCCTGGCTGGACGAGCAGCCTGGCGGGCGCCAATTGCTGTCGGCGCTGTGGCTGCAGCGCGCGCCCTGGCCGGATTCCGCGCACGAGCTGGCGCTGCAGGGTACGCAGCTGGGCAGCGCCGACTTCCTGGCCTGGGTGAACGAGACGCTGGAGGCGCAGCAGTTCGTGCCGCCCCTGCCGCAGGACTTGCAGGTGCTGATCACGCCGCTGTCGCGTGCCATGCTGCGCCCCTTTGCCGCGGTGGTGTTGCCCGGCGCGGATGCGCAGACCCTGGGCGCGGTGGCCGCCGGGCCGGTGCTGCTGCCGGATCGGCTGCTGCGCAGCCTGGGCATGGCGGAGCAGGCGACGCGTCGCGCGCAATTGGCGGCCGGCTTCGTGCAGCTGCTGCGCGCGCCCGCCTTGACCTTGCTACGCTGCGGCTTTGCCGGGGCCGAGCCGCTGGCGGCCAGCCCCTTGCTGGAGCGTCTGGCGGCCGCGCGCGAGCGCGCTGGCCTCGGGCCGCTGCCGCGCTGGGACGACGCGCGGCCCGGCCGCGCGCTGCAGGCCCAGCCCGCGCACCGGGCACAGGCCCTGGCCGCGGGCCAGTTGCCGCGCCGCCTCAGCGCCAGCGGCCTGGATGCGCTGAGAAACTGCCCCTACCAGTTCTTCGCCCAGCAGATCCTGGGCCTGCGCGAGGAAGACGAGCTCAGTGAGGAGCTGGACAAGCGCGACTATGGCAACTGGCTGCATGCCGTGCTGTACCGCTTCCACCAGCAGCGGCTGGCGCAGGGCGAGGAAGCCGGCGCTCCGCGCATGGTCGACCTACTGGCCGCGGCCGAGGCCGAGCGCGCGCGCATGGGACTTTCGGAGGCGGAGTTCCTGCCCTATATCGCCAGCTTCCGGCGCCTGCTGCCGCGCTATCTGGCCTGGCTGGACGCGCATGAGGCCGAGGGTTGGCGCTACCAGGCCGGCGAAGAGGCGCGCGAGTGCCAGCCCTGGACGCATGAGGCGCTGCGCACGCTGAGCCTGCAGGGGCGGCTGGACCGCCGCGACGGCCAGCCCGGCCGGCGCCTGCTGCTGGACTACAAGACCGGCTCGGTGGAGGGCCTCAAGGCCAAGCTCAAGCGGCCGCTGGAGGACACGCAGCTGGCGGTCTATGCGCTGCTGTGCGCGGACGATGACGCGAAAGATGACGTGGATGGGGCCGAGCCGGCACAGCTGGGCGCCGCCTATCTGGCGCTGGACGACAGCAAGGGCCTGCAGATGATCGAGCACCCCGAAGTGGCGCAGACGGCCGAGCTGCTGCGCCAGGGCCTGGAGGCCGACCTGGCCGAGCTGCAGGCCGGTGCGGCGCTGCCGGCGCTGGGGGAGGGCAAGGCCTGCGGCTTCTGCGCGGTGCGCGGCCTGTGTCGCAAGGACGATTGGTGGGAGGGCGCGGTCTGATGCCGGCGGAGATGCTTATGAACGAGGGCCGGCAGGCCGCTTACACCATCGACGGCCAGCTGCGGCCGCGCGAGCGCTTTTACGAGCTCGCCTGCGACCCGCGTCGCAGTGTGGTGGTCGAGGCCTGTGCCGGCGCGGGCAAGACCTGGATGCTGGTCTCGCGCATCCTGCGTGCCTTGCTGGACGGGGTCGAGCCGCAGCAGATCGTGGCCATCACCTTCACGCGCAAGGCTGCCGGCGAGATGCGCCAGCGCCTGGCCGAGTGGCTGGCCGAATTTGCGCGCGGCAGCGAGGCGCAGCGCGTCGAGGCGCTGATGCAGCGAGGCATGGCCGAGGCCGAGGCGCGCGCCGCCGCGCCGGCGCTGCAGGGCCTGCAGCAGCGCCTGCTGGAGGGCGGCCGGCCGGTGGAAATACGCACCTTCCACGCCTGGTTCTCGCAGCTGCTGCGCGCCGCGCCGATGGCCCTGCTGCAGCAACTGGGCATCGCGCCCGAGCTGCAGCTGCTGGAGGACGAGAGCGAGCTGATGCCCGAGATCTGGCGTGGCTTCCATGCGCAGGTGCTGGCCGATGCCGACCTGCTGACGGACTACCAGGCCCTCATCGACGAGTGCGGGCGCAGCACGGTGCTGCGCTGGCTGCTGGCGGGCTTCGACAAGCGCGTGGAGCTGCGCCTGGCGCAGGCGCAGGGCCTGCTGATGGAGAGCGTGGGTGGCGCGGCCGAGGTATCGCCGCGCTTCGCCGTGGCCGCACCCTTGGAGATGTTTGCCGCGCTGCGTGGGCAGCTGCAGGCCCTGGCAATCGAGCTCGGCCAGGGCCGCAACGAGACCATGCGCAAGGCCGCCACCGCCATCGAGCAGGCGCTCAGCGCGCAGCTGGCGCCGGCCGCGCTGTTCGAGTTGGTGCGCGGCAAGCTGCTGACCAAATCGAACACGCCCGTCAAGGCGCTGGCCAGCAGCCCGCTGGCCGCGGCCCTGGCCGATGAGGTGGAGCTGGTGCTGCGCGGCCTGGAGCAGGAGCGTGCGCGTGCGCTGCATCAGCGCCTGGCGCGCCTGAGCCTGCAGCTGATTGCCAGCTTCGATCGCCTCAAGCACGGCCGCGGCCTGGTGGACATGAACGACCTGGAGCGCGGCGCCCTGGCCGTGCTGGGCGATGCCGAGCTGGCGGGCTGGGTGCAGGAGCGCCTGGACGCGCAGCTGCGCCATCTGCTGATCGATGAGTTCCAGGACACCAGCCCGTTGCAGTGGCAGGCCCTTTATGCCTGGCTGTCCGGTTACAGCGGCGCGGGCGGTGGCGGCAGTGGGCAGCGCCCGCTGTCGGTCTTCATCGTCGGCGATCCCAAGCAGAGCATTTACCGCTTCAGGCGCGCCGAGCCGCGCGTGTTCGCGGCGGCGCGCGACTTTGTGCGCGATGGCCTGGGCGGCGCGGTGCTGGCCTGCGACCACACGCGCCGCAATGCGCCGGTGGTGCTGGCGGCGGTGAATGCCGCCCTGTCCGAGGCGCAACGACTGGGCGAGTACGAGAACTTCCGCGCGCACTCCACCGAGGTCGGCGCGGCCGACGCGTTGGAGGGCTTCCTGCGCCTGGACGCGGAAGAGGGGGGCGCGGAGGATGCAGACGACGCGGACGCCGGCGCCACCCCGGCCGACGCGGCCTGGCGCCCCAGTCTGCGCGAGGCGCGTCACGAGCCCGAGCTGCAGCGCCGCGCCGCCGAGGCCGGGCGTATTGCGGCGGCCCTGGCCGAGCTGATCCATGGCCAGGGCCTCAAGCCCGGCGAGGTCTTCGTGCTGGCGCGCAAGCGCGAGCCGCTGCGCGTGCTGGCCCAGGCGCTCAAGGGTCTGGGCATCCCGCATGTGGCACCCGAGGAGCAGAACCTGCTGGACGCGCCCGACGTGCGCGACCTGCTGGCCCTGCTGGACGCGCTGGCCTCGCCCGCGCATGACCTCTCGCTCGCCCACGCCCTGCGCAGCCCGTTGTTCGATGTCAGCGAGGCGGGGCTGCTGCAGCTCTCGCGCGCCGCCGGTGCGGTGCGCCGTCTCAGCGATGTCGTGCCGGACATGGAGGACGGGCAGGACGGTCAGGAGCGGGTCCGCAGCAGCTTCTGGCAGACCTTGCTGGCCGCCGACGAGGCGGCGCTGGAGCCGGCGCTGCAGCGCGCGCGCCGGCTGCTGCAGGCCTGGAGCGAGCGCGTGCAGCAATGCACGCCGCAGGAGCTGCTGGACCAGATCCTGCACGAGGGCGATCTGCTGGCCCGGGTGGCGGCGCGCGTGCCGCCCAGCGAGCGGCGCGCGCGCCTGCATGCCTTGCAGGCCCTGCTGGGCCTGGCGCTGGACCTGGACGGCGGGCGTTATGTCACCGTCTATGGCTTTGTGCGGGCCCTGCGCCAGCGCGCGCTGGACCTGCCGGCCTACAGCGAGGCCGATGCCGTGCAGCTGTTGACCGTGCATGGCGCCAAGGGCCTGGAGGCCCGCGTGGTGGTGCTGATGGACAGCGATGCCGCGGCGGCGCGCGCCGATCATGCGACCCTGTTGGTCGACTGGCCGGTGCAGCAACCCTGGCCGCGTCGCGTCGCCTTCCTTGGCTCGGAAAGCCGCCCGCCGCCGGCCCTGGCCGAGCTGATGCGCGTCGAGCAGGGGGAACGCCAGCGCGAGGAGCTGAATGCCCTGTATGTGGCGATGACGCGCGCCAAGGCGCGCCTGGTGCTGAGCCGCAGCCGTTCCGCCAAGGCCGGGCCGGCGGGCAGTTGGTGGGCCCGCCTGCAGGCGCTCGCGCCCGCCTGGGTGCCTGCGGCAGCGGCCGCTGCCGACCTGGGCAGCGCCGAGGTCCGCCTGCTCGAGCTGCCGCAGCTGCCGCCCGCCGCGGCCCGGCCGGCCACGCCCGAGCCTGCCGAACTGGTGGTGCGGACGGCCGAGCTGGACGAGATGGCCGCCCTCGGCGAGGCCATGCACCGGGTGCTGGAATGGGCCAGCGGCCCCAATTGGCAAGGGCAGGCGCGGGGGCAGGTCTTGCCGGCGCTGCTGGGCGCGGCGGCGCAGATGTACGGCCTCGACGCCAAGCGCAGCGAGCGCCTGGCGCGCGCCGTGCAGGCGATCCTGGGCAGCGCGGATTGCGCCCCCTTCTTCGACGCGGCGGCCCTGCTGTGGGCCGGCAACGAGGTGCCGGTGAGCCACGAGGGCAGCGACCTGCGGCTGGACCGCCTGGTGCAGCGCGCCAGCGAGGGCGGCCGGCCGGAGTGGTGGGTGCTGGACTACAAGCTCAACGATGCGCCACAGCGCCAGCCCGAGTATCTGGAGCAGCTGCGCGTCTACCGTGCCGCGGTGCAGCGGCTGCAGCCGGGCGAGCCGGTGCGCAGCGCCTTCATCACCGCCCAGGGGCGCCTGATCGAGGTGGGCTGAAACTGTTTTTCGGGCGGGGCTGAAATCCAGGCTACAATGGTCGGCTTAGTCGGGGCGTAGCGCAGCCTGGTAGCGCATCTGCTTTGGGAGCAGAGGGTCGCGAGTTCGAATCCCGCCGCCCCGACCATGTCTTGACACCATGCCAACCCGCTGCGGACACCGTCCCCAGCGGGTTTTGCTTTTTGAAAAGGGCCGCGCCGAGCTTGCGCCCCCAGGTCAACCCGGACAGCCAGCGTTGACCGCGGCTGGGACAATCCGCGCGCACCGCGACAAGCGCGGTCGCCCGCCTGGCCACAAGCCGGCGCGCGGCCTGCCCCCGAGATTCAACAGATCGATCAAGCACAGCATGGCGATACAACAGCTCAGCGAAGAACAGATCCACACCTGGACGCGCGCCCAGAAAGACGAGTGGTGGTTCAAGAACATCTACCGCGGCGACATGGCGCAGCTGAGCCTGCGCTCGGGCCTGACCGGCTTCCTGCTGGGCGGCGTGCTGGCCGCCACCAGCCTCTATATCGGTGCCAAGACCGGCATCGGCATCGGCGTGGGCCTGACCTCGGTGATCCTGGCCTTCGCGATGTTCCGCATGATGCATGCCGCGGGCTGGGCCTCGGACTACACGGTGCTGGAGAACAACTGCACCCAGTCCATCGCCACCGCCGCCGGCTATGTGGTCTCGCCGCTGTTCTCCAGCATGGCGGCCTATATGCTGGTGAGCGGCAAGATCATCCCCTGGTGGCAGCTGATGATCTGGATCGCGGTGATCTCCACCCTGGGCGTGCTGGTGGCCTTCCCGATGAAGCGCCGCTTCATCAACGAAGACCAGCTGCCTTTCCCCGAGGGGCGTGCCTGCGGCGTGGTGCTGGATTCGCTCTACACCGGCGAGGCCGGCGAGGGCATGTACAAGGCGCGCCTGCTCGCCAAGGTGGCGGTGCTCACCGCCACCTACCAGGCCATCGTCAGCGACGGCTGGATGAAGCTGCTGCAGTTCAAGCTGCTGCGCATGGATCAGTGGGCCGGCATGAAGGAGCCCTGGACCTTCCACGAGCGCCTCGATCAGTACTACTACCAGGCGGCGGTGAAGGCGGACCTGTGGATCCCCAAGATCCTCGGCACCGACTTCCGCGCCCTCGGCCTGCGCTTCACGCTCGACGCCGCGATGCTGGGCGTGGGCGGCCTGATGGGCGTTGCCGTGGCCACCAGCTGCCTGCTGGGTGCCTTCATCAACTTCGTGATCCTCGCGCCCATCATGATCCAGGCCGGCGACATCGTGCAGCGCGTCGCGCCCAGCGGTGCCATCGTGCCGATCTCGCGCGCCGAGATCGTCAACCAATGGTCGATGTGGTGGGGTGTGGCGATGATGGTGACGGGCTCGCTGGTGAGCCTGGCCGCCAAGCCCGAGCTGTTCACCGCCGCCTTCAAGTCCGTGACGGGCAAGAAGACCAAGGCCGATGCCGGCACCGATCTGCTGGCGCATATCGAGGTGCCGCTGTGGGTCTCGTATGTGGGCGTGCCGGTGTTCGGCCTGCTGGGTGCCTGGATCACGCATGAGTTCTTTGGCGTGCCCCTGCTGCTGGCCCTGGTCTCGCTGCCGCTGATCTTCGTGCTGACGGTGATCTGCACCAACTCGATGGCGCTGACCTCGTGGACGCCCACCGGCTCGCTCTCCAAGATCACCCAGTTCACGATGGGCGCGATCGACAGCTCCAACCCGGCCAGCAATCTGCTGCCCGCGGGCATGACCTCGGAGATCGCCTCCAACGCCGCCAACCTGCTGTCCGACATCAAGCCCGGCTACATGCTGGGCGGCAAGCCGCGCCACCAAGTGGTGGGCCATCTGATCGGCATCATCGCCGGCGTGCTGGCCTGCGTGCCGCTGTTCTTCCTGCTGTTCCTGCCGCCGGATGTGAACGGCGTGCGCTCGGTCGCCACCCTGGTGTCCGAGCAGTTCGCGATGCCCGCCGCCATCCAGTGGAAGGGCGTGGCCGAGATCATCGCCAAGGGCCTCAAGGGCCTGCCGAGCTCGGCCCTGATCGCGATGGGCTTCGCGGTCGTCAGCGCCATCATCCTGGAAGTGGCGCGCATCGCCAGCAAGGGTCGGTTCCAGATCTCCGCCGTCTCGGTGGGCCTGGGCGTGGTGCTGCCGCCCGAGTCGACCCTGGCCATGTGGCTGGGCGCGCTGATGTTCTGGCTGCTCTCCAAGCGCTTCAAGGACGCCCGCAGCGCCGGCTACAAGCGCTGGGTGGAAGGCTGCGAGCCAATCTGCGCGGGCCTGATCTCGGGCGCGGCGCTGATGGGCATCGGCAACGCCATCGTGAACGTGCTGATCGGCTGATCGGCCTTCTCAACCGTTGCTGGGCCTGCCCGAGGCCCATGGCACAATTCAAGGGCATCAAGGGCAAGGCCTGCGTGGGAACGCAGGCCTTGTTCGCGCACACACTGCCCGTAGCTCAACTGGATAGAGCAGCTGCCTTCTAAGCAGCAGGTCGGGGGTTCGAGTCCCTCCGGGCAGGCCAAATGACTGTGTCACGACGAATCAGGACATCGCAAGCCGCCAAGTAAATCAACTGCTTGGCGGCTTTTTTCATGCCATGTTGAACCACGACTGTGCATTGCAACCCAGGGGAACAAGGGGCACACTTGGGGGAACAAAGCCACTTTTCAGCCTAGCCAACTGACTTGTTCCCCTATGCTGACCGACCCAGCCTGCAAGAATGCCTACTGCCCACCTGACAAGACGAGGGTGCGCCTCACCGATTCCGGCGGGCTTTACCTCGAAGTGGCCCCAAACGGCTCCAAGCGCTGGTTCTGGAAGTACTACTTCGCCGACAAGGAAAAACGCCTGGCTCTGGGCAGTTACCCCACCGTCAGCCTGAAGGCGGCGCGCACGGCAAGAGATGACGCCCGAAAGGTTCAGCAGAGCGGGACCGACCCGGCGCTGCGCCGGCAGTTAGAAAAACTGGGGAACAAGGCCGAGCAAGCCAACACCTTTGAGGCCGTCGCCCGGGAGTACCACAGTACCCGGAAGGGCGCAGTTAGCCCTCTGTACTCCGCCCGGTGGCTTGAGCGGATGGAGAAGGATCTGTTCCCCTGGCTTGGCACTTTGCCGTTGGCCGGAATCACTGCACCGCTGCTGCTGCAGGTGCTCCGCCGGGTGGAGTCCCGCCAAGCGATCGAGACTGCTCACACGCTGCGCCAGGCTGCCGGCCAAGTCTTCCGTTACGGCATAGCCACCGGTCGTTGCGAGCGCAATCCGGCGCCGGACCTCAACGGCGCGCTTAAGCCTGTGGTGGTCAAGCATATGTCCGCAGTGCTTGAGCCAGAAAAGGCAGGCGCGCTGATGAGGAGCATGGCCGAATATGCGGGTCAGCCGGCCACGAGGGCCGCTCTGCAGTTGTCTGCACTGCTTTTTCAGCGACCGGCCAACATTCGGATGATGGAATGGGTCGAGTTGGATCTCGAAGCTGCGCTGTGGACGATCCCGGCTGCCAAGATGAAGCGCACAGTGCACGGTAAGACAAACGGTCGGCCGCACATGGTGCCACTGTCGACGCAGGCCGTCGCTGTCATCAAGGACATGCAGCCGCTCACCGGACATGGCAAGTTCGTGTTTCCGTCCCTTATCACAGGCGAGCGCCCGCTGAGCGAAAACACCGTGAACACGGCACTGCGTCGCATGGGCTACGGCAAAGAGGAGATGTCGGCGCACGGATTCCGATCGATGGCGCGAACCATCATGGCTGAGCGCCTACCTGGCATTCCCGTCGACGTTATTGAGGCGCAACTGGCCCACGGCAAGAGCGGCCCGCTGGGTATGGCCTATGACCGAGCAGAGTACATGCAGCAGCGTCGTCAGATGATGCAGACCTGGGCCGACTACCTCGAGCAACTCCGGACTGGCGCGAAGGTGATCGCGATGACGTCACGTGCGGCTTAGGCGTACGCATTGACGATCATTGGTCGCGATGGTTTTGCATAGGCCTTGTCGGGCTCATCGTGGTCGGTTAGCATTCGGGCACCCCGGTCGGCGTTCATCGTCGGCCCGCTGAGAAAAGTACCCCCGGGCCGCCAGCAGCTCGCATACATCCTTCACAAAGGAAGTGCGATGCTGTCTGCACAAGGCGCCGTTGTTCCCGTCAGCAGTTCTGCTGAACGTAGCGTCCAATCGATTCAAGTACTGCAACTGCCTGACGCGCTCTTGCGAGTCCAGACTGTTGGTCAGGCAACTGGCCTCTCTGCAACGTCGATCTACCGCAAGTTGAGGGCAGGGGAGTTCCCTGAGCCCGTTCGCTTGGGCCAGCGCTGCACCCGCTGGAAGGCAGCCGACGTGCGGGCCTGGATTCAGGCTCAGGGTGCTACGGAATGAGGGCCGCAAAGACAGAAGCCTCGACCGCGGCAACGGTTCGAGGCTTCGGAGATCAGGAATACCAAGTACGCCGGGATTGTGCATCAGCTGCGCAATCCACGGCAACCGAGGTTGTCACCTCCGATAGCCGTTCGCCTAGTTCGGTTTCAACGACCAGCGATCAGGAGCGGAAGGCTTTCGCGACGCTTCAAGCCGCGGCGGCACTGCGAGGCTTCCGGCTTGACCTCATCGAGACCGACGTCGGCGCGCCGGCCTTCGTGATTACGCGCTGGGCCCTCACCAAGCAGCTCGCCTCATTGGACGATGTATCCACATTCCTCCAGCGCGTAGGGGGCAGCGATGCCCGGTGACCGCACGAACCCTACGGTGGGTGAGATTCGCGAGGCCTGGGAGATCTACCGCGACATCACCTTTACCCAGATCGAGGCAGCAAGCTGGATCTGGTCAGCGGCACACGAGTTCGACTTCACCTCTGTCGGCCTCCACCTGCTCACCGTTCCAGAAGTAAACGTGGACGTCGGCCTTGGGGCGTTTGCATTGCACGCTTTCGGCGCCCTGCATCTGGTTCCCCTCGGCCGAATGACCGCCGGATCCCTGGAGCACCTCCAGCCGCGCGTGGAATTCCAGCTGCTTGAGCGACGTGCAGAGCTGCGGCGACTGCAGGCCACTGCCGAGGTCGCACTTGCGAAGCTGGTCCAGGCGCGGTTCGCTGTCTTCATCCAACCTCCAGCAGGCGACTATGGACAGAAGACCCACTGAGCGAGCGCTGCGCCATTTCAATCCGCTGACTTGGGGGTACCGATGAGTTGGCCAGCAGTCGCTTGGGCGCTCTGTCAGACCGCCCCTTCGAGTTCCGCCAAGTTCTTGCTGATGGTCCTTGCAGAGGCCGCCAGCGTGGGAGATTGGCTCGCCTTTCCTTGCGCGGAAACTCTGAGCAAGGTCACACAGCAGGACAGAAAGACTGTTCTGAAGAACCTGAAAGCCCTTGAGTCGTCAGCGCTGATCTTCCCAGCAGGAAAGACCGGCAGGACCGGTCAGGTGACCGTATGGAGGCTACCGGTTGTTGCGTCAGATAGGACTGTGAACAGGCCCAAAAATGGAACGCTTTCTAGCACCGCAAAGAGACCCAAAAACGGGATAGATGAGTCAAGCAAAACGGTACCGCTTTTCCATTCAAAGAGTACCAATATTCCTTCGGAAGCGTCCCAAAAACGGGATACGGAACCGGTAAGGAACCCGAAGGAACCCAAGAAGAAGCGCAGTACAAGTCTTGATGCAGCTCGAACTGCCGTGCTACCTGAGGTCGCTCCTCAAGTGCTCAGTGACTGGATGCTGGTCCGCAAGGCCAAGCGCGCCGGGCCCGTGACGACAACCGTTGCCCAGATCCTTCGGACTGAAGCAGAAAAGGCAGGCCTTTCCGTGCAGGCCGCGATCGAAATCTGCTGCCACCGCGGCTGGCAGTCATTCAATGCCGGTTGGAACTGGCAAAACACGCCGACAGGGACTAGCAGCCATGACAGCCGTGGTAACCCACTTGAATCGAACGAAGTCTTCGGAGCCGTCCAATGAACGCGCGCGCTGAGCTTGAACTCGACGGGGACTGCATGCCACCCTGGTCGTGCGAGGCGGAGCAGTCCGTGCTGGGTGGCCTGATGATCGACCCCGGCGCACAGCTTCGGATGGCGGACGCACGCCTCACGGCCGACCACTTTTACTCGGGTCAGCATCGGCTCATTTGGGCCGCGATATCAGGGCTGGCAGCCAGCAATCAGGCCATCGACGTCGTCACGACTTTCGAGCGCTTGCAGAGTGCAGGCAAGGCCGAAGAGGCTGGCGGGCTGTCGTACCTGAACGACCTCGCGCAGTGCGTGCCCAGCGCGTCGAATATCCGACGCTACGCTGAGATCGTGCGTGAGAAGTCATTGCAGCGCGCGGTGATCGCGGCCGCTGATCGAGCGCTCACCATCGCGCGCCAGCCAGGCGATGCCGCTGAGAAGCTCGACCAAGTGGCGACCATCTTTGCGAGTGTCGACCGCCCGACCGCCCGAGGCGCGCCGCGCCAGCTCGCCGAGCTCATGCCAGGCAGGCTGGAGCACTGGCAGGCACTCGACGCCGGCGACGCTACTCCCGGAATCCCGACCGGTATCAGCAACCTCGACACCGCCTTGGCCGGCGGGCTGAAGCCCGGGAAGGTCATCGTGCTCGCCGCTCGACCTTCGGTTGGCAAAACGAGCTTCGCACAGCAAATCGGCCTCACGGTCGCCGCTGCAGGGCACACGGTTCTCATGCTCAGCCAGGAAATGCCCGCCGGTGAGCTCGTTGATCGTGTCATGGCAAACCTGGGTGGCGTAAACCTCGAACACCTGTCGACGGGACGGTTCGATTCGATGGACTGGGCAGCAATCAGCGCCGCCGCTGACACCGCCGCACGTCTGCCCTTCTTCGTGGATGACCATCCCGCCCTGACCTTGCTCGACATTCGAGCCAAGTCCCGCCAGGTCCAGCAGCGAAGCGGGCTGGCGCTGCTCATCGTTGACTACCTGCAGCTGTGCGCTAGCACCGGCTCACACGACAAGCGGCATCACCAGATCGAGCAGATCAGCCGAGGCCTGAAGCAGTTGGCCAAGGAGCTCGACATCTGCGTGCTTGCGCTGAGCCAACTGAGCCGCCAGAGCACCCGGCGATCGGACGGCGAGCCCGAGCTGGACGATCTCAAGGAGTCGGGAGCAATCGAGGAAGACGCCGACACCGTCATCCTGCTCCACCCGATGGGGAACCAGTCCAATGGCTCACTCCTCACATTGGCCAAGGTTCCGAAGAACCGAAGCGGCCGCCGCGGGCGCCTGGCGCTCGAATTCACGGGCAAGACTCAGCGCTGGGTCGCGTCGTCAGCGAGCGTGGCGCGGAAGCGCGACGGGGCTGGGGGTGATCTGTGATCCCGCACCGCCTCAGCAATCCTGACATCGTCGCCCGCGCAGAGCTCCTGCCTGCCGACCAGGTAGCTCCCGGAGACTGGCGACTACAGCACGTCGACGAAGCAGCATGCAGGCGCCTCGTGGCCACAGATCCTCGCGTGCACTTCGTGTCGTGGCCGGATGCCTCGCTCGGCGTCGTCATGCTGGCGACCAGCGACCTGGCTGTCGCCGGAGAACTGAACGACTGGCTCCTGATCGCCTCGTACAACAAGGCGCGCGACTACCTCGAGTGGTTGTGGCTTCAGCTTTTGGACCTGAGCGTCGACACATCAGCACCCCAATGACGGCATCATCCATGCAAGACCACCCTGCCCATGACGAGGGCCAACTGACCCAGTTGGTCGACACGCATTGCCCAGACTGCGCAGAGTCGCTTGAAGGTTGGGCACGCGGCGGCCATCACCTTTGCTGCCGCTCCTGCGAGGTGCGCGCCGTCGCGAACAGCGCTATCGACGATCGCCAGCGCTTCTATGCGTCCCTGGTCCGCACCGCAATGCGAGCTGGCAGTAGCGAAAATTCGGCGACTCAGCAGGCCTCACGCCTGTTAACAAAAGCGAACATTAATACCCCAACAAAAAGCAACCTTTCCAAGTCCGCCGGCAGCGCGCACTGAGGCTCTGGGGATAAGCCTGCCGGCCTGGATGCGCGACACTCCCAAGACCAGCGGCACGCTCATGGCGCGACTGGGCCAAGAAGGGACAAGCAGAACATGAACGCTGAACTCGACACGCCGGCCTTCGATCGCGAGGCACTGGCGAAGGCCATTTTTCGCATGGACACCCGCCTGCAGAGCATCGACGGCAGCGTCGGCGGAGCACAGCAGGACCTGGCCGATCTGCGCGGCGACTTCGACATCCTGAAGGACATCGCGCTCGACCTGCGCGGCCACCTCGCCGCGCGCCAGGCAGCGCCTGCTGATAGCGATCTGGCGCGGCAGCTCAGGCACATCAAGTGGGCAGTGGTGGTCATCGCGCTTGCCCTGCTGCTCATGCTGCTCCGGGTTTTCGGTTAGGCGGCCGGCCGTTGGCCGTCGCTCGCCATTGCACCAGCATGAATGGGTGATTTCAGGGCCGCACGCGGTCCGAGTGGCTTGATTTCCAGCGCTGATCGGTCTATCGTTCGGCCAGCGCAGTAGCGGTTCGCTATTCGCAGCTGAGTGTGGAGCTACCAGCGGCTCAAACTTCCGGCGACAGCCGAGTTGAGAGCCGTATGAAAAACTTCCTGCGCATTGCGCACGGCGTCAACGTGACGCCACTGATGCTCGCGATTTCCCGCCGCCCTGATCTCTGGGCCGCTGACACCTTCCTCCGCCACTACCCGCAGGGCCCGTTCGGCGAGGTCGAGTCGATCATGCTGCGCTTCCCCGAGCGGCCGCTTGGACTCACCGAAGAGCAAGTCGACCTCTACAAGCAGAACCTGCTGCCAGGCTATGACCAGCACGAATCCGTCGACCAGCCTGCGTATGCGGTCCTGACCGAGGCACGGCCTCTCGTCATGAGCATCTTCCAGGCCGCAGCCGGCGAACGCCTGGGGCGCGTGATGATCAACAAGATCGCTCCCGGCGGGTGCATATTTCCGCACGCCGACACGCCCGAGCACGCGAACTACTACAGCCGGTTCCACCTGGTGCTCCAGAGCGGTGAGGGTTGCCGCTTTCGCGCTGGCGATGAATGGACCCAATGGGAGAGCGGCGCGGTCTTCTGGTTCAACAACAAGCTGGAGCACGAGGTCATCAACGATGGCCCGATAGACCGCATCCACATGGTGATCGACGCGAGGTGCTCAAAGTGAGCCCGCTCGTCGCCATGGTGGAGAAGGTCACCACCGCAGCCCCTGCCGGCACCGTCTACGCTGTCGAGCGCTGGCGCGATCTGCGGGTCGAGATGCTGCCGCTTCTGGTCAGGCACTGGCGCGAGGTCGCACTGAACCATGCCGACGTCCCGCTCGACATTGACGAGGCTCGTTATCGCCAACTCGACGAGGCCGGCGGCCTGCACATCGTCACAGCGCGCCGTGACGGCCTGTTGATCGGCTACCACGTCGCCATTGTCTCGCCGCATCTGCACTACGCGAGCACGCTGCACGGCATCACCGATGTGTACTGGATTGCCCCCGAGTGCAGGCACGGTGTCACCGCGATGCGGATGTTCCAAGCCGTTGAGCGTGAACTGAAGTCGCTGGGGGTGCGCAAGCTCTTCACGGCCACGAAGCTGCACCTCGATCAGGGCGCTCTGTTCGAGCGTCTCGGATACCGCCCCGTTGAGCGGCTCTACGCAAAGCTGATCTAGGAGGCCGCAATGGTCGCAGCAGCACTGGCCGGCGCAACCCTCGTCGGTGGCGTCTATTCCGCGAACAAGATGAGCAGCGCCACCAAGAGCGCAGCGAACACACAGGCAGACACGGCTCAGCGTGGGATGGAGCTGCAGGCCCAGCAGCTTGAGGCCGTTCAGAAGCTGCTCCAGCCGTACGTGCAGGCCGGCACAGGGGCGCTCTCTCAGCAACAGACGCTGATCGGCCTGAACGGCGCTGGCCCGCAGCAGGCGGCCATCGACCAGTTGCAGGACTCTCCCGCGTTCACGTCGCTCTTGAAGCGCGGCGAGACGTCGATCCTTTCGAACGCCAGTGCCACCGGCAACCTCCGCGGCGGCAACGTCCAGGCAGCGCTCGCACAGTTCAGCCCGGCGCTGCTGTCCCAGATGATCGACCAGCAATACCAGCGTCTGGGTGGCATCGCAACGATGGGCCAGAACTCGGCGGCCGGTGTCGGATCGGCTGGCATGAGCACCACCGACCAGATCACCAGGCTGCTGCAGCAGCAAGGCTCTGCCATTGCCGGCGGCGTGCTCGGTCAAGGGCAGGCCCAGGCGGGAATCTCCAATGCCATCACCGGGTCCCTTGGCTTGTATGCGGGCCTGGGTGGATTCGGACCTGGTCGCAACCCCTACACAACCCCAAATCTATTCGGCAACTACTCCAACCCGACCGGCGAGACTGGTGACTACCGAGGCGCTGTCTTGCCAGATTCCATGCGAGGAGGCTTCTGATGGGACCGATCAACTACCAGGCCGACGTCCAGTCGCCTTTCGCATCAGCCATCCAGGGCTACCAGATCGGCGCGGGCATCAAGCAGAACCAGGACCAGCAGGCGCTGCTCGGCCAGCAGCAACAGGCCCAGGCCCAACAGCAGCAGATGCTGCTCAACCTCGCCAACAACCCAAACGCCAGGGCCGAGGACTACGCCCAAGTCATGACCGTGCTTCCGCAGTACGCTGACCATCTCGGCAAGGTCTGGGCATTCCGCAGTGAGCCTCAGCAGCGCGAGCTCAGCGCGAACTTGCTCAAGCTCGGCGCGGCACTCAAGTCGGGCTACCCGGACCTCGCAGCCAAGATGATGTCCGAGCGCGCCGACGCCATGGAGCGCGTCACTGGGCCGACGCCAGACACACAGGCGCTTCGAACCCTTTCCCAGGTGGCCACTGGTCATCCAGAGCTTGCCTTGGGCCAGATTCACGCGATGCTTGCCGTCAGCCCGCTGGGCAAGACGGCTTCCGATGCGCTGAAGACTTTCGGCGAAGAGAGCCGGGCGGAAGCCGAAGCGCCTGCCAAGCTGCGCAACGCCAATGCCGAGGCCACGATCAGGGAGGCTGCTGCAGCGGTGGCCCCGCAGGCAGAGCAGCAGAAGCTGGCAGAAGGCGCGGCCGGCGTTGCGAACACTCGCAGCATGATCGCCGATCGCTCGGCACGCCTGGGCCTGGATCAGGACAGACTCACCAGTGAGACGCAGGCCAAGCTCATGGAGCTGACGCAGAAGTTTGGCCAGCTGCCAGACGATGCGCGCCGCCTGGTGAACGAATCGGCAGTCAACTCAACGGCATCTGAGCAAGCGGTCCAGCAGTACCACGGCTTGGCCGGGCAGATCGATAAGCTTGGCGGATCCTGGGGTAGCGCATCGAGCGCGCACGAGTGGCTCAAACGCGCTTGGGGCGGTGAAGACGCAGTGTCGGCCATCAAGCGCGAATACACGCGCATGGCCAGCCAGGGTGTGATCAAGCTCCTGCCGCCGGGCCCCGCCTCGGACAAGGACATCGCGAACGCCAAAGAGGGCATCCCGAACGCAAATGCCAGCCCGGAGGTCATGGCGTCCTACCTGCGTGGCATGGCCAAGCTCAGCGCCTATGACGCGGTGCTGAATGACGCCAAATCCGAGTGGGTAGGTGCGGTGCAGCACCTGGGGCGCACGAAGGCCGACATCGAGGTCAGTGGCACCAAGGTTCCGGCGGGCACCACATTCAACGAGTTCGCCCGAACCTATCTCGCGACCAAGGCCCAAGAGCTCAACGCATCGGCCACGGTCAGCAACCGAGGGTACATGCGCCATGCCCAACCTGAGCGCACTGGCCAGACGCCCAACCAGGGCGGCGTGAGCGGGAGCTGGTGACATGGCAGCACAGGCACCCACGAGCTACAAGGACCCCTACTGGACCGAGCTGGCCGGCGCTGTCGAGGCCAAGCTGAACTTGCCCCAGGGCCTGCTGGCCGGCATCGTCACGCGCGGCGAGCGCAGCAACGCCGACCAGGTCAGCGAGGCTGGTGCCCGCACGCCTTTTCAGATCATCCCCGCCACACGGCAGGCTGCGATCGACAAGTTTGGTATCGACCCCTACCTGTCGCCCGAGAACGCGGCCGAGGTGTCAGGGCTGCTCCTCAAGGACTCATTGAAGCGCAACCAGGGCGACGCAGCGCTCGCAGTGGCTGAGTTCCACGGCGGCACCGACCGCGCGAACTGGGGCCCAAAGACAAAGGCCTACGTGCAGCGCGTGGTGGGAGTCCTCCCCGCTTCCATGCAGAGCCAATCGGCTGGCAACGACGCCATGGCCAACGTGGACTCGGACGCATCGCAGGCATCGGCTCGCGGCCAGAGCACATTCGACCGTGTGCTGGCCACGATGAACAAGCCAAGCGATTCAGCCATCGCAAACGTCCTGCAGGCCTATCAGAGCGGCCAGATGTCAGCTGAGGACGCCAGGCAGTTTGAGGCAGACGTGCAGGCGGGCCGGGTGATGCTGCCCCGCGGCGCCAGCCTTGGGCAGCCAGCGGCGCCTAGCAACAGCACCCATGCCGGCGCGCCAGAGCAAGGCCAAGGTGGCAAGGGAGTCTCGCTGCCGGAAAGCGTCGTTCAGGCATATGCGAGCGGCCGCATGTCGGTTCAAGATCGCATTGACCTCGAGCACGACGTGCGCGCCGGCCTGGTGAAGTTCCCCGAGGGCGTGGAGCTGCATGACACCAAAGCCCCGGGCTTCCTCGAGCGGTTGAAGGAAACCTTCACCGGCTCCCAGCGCAGAACACAGGAGACGGACACACTTCCCGACTGGGCAGCAATGCCGGAGCTGAACTCATTCAGCCTGGCCAGCGCGAAGACCGGGCTTGGCACGCTGCTGTCCGACCCTCACGAGACCGTCAAGATCATCCGGGCGAATTTCCCTGGCGTCGAACTGCGGCAAGACGAGCATGGCAACTACCTGCTCCGCTCATCGATGGACGGCCAGGAATACGCCATCAAACCGGGCTTCCAACCGAGCGACATTCCTCGCGCTGCCGGCGCCATGGCCGCATTCACGCCAGCCGGCCGGGCAACGACCGTTGTGGGTTCAGGGTTGAAGGCGGCAGGTACTCAGGCTGCGATCGAGGCCTCACAGGCCCTGACCGGTGGCGACTTCGACCCTGGCCAGGTCGCGGCAGCTGGAGCAACCGGCCTGGCAGTGCCGATGCTGGGCAACGTGCTTCGGCTTGGAGTCGGAAAAGTTCAGCAGACTCTGGATCGCGCGCGCGGCGTACCGGCAGCTCCTCCAGCCCTCAGACCACTGCAGGAGGCGGCTGACGCACGGCCGGTGAGCACTCCCGAGACGACGCTTTCGGGAGAAGGCACAGTGCCGGCCGCGGCTGCGCCTGGTACCGGCAGCCCCACGCCGGCGCAGGTCAATCCGGCTGCACTCTCCCCCGAGCAACTGGGGCAGGCTACGCGCAAGGCCGCCACCGGCGGCTTCGGCAGCACGTCAGCCACCCGCGTCGTCGCTCAAGAAGCCGCGCCGGATGCTCAGATCGTGGAGGCCGCGCGGCGCCTTGGCATCGAGGACTATCTGCAGCCTGACCACGTCACCACGAACCAGGCATTTCGCGAGCTGTCCCAGGTGTTGAAGTCCGTGCCGGGCTCGGCGAGCGGCGCAGCTGAGCGGCAGGGCCTGGAGCGGGTCGCGCAGCGCGCCGACGATCTGATCTCAGAGATTGGCGGCACCCACGACATGAGCATGCTCGACGCCGGCGTCAAGCGAAGCCTGGACGCAACCCGTGCGGAGCTGAAGGCCAAGGCCGACAAGCTGTATGACCAGGTGCGCGCCGCGGTGCCGATGCGATCCGAGGCACCAGCCGATAACGTCGTCAAGCTGATCGAGCAGCGGGCTGCGGATCTTGGCGGCCGCCAGTACCTGTCCGGCATGGAAAAGCAGATCCTCCTGAAGTTGGAGCCGCGCGCCGTGAAGGACGGCTCGGGGGCCGTCATCGGTCAGCGCAACCCGACCTATGCGCTGCTCGACGACGTGCGGCGTGACCTCACGGCAGCAAAGTACAGCCGAACCGGGGCATTCAAGGATGCTGATGACCGACTGGTCGACCTGATGCAGGGCAGCCTGCGCGCTGACCAGCAGGCCGCCGCCGCCAAGTTCGGCATGGGCGAGACGTGGGACTTGGCTCAGAAGACGGCCGGCGCGTACAAAGCCGTGCAGGACGATCTCACCGCACTGTTCGGGCGCAACCTAGATGGCTCCATCGTCGGCGACATCTCCAAGGGGATCAGCAACCTCTCAAAGGGGGACACCTCGCGCTTCGTCCAGCTGATGAAGTCGGTCCCAGACAGCATGCGGCAAGAGGTGGTCGCGTCAGGACTGGCCACCGCCTTCGGGAAGAACGCGCGCGCCGGCACCGTGAACTTCGGCAGCTACGCCCGCTGGTATGAGGGCCTTCAGCAGAATCAGCAGGCATTCAGCGCCCTCATGACCAACCTGCCCAAGTCCGCCCGGCAGGGGCTCCAGGACCTGTATCGCGTCTCAGACGGGATCTCCAAGGCCACACGGGAACGCATCACGACAGGCCGGCTCAGCGAGGGCATGCGCGCAATCGAGAAGCAGCTCGAACCAGCTGACACGCTGATGGGCAGGGTCTACGAGCTCGCGACGAAAGCCACCGGCGGCATGGCTGCCGAAGCGATCACTACCCCGATGGGCTTGCCTGGTGCTGGCGTCGCCGCCGGCATCGCCAGCGCGCTGCGGACTGGGCCAAAGGCGACCGTTGTCGAGGCCGCTGACAAGATGTTCGCCTCACCGGAGTTCATCCGCCTGGCGCGCGCCTCGGGCACGGATCAGGTAGCTGCTGCCAAGGCGTTCTCGTCGACGCGTGCGTTCAGCAAGTTCATGCTCGCGGTCAACGGGCCAGTCTCACCCGAAGCGCGAGAGCGCTGGGTCCTGCAGGTACTGCGCTCGGGCCAAATGCAGGCGTCGGACGCGCAAGGATTCGTCCCGGGGCACCGCGCCGGCGGCAACTGACCCTGTCGCCTCCTGCTGCGCTACCGCTTGTCGCGGCAGAGAAGCCGCTCTTCGCGATCCTTGGCTTTTGCCTCCTGAACCGTTTGCCACTGCATGTTGGTCGGTGCATCAGCGCCGCCAGCACACAGTGCGGTCACGTGGTCAATGACATAGCCCGGGCACGAACCCTTGGCCTGCCCTGTCGACGGGCAGGCATGCTCTTGTTGGAATGCAGACCTGGCAGCATGCGAGCGTGGTGCGGCGTTGGCGACAACGCAGCAAAGCAAAGTCAGAAGCAAGATCGGTCTCAGCATGTCTGGCAACGCGTCAAGGGCAGGACGAGTCCATCGACCGCACCCGGACGGGTGCCGTGCGGCCAGCGACCCAGGACACGCTGCCCCTTGCTCTGCCGCTCAATGTTCATGCCCTGACCTAGCTGCGTCAGCCTGCGGACTCTTGAGGCGCTGTGCCAAAACGAAGCCAGCAGCCGGGCGTCACTTCACAAGATCCAGGCGCACGCCGCAGCCATGCTGCGGGCTCGGCTCAGCCCCAGCCAGCCAAGACTCCGCCACGGATCGGGACACGAGCACTCGATGTGGACCGACTCGAAAGGGGATGCCCATGCTGCGTAGCGCGGCCTGCTGGGTACTGGTTCGCTTTGCGCCCGTCAGCTCGCTGACTTCCTCGCTGGTCAACAAGACCATCGGTATATGGTTTTCAGCTGGGGTCATTGGTTCCTTATTGGGCCCTGGCCCAGCAACGCCACAATGCGAGCAGCAAGGGCCCGTCTAAATGCGGGCAAGTCGCCGGCGCTCCAAATGATGAAGTTGTACTGCCGATTGTCGAAATGGACGCCCTGAAGTTGATCATCACGGACTGTCCAAATAACAGGCAAGCCGAGCCCGAGGGCAAACCCCGCCTCAAAGTACACACCGCCACGCTGACCCGTGAAGTCGCTCACGACGAACTTGCTGCGACGAATCTGAGCCATGATTTCGTCGTCAATGCGATTGGCGTGCGCGTGCTCGTCAATGCGCATGGGCAGGTAGCCAGCATCTGCGATGGCGGGCCGAATGGCCTCCAGCCATGTCGGGTTGACCTCATCGCCGAACCACATGGCACAGAAGCCCTGAGCGGACTCAACATTGGCGTGCCGCAAGCTGTCGAGGTATTCGTGGCCTGCTGGGGTAATTCGAAAGCGCGTCGTTGTCCCTTCCAAGTATTCATTCGGTAAGCCCTCCAGCCACTTCTTGGCCGAGCCTAGGTAGGAGTCGAGCAGGTACAACAGTTCGTGCTCGTCCGCGCACCATCCCAGCGCCTGAAGTTCGTATTCGCCGTCTCCCTCGAAAGGCAATTCAACTACTTCTCCCAAAGCAGGCCCGCGCGCTGCCATGGCCTTCAGTAGTTTCTCCGCGCGCTCGCCGACAGAAGGTGGGCGAACCTCCTTCAACTCTTCCCAGCGGGAAAGGGTCAACAGCGTTCCTGGGTTCTCGCGCAAGAACGAGCTGGCAGCGCAGGCCTTTTCAGTCGGTGGAGCAGGGCCATCAACAACGTCGCTGAACGCTTCTTCCGTCAACTGGACCTCACCGCAGCGTTCGCAAGTCGCGTGGATCTTGCCCCCATGGGATTGCAGTTCTGCAGGTGCGATACGGCACAGGGGGCAAGTCTCCCCAAAGTGCTCTCGCCAAGCCTTAATCGCTTGATGCATGAGTTGGCCTCTCCGATTGCAAATAAGTCGAAGTGTGCCGAAGAAACTAGGGCGAGCTCCTGGCGATGCTGCATTTCCACCGCCCCGAAGACGAGAAGCGCATGGTCATCATCCTGGCAGAAAGCGACTATGGCGAGTGGCTGTCGTGCCCCGTGGAAGACGCGCCGCGCTACTTCCGGCGCTGGGAGGGGCCGCTTGACGCGTATGCGGCTCCGCTGGCACCCCGGACGCCGAAGGCCGCAAAGGTCAAGGCGCCAAAGCCCGGGGGCAGTGACCCTGACAGCATGTTCTAGCTTGCGCAAGCCAGCTCCGGGCGGCTTGGTCAGTGGTGCCAGGCTCTCTCAAAACGGATCGTCCGGGTTCCACTTCGGCCGCGGCGGCGTCGAGTGCATTGGCGCATCGCCGGGCTCGTAGGTCCTCCACAATTCCATTGAGCCAGGCACGCGCACCGCTCCTGGGTCGCGCCTCAAGGCTTCCTCTTCGGACATCTTCCAGCGCGCTCTGCCCACCTTGCCGGTGGTCTCGCAGCGCATGCGCCAGGACCAGCGTTCTTCGTATTTCATCGGCCATATGCTGCGCCTTCGGTGGCTCATGGCGCGAGCCAGGCCTTGAAGGGCCACCCCCGAAGGTGGGATTACCGACACCCCTTGGCGGGATGGAGATCTGCGGCCGCATCGCCGAAAGTCTCCCCATACACAGGAGATCGCCATGCAGTTCACGACCAACCACCAGCCGGACAGCGTCGCTACCGTCCTTCAGAGCTTTCTGAGAGCCTCGGGCCAATTGTTCCAGCGCCGCCTGCCGGATGACTTTGAAGCGCTAGGCGTGGAGTCGGCAATGCCCGGTCTGGAGGTCAGCGACTCGACTTGGGATGACTGGGCTGCCACAGCCAAGCAGGCGGCTGCGCGCGGGTTGGCTGCGCGATAGTCCTGCGCAATGCCACCGGTCCGCCGCCCCATGGCGAGCCCGAATCGCGCGGCAAAGAGCCACTAGTTCGGCCGGCCGGAAAGCTCGGCCCTGGCGTCGACGATTCGAAGGAGATGAGACGCCAGCAGCAGCATCTCGCGTGCCTCAGCGGCCGAGATCTCTACGCGACGATGGCTGTGAGGATTCTTGTAGCTGCCCAGGGCCCCGGTCATAAGGTTCATGAGCGCAACGCGCTCGCCTCGTTCCTGGCTGCTGTCGGTGAGCGAGCCATCCTCGACATGAAAGGCTCTGCTGGCCAATGCAACGCCGACGAGATCATGCCCAAGCCCGGCAGCATCGCGGATTGCGACCTCCAAGGTCTTGAACGCTTCGAAGACCGCGGTGTCGAGAATGCCTTGGCGGAACAGCCCCAGCGTTACTCCGCGCAGCTTCTCGTGCAGCATCGCTTCAGGCAGTTCCTGCTCGGCGACCCACTGCGAGAACCCTGCTTGCGTCGCAGCCGCGCGGCCCTTGCGCGTGAGCGTGCACCAGACCTCGTCGTGGTCGACGTGCCGTCCGATGAAGCCGTGGGTGTAGAGCCAGTCCCAGGCCTCGGCGCAAGCCTGCATCACTCCCTTGTGCGGACCGACACCGCGCTGGCCATACTCGGCGCCGACGTTGTTGGTGAAGTTCCGAAGGCACGTGACGTACTGCGGCGGCTGCAGGCCGTGAGTGAACGACCGCAGGACGCAGCCAGCAAGCTCCTCGAGCGGAGCGTTGATCACCAAGTCTGGCGTCGGCAAGAGGGCTTTCAGGCTGGGCATGTGGCGTTCTCAATTGGGCCCCACCATTGTGATGGAGCAATCATGGTTTGCTGGCTCGACGCTGTGGCCAATGGGCCTGCCTGCACCGGCACTGGCATCGTCATCAGGTGCTGGTAAACGATGGCATGAACGTGTTGCAACGTGCTATGCTATGCATTACACTGATATGCATCACATTACACGCGGCGAATGATCAAATCGTTCAAGCACAAGGGCCTGGAGCGGCTATTTACCAAAGGTGACTTGCGCGGTGTTCCCGCCCAGAGTGCAGCGCGCATAGAGCGGATGCTGGATCTGCTGGACGCTGTGACGAAGCCAGAAGATATGAACCTGCCTGGATACAAATTCCACGCGCTGAAGGGGGACCGAGCCGGTCAGTTCGCTGTAACCGTCACCGGCAACTGGCGGATCGTCTTCTGTTTCGATGACGGTGACGCCGCGGAAGTGAGCTTTGAGGACTACCACTGAGGCATGAACATGAAGTCGCTACGCAACCAAAACAGGCGGCCGACGCATCCCGGCGCGCTCTTGCGCGAGGACGTGCTGCCATCGCTCGGCATCACCCAGGCTCGCCTGGCGGAACTGCTTGGCGTCAGTCGGCTGACCGTCTCGCAACTGCTCAACGAGCACCGCGCCCTGTCTTCGGATATGGCTGTGCGGCTGGAGAAGCTGCTGGGCACGAGCGCAGAGACGTGGCTGCGGATGCAAGAGGCGCTTGACCTATGGGAGGCCCGACAGCAGCCCGAGCGGTTCGCCGCGATCAAGCGCATCCCCGAACTCACACCAGCCTAGCCCCATTACCGGCGTCTCAGCGGCCCTGAGACAAAGCGGGTCTGCATGGTGGTGGAACACCGCGCAGACCCTGACCACAACGCACCTAGATGAGAGGTGAATCTTGGCTACTGCAACTGTAACGCCCTTCGATTTCGACAGCGGCTTCTTGGGAGTCACCAACTTTGAGCACCGCGAGCAGGCCATGCGCATGCCCATTGCGAGTCTCGTGAAGCTCTTGCATGACCGGTTCGAGGAGCAAGCCGATGTCTCAAGATATGCGGCCCAGCTGAACGAGCTGGTGATCGAGCACCTGCCCTTGCACGCAGACATCGAAGCGGCGGAGACGCTGTTGGTTTCGATGAAAGACCGGCTGACCGACCTGGACAACGGGTTGTGCGAGTTCGCCGGCTATTTCGAGGCGCTTCTCGTGCGACTCCACGGCAGCGTGGAGGTGTCCCATGGTTGACGCACACACGCAGCCCTCCAATGACGGCGCATTTGCCTCTGGCGGGCCAGATCTCGCCGACGTCGTCGTCGGCTTGTTCTCACGCGCAGAAAGCAATTTGACCGACCAGGACCTGGTGCGCCTCAGAAATTGTTCCAACGAGGCGCAAGCCATCCTCGGCGGCCTCAGCACACTGTGCGCAGGGGTGGCATCGCTGATTGGATCTGACGAGACTTCGGGGGCGCTTCAGACCAAGCAAGAAGTTGCGCACCTGCTCTTCGCCGTGGCAGGTATCTCGACCCACGCGTCAGCACTTATGGCAGTGGCTACCGCCGCTGAAACGCGCTTGCAGTTGCGCGCCGAGCGACGCACCACGAGGGGCGAGCAGGTGTCTCATGCATGAAACCCACACGGCCCCTCCGTTCCGGGCCATGCCATGAGTAGCGCACCCGGCGCCCTGGCAAGCTCAGTCCGCACGCTGCAGGCTGAGCTGCGAGGTCGCTCGCCTGTCAGGCGCCGGGTGATTGGCGACCTACTGAGGCAATTGGCCGAACAGCCAGATGATCCAGAAGTGGCTGCAGAGCTCATGCAGATGTTCGCGCTGCCGCATGCTCCACTGGACAAGAGTGCTGCGTCTTCACTGCGAGCCCAGCGGCAGGAGTCCGAGGCAGTCGCGTCGCCAGCGCACAAAGCTGAAGTGCGCCGTGCTGAGGCGTCGCGTCTACCGGCAGAAGTGAGGTCCACCGCTGCGGCGGAGGTTGCGCCCGAACGTCCTCGTTACCCGCCAGGCTCGCTCCTGCGCGTGAGCGACATCTGCGGCCGTCCGGCGGTGATCCGCTGCGGTGTCGTGGTCGAGCCCGCCGAGCCCGGCCTGCTGCCCATCAGCTCGCGCACGTGGTGGACCTGGGTGGCGGCCGGCAAGGTCCCCGCGGGCCGCAAGCTCGGCACGAAGACGACGGCCTGGCCGATCGAGGATGTGCTGCGGGTGATGCAGGTCGAGGAAACCGAGGGGGCCTGACCATGCCGATCAAGCCCGAAAACCGCGCGCACAGCGGCACGCTGGAGCTGTTCTAGCTTGGGCTGTAGGATCAGACCATGCCGTCCTACCCACGCGCCAACCCGAAGGGCTATAGCTGGCTGGCAGGCTTGCTGTATGGCCCCTTGGCCATCCTGGCGCTGCCACTCGTAGCGGTCGCAGCCCTGGCCATGCTCGCGCTCTGGGTAGTGATGCTGCCGGTGGTCTTGGTCATGAGCGCAATGTCTCCGAAGCGCCCCGCCAGTGAAGACTAGGCCCTGAGCCTCAGCACCTCACCACCCGCCGCCAGCTTGTCGATCCGATCCGCCAGGAACTGCAGCGGCCTCGTTCGTTCCTCGGCCATCTCGACCTTGTGCCGTGACAAGGTATCGCTCGGAGGTGAGGGAGGCCGGCACTAGTAGGGGAACAAAAAGGGGAACAGGCGACCGCTTCATTGTGTGGAAGCGTTTATCTACGCGGGTTTCAGCTCATCTTGTGAACCCCTCCGGGCAGGCCAGCTTCAGTGGCGCTTGTACTGCGTCGCCCCGAACAGCATCTCGCGCGCCTTGTCGTCCATCAAGGGCTTGCGCTGCTGGGCCAGCACCTCGACGCCGCGCTGCACCGCCGGGCGCGAGGCGATCTCGTCGAACCAGCCCTTCAGGTGCGGATAGTCCTTCAGTTCCACGCCCTGGTTCTTCCAGGAGCGCAGCCAGGGGAAGACGGCGATGTCGGCAATGCTGTAGTCCCTGCCGCCGATGTAGCGGCTGGAGGCCAGGCGCTTGTTGATGACGCCGTACAGGCGCTTGGCCTCGTTGGTGTAACGCTCGATCGCGTACGCGATCTTCTCGGGCGCATAGATGCGGAAGTGGTGGGCCTGGCCCAGCATGGGGCCGACGCTGCCCATCTGGAACATCAGCCATTGCAGCACCTCGTACTTGCCGCGCGTGTCGGCGGGCAGCAGCTTGCCGGTCTTGCCGGCCAGGTAGAGCAGGATGGCGCCGGATTCGAACAGCGAGATCGGTGCGGCATCGGGGCCCTGCGGGTCGATGATGGCGGGGATCTTGTTGTTGGGGCTGATGGTGAGGAACTTGTTGTCGAACTGGGCTCCCGTGCCAATGTCCACGGGGATCACCCGATAGGGCAGCGCGCATTCTTCCAACATGATGTGAACCTTGTGGCCGTTGGGCGTGGCCCATGAATACACTTCGATCATTCGGTCGCTCCATCCTGCACTGGTGATGGTTCTCACGCTGTCATCGCATTGTCACGTCTCATGGTAATTAAGCAAGTCAAGCAATGGTTTGTGGCTCGTGCCAACGCGGTGCGCTGGAAGCCCATCGCCGAATGGGCCGAGGGCCGCGGTGGCGGGCTGCGCCATTCGCGCGACGGCGAGGGCTTCGTGCTCGAGTTCCCGCGCGCCTTGCCCGGGCCCTTGCGCATCGAGTGGGGCCCGTCGCAGCGCGGCTATCTGCCGGGCCATGAGCTGCGCATGCGCTGCGAGCTGCGCCTGAGCGGCGACCTGCAGATGATGGTGCTGTGTCGCCAGCTGATGGAGACGCTGGAGAAGACCGTCTTCGAGGCCTATACCGACACGCTCAAGACCCGCGTCGACACCGACACGCCGGAGGAGATGCGCTGGCTGGTGATGTTCCCCAAGTTCAATGGCTTCACCTCCAAGCTGGTGCGCCAGCGCTTCGGCGCCCTGGGCGTGACGCGCGAACTGCCGGCCGCCTGGCTGGAGGGCGAGTTGAACGAGGCGCTGGCCCAGGCCAGCCAGGACCTGCTGCCCGACGAACGGCCCTTCGTGATGATGAGCCTGCGCGGCAACCTCTATTTGCGTACCACCATGGCCGAGGCCTCGTTGCCGCAGATCCAGTCGCTGGTGAAGCTGCTGGAGGTGGCCTGCCACGCGGCCCAGCGCGTCAACCTGCGCGTGAGCGAGGGCGGGCCCTGGCCCACCACCACCTCGGTGGCCTGGCAGAGCCAGACGCCCGAGGACGAGCCGCCGCTGGCGCGGCCGGCTCACTGAAGGCCAGCGCTCAGCCGCGCTGCGCGAACTGCCAGCCCAGCTCGGCCAGCGGCCGCGCGCCGGCGCCGGCCTCGCGCGCCTGGGCGCTGGAGGCGGTGCCGTCCTCGGCGCGCTTGGCAATGCCCTGCAGGATGGCGGCGATGCGGAACAGGTTGTAGGCCAGGTAGAAGTTCCAGTCCTTCGTCACCAGCGCCGGGTCGACGCGGCCGGTGCGCTCGCAGTAGCGGCGCACATAGCTCTGCTCGTCGGGGATGCCCAGCGCGGCGATGTCCACGCCGCCCAGGCCGCGGGCCGTGCCCGAGGTGCGGATGTGCCAGGACATGCAGTGGTAGCTGAAGTCGGCCAGCGGGTGGCCCAGCGTGGAGAGCTCCCAGTCCAGCACCGCCAGCACGCGCGGCTCGGTGGGGTGGAACACCAGGTTGTCGAGGCGGAAATCGCCATGCACGATGGACACCTCGCGCGGGTCGCGCGCCGACTCGGGGATATGCGTCGGCAGCCATTCGATCAGGCGATCCATCGCCTCAATGGGCTGGGTGATGGAGGCCTGGTACTGCTTGCTCCAGCGCCCGATCTGACGCTCGAAGTAGTTGCCCGGCTTGCCATAGCCGGCCAGGCCCACCGCCTGCACGTCGACCTTGTGCAGCGCGGCGATGACGCGGTTCATCTCCTCGTAATGCGCGGCGCGTTCAGCATTCGTCATGCCGGGCAGGGACTGGTCCCACAGCACGCGGCCCTGCACGAACTCCATGATGTAGAAGGCGCGGCCGATCACGCTCTCGTCCTCGCACAAGGCCAGCATGCGCGGCACCGGCACCTCGGTGTCCTGCAGCGCGCGCATCACCATGTACTCGCGCTCGATGGCGTGGGCCGAGGGCAGCAGCTTGGCCGCCGGCGCCGGCTTGGCGCGCATCACATAGGTCTGGCCCGGCGTGACGAGCTTGTAGGTGGGATTGGACTGGCCGCCCTTGAACTGCTCGATGCTGAGCGGGCCGACAAAACCTGGCACCTGGCTGCCGAGCCAGGCGGCCAGGGCCTCGTTGTCGATCGAATGTGAGGGGGCACGGGTGCCGGTGAACGCTTCCATGGGTCTCCTGATTGCAGTGAATTCAGTGCGGCGACCCGGGCGGCGTGGCCGGGCTCGCTACTTGGCGGCGATCGCCATCAATTTTTCCTTGCTCAGCACCACCAGGCGCGTCGGTTCGACGCGCACCGCGCCGTCGCGCTCGAAGCCCTTGAGCTCCTGGTTGACGCGCTGGCGCGAGGCGCCCAGCATCTGCGCCAGGTCTTCCTGCGCCAGCTGCAGGCCGATGCGGATTTCCTCGCCCTGCGGCACGCCGTAGCTGCGCGCCAGCAGCAGGATCTGCTTGGCCAGGCGCGAGGCCAGCGGCCGCGTGTTGAGGTCTTCCACCACATCGAACATCAGGCGCAGGCGCCGGCAGTTCAGGCGCAGCAGCGCCTCGTAGAGTTCGGAGTGGCGCGCCAGCAGTTCGCGGAAATCGGGTTTGCGCACCACCAGCAGGGTGGTGTCGCCATGCGCGGTGGCATCGTGGGTGCGCGGCAGGCCGTCGAACAGCGAGATGTCGCCGAACCAGGTGCCGGGCTCCACATAGGTGAGGGTGATCTGCTTGCCCGAGAGCGAGACCGAGCTGATGCGCACCGCGCCCTTGGCCACGCCCACCCATTCCTCGGCCGGCTCGCCACGGCAGGAGAGCAGGGCGTCGTCGCTGAGGCGTCGGACCGTGGCACGGGAGAGGATGTCGCTGCGCAAGGGCAGTGAGAGTTTTGAGAACCACGACCCCGACTCGATGTTGCTGCGTTCGGGAATTGTAAGAACCGGGCTATTCATGCTTAGTCGCTGACGTGACAGCTCCACATGGCCGTCCTTCCCTATTGTGTACGACTCACCAAAACCCACTGAAGCAGGAGACCAAGATGCCCGCAGATGCCGAACAACTTGAGGGTCAGCAGCGTTTCGGCGCGGCCGAATGGGGCTTGCGCGTGGACCTGGCGGCGGCCTACCGGCTGGTGGCGCTGTTCGGCTGGGACGATCTCGTCTTCACCCACATCAGCGCGCGCCTGCCCGGCCAGCACGATCAGTTCCTCATCAACCCCTACGGCATGATGTTCGAGGAGATCACCGCCTCCAGCCTGGTGAAGGTGGACATGCAGGGCAACAAGCTGGACGACAGCCCCTATCCGGTGAACCCGGCCGGCTTCACCATCCACAGCGCCGTGCACGCGGCGCGCGCCGATGCCGGCTGCGTGCTGCACACGCACACGCTCAACGGCGTGGCGGTGTCGGCGCAGCGGGGCGGTGTGCTGCCGCTCTCGCAGCAGTCGATCTTCGTGCTCTCCAGCCTGGGCTATCACGACTACGAGGGCGTGGCGCTGCGCGAGGACGAGAAGCCGCGCCTGGTGGCCGACCTGGGTGCCAAGAACTACCTGATGCTGCGCAACCATGGCCTGCTGACCCTGGGCGTCAGCGTCGCCGATGCCTTTCTGGCGATGTATCTGTTCGAGAGCGTGTGCGCGATCCAGCTGCGCGCGCAAAGCGGCGGTGGCGAGCTGGTGCAGGTGAACCCGGCCATCATCGGCGGCGCCCAGCAGCAGGCCGCGCAGGTGACCAAGGGCCTGGGCGGTGCACTGGCCTGGCCGGGGCTGCTGCGCCGCCTGGATCGCCGCCTGCCCGGCTATGCCAGCTGAGGTTTCAGCACCCTGACTGTGGGCGCGACGAAACAGCGTGCGGCCCACGGAGCATTCCGGCGGCGTCGGCGCGGGGCCTCATGCTAGAGTGCCCCGCAGAACAACACAGATCCCGGGAATGGACCGAGCCAAACCAGCGCCGCGGGCCGGCGCTGCGTCCGCCAGACTGCGCGCCCTCCTGCTTGCACTCCTTGCCGGCGGATGGGCCAACGCCCATGCGGTGGGGGTGGGGCGTCCGCAGACCTTGTCGGCTCTGGGTCAACCGCTGAGCCTGACCTTCCCCCTGCAACTGGCGCGCGGCGAAACGCTGACGCGCGATTGCGTGCGTGCCGAGGTGCTGGCCGGCGACGCCCGCGTGCCGGCCAACCTCGTGCAGTTCCAGCTCGAGGGCGAGGATGAAAGCTCGGTGCGCGCGGTGCGCTTGCAGACGGTGGTGCAGATCGACGAGCCGCTGGTGACCGTGAACCTGGCGGTGGGCTGCCCGGCGCGCTTCACGCGCCAGTACACCGCCTTCATCGATCCGCCCGGCAGTGGTGCGATGGCATTGCCCGACGCGGGCAGCGCACGCATGCCCAGTGCCGAGCTGCGCGAGTATTCGCCGGCCCTGCAGGCGGCGCTGAACACCTCCAATGCCAAGCCTGCAAGCCTGCTGGCGCCGCAGGAGCTGGCTGCCGTATGGGTGCCCGATCAGGCGGCAAGCGCGGTGGCTGCGCCGCTGAAGCCGCGCGTCAGGCGTGCCCCGTCTGCGGGCACGAGCAGCGTGGCTGGCGACGAAGGGGCAGTGGCGAAGCCGCCCGCGTCTGCCAAGCCCAGGCGCGCCAGCGCGAGCACGCGCCAGGCCGCCGCCGCGCGGGCCGCGAGCGTCCCGAAAGCCCGCGGCGGCAGGCTGATCCTCGAGGCGCCCGAAGCGCTGGTCGAATCCAGCTCCCTGCAGGCGGCCCATGCCGCCAGCGGCGCGGCCAGCACGGCGGCCGAGGCGAGCGAACGCATGGTCAAGCTGGAACAGAGTTTTGCCAAGCTGCAGGCCGAGCAGCGCCAGACGCAGGAACGCCTGCTGGCCTTGCGCGTGCAACTGGAGCAGGCCCAGCATGCGCAGTACAGCAACCCCTTCAGCCTCGGCCTGCTGGCCCTCAGCCTGGCCCTGGCCGGCGCCTGCACCTATCTGGGCCTGACCCTGAGGCGCGAGCGGCGCCAGCATGACGAGACCTGGTGGTCCGGTTCAAAAGCCGAAGCGAGCACAGCGGCGCCGGTACCCATGGCGCCTGCGCCGGCGGCTCCCGCCCTGCTGCGCGTGGCGCCCGCCATGCCCCCCGAGGCGCTGGATACCACCGTGCCCGGCGCTTTGTCCACGCCGCCCGACGAGCGCACCATGGCCTTGCCCGGCCTGCTGGACCTGGGCGAGCACGGTGCCGTCGGCGAGCAGGAGCCGCTCAGCGTGCAACTGATCAACCAGGGCCTGGCCACGCAGCCGGCCGCCCTGCATGCGACCGGCGCTGCATCGGCGCTGGCGCTGGATGCGCAGCAGCGCATGGTGACGGTGGAGGAGTTGATCGACCTGGAACAGCAGGTGGACTTCTTCCTCGTGCTGGGCCAGGAGGACGCCGCCGTCGAACTGCTCACCGAGCGCCTCGAGCAGGCGGATGGCAACGGCCTGCCCTATCTGAAGCTGCTGGAGATTCACCAGCGCCGCGGCGATCGCGCCGCCTTTGCCGCGCTGGCCGAGCGCTTTGCCGAGCGTTTCGGCGCGCGTGCGCCGGCCTGGAGCGAGGATCTGAACGAGGGCCAGGGCCTGGAAGCTTATCCCGAGGTGCTGCGCCGCCTGCAGGCCAGCTGGCATGATGCCGGCGTGAGCATGGCGGCCGTGCAGGCGCTGCTCGCGCGCGATGCGCTCGGCGAGGCGGGCCTGGATCTGCCGGCCTACCGCGATCTGCTGATGCTGTATGCGGTGGCGCGCGACATCTCCGAGCATGAGGTGCGCGGCGATGACATCGATGTGTTCCTGCCGCTGGACGGATCGGGCAGTGCCGCGGCCGCCGCGGGTGCGGGCATGATGGCCACCATGGTCTGGCAGAGCACGCCGCAGGTTAGCTCGCCCATCGACGTGGACATCTCGCTGGACGAGCCGGCCGCGCCGCCGGCGCAGCAGGCCTGATTCACAGCCTGGCGAGCAGCTCCAGCGCCTTGTTGAGCGTCTCGTCGCGCTTGGCGAAGCAGAAGCGCACCACGCGCTCGTGGCGGTCGGCGCCGCCAAATGCCGCCATCGGAATCGCCGCGACGCCGATCTCGCGCGTCAGCCAATCGCAGAAGGCCTCTTCCGGCAGCTCGCTCACGGCGCTGTAGTCCACGCACTGAAAATAAGTGCCTTCGCAGGGCAGCAGGCGCAGTGGCGTGTGCGCCAGGCCGGCGCGGAACAGATCGCGCTTACGCTGGTAGAAGGCCGGCAGGTCCAGATAGGGCCTGGGGTCGTCGAGGTAGCGTGCCAGGCCATGCTGCATCGGCGTGTTGACGGTGAACACGTTGTACTGATGCACCTTGCGGAACTCCGCCGTGAGGGCGGCCGGCGCGGCCACATAGCCGACCTTCCAGCCGGTGACATGGTAGGTCTTGCCAAAGCTGGAGACGATCAGGCTGCGCGCCGCCAGCGCCGGGTAGCGCGCCGCGCTCTGGTGCAGCTGGCCATCGAACACCATGTGCTCGTAGACCTCGTCGCTGATCACCAGCACCTGGGTGCCCTCCAGCAGCGCGGCGAGCGCGCGCATGTCGGCATCGCTCCAGACCGTGCCGCTGGGGTTGTGCGGGGTGTTGATGACGATGGCGCGGGTGCGCTCGCCCAGCGCCGCCCGGATGCGCGCGAAGTCCGGACGGAAGCTGTGCGGGTCCAAGGGCACGCGCCGCACGCGGCCGCCGGCCAGCTGGATGTTGGGCGCATAGCTGTCGTAGCAGGGTTCCAGCACGATCACCTCGTCGCCCGGATGCACGATGGCGAGCAGGGCGGTGAAGATGGCCTGGGTGGCGCCGGCGGTGATGGTGATCTCGCGGCCGGCGTCATAGGCATGGCCGTAGAGCCGCTGCAGCTTGGCCGCCACCGCCTCGCGCAGCGCCGGCACGCCGCTCATCATCGGGTACTGGTTGTGGCCGGCGCGCATGGCCGCGTCCACCGCATCGATCAGGGCCGGGTCGCAGTCGAAATCCGGAAAACCCTGGCCCAGGTTGACGGCCTGGTGCTGCTGGGCCAGCGCCGACATGCGCGTGAAGATGGTGGTGCCCACATCGGGCAGGCGGGATGCAAGCGTGGGTGGCGTGGTCATCGGCAAGACAGGACGGGCGTAAGACTCAGAGTTCGTAGTCGCTGGCCTGGCCGTTCAGGGCGCGTTGCAGCAGGTGCTTGTTGAGGCGCTCGGACAGCAGCTCGGCAAAGGCGTAGACATAGTTGCGCAGATAGGCGCCGCGCTTGAAGGCGATGCGGGCCACGTTCTGGCCGAACAGATGGCCCAGCGGCTTCGCCACCAGGTCGCCGCCCGGCGGATCGTCGCGCACCGCCATCTCGGCCACGATGCCCGCGCCCATGCCCAGGCGCACATAGGTCTTGATGACGTCGGAGTCGATCGCCTCCAGCACGATATTGGGCTGCAGGTGGCGCGCGGCAAAGGCGCGGTCGATGCGGGTGCGGCCGGTGAAGCTGGGGTGGTAGCTCACCAGGGGTTCGGCCGCCAGTTGCTCCAGCGTGGGGCGCTCGACCAGCGCCAAGGGATGGCCGGCGGGCACCACCAGCACGTGCTGCCATTCGTAGCAGGGCAGGGAGATCAGTTCCTCGAACTCACTGAGCGACTCGGTGGCGAGGCCGACATCGGCGGTCTCGTCGACCAGCATGCGCGCGACCTGCTCGGGGTTGCCCTGGTGCAGGCTCACATTGACCTGCGGGTACAGGCGCCGCAGCTGCGCCACCGGCCCGGGCAGCACATAGCGCGCCTGGGTGTGGGTGGTGGCGATGGAGAGCGTGCCGGCATCCTGCTTGGAATACTCCTCGCCGATGCGCTTGAGGTTGCCGACCTCGCGCATGATGACCTCGATGGCCTTGAGCACCTGCTGGCCGGGCTCGGTGATGCTGCGCAGGCGCTTGCCGTGGCGCGAGAAGATGTCGACGCCGAGCTCCTCTTCCAGCTCCAGGATGGCCTTGGAGACGCCGGGCTGCGAGGTGAACAAGGCCTTGGCGGTCTCGGTGAGGTTGAGGTTGCGGCGCGCCGCTTCCTGGACAAAACGGAATTGATGCAGGTTCATGGCGCGTGGCCCTCGTTCGCCGAGCCGGCGTTCAGCAGCCCCAAGCTGAGATCGGCCATCGCCTGCATCAGCGCGTCCTGCTCGCCGATGGCGGGATGCAGCAGCCATTGCACGCGCTCACCCCAGGCGGCGCGCAATTTGTCCACCAGCGGCGGCACGTCGCGTCGCACATGGCCGCTGGCGCCGAGGAAGAGCGGCACGATGTGCACGCGCGTGCAGCCGGCCTCGGCCAGCCGCAGCGCGGCGCTTTCGATGTCCGGCTGCATCAGCTCCAGAAAGGCCAGCTGCAGCGGCAGCGCGGGGCGCGCCAGGCGGATGCGGCGCGCCACTTCCTCGAAGGGGCGGGCCCAGGCGGGGTCGCGGGCGCCATGGGCAAACAGGAGCAGGCCATCCATCGTCGTCACCGGTACCGCACCAGCCAGCCGAAGGCGGCCAGCGAGATGCCCATGTAGAACAGACTGGGCGCCGCGGCCACGGCCCAGGGCGTCCAGTTCTTCAGCAGGCCCAGATGGCCCGCCAGGTTGTTGATCAGCACGAAGCTGATGCCCAGCATGATGCCGCCAAACACCTTCAGGCTGATGCCGCCGGCGCGGCCGTGCAGATAGGCAAAGGGCAGGGCCAGGGCCACCATCACCATGCAGGCGATCGGGTAGAAGGCCTTGCGCCAGAACTGGATGTTGTGGGCCTGGGCCGACTGCTCCTGGGCCGAGAGATGCTCGGTGTAGCGGTACAGCTCCAGCGTCGACATATTGGCCGCCGGCAGCACCGCGGCCGTCACCACCCCGAGGGTGAGGCTGCTGTGCCAGGGCAGTTGCGCCAGCCGATGTTCCACCAGGCCCGCCGGCGCCGGCCCGGTGCCAGGTCTTGCCGCCGGCGCCGCTTCCTTGCCGGGCGCCAGGCTCAGCAGCGGGCTGCCGGTCTGCCGCCATTGCGTGGCGCTCACGCCCTCGAGCGTCCAGACGCCGATGTTCGAGACCTTGGCGCTCTGGGCCGACAGGCGCGTCACCAGGCCGCCCTGGGCATCGAACTCGAAGATGCGGATCTGCTCCAGCAGCCCGCCGGCGCGCGCGCGCTGCACATGGACCGAGTAGCTCCATTCGCCGGCCGGGGTGCTGAGCTTGTCCTTCAGCCAGGCGCCGCTCTCGCTCACCGCGGCGCCGGCATTGCGCGCGCGCGCCACCATCGCCTCGCGCCCGGTCAGGGGGGCGATGTAGTCGCCGATCACGAAGGTGAGGGCCGCGAACATCAGTGCCAGGCTGGCGAGCAGGCCCAGCGCGCGCCCGGGCCCGAGGCCGGCGGTGCGCAGGATGGTGAACTCGCTCGACTGCGCCAGGCGCGCCAGGCTGTAGATGGTGCCGATCAGGATGGCGAAGGGTGCCAGCTCGTAGACATTGCCGGGCACCTTGAGCAGCGACAGCCAGGCCGCCTGGGCGGCGCCGGCGCCGACCCGGTTCATGCGGTCCAGGTCGTCCACGAAGTCGACGAAGAAGAACAGCGACAGAAAGCCCAGCATCACGAAGGACACGGCGCCGAACACATCGCGGTAGAGCAGGCGGCGTACCGTCCTCATGCGCCGCCCCCGGCCGGCTTGCGCCTGGGCAGGCACAGGCGGTTGCCCTGGTCGCGCCACCACAGCAGGCCCAGGGCCAGCCCGAAGCCGCTGCCGTGCACCGCCAGCAGGGCGCCGCCCATGCTCATGCGGCCGCTGGCGACCCAGGACTGCGAGAGATTGATGAGGTTGAAATAGACCACGAAGCCGAGCAGGGCGAACAGCAGGTTCCAGTTGCTGGCGCGGCGTGGGTTGCTGGCCGAGATACCAATGCCCAGCAGCATCAGGTTGACGCAGCCCAGCGCCATGCCGAAACGCCAGGTCAGCTCGCCCTGGTTGCGCGGGATCGGCTTGTCCAGCAACTCGAGGGTGCCGATCGCCTTGGGCGGGCGTTGGTCGGTGGCGCGCATGGCCTGGTTGTCGACGAGCAATTTGTATTCGTCGAAGCGCGCCAGGGCCTTGGCGCCGGATTGGGGGTCCTGCTCATTGCGCTGGCCATGCTCGAGCACCAGGAAGCGCTGGTCCTTGGCCGTTTCGATATGGCCCTTCAGCGAGGTGGTGACCGATTCGCTGCGCTCGGAGTTCATCAGGATGAAGACATTGCGCGCGGTTTTGTCGTCGGCGCTGTCGCGCTCGATGAAGAACACGCGCGAGCCGTCGGCCGAACTCTGGAACTGGCCGGGCGCGACCCGCGACAGATCGCTGCGCTGCTCGTACAGCTCGCGCAACTGGCTGCTGTTCTGGTTGCCCCAGGGCCAGATGATCATCATCAGCACCGCCACCGCCAGCACCACCGGCCAGGCGGTGCGCAGCACCGGCTTGACGAAGCGGCCCAGCCCGACGCCGCTGGCAAACCAGATCGTCATCTCGGACTCGCGGTACATGCGGCCCAGCGTGGCGACGATGGCGATGAAGAGCGACAGGCTCAGCATCGTGGGCAGGTGCGCCAGCGACATATAGCCCAGCAGGTAGAGCACATGCTGGGGGGCGACATTGCCGCCCGCCGCCAGGCCCAGGGTCTTGATCAGCATCATCGTCAGCACGATGGTGAGGATGACGACGAGGGTGACGCCGAAGCTTCTGGCCAACTCCTTGCGTACGGTGGAATCGAATAACATCCGGGCACTTTATCTATTTCTCGACATTATGGACTTCCGTACTCAGACTGCGTCCCTGGATGCATTGGCCAATGTGTCAGCGGATGCGCTGGTGGTGATCGTGGCAGGCGAGGCCGTGCCCGCTGGTTTGGACGCAGCCCTGAGCGCCCTGCTCAAGGATGCGGTCAAGCTGGGGGATTTTGAATTCAAGGCCGGCAAGGCCCTGACCTTGCTGCGCCCGGCCGGCGTGAAGGCCGCGCGCGTGGTGTTCGCCGCCGCCGGCAAGGCCACGGTCAAGGCGGCGCGTGCCGCGGTGCAGAACGCGGTGGGCCAGCTGAAGGGCCGTGGCGCCGCGCATGCGGCGATCGCCTTCGCTGGTTTCGACGCTGTGAGCGACGCTCTGGTCGAGCAGACCGTGCTGGCCGTGCGCGATGCCGTCTACGTCTACCGCCATACCAAGCCGAGCGCGCCCAAGGCCGGTGCCTTCAACAAGCTCAGCCTGCTGGCCGGCAAGGACGATGCCAAGGCCGTGAAGACCGGCCTGGCCCGTGGCCTGGCGATTGCCGAGGGCATCGAGCTGGCGCGCGAGGCCGCCAACCGCCCGGGCAACTACTGCACGCCCAGCTATCTGGCCGACGAGGTCAAGGCCCTGGGCCGCACGCATGGGCTTAAGGTCGAGGTGCTGGATCACAAGGCCTGCGAGAAGCTGGGCATGGGCTCCTTCCTGTCGGTGGCCAAGGGCTCGGACGAGCCGCTGCGCTTCATCGTGGCGCGCTACGAGGGTGCGGCCAAGACGCAGGCGCCGGTGGTGCTGGTGGGCAAGGGCATCACCTTCGACTCGGGTGGCATCTCGCTCAAGCCGGGCGCCGAGATGGATGAGATGAAGTTCGACATGGGCGGCGCGGCCAGCGTGCTGGGCACGCTGCGCGTCGTGGCCGAGCTCAAGCCCAAGATCAATCTGGTGGCCATCATCGCGGCCTGCGAGAACATGCCCAGCGGGCGCGCGCTCAAGCCGGGCGATGTGGTGACCTCGATGTCGGGCCAGACCATCGAAATCCTCAACACCGATGCCGAGGGCCGCTTGATCCTGTGCGACGCGCTGACCTATGCCGAGCGCTTCAAGCCGGCGGTAGTGGTGGACGTGGCGACGCTGACGGGCGCCTGCGTGATCGCGCTGGGTGGCGTGCGCAGCGGCATGTATGCGAGCGATGACGAGCTGGCAGCCTCGCTGCTGGCGGCGGGCGAAGCCGCGCAGGATCTGTGCTGGCGCATGCCGCTGGACGAAGAGTACGAGGAAGGCCTGAAGAGCAACTTCGCCGACGTGGCCAATGTGGGCTCGCGCGCCGGTGGCTCGATCACCGCGGCCATGTTCCTCAAGCGCTTCGCCAGCAAGTACCGTTGGGGCCATCTCGACATCGCCGGCACGGCCTGGAAGGGTGGTGCCGCCAAGGGCGGCACCGGCCGCCCGGTGGGCCTGTTGACGCACTTCGTGCTGTCGCAGGTTCGTTGAGCGAGCAGGGAGGCAGGAGTCGGCGTATGGCAGAGGTGAGCTTCTACACCAATGTGGCCGATCGCCTGCCCTATGTGTGCCGCTTGCTGCGCAAGGCGCAGCTGAGCGGCGCACGCGTCGGGGTGCTGGGGCCGCCAGCCATGCTGGAGCGGCTGGATGCCGCGCTCTGGACCTTCGAGCCGACCGAGTTCGTCCCGCATGTGCGCGTGGCGGACGCGCCGCTCAGGCCCGCCTTGCAGCGCACCCCGGTGGTGCTGGCCGAGCGGGTGGAGTCGATCCCGCACCGGCACATGCTGCTCAACCTGGGTTCGGACCTGCCGCCTGCCTTCGATACCTTCGAGCGCGTGCTGGAGGTGGTGTCGCGCGACGAGCAGCAGGTGCAGGCCGGGCGCATGCGCTTCAAGCGCTATCGCGAGCTGGGTTGCCAGGTCTCGCATCACGTCGTCAGCGACTGAATCGCGGGCCGGCAGGGGCTCGGCTCTAGGCGTAGGGGTCAGGTCTTGCCCCTCGCGTGGCGTGCCAACTCGGTGCGGCTGTGCCACATATCGATGCACCCCTTATGAAACCGGCAGGGTAAGTACGGGTAAACGACAGCCGGAACGCATCAGACGGCATGCGGTTTTCCAGAGTTTCCCCCTGGAGTAAGGGGTGGAATTGGGGTATGTTTGCGCTCGTTGAGAATTCAACGTTAATAAGCTCTCCTTCTTCCAACTCGGAGGTAATACATGCAAGTCAAGTTGAATGTGATCGTGGGCGCCGTCGCGGCCGTGCTGTGCGGCACGGCGATGGCGCAAGACCTGGTCGTGAAGATCGGCCACGTCGGCCCCACCAGCGGCGCGATTGCCCACCTGGGCAAGGACAATGAGTTGGGCGCACGCATGGCCATCGATGAGCTGAACGCCAAGGGCGTCACCATCGGCGGCAAGAAGGCCAAGTTCGAACTGCTGGCCGAAGACGACGCGGGCGACCCGAAGCAGGGCACGGCCGCGGCGCAGAAGCTGA